>Ga0157377_10000014_pt1 | contig 213961 bp, 186 predicted proteins | sample M55metaG_FD_121116 | JGI IMG/M metagenome (GOLD analysis project Ga0157377, IMG submission 121116) | Miscanthus rhizosphere microbial communities from Kellogg Biological Station, Michigan, USA - M5-5 metaG | ecosystem: Host-associated > Plants > Roots > Rhizosphere > Soil | place: USA... | reverse complement strand
GTGACGGTGCGCTCGCCGCGGCTGTTCTCGGTGCTCAGCGCCAGGGTGAGCGCTTCGCCACGGGAGACGGCTTGCGCAAGCTCCCAGTTCAGGTCCGACGCCGAGCGGATGTCGCGCCATTGCGTGCCGTCGCGCGACACCCGGCGCACCAGTTCACCGGCATGCACGCCAGCCCGTTCGGCGAGGCTGCCCGACGCAGGCGTACCGACGATGGCTTGCGGTTCGTCGACGCCCATCCAGTTCGCGACCGCGTTGAGCGCCACCGCGAGGATCAGGTTGGCCATCGGCCCCGCCGCGACGATCAGCGTCCGCTGCCACAGGCTCTTGCTCTTGAAGGTCTGCTTCTGCTCCGAGGGCAGCACACCGCTCTCGCGGTCGTCGATCCAGCGCACATAGCCGCCCAGCGGCAGCGACGAGATCACGAACTCCGTGCCGCCCGGCGTGGGCTGGCGGCGCCAGATGACCTTGCCGAAACCCACCGAGAAGCGATCGACCTTCACGCCGCAGGCGATGGCCATGCGGTAGTGCCCGTACTCATGCACCAGGATGACCACCGCGATGGTCACGAGGAAAGCGAGGATGTAGACGGGATAGCCGGTCATCGGGCGAAGCGCTTCGCAATGGACGCGGCTTGCACGCGCGAGCGCTGGTCGAGCGCGATGAGGCCGTCGATGCTTCGTGCCTCGTCGGCGCCGATGCGCAGCGAAGACAGCGTCTCGGCATTGACGGTGTGAATGCGGTCGAAGCCGATGGCGCCATTAAGGAAGGCCGCGACGCCGATCTCGTTGGCGGCGTTCAACACGGTCGTGCTGCCGGCCGTGGCGCGCAGGGTGTCCCAGGCCAGTTGCAGGCCCGGGTAGCGCGAGAAATCAGGGGCCTCGAAGCTGAGCTTGCCCAGCGAGGTGAAATCGAGCTGGCTCGCGCCCGATTCGATGCGGTGCGGGAAGGACAGCCCGAAGGCGATCGGCACGCGCATGTCGGGCGTGCCCATCTGCGCGAGCACGGAGTTGTCGCGGCACACCACCATCGAGTGCACGATGCTTTGCGGATGGATCAGCACCCTCACCTGCTCGGGCTGCAGGTCGAACAGCCAGCGCGCCTCGATCACCTCGAGCGCCTTGTTCATCATCGTGGCCGAATCGACCGAGATCTTGCGGCCCATCACCCAGTTCGGGTGCGCCACCGCCTCATCGGGTGTGACGGCGTGCAGCGTCGACGGGTCCCGCGTGCGGAACGGACCGCCGGACGCCGTGAGCAGGATGTGGTCGATGTGCGCGGGCCACGCGGCGCGATCGGTCGGCAGGCACTGGAAGATGGCCGAGTGCTCGCTGTCGATGGGCAGCAAGTCGCCGCCGCCTTCACGCACTGCCTGCATGAAGAGTTCGCCGCCGACCACCAGCGCTTCCTTGTTGGCCAGCAGCAGCCGCTTGCCCGCGCGCGCGGCGGCCAGGCAAGGCGCGAGGCCCGCGGCGCCGACGATGGCAGCCATCACCGAATCGACCTCCGGATGCGCTGCGAGCTCGCACAGCGCCTGGGCGCCGACCAGCACCTCGGTGCCGCATTTCGCGTCGCGCAGCCGCCGTTGCAGCAGGCTCGCCTGCTCGGCATTGGCGACGGCGGCAAAGCGCGGACGCCACTGCACGCATTGCGCGAAGAGATCATCCACCCGGCTGTGCGCCGTGAGCGCCACCACCTCGAAGCGCTCCGGATGGCGTGCCAGCACGTCGAGCGTGCTCACACCGATCGAACCGGTGGAACCGAGGATGCACACGCGTTGGATCACGGTCCGGCCCTGTGAAGAAAACTCAGAAGGAACTCAGCGCAAGCGCGAGCGGGAACGCCGGCAGCAAGGCATCGATGCGGTCGAGCACGCCGCCGTGGCCGGGCAGCAGGTTGCTGCTGTCCTTGGCACCGGCCGCGCGCTTGGCGAGTGATTCGACGAGGTCGCCGACGACGCTCATCGCGGCGAGGAAGACGAGCGTGAACACCAGGCCGATCGGCCCTTGCTGCTCGCGAAGCCGGGTGTAGAGGCTCGCGGAATCGACCGCCTGCGAGCGATCGATGGCGATCCACACCATGGCCAGCACGATCACGCCGAGCATGCCGCTCCACACGCCTTCCCAGCTCTTGCCCGGGCTGATGGCCGGCGCGAGCTTGCGGCGGCCGAAGTTCTTGCCGCCGAAGTACGCAAAGATGTCGGCCGCCCAGACGAGGCAGAAGATGGAGAGGATGAAGTTGATTCCCGTGGACTTGGCGTTGGCAAGCGCCAGCCAGGCCGTCCACAGCGCAACGAGGCCCAGTGCCAGGCGCACGGCGCGCGACAACCCGGGCCAGCCCGCGGGGCCTGCCTTCATCGCCCACGCGCCGCCCAGCACCCACACGAGGGTCGCCACCCACCACACCACCACCGGCGCCGTCGTGGACCAGCCGGCCCACAGCGCCACCGCGCAGGCCGCCGACAGCAGCACGCCGGCGGCATAGGCGCCCGTGCCGGCCACGCCGTTCAACCGGGCCCATTCCCAGCCGGCTGCACCGATCATCGCCAGCGTGAGCACAGCGAAGGGCCAGGCCACCGGAGCAAACAACGCGGGGAGCAACACGGCCAGCATCAGGACGGCAGTGATCACGCGTTGCTTGAGCATGGGTCAGGCGCTTTGCAGCGAGGCTTGGGGTGAGGCTTCCTTGACGCCGCCGAACCGCCGGTCACGGCGCGCGTAGGCAGCGAGTGCGGCATCCAGTTCCGCATCACCGAAGTCAGGCCAGAGGCAATCGGTGAAGACGAATTCGGAGTAGGCCGCCTGCCACAAGAGGAAATTGCTGACCCGAAGTTCCCCGCCGGTGCGGATGAAGAGGTCCGGATCAGGCGCATGCGCGAGCGACATGAAGCTCGCGAGCTTGGCCTCGTCGAGCTCTTCGGGCTTCACGCCGGCGGCGATGGCCTGGCGCGCGGCCTGCACGATGTCCCAGCGGCCACCGTAGTTGAAACACACCGACAGCGTGATGCGCTTGTTGTCGCGCGTGAGCGTCTCGGCCTGCTCCCAGGCATCGCGCAGCTTGTCGGACACCTGTGTGCGATCTCCGACGATCACGATGCGCACGCCCTTGTCGGCGAGCTTGGTGAGGTACTTGGCGACCGCCACGAGCACAAGCCCCATGAGGCCTGTGACCTCTTCGGTCGGACGCTTCCAGTTCTCGCTCGAGAAGGCGTAGACGGTGAGGTAGTCGATGCCGCGGTCGGCGCAGGCCAGCACGGTCTTCACGAGGGAATCCACGCCGGCCTTGTGGCCGAAGAAGCGCGGCATGAAGCGCTTCTTGGCCCAGCGGCCGTTGCCGTCCATCACGATCGCAACGTGGCGCGGAACGTCGGCGCGGGAACCCGCGTCGTTGGAGTTACTGCTCATCACGGACTGCAAGGATGGGACCCCGGCCTCAGACGGCCATGATCTCCGCTTCCTTGGCCGCGATGAGGCGGTCGATCTCGGCGATCGTGCGGTCGGTGATCTTCTGCACCTCCTCGAGCGAACGACGCTCGTCGTCCTCGCCGATCTCCTTGTCCTTGAGCAGCTTCTTGGCGTGCTCGTTGGCGTCGCGGCGCACGTTGCGCACCGCCACCTTGGCGTCCTCGCCCTCGTGGCGCACGACCTTGCTGAGCTCCTTGCGGCGCTCTTCGGTCAGGGCCGGCATCGGCACGCGCAGCAGGTCGCCTTGCGAGGACGGGTTGAGGCCCAGGTCGGACTCGCGGATCGCCTTCTCGATCTTGGCGCCCATGCCCTTTTCCCAGGGCTGCACGCTGATCGTGCGCGCATCCAGCAGCGTCACGTTGGCCACTTGGCTGATCGGCACCATCGAGCCGTAGTACTCGACGTGCACCTGGTCGAGGATGCCCGGGTGGGCGCGGCCCGTGCGGACCTTCTGCAGTTCACCCTTCAGCGCCTCGATCGAACGGGCCATCTTGGCCTCGGCGGTTTTCTTGATCTCTGCAATGCTCATGTTCTTGTCCCCAGCTTCAAACGTGGACGAGGGTGCCTTCGTCCTCGCCCATCACCACACGCTTCAAGGCACCGGCCTTGAAGATGCTGAACACCTTGATCGGCAGCTTCTGGTCGCGGCACAGCGCGAAGGCCGTCGCATCGAGCACCTGCAGGTTCTTCGTGATGGCCTCGTCGAAGCTGATCTGCGAGTAGCGCGTCGCGGTCGGGTCCTTCTTCGGGTCGGCGCTGTAGACGCCGTCGACCTTGGTCGCCTTCAACACGATCTGCGCACCGATCTCGGCACCGCGCAGCGCGGCGGCCGTGTCGGTCGTGAAGAACGGGTTGCCCGTGCCGGCGGCGAAGATGACGATCTTGCCTTCCTCGAGGTACTGCAGCGCCTTGGGCCGCACGTACGGCTCGACGACCTGCTCGATGCTGATGGCCGACATGACGCGCGCCGTCATGCCTTCTTGACGCATGGTGTCGGCCAGCGCCAGCGAGTTCATCACCGTGGCCAGCATGCCCATGTAGTCGGCGGTCGCGCGGTCCATGCCGACCGAGCCGCCCGCCACGCCGCGGAAGATGTTTCCGCCGCCGATCACCACCGCCACCTCGCACCCGAGCTGCACCACTTCCTGCACCTCGCGCACCATGCGCACGATGGTCGCGCGATTGATGCCGTAGGCGTCGTCGCCCATCAGCGCTTCGCCGGAGAGTTTGAGCAGGATGCGCTTGTAAGCGGGCATTCGGTGGCTTCCCTTTTTGGTGGTGTCGAAGTCTAAACGCCCGGGGGGCTCATGGCCCCCCGGAATCTCTCTGAGACGCTCTTTACGCGCCCTTGGCAGCGGCCACCTGCGCGGCCACTTCCGCCGCGAAGTCGTCCACCTTCTTCTCGATGCCTTCGCCCACGACGTACAGGGTGAAGCCCTTCACCGTGGTGCCGGCGGCCTTGAGCATCTGCTCGACCGTCTGCTTGTCGTTCTTGACGAAAGTCTGGTTGAACAGGCTGACTTCCTTCAGGTACTTCTGCACCGAGCCTTCGATGCGCTTGGTCACGATCTCGGCCGACTGGGCAGCCTTGCCGGCGGCTTCCGCGGCCTTGGCATCTTCGGCGGCCTTGCCGGCAGCCACGGCGCGTTCCTTCTCGATCAGCTCGGCCGGCACCTCGGCCGACGACAGCGCCACCGGCTTCATGGCGGCGACGTGCATCGCCACGTCCTTGGCAGCCGTTTCGTCGCCGTCGAATTCCACGACCACGCCGATTCGCGTGCCGTGCAGGTAGCTGGCGAGCTTGCCGCCGTTGGCATAGCGCTTGAAGCGGCGGAAGGACATGTTCTCGCCGATCTTGCCGATCAGGCCCTTGCGCACGTCTTCCAGCGTCGGGCCGAAGCCGTCTTGCGAGTACGGCAGTGCCGACAGCGCAGCCACGTCGGCCGGGTTGTTCTTGGCGATCAGCTCAGCCGCGGCCTTGGCCAGCGCCAGGAAGGAGTCGTTCTTGGTGACGAAGTCGGTTTCGCAGTTGACTTCGAGGAGAGCGCCGGTGGTGCCCTCGACGAACGCGGCGACCACGCCTTCGGCCGTCACGCGGGAGGCGGCCTTGCCGGCTTTGCTGCCCAGCTTGACGCGCAGCAGCTCTTCTGCCTTGTCCATGTTGCCTTCGGCCTCGGTCAGGGCCTTCTTGCACTCCATCATCGGCGCGTCGGTCTTCGCGCGCAGTTCGGCGACCATGCCAGCGGTGATTGCAGCCATCGTGTTTCTCCGTTCTTGCTCAGGTGGCGCCCGGCTCTTGGAGCGTCCGGGCGCGAAAGTGGTTCGCGTTGAAAAAAAGGGGCTGATCTCAGCCCCTTTCTTGTCTCACATCGAGGTGTGAGCGAGGGGCGCGGTGTCAGGCGTTTTCGCTGACTTCCACGAACTCGTCGCCTTCGCCGCCGGCGGCCTGCACGACTTCATTCGTCGCGTTGGCCTTGCCTTCGAGGATGGCGTCGGCCACCGCGCGGGCGTACAGCGCCACGGCCTTGGACGAGTCGTCGTTGCCCGGGATGACGTAGTCGATGCCGGCGGGCGAGTGGTTGGAGTCGACGATGCCCACCACCGGGATGCCCAGCTTGTTGGCTTCGGCAATGGCGATCTTGTGGTAGCCGACGTCGATCACGAACAGCGCGTCAGGCAGCGCGTTCATGTCTTGAATGCCGCCGATGTCCTTCTCGAGCTTTTCGAGCTCGCGCTGGAACATGAGCGCTTCCTTCTTGATGCGGATCTCGGTGCCCGCCTCGATCTGGGCCTTCATGTCCTTCAGGCGCTTGATGGAGCCCTTGACAGTCTTGAAGTTGGTGAGCATGCCGCCCAGCCATCGCTGATCGACGTAAGGCATGCCGGCGCGCTGAGCTTCCAGGGCGATGACTTCGCGGGCCTGGCGCTTGGTGCCGATCATGAGGATGGTGCCGCGCTTGGAAGCAAGCTGGCGCAGGAACTTCATCGCGTCGTTGAAGAGCGGCTGCGTCTTCTCGAGGTTGATGATGTGGATCTTGTTGCGATGGCCGTAGATGTACGGGGCCATCTTGGGATTCCAGAAGCGCGTTTGGTGGCCGAAATGCACACCCGCTTCCAGCATTTCACGCATGCTGACAGTCATGAGAACTCCAAAGGTTGTGTCTAGAATCCGGCTCGAATCGCTTAGCGCCTTGATTCACTCCTTACGGGGTGGTTGGCACACGCAACACCTTGAGATAGCCGGGTTCGCGATTTGTCTCACCGGTTGCGGGATCTGATCTCTCAAGACCTGACCCCATCCGGATAAACCCGACGAGTATAGCACGCTCATGACCCACGACCTCATTGCCGCCCGCGGGGAAATCGCAGCGTACCGCAAGGCCGCAGCACGATTCCTCGAGGAATCGCTGGCGGCAGCGGCCACGGCCGCCAACGAGCACACGTTCATCCGCCGATTCGACGCCCTGGCCCTCGCCGCGGCCGCCGCCGTGGACGCCCAGCACGCCGCCGGCGCCCCGCTTCCCCCGCTCGCCGGCCTGTCGGTGAGCATCAAGGACCTCTTCGACGTCCAGGGCCAGGTGACGACCGCCGGCTCGACCGTGCTCGCAGGCCGCCACGCCGCCACCTGCGACGCGCCAGCAGTGGCCCGCCTGCGCGCCGCCGGAGCCGCGCTGGTCGGCCACACCAACATGAGCGAGTTCGCGTTCTCGGGCGTGGGCATCAACCCGCACCATGGGACGCCCGCGAACCCCGTCACCCGGCGCATCGACGGCGAGGCGCGGATTCCCGGCGGCTCGACCTCCGGCGGCGCCCTGTCGGTGGCCAGCGGCGCCGCCTGGGCTGCGCTCGGCTCGGACACCGGCGGCTCGATCCGCATCCCCGCCGCGCTCCAGGGCCTGGTGGGCTTCAAGAGCACCGCCCGCCTCGTGCCCACCGACGGCGCCATCCCGCTGTCCACGACGCTGGACACCGCCTGCGCCATCACCCGTTCGGTGCGCGACGCGGTGCTCCTGCACGAGGTGCTGGCCCAGCGTGTGGTGCAGCGCTCCGGCCATGCCCTGGGCGCCATGCGCTTCGGCCTGCCCACCACGCTCATGCTCGACGCGCTGGAGCCGCACGTGGCCGAGACCTTCGAGCGCGCGATCGCCACCCTGCGCGCAGCCGGCGCCCACGTCGAAGACATCGCCCTGCCCGAACTCGGCGAGCTCGCCGCCATGAACGCCACGGGCGGCTTCTCGGCCGCCGAAAGCTGGGCCTGGCATCGCAAGCTGCTCGCGCAGCATGAAGCCGCCTACGATCCGCGGGTGGCCCTGCGCATCCGCCGTGGCGAGCGCATGAGCGCCGCCGACTACATCGACCTCCTCCACGCACGACGCGACTGGATCGAACAAATGCAAATCGCCACGCGCGGCTTCGACGCGCTGCTGAGCCCCACGGTGCCGTTGGTGGCACCACGCATCGCCGACCTGCGGATGAGCGACGAGTCGTTCTTCGCGGCCAACGCCTTGCTGCTGCGCAATCCATCGGCCGTCAACTTCCTGGACGGCTGCGCGCTCTCGCTGCCGTGCCATCGCGAGGGCGAGATGCCGGTGGGCCTGATGGTCTGGGGCCACGCGCTGGAAGACGACCGCGTGCTCGACGCGTCGCTGGCCATCGAATCGGCGCTGGCCGGCACCCGCTCCTAAGGACCGCATGCGCATCGCAGTCATCGGCGCCGGCATCGTCGGCGTCACCACGGCTTTCGAACTCGCCGCCGACGGCCATGAGGTCCACGTCTACGAACGGCACGGCAGCGTGGCGGGCGGCACCAGCTTCGCCATCGCCGGCATGGCGTCACCGGGCTTCGTCGGGCCCTGGGCCGCACCCGGCATGCAGCGCCGGCTGTTTCGGTCCTTCTTCGGCAGTCATTCGGGGCTGCGCATGCAGGCACCGCTCAACCCGAAGACCTGGGGCTGGATGTCCCAGTGGTGGCGTGCCTGCCGGCGCGAACCCTACCTCGCGCACCGCAACGCCATGCAGCGCCTGGCCATCCTGAGCCAGGCGCGGCTGCGCGACATCGGCCAGCGGCTCAAGCTCGACTACGAGCGCACCGACGGCTGCCTCACCTTGCTGCGGACCGCCGAAGACCTCGACCGCATCCAGCCGTCGCTCGCGCTCATGGCCGAGCTGGGCATCAAGCACCAGGTCATCGACCGCGAGGCCTGCCTGAAGATCGAGCCCGGCCTCAACCCGGACACGCCGCTGCACGCCGCCATCCACTTCCCCGAAGACGAGGTGGCGAACTGCCGGCAGTTCGCGCACCTGCTGCGCACGGCCGCGCAGACGCTGGGCGCGCGCTTTCGCTTCCACACCGAGGTCGAGCGCATCATTCCCGGGGCGCAACCCCAGCTGGTGCTGCGCGCGAAGTCTTCGCCCGATTCGGAACCGCCGAGCATCCTCGTGGACGGCAGCCGGCACGGATTTGCCGCAACGCAGCCGCTGGTGCCACAGACGGATCACGACATGGTCGACGCGGTCGTCGTCTGCGCCGCCCTGGGCAGCCACGAACTGCTCGCGCCGCACGGCCTGAAGCTGCCCATGATCGCGGTGCACGGCTACTCGGTGACGGCGCCCATGCGGCATTTCGAGGCGCATCCGATGCATGGCCCGCAGTCGGGCATCGTCGACGAACGCCACCAGGCCGCCATCAGCCGGCTGGGCTCGCGCATCCGCGTGGCGGGTTGCCACGAGATCGGCGGGCACCGCACGCGGCATGACAAGGCGGCCATCGCCACGCTCTACAAGGTGCTGGACGACTGGTACCCCGGCATTGCCCGCACGTCGCATGCGCAAAGCTGGCGCGGTGCGCGACCCATGCTGCCCGACGGCCCGCCGGTGCTCGGCGCGAGCGGCATTCCGGGCGTGTGGCTCAACCTCGGCCACGGCGACAACGGCTGGGCGCTGGCCTGCGGCAGTGCCAGGGTGACCGCGGACCTGCTGGCGTCGAAAACGCCGGCGTTGGACACTGCGGCCTTCGGCATCCACCGGTTTCAGCACTGAGACCACGGAGTTCACCAACCATGGAACGCGTCCTGCCGCCCAGCCGCTCCCTGCCGCTGTTCGGCGCCTCCGCGACGCGCGCCGTCGAGCGCGCCGCGAGCGCCGCCCTGCCGCCGCATGCGCTGATGCGCAAGGCCGGCCTGGCCGTGGCGCGGCTGGCGCTGGCCATCGCGCCGCACGCGCGGCAGGTGCTGGTGTTCGCGGGGCCCGGCAACAACGGAGGCGACGGATTCGACGCGGCCATCCACCTGCGGGCGGCAGGCAAGTACGTGGCCATCGTGTTCGTCGGCGACGAGGCGAAGCTGCCGGCCGATGCGCGGGATGCCCACGACCGAGCACGCGCCGCGGGCCTGAACATCGGTACTGACGCGACGGGCACGACAGCTCCGGACGTGGTCATCGACGCCTTGCTGGGGGTGGGCGCGAATCGGGCGCCCTCGCCTGCGCTGGCCGCTTGCATCGGGCGGATCAACGGCTGGTCTTGCCCGGTGCTCGCCGTGGACGTGCCCTCCGGCCTGGACGCCGACACGGGTCAGGCGCTGGGCGACGACGCCGTGCGTGCCACCCACACGCTGTCGCTGCTGACGCTCAAGCCGGGCCTGTTCACCGGCCACGGGCGTGACCATGCCGGCGACGTCTGGTTCGATGCACTCGATGTCTCGTCCGATGTGCCGCCCGACGCCCTCCTCAATGGCGCCGACCTTGCCCAGGCGCGAAGCCGCCTGCACGGCAACCACAAGGGCAGCTTCGGCGATGTGGCGGTGATCGGCGGTGCGTCATCGATGGCAGGCGCCGCGCTGCTCGCGGCCCGCGCAGCGCTCGCGGCCGGCGCTGGCCGCGTCTACGCGAGCCCGCTAGCCGACGACGCAGCATCACTCGATGCTTGCCGGCCCGAACTGATGTTCCGCCGCCAATGGTGGCAAGCCGCCGACGAGGTGCTTGCTCAGACGACCGTGGTCTGCGGCTGCGGCGGCGGCGATGCCGTGCGCGCGGTGCTGCCTCGCGTGCTGAGCGCCAGCGGACGGCTCGTGCTCGATGCCGACGCCCTCAACGCCATCGCGCAGGACAGCGCGCTGCAGGCCTTGCTCCGCTCACGTGCCGGTCGTGGACGGGGCACGGTGATCACGCCGCATCCGCTGGAGGCGGCGCGACTTCTCGGCGTGTCCGTGGCGGAGGTCCAGCAAGACCGCCTGCATGCCGCGCGCGACCTGGCGCAACGCTTCGGCTGCGTGGCGCTGCTCAAAGGCTCGGGCACGGTCATCGCGGCTCAGGCGCAGCCGCCACGCATCAATCCGACGGGCAATGCATCGCTGGCCACGGCCGGCACGGGCGACGTTCTTGCCGGCCTCATCGGCGGGCTGTGGGCACAAGCGGAGTCGGCCAATCCGCAGGACATTGCCAGCGCAGCCGTCTACCGCCATGGCCGCGCCGCAGACCTGCATCACGCAGGCCCGCTGCTCGCCAACGATCTCATCGACGCTCTGCAGCGGCAGCCGGCGTAGCCGCCGCCATCCTCGCCATACCAGGCCGCTCAGCCGCGGCGGGCCACCTTGGCTGAGGACTTCCGGGCTGCCGCCTTCGCAGCCCGCACCGGGTTCGCAGGCGAGCCCTTGGCTTTCCCCTTGGCTTTGCCCTTGGTGGCGGCCTTCACGGCGCGGTCAGTCTCCTTCACCGCCGCGAGCTCGGCCACTGCGCTGTTCTGCTTGCCGATGAGGCGATCGCGCCGCGCCCGGATCATGGCGGCGTCTTCCTCGTTGTCGCGCACCATGCGGAAGTCGATCTTGCGGCCGTCGAGATCCACGCGGCTGACCTGCACGCGCACGCGCGCACCGACGACGTAGCGCACGCCGGTCCGCTCGCCGCGAAGCTCCTGCTTCACCTCGTCGAAACGGTAGTACTCGCCGCCCAGCTCGGTGATGTGCACCAGCCCTTCCACGTACAGCGCATCGAGCGTGACGAACAGGCCGAAACTCGTGACCGCGGTGACGGTGCCTGCGTACTCCTCGCCGAGGTGCTCGCGCATGAAGCGGCACTTCAGCCAGGCCTCCACGTCGCGCGACGCTTCATCGGCGCGACGCTCGTTCGCACTGCAGTGCGCGCCCGCGGCTTCCCAGACTTCGCCTTCGCTCACGTCCGTCTTCGCCGGCTTCGCGCCCTTGCGCACCTTCGGCCCTTCGAGGATCTCGCCCGTGCTGAGGTGGTAGCGCTTGCCGTGCAGCAAGGCCTTGATCACGCGGTGCACGAGCAGGTCGGGGTAACGGCGGATGGGGCTCGTGAAGTGCGTGTAGGCCTCGTAGGCGAGCCCGAAGTGGCCGCTGTTGATCGCGGTGTAGATCGCCTGCTGCATCGAGCGCAGCAGCATGGTGTGGATCTGCATCGCATCGGGCCGGTCCTTCGTGGCGGCTGCGATCGCCTGGAACTCGCCGGGCGTCGGGTCGTCGCTCACACCCAGGCCGATGCCCAGCGACTTCAAGTAGCTCTGCAGCAGCGTCTTCTTCTCCGGCGTCGGCCCTTCGTGCACGCGATACAGCGCCGGGTGCTTGTGCAGGGCGATGAAATCGGCCGAGCACACGTTGGCCGCCAGCATCGTTTCCTCGATCAGCTTGTGCGCCTCGGTGCGCACGCGCGGCACGATCTTCTCGATGCGGCCGTTCTCGTCGCACACAATCTGCGTCTCGGTGGTCTCGAAGTCGACGGCGCCGCGCGTCCCGCGCGCCTTCAGCAGTGCGCGGTAGACCTCGTTGAGGTTGAGCAGGTCGGGCACCAGGTCACGCCGCTTGGCGGCTTCGGGGCCGCGCGTGTTGGCGAGGATGGCCGCCACCTCGGTGTAGGTGAAGCGCGCGTGCGAACAGATCACCGCCGGGTAGAACTGGTAGGCGTGGATGTCGCCGCCGGCGGTGATGAGCATGTCGCACACCATCGACAGCCGGTCTTCGTTCGGGTTCAGCGAGCACAGGCCGTTGGAGAGCTTCTCCGGCAACATCGGGATCACGCGGCGCGGGAAGTACACCGACGTGGCGCGCTCGTAGGCGTCCTCGTCGATGGGCTCGCCGGGCTTCACGTAGTGGCTCACGTCGGCGATGGCGACGATCAGGCGCCAGCCCTTCGCGCGGCCGACCTTGGCCGGCTCGCAGTACACGGCATCGTCGAAGTCGCGCGCATCTTCTCCATCGATGGTGACCAGCGGCACGTCGGTGAGGTCGATGCGCTGCTTGCGATCGGCCGGGCGGATCTTGTCCGGCAGCTGCGCGGTCTGCGCCAGCGTTTCCGGCGTGAAGCGATGCGGCACCTCGTACTTACGCACCGCGATCTCGATCTCCATGCCGGGGTCGTCGATCTCGCCGAGCACTTCGGTGACGCGGCCCATGGGCTGCGAATAGAGCGAGGGCGCCTCGGTCAGCTCGATGGCCACCACCTGCCCGGCCGTCGCGTTCGCGATGGCGTTCTTGGGCACCATGATGTCCTGCCCGTAGCGCTTGTCTTCGGGGGCGACGAGCCAGATGCCGCTTTCATGAAGCAGGCGTCCGATGATGGGCGCCTTGCGGCGTTCCAGGATCTCGAGGATGCGGCCCTCGGGCCGGCCCTTGCGGTCGTAGCGGATGATGCGCGCCTTCACGCGGTCGCGGTGAAGAACCGCGCGCATCTCCTGCGGAGAGAGGTACAGATCGGGCTGCCGGTCGTCGCGGACGAGGAATCCGTGACCGTCGCGGTGACCTTGCACCGTGCCCTCCACTTCACTCATCAGCTCGGCGCCGACATTGTTTGTGGGATTTTGAAAAGAGTTCGTTTTTTTGATGATAGAATCCAAGACTTTCCTGAAATGCCCAGGTGGCGGAATTGGTAGACGCACTAGTTTCAGGTACTAGCGGGTAACACCGTGGGGGTTCGAGTCCCTTCCTGGGCACCACTGATAAGAAAATGAAGAAGGCCGCAGTATGCGGCCTTTTTTATTGGCTGCGCCGAAGCAGCCACGATCGCGTTGGGGCGAGTTGAAGCGAGTCAGATCTCGTACTTCTTCGCCAGGCCCGCGGGCCGCAGATCGTCGTATTCCTCGAACGGCTGATGGATCCACGGGCTCGTGGGCAGCAGTTCGACGAAGTAGTCGGGCGTGTAGCTCGACACGCCCTTGGTCCAGATGACGGCCGAGCGCAGCTCGCTAATGGCGGGCATGCCGCGCAGCCGGTCGACCACCGCACGCAGCGTGATGCCGGAGTCGGCGAGGTCGTCCACCAGCAGCACCCGCCCCGCCAGCTCGCCCTTGGGCAGCGTGATGTACTTGGCCATGTCCAGCCGACCCTGGATCGTGCCGGCTTCCGCACGGTAGGAGCTCGTGGACATGATGCCCAGCGGCTTGTCGAAGACGCGCGACAGCACATCGCCCGGCCGCATGCCGCCGCGGGCAAGGCACAGGATCTGGTCGAACTCCCAGCCGGAGGCATGCACCTTCAGCGCGAGGCGCTCGATGAGCATGTGGTATTCGTCCCACGAGACGTACAGGTGCTTGCCGTCATCAGTCAGCATTCGAACTACTCCGGGGAAGGTTGGTCATTTGTAGGGGTGGCGAAGAAGGATGGTGTGGTCGCGGTCGGGGCCGGTGGACACCATGTCGATGGGCGCGCCGATGAATGCCTGCACGCGCTCGAGGTACTTGCGGGCGTTCAGCGGCAGCTTGTCCCACTCGGTGATACCTGCGGTGCTGTCCGTCCAACCGGGGAAGGTTTCGTAGATCGGCTGGCAGGCGACGATGTCGTCGGCGTCCAGCGGCAGGATGTCGATGCGGCGGCCGTTGAGCTCGTAGCCGACGCAGACCTTGATCTCCTTCAGGCCGTCCAGCACGTCCAGCTTGGTGATGCACAGGCCCGAGATGCCGTTGATGATGATCGAGCGCTTGAGCGCCGCCGCATCGAGCCAACCGCAACGACGTGCACGACCCGTCACCGTACCGCGCTCCTGCCCCACCGTGGACAAGTGGTGTCCCACCGTGCCCACCGCATTGATGTCTAGCTCCGTCGGGAACGGTCCGCCGCCCACGCGCGTGGTGTAGGCCTTGGTGATGCCGAGGATGTAATGCAGCATGTCCGGCCCCACGCCCGCGCCCGCGGCGGCATTGCCGGCCACGCAGTTGCTCGATGTGACGTACGGGTAGGTGCCGTGGTCGATGTCCAGCAGCGTGCCCTGCGCGCCCTCGAACAGGATGTTCGCGCCGGCACGGCTCGCGTTGTGCACGATGTAGCCCACGTCGGCCATCATCGGCTTGAGTTGTTCTGCCACCTTCATGGCGTGGTCGAAGATGGGCTGGAATCCGAGCGGCTTCGAGTGCAGGTAGCCGGACAGCGCGAAGTTGTGCAGCTCGAGCAGCTCGTGCAGCTTCTTCGCGAAGCGCTCCGGGTGCTTCAGGTCTTGCACGCGCAGGGCGCGGCGCGCCACCTTGTCTTCATAGGCCGGGCCGATGCCCTTGCCCGTCGTGCCGATCTTGCCCGCGCCGCTGGTCTCGCGCAGCGCCTCGCGCGCCTTGTCCACCTCGACGTGGAAAGGCAGGATCAGCGGGCAGGATTCGCTCACGAACAGGCGCGAGCGCACTTCCAGGCCGATGCCCTCCAGCCGCTCGATCTCAGACAGCAGGTGGGTCGGATCGACCACCACGCCGTTGCCGATGTAGCAGGCCACGCCGTCGCGCATGATGCCCGAGGGGATGAGCTGCAAGGCAGTCTTCACACCCTTGATGACCAGCGTGTGGCCGGCATTGTGGCCGCCCTGGAAGCGCACCACGCCCTGGGCATGGTCGGTCAGCCAGTCGACGACCTTGCCCTTGCCTTCATCACCCCACTGGGTGCCGACGACGACCACGTTGCGGCCGGCGCCATTCGCCTTCGTTGCTTGCATGTCTTGAACGTCCGAGTCTGAATTGGTTCGGCGGGCGCGGCGCGTCAGAGCGCGCGCACCAGCCATTGGTCGCCCGAGGCGACGAGTTCGCGGTCGCAGTCGAATTCCTGGCCTTCGTGCTCGTGGCCGGGCAGGATGCAGACGACCGTTTCGCCCTGCTCTCGCAGTCGACGCACCGCCGTTCGCAGCGCGTCGGATTCGCCCCAGGGCGCGCGGATGGCGGCGGCCAGGCGGCGGGCCGGCACGAGCGCGGCCAGCTCCTTGAGATCGAGGCTGAAGCCGACCGCCGGACGGTTGCGTCCGAATGCGGCGCCGACTTCGTCGTAGCGGCCGCCGCGGGCGATTGCATCGCTGCAGCCGTCGGTGTAGATGGCAAAGCGCGCACCGCTGTAGTAGGCATAACCGCCCAGGTCCGCAAGGTCGAAGCCGACGCGAACTTCCGGATGGGCCTGCTGCACCCGGCTCGTGAGCGAGCGCAGGTCGGCCAGCGCCGCACGCACCAGCGGCTGGTTCGGCAGCTCGCGTTCGGCCACGTCCAGCACCTCCATGCCGCCATACATGCGCAGCAGCGCGGCCAGGCCGTGGCGTGCGCTGTCGGGCAGACCGGCAGTCAGCTCGGCGAGGGCGGCGGCGTCCTTGCCCGCGAGTGCCGCGGTGATGGCGGACTGGGTCGCGTCATCGATGTCAACCCCTGCCAGCAGGCCACGAAGGATGCGCGCATCGCCCAGGTCGAGCGTCACCCGCGTGATGCCGGCATTGCGAAGGCAGTCGAGTGCGAGGTCCTGGATTTCGAGATCGGCTTCGAGGCCGGCGTGCCCGTAAGTCTCGGCGCCGAACTGCAGCGGCTCGCGCGTGCCATGCAGGCCCGAGGGACGCGTCAGCAGCACGGGGCCGCAATAGCAAAGCCTCGTCAGGCCTTCGCGGTTGAGCAAGTGGGCGTCGATGCGCGCGACCTGCGAGGTGGTGTCGGCCCGCACGCCCAGGGTGCGACCGCTCAGTTGATCGACCAGCTTGAAAGTCTTGAGTTCGAGTTCACGCCCGGTGCTGGACAGCAGGGATTCGAGGTGCTCCAGCAAGGGCGGCATCACCAGCTCGAAGCCATAGCCGCGCGCCACGTCGAGCAAGCCTCGGCGCAATTCTTCGATGTGTCTCGCCTGCGCGGGCAGGACATCGGCAATGTGCTCGGGCAAGAGCCAAGCAGACGACATGGGAAATCACCGGGCGGTTAAAACCGGCATTGTACCGGGGTCGAACGCGCTCAATTCCAGAAAACGTAGAGCGTCGCGAGCCCGGCCAGCATGCTCGACAGCCCGATGAAGCGCAGCTGTGAATCGCTCAGGCGGGTGGCGCGCTCGAACACGGAGCGCCACACCCGCGGGCTGAAGAACGGCAGCAGCCCCTCGATGACCAGCATCAGTGCGAAGGCACCGACGAGGAGGTCGAACGCCGACGAACTCACTTCTTCGCAGCAGGCGCGGCGGCAGCCGCCGGGGCGGTGGCGTTGCCGCGCATCGCCTTGAAGAACTCGCTGCTCGGGTCGACCACGATCACGTCGCCCTTGTTGCGGAAGGTGGCACGGTAGGCACTAAGACTGCGGTAGAAGGCAGCGAACTGCGGGTCGCGGCCGAAGGATTCCGCGAACAAGGCCGACGCCGTCGCGTCACCCTCGCCCTGCACCTTCTGCGCATCACGGTATGCCTCGGCGACGATCACCTCACGCTGGCGATCGGCATCGGCGCGGACCTTCTCCTTTTCGGCCTCGCCGGTGGAGCGCATCTCGTTGGCCACGCGCTTGCGCTCGGACTCCATGCGGCGATAGATCGCGTCCGTGATGTTGGCCGAGAAATCCACCCGCTTGATGCGCACATCCACGATCTCGATGCCGAAGATCTTGGCCTCGTCCGTGAGCCGCGCGCGCACGTCCTGCATCACCTTCTCGCGCTCGGTGGCGAGCATGGCCCGCACCGTGCGCTTGGTGACTTCCTCGTTGAAGGCCGCCTGCACGATCGGGCTCAGGCGGATCTCGAGGTTGTGCATGTCCGCCGTGTTGTTGCGGATGAACTGGCGCGCGTCGGTAATGCGCCACTTGATGAGCCAGTCGATCACCAGGCTCTTCTTCTCAGCCGTGAAGATGGGGCGCGTCTCGGCCGGGCTGTCCAGGGTCTGGATGCGGCGATCGAGCATGACGACGTTCTGCAGCGGGGGCGGCAGCTTGAACTTCAGCCCCGGCTGCGTGACGACGTCCTTGATCTCGCCCAGCGAGTAGATGACGGCGTAGTGTTTCTGGTCGACGATGAAGAGCGTCGAGAAGAGGATCATCAGCACGACCAGCGTGCCGGCGACGTAGAAGCCAATGCGGTTCATGTGGTTCGTCTTCCCTGGTCGTCTCAGCGGCCTTCGCGGTCACGTCCGCGCTGGTTCTCGCGCGAGCGAACGTCCACGGTGGTGGGCGGCGAATTCGGCGGCTCGGTGGCCGGCTGCGGCACGACGGCGAGCGGTGCGCCGGCCTGCTGGATGAGCTTGTCCAGCGGCAGGTACAGCAGGTTGGAGTTGTTGCGGCTGTCCACCATCACCTTGGTGACGTTGGAGTAGACCTGCTGCATGGTGTCGATGTACATGCGGTCGCGGGTCACGCCCGGCGCCTTCTTGTACTCGTCCAGCACCTTGATGAAGCGCTGCGCATCACCCTCGGCCTGGGCGATCACGCGGGCCTTGTAGGCCTCGGCCTCCTGGCGCAGGCGCGCTGCAGTGCCCTGGGCCTTCGGGATCACGTCGTTCGCGTAGGCCTGGCCTTCGTTCTTCAGTCGCTCGCGGTCGGCGCCGGCCTTGAAGGCATCGTCGAAGGCGGCCTGCACCTGCTCGGGCGCCTGCACGTTCTGCACGTTCACGTTCGAGATGACGATGCCGGCGTTCACGCGGTCCAGCTGCTGCTGGATGGACTTCACGAGCTCCGCGGCGATCGCGTCGCGCTGCTCGTACAGCACCTGGTCCATGTTGCTCTTGCCCACGATTTCGCGGATGGCGGATTCAGCTGCCAGCGTGACGGCATCCTCCGGGTCGCGGTTTTCGAACAGGAAAGCACGCGCGTCCTTCAGCCGGTACTGCACGGTGAAGCGGATGTCGACGATGTTCTCGTCCTGCGTGAGCATCGACGAATCGCGCAGGCCGGTGGCCGGCACCATGGTGTTCCGGCCGATTTCCTTGGAGCGGACCTGCGTGACCGGCACGGTCTCGTGCGCCTGGATGGGATACGGCATGCGCCACTGCCAACCGGCATTGACGGTGTTGGTGTACTTGCCGAAGGTGGTGATGACCGCCTGCTGGCCTTCCTGCACGATGAACAAGCCGCTGCCAAGCCAGATGAGCGCGACGATGCCGCCGATCAGGCCCACGCCGATGCCGGCGCTCTTCATGTCGGGCTGGAAGTTGTTGTTGTCGCCACCGCCCGAGCCGTTGCCGCGCGAGCCGCCGCCCTTGCCGCCGAAGAGGTTGCTCAGCTTGCGGTTGAAGTCGCGCCACAGCTCGTCGAGGTCCGGCGGGCCGTCGCCGCGCCCGCCGGTGGCGAGATCGACGTGCCGGGCGCGTCCGGGCCAGCGGGCGAAAACAGTGCTCGCGAATGAACGTCTCATGCTCATGAGTGGGAAGAGGGTTGTGTTCCGGTGGGACGCAGCTCGGCGAGCTCGCCCTCGTCGTCAGAAGGGGGTGCAGCGGAGGAATTCAAGCCAAGCCGCTGTGCTAGCGATCCGTCGATGGCTTGGGAGATGATCTGCTTGAGTGCCACGAGGCCCTCGCCTGTGAGCGCGCTCACGAAGACGCGGGGCACGCGGACGCCGCCGTCGAGTTCGAGCACGTCGACCTGCGTGCGCGGACGCTGCGTGTCCTCGAGCTTGTCGTACTTGTTGTAGACCAGCACCTGCTGGATGTGCGAGGCGCCGATGTCATGCAGCACGCGCTGCACCTCGGACATCTGCTCGGCCAGCAGCGGCGAGGACGCATCCACCACGTGCAGCAGCAGGTCGGCATCGGCCGCCTCCTGCAAGGTGGCTTCGAAGGCCTCGACCAGCTTGTGTGGCAGGTCGCGGATGAAGCCCACGGTGTCGGACAGCGACACCGAGCGGCCGACATCCTCGAGGTAGAACTGCCGGGTGGTCGTGTCCAGCGTCGCGAACAGCTGGTCGGCCGCGTAGGTGCGTGCCTTGACCAGCCCATTGAAGAGCGTGGACTTGCCGGCATTGGTGTAGCCCACCAGCGAGACGCGGAAAGTCTGGTTGCGCTCGCGCGAGCGGCGCTGCGTGCTGCGCTGGCGCTTGACCTTGACCAGGCGCTCCTTCACGGCCTTGATGCGTTCGCCGATCATGCGGCGATCAAGTTCGATCTGGGCCTCGCCAGGGCCGCCGCGCGTGCCGATGCCGCCGCGCTGGCGCTCCAGGTGGCTCCAGCGACGCACGAGCCGGGTCGACAGGTATTGCAGCTGGGCGAGTTCGACCTGCAGCTTGCCCTCGTGGCTTTGCGCGCGTGCGGCAAAGATCTCGAGGATGAGCATGGTGCGGTCGGCAACCGCCACGCCGAAATGGCGCTCGAGGTTGCGCTGCTGCGCAGGCGACAGGGCCTGGTCGAACAGCACCGCTTCGGCCTGGTGGCCTTCCACCAGCGCCTTGATTTCGTCGGCCTTGCCCGAACCGATGAAAAGCGCCGGATCAGGCGCCTTCCGCTTGGCGATCACACGGGCGACAGGAACGTCGCCCGCGGATTCGCACAGGAGCGCCAGCTCATCCAGCGTCGGATCGAAATGACCGGACCCGGCCACATCGACTCCGACGAGGATGGCACGCGGAGGCCCCACCGCGCCCTGAGTGGATTGCGCAGCGCTCAAGGTCGAGGATGCCTGCCACCCGCAAGAGTCACGGGGTTCAGGCCTGTTCCTGTGAATCGGCCGCGTGGAAGTTCACAGCACGGCCCGGCACCACAGTGGAAATGGCGTGCTTGTAGACCATCTGCGTGACCGTGTTTCGCAAGAGCACCACATACTGATCAAAAGACTCGATGTGGCCCTGCAGCTTGATGCCGTTCACGAGGTAAATCGAGACCGGTACATGCTCCTTGCGCAGCAGGTTCAGAAAGGGGTCTTGTAGGAGTTGGCCCTTATTGCTCACGATATTGCTCCGTGTTCAAAAGTTATAAGAGTGATCACGTTAACACAGGGTTCATCGCGGCCGAACCCCAAGGCCGAAAGTCCTTCAGGAATTCTTTTCGTCGAACGGATTCTTGCCCGAGCGCATTTCAATGCGCAAGGGTGTGCCCACGAGCTTGAAGTGCTCCCGGAACCGTCCTTCGAGGAAGCGTTTGTATGAATCGGTCACGTGTTCCAGCGAATTTCCATGGACGACGATCAACGGGGGGTTCATCCCACCTTGGTGCGCGTAGCGAAGCTTGGGCCGGAACATGCCGGCCCGTTTCGGGGCCTGGTGCTCGACCGCCTCGTGCAGCAGGCGCGTGAGGACCGGCGTGGACATCTTGCAGGTGGCCGACGCGTGTGCATCGGCAATCGCCTTCCAGACCGGACCGAGCCCCTGCCGCTTGATGGCGGAGATGTTCAGGATGGGTGCGAACTTTAGGAATGCAAGGCGCTGCTCGATCGATCGCTGCAGCTGTTGCTTCTGGTAGTCGTCGACGGCGTCCCATTTGTTGATGGCGATGACCACCGCCCGCCCGCTGTCGAGGATGTAGCCGGCGATGTGGGCATCCTGGTCGCTCACGCCCTGGGTGGCGTCAAGCAGCAGTAGCACCACGTTGGCGTCCGCAATGGCCTGCAGGGTTTTCACCACCGAGAACTTCTCGATGGCCTCGAACACCTTCCCCTTGCGGCGCAGGCCGGCGGTGTCGATGAGCTGGAACTTCTGCCCATTGCGCTCGAAGGGCACGGTGATCGCGTCGCGTGTCGTGCCGGGCATGTCGAAGGCCACCAGCCGCTCTTCGCCCAGCCAGGTGTTGATCAGCGTGCTCTTGCCCACGTTGGGGCGCCCGGCCACGGCCAGGCGAATCGGCGCGCCCTCCTCGGGCTCTGCCTCTTCCTCCTCGAAGGGGAAGTCCTCCAGCGCAGCCTCCGTCAGGCTGCGGATGCCCTGCCCGTGGGCCGACGAGATGGGGTGCGGCTCGCCCATGCCGAGCTCGTAGAACTCGGCCAGGTGCGGCGACTCCTGCATGCCCTCGGCCTTGTTGATGGCCAGGAGCACTTTCTTGCCCACGGTGCGCAGGTAGTTGGCGATGTCGTGGTCCTGCGCCGACAGGCCGGCGCGAACGTCCACGACGAAGATGACCACGTCCGCCTCGGCCACCGCCTGGCGGGTCTGCTTGGCCATTTCCTTGACGATGCCGGTCGAGCTGTCGGGCTCGAAGCCGCCGGTGTCGATCACGATGAACTCGCGGTCGCCCAGGCGGCCGTCGCCGTAGTGGCGGTCCCGCGTGAGGCCGGCGAAGTCGGCCACGATCGCGTCGCGGCTCTTCGTGAGGCGGTTGAACAGCGTCGATTTGCCGACGTTGGGACGCCCGACGATGGCGATGACTGGTTTCATCGTGAGCGTTTCAAGGCGTGGAGCTTATTCAGGACGAATGGCCCACAGGCCGCCGTTGCGGGTGACAACCAGCAGCGTGCCCGAGACCATGACCGGCGGCGCGGCAATGGCGCTGCCGTCGGTGTTCACCCGCAGAAGCGTTTCGCCCTTGTCGCGCGAGAGGAAGTGCACCACACCCTCGCCGTCGCCGAAGACCACGGCCTTGGGCGTGAGCAGCGGCGCGCCGAGGCCGCGGTACAGCAATTTCTCGGATTGCCAGGCCACGTCGCCGTTGCCCGCCTTCCAGGCGGTGATGCGGTCGGACGCGTCGGCGCCATAGACGAGCTGGTCGTCCGCGGCCACGCCGTCGGTGCCGCCCACCGGCTTGGTCCAGGCCAAGGTGCCGCGCTCCGCGTTCACACAGCCGACGGCTGCCTGGAACGACCGCACGCAGACCATGTCGCCCTGGCGCGCGATCGGGGCGACCAGGTCGGCCAGGCGCTCGACTTCGTTGGTGCCACGCGGCGAGCCCACCACCACTTCCCAACGGACATCGCCGTTGCGTGGGTCGAAGCCCGCGAGCTTGGGGCCCTGGCCGGCCAGCAAGGTGTCCTTGAAGGCCGCGATCACGCCGCCTTGAGCGAGCGTGAGGGGGTCGTTGGGACGCTGCACCTGCCACAGCTTCGTGCCGTCCTGCGCATCGAAAGCCTGCACGCTGCGGTCGCCGCCAAGCACGAACACGCGCTCCCCGGCCACCAGCGGCGCGGTCGTCACGCGCATGTTCAGCGCCTTGCGCCACAGCACGCGGCCGGCTTCAAGCGTCACGAGCTCGCCGTCACGGGTGATCACGGCGGCGTAGCGGCCGTCGCTGCCCACGCCCGCGCCCAGCTTCGCACCCGCACTGCCCTTCCACAGCTCACGGCCGGTGTCGGCCTCGAGCGCGAGCACGGTGCCGTCGTTGCCGGCCACGGTGAAGACCCCGGGGCTCGCCGCGACGAGCAGCGGGAACTGCACGCCGTCGATCTTGCTGTTCCACACGACACGTCCGCCCATCTGCGGCGTGATGGATTCAAGCGGCGTGGGCTTGGGCTTGTCCGGGCCGGCGCAGCCGCCCATCATCGCCACGACGGCGGCACCGAGTACGGCGAGAAGAAGCTTGCGGGCGCTCGTCATCACTTGCCGCCCTCCGTGTTCGCGGACGCCGCCTTGTCGGCTTCGGGCGCGGCACCCAACGCGGTCAGCTTGGCGTCGATGAGGCGGCGGTATTCCACCTTCGAGTCCATGTCCTTCCAGGCCTTCTGGTAGGCGACCTTGGCCTCGTCCTTCTTGCCTTGGGCCAGCAGGATGTCGCCGCGGCGGTCGGCCACCAGCGGCTCGAATTCCTTGCCGGCGGCGCCATCGAGCTGCTTGAGCGCCTCGTCGTACTTCTTCTGGTCGAGCAGGATGCCCGACAGGCGCAGGCGCGCCAGCGTCTTGTATTCGTCCTCGGGCGCGTTGTCGATGACCCACGCCAGCGTCGCACGGGCGTTGTCGAGCTGGCCCTTGTCGAACTGCACCTTGGCCAGCGTCATGCCGCCCTGCTCGGCGAAGGCGGTGTGGGGGTAGCGGTCTTTCAGCGGCACGAAGAGCGCGGCGGCCTTGTCGGCGTCGCCGGCCTGCACGGCCTTGTCGAGCTCGTCGAACATCACGCCTGCCTTGGCCGACTGGTCGGCCTTGTAGCGGTTCCACCAGATCCAGCCCGAGCTCGCGCCCAGGACGATGATCACCGTCCACGTGATCAGGTTGCCGTACTGGTTCCAGAAATGTTTGAGCTGGTCGAGCTGCTCTTGTTCTTCGAGGTCGAGATGGGTGGCCATGGACAGAAGGCTTTCTTGTGGAAGGCGCGATTATGCGTTGAGGAGATCGGCGGCCCAGGTGAGCGCACCCGCGAGCGGCAGGCTGCGCTGGGGCGCGTCGGCGTTGCGCAGGTCCTTGAGCGACACCTCGCCGCGCGCGACCTCGTCGTCGCCGAAGATGAGCGCGAAACGGGCGCCGCTGTCGTCGGCACGCTTGAACTGTGCCTTCATCTTGCCGCCACCCGCGTGCATGAGCACGGAGACGCCGGCCGCGCGGAGCTGCTCGAGCACGAGCATGGCCTGCGGAGCAGAAGCCGCAGACGTGACGATGGCGTAGGCCCGGGGCGCGGCGCTCGGCACCGGCAGCCCGAGCTCCTGGATCAGCAGCAGCAGCCGCTCGATGCCCAGGCCAAAACCCACCGCCGGCGCCGGCTTGCCGCCCAGTTGCTCGATGAGCCCGTCATAGCGGCCGCCACCGCACACGGTGCCTTGCGAGCCGAGCTGGTCGGTCACCCACTCGAACACCGTGAGGTTGTAGTAATCCATGCCGCGCACGAGGCGCGTGTTGATGCGGTACTCCAGCCCCGCGGCGTCGAGCACCGCGCGCACGCCGTTGAAGTGCGCGAGCGACGCCTCGCCGAGGAAGTCGATCAGCTTGGGCGCGCCTTCCACCAGCGGCTGCATGGCGGGGTTCTTGGTGTCGAGGATGCGCAGCGGGTTGCTGTGCAGGCGGCGCTTGGAATCGGCATCCAGCGCTTCCTGGTTCTGCTCGAAGTAGTCCACCAGCGCCTCGCGATGCGCGCGGCGCTCCTCGGGCTGCCCGAGGCTGTTGATCTCCAGCCGCACGTGCTTGCCTTCGACCAGGCCGAGTTCGCGCCACAGCGAGCGGACCATGAGGATCATCTCGGCATCGACGTCGGGCCCTGCGAAGCCGAGTGCCTCCACGTCGAGCTGGTTGAACTGGCGATAGCGGCCCTTTTGCGGCTTCTCGTGCCGGAACATCGGGCCCATGGTCCAGATGCGCAGCGGGCCGTTGTACAGCGCGTTGTGCTCGATCATGGCGCGCACGATGCCCGCCGTCGCCTCGGGGCGCAGCGTGAGCTTGTCGCCATTCATGGAGTCGACGAAGGAATACATCTCCTTCTCGACGATGTCGGTCACCTCGCCCAGGCCGCGCACGAACAGCGCCGTCGGCTCGACGATGGGCGTGAGCAGGTTCTGGTAACCGTAGCGCGAGAGCACCGAGCGCACCGTCGTCTCGAACCACTGCCACAGGGCGGAGTCGGGCAGCTTGTCCGTGCGAGGCACGCTCGGCGGAAGGATGTCGTTCATGCCTTTGACGGCACGCAGGATGTCAGCCATGTTCAGTTCTTGTCGCTCGCAGCCATGGGCCGCGATGGGGTGGAAGATCGGGGAAGCAGCAGTCGCGTCCGACCTTCAATGCGCGGCGGTTGCCGAGCCGAAGCGCTTTTCGATGTAGTCCTCGACCAGCGTCTGGAACTCGCGTGCGATGCCCTCGCCGCGCAGCGTCAGCGCCTTCTCGCCGTCGATGAACACCGGTGCGGCCGGCGCTTCGCCGGTGCCCGGCAGGCTGATGCCGATGTCGGCATGCTTGCTCTCGCCCGGGCCGTTGACGATGCAGCCCATCACCGCCACCTTCATGTTCTCGACGCCCGGGTAGCGCGCCTTCCACAGGGGCATTTGCGCGCGCAGATAGTCGTCGATCTGCTTGGCCAGTTCCTGGAAGGTGGTGCTCGTGGTGCGGCCGCAGCCGGGGCAGGCCGTCACGCTCGGGTTGAAGGCGCGCAGACCCAGCGATTGCAGGATCTCCATCGCCACCACCACCTCCTGCGTGCGGGCTTCGCCGGGCTGCGGGGTGAGCGAGACGCGGATGGTGTCGCCGATGCCCTGCTGCAGCAGCAGCGCCAGCGCGGCGGTCGACGCCACCGTGCCCTTGGTGCCCATGCCGGCTTCGGTCAGCCCGAGGTGCAGCGCGTAGTCGCAGCGCTTGGACAGCGCCTGGTACACGCTCACCAGGTCCTGCACACCGGACATCTTGCACGACAGGATGATCTGGTCCGCCCGCAGCCCGAGTTGTTCGGCCTTGCGGGCCGACTGCAGCGCCGAGGTGATGATGGCGCGGTACATGATCTGCTGCGGCTCGAAGGGCTCGGCCCGCTTGCCGTTCTCGTCCATCATCTGCGCGAGCAGTTCCTGGTCGAGGCTGCCCCAGTTGACGCCGATGCGCACGGGCTTGTCGTACTTCGCGGCCACTTCGACCATCTGGGCAAACTGCTTGTCGTGCTTCTCGCCCTTGCCGACGTTGCCCGGGTTGATGCGGTACTTGCTGAGCGTCTCGGCGCAAGCCGGGTGCTCGGTGAGCAGGCGGTGGCCGTTGTAGTGGAAGTCACCCACCAGCGGCACGTCGATGCCCATCTTGTCGAGCTGCTCGCGAATGTGCGGCACGGCAGCGGCGGCTTCGGGCGTGTTGACGGTGATGCGCACCATCTCCGAGCCAGCGATGGCGAGTTCCTTGACCTGGATGGCCGTCTCGATGACGTCCACCGTGTCCGTGTTGGTCATGGACTGCACGCGCACCGGTGCATCGCCGCCCACCGTGACGACCCGCGAGCCCCAGCGCACCGCGACCTGCTTCGTGTGCCGCGCGGCCGGTGCCGCATGCTCGACGAAACCGTGCTCGCCATCGAAGGAAAGTTCGTCTGCTGCGCTCAGGGGACTGCGAACGTCGTTCATCTTGCCAACCTACTTCAATTCGATCCGGGCCACGTTGTTGGACGTGTTCGCGGACAGGTCCAGCGGGCGGCCGCGGTAGATCACCTCGGTCTCGCGCGCGTTGCCGATCTTCACCCGCAGCGGCGCCTCGCCGTCCAGCGCCACCGTTTCGCCGGCGGCCACGGTGCGGCCGACGAGCACGCGTGAGTTTGCATCGCGCACTTCCACCCAGGTCGCCGCCTTGGCCCGGATCTGCAGGGCGCCTTCGGGCGCCGCAGATGAGGTGCCGGAACCGGGCGCCGGCATGGCCGTCGCATGCGCCGCCGTATTGGGTGTGCTCGCGGCAGGCACGGGATTCACCGCCGAGTTCGCCACCGCCGCAGGCGACGGCGTCACGGGCCCATTCGTGCCCGGTGCGGACGCCACTTCCACCACGGGTGGCGGGGCCATCATCACGGACGAGGGCGTGGCTGGCGTCGTGTCGGGCGATACCACGGTCGTGGTGGACACGTTCGGCGTGGCGGCGCTCGCCGGCTGCGGCGACGGCAGGTTCGGCAGCTGCGGCAACCAGCCGCCGGGCAGGAAGTAGATGGCCGCGGCTGCGATGAGGATCAACAGCGGCGCCCAGATCGCCGGCCGCACGATCGCCGACCAGTCGCTCGGCTCGTGGCGCCCCGGCCGCTCGCGGAACGGTGCGTTGATGCCCTCCCCCACATGCTCCAGGCGATACCCGCCGGACGCGGGCAGCAAAGCCAGCACGGGTGCCGGATCGATCTTGAGCGCGCGGCACACCGTCTGCGCCAGGGCGCGGGTGAAGGTGGCGTCGTGCAGCTCGTCGAGGCGGTCGGCCTCGAGCGCTTCGAGCTTTTTCTGCGCAACCTTGATCGACGCGGCCAGCGCGGCGATGTGAAGGCCCTGGGCCTGCCGCGCTTCGCGCAGGATGCCACCCGCCGTTTTCGCCGCGGTCGCGGGCGCCTTCGGTGCCGTGGCCGGCGTGCCCGGCTCTTCGCCGCTCACGAAACCATCACTCATCGAACTTCCCCTGCTCGAAGGCGACGGCCTCGCGCGACTGCGGGAAGCGGTCCTTGATCTGCGTGCCCAGATCCTGCGCGCCCTGCCGGTTGCCCAGGCGTTGCTCGATGCGCGCGGCCAGCCACAGCGTCTGCGCGTTGCTCAGGTTGGGGTTGATGTTGACGCGCCGGACGTAAAAGCGCGCCCGCTCGAAATCGCCACGCCGGAACAGCACTTCCGACAGGTTGATGGCCGTCGCCGGATTGGTGGGGTCGAGTTCGTAGGACTTGATGAGCGTGCCCTCCGCCTGCCCGAGCTCACCGGCGCGCGCCAGGCACACACCCTGCGTCAGCAGCGTGCGCGGCACGTCGCGGTACTGCGGCACGGCCAGCGCCTGGCGGAACATCGAGTCGGCTTCTGGGTAGCGCTTCTGCTGGCACAGGTACCAGCCGTAGTTCTGCATGGTGTCGGCATCGCGCGCATTCAGCTGCAAGGCATGCCGAAAGCTCTCTTCGGCCAGGCGCTCGTCCCCGAGGTTCGCGTAGATCAGGCCGCGCAGGTTGAAGGCGGCAACCATGTTCGGATCGGCCGCGATCGCAAGCTTCACCTCGTCGAGCGCGGTGGTCATCTGTCCACGGCCGAAGTAGGCCGACGCGAGCTCCAGGCGCACGCGCGCACGCTTGGAGGCGTCGGATTCGTCGGATGCGGTGACTCGATCCTTCGAGTCGCTCGTCGAGTTCGAACCCGATGTGCCCGAGACGGCATTGCCCGTGGGCACGCCGCCGGTGGAAGAGGTAGACGTGGTGGTGCACGCCGCCATGAACGCCATGAGCACGGCCATCGCGCCCATCCCAACCAGGCGCTTCGTGGCGCCGAAGTCCCAACTCATGCCTTCGTCTCCTGCTTCTTCTGCGTGTCGCTCCAGCCATGCAGGCCTTCGCGATGAATTCGAATCGGCGAACGCGTCGAGATGCGTTCCTTGACGCGGGTCCTGTCCTGCACTTCACCCGCCAGCTGCCCGCAGGCCGCATCGATGTCGTCGCCTCGGGTCTTGCGAATCGTGGTCACCATGCCCGCATCTTGCAAGACGCGTGCGAAGGCCACGACGCGCTCGCGCGGCGAGCGCTTGAGGCCAGACTCGGGAAAGGGGTTGAACGGAATCAGGTTGAATTTGCACGACACCTTGTCGCGCACGAGTTTCACGAGCTGCTGCGCATGCTCGGGCGTGTCGTTGACGCCGTCGAGCATGCAGTATTCGAAGGTGATGAAGTCGCGCGGCGCTGCATCGAGGTAGCGATTGCAGGCGGCGAGCAGCTCGGCGATGGGGTACTTGCGGTTCAGCGGCACGAGGTCGTCGCGCAGCGCGTCATTGGGCGCATGCAAGGAGACCGCCATGGCCACGGGGCAATCGTCGCGCAGGCGATCGATCATCGGCACCACGCCGGAGGTGGAGACCGTCACGCGGCGGCGCGACAGGCCGTAGCCGTGGTCGTCCAGCATCATGCGCAGCGCGGGCACCAGCGCCGAGTAGTTCTGCAGCGGCTCGCCCATGCCCATCATCACCACGTTGGTGATGGCGCGTTCGCCTTCGGCGAGCTTCAGGCGCCGGCGCAAATGGTGTTCGGCGAACCACAGCTGGGCGATGATCTCGCCCGTCGAGAGGTTGCGGCTGAAGCCCTGGTGGCCGGTGGAGCAGAAGCGGCAGCCGACGGCGCAACCGGCCTGGGACGACACGCACAGCGTGCCGCGGTCGTCTTCCGGGATGAACACCGATTCGACGGCGTTACCGCCACCGACGTCGAAGAGCCACTTGATGGTGCCGTCGGCCGAAGCTTGCTCGGTGGCGACGGTGAGCGGGCGGATCTCGGCCCGCGTGGCGAGCTTCTCGCGAAGCGATTTCGCAAGGTCGGACATCTGCGAGAAATCCGACGCGCCCTTCTGGTGGATCCAGCGAAACAGCTGGGTAGCGCGAAAGCGCTTCTCACCCAGTTGCTCGCAAAACGCCGCCAACCCGTCGAGATCGAACTCGAGAAGGTTGACGGGCGCCGCCACGGTGCCCGCAGCGGGCACCTGCCCCTCGAGAGGGCGCTCGCCCGCCTTGAGGCGGCTCGGCGGCGGGCTCTTGTCGTTCATTGGCAAGCCTCAAACAACGAGGCAAAGGCCGCGATCAGCGGCTGTAGACATTCATGCCGGGGAAGAAGAACGCCACTTCGACGGCCGCCGTTTCCGGAGCGTCGGAGCCGTGCACCGCGTTGGCGTCGATGCTGTCGGCGAAGTCGGCGCGGATGGTGCCCTTCTCGGCCTTCTTCGGGTCGGTGGCGCCCATGAGCTCACGGTTCTTGGCGATCGCGTTTTCGCCTTCGAGCGCCTGGATCATCACCGGGCCGGAGATCATGAAGTTCACAAGGTCGTTGAAGAAGGGACGCGCCTTGTGCACGGCATAGAAGGCCTCGGCCTCGCCCCGCGACAGGTAGGCCATCTTGGCGGCAACGATCTTCAGGCCGGCGCCCTCGAATCGAGCATAGATCTGGCCGATCACGTTCTTGGCCACGGCATCGGGCTTGATGATCGAAAGGGTACGTTCGAGCGCCATGTTTTTCTCTCCTGGAATCAAAGTCTTGGCAAAGCCTTGCATTGTATCGCTTGAACCCCTTCGGGCTTGTGTCGAAGGGGTGGCGCCGGGCCGTCAGGCAGCCCCGGATCTCATGCGGTGAAGCGCCTAGCGGCCGCGGCGGTTGCCGCCGAATCCGCCGCCGCCGCCGCCACCCCCACCGAAGCCTCCTCCGCCACCACCCCCGCGGCCGCCACGTCCGCCGCCCCGGTTGCCCTTGCGGTGGAAGGCGTCCGCCCCGATGTAGCCGACCGAGGTCTGAAGCGGATCGGGCTCTTTCGGACCGCCCTTCTTGCCGCCAGCTGGGTTGTGGCCGCTGCCGCCGGAGCCGAAGCCGCCGGCACCGCTCCTGAAGCCCCGGCCGCCGACCGCGCTGCGCGGGTTCTGCACGAAGCGCTTGTCGAAGGTCTGCTCCAGCGGATTCGGGATGCGAGAGTGATCGATCTCCTCGTCGACGTCCCCGTCGAAGTCCCGGTCGTCGCGATCGCGGCCCTGGTCGACACGCACCGGGTCTTGCGGGCGGTTGTTGCCGCGCTGCGGACCATTGTTGGGACGCGGGCCGCGGTCGTTGCGGTCGCTGCGTCCGCCACGGTCATTGCGGTCATTGCGGTCGTTGCGCTTGTTCCGGTTGTTGCGGCCGCCGCGGTCCTCGCGGGCCTGGCCCTGCCCCTGGCCACCACCGGCGAGCTGCCGGATGGCGCGGACGTCGTCCTGGCCGAGATCGACCCACACGCCGCGCTTGAGCCCGCGCGGCAGCACGACGGTACCGTAGCGGATGCGGATCAGCCGGCTCACCGTCAGGCCCACTTCGTCGAAAAGCTTGCGCACTTCGCGGTTGCGGCCTTCGGTGATGACCACGCGGTACCAGTGGTTCGCACCCTCGCCGCCGCCATCCTCGATCGAGCGGAAGCTGGCGGTCTGGCCGTCCACGGTCACGCCCTCGAGCAGTTCGGCCTTGGAGTCTTCGTCCAGCTTGCCCAGCACGCGCACGGCGTACTCGCGTTCGACGCCGAAGCGCGGGTGCATGAGCTGGTTGGCGAGCTCACCGGAATTCGTGAACAGCAACAAGCCTTCGGTGTTCAGGTCCAGCCGGCCGACCGACTGCCACTTGCCCTGCTGCAGGCGCGGCAGGCGGCGGAACACCGTGGGCCGATGCTGCGGATCGTCGTTGGTGACGACCTCGCCCACCGGCTTGTGGTACGCGATGATGCGCGGCGGCGGCGGGAGGATGCGCACCTTCACCGGCTTGCCGTCGATGGTGACGCGATCGCCGAAGGAAATGCGCTGGCCGACGTGCGCTGTCTGGCCGTTGACCGACACCTTGCCGTCGATGATGGCCTGCTCCATGTCGCGGCGTGAGCCGATGCCCGACTGGGCCAGGACCTTGTGCAGCTTGGGCGCATCCGGTTCGGGCAGCAGGACGCGCTTGTGCGGCACCGGCTCCTCGGCGGTTTCGCCGTCGACGTCGAACTCGCCCGACATCACCTGCTGGAAGACCTCGCCGACATCGGCGGGCGGCAGGTTGGGCGTGGGCTCGGCCGTCGGTGCATCTTCGTCGTCCTCGCCGTCGTTGGCAGAGGCAATTGCCGGGCGCGCCGCTTCGCCGCCCTGCTCCGCACCGGCTTCATCACGGCCACGGCGGCGATCACGTCGGTTGCGCCGGCGGCTCGAACGTTCGCCGGGGGCGCCGTCCTCGCCTTCGGGCGACGCACCCTCGGGCGTTGCCGCGACGTCTTGGGACGAGGCGCCATCCTGCGCGGCAGATTCGGCGATGGCTTCGGTATGAGCCTCCGCAACTGCGGGCTGCGCCTGCACCCGAGCGGGCTGTTCGGCTGGGACGAAATCAGGCGCCACCATCGGCAACTCCGCCTGCACGGGCATGGACGGCTCGACCGCAGACTCCGCCGCCTTCTTCGCCCGCTTGCGCGGCGCCTTCACCGGCGCCTCTGCCTCCGTCGGCTGTGCAGCCACGGGTTCGGCAGGCGCGGCCGATTCCTCGGACTCCGCCTTGGCTGCCCGTCGCTTGCGCGCGGGCTTGGGCGCCTCGTCCGACGCCTCGGCCGAGATGTCAGACGCGGTTTCGGCCGGTGCCGACTCCGCGGCCTTCACCGCGCGCTTGCGGCGCACGGTCTTGGCCGGCGCGGCTTCGCCTTCGTCGCCAGAAGGGGCCGAAGCAGTGGCTTCGGGATCGTGTTGGGTCGCATCGTCTGCGTTGGCGTTCATGCTTCTGGTTCCATCGGCGCGGCAGGGGCCGCAGGCTCGGTTGAGGGTGTGGCGGGAAGGGGGTTGGGGGGATCGACAGGCTCGGCGAATGCGGCCTGCTCGTGCCCATCGACGTCAACGGCATGGCCGTCCACGTCGCCCGCGTCGTCGGCCTCGGCGCTCGACTCGGCAGGGGGCGTCTCGTCCTCAGGGGACGGTGCTTGCGGTACTGCAGGGGAAACTTCGCTGCCGCTCGCGTCGCGATCGGCACTGTCTGCCGTTTCCAACATCGCGTCGGTCGCGGCGGCGTGCTTGACTTCGTCGGAATCCGCGCTCGGGGCCTCGGCACTGGAGTCCTCGGCGCTTGTAGCTTCGGTACTCGTGGCCTCGGTACTCGTGGCTTCGACGGCAGCTTCGGCGGGAATGGGTTGCCCCTCCTCGTCCAGCGCCAGCGCACCTTGCGGATCGATGAGCGACGGCTGGTCTGCCAGGCTCTCGGCCATCTTCTCCGCGGCCTCGCCCGGCACGCCGCCGATCATCGGCAACTGCTCCAGGCTCGCCAGCCCCAGGTCGTCGAGGAACTGCTTGGTGGTTGCCAGCAGCGCGGGACGCCCGGGCGCTTCGCGGTAGCCGATGGCTTCGACCCAGCCGCGGTCTTCGAGCTGCTTGATGATCTGGCTGGCCACGGTCACGCCGCGGATGTCCTCGATGTCGCCTCGCGTGACAGGCTGCCGGTACGCAATGATGGCCAGCGTCTCCATCACGGCACGCGAGTACTTCGGCGGCTTCTCAGGGTTGAGCCGGTCGAGGTATTCGCGCATCTCCGGGCGGCTCTGGAAGCGCCAGCCGGTGGACAAGGGCACGAGTTCCACGCCGCGGCCTTCCCAGTCGCGCACCAGCTCGTCGAGCATGGAGCGCAGCGTGTCCGGGCCGATTTCGTCGGCGAAGAGAGTGCGCATGTCACGCAGCGGCAAGGGCTGCTGCGCGCAGATGAGCGCCGTCTCAAGGACGCGTTTTGCATCCTGCGTGTTCATGCAACTTCGTTCACATTCCAGAGCCGGGTGCGCCGGCGGCTTGAGTCAGTGGGTCTCGAGGGTCTGCCAAACAGCCTTCACGGCGCTGGCGCTCCAGTGGACTCGTCGCGCAACTCGCGGGGAGCCCGTCGTCGCGCCCTTGGGGCGCGGCTCGCTTCGTGGCCGGCTCAACGGCGGATCACGAAGGATTCGCCGCATTGTATCCAAGCCGCGGGCGATTCAAGCGCTATTGGCAATCTGTTTCCAGGCGGAGGCGAAATCCATGGGTGGCTCGGAGGTGAAATCGAGCGGCGCCCGGGTCATCGGATGCTCGAAGGCCAGTCGTTGCGCGTGCAAGGCCTGCCGCTGCATGCCCAGCACCGCCGAACCGCCATAAACGGTGTCGCCCACCAGTGGGTGCCCTTTCGAGGCCAGGTGCACGCGGATCTGGTGCGTGCGGCCGGTGTGCAGCGTGCAGCGCACGCCGCTGAAGGTGTCGTCGTGGACCAGGAGTTCCACGTCCGTCATGGCCGGCTTGCCCGACGCGACCACCGCCATGCGCACCCGCGACTGCGGATCTCGCCCGATCGGCGCATCGATGCGCAGGCTGTTGCTTCGAAGCACGCCGTGGGTGATCGCCAGGTATTGCCGATGCACGTGGCGCGCGGCGATCTCGCGCACCAGCGCCGTCACCGCCTGCAAGGTCTTGCCCACCACCATCAGGCCCGAGGTGTCCTTGTCCAGCCGGTGCACGATACCCGCCCGCGGCAGGCTGGCCGCCCCGCGGTGATGCGCCAGCAGGCCGTTCAGGATGGTGCCCGACCAGTTGCCCGCCGCTGGGTGCACCACCACCCCGGCCGCCTTGTCGATGACCATCAGGTGCTCGTCCTCGAACACGACGGACAAGGGCACGGCTTCGGGGCGGAAGGCCTGGCTTTCGGCCGTCGGCACGAGTTCCACCTCGATGCGCTGCCCCGCCAGCACCTTGCGCGACGCGCTCGATGCCACCCGCCCGTCCACCGTGACGTGGCCGCCGTCGATCAGCGTCTGCAGGTGGCTGCGCGAGAACTCCGGCACGAAGGACACGAGCGCCTTGTCGAGACGGCTGCCGTGCAGCGCATCGCTCACGGCCGACTCGCGCCTCTCGGGCTCCTCGCTCCAGGGACTGTCGGTGTCGTCCGCACCCTCAACCCTATAATCCGGGCTCATTTTTCGACGGGACGGCGCTGCGCTTCGCAGCCCATCAGTACATGAATTTGAAGCATTCGATGGTTCGGGCCTCGTGCCTTGTCGGTTCGGTTCTGATGGCCTCGTGGCTCGTCGCCGGCTGCGGATCGACGTCCAAGGATGAAACCTCGGGCTGGTCGACCGACAAATTGTATGCAGAGGCCAAGGAAGAGGCTTCCAACGGCAACTACGAACGCGCCGGCAAGCTGTTCGAGCGCCTGGAAGGCCGCGCCGCCGGCACGCTGCTCGCGCAGCAGGCGGAAGTCGAACATGCCTACGTGCTCTACAAGAGCGGCGAGAAGGCGCAGGCGCTGCAGATCCTCGAGCGATTCCTGAAGCTGCACCCCACGAGCCCGGCCGCCGACTACGCGCTGTACCTGCAAGGTCTCGTGAACTTCAACGACAACCTCGGCATCCTCGGCAACCTCGCCTCGCAAGACTTGTCCGAACGCGACCAGCAGGCTTCGCGCGATGCCTACCAGTCGTTCAAGCAACTGGTGGAGCAGTTCCCGCAGTCCCGCTACGCCGAGGACTCGCAGGTGCGCATGAACTACATCACCAACTCGCTCGCGGCCTATGAAGTACACGTCGCCAGCTACTACTTCCGGCGCGGCGCCTACGTGGCCGCCGCCAACCGGGCGCAGCAGACGGTGCAGGAGTTCCAGCAGTCGCCGTCCACCGAGGAGGCGCTGTTCATCATGCAGCGCAGCTACGACAAGCTCGGCCTCGTACAGCTTCGCGACGATGCCTTGCGCGTGCTGCGCCAGAACTACCCGCAAAGCCCCTACCTCACGGCCGAAGGGCTGCGTGCGAAGGAGCGCAAGTGGTGGCAGCTCTGGTGATGTCGCCCGCCGCCTGAAGCGGCGGACCGTGCCGAAGCGAGCGAACCCGATGAGCGGGGTTCGCTGACGCCGGTCAGACGAAAGGCAGGCCCACGCCGGCCAACTCCCCGAGCCACGCCAGCGCTTCGGCCTGCGTGGCCACCGGCGTCATCGGCGGCAAGGCCTCGCGCAGGCGACGGCCGTAGTTCATGCCCGCCATGCGCGGGTCGCAGACCACCAGCAGGCCACGGTCTGTTTCGCTGCGGATCAAGCGCCCCGCGCCCTGCTTGAGCGACACCGCGGCTTCAGCGACGAAGTAATCCGCGAACGGGTTGCGCCCCTCGCGCTCGAGCCGCTTGACGCGTGCCTCGACCAGCGGATCGTTGGGCGGCGGGAACGGCAGCTTGTCGATCAGCACGCACTGCAGCGCATCGCCGGGCACGTCGATGCCCTCCCAGAAGCTCTGCGAGCCCACCAGCACCGAGCGCGGCTGCGCCAGGAACTGCTGCATCAGCTGACGCTTGGGCACGCTGCCCTGCAGCAGCACCTGGATGTCGTCACCCTGTCCGTCGAAGTCCTCGCGCAGCGCATCGCCGATGGCCTGCAGCGCGCGCAGCGTGGTGGTGAGCACGAAAGTGCGCCCACCGAGTGTTCTCGCGCAGTCGGCCGCGAGTTGCGCGACGGCACGCGGGTGATCGGGCTCGTTGGGCTTGGGAAAGCCTCGCGGCACGTACAGGCGCGCGTGGTTGGCATAGTCGAAGGGGCTGCCGACGCGCAAGGTCCGCGCGTCATCGAGCCCGGCCGATTCGGTGAACCAGCTCAGGCGCTCGTCATCGCCCAGCGTGGCCGAGGTGAAGATCCAGGCCTTCGGCGCCTTGCCCATCTGCTCGCGCAGCGCCTCGCGGATGTCCAGCGGCGACTCGACCAACCGGCATTGATGCGGCGTGAGGTCGATCCAGCGGACGTTGCCCGCGTCGGCCTCTTGCGTGAACCGTTGCGCCAGCTTCGCGAACGAGGCGGCGCGCTCGGCCAGCTTGTCGAAATCCGGACCGAGCTCGCTCACCGTGTCCAGCCCCTCCTTGGCCTGCGTGCAGGCCGTCGCCAAGGCGGAGAGTGACTCGCTGAAATCCTCTCGCCTCGCCCGCTCTTCCCAGCGCAGCTTGAGCGTGCCGCGCACTTCGCGCAGATGCCCCGCGCACGCCATGCGCAGGTCGCGCGCGGCATGATCGCAGGCGGCCGCAAGCTCGGCCCATGGTGCGAGGCCACGCGCCTGCTGCAAGCCGATGCCCAGCATGTCGCGCGCGAAGTCGATCACCTGCCCGCTGCCGAGCGTGGTGCCGAGGAACTGCACGCCGGCTTCCGCCAGCTGGTGAGCCTCGTCGAACACCGCCACCTCGACGCTGGGCAGCAGCTCCGCCACGCCGCTGTCGCGCAAGGCCATGTCGGCGAAGAAGAGGTGGTGGTTCACGACCACCACGTCCGCAGCCATCGCATCACGCCGGGCCTTCATCACGTGGCACTGCCGGTACTCGGGGCATTCGCTGCCCAGGCAGTTCTCGCGCGACGACGTGACCAGGGGGATCACGCTGCTACGCTCGTCGAGCCCGTCCATCTCGGCGAGGTCGCCGCTCACCGTCTTGTGCGACCACTGCTCGACCTTTGCCAGCGTGCGCACCGCCCAGCGGTCGGGCAGCGCAGCCGACTGCCGCGCCTGGTCCATGCGATGCAGGCAGAGGTAGCTCGCGCGCCCCTTGAGCAAGGCCACCGTCACGGGCAGCTGCAGGGCATCGCGCAAGCGCGGCAGGTCGCGCAGGAAGAGCTGGTCCTGCAGGCTCTTGGTGGCGGTGCTGATGAGCGCCCGCGCACCCGACAGCAAGGTGGGCACGAGGTACGCGAAGGTCTTGCCCACGCCGGTGCCGGCCTCGGCCACCAGCGGCTTTCGCTCGTCGATGGCGCCTGCCACCTCGAGCGCCATGTTCAGCTGAACCTCACGCTCCATGTAGCGCGCGTCGGCCTGCGACAAGGCGCCGCCTTGTGCGAAGGCGTGCGAGACGGCTTCCTGCAACGGCGACCGGGCCTGCGTCATGCGGGCTCGGGCGGGTCGAGTTCAGCCTCGAGCTGCGAGATCTGGTCGCGCAGGGCGAGCCGGCGCTTCTTCAGGCGGCGCAGGACGAGTTCATCGTCGGGTCGCTCGATCTGGGCGCGGTCGATGAGGCTGTCGAGGTCCGCATGTTCCATGCGGAGTTCGATGAGCCGGCGCGGCAGCGAGTGGAGGTTGTCGTTCATGGAGCGCGTCGGAGCGCATTAATTCGCGAGTATGGCGAGTTCGGGGGATACCGCGATGGCAATGAATGCAAAACGATTATAGTTTTCGCCATGAGCACCACGACGCTGGGATATCGCCTGTCGGCCGCCACCGGCATCCACCGCGGCGACCGCGCCTACCAGCAAGACCAGGTGCAGATCATCCCCCATGCGCGCGTGCCCGGGTGCGCGCTCGGCGTCCTGGCCGACGGCATGGGCGGCAAGAGCGGTGGCCGCAAGGCGGCCGACCAGGTCATCCTCACCGCGCAGCAGCTGTTCGACCGCTACGTGCCAGCGCGCGACGATGCGGCGGAAGCGCTCAAGCAGCTCGTGCTCGAGGCGCACCTCATGATCAAGCTGACGGCCATCACCTCCGAGGAAGAGCCGCACAGCACGGTGGCCGCCTTCATCGTGAGCCCCAACCGCGAATGCGACGTGATCCATGCCGGTGATTCACGCGTCTACCACTTCCGTGGCGCCGAGATGATGACGCGCACCATCGATCATTCCTTCGTGCAGCGCCTCGTCGACGAAGGCCAGCTGTCCGAGGAAGAAGCCAACAACCATCCGCAGTCCAACCTGCTGACGGGCTGCCTGGGCACCACCCAGGACCCTCCGCTCACGGCGGGCCACGTCGACCGCCTCGAGATCGGCGACAGCGTGCTCGCCTGCAGCGACGGGCTGTGGCACTACTTCACGCCGAAGGAACTCGGCGCCATCGTCCATGCCCTGCCGCCTCGCGAAGCCAGCGAGATGCTGGTGAGCAAGGCCCGGCAACGCGCACGCGGCGGCGGCGACAACCTCTCGCTCGCGCTGATCCGCGTCGATCCGCTGTCGTGACGGGTCGCTGACCCTTTGAACGCTGCGCCGGACTCAGCGCATTGCTGATGCAGGTGCAGATGCAGACGTTGGCGTCGGCAGACCCTTGGCCGGCGCCTTGCCCGAAGCGGCCTTTTCAGCATTGCGACGCTCCACCTGGGCGCGATGCTCTCGCGCTTCTTCCAGGCGCTTCTCGTACGCCGCCTCTTTCCTGGCGTGCACCTCCATCGCGGATGCATTGGCCGATGCCGGCCTGGCCAACGCCGACGGCGGTTCGCTGACGACGATGGCCGTGGGACTGGACGCCTCAGCACTTGCCGCCGACGCCGACGGACTCGCAGCCTCCACGCGCTGCCGCCGTTCCGTGCCCGCCCGCTCGCGCTGCTTGGCGTCTTCGCTGCTCACCTTGGTGCGGATCTCATCGACGCGCTGCGCGGCACGCTGCTTTCGCTGCGCCTCGTCCAGCACCGCCTGCTGCTGGCGAAGGCGCTCGAGCGTCTGGCGGCGATCCCGCCGAGCCTGCTCGATGCAGGACGTCACGACGAACTTCTCGTGGCACTCGCGCTCGCGCGTCACGTAGGCCGCCTCGGCCTGGTCACGCTCGGTCTTGAGGCGATCGCGCTCGGCGCGCTCCGATGCCGCATCCATCGCATGCGCGGGCGCCAGCGCCGGCACGAGGGCGGTGAAGAACACGGCGGCGACGACAGGCCCGATTTTCATGTCAGCGAAGTATCCACATCCCGGCGGGCCAGCGCGAGGAATTCCGCGGACTGCATCTCAGACAATCGCGACACCGTGCGCGGAAATTCATGCGCGAGCGGCCCCTCGGCGTACAGTTGCTCGGCCGGAACCTCGGCCGACATGATGAGCTTCACGCGCCGGTCGTACATCACGTCCACCAGCCAGGTGAATCGCCGCGCTTCCGACGCATGCCGCGGCGTCATCTGCGGCACGTTGGAGACGAGCACCGTGTGGAACTGCGTCGCGAGTTCGAGGTAATCGTTCTGCGAGCGCGGACCGCCGCACAGCTCCTTGAAGTCGAACCACACCACGCCGCCCGCGCGGCGCCTGGCCCGCAGTTCGCGGTGCTCGATGTGCAGCACCGGGCTCTCGTCCTTGGCCTCGGCCAGGCGCTCGAAGTCGCGCATCATCTCCGAGTCGGCCTCACGCCCGAGCGGCGTGTGGTAGAGCTTCACCTGCTCCATCGTGCGGCGCCGATAGTCGGTGCCGTTGTCCACACTGATCACCTCGAGCTTGTCCTTGAGCAGCTCGATGGCCGGCAGGATGCGGTCGCGGTGCAGGCCGTTGGGGTACAGCTCGTCCGGGTGGAAGTTGGACGTGGTGACGATGCTCACCCGGTGCTCGAACATCGATTCGAGCAGCCGGTGCAGGATCATCGCGTCCGTCACGTCGGCCACGTGGAATTCGTCGAAGCAGATGAGCCGGTAGCGGCGCGAGATGCGCAGGCCCAGTTCCTGCAGAGGGTTCACCGTGCCCTTGAGCTCCTGGAGCTCGCGGTGCACCTCCCGCATGAACTCGTGGAAGTGCAGCCGCGTCTTGCGCGTGAGCGGCACGGCATTGAAGAAGCAATCCATGAGAAAGCTCTTGCCGCGCCCCACCCCGCCGTACATGTACACGCCGCGGGGAATGGGCGGGCGGCTGATGAGCTTGGTAAGCGCATTGCCGCGCCGCGCCTTGTAGTCGGCCCACTCGTTCTCGCAGCGCTCCAGCGCGTCGATGGCGCGCAGCTGGGCCGGGTCGGCCTGGTAGCCGCGCTCGGCCAGCGTCGCGGTGTAGAGCTCGCGGACTGACACGGTCCGCTTAGAAGTTCAGCGTGCGCTTGTCCACCGCCAACGCTGCTTCCTTCGTCGCCTCGCTCAGGCTCGGGTGTGCATGGCAGATGCGCGCGATGTCTTCGGCGCTCGCCTTGAACTCCATCGCCACGACTGCTTCGGAGATCAGCTCCGAGGCCATCGGCCCGACGATGTGCACGCCGAGGATCTCATCGGTCTTCGCGTCCGCGAGGAACTTCACCATGCCCGTCGTGTCGCCCAGCGCCCGCGCACGGCCATTGGCCATGAACGGGAAGGTGCCGGCCTTGTAGGCGCGGCCCGCGGCCTTGAGCTGCTGCTCGGTCTGGCCCACCCACGCGATCTCGGGCGAGGTGTAGATGACCCACGGAATGGTGTTGAAGTTGACGTGCCCATGCTGGCCGGCGATGCGCTCGGCCACGGCCACGCCCTCTTCCTCGGCCTTGTGGGCGAGCATCGGCCCGCGCACCACATCGCCCACCGCCCAGACGTTGGGCAGGTTGGTCTTGCACTCGTCGTCCACGACGATGGCGCCGCGCTCGTCGAGCTTCAGGCCCACCGCCTCGGGGTTCAGGCCGATGGTGTTGGGCACGCGGCCGATGGACACGATGAGCTTGTCGACTTCGAGAGTCTTCGCCTCGCCCGTGGCCGAGGTGTAGGAAACCGCGATGCCTTGCGCGTTGGACTTCACCTCCGCGACCTTCACGCCCAGCTCGATCTTCAGGCCCTGCTTGACGAAGGCCTTCTGGGCTTCCTTGGCGATCTGCTCATCGACCGCGCCGAGGAAGGTCGGCAGCGCTTCCAGCACCGTCACTTCGGCACCCAGGCGGCGCCACACCGAGCCCATCTCCAGGCCGATCACGCCCGAGCCGATGAGGCCCAGCTTCTTCGGCACCGACGGAATACGCAGCGCGCCGTCGTTGGAGAGGATGTTCTCTTCGTCGAACGGAGCCCCCGGCAGCGCGCGCGGATTAGAGCCCGTGGCGAGGATGACGTGCTTGGCCGTGATCGACTCTTCGGCCGCACCCGCCACCTTGATCTCGTACGCACCTTCGGCCGCCTTCACGAACGAGCCGCGACCGTGGAAGAACGTCACCTTGTTCTTCTTGAACAGGTACAGGATGCCGTCGTTGTTCTGCTTCACGACCGCGTCCTTGCGGCCCAGCATCTTGGCAACGTCGATGCTCAGGTCCTTCAGGCCGATGCCGTGGTCGGCAAAGTGCTTGCCGGCATGCTCGTAGTTCTCGCTCGACTGCAGCAGCGCCTTGGACGGGATGCAGCCCACGTTCGTGCAGGTGCCGCCCGGTGCCGGGCCGCCCTTGCCGTTCTTCCACTCGTCGATGCACGCGGTGTTGAAGCCCAACTGCGCAGCACGGATGGCCGCGATGTAGCCGCCGGGACCGCCGCCGATGACGACGACGTCAAAGTTCTTGCTCATCGTCTCGCTCCTCAGATGTCGAACAGCAGGCGAGCGGGATCTTCGAGCGCCTCCTTCATGGCCACGAGGCCAAGCACGGCTTCACGGCCGTCGATGATGCGGTGGTCGTAGGACATCGCGAGGTAGTTGATCGGGCGGATCACGATCTGCCCGTTCTCCACCACCGCGCGGTCCTTGGTGGCGTGCACGCCCAGGATGGCCGACTGCGGCGGGTTGATGATGGGCGTGGAAAGCATCGAGCCGAACACACCACCGTTGGAGATGGAGAAGGTGCCACCGGTCAGGTCGTCGAGCGAGAGCTTGCCGTCCTTGGCCTTCTGGCCGTACTCGGCGATCTTCTTCTCGATGTCGGCGAAGCTCATCTGGTCGGCATTGCGCAGGATGGGCACCACCAGGCCGCGAGGCGAACCCACCGCGATGCCGATGTCGAAGTAGCCGTGGTAGACGATGTCGTTGCCGTCCACCGAGGCATTGAGCACCGGGTACTTCTTGAGCGCGGCCACCGCGGCCTTCACGAAGAAGCTCATGAAGCCGATCTTGACGCCGTGCTCCTTCTCGAACTTCTCCTGGAAGCGCTTGCGCATTTCCATCACCGGCGCCATGTTCACCTCGTTGAAGGTGGTGAGGATGGCGTTGGTGGCCTGCGATTGCAGCAGGCGCTCGGCGACTCGAGCGCGCAGGCGGCTCATCGGCACGCGCTGCTCGGGGCGGTCGCCCAGGTTCTGCATGACCGGCGCGGCCACGGGCGGCAGCGGCTTGGCGGCGGCGGGAGCCGCGGGCGCGGCCTTGGGCGCGGCGGCCGGCGCGGCAGCGGGCTTGGCACCGCCTTCGAGCGCGCCCAGCACGTCGCCCTTGGTGACGCGGCCATCCTTGCCCGTGCCGGCGACGGAGCCGGCGGCAAGCTGGTTGTCGGCCATGAGCTTGGCGGCGGCCGGCATGGCCACGTCGCTCTTGGAGCCGCCCGCCGCCGGGGCGGCGGCAGCAGCAGCCGGAGCCGCAGCAGCCGGTGCGGGCGCCGCGGCGGCCGCACCCGGCTTGGCAGCGGCTTCGGTGTCGATGCGCGCAATGACTTCATCGCTCGTGCAGCTCGCGCCATCGCCCTTCACGATCTCGGCGAGCACGCCGGCCGAGGGTGCCGGCACTTCCAGCACGACCTTGTCGGTTTCGATCTCGATGAGGATCTCGTCGATGGCCACGGCTTCGCCGGGCTTCTTCTTCCACTGCAACAGGGTGGCTTCGGCCACCGACTCGGACAGTTGCGGGACCTTGACTTCTACGATTGCCATTTCTTGTCTTTCGATTGTTCACGTGTGCCGCGCGAGCCGGCCGCATGCGAGCGGCCGGACGCAGACGGTCAAGGCGGCGCGCAGCGCCCGCCGTGACCGCGGCTGATCATTTGCTGAGGACGAAGCCCTTGAGCTTGCCGAAGGCCTGGTCGAGCAGCGCCTTCTGCTGCTCCTGGTGCAGGTGGGCATAGCCGACGGCGGGCGACGCCGACGCCGGACGGCCGGCATAGCCGAGCTTCTGGCCTTCGGCCATGTTCTCGTGCACGTAGTGCTGCACGAAGAACCACGCGCCCTGGTTCTGCGGCTCGTCCTGGCACCACACGATGTCGGTGGCGTTCGGGAACTTCTTCAGCTCGGCCGCGAAGGCCTTGTGCGGGAACGGGTAGAGCTGCTCGACACGCAGGATCACCGTGTCGAACGCCTTCTTCTCGTCGCGGCGCTTCATCAGGTCGTAAGCGACCTTGCCCGAGCAGGCGATGATGCGCTTGACCTTGTCCGGCACGATCTCCGGATGGTTCGGGCCGATCACCGTGCGGAATTCGCCCTTGGTGAATTCGGTGAGCGGCGAGGACGCATCCTTGTTCCGAAGCAGCGACTTCGGCGTCATGATCACGAGCGGCTTGCGGAACATGCGCACCATCTGCCGGCGCAGCAGGTGGAAGATCTGGCTGGCCGAGGTCGGCTGCACGATCTGCATGTTGTTGTCGGCGGCGAGCTGCATGAAGCGCTCCAGGCGTGCCGAAGAGTGCTCCGGCCCCTGGCCTTCGTAGCCGTGAGGCAGCATCAGCGTGAGGCCATTGGCACGGCCCCATTTCACTTCGCCGGACGCGATGAACTGGTCGATCACGACCTGCGCGCCGTTGACGAAGTCGCCGAACTGCGCCTCCCAGATCACGAGCGTGTTCGGGTCGGCCGAGGCGTAGCCGTATTCGAAGCCGAGCACCGCCTCTTCGGACAGCAGCGAGTCGATGACGACGAACGGCGCCTGGTTGTCGGCAATGTGCTGCAGCGGCGTGTAGGTGCCTTCGTCCCACTTTTCGCGCTTCTGGTCGTGCAGCACGGCGTGGCGGTGGGTGAAGGTCCCGCGGCCGCAGTCCTCGCCCGACAGGCGCACGGCGTAGCCGCTGGCCACGAGCGAGGCATAGGCGAGGTGCTCGCCCATGCCCCAGTCGACGTTCAGCTCGCCGCGACCCATGGCGGCGCGGTCGGCGATGACCTTCTCGACCAGCGGGTGGGCCTTGAAGTTCGGCGGAATGGTGGTGATGCGCTCGGCCAGGCGCTTGACCTCGGCCAGCGGCAGCGCGGTGTCGGCCGCGTCCGTCCACTTCTTGCCGAGGAAGGGCGACCAGTCGACCGCGTACTTGCTCTTGTAGTTGGTGAGCACCGGATCGCGCGTGTGCTTGCCCGCGTCCATGGCGGCACGGAAGGCCTTGACCATCTCGTCCGGGCCTTCGGCCGGCAGCACGCCTTGCGCCACCAGCTTGTCGGCGTACAGCTTGCGCGTGCCGGGGTGCTGGGCGATCTTCTTGTACATGAGCGGCTGCGTGAGCGCCGGCGTGTCCTGCTCGTTGTGGCCGAGCTTGCGGAAGCACACGATGTCGACGACGACATCCTTGTTGAATTCCTGGCGGTAGTCGAGCGCCAGCTGCGTGCACAGCACGACCGCTTCGGGGTCGTCACCGTTCACGTGCAGCACGGGCGCTTCGATCATCTTGACAACGTCGGTGCAGTACAGCGTCGAGCGCGTGTCGCGCGGGTCGCTGGTGGTGAAGCCGATCTGGTTGTTGATGACGAGGTGGACGGTGCCGCCGGTGTAGTAGCCGCGGGTCTGGGCGAGCGCCAGCGTCTCCATCACCACGCCCTGGCCGGCAAACGCCGCGTCGCCGTGCACGAGGATCGGCAGGACGGAGTCGCCTTCCTTGTCCGAGCGGCGATCGAGGCGAGCCTTCACCGAGCCTTCGACCACCGGGTTCACGATTTCCAGGTGCGAGGGGTTGAACGCGAGGCTCAGGTGGACAGGGCCGCCCGGCGTGGTCATGTCGCTTGAGAAGCCCTGGTGGTACTTCACGTCGCCGGAGGGCAGGTTCTCGGGCGCGGTGTGGTCGAACTCCGAGAAGAGCTCGGCGGGCGCCTTGCCCAGCGTGTTGACCAGCACGTTCAGGCGACCGCGGTGAGCCATGCCGATCACGATCTCCTGCACGCCCTTGGCACCGCCGCGCTGCACCAGCTCGTCCATCGAGGCGATGAAGCTTTCGCCGCCTTCGAGCGAGAAGCGCTTCTGGCCGACGTACTTGGTGTGCAGGTAGCGCTCCAGGCCTTCGGCGGCCGTGAGGCGGTCGAGGATGTGGATCTTCTGCTCGGCGGTGTAGGTGGGCTTGGAGCGGATCGCTTCGAGCTTCTGCTGCCACCAGCGCTTTTCGGTCGGCTCGGTGATGTGCATGTACTCGGCGCCGATGCTGCCGCAGTACGTTTCACGCAGCGCCTGCACGATCTCGCGCAGGGTCATGTTCTCGGCGGTGGTGAAGTAGGTGTTCGTCGCGCTGAACGAGATGTCCATGTCGGACTCGCTCAGGTCATAGAACGCCGGCTCCAGCTCGGGAATCTTGGGGCGCTCCTGGCGCTTGAGGGGGTCGAGGTCGGCCCAGCGGGAGCCGAGGAAGCGGTAGGCGGCGATCAGCGACTGGACGTGGACCTGCTTGCGCGCGATGGCGAGGTCGGTGCTGGAAGCCTTGTTGCCGAAGGCGTTGGCCTTGGCGCGTTGCGCGAAGGACTCGATGACCGGCGCGTGGGGCACGTCGCGGGCCTCGGAACCATCGACGGCGGGGACGTTCTGCAGCGCGTCGAAATAGGCGCGCCAGTTGTCGGGCACGGAGCCCGGGTTGTCGAGGTAAGCCTCGTACATCTCTTCGACGTAGGGCGCATTGCCCCCGAACAGGTACGAGTTCGACCTGTATTCCTGCATCATCTTCGCTCACCTCGTGCACCGGTTTCCAGTGCGATAGTGGGTTAACAAACCTTCCGCGGCTCGGCTTGACCGGTTGGCGGATTGCGACCCGCCTTTACTGTTGCCAGAAAAGGGGACGGGAAGGACCTTGGGTGGTACGGGGCGCACTGTAACACCGTTGTACCCGTCGCGATGTTGCGAATAGCGCAATCCCGTCACGCGGGTGCGTCTTGCACAGCGCTGCACGCTTATTCGCATGAGGGCGCACCCGCCCAGCCATATGCCGACGCTGGATAAGCATGCGTGAACCGATTCGTTCGCCTGCCCGCTTGCCAGCACTAAGGTGTCGGCATCGCAACACGCCAATGCCCACCATCACATGCAGGTCCTCAGCCTTTCGGGAAGCCCTTCGCAGCGCTCGCGGTCCGCGTGGTTGCTGGACTGGGCGCTCAAGCAGATCCAGCCGCACTCGCTGTCGGCACGAAGCGTCTCCCTGCGAGACCTGCCGGCCGCGCCGCTGCTGGCGGCGGACACGCGCCATGCGGTCATCGCCGAGACGATCGCGGCGGTGGCGCAGGCCGACGTGGTGCTGGTGGGCACGCCCATCTACAAGGCGGCCTACAGCGGCCTGCTCAAGACCTTCCTCGACCTGCTGCCCCAGGATGCGCTGCGCGGCAAGACGGTGCTGCCCTTGGCCACCGGCGGGTCGCCTGCCCACCTGCTGGCCATCGACTATGCCCTGAGGCCCGTGCTGCATGCACTGGGCGCCCGCCAGTTGCTGGACGGCGTGTTCGTCACCGATGCGCAGATGCCTGCCCACGAAGTGCTCGGCTACCTGCCCGACGAGGCGGTGATCGAGCGGCTGTCGCGTGCGCTCGCCCCCGTTCGCCTCTCCTGGCCCGGGCAGGCGGTCGTCGAGCATGGCGACTCGCTGCTCGAGGCAGCGCGCTGTTGATGCGCCGTCGATTGGTCATCCACTGACTTCCTGACATTCCCCCTTCCCGAGACCTCCCGCCGCGAGCGGGTCACGCCGCCGCATTGCCCTTTTCGCACCGAACCGAAACGACACCATGACCAGCGATTCACCTCTCCTGCGCCGCGCATTCGTGCGGATTTTCGCCACCACCGCACTCAGCCTGGGCCTGGCCACCAGCAGCAGCGCCGACACGCCCAAGCCATTGCGCATCGGCTACCAGAAGTACGGCACCCTCACCTTGCTCAAGGCGCGCGGCGACCTCGAGAAGCGTCTTGCGCCGCAAGGCATCGAGGTGAAGTGGACGGAGTTCCCCGCCGGCCCGGTGCTGCTCGAAGCGCTGAACGTCGGCTCCATCGACTTCGGCACCGTCGGCGAAGCGCCGCCCATCTTTGCCCAGGCTGCCGGTGCCGACCTGCTGTACGTCGCCAACCAGCCGCCCGCGCCCACGGCCGAGGCCATCGTGGTGCCCAAGGGCTCGGCCATCAAGTCGGTGGCCGAGCTCAAGGGCCGCCGCGTGGTGCTCAACAAGGGCTCGAACGTGCACTACCTGCTGGTTCGGGCGCTCGAGAACGCCGGGCTCAAGTACACCGACGTGCAGACGGTCTTCCTGCCGCCGGCCGACGCCCGCGCCGCCTTCGAGAAAGGCGCGGTCGATGCCTGGGTGATCTGGGACCCCTTCCTCGCCGCTGCCGAACAGCAACTGGGTGCGCGCGTGCTCGCCGACGGCCGCAAGCTGGTGTCCAACCACCAGTTCTACCTTGCATCACGCGGCTATGCGGACAAGCAGCCGCAGGTGATTCGCGCCATCGTGGATGAACTCGCCAAGCTCGACCAATGGGCGCAGAAGAATCCGAAGGACGTGGCGCAGTTCCTCGCGCCGCAGATCGGACTCGACGTGTCGATCGCAGAGACCGCCGCACGCCGCTTCGGCTACGGCATCCAGCCCATCACGCCGGCGGTGGCCGCCGAGCAGCAGCGCATCGCCGACAGCTTCTTCGCCTTGAAGCTGATCCCCAAGGCCATCCGCATCTCCGACGCGCTGCCGGCGAACGCGGTGAACACCGCCGCACGTTGAGCAACACCGCGATGAGCCACGACACCAACCTCACCCGCCGCGCGGCGCTCATCATGGCTGCGACGCTCGCCTCATGGGGCACGCTCTCGCGCGCCGCGGAATCAACGGCAGCACCGAAGGAAGTGCGCATCGGCTTCCAGAAGGGATCGCTCAACCTCGTGCTGCTCAAGCTGCGCGGCACGCTCGAGCAGCGCTGGCCGGCGACCAAGGTCCACTGGATCGAATTCCCGGCCGGTCCGCAGCTGCTGGAAGCGCTGGCCGTGGGCAGCGTCGATTTCGGCGCGACCGGCGATTCGCCGCCGGTGTTCGCGCAGGCCGCGGGCAAGGCGCTCGTTTACGTGGGTGCCGAGCCGCCCAAGCCTGATGCGTCGGCCATCCTCGTCAAGCCGGATTCACCGCTCAGGTCGCTGGCGGACCTCAAGGGCCGCAAGATCGCCTTGCAGCGCGGATCGAGCGCGCACTTCCTCACCGTGCGCGCCGTCGAGAAGGCCAGCTTGGCGTGGAACGACATCTCGCCCGTCTACCTGGCGCCGGCTGACGCGCGGGCTGCCTTCGAACGCGGCTCGGTCGACGCCTGGGCGATCTGGGACCCGTACTACGCCGCCGCCGAAGTGGCGGGACGCACGCGGGTGCTGGTGACGAGCCGCGGGCTCACGAACAACAACACCGTCTACCTCGCATCGCCCGCTTTCGCCTCGCAGCCCGGCGCGGTCAGGACCCTGTTCGATGCGCTCACCGAAGCCGAAGCCTGGTCGCGCAACAACCGAAAGGAAACCGCGCAGCAGGTGGCGGACTACGCCGGCCTCGACCTGGCCACCGTGCATCGCTTCCTCGAACGCAGGCCGGCATCACCCGTCGGCCCGATCACGCCGCAGATTGCCGCCGAGCAGCAGCGCGTGGCCGATGCCTTCTTCAAGCTGCAGCTCATCCCGCGCCCCATCCGCGTTGCCGACATCGTCTGGCAGCCAACCACGGCACAGCTTGCCCAGACCTCCCGCTGATTTCCACAGGACTCGTCGCATGAAGATCTTCTGGTTCATCCCCACCCATGGCGACTCGCGCTACCTCGGCACCAGCACCGGTGCGCGCGTGGCCGACTTCAACTACTTCAAGCAGATCGCCATCGCCGCCGACACGCTGGGCTACGAAGGCGTGCTTATCCCCACCGGCCGCTCCTGCGAGGATTCGTGGATGGTGGCGGCCAGCCTGATCGACGCGACGCGCCGGCTGAAGTTCCTCGTCGCCCTGCGGCCGGGGCTGGTGCAGCCCGCGGTGTCGGCGCGCATGGCGGCCACGCTGGATCGCCTCAGCGGCGGACGCGTGCTCGTCAACCTTGTGACCGGTGGCGATGCGGACGAGCTCGCAGGCGATGGCTTCTTCCTCGACCACGAGAAGCGCTACGAGGTGTCGTCCGAATTCATGACCATCTGGCGCGAACTGCTCACCCGCAGCCACGATGGCGAGAGCTACGACTTCGAAGGCCGGCACCTGAAGGTGCACGGCGGCAAGCTGCTCTACCCGCCGGTGCAAAAGCCCTACCCGCCCGCCTTCTTCGGCGGCTCGTCGGAGGCAGCGCACGAGCTTGCTGCGCAGCAATTGGACACCTACCTCACCTGGGGCGAGCCGCCCGCGGCCGTGGCACAGAAGGTGGCCGACATCCGCGAGCGGGCCGCGAAGTACGGCCGCACGCTGCAGTTCGGCATCCGGCTGCACGTGATCGTGCGCGAGACCGAGGACGAAGCGTGGGATGCCGCGCGCTCGCTGGTGTCGCACCTGGACGAAACCACCGTGGTGGCTGCGCAGAAGAGGTTCGCGCAGATGGATTCCGTCGGCCAGCGCCGCATGGCGCAGCTGCACGGTGGTCACTTCAACCCGAAGAACGTGCGCGAAGGCCTGGAGGTCTCGCCCAACCTGTGGGCGGGCGTGGGCCTCGTGCGAGGCGGTGCGGGCACGGCGCTCGTGGGCAACCCGCAGCAGGTCGCCGATCGCATCCAGGCGTACGCGGACCTCGGGCTCGAGCACTTCATCTTCAGCGGCTATCCGCATCTGGAGGAAGCACATCGCTTTGCCGAGTTGGTGTTCCCGCTGCTGCCGCTGGACACGCAACGCAAGCTGGCGTCGCCCACGCTCACCGGGCCGTTCGGCGAGGTGATCGCCAATGGCGGCGTGGCGCTGGCACGCGCGGCGAGCTGAGCGATGCAAGGGCTTCATCGACGCATCGCGCCGTGGCTCGTGCCCATCGGGCTCCTCGCCGCCTGGGAACTCTCGGCGCGGCTGGGCTGGCTGTCCAACCGCGTGCTGCCCGAGCCGTGGGCGGTGCTCACCACGCTCGCGGGTCTGCTGCGCTCGGGTGAGCTCTGGCAACACGTCTCGGTGAGCGCCGCGCGTGCCCTCAGCGGCCTGGCCATCGGCGGCGCCCTGGGCCTGCTGCTGGGCCTGCTCACCGGCACCTTCCGCAGCGCCGAGATGCTGCTCGATTCGACGCTGCAGATGGTGCGCAACATCCCGCCGCTCGCGCTCATCCCGCTCGTCATCCTGTGGTTCGGCATCGATGAGTCGGCCAAGCTCTTCCTCGTGGCGATCGGCGTGTTCTTTCCGATCTACCTCAACACCTTCCATGGCATCCGCAGCGTGGACACGGGCCTCGTCGAGATGGCCCGCAGCTACGGCCTGTCGGGCTTCGAGCTGTATCGGCAAGTCATCCTGCCCGGTGCCCTGCCCTCGATCCTCGTGGGCCTGCGCTTCTCGCTCGGCCTGATGTGGGTGCTGCTGATCGTGGCCGAGACGGTGTCGGCGCAATCGGGCATCGGCTACATGACGATGAACGCCCGCGAGTTCCTGCAGACCGACGTGGTGGTGGTGGGCATCCTGCTGTACGCCCTGCTCGGCAAGCTCGCGGATGTGGCGGCCAAGGCGCTGGAGCGCAGCTGGCTGCGCTGGCACCCGGGTTATCAGGCAGCCTTGAAGACGGCATGAGCACACGCATGAACCCCGTGACCGAACTGGACTTTCAGCCGTGGGCCGCCGTGCCGGTGGCCGCGCCATCGCCCGCGATCAAGCGCGAAGCGATTCCCTTCCCTCGCGCGTCGCACGGACTGGCCGTCCGCATCGAAGGCCTTGCCAAGTCCTTCGGCAAGCGCGACGTGCTGCGCGACGTGGACCTGCAGGTACGACCAGGCGAGTTCGTCGCGCTGGTGGGCCGCAGCGGCTGCGGAAAGAGTACGTTGCTGCGCCTGATCGCGGGGCTTGAAGAGCCCACACAAGGCAGCCTGGCGTTCGACGGCGGCGCCGACTTGCGAGCCGCACACCCCGACGTGCGCATCATGTTCCAGGATGCGCGGCTCCTGCCGTGGAAACGCGTCATCGACAACGTCGCGCTGGGTCTGGACGCGTCGGACGCGAAGCGCCGTGCGCTCGAAGCCCTCGCGCAGGTCGGCCTGGCCGATCGCGCGAATGACTGGCCGGCCGTGCTGTCAGGCGGCCAGCGTCAACGCGTGGCGCTGGCGCGGGCGCTGGTGCATCAGCCTCGCCTCTTGCTGCTCGACGAGCCGCTGGGCGCGCTGGATGCACTCACGCGCATCGAGATGCATGCGCTCATCGAGCGGCTGTGGCGCGAGCAGGGTTTCACCGCCGTGCTCGTGACGCACGATGTCGGCGAAGCGGTGTCGCTGGCGGATCGAGTGCTGCTGATCGAGGACCACCGGCTCGCAGCCGACGAACGGGTGAGCCTTGCGCGGCCGCGCTCCCGCGGGGACGCATCCTTCGCGGCGATCGAGGACCGTGTACTGCAACGAGTGCTTCAGCAGCCGGAGACCCCGCCCGTCCCTGTCGCACCGGCGCAGGCCTGGCGCTGGGCCGTGTGATTGCAAAGCCGCGCGTGGCAGCCGCGCGCGGACTTCAAGCCAGCTTCAACGCCGCCCGCTTCTCTTCGTACTCGCGCTTGATCCGCGCGATCAGCACGCGCGCGGGCACGACTTCCTTCACCGCGCCGATGCCCTGGCCGCAGCCCCAGATGTCCTTCCACGCCTTCTTCGAGTCGCCGCCGAAGTTCATGGCGCTCGGGTCGCTCTCGGGCAAGGCGTCCGGGTCGAGGCCCGCGGCCTTGATCGAGCCCTTGAGGTAGTTGCCGTGGACGCCCGTGAAGAGGTTGGAGTAGACGATGTCGTCGCTCGAGCTCTCCACGATCATCTGTTTGTAGCCTTCCACCGCGCGTGCTTCTTCGGTCGCGATGAAGGCCGAGCCGATGTAGGCGAAGTCCGCGCCCATGGCACGTGCGGCCAGCACCGCGCCGCCGGTGGCGATGGAGCCGCTCAGCGCGACGGGCCCATCGAACCACTCGCGAATCTCCTGGATCAGCGCGAACGGGCTCTTCACGCCCGCATGGCCGCCCGCACCGGCGGCCACGGCGATCAAGCCGTCGGCGCCCTTCTCGATCGCCTTCTTCGCGAAGGCGTTGTTGATGATGTCGTGCAGCACCACGCCGCCCCATGCGTGGACGGCTTCGTTGACATCGGTGCGCGCACCCAGCGAGGTGATGACGATGGGCACCTTGTACTTCGCGCAGAGTTCCATGTCGTGCTGGAGCCGGTCGTTGCTCTTGTGCACGATCTGGTTGATGGCAAACGGGGCAGCAGGCTTGTCGGGGTGCGCCTTGTTGTACGCGGCCAGCGTCTCGGTGATCTCGGCGAGCCACTCGTCGAGCTGTGCAGCGGGGCGCGCGTTGAGCGCGGGCATGGAGCCGACGACACCGGCCTTGCACTGCTCGATGACGAGCTTGGGGTTGCTGATGATGAACAGCGGCGAGCCGATGATCGGCAGCGGCAGGTTCGCAAGGACGGGAGGCATCGGCACGGGGCGTCTCCAGGGCAGTCAGGTGCACACCCAGTGTGCGCGGCACACCGGGTGCGGATCAGTCACGGTCGTGACAGGGTCAGAAGGCGTCGAGTGCCAACGCCGTCACGCTCTCGGCGCCTTCGACGATGGCATCCCGCGTCGCGGGCGCCTTGCTCAGGAGGTGGTCAGCGTAGAAGCGTGCGGTGACGACCTTGGCCTTCAGGAAGGCCTGGTCGCCCTGGCCTTCGCTCAACTGTTCCTCGGCCACGAGCAGGGCACGTGCCATCTGCCAGCCGGCCATCACGTTGCCTGCGAGCATGAGGTAAGGCACCGAGCCGGCGAAGGCCGCGTTGGGGTTGGACTTGCTGTTGGCGGCGATGAAATCCACCACCTGCACGAAGGCCTGGCGCCCAGCGGAGAGCCGCTTTGCCACAGCGTGCGCCGCCACGCTGTCGCGCTTGGCGAGCGCGGCTTCGGTCGCCTCGATCTGTTTGGCAATCGCTTTGGCCGTGGTGCCGCCGTCGCGCGCCGTCTTGCGGCCGACGAGGTCGTTCGCCTGGATGGCGGTCGTGCCTTCGTAGATGGTGAGGATCTTCGCGTCACGGTAGTACTGCGCCGCGCCGGTCTCTTCGATGAAGCCCATGCCGCCATGCACCTGCACGCCCAGGCTCGTGACCTCCAGGCTCATCTCGGTGCTATAGCCCTTCACGAGTGGCACCATGAACTCGTAGAAGGCCTGGTTCTGCTTGCGCACCTCGGCATCGGGGTGGTGATGCGCCGCGTCGTACGCCGCGCCCGACACGATCGCGAGTGCACGGCAGCCTTCGGTGTAGGCGCGCATCGTCATCAGCATGCGCTTCACGTCGGGGTGGTGGATGATGGCCGCGCTGCCTGGCTGCGAGCCGTCCACGGGACGCGACTGGATGCGCTCGCGGGCGTACTCCACCGCCTTCTGATAGGCACGCTCGGCCACGCCGATGCCCTGGATGCCCACCCCATAGCGCGCGGCGTTCATCATGATGAACATGTACTCGAGGCCGCGGTTTTCCTGGCCCACGAGCGTTCCGATGGCACCGCCATGGTCGCCGAACTGGAGAACCGCCGTGGGGCTGGCCTTGATGCCCAGCTTGTGCTCGATGCTCACGCAGTACGCATCGTTGCGCGCACCCAGCGACCCATCGGCATTCACGAGGAACTTCGGCACGACGAACAGGCTGATGCCCTTCACGCCTTCAGGCGCGCCGCTCACGCGGGCGAGCACGAGGTGGACGATGTTGTCGGCCATGTCGTGTTCGCCATAGGTGATGAAGATCTTCGTACCGAAGATCTTGTACGTGCCGTCGGGCTGCGGCTCGGCACGCGTGCGCACGAGCGCGAGGTCCGAGCCGGCTTGCGGCTCGGTGAGGTTCATGGTGCCCGTCCACTCGCCCGAGATCATCTTGGGCAGGTAGGTGGCCTTCTGTTCGTCGCTGCCCGCAGTGAGCAATGCCTCGATGGCGCCGTCGGTGAGCAGCGGGCACAGCGCGAAGCTCAGGTTCGCGCTGTTGAGCATCTCGATGCAGGCCGCGCCGATGGTCTTGGGCAGGCCCTGGCCGCCGAAGTCCGTCGGGTGCTGCAGGCCTTGCCAGCCGCCTTCGCCGAACTGCTTGAACGCGTCCTTGAAGCCCGGGGTGGTAAAGACCTGGCCGTCCTTCCAGTAGGACGGCTGGCGATCGCCTTCCACGTTCAGCGGCGCGATCACTTCTTCATTGAGCTTGGCGGATTCCTCGAGCACGGCCTGCGCCGTCTCGATGCCAGCATCCTCGAAGCCGGGGATCTTGGTCACTTGCTCGAGCCCTGCCAACTCCTGCATGCAGAACAGCATGTCCTTCACGGGGGCGCGGTATGTCATCGTGTGTCTCCAGATAGAAAGAGGGGCGCAGCAACGATCGTTGTGCGCCCCTGCATGGGTCCAGCGGTTGGGTCGCTGTCGATCAGCCCAGGGCCTTGACGAGCTCAGGCACGGCGGTGAAGAGGTCCGCCTCGAGGCCGTAGTCGGCCACGCTGAAGATCGGCGCTTCCGGGTCCTTGTTGATCGCGACGATCACCTTGGAATCCTTCATGCCGGCCAGGTGCTGGATGGCGCCGGAGATGCCGGCCGCGATGTACAGCTGCGGCGCGACGATCTTGCCGGTCTGGCCCACCTGCCAGTCGTTGGGCGCGTAGCCCGCGTCCACCGCGGCACGGCTCGCGCCGAGAGCCGCGCCGAGCTTGTCGGCCAGCGGCGTGAGCACTTCGGTGAACTTGTCGCTGGAGCCGAGCGCACGGCCGCCGGAAACGATGATCTTCGCAGCGGTCAGTTCAGGGCGATCGTTCTTGGCGATCTCGGAACCCACGAAGGTCGAGCTGCCGTCGTCGGCGGTGGCCGCCACTTTCTCGACGGCGGCGCTTCCACCGGTGGCGGCGGCCGGGTCGAAGCCGGTGGTGCGCACCGTCAGCACCTTCACCTTGTCCGAGCTTTGCACGGTGGCGATGGCGTTGCCGGCATAGATCGGACGCTCGAAGGTGTCGGCGCTGATCACCTTGGTGACGTCGGACACCTGGGCCACGTCCAGCAATGCAGCGACGCGCGGCGCGACGTTCTTGCCCGAGGCGGTGGCGGGGAAGACGATGTGGCTGTAGTTGCCTGCGATGGCAATGACCTGCGCGGCGACGTTCTCGGCCAGGCCATGCTCCAGGCCCGGTGCTTCGGCGAGCAGCACCTTGGCGACGCCCGCGATCTTCGACGCGGCTTCGGCGGCACCGCCGGCGTTGTGGCCGGCCACCAGCACGTGCACGTCGCCGCCGGCAGCGGCTGCCGCGGTGATGGTGTTGAGGGTCGCGCCCTTGATGGAGGCGTTATCGTGTTCGGCAATGACGAGTGCGGTCATGGTCAGATCACCTTCGCGTCGTTCTTGAGTTTGGAAACCAGGGTTGCGACGTCGGGCACCTTGATGCCGGCGCTGCGCTTGGGCGGCTCGCTGACCTTGAGCGTCTTGATGCGCGGGGTGACGTCCACGCCGAGGTCGGCGGGCTTGATCGTCTCCATCGGCTTCTTCTTCGCCTTCATGATGTTGGGCAGCGTCACGTAGCGCGGCTCGTTCAGGCGCAGGTCGGTGGTGATCACGGCGGGCAGCTTGATCTTGAGCGTCTCCAGGCCGCCATCCACTTCACGAGTGACGTTGGCGCTGTCACCCGACACTTCCACCTTCGAGGCGAAGGTCGCCTGCGGCAGCTTGGCGAGCGCGGCCAGCATCTGGCCGGTCTGGTTGCAGTCGTCGTCGATGGCCTGCTTGCCGAGGATCACGAGGCCGGGCTGTTCCTTGTCGACCAGCGCCTTGAGGATCTTTGCCACAGCCAGGGGCTGCAGCTCTTCGCTCGTCTCGACGAGGATGGCGCGGTCGGCGCCAATGGCCATCGCCGTGCGCAGCGTCTCCTGGCATTGCGTGACGCCGCACGACACGGCGATCACCTCGGTGACCACACCCTTTTCCTTCAGGCGAACCGCTTCTTCCACCGCGATTTCGTCGAACGGGTTCATGCTCATCTTCACGTTCGCGATGTCCACGCCCGTGCCGTCTGACTTCACGCGAACCTTCACGTTGTAGTCGACGACGCGTTTGACCGGTACTAGCACCTTCATTCGACGTTCTCCTGAGGAATTGACGTTTACGTAAATCGAAATTCTAGCGGCGGGGTGCCCTCCGGCCTGTCCGCCGGACGACACTTTCGTCAAAAAACGAACGATCGTACTATTTTATCCAAGCCTCGCGGCTAGACTTGTCGCGCAATGGACTCAGCTCTCCATTTCCGCGGCTCGAATTCACCCACGCCCTCGCCTTGCATCGGCGTGTTCGACTCCGGCGTGGGCGGGCTGTCGGTGCTTCGCTCCTTGCGCATCGAGATGCCCGACGCGCCCTTGCTCTACGTGGCCGATTCGGCGCACGCCCCTTACGGCGAGCGCAGCGACGCTTACGTGCTCGAGCGTTCGCGGCACATCATGGACCATTTGATCGCGCAGGGGGCGATTGGCCTTGTCATCGCCTGCAATACGGCGACGGCCATCGCGGTGAAGGAATTGCGCGCCAGCCGGCCCGGCTTTCCGATCATCGGCGTCGAGCCGGGCATCAAGCCGGCCGTCGCCGCCACGCGCAACGACCGCGTGGGCGTGATGGCCACGCCAGGCACCATCGCCAGCGCGAAGTTCCAAGCATTGATGGCCGCGCAAGCCGCGGACGTCGAGGTGATCGCTCAGCCCTGCCCCGGTCTCGCCCGCCTGATCGAGGAAGGCGACCTGCACTCTGCGCGCCTGCGCGACGCGGTGTTGGAACACACTGCCCCCTTGCGGGCAGCGCATGTCGACACCGTGGTGCTCGGATGCACCCACTATCCGTTCGTGCATCACCTCATCGCCGAGGCGATGGGTCCCGAGGTGACCATCATCGACACGGCCGACGCGGTGGCGCGGCATGCTCGCAACACGCTGTTCGCCCTGCTGCCGCCTCAAGCCGATGCGTTCGTTCGCCTGCAAACGACGGGCGATGTGGCGAGGCTGCGCACCATTGCCTCGGCATGGCTTCCGTTCCTGTGTACCGTCGAGGCCATGCCAACGCCGACACCACAAGCCACGTGAACCCGCCCGACCTGACCGCGGCCATCGTCCAGAGCCTGCTGATGTACGTGCTGCTGCCGACGTGGCTGCTGGCGGGACTCGGGGATTGGCTGTGCCACCGCGTGCAGCGCATCGAGGAGACGACCGGGCTCAAGGAATCGCTGATGCATCTGCTGCTGCTCGCCGAGATGGGACTCGGCGTGTGCGCGGTGCTGTTCCTTGAGATCAACGCGGCCGTGCTGGTGCTGCTGATCGTGTGTTGCGTGGCGCATGAGATCACCACCTGGTGGGACCTGAGCTATGCAATGAGGCTGCGCCGCATCCCGGTGGTCGAGCAATGGGTGCACAGCCTGCAGATGGTGTTGCCCTGGACGGGCCTCATCTCGCTGATGGTGCTGCATCACGAGCAGGCGTTGGCACTGATCGGCTGGGGCGCGCAGGCGCCTGATTGGCAATGGCACTGGAACACACCGCCGCTGCCCATCGAATACATCGCGGGGGCCTTCATCGGCTCGGTCTTGATGGTGTGGTTGCCGTTCGTGCAAGAAGCGTGGCGCTGCCTTCGGGTGCGACGCTGAGCTGGTGCCCCGGACCGGAGTCGAACCGGTATGCCGCCATTCGGCAAGCGGCGGATTTTAAGTCCGATGCGTCTACCAATTTCGCCACCGGGGCACGGGGCGCAGTGTATGCGAGCCCCTCGCGCATCACTGCGTGGCGCACCAAGAACAAAGCCCCGTGACCGGTTGATCACGGGGCTTGCTTGACTGGAGGCGCGGGCCGGAGTCGAACCGACCTACACGGATTTGCAATCCGGTGCATAACCGCTTTGCTACCGCGCCGATGCCGCATTTCTGGCGGACCCGCATTCTCACACAAGTGCCCGAAAGCCCTTCACGTGATCAGCGAATCTGCTGCCAACATGAAAAAGGGAAGCAGAAGCTTCCCTTTCGAATTTGGAGCGGGAGACGAGTCTCGAACTCGCGACCTCAACCTTGGCAAGGTTGCGCTCTACCAACTGAGCTACTCCCGCGTCGCTTCGCTGCCCGGCAAGTTTCTTGTTTTGCAAGAAGTCTTGCTACCCAACGAAGTCTCGTATTCTATAGTGAAAAAAGGCCGGCTGTAAAGCCGGCCTTTGATTTTTCTTTCGCGATCAGTGCTTCAGCGAATCGACGACCGCAGGCGCCGCCTCCGGCTTCGCCTCGACCTTCGCAGGCTCTTCCTCGGGCAGCGGTTGCGGCGCGGTCTCGAGCGCCACTTCCAACACGCGATCGATCCACTTCACGGGGATGATCTCGAGGTGGTTCTTGACGTTCTCGGGGATGTCCTGAAGGTCCTTCACGTTCTCTTCAGGAATGAGCACCGTCTTGATGCCACCACGGTGAGCCGCGAGCAGCTTTTCCTTCAAGCCGCCGATGGCCGTCACCTCACCACGCAACGTGATCTCGCCGGTCATCGCCACGTCCGCACGCACGGGAATGCCCGTGAGCGCCGACACGAAGGCCGTCGTCATCGCGATGCCCGCGCTCGGGCCGTCCTTGGGCGTTGCACCATCGGGCACGTGGATATGGATGTCGCGCTTCTCGAAGAGCTCGTCCTTGATGCCCAGCCGGCGAGCACGCGAACGCACCACCGATCGTGCAGCCTCGACGGACTCCTTCATCACGTCGCCGAGCGAACCCGTGCGGATGATGTTGCCCTTGCCGTTCATCACCGCGGACTCGATGGTCAGCAGATCGCCGCCCACTTCCGTCCACGCAAGACCCACCACCTGGCCGACTTGGTTCTTCTTCTCGGCCTGGCCGTAGTCGTACTTGCGCACGCCGAGGAAGTCGTTCAGGTTTTCGTCGGTGACGACGACCTTGCCTTCGTACTTCTTGAGCTGGATGCCCTTGACCACCTTGCGGCAGATCTTGGAGATCTCGCGCTCGAGCGAACGCACACCGGCTTCACGGGTGTAGTAGCGGATGATGCCGCGCACCGCAGACTCGGTGACTTCCATCTCGTCGTCACGGACGCCGTTGTTCTTGCTCTGCTTGGGCAGCAAGTAGCGTTGCGCGATGTTGAGCTTCTCGTCTTCCGTGTAGCCCGACAGGCGGATGACTTCCATCCGGTCGAGCAGCGCCGGCGGAATGTTCATCGAGTTCGACGTCGCGATGAACATCGTGTCGGACAGGTCGAAATCGACCTCGACGTAGTGGTCGCTGAAGGTGTGGTTCTGTTCCGGATCCAGCACCTCGAGCAGCGCCGACGATGGATCGCCGCGGAAATCCATGCCCAGCTTGTCGATCTCATCCAGCAGGAACAGCGGATTGCGCGTGCCGACCTTCGACAGGCTCTGCAGCACCTTGCCCGGCATCGAGCCGATGTAGGTGCGGCGGTGGCCACGGATCTCGGCCTCGTCGCGCACGCCGCCCAGCGCCATGCGAACGAACTTGCGGCCCGTTGCGCGTGCCACGGACTGGCCGAGCGAGGTCTTGCCAACGCCCGGGGGGCCGACGAGGCACAAGATCGGCGCCTTCACCTTGTCAACGCGTTGCTGCACCGCGAGATATTCAAGGATGCGGTCCTTGACCTTCTCGAGGCCGTAATGGTCTTCGTTGAGCACCTCTTCCGCATGCAGAAGGTCGTGCTTGATCTTGGTCTTCTTGCTCCAGGGCAGGTTGACCAGGGTGTCGATGTAGTTGCGAACCACCGTCGCCTCGGCCGACATGGGCGACATGAGCTTCAACTTCTTGAGCTCGGCGTCGACCTTCTTGCGGGCCTCCTTGGGCATCTTGGCGGCCGTGATCTTCTTTTCCAGCTCCTCCATGTCGGCGCCTTCTTCGCCGTCACCGAGTTCCTTCTGGATGGCCTTGACCTGTTCGTTCAGGTAGTACTCGCGCTGGCTCTTCTCCATCTGGCGCTTGACGCGGCCACGGATGCGCTTTTCGACCTGGAGGATGTCGACTTCATGCTCGAGCTGCTCGAGCAGCTTTTCCAGCCGCTTGTCGACCGCGAAAAGGTCGAGCACCGACTGCTTGTTCTCGAGCTTGAGCGGCAGGTGCGCGGCGATGGTGTCGGCCAGGCGACCGGCGTCGTCGATGCCCGCAATGCTCGTGAGGATTTCCGGCGGGATCTTCTTGTTCAGCTTGACGTACTGGTCGAACTGCTGCGTCACGGCACGGCGCAGGGCCTCGATCTCGGGCTTGGTTTCAGCCTCGGGCGGCACGGGCGTGACGTCGGCGACGAAGTGCTCGCCGTTGTCGGAAATGCTGTGGGTGTTGGCGCGCTGGATGCCTTCGACCAGCACCTTCACGGTACCGTCGGGCAGCTTCAGCATCTGCAGGATGCTGGAAACGCAGCCCACCTCGAACATGTCGTCGGGCTTGGGCTCGTCCTTGCCGGCGGCCTTCTGCGCGACCAGCATGATCTGCCGGCCGGCTTCCATGGCTGCTTCGAGCGCCTTGATGGACTTGGGACGACCCACGAACAGCGGAATGACCATGTGGGGGAAAACCACCACATCGCGCAGCGGCAGTAGCGGCAGCGTGATCTGTTCAGCGGGCAGGATGGGATGTCCGGACATTGAGACCTCTCTTTCTCTGGCCTATCTAGGGCCCGAGCGGTGGATTGCAAGAAGCCGGCCCGCTCTCATGGCTGGGTCCGGCACCGGACTTCAGGCGCTGGCCTTGGACTGCTCTCGGTAGACGAGCAGCGGCTTCGCGTCATCTTCGATCGTGTGTTCGTCCAGCACGACCTTGGCGACACCGTCGAGCGTCGGGAGGTCGAACATGGTGTCAATCAGCGACTGCTCCATGATGGACCGCAGGCCCCGCGCGCCCGTCTTGCGAGCGAGCGCCTTGCGGGCGATGGCGGCCAGCGCGGAGGGGCGGATCTCGAGGTCCACGCCGTCCATGCCGAACAGCTTCTGGTACTGCTTGACCAGGGCGTTCTTGGGCTCGGTGAGGATTTGCACCAGGGCATCCTCGGTCAGCTCGCCCAGCGTGGCGACCACCGGCAGGCGGCCGACCAGCTCGGGGATGAGGCCGAACTTGATCAAGTCCTCGGGCTCGACTTCGCGGAACACCTCGGACACCCGCTTCTCGGATTTGCCGTGGACCGTGGCTGCGAAGCCGATGCCCGACTTCTCGGACCGGTTCTGGATGACCTTTTCCAGCCCGTCGAACGCGCCACCGCAGATGAACAGGATGTTGGTCGTGTCGATCTGCAGGAAATCCTGGTTCGGGTGCTTGCGGCCGCCCTGCGGGGGCACGGACGCCATGGTGCCTTCCACCAGCTTGAGCAACGCCTGCTGCACACCCTCGCCCGACACGTCGCGCGTGATGGACGGGTTGTCGGCCTTGCGCGAGATCTTGTCGATCTCGTCGATGTAGACGATGCCGCGCTGCGCCTTCTCGACGTCGTAGTTGCAGTTCTGCAGCAGCTTCTGGATGATGTTCTCGACGTCCTCGCCGACGTAGCCGGCTTCGGTCAGCGTCGTTGCATCGGCGATGACGAAGGGCACGTTGAGCAGGCGCGCGAGCGTCTGCGCGAGGAGCGTCTTACCGGAACCCGTCGGGCCGATGAGCAGGATGTTGCTCTTCGACAGCTCGACGTCTTCCTTGTTGCGGCTCATGTGCTTGAGCCGCTTGTAGTGGTTGTAGACCGCCACCGACAGCGTGCGCTTGGCTGGGTCCTGCCCGATGACGTACTGATCAAGGATGGCCTTGATCTCGGTCGGGATGGGCAGGTCGGAGCGTGCAGCCTTCGGGTCGGTGCCTTCGGCCGGCACCTCGTCACGAATGATGTCGTTGCACAGCTCGATGCACTCGTCGCAGATGAAGACGGACGGACCGGCGATCAGTTTCTTGACCTCGTGCTGGCTCTTGCCGCAAAAGGAGCAATAGAGAACTTTCTCGCTGGAGGAGCCTTTTTTGTCGGCCATGGGTGAGCAGTGCTATGCGGGGTAAAGCTGGTTCAATGATAGTGGAAAAGAAAACGGGGCCTTGGTGTAAAGAAAGACCCCGTTTGCTCCCCATATTCCGGCTGAAATTGCCCGATCAGGATCGTTTTTCGAGAACCTGGTCGATCAGGCCGTATTCCTTGGCCTCTTGGCCTGACATGAAGTAATCGCGTTCGGAATCGTTACGAATCTTCTCCAGCGGCTGGCCGGTACGCTCGGCGAGGATTTTGTTGAGGCTTTCGCGCAATTTGAGGATTTCACGCGCCTGGATCTCGATGTCCGACGCCTGGCCCTGAGCGCCGCCCGAGGGCTGGTGGATCATGATGCGCGAGTTCGGCAGCGCGATGCGCTTGCCCTTGGCGCCGGCGGCCAGCAGGAAGGCGCCCATGCTCGCCGCCATGCCCATGCACATGGTGGACACGTCCGGCTTCACGAACTGCATCGTGTCGTAGATCGACATGCCCGCGCTCACGCTGCCGCCCGGGCTGTTGATGTACAGGAACATGTCCTTGTCGGGGTTTTCGCTTTCCAGGAAGAGCATCTGGGCGACGACGAGGTTGGCCGTCTGGTCGTTCACCGGGCCGACCAGGAAGATGATGCGCTCGCGCAGCAGCCGCGAATAGATGTCGTACGCGCGCTCGCCGCGGCCCGACTGTTCGATGACGACGGGCACCATGCCCAGACCTTGAGTCTCCAGCGCGCTCATGTGAGTCCTTGGAAGTGAGAACGGATCGATGGAATGTTGGGTTCGATTATGTCGCGACAAGGGCAGCATCGCAGAAACGAAAAAGGCACCCCGCCGACAGCGGGGTGCCTTGTCGCGAAAGGCGAGAAAGCTGCGACGCGAATCCGGCTCAACCGGCCATCAGTTCGTCGAAAGCCACCGCCTTTTCGGTGACCTTGGCCTTGCCGAGCACGAAATCGGCAACATTGTTCTCGATGACCACGGCTTCGACTTCGGCCATGCGCTGGCGGTCGCCCAGGTACCAGCGGACGACTTCGGCCGGCTTCTCGTAGCTCTGCGCCATCTCTTCGATGTGCGCCTGCAGCTGCTCGGGCTTGGCATTGAGGTTGTTCGAACGGACGAGCTCCGCCACGACCAGGCCCAGGCGCACACGCTTTTCGGCTTGCGGCTGGAAGATCTCGGCCGGAATCGGCGCGTTGTCGGCGTCCTTGATGCCGCGCTTCTTCAGGTCGGCGCGGGCATCGGCGATCATGCGCTCGGTCTCTTGCTGGACCAGCGCCTTGGGCACGTCCAGCTCGGCCACCTTCACCAGCGCGTCCATCACGGCGCCCTTGTTGCGGGCCAGCACGCGGAACTTGACTTCGCGCTCGAGGTTCTTCTTGACGTCGGCGCGCAGGCCTTCGACCGTGCCCTCCTTGATGCCAAGCGACTTGGCGAAGGCTTCGTTCACTTCCGGCAGGTTCTGCGCCTCGATCTTCTTCACGGTGACGAGGAAGTCGGCTTCCTTGCCGGCCACGTCCTTGCCGTGATAGTCGGCCGGGAACGCCAGCGGGAAGGTCTTGGATTCGCCGGCCTTCATGCCGCGCACGGCCTTGTCGAAGGTCTCGAGCATCTGGCCTTCGCCGATCATGAACTGGAAGTTCTCGGCACGGCCGCCCTCGAAGGGCACGCCGTCGATCTTGCCTTCGAAGTCGATGGTGATGCGGTCACCCTCTTGCGCGCCTTCGGCGGCCGGGCGCTGCGCGAAGGTGCGGCGCTGCTTGCGCAGGATGTCGATGGTCTTGTCGATCGCGGCCTCGCTCACCTCGGTCGTGATCTTCTCGATCTCGGCGGTGGCCAGGTCGCCGATCTTCACTTCGGGGTACACCTCGAAGGTGGCGTCGAAGGTGATCTGGCCTTCGGGAGCGCCTTCCTTCTCGGTGATGCGCGGAGCACCGGCCACACGGACCTTGGCTTCGGTGGCGGCTTCCTGGAAGGCCTGGCCGACCTTGTCGTTCATCACCTCGTACTGCACCGAATAGCCATAGCGCTGTGCCACGACCGACATCGGCACCTTGCCGGGACGGAAGCCGTCGGCCTTGACGGTGCGCGACAGGCGCTTCAGGCGCGACTGCACTTCGTTGTTGATGGTGTCGGCGGCGAGCGTCAGCGTGATGCGACGTTCGAGCTTTTCGAGGGTTTCAACAGTCACGGCCATGTTCAAAGGGCTTTCAAATATCGTTGTGGTGCGCGGGGCGGGACTCGAACCCGCACACCATTGCTGGCGTCAGGACCTAAACCTGGTGCGTCTACCAATTTCGCCACCCGCGCTGGGCCTGCCAAGTTACAAGACGAGAAAGGGAGCCGAGGCTCCCTTTCAAGGCGATCCGGTAAACCGCGTATTTTAGCCCGGCGCGAGCGCCTTATCGTGGCCGGCAGCCAAGGACTTCTCCTGATCCGCCGGTTTGACACGGAACCACGCCGCGTACATCGCAGGCAGCGCCAGCAGCGTCAGCACGGTGGCGACGATCAGCCCGCCCATGATGGCCACCGCCATCGGCCCCCAGAACACGCTGCGCGACAGCGGGATCATCGCCAGCACCGCCGCGGCGGCCGTCAGGATGATCGGCCGGAAGCGCCGCACCGCCGCCTCGACGATCGCGGTCCAGGTCGGCACGCCGCGCTCTCGGTCGTGTTCGATCTGGTCGATGAGGATGACCGAGTTGCGCATGATCATCCCCATCAGCGCGATCACGCCCAGGAGCGCCACGAAGCCGAACGGACGCCCGAGCAGCAGCAAGGCCCCGGCGACACCCGCGATGCCCATCGGGCCCGTGAGGAACACCAGCACCGCACGGCTGAAGCTGTGCAGCTGCAGCATGAGCAGCGTGAACATGATGAAAAGCATCAGCGGCGCGCCCACGGCGATGGAGCCCTGCCCCTTGCTGCTTTCCTCCACCGCGCCGGCCACGTCGATGTGATAGCCCGGCAGCATCTTCTCGCGGATGGGTTTGAACAGCGGATCGAGCTGCGCCGTCACGGTCGCGCCCTGCAGGCCTTCGACGATGTCGCCCTGCACGGTCGCGGCGTAGTCGCGGCCTTCGCGCCACAGCACGCCCGGCTCCCACACGAAGTTGGCCTTGGCGATCTGCGACAGGGGGATGCTGCGGCCGGTCGTCGTCGGCACGTAGGCGCTGGCCAGGTCGGTGATCGCGTTGCGCTCGTCCAGCGGCTGGCGCAGCACGATGTCGATCAGCCGGTCGCCGTCACGGTACTGGCCGATGGTCGAGCCGCTGTTGATGGTGCGCGCCGCCTGGGCGATCGCCTGGCTGGACACCCCCAGCGCTCGCGCCTTGTCCTGGTCCACGTCCAGCCGCAGCGTCTTGACCGACTCGTTCCAGTTGTCGTTCACGCCGCGCATGTTCGGGTTCTCGCGCATGATCGCCTTCACCTCGTCGGCATAGGCGCGCACCTTGGACGGGTCAGGCCCGACCACGCGGAACTGCACCGGGTAAGGCACCGGCGGCCCGTTGGGCAGCAGCTTGGCGCGGCCGCGCGCCTCCGGGAACTCGGTGGCGAGGATCTCGGGCAGCTCCTTGCGGATGCGTTCCCGCGACTTCTGGTCCTTGGGCAGCACGACGAGCTGGCTCACGTTGCTCTGCTGGAATATCTGGTCGAGCACCAGTGCAAATCGCGGCAGGCCGCTGCCGATCCAGGTCGTCACGTGGTCCACGCCATCGAGCTTGGCGATGCGCGCCTCGACGCGCTTGGTGACCTCTTCGTTCGCGCTGAACGAAGTGCCTTCCGGGTACCAAAGATCCACCAGCACTTCGAGACGGCTCGAATCCGGGAAGAACTGGTTCTGCACCTTGCCCATGCCGACAATACCCAGCGCCAGCGTGCCGACCGTCAGCGCGATGGTGATCCAGCGGTGCTGCACGCACCAGTCCACCACGCCGCGGAATCGCGTGTAGAACGGCGTGTCGAAGAGCTCGTGCGGCTGGTCGCCGGCCGCATGCGGCTTGACCTTGAGCAGCAGCGTGCCGAGGTAAGGCACGAAGTACACCGACACGAACCACGAGATCAGCAGCGCCGCCGCCGTCACCGCGAAGATCGCGAAGGTGTATTCACCCACGGTCGACTTCGCCATGCCGATCGGCAGGAAGCCCACGGCAGTGATGAGCGTGCCGGTCAACATCGGCATCGCGGTGGCCTCGTACGCGAAGGTCGCGGCGCGCACCTTGTCGTAGCCCTCCTCGAGCTTTCGCACCATCATCTCGACCGCGATGATCGCGTCGTCCACCAGGAGGCCGAGCGCGATGATCAGCGAGCCCAGCGAGATCTTGTGCAGCCCCACGCCCCAGTAGTACATGGTGACGAAGGTGATGGCCAGCACCAGCGGGATCGTGATGCCCACGACCGCGCCCGGGCGCCAGTCGAGCGTGAACTTCCAGCTGCCCGGCTTGAAGTGCAGGCCCAGGCTGATGAAGCTCACCACGAGCACGATCACCACCGCCTCGATCAGCGTGCCGACGAACTCGTTCACCGAGCGCGCCACCACCGTCGACTGGTTCTGGAACTGCTGCATCTCGATGCCGATGGGCAGGTCCGCGCGAATCTGCTCAGTCGCCGTCTTCAGCGACTTGCCCATCTCGATGATGTCGCCGCCGCGGGCCATGGAGATGCCCAGGCCGATCACCTCGTGGCCGCGGTCACGCACCTTCACCTGGGGCGGATCGACATAGGCACGCTTGACGGTGGCGATGTCGCCCAGGCGGAAGCTGTTGCTGCCCGCCCGGATCGAGAAGGCCTTCAGCTCGTCCACGGACGCGAACTGGCCGCCGACGCGAACCTGCAGGAAATCAGTGGGCGAATCGATGACGCCGGCCGACTCGACGGCGTTCTGCTGGCCGAGCTGCGAGATGACCGAGTTGAAATCGAGCCCGAGCTGAGCCAGGCGCTTCTGCGAGATCTCGATGAAGATCTTCTCGTCCTGTGCGCCGAAGATCTCGACCTTGTTGACGTCCTTCACCTTGAGCAGGCGCTGGCGCACCTGGTCGGCCTGCTCCTTCAGCTCTTCATACGTGAAGCCGTCGCTGGACAGCGAGTAGATCGAGCCGTACACGTCGCCGAACTCGTCGTTGAAGAACGGCCCGACCACGCCACCCGGCAAGGTGCCGCGCATGTCGCTGATCTTCTTGCGCACCGTGTACCAGATCTGCGCCATCTCCTTGGGCGGCGACGAATCCTTCACCTGGAAGATGATGAGCGTCTCGCCCGGCTTGGAGTAGCTGCGGATCTTGTCGGAGTACGGCACCTCCTGCAGCGTCTTCTCGAGCTTGTCGGTGACCTGGTCGGCGATCTGCTGCGCCGTGGCGCCCGGCCAGTAGGCGCGCACCACCATTGCACGGAAGGTGAACGGCGGGTCTTCGTCCTGGCCGAGCTGGAAGTAGGCGGCCAGGCCCAGCACCATCAGCACCACGAGCAGGTAGCGCGTGAGGGCAGGATGGTCCAGCGCCCATTTGGAGATGTTGAAGTTCTTCTTCTCGCCAGGCGTGCCGGTCGCGCCGGCGGCGGATGCGGTGAGATCGGCGGATGTCGTGCTCATGCTGCCTCGCTCACTTGACGTTCACGGCGGTGGCATTGGCGGCCGCGGTGGCCGCGGCCTTGGCGGATGCGACGGCGGGGTCGGCGTAGAACTTCACCTTCTGGCCCGGGTTCAGCACATGCACGCCGGCGGTCACGATGATCTGCCCGGGCGTGAGGCCGCCGGCGATCACCGCTTCATTGCCATCGGCACCGGCGACCTGCACGGGCTGCTCCTTCACCGTCATGGTGTTCTTGTCGACCACCCAGACGATGGTGTGGCCCTGCTCTTCCTTGAGCGCCGACAAGGGCAGCTTGTTCACGCCCACGGTCTTGGGCATCTCGACCAGCATGGTCGCGGTCTGCCCGAGACGCACGTTCTTCGAACCCTCAGCGCCGATGTCGGCCTTGACGGTGAAGGTGCGCGTCACCGGGTCGGCGGCGGCGCCGATCTCGCGGATGGTGGCGGGCATCGCCTGCTCGCCGGCGCCCCACAGGCGCACCTTGAAGCGGCCGGCTTGGCCTGCCAGCGCCTTCACGAGGCCGACCTTGTCTTCGGGCACCGAGAAGACGATGTCGCGCGGGCCGTCTTGCGCCAGGCGCACCACCGGCGCGCCGGCCGCGACGACCGAGCCGGGCTCGGCATCGACGCCGGTGATCACGCCGTTCGCGTCCGCCGTGAGCGTGGAGTAAGCGGTCTGGTTGCCCTGCACGCTGGACTGCGCCTTGGCCTGGTCGAGCTGGGCCTTGGCGGATTTCAGCGCGGTGTCGCGGCGCTCCAACTCGGCCGAGCTGATGAAGCCCTGGTCGCGAAGATCCTTGTAGCGCTTGAAGTCGGCGGCGGTAAGGTCATAGTTGGCCTGCGCGGCCACGAGCGCGGCACGGGCGGCGTCTTGCCCCAGGCGCAGGTCCTGCGGGTCGAGCTGCGCGAGCACCTGGCCGGCCTTGACGACGGCGCCTGCATCGACATTGCGGCGGATCAGCTTGCCGCCGACACGAAAGCCCAGGCGGGATTCGGTGCGCGCACGCACCTCGGCGGCGTATTCATAGACGCCACCGGCGGAGTCGGCGGACACGGTGACGGTGCGCACCGCGCGAATCGGTTCGGGGGCGGGTTCGGTCTTGGCGCAAGCCGCAAGAAGGGCGGCGCTGGCGAGGGTGGAAAGCAGGACGAGATGGCGCATGACGATCCTCGGCAATGCAGAAAACGCGGGGAAGGGACAACAGCGGGGCAAGCTGGTGGCTGGCGGTCTGTACTGCTGGACGGCGCAAGCGAAGGCTGCAACTGACTGACTGGTCAGTAATATATTCGTGAGAACCCGCAGTGTCAAATCCGTTCGAGCGCTTTTCCGTGAACAAGGTAGCTGACCGACATGGCGGAGACAATGTCCCGGTGAGCGTCGATCATTACGAGAATTTCCCCGTGGCGTCCGTGCTGTGCCCTCCCCGGCTGCGGCCGGCGGTCGCCGCCATCTACTGGTTCGCGCGCACGGCGGACGACATCGCCGACGAGGGGGATGCGCTGCCGGTGCAGCGGCTGGCCGACTTGGGCGCCTACCGGGCGGACCTGGAGGCGGTGGTCGAAGGCAAGGCGCCGGGCCCGCGCTGGCAAGGCGTCTTCACGGGCCTTGCGAACACCCTGCGCGAACATCGGCTGCCGCCCCCCCTGCTGCGTGACCTGTTGAGCGCTTTCGAGCAGGACGTGGTCAAGCAAGACTACACCGACCGCGCCGAACTGCTGGACTATTGCCGCCGCTCGGCCAACCCCGTCGGCCGCCTGCTGCTGCACCTGTACGGCGTCGATGACGATGTCTCGGCCACGCAGTCGGATGCCATCTGCACCGCTCTGCAGCTCATCAACTTCTGGCAGGACCTGAGCATCGACACCCCTCGGGGACGCCTGTACGTCCCGCGCGCGGACGCGGCTCGCCATCAGGTCGACCCGGCAGCGCTGATGCGTCGCGAGGACACACCGGCCACGCGCGCCCTCGTGGCCGAGCTCGCCAACTGGAGCCGTTCGATGATGATGTCCGGCGCCCCGCTCGTGCACCGTGTGCCGGGCCGTGCGGGATGGGAGCTGCGGCTCGTCGTGCAAGGCGGCTTGCGCATCCTCGACCAGATCGAGGCGATGGACTTCGCAAGTCTCGTGACGCGACCGCGATTGCACTGGCATGATGCGCCGCTTCTGGCCTGGCGCGCCTTGTGCATGCGCCCGGCCGCCGCCCCCATGGCCAGCAAGCCCACATGACCCCAGAACAATACGTGCAGGAGAAGGCCGCCAAGAGCGGCTCGAGCTTCTACTACGCCTTTCTCTTCCTGCCGCCGCCGCGGCGCGCGGCCATCACCGCGTTCTATGCCTTCTGCCGCGAGGTCGACGACGTGGTCGACGAGGTCAGCGACCCCAGCGTGGCCGCGACCAAGCTCGCATGGTGGGCCAAGGAAGTCGCGTCGAGCTTCGCCGGTCAGCCCAGCCATCCGGCGATGAAGGCGCTGATGCCCCACGTGAAGGACAACGGCATCGAGGCGTCGCACCTGCTCGCCGTCATCGAAGGCTGCCGCATGGACCTGGAGCAGTCGCGCTATCTCGACTTCGCCGGGCTGCGCCGCTATTGCCACCTGGTGGCAGGCGTGGTCGGCGAAGTCGCGTCCAACGTGTTCGGCCGCACCAGCACGCAGACGGTGCAGTACGCCCACACGCTGGGCCTGGCGATGCAGCTCACCAACATCATCCGCGACGTGGGCGACGATGCACGGCGCGGGCGCATCTACCTGCCGGTGTCGGAGCTGCAGCAGTTCGACGTGAAGGCCAACGAGATCCTCAACCGCAAGCCGCCATTCGGGTACAGCGATCGCTTCACCGCGCTCATGAAGTTCCAGGCGCAGCGTGCGCACAAGTTCTACGACGAGGCGCTCGCGCTGCTGCCCGAGGAAGACCGCGCGGCGCAGAAGCCGGGGCTGATGATGGCCAACATCTACCGCACCCTGCTGCGCGAGATCGAGGCGGACAACTTCCAGGTGCTTCATCAGCGCACCTCGCTCACGCCGCTGCGCAAGCTCTGGATCGCGATGAAGACCAACTGGAGAGGCCGCTAGTGACGGCGCGGCGCGTCGCCGTCATCGGCGGCGGCTGGGCGGGACTGGCGGCGGCCATCGAGGCCACATCGCTCGGCGCCCGCGTGAGCCTCTTCGAGATGGCGCCGCAACTCGGCGGCCGTGCGCGCAGCGTCGAATCCGACAGCCTCGTGCTCGACAACGGGCAGCACATCATGATCGGCGCCTACGTCGAGACGCTGCGCATGATGCGAATGGTCGGCGTGGATATCGATGCCGCCTTCCTTCGTTCGCCGCTTCGGTTGCTGGATGCACAAGGACACGGGCTGGCCTTGCCGGCTGGCCAGCCGATGATCGCCTTCGCGCGCGGCGTGCTGGCGCTGCGTGGCTGGCCTTTGCGGCATCGCTTCTCGCTCTTGGCGATGGCATCGGGATGGATGCTGCAGGGCTTTCGCTGCGCGGCAGGTTTGACGGTCGCGCAACTCGTGCGTCGTCTGCCGACGACGGTGCGGGATGAACTGATCGAGCCGCTGTGCGTGGCCGCCCTGAACACGCCGGCTCGCCTCGCGAGCGCCCAGGTCTTCCTGCGTGTGATTCGCGACGCCTTGTTCAGCGGGCGCGGTTCGGCGGACCTGCTGCTGCCGCGCCAGAGACTGAGCGAGCTGCTGCCCGCCCCGGCGCAACGGTGGCTGAAATCAGCCGGTGCGTCCATCGAGCTGGGCCGGCGCGTGGGACGCGTCGAGGCAGACGGCACCGCCTGGCGCATCGATGGCGAATCGTTCGACGCGGTAATCATCGCGTGCTCCGCCGCCGAGGCATCGCGCCTGGCTGCGACGATCGACGCGGCTTGGTCCGCACAGGCCGGCGCACTGGGCTATGAACCCATCGTCACCGTGTACGCGCAATCCGACGGCACTCGGCTGCCCGAGCCCATGCTGGCCCTGCCCTCGGATGAGGACGCGCGGCCCGCGCAATTCGTCTTCGACCACGGACAGCTCGGTGGCCGCGATGGACTTCTCGCCTTCGTGATCAGCGGTGCAGCGCCCTGGATCGATCGCGGCGCCGCCGCCACCCGCGATGCCGTTCTCGCCCAAGCGCAGGCGCTGCTGGCGCCGCACCTTCAGTCACCGTTGACTGAAGTGCGCAGCCTGACAGAGAAGCGCGCCACTTTTCGCTGCACGCCGGGACTCGTGCGCCCCCGCAGCGCGATCGCGAATGACCTGTTCGCCGCGGGCGACTACATCGAAGGCTCCTACCCGGCCACCATCGAGGGCGCGGTGCGCAGCGGCATCGCGGCAGCGCGCGCGGCCGTCAGTGGCGCGCAAACGGCGCCGCCAGCGGCTCGCCGATGAACAAGCCCTGCAGCGGCCACGCCACACTGCGCCAATAGGCCTCGATGGCCGTGCTGCCCTGCGCGTAGTGCAGGAGCAGCACCTTGGGATGCGGAAACTTCTGCGGAAACGCACAAGGCTCCGACACCGTGCCGTAGCTCGCGGTGGCGCCCGACGATATCCAGTCGAGGATGCTCATCTGGCCGCTCTTGCCATCCAGCTGGCCCCCGAAGGACGTGAGGTGATCCGCCAACGCGCCCGGCACCCAGCCCAGCGTGTCGAGCTTGTCGACTTGGACGGCGCCCGTCTCGTAAAGCACGAGGTGCTCGACGCGCTCGATGGACTGCGCCTTCTCAGTGTGGATGACGATGCCGGTGCCCGGAATCGGCCCCGACGGCGGGAAGAGCGGAGCGCGCGAACTCCGGTCCTTGTCTCGCGTGATGAGGAAGTAGGCATTGGTAGGCGGCGCGCCTCGCCGCAGAAGGCTGCGATCCGCCGCGACGCCCCGTTCGATCATGCGCCTCGCCTCGGTCACATCGTGTGCGGCGAGCAGCATGGACAACCTCATGCCGAAGGTGCTGTAGGGTCGTGGGGTCCGCGAATCGAAGTAGCGCGACGGCTTCGTGGGAAAACATGTGCGCGTGGTCTCGGCACAGGGCGCCGGATCGAATCCCATGGTCACCGCACCGGTGATGGAGTTGCACGACACCGCATACGGCTCCTTCCACGCCAGGGCAAGCGCTTGTGTCGAACCGTTGAAGTGCGCATCGATGGCAGCACGCAGACGCTCGAATTCCTCGGGCGACAGCGTTGCCTTGACCGGCAACTCCACGCGCAGCACCTGCTCGGGGGTGAGCTTTCGGGCTTGGATGTAGAACTCGCCCACTTCGACCGAATACGGGTCGGCGGTGTTGATCACCACGCCGATGTCGCGGCTGGTCAACGCCATGGACGACTGGGCAGCGCAGCCCAACAACAGCGCGATGAGCCCTCGGTGCAGGAACGCGAATAACCAATCCCAGCATGCAGTTGTTCGTTTCGCCATGCAAAATTCGAGTTTTTTGAGTGAGAATCGGCGCATGAAAACCACCGAATCCAAGGCCCCGACGATACAGGTGCTGGAGCGCATGTTTTCGCTGCTCGACGTCCTCGCGTCATACCAGGACCCTGTGTCGCTGAAGCTGATCAGCGAACAGACCGGCCTGCACCCCTCCACGGCCCACCGCATCCTCAACGACCTGGCCATCGGCCGCTACGTCGACCGCCCCGAAGCAGGGAGCTATCGCCTGGGCATGCGCCTGCTCGAACTGGGCAACCTGGTGAAGGCCCGCCTGGACGTCCGCGATGCGGCGCTCGGCCCCATGCGCGAGTTGCACAAGCTCACCCACCAGCCGGTGAACCTGTCCATGCGCCAGGGCGACGAGATCGTCTACATCGAGCGCACCTACAGCGAGCGATCCGGCATGCAGGTGGTTCGCGCCATTGGCGGCCGGGCGCCCTTGCACCTCACCTCGGTCGGCAAGCTCTTCCTTGCCCACGACGACCCGCAGCGCGTGCGGGCGTACGCCACCCGCACCGGCCTGGCAGGCCATACGCGCAACAGCATCACCAATCTGCCGACGCTGGAGCGTGCACTCTCGAAGGTGCTGCACGACGGCACCGCCCGCGACGACGAGGAGCTGGAGCTCGGCGTGCGCTGCATGGCGGCGGGCATTCTCGACGACCAGGGCAAGCTGGTCGCCGGCCTGTCGATCTCCGCTCCCGCGGATCGGCTGGAAGAGGCATGGCTGGAGCGGCTCAAGTCCACGGCGGCGCAGATCTCGGCGGCGCTGGGTCATCGGCCTGCGGCGTCCTGAGACCCACAAAGCAAAGAGCCCGGCATCGCCGGGCTCTTTGCTGGAAGAAACGCAGCCTCCGTCAGGACGTGAGCTTCGGCTCCGACACGTGCGCCGTCGGGTTGGTCTCATTGATCCACTTGCGGACCCGCTCGGCATCGCCGATTCGCGACCGGGAACCCGCTGAATCGAGGAACACCATGATCAGCTTGCGGCCGGCCATCTGCGCCTGCATGACCAGGCAGCGGCCCGCTTCGGTGATGTAGCCCGTCTTCTGCAGGCCGATGTCCCAGCTGGGGTTGCGCACCAGCATGTTCGTGTTGCGGAACTGCATGGGGCGGTTGTTGATGGCCACCTGGTATTCAGGCGACGTCGACAGCTCGCGAATGATCTGGTGCTGATGCGCGGCCTTGACGAGCGTCGCGAGATCGCGGGCGCTCGACTGGTTCTTGCTCGACAGGCCGGTCGGCTCAACGTACTTCGTGTCGGCCATGCCGAGCTCGTGCGCCTTGGCGTTCATGGCAGCGACGAAGGCATCGAGACCGCCGGGATATTGGCGTCCCAGCGCGTGCGCGGCGCGGTTCTCGGAGGACATCAGCGCCAGGTGCAGCATCTCCCCGCGGGTGAGTTGCGTGCCGACCTTCAAGCGCGAGCGGCTGTGCTTCTCGGTGTCGACGTCGTCTTGCGTGACGGTCAGCACTTCGTCCAACGGAAGCTTGGCTTCCGTGACGACGACGGCCGTCATCAGCTTGGTGAGCGATGCGATTGGCAACACCGCTTCAGGGTTCTTGCTGAACAGGACTTCGTTGGTGTCCTGGTCGAGAACGAGCGCGACGCCGGACTTGAGGTTCAGCTCGTCGTGCGTGGTGTGGAGTCCGGCAAGTTCGCCGAAGGAAGGATGGGCCGGTTCGACCACGGCCACTTGCCGTTGCTTGACGCTCTTGGAAGCGCGAACCGACGTGACCGCCTTGGACTTCTTCTTCGCGGCAAAGGCTTCGGAGGGCGACGCGAGACACAGCGCCACCGAGACGGCGATCAATGCTGCGGACGCGAGTTTTGACAAGTACAACACGTGAACCTTTGCTCACACGGTGGCGCCAGTGTAGGCGAAAGGAAAACATTGCACAAGATCAATGACTTACGCGCCTCTCCTCAAGTTCATCATGACTCGGGTCAGATTTGTGACAATTGTCACACCTACCCTTGTGCAGCCACGCGTTCCGTCTTGCTGTGCAGCTTGTTCAAGGCCGAGAGATATGCCTTGGCGGATGCCACGACGATGTCCGGATCGGCCCCGACGCCGTTGACGACCCGGCCCCCGTGTTGCAGCCGAACCGTCACTTCGCCTTGCGATTCTGTGCTTCCGGAGGTGATGGCATTGACCGAATAGAGCAGCATTTCGGCGCCACTTTGCACGCGGGATTCGATGGCGCGAAGACTCGCGTCCACGGGCCCGTTGCCGTCGCTTTCGGCATGGTGCTCCTCGTCGCCGGCGGCAAACGCGACCTTCGCATGCGGACGCTCGCCCATCTCCGAGCGTTGCGACAAGGCGAGCAGGCGATAGTGCTCGTGCTCGTGGGTCACCGCCTCGTCCATCACGAGTGCGAGGATGTCCTCGTCGAAGATGTCGCTCTTGCGATCGGCCAGCTCCTTGAACTTCGCGAAGGCGGCATTGATCTCGGCTTCCGATTCGAGCTGGATGCCCAGTTCCTGCAGACGCTGCTTGAAGGCATTGCGGCCCGAGAGCTTGCCCAGCACGATCTTGTTGGCCGACCAGCCCACGTCCTCGGCACGCATGATCTCGTAGGTGTCGCGCGCCTTGAGCACGCCGTCCTGGTGGATGCCCGAGGCATGCGCGAAAGCATTGGCGCCCACCACCGCCTTGTTCGGCTGCACGACGAAGCCGGTCGTCTGCGACACGAGGCGCGAGGCCGGAACGATCTGCGAAGTGTCGATGCCGATGTCCAGCCCGAAATAGTCGCGGCGCGTCTTCACCGCCATGACCACTTCCTCGAGCGAGCAGTTGCCCGCGCGCTCACCCAGGCCATTGATGGTGCACTCGACCTGGCGCGCACCGCCGATCATCACCCCGGCCAACGAGTTGGCCACCGCCATGCCCAGGTCGTTGTGGCAGTGGACGGACCAGACCGCCTTGTCGGCATTCGGAATGCGCTCGCGCAGGTTGCGGATGAACTGGCCGTACAGCTCGGGAATCGCATAGCCGACGGTGTCCGGGATGTTGATGGTCGTCGCACCTTCGGCGATGACCGCCTCCAGGACGCGGCACAGGAAATCCGGGTCGGATCGATAGCCGTCTTCCGGCGAGAACTCGATGTCGTCGGTGAGGTTGCGTGCGAAGCGCACCGACAGCTTCGCCTGCTCGAACACCTGGTCGGGTGTCATCCGCAGCTTCTTCTCCATGTGCAGCGCACTGGTGGCGATGAAGGTGTGGATGCGTGAGCGGGCCGCGCCTTTCAAGGCTTCGGCGGCGCGCGAGATGTCGCGGTCGTTGGCGCGGGCCAGCGAGCACACCGTCGAGTCCTTGATGTGGTCGGCGATGGATTTCACCGCTTCGAAATCACCATTGCTCGACGCGGCAAAACCCGCTTCGATCACGTCCACGCGAAGCCGCTCGAGTTGCCGCGCGATGCGCAGCTTCTCGTCGCGGGTCATCGATGCGCCGGGAGACTGCTCGCCGTCACGAAGGGTGGTGTCGAAAATGATCAGCTTGTCGCTCATGGTGATTCCTCAGCGTCTTTCCCAATGTTTCTTGAACGCGATCTTAGGCCAGCAACGCCTGCTCGAAGCGCAGCGAGCCGCGCTGCATGGCGCGGTACAGGCCCGAGGTGATGGCCTTCAGCGACGCCGACACGATGTTCGAATCGATGCCAACGCCGAACAGCGTCAGGCTGTCGCCCACACGCAGTTCGAGATAGGCCACGGCCTGCGCGTCCGCACCGCTGCCGATCGAATGCTCGTGATAGTCGAGCACGCGAACCGGTGACGCACCGAGGTGGCTGTTGATGCCGGTGACGAACGCATCGATCGGGCCCGCGCCGACGCCATCGATGCTGAACTCGCGCGCGCCGATGCGCACGAGCGCAGACAGGCGGATCGTCTCGCCCGCGAAGGCCGTGTGCGTCACGCCCGTGCGCGCGTGTTCGCCAATGCCGTATTCGCGCTGGAAGATGGTCCAGATGTCATGGGCCGAGAGTTCGCGGCCGGTGTCGTCCATCACCCCTTGCACCACCTGGCTGAACTCGATCTGCAGGCGGCGCGGCAGCTCGATGCCGTACTCCGTCTCGAGAAGATAGGAGATGCCGCCCTTGCCCGACTGGCTGTTCACGCGGATCACGGCGTCGTAGTTGCGGCCGAGGTCCTTCGGGTCCACGGGCAGGTAGGGCACGTCCCAGATGTCGCCCTCTTGTCGCGCCGCGAAGGCCTTCTTGATCGCGTCCTGGTGCGAGCCCGAGAACGAGGTGTAGACGAGGTCGCCGGCATACGGATGGCGGGGGTGCACCGGCAACTGGTTGCAGTGCTCGACGCAGCGACGCACTTCGTCGATGTCGGAGAAATCGAGGCCGGGCGACACGCCTTGCGTGTAGAGGTTGAGCGCGATGTTGACGAGATCGACGTTGCCGGTGCGCTCGCCGTTGCCGAACAGGCAGCCCTCGATGCGGTCCGCGCCGGCCATCAGTGCGAACTCGCCGGCAGCCGTGCCCGTGCCGCGGTCGTTGTGCGGGTGGACCGAGAGGATGACGCTGTCGCGCCGCTCGATGTGGCGATGCATCCACTCGATCATGTCCGCGAAGATGTTCGGCGTGGAATGCTCGATGGTCGAGGGCAGGTTGATGATGCACTTGCGCTGCGGCGTCGGTTCCCAAGCGGCAGTGACCGCATCGACGACGCGCTTGGAAAACGCGAGCTCGGTCCCGGAGAAGGTCTCGGGCGAGTATTCGAAGACGAAGTCCGTCTCGGGCTGCTTGGCCGCCAAGGCACGGATGAGTCGGGCATGCGAGCTGGCCAGCTCGACGATGCCGTCCTCGTCGGTGCCGAGGACCACGCGACGCATCACCGGTGCCGTGGCGTTGTAGACGTGCACCACCGCGCGGCGTGCGCCTTTCAACGCCTCGAAGGTCCGGTAGATCAGTTCCGCGCGCGCCTGGGTCAGCACCTGGATCGTCACATCCTGCGGGATGAGGTCTTCCTCGATCAGCTGGCGGATGAAGTCGAACTCGGTCTGCGACGACGAGGGAAAACCGACCTCGATCTCCTTGAAGCCGATGCGCACCAGCATCTCGAACATGCGCAGCTTGCGGGCAGCGTCCATCGGCTCGATGAGCGCCTGGTTGCCGTCGCGCAGGTCCACGCTGCACCACAGCGGCGCGCGAGTCAGTTGCGCGTCGGGCCAGGTCCGGTCGGCGAGCCCGACCGGCTTGAATGCTCGGTACTTGGTGTGCGGTTGCTTCAACATGGAACGATCCTTGAGGGTGAAGTTCGCAACCAGCATTCGTGAAGACAAAACAAAACGGCCCGCTGCTGGTTGCATACGGGCCGTTGAGACGAAAACGTTGAGACGTGGACGATCAGCGAACCCGTGGCTCTCCTAGAAGCAGTAGCGTGGTCGCGGGGCGGAACGTCATAGCGGCGAAATATAGCACGCGCTTTTTCAGCGGTGCAAACCTTGTTCATCGGGCTCGTCGGTGGACGTCGCAATGACGCTCACCGGCTTGCCCTTCACGCGCTTGTAGACATACACCGCGTAGCCAGAGAGGCCATACACGAGGAACAGGCTGAAAAGCACGATGGGCGGATGGATGGTGATCACCGCGAAGCCGAGCGCAATGGCCACGATCACGATGAAGGGCACGGTGCGCTTGAAGCTCACGTCCTTGAAGCTGTAGAACGGCACGTTCGTGACCATGGTGAGGCCCGCGTACAGCGTCACGCCGAAGGCGACCCACGACAGCCAGTCGATGCGCGACACGCCCTTGAAGCCCGCGTCGTCCATCACCCAGATGAAGCCGATCAGCACCGCAGCCGCGGCCGGGCTCGGCAAGCCCTGGAAGAAGCGCTTGTCGACCACCGCAATGTTCGTGTTGAAGCGCGCCAGCCGCAGGGCCGCACCCGAGCAGTAGACGAAGGCGGCGATCCACCCGAGCTTGCCCAGCCCCTTCAACGCCCATTCGTAGACGATGAGCGCCGGCGCCGCCCCGAAGCTGACCATGTCCGACAGGCTGTCCATCTGCTCGCCGAACGCACTTTGCGTGTTGGTCATGCGGGCGACACGACCGTCGAGGCTGTCGAGCACGGCGGCGATGAAGATGCCGTACGCCGCCTGCTCGAACTGGCCGTTCATCGCCATCACGATGGCATAGAAGCCGCCGAAGAGCGCCGCAAGCGTGAAGAGGTTGGGCAGGATGTAGATGCCCTTGCGGCGAGGCCGCACCAACAACGGCGCAGGCTCGCGCGAAGGAGGCGCGTCGTTCAAGTCGCTCATTGGCCCTGCGGGTGCGCGAAGGAATTCATGGGGCCGGAGGATACATCAGCGCCCTTCTCGGCCGCCTGCCGATGCCGCCTCTGCCGTCGATTAAAAGAAAACGCCGCCCGAGGGCGGCGTTTGGCATGCCAAGGGCGGCGATCAGTTGCGGCTCTTGTCCACCAGCTTGTTCGCCTTGATCCAGGGCATCATCGCGCGCAGCTTTTCGCCGACTTGCTCGATCTGATGCTCGGACGTGAGGCGGCGGCGCGACAGCAGCGTCGGTGCGCCGGCGCGGTTCTCGAGGATGAAGCTCTTCGCGTACTCGCCGGTCTGGATGTCCTTCAGGCACTGGCGCATCGCGTTCTTCGTGTCCTCGGTCACCACGCGCGGACCCGTCACGTACTCGCCGTACTCGGCGTTGTTCGAGATCGAGTAGTTCATGTTGGCGATGCCGCCTTCGTAGATCAGGTCCACGATGAGCTTGAGTTCGTGCAGGCACTCGAAGTACGCCATTTCGGGCGCATAGCCGGCTTCCACCAGCGTCTCGAAACCGGCCTTGATCAGCTCGACGGTACCGCCGCACAGCACGGCCTGCTCGCCGAAGAGATCAGTCTCGGTCTCTTCGCGGAAGTTGGTCTCGATGATGCCGGCCTTGCCGCCGCCATTGGCCGCCGCATAGCTCAGCGCCAGGTCGCGCGCCTTGCCGGTCTTGTCCGCATGCACGGCGATCAGGTGGGGCACGCCGCCGCCTTGCGTGTAGGTGTTTCGCACGGTGTGGCCCGGCGCCTTGGGCGCGACCATCCACACGTCGAGGTCCTCACGGGGAACGACCTGGCCGTAATGCACGTTGAAGCCGTGCGCGAAGGCGAGCGAGGCGCCCTGCTTGATGTTCGGCTCGACGTCGTTCTTGTAGACCTGGGCGATCTGCTCGTCGGGCAGCAGGATCATGACGACGTCAGCGCTCTTCACCGCATCAGCCACTTCGGCGACCTTCAGGCCCGCCTTCTCGACCTTCGGCCAGGACGCGCCGTTCTTGCGCAGGCCGACCACGACCTTCACGCCGCTGTCGTTCAGGTTCTGCGCATGCGCATGGCCTTGCGAGCCGTAGCCGATGATGGCGACGGTCTTGCCCTTGATCAGGCTCAGGTCCGCATCCTTGTCGTAATAAACCTTCATTGCTTTCTCCTTCGAATCTCTATAACGCGGGCCAGTTGATCAAACGCGCAGGATGCGCTCGCCGCGACCGATCCCGCTGGTGCCGGTGCGCACGGTTTCCAGAATGGCGGCGCGGTCGATGGCTTCCAGGAAAGCATCGAGTTTGCCCGCGTCGCCGGTCAGTTCAATGGTGTAGCTCTTCTCGGTCACGTCGATGATGCGGCCGCGGAAGATGTCCGCCATGCGCTTCATCTCCTCGCGTTCCTTGCCGACGGCGCGGACCTTGATGAGCATGAGTTCACGCTCGGTGAACGCACCCTCGGTGAGATCGACGACCTTCACCACTTCGATCAGACGGTTGAGGTGCTTGGTGATCTGCTCGATGACGTCGTCGGAGCCGGTGGTGACGATGGTCATGCGCGAGAGCGATGAATCTTCGGTCGGGGCGACCGTGAGGCTCTCGATGTTGTAGCCACGGGCCGAAAACAAGGCCACCACGCGCGACAGCGCGCCGGGCTCGTTCTCGAGCAGCAAAGCGATGATGTGTTTCATGGGTCTGGGAGCGCGCTCTTCAGGCCGGCGGCGGTAACCGACGGCCCTTGGCCACGCTGTTCAATGGAAGGAAAGTTCGATTCGCCGAAGTTGAGTCGTGCGCTTCAGAGGCTCCTGGACGGGCGCGGTAACGCCCAGCCCCTCGCCGCCGTCGCGCGCGTCACAGGTCTTCGGACCCCAGCAGCATCTCCGAAATGCCCTTGCCCGCCTGCACCATGGGCCAGACGTTCTCGGTCGGGTCGGTACGCACGTCGAGGAACACGGTGCGATCCTTGAGCTTGATGGCTTCACGAAGGGCGCCTTCGACGTCGCCCGGCTTTTCAACCAGCAGGCCGACGTGGCCATAGGCCTCGGCGAGCTTGACGAAATCAGGCAGCGCGTCCATGTAGCTGTGCGAGTAGCGGCCGCCGTAGTCCAGCTGCTGCCACTGGCGCACCATGCCCAGGTAGCGGTTGTTCAGCGAGACGATCTTGACCGGCGTCTTGTACTGCAGGCAGGTGGACAGCTCCTGGATGCACATTTGGATGGAGCCTTCGCCGGTGATGCAGAAGACATCCGAATCCGGCTTGGCGAGCTTGATGCCCATGGCGTAAGGCAGGCCCACGCCCATCGTGCCGAGGCCACCGGAGTTGATCCAGCGGCGCGGCTCGTTGAACGGGTAGTACTGCGCCGCCCACATCTGGTGCTGGCCGACGTCCGAGGTGATGTAGGTGTCGCGGTTCTTGGTGAGCTCCCAGAGCTTTTCCACCACGTACTGCGGCTTGATCACCTCGGTGCTGTTCTTGTATTTCAGGCACTCGCGCTTGCGCCACTCGTTGATCTGGCCCCACCACTGCGACAGCACCTGCACGTCGGGGCGCTGCTGCGATTCCTTGATCTGCGCGATCAGCTCCTGCAGCACGTCCTTCACGTCGCCGACGATCGGGATGTCGACCTTCACGCGCTTGGAGATGGACGACGGGTCGATGTCGATGTGGACGATCTTGCGTTCAACCGAGGCGAAGTGCTTCGGGTTGCCGATCACGCGGTCGTCGAAGCGCGCGCCCACGGCCAAGAGGACGTCGCAGTTCTGCATCGTCATGTTGGCTTCGTAGGTGCCGTGCATCCCCAGCATGCCGAGGAACTTCGGGTCGCTGGCCGGGAAGGCGCCCAGGCCCATCAGCGTGTTGGTGCATGGCACGCCCAGCAGGTCGACCAGCTCACGCAGCTCGGCCGCGGCATTGCCCAGGATGACGCCCCCGCCCGTGTAGATATACGGGCGCTTTGCGGTGAGCAGCAGCTGGACGGCCTTGCGGATCTGCCCGCCATGGCCCTTGCGCACCGGGTTGTACGAGCGCATTTCCACGGTTTGCGGATAGTGGAACGGCGCGGTCTTGAGGGAAACGTCCTTCGGGATGTCCACCACCACCGGACCGGGGCGGCCCGTGCGGGCGATGTGGAAGGCCTTCTTGAGCGTGGTCGCCAGGTCGCGCACGTCCTTCACGAGGAAGTTGTGCTTGACGATTGGGCGGGTGATGCCGACGGTGTCGCATTCCTGGAAGGCGTCCAGGCCGATCGCCGGCGTGGGGACCTGGCCCGTGATGATCACCATCGGGATCGAGTCCATGTAGGCGGTGGCGATGCCGGTGACGGCATTGGTCACGCCAGGACCCGAGGTGACGAGCGCGACGCCGACGTCACCGGTCGCCCGGGCGTAGCCGTCGGCCGCGTGGACGGCCGCCTGTTCGTGGCGGACGAGCACGTGCTCGATGCTGTCCTGCTTGTACAGCGCGTCGTAGATGTAGAGGACCGCGCCGCCTGGGTAGCCCCAGAGGTACTTCACGCCTTCGGCCTGAAGACAGCGGACGAGGATTTCGGAGCCGTTGGGCTCGGGAGATTGGGAGGGGTGCGGTTGTGCCGAAGCGGCACGCTTGACTTCCGCGGCAGACATGACCATGTTGAACCTTTGAGTATTTCTCTGACGAAAAACCATCGGTGCACCTTTCCTCGCTCTCGTGAAGCGGGTGTGGTACCTGCGCGATCAAAAAACGAGCCGTCCGGGTCGGACGGCCAGCTGTGACCAGTTACTGCGTTGTGCGAGGCAGCATTATGGCATTGGTTTACCCCAATCCGGCACGCTCGCTGTGCGATCCCGGCGCGGTGAGATAATCGCGCCCGCCGTTTCGCCCGCCTTCCGAGGGCACCTCTCTCTTGGCTTCCGAAAAAGAACTCTCAGACTTCCTCAAGAACGTCGAAAAACGGGCCTTCAAACGTACCCTGTACGCCGTTCGCGACGACGAAGCCGCGCTGGACATCGTCCAGGACGCGATGATCCGGCTCGCCGAAAAGTACGTCGACCGCCCGGCGGCGGAGCTGCCGCTGATCTTCCAGCGCATCCTCTCCAACGCCACGATGGACTGGTTCCGCCGCCAGAAGGTGCGTGGCGCCATCATGAAGAATTTCTCGGATTTCGAGTCCGCCGGTGAAGACGGCGACTTCGACATCCTGGAAACTTTGGAGGCGCAGGACGGCTCTACAGCTACCGAGAGCGCGGCCGAGAACGTGTCGCGGGCGCAGATCCTGCTTGCCATCGAAGGGCAGATCGAGCAGCTTCCCACCCGTCAACGTGAGGCGTTCCTGCTGCGTTACTGGGAAGAACTCGATGTTGCCGAGACAGCCGCCGCGATGGGCTGTTCCGAGGGAAGCGTCAAGACCCACTGCTCCCGGGCAGTGCACGCCCTGGCCAAAGCCCTCAAGGCGAAGGGAATAGAGCTATGAAGAACCAGAACATTCATCTGTCGACCGGCGGCCTGGAAGCACTCCAGACGCGCTTTGGCCTGCGTGTCGCCTCGCGCCTGAGCGAGGCCTCGCGTGAACTTCCGCACGACGTGACCGAGCGCCTGAAAGCCTCGCGCGAACTCGCGCTCGAGCGCGCGCGGCTCGCACGCCGCGCCGAAGCCGCCACCAGCGTCCAGGCGTCCGGCAGCGGCGGTGCCGCCAGCCTCACCTTCGGCGGCGGTGCCGGGTCCAACTGGTGGCTCAAGCTGGCATCGGCCCTGCCGATCGTGGCGCTCATCGCCGGCTTCATGTTCATCGAGCACGTCCACACCCGCCAGCAGATCGCCGCGGCCGCCGAAGTCGACGCCGCCCTGCTCGCCGACGACGTGCCGCCCACCGCGTACAGCGACCCGGGCTTCGTCGAATTCCTCAAAGTCCCTCGCGACTGACGGCGGCTCGCCATGCGGCGCTCCGCCCCCACCCCTTCCGCAAGACTGCTCAGCGCACTGGCTCTCGGTGCGCTGATGGCCGTGCTCGGGGTGGTTTCGCAAACCGCCTGGTCGCAGGCGGGGGCAACCAAAGTCGTCCAAGCGCCGGAATCCGGGCCGAAATGGTCCGAACTTTCGGCCACTCAGCGCAATTCCCTCCGCCCGCTCGAGCGTGACTGGTCCACCATCGACGCTGACCGCAAGGAAAAGTGGATCGAGATCGCCCAGCGCATCCCGAGCATGAATCCGACGGAACGCGAGCGCATCCAGGCGCGCATGACGGAATGGGCCCGCCTGTCGCCGTCGGAACGCGGCCAGGCGCGGATCGGCTATCAGCAAGCCCAGCAGGTCGCCCCGAAGGACCGCCAAGCGCAGTGGCAGGCCTACCAAGCCCTGACGGCCGAGCAGAAGCGGCAGTTGCAAGCCAAGGCCACGCCGCCGGCGGCATCGGCCCAGTCGCGAACCGCGCAGCGCGGTGACCGGCTGCAGCGCAAGTCCAACATCGTGCCCAACCCTTCCGAGGCAGCGCCGCCGAAATCGGTGGGGCCGACGGTCGTCCAGGCACAGCCCGGTGCGACGACCTCTCTGATTTCCCGCCGCCCCACCCCGCCGGCCCACCAGCAGACCGGCATGCCCAAGATTGCTGCCACGCCGGAGTTCGTCGACAAGGCAACGCTCCTGCCGCAGCGCGGCCCGCAGGCCGCCGCCACGCGATCCGCTTCGGCGTCCGCGCCGACGCCTCGCCCATGAGTGGCGAGACAGCGGGCATCCAGGACCTCCCCGCACCGAACCTTCGCCGCCGCCTGGCGGCTTTCGTGTACGAAGGCGTGCTGCTATTCGGCGTGGTGATGACCACCGCCCTTTTCTACGCAGGACTCGTCCAGCAGCGCAATGCCATGGTCGGACGCAGCGGGCTGATGGCCGCGCTCTTCGTCATCCTCGGCCTCTACTTCATCTGGTTCTGGTCGCACGGCGGGCAGACGCTGGCGATGAAGTCGTGGCGCCTCCGCCTCGTGCAGCGTGACGGAAGCGCCATGACACCATGGCGTTCGCTTGCCCGTTACCTGCTGAGCTGGTTGTGGTTCATGCCGGCTTGCATGGTGCTCTACCTTTGGGGCGTGCGCAGTGCGCCGATGGCATTCGGCGTGATGCTGGCCGGCGTGGCAGCGTATGCGCTCGTGGCCGTGCTGCATCCCTCGCACCAATTCCTGCACGACATCATGTGCGGAACCCGAATCGTCGACGCTCCCCAGAAGTCGTGACCGGCAAAACCACGTTCGCGTCGCGGCACAATCACGCCCGATGACCAACGAATTCAAAGGCCGCAGCGGACTCGACCGGGTTGTTCGCGCCACCGGCTACTCCCTCACCGGCCTCAAGAGCGCCTACATCGGCGAAAGCGCCTTCCGCCAGGAAACCTGGCTCGCGATCTTCCTCGTCCCGCTGTCGTTCTGGGTCGGGCGCAGCTGGGTCGAGATCGCCCTGCTCGCCGGCTCGGTCGTCCTCGTGATGATCGTGGAGCTGCTCAACTCCGGCATCGAAGCCGTGGTGGACCGTGTCTCGTTCGAGCTGCATGACCTGTCCAAGCGCGCCAAGGACCTCGGCAGCGCCGCAGTCTTCCTGACGCTCATGCTGTGCGGGTCGATCTGGGTCGCCGCCATCTGGCAACGCGTATCGACCGGCACATGAGCACGTCGAGCGCCCTGTCGCTGTGCGTCTACTGCGGCTCGCGTGACGGCAGCGAGCCGGCTTACGCGAATGCCGCCGCACAGGCCGGCGAGCTCATCGGCCGCGCAGGCTGGCAATTGGTTTACGGCGGCGGGCGCGCGGGCCTCATGGGCCGGGTGGCCGATGCCGCCATCGCCCACGGCGCACGGACCGTGGGCGTCATCCCGCAGTCGCTGATGCACCGCGAGCTGGGCCACCCCGGCCTCGACGAGCTGCACATCGTCGAGACGATGCACGAACGCAAGCGGATGATGGCCGAGCGCGCCGACGCCTTCCTGGCCCTCCCGGGCGGCATCGGCACGTTCGAGGAATTGTTCGAGGTGTGGACGTGGCGCCAGCTCGGCTACCACGACAAGCCCGTCGCCTTGCTCAATGTCGACGGCTACTACGACAAGCTGATCGAATTCCTCGACCAGACCCAGCATCGCGGCTTCGTCTACGCCGCGCAGCGCGAGCTACTGCTGGTGGACAGCGACGCGCCGCGTCTCTTCGCGCGCATCGCCGAGGCGGCGAAGGCCGCCACCTCACCTGACGACTACCGGCGAATCTGACCCCGCCTCGGGCGCAGGCGATCAGACCGCGTCTTCGTCCGTCTCGCCGGTGCGGATGCGCACCACCTGCTCGACGGCCGTCACGAAGATCTTGCCGTCGCCGATCTTGCCGGTCTTGGCGGCCTTGACGATGGCATCGACGCAGCGGTCGGTGTCGCCATCTTTCACGACCACCTCGACCTTCACCTTGGGCAGGAAGTCGACGACGTATTCGGCGCCACGGTACAGCTCGGTGTGGCCCTTCTGGCGGCCAAAGCCCTTGACCTCGGTGACCGTGAGGCCGGTGACGCCGACTTCGGCGAGTGCTTCGCGGACTTCCTCAAGCTTGAACGGCTTGACGATGGCGGTGATCTGTTTCATTGGAGGCTCCTCAATCGGGTGAGTTTAAGCGCGGAAGTCCGGGGGACTTGTGTCGAGGACCTAACATCGCCTGATGCGAGAGAAAACAGCCTCGAACGATTATGTCATTCGGGTGCTCGAGCACCCCTCGGCCATCGAGGCGGCGCGCTGGAATGGCTTGCTCCAGGCGCAGGCCGACCCGAAGCCGTTCATGCGCCACGAGTACCTCGACGCGCTGCACGAATCCACGAGCGCCGTCGGCCCGACCGGCTGGCTGCCGCAGTTCCTCGTTGTCGAGGGCGGCGGCGAGTTGCTGGCCGCCTGCCCGCTCTACCTCAAGGACCACTCCTACGGCGAGTACGTCTTCGACTGGGCCTGGGCCGATGCCTATGAACGCCATGGCCTGCGCTACTACCCCAAGCTGCTGAGCGCGGTGCCGTTCACGCCGGTGCCGGGTGCCAGGCTGCTCGCGACGAATGCGGACGCACGCGAGCTGCTCTTGACTGCCATGTCGCAAATCGCGCGCGACGCCAAGCTCTCGTCGGCGCACGTGCTCTTCCTGAGCGACGAGGACCGGGCCGCCGCGATGAATGCCGGCTGGATGATGCGCAGCACCGTGCAGTTCCACTGGACCAACCGCGAGCCGACGCCCTACGCCGACTTCGCCGATTTCCTCGCCTCCATGCAGCGCGAAAAGCGCAAGAAGATCCAGCAGGAACGCCGGCGTGTGCAGGAGGCGGGCATCGCCTTCACGGTCCACGCCGCCAACGAGATCACCAGCGATGAATGGGACTTCTTCTACCGCTGCTACACCCTCACCTACCGCGCCCACCACTCCACGCCCTATCTCACGCGCGACTTCTTCCGCCGCATGGCGCCGACCATGCCCGAGAACTGGGTGATGTTCATTGCATGGAAGGACGGCCGCCGCGTCGGCTCATCGCTGATCGCCGTGGACATGCCGCGCGGCGCCGCCTTCGGCCGCTACTGGGGCGCGACGGAACACATCCCGTTCCTGCACTTCGAAGCCTGCTACTACCAGCCGCTGCAGTGGTGCATCGAGCAGCGAATGAAGCGCTTTGAGGGCGGCGCTCAGGGCGAGCACAAGATGGCGCGCGGGCTGCTGCCGGTGCAGACCTGGTCCGCCCACTGGCTCGCGCATCCGCAGTTCGCGCGCGCCGTGGCGGACTTCCTCGAGCGCGAAGGCGCCGGCGTCGAGAGCTACCTCGACGAGCTCAACGAACGCCGGCCGTTCAAGGCTTGAAGTCGCCCGCGAAGGCGGCGACGTAGGCATCGGGCTTCACGTACTTGCGCAGCGCGGCGTTCACCTCTTCGAGCGTGAGCTTCGCGAGCTTGGCATCGACCTCGGCGCTGCGCTTGAAGGTCTGGCCGATGTAGAGGTTGCGCACCCAGCCGCCGACGACGCTCGCGTCCTGCGCGCGGCCGAGGCGGCGGTAGTTGAGCAGGCCGCGCTGCCCTTCGGCCAGCTCCTGTGCGGTGAAGCCATCCTTGAGCGCGCGAGCCAGCTCCTCCTTGAACGCCTTCTCGACCTTGGCCTGGTTCTGGGGCGCGAAGATGGCCGTCGCGTTCCACTCGGAATGCACGTCGATCGTGCCCCAGTCGATCTGCGTGCGCACGTCGTAAGACAGGCCTTCGCCCTCGCGGATGCGTTTCCACAGGCGCGAATTGCCGCCACTGCCGAGCAGGTAATTGGCCATCATCAGCGCGGGGTAGTCCTCGCTCTGGTCATTGAGCGCGACGTCCTGGCGCAGCACCATGGTGGCGTTCTGGTTGTCGGGCACGCTCAGCATGAATCGCTCGGGCTTGACCGGCACGATGGGCTGCGCAATGCGCGTGAAGGGCATGCCGGCATCCCAATCGCCAAGCGCCGCCTGCAGCGCCTTCTTCACCGCTTCGGCATCGAAGTCGCCCACCGCGGCGAACTCGCCCTTCTTCGCCCCATAGAAGCGCGAATGGAAGTTCTTGACCTGGTCGAGCGTCACCGCGTTCGTGTCGGCCACCATCTCGTCGAAGGTGCGGGCATAGCGCACGTCACCGCGCGGGTACGGGTTGCCCGCACGCGCGACCGTCACCTCGGCCACCGCCTCGGGCTGCTTGCGCTGCTGCTCGATGCCGGCCAGCCCGCCGCGGCGCAACTCTTCCAGTGCATCGGCCGGGAAGCTGGGCGTGCGCAGCATCTCGCCGACGAGCGCGATCGCCTGCGGCAGCGTGTCGCGGCGCGACAGCAGACCGATGCTCACCTGCCCCGGGCTTGAGTTGATCGACATCTCGGTCTTGAGCTGGTCGAGCTTGTCCTGCAGCTGCTCGCGGCTCATCGTGCGCGTGCCCTTGTTGAGCATCATCGCCACGAAGTCCGGCACCTCGTTCGTGCCGAACAGGCTCTTCTCGTCACCGAAGCGCAGCACGAGCTGCGTGTACACGGCATTGCCGCGCGTGCCCTTGGGCAACAGCGCCGCCTTGATGCCGCCGATCTGCACGATCTGCGTGCGCTTGTCGATGTTCTCCGGCGTCGCCTCGAAGGCCTCGGCGATCTTGGCCGCATCCTGCGGCTTGAAGTCCTGGAGCTGCTTGGCCACGTCGACCGTTCGCGGCTCGGGCGCGCGCAGCGGCTTGTCGGACGGCAGGTAGGTGCCCACCGTACGGTTGGAACCGACGATGTACTGCGTGGCCACGCGCTGCACGTCAGCCGTCTTCACGTCGCGCACGCGGTCGCGCAACAGGAAGAAGAAGCGCCAATCGCCTTGTGCGACGTAGTCGCTGAGCGCAAGGCCGACGGCTTCCGGGTTGGTGAAGGACTGCTCCCAGTTCTTGAGCCACTTGGACTTCGCGCGCTCGACCTCGGCATCGGTCACCGGCTCGGCGGCCACCGTCTCGACCGTGGCGATCAGCTCGTTGCGCGCCTTGTCCACGTCCTGCCCCGGTGCGAACTCCGCGCCGAAGACGGCGAAGCCCGGGTCACGCAGTGCCTGCGCGAAAGCGAAGGTGCCGGCGGACAGCTGCTTCTCGGTCAGGCGCTTGTGCAGGCGGCCCGAGGGCGTGTCGCCCATGACGTAGGTCAGCACTTCCATCGGGGCGAAATCCGGGTCGGCGCCGGCGCTCACGTGGTAGGCCGAGAACATCAATGCCGAGCCCCCCACGCGGCGCAAGGTGACGCTGCGTTCGCCGTCCTGCGACGGGTCGAGCGTGTACAGCGTGGGCAGCTTGCGCGTGGGCTTCTTCAGCTTGCCGAAGGTCTGCGCGATTGTGGCCAGCACCTTGGCCGGAGTGAAGCGGCCCGAGACGATGAGCGCGGCGTTGTCCGGCTGGTAGTAGAGGTGGTAGAAATTCTGCAGACGCGGGATGTCGACGTTCTCCACATCCGCCCGCGCGCCGATGGTGTCATGGGCATAGTTGTGCCAGTCGAACATCACGCCCAGCGTCTTCTTGAACAGCGTGCGGCCGGGGTTGTTCTCGCCCATCTCCATCTCGTTGCGCACCACCGTCATCTCGGTGTCCAGGTCCTTGCGCGCGACGTAGCTGTTGACAAGGGCGTCGGACAACCATCCGATGTACCAGTTGAGGTTGTCCTCGTTGGTGGAGAAGCTCGCGGTGTAGTTGGTGCGGTCGAAGGAGGTGGTGCCGTTGGCGCGAAAGCCGCGCTTCTCGAACTCGGCCCACACCTTCGGATGCTTGGGCGTGCCCTTGAACATCATGTGCTCGAGCAGGTGGGCCATGCCCGTCTCGCCGTAGTTCTCCATGCGCGAACCGACGCGCACCGTGAGGTTCACCGTCGTGGTGGGCTTGGACTCGTCGGGCACGAGCAGCACCTGCAGGCCGTTGGGCAGCCGGTATTCGTCGATGCCTTCCACGGACATCACCTTGGTGAAGCCTGTCGGCAGTGCTTGCGCCATCACAGGCACGGAGGTGGAGACGATGGCTGCGAACAGCGCACAGACAAAGCGATGGTGCATGGTGAGGTTCGGTCAACAGATGAGCGGGCGAGTTTAGAGCGCACTCATGCGGAATTCGTTCAACACCTTGATACCCGAGCGTGCGCATTGAGGAAGCACGCAACAGCGCATGCACCAAGGGCACGCACAACAAAAAGGGAGCCGAAGCTCCCTTGCGTGTTCAGGCCTGACCGTTGCCTTACTTCGTGGCCCGATTTCGTGGTCTCACTTCTTGTTCTTCGCATAGGCCGCGATGCCGGCGGAGATCTCCGCCTTCGCGGCTTCCGGGCCTTCCCAGCCCTTGACCTTCACCCACTTGCCGGCTTCCAGGTCCTTGTAGTGCTCGAAGAAGTGCTGGATGGCCTTCAGGCGCATCTGGTTGATGTCTTCCGGCTTCTGCCAGTGCGTGTAGATGGGCAGCACCTTGTCGATGGGCACGGCGAGCAGCTTGGCGTCGCCGCCGGCCTCGTCTTCCATCTGCAGCATGCCGATGGGGCGGCAGGTCACGACCACGCCCGGCGAGAGCGGGAACGGCGTGATCACGAGAACGTCCACCGGGTCGCCGTCGTCGGACAGCGTCTGCGGCACGTAGCCATAGTTGCAGGGGTAGTGCATCGCCGTCGTCATGAAGCGGTCGACGAACAGCGCACCGGATTCCTTGTCGACCTCGTACTTGATCGGGTCGGCGTTCATCGGGATCTCGATGATCACGTTGAACTGTTCGGGCGCCTTCGCGCCGGGGGTGACGTTGTGCAGGCTCATGGTGTTCTCGTAAAAGGCAAGTTTTTCGGGAAAACCCGAATTTTAAGCGCGCGACTTGCAAAGCCCTGACTGTGCGATCCATGCGATGCACCGCGATGCCCCCACTGGAAAACCACCATGCCTGCGTCGTTGCCATGTCATGGGGCTTCCCTTAGAGTCCACCGGGCTGATCCGAGCGCCCTGCTTCGCTCCATCGGGGGCGCATTCCTCCAATCATCCCCGGACAGAAGAAGGAGATTCCGTTGATATCAACTTCCGCAGCGCTGTATTTCGCGCTCGCTTGCGGCGTGGCCGCAGTCGTCTATGGCTTCGTACAGCGAAGCTGGATCTTGGGTCAGGATGCGGGCAATGCCCGCATGCAGGAAATCGCGGGGGCCATTCAGCAGGGTGCGGCGGCATACCTTGCGCGGCAGTACCGGACCATCGGCATGGTGGGCGTGGTGCTGGCCATCCTCATCGGCATCTTTCTTGACGGCACCACCGCGGTGGGCTTCGTCGTCGGCGCATTCCTCTCGGGCGCGTGCGGCTTCATCGGCATGAACATCTCCGTGCGCGCCAACGTGCGCACAGCGCAAGCCGCGACCAAGGGCATCGCACCGGCACTGGCTGTCGCCTTCAAGGGCGGCGCCATCACCGGCATGCTGGTGGTAGGCCTGGGCCTCCTGGGCGTGACGATCTTCTTCATGTTCATCACCGGCAACGGCAACCTCACGCCCGACAAGACGCTGTCGGCCGTGCTCAAGCCGCTGCTGGGCCTGGCCTTCGGCTCCTCGCTCATCTCCATCTTCGCGCGGCTGGGCGGCGGCATCTTCACCAAGGGCGCCGACGTGGGCGCCGACCTGGTGGGCAAGGTCGAGGCCGGCATCCCCGAGGACGACCCGCGCAACCCGGCGGTGATCGCCGACAACGTGGGCGACAACGTCGGCGACTGCGCCGGCATGGCGGCCGACCTGTTCGAGACCTATGCCGTCACGCTGATCGCCACGATGGCGCTGGGCGCGATCATGGTCGCGTCGGCGCCGATGTCGGCGGTGGTGTACCCGCTCGTGCTCGGCGGCTTCTCCATCATTGCCTCCATCATCGGCTGCAGCGCGGTCAAGGCCTCGCCCGGCATGAAGAACGTGATGCCCGCGCTCTACCGCGGCCTCATCGTCGCGGGCGTGATCTCGCTCGTCGGCTTCTTCTTCATCACCCGCGGATTGATGCCCGACGATGCGCTGGGCGCCGGCACGCAGATGCGGCTGTTCGGTGCCTGCGTGGTGGGCCTCGCACTCACCGCGGCCATGGTGTGGATCACCGAGTACTACACCGGCACCGACTACAAGCCGGTGCAGCACGTGGCGCAGGCCTCCACCACCGGGCACGGCACCAACATCATCGCGGGCCTGGGCGTGTCCATGCGCTCCACGGCCTGGCCGGTGATCTTCGTGTGCATCGCGATCCTCGTGTCGTTCAAGCTCGCGGGCCTGTACGGCATCGCCATCGCGGCGACCTCCATGCTCAGCATGGCCGGCATCGTCGTGGCGCTCGACGCGTACGGTCCGATCACCGACAACGCGGGCGGCATCGCCGAGATGGCGGACTTGCCCGAGAGCGTGCGCGACATCACCGACCCTCTGGATGCCGTGGGCAACACCACCAAGGCGGTGACCAAGGGCTACGCCATCGGCTCGGCCGGCCTCGCGGCGCTGGTGCTCTTCGCCGACTACACGCACGCGCTCGAAGCGCGCGGCATGAGCGTGAGCTTCGACCTGTCGAACCACATGGTGATCGTGGGCCTGTTCATCGGCGGCCTCATCCCCTACCTCTTCGGTGCGATGGCGATGGAAGCGGTGGGCCGTGCCGCGGGCTCGGTGGTGGAGGAAGTGCGCCGCCAGTTCCGCGACATCAAGGGCATCATGGACGGCAGCGGCAAGCCGGAATACGGCAAGGCCGTGGACATGCTGACCACCGCCGCCATCAAGGAGATGGTGATCCCCAGCCTCTTGCCGGTGGTGGTACCCATCCTCGTGGGCCTGCTGCTCGGGCCGGCCGCACTCGGCGGCCTGCTGATGGGCACGATCGTGACGGGCTTGTTCGTCGCGATTTCCATGTGCACGGGCGGCGGCGCGTGGGACAACGCCAAGAAGTACATCGAGGACGGCCACCACGGCGGCAAGGGCTCGGAAGCGCACAAGGCGGCCGTGACCGGCGACACCGTGGGCGACCCGTACAAGGACACGGCCGGCCCGGCGGTGAACCCGCTGATCAAGATCATCAACATCGTGGCCTTGCTCATCGTGCCGCTGCTGCCGGTCGCCTCGGCGACCAATGCGGCCGAGTCGCATGCGTCGCCGCCGGCAGTGACGGCATCGGCACCGATGGCATCCGAGGCGGCGAGTGCACCGGCGGCAAGCACGGCCGCGCCGGCGGATGCCGCTTCGGCCGGGGCTTCGGCAGCCTCGAAGTAGCTCGGGCCTGCCCCCATCCAAAGAGCCCGCTTCGGCGGGCCCTTTCCTTGCTGCGCACGAAGCGTCCAGGCTCTCGTCACGCGCCGCCATGAGCGAATCGGAAAAGCCTGCCAGCGCCAGGCAGGACTTGCAAGCCCTCGCCTCGCTGAAGGCCGCGGCCTCCACCTGCCGCGAGTGCCCCATCGGTTTCATCGCCACGCAAACGGTGTGGGGAGAAGGCCCGGTGCGCGCGCCGCTCATGTTGGTCGGCGAACAGCCGGGCGACCAGGAAGACAAGCAGGGGCGCCCGTTCGTCGGCCCCGCCGGGCACCTGCTCGACCGTGCCATGGAAGAGCTGAAGTGGCCGCGCGACAAGGTCTACGTGACCAACGCGGTGAAGCACTTCAAGTTCGAGATGCGCGGCAAGCGGCGCATGCACAAGACGCCCGCGCAGCGCGAGGCGGACGCCTGCCTGCATTGGCTGGAAAGCGAGATCGCGCATGTGAAGCCGGAGGCCATCGTCGCGCTCGGGTCGACCGCAGCGCGCCAGGTGATGGGCCGTCCAGTCGCGGTGATGAAAGAGCGCGGCCAATGGCTCACGCGCGAGGATGGCATCCGCGTGCTCGTGACCTTGCATCCGTCCGCCCTGCTCCGCTCGCTGGACGACCGCGAAGCCGCCTACGCCGCGTGGATCGCCGACCTGAAGAAGGCGGGCCGCGTCTTCTAGTCAGGACAGCGCCTGCGTCACCGTGTGGATGAGCAGCCCCACCAGTCCACCCACCAGCGTGCCGTTGATGCGGATGAACTGCAGGTCGCGGCCGATGTTGCGCTCGAGCTCGTCGGTCATCTCCTGCGCATTCCACTGCGCCACGCGGGCGATGATGTATTGGCGAATGTCCTCGCGGTATCGATCGATGAGGCGCGGGGATTGCAGCATCAGCTGCTCGTTGATCCAGGCCTGCATCGCGGCGTCCGACTGCAGGCGTTCACCGAACATGCGCACCGCCATCGTGGCGCGTGCGCGCAGGCTCGAGTCCTCGCGCTCGAGGTCGCCGCGCACCCAATCGATCACCTCGCTCCACACGCCCTGCAGGTAGGTGGCCAGGGCGGGGCTCGCCAGCAGCTCGCGCTTGATGCCTTCCACGCGCTCGCGCAACTCCTCGTCGTGCTTGAGGCGAGCAGCGAAATCCACGACGAATTCGTCGAACTGCAAGCGCAGCGGATGGTCCGGCTCGTCGGCCATCTCGGCGACGAGGCGGATGAGCCCGGAGATCAGCTTGGTCGTGGCGTAGCGTCCGGCGACGTTGTCCAGCCCGACGAAGCGCAGGTACTTCACCTCGCTCGCGATCACCTCCGCCACGTGCGCCTTCAGCTCGTCGTTGTCCAGCACGTGTGCGAGGCGCCGCAGCAGCGCATCGAGCACCGCCTGGTGCCGCCCGTCGGTCGTGAGCACCTCGATGACCTGGCCCGACAAGGTGGCTGCGTCGAGCCGGTCGACCTGCTCCAGCACCGTCGTCTTGAAGAACTCGCGCACGCGGACATCGTCCAGCGCCGACACTGCGTAGCGAATCAGCGCGCTCAGGTGATGCGTGAGCTGCTGCGCATGGCGCTCATCGGCAAGCCATCGCGCGATCTTGCCGGCGGCATCGAAGCTCTTGAGCTTGTCCAGCACCTGCTCGGTGCTCAGGAAGTTGTTGCAGATGAAGGTGGCGAGGTTCTCGCCGATGCGGTCCTTGTTGCTCGGGATGATGGCCGTGTGCGGAATCGGCAGCCCGAGCGGATGCCGGAACAGCGCGACCACCGCGAACCAGTCGGCGATCGCCTCGACCATCGCCGCCTCGCTGAACGCGGCCAGGTAGCCCCAGCCCGGGTGCCGCACGCGCAAGGCCGACGCGACGGCATACGCCACCGCCGCCGCGCACAGCAGCGCGAGGGCGATGAGTTTCATGCGGACGAGGCGCGGGTTGTTCAAGCCGGGTTAGGAGGTGATACGACGGACCTGCAGTATCCGGCAAGCATCGCGCCCGGCGTGCGCAACGCGAGGGCGCTCACGGCCCCTTGCCGAGCTGATCGACGTGCGTCTGCGCGTCGGTCAGGTCCTTGGTGAGCTCGGTGAGATAGCGCGTGCGCTCCTCGCTGGTCCACGGCGCATCGGAGAAGCTCGCAAGCGCGTACGACTTGCTCGCATGCACGCTGCCCGCCAGCCGCGGCATCAGGCGCCGGTCGGGGAAGGCATCGGGCCTCAACAGGAAGGCCTCGACGTCGCGCAGCGTGAGCGGAAACGCCGGCTTCGCATCGCGCACCAGGCGGCCGAAGACGGTGAGCCGGAACTCCTGCGTGCCTGCATCCACCTCTTCGTTGAAGGTGAGCAAGGCGAAGGGCTTGCCGTTCGCATCGTCCACGCGACCCGTCACCACGTAGCGGCCTGCATCGCGCACGTTGGCCTTCAGGTAGAAGTTGAGCGATCCCTCTTCCAGAGCCTCGCGCACGCCGCCCACCCAGGTGGCCGGCGGGTCGGGCGTGACCATCACGTCGAAGTAGGTGTTGCCCTGCTGGCCGCCGTACTGCAGCATCAGCTCCACGCGGATCTGCCCGAACAGGCCCGCGAAGCCTTGCGTCGCGGGTTGCAGCTGCGCGCTGTAGACCTTGTCGCCGGGCAAGGAGTCACCGGCGACGCCTTCATCGTTGAAGTTCATCGGCACGTCCGGGTACAGCGACGCGGTGTTCGGCGCGGGCACCTCATGCGCCGTGGCGCGCACGATGCGAAGCGGCTGCGCGACGCCGTCCTTGTCCACCACCGACACCGTGAACTTCACCGACTCGTTGCCCTGCACGAAGATGCGTTCCTGCGTGGTGCGCAGCCGAACGCCTTCGCTTGCGCGACCGTCGGGCATGCGCAGGGCGTGGTCCTCCGCGATCGGATCGTTGGGCCGCAACTGGTCCGCGTGATCCGACGCGGGTTGGGTTTCGATGGGGTAGCGAGTGGAGCGATTGAAGGCGTCGAGCGTCTCTTTCGCGCGTTCAAGGCGCTGCTGCCACAAGGCGCGCTGTGCCTGCCGGGTCTGCACGCCGCTGGCGCTGAAAGGCGCGGCCACGGCCAGCGCGGCCGCAGAGCGTGCGGGGGCCGCGGCCGGCGCCGGCAACGCCTGCGGCACCACGGCAGCCTGCGGCGAATCCATCGATGCCCAGAGGATCCATGCCGCGACGAGCACGGCCGGCGCGACCCACCACAGCCAGTGCCCGCGGCAACGCGTGCCGCGAGGCTGCCTGCGCATGGCGTCGCGCCGCATGGCGAGGCTACTGCGCGTTGTTCACCATGTCGGCACGCACCTTGGAGATGATGCCGGCCCAGTTGCCGCTCGCGTAGTGGTTCACCGTCTCGCCATCGTCGCGGAAGGCCACGGAATGGTTGGTCCACTTCGCACGTCCGCCCTGGTTGGCGGACGTGCCCAACGTGAGGTCGTTGCAGAACCAGTCGGACGGGTTGCAGTACGAGCCGCCGGAGCTGCCCGACACGCCGCCGCTCGAGTGATACGCCACCACTTCGTCGTCCTGCCCCGGCAGGATGCCGGAATACACCGTGCCCTTGGCGCCGGCATACATGTAGAACATCTTGCCGCGCGTGTTGTTGTGGTTGTACATGGCGCGCGAGGTCGATGTCTTCAAGTCACCGACCAGCGGCTCCGACAAGGCCCAGCTGCCCGCATCCGCCAACTCCGAGCCGCCCGCCGCGCCGCCGGCGATGTCGACCCACTTGATGTTCCAGCCCGTCTGCGTCGTGCCGTCGCTGTTGGTGCACTGGCCCGATGAATTCGGCGACGGCGTCTTCTTGTAGCGGGCGGTGCCGCCGTACAGGTCGAGCGCGTAGCCGATCATCAGGTTGCCTGCGCTGTGCGCTGCGATGTAGCACCAGTTGTTGCCGGTGCAGTAGCAATCGAGCGCATCGCGAATCAGGTAGTTCTGCGACGAGATGTGGTTGTAGCCGTCCCAGTTGACGGCCTTCTTGTTCACGCCGGCCGCCGTGCTCGACGGCCCCCAATAGGTGAAGTCGGCGTAGTTGCCGATCTGCCCGCCGCCCGTGCGCCCGTTGATCCACAGCGAGTAGTTCGTCGCCTGCGACGACAGTGCCGCCAGTGCGACGATTCCCGCTGCCCAGGTCATGGCTGTACGCAATGCTTGCCTCATCAACGCCTCCAATGTCGACCAACGTTCAGAGTCCAGCTGCACGGCGCGCATGCGCACGGCACGGGTCGTGAGAACGAAAGTATCGAAGTGCGTTGCGACGAACCGCAGCGGGCTAACCCGCAAAGCGGCGCGCATCTTCGGCGCAGGGTCTGCAGAGGCCTCTCAGGACCAGAGATTGGCTCGCAAAGACAGTCGCAGCCTGCTCAACCGTTCTGCGCCAGCCACTCGATGAAGGCGTCGAGCGCAGGGGTCGCCATGCCGGCCCTGGGGTGATTCACCATCGCCGCCACGGCGTAGACCTTGCCGCTCTTGCCGCGCACGTAGCCGGCCAGCGCCCGTGCGTCTGACAGCGTGCCGGTCTTGAGGAAGGCTTGCCCCGTCGCCGCGCCATTGAGCATGCGATGCGCGAGGGTGCCGTCGACGCCGGCGATGGGCAGGGAATCGAGCAGCGCCTTGCCGTTCGGGCCGCGCCATGCGTTGGCGAGCAACTGCACCATCGCGCGCGGCTTGCCGCGCTCCGCGCGCGACTGGCCGGAGCCAAGGTCCACGCGGATGTCGCCATCGGACAGGCCCTGCCCGAGCAGCCACTGCTGCACACGCGCCTGCGCATCGCGCAGGCGTGACGCATCGCCCGCCAGCCGCACCTTCTTCATCGCCGAGCCATCGGCCAAGGACAGCAGCAGCCCGCGCGCCGCGACGTTGTTGCTGGTCTTGTTCATCTCGCGCAGCATCTCGTCAAGCGGGGTGGACACCTGGCTCGCCCACGGGGCCTGTGCCCGCAGGGCATCGCTGCCGCTCCAGCGTTCTGTCTCGATGACTCGGCCTGTGATGCGGCCGCCTGCGTTGCGCCAAAGGCCCGCGACGATCTGCGGCGTCGCCGGCAGCGGCGGCGCGGGCGGCGCCATGTCGGGCAGCCGCAAGCTGGGCATGGCTTGCGGCGCATCGGTGACGAGCCGCACCGACGCCGGTGCGCGCACCGATGCCACGTCGCGCCGGCCGCAGCTCGCATCCCACGAGCCGCGCACCGTGAGCTGCGGCGTGCCGCCGTCGTCGGGCGTCTCCCACACGGCATAGGCCACGCACCCTTCGCCCATGGCCACGTCGTTCACCACCGTTGCGCCGGCCGGACGCGGGCTCACGGTCACGATGGCACGCGGGCCCCTGGAGGGCGCCACGGACACCGTCAGGGTGCCGGGTGCGCCGCGGCGGATGTACGCCGTCATCGGCGCGGGCTGGCTCTCTGCCGCCGGTGCCGGAACCGCAATGCTGCGCACCTCCACCGATTCACGCCACTCGTTCGATTCATGCAGGAAGGCGACACGCTCCATCACGATGTTGCCGGCGATCTCGGTCAGGCCTTCGCCGCGCATCTGCTTGAACCAGCGCTGCAGTTCCCCCGGCGTGATGCCGGCACTGCTGCCGACGATGACGAGGTCGCCGGCGAGCCGGCCGGTCCGCACCGGCGCCGTGGCGAAGGCACGGGTGCGCCAGCGGTAGGACGGCCCGAGCATGTCCAGCGCCGCGAGCGAGGTCACCACCTTGGTCGTCGACGCCATGAGATACGGCTGCTCCGCATTCAAGGCGGCCAGCGCCGGCGATGCCTCGCCTTCGAGCGACCTCGCATACAGGCCCACGCTCTTCAGCGGAATGCCCGCCGCCGACAGGCGCTTGGCGACCTCCGGCGGCACGCCGGGGCGCGCGAGCTCATCAGCAGCGTGCGCAAGCGGCGCCAGGGACAAGGCGCCGAACAACAGGCAAAGCAGTGGGTGACGATGGGTTGGCATCGACCAACCCATCGGCAAGACGCGTGCCGTTGGGCTTTCAGTGCTGCCAGCGCCGTGCGTTGTCTTCGCGCTGCTGCAGGAGTGCCACGCACTGCGGATGCCGCCGGTACTGGGGCTCGTCGCACTTGCGGTTGACGCAGATGGCCATGCTAAAGAAGTTGCGATCCCCGCAGGCTTCGCGCGGGCTCAAAGCGGCGTGCAGCGGCTTTTCTGCCAGCGTGGGCCTGGTGGGAGTCTTTTTCGCGGCCACACGGCGGTCACGTGGCCGATCCGACGACGCAAAGTCGTTGCGCAGCGGCGACGGTTCCTTCACCGACACGGCCACCGGCTTGATGTCGGAGGCAGTGCCGGTGGAAATCGGCGTGGCCGCCAGCGCAGTGGCTGCGGCCTGGAGGGAGCTGTCCTTCGGAACGACGATGGTCTGCAGCGTCTGCGCGACCGCCGGTTCCGGCGTGAGCGGCGGCACCGGGCGCGAATCGCTTTCGCGCTCTTCGATGATCACCTCGTTCTTCGCATGCTTGCCGATCTCATGCCAGGTCGCGGCGCTGGGTTCGGGCACGCGGTTGTGCAACACGGTGAATGCCGCCCCCGACACCACCACTGCAGCCAAGCCCGCCACGACTAGGGCCGAGCGCGGCCAGGTGACGGCGCTCTGGCGCAGGCGCGCAAGCCGCGCTTGAAGCGACGCGGGCAAAGGCGGCAGCGTCGCCGGTTCGTCGATCGGCGCAGCCGCTGGGGCCTTGGGTGCCTCGTCCGCGGGCGGCGGGCTGGACGCGAGTTGCATCGTCGTGTCCCAGGTCACCGCTTCGGGCTTCTCGAAGCTGGGTTGGTCCGCATGCATCGCCACCGCCACGGTGGTGGGCTGCGTGTCCAGCAGATCGGGCCACGGATGCTGATCGAGCATCGATCCGTCGCCCGCCTGCTTGAAGGGCGACTCTTCGTGGGCGACGAGGTTCGGCCGGGGCATGACCACCGGCACGACGATGCGGCCGTCCAGCGCATTGCGAAACTGCTGCACGCTTTGCGGCCGGTCCTGCGGGCGCACGGCCAGTGCCCATTGCACCGCGGCCAGGAAGCTCGCCGACACGCCCGCCGGCGGCTCGGCCAGCAGGCGCGGAATCTCGTCATGCATCGAGCGCACGGTGGACGGCGGCGGCGGCACCGAATTGAGCATGTAGACCACCACCGCACCGAGCGCGTAGAGGTCGGTCCAGGGGCCCTGCCGCAGCTGTGTCGCCTCGGCATATTGCTCGATGGGCGCGTAGCTCGGCTTGAGCACCGCGGTGAGCGTCTGCGTGCGGTCGCCGATCACGCGGCGCGCGGCGCCGAAGTCCAGCAGCACCGGCTCCCGCGGCCCCGGCAGCAGGATGTTGTCCGGCGCGATGTCGCGGTGGTAGATGCCCTCGGCATGCAGCATCGCCAGCGCGTCCAGCAGCGGGTCGAGCACGCCGCGCAACCACGCCTCGGTGGGAGGGTCCTTCATCGAGCGGCGCACGTCGCGCAGCGTGGGGCCGCGAAGGTACGGCATCACCATGTACGCGGTGCCGTTGGCCTCCCAGAAGCGATGGACCTTGACGATGCCCGGATGGTTGAAGTGCGCGAGGATCTTCGCCTCGTTCACGAAGGAGCGCAGCCCAGCCACGTAGTTGGCTTCGTAGGACTGCGAACGCAGCGTCACCTGCTGACTGTCGAGTCGCCGGCTGGCGAGCTGCACGGGCAGGAATTCCTTGATCGCCACCTCGCGGTCGAGGCTGCGGTCCATGGCCAGGTACACCGTGCCGAATCCGCCGCTGCCAATCGTGCGAAGGATCTCGAAGTCCCCGAGCCGGGTGCCGCCGGGCAGCGCCTCGCGCGCTTGCGCGTCCGGATTGGATCCGTCGGCGGGACCGGCGGGCGAATGGGTAGAACTCATGGTCACCCCTGCGGCGAAAACGATACCCCTCTCGACCAAGTAAAAGCTACGGCACTTGCGAGAGCCAACTCGGAAAGGATCGACTCAACAGCACGCGCCGGCGCCTGCGGACCCCATGCCATGCAAAGCGCATTCCCTCTCGGGGAAACGTGGGGGCCGGGTTCTCGAAGGGGACGCTCAGTCGGCGTCGGGGATGCGTTCGAGCTCGCCCAGCCAGACCGCGGCGCTGGCATCGCTCGGCGCTCGCCAATCGCCGCGCGGCGACAGCGAGCCGCCCGAGCCCACCTTGGGCGAATTAGGCACGCAGCTGCGCTTGAACTGGCTGATGAAGAAGCGCTGCAAGAAGATGCGCAAGTTCTTCTTGATGTCGGCAATGCCGTACTGGTTGCGCGACACGCCCGGCCCGTCGGGCCAGCGGCCTTGGGATGCGTCATGCCACGCATGGTGCGCGAGGAAGGCCACCTTGGTCGGCGAGAAGCCGTAGCGCAGGATGTGGAAGAGGTTGAAATCCTGCAGCTCGTACGGGCCGATGGACGCCTCGGTGCTCTGCGCGGGCTCCTTGTCGGTGGCGCCGGGAACAAGCTCGGGGCTGATCTCGGTGTCGAGGATGTCTACGAGCACCTCGCTGCCCTGGTCGCCCACCTGCCGCGTCTCGGCGACCCAGCGCACGAGGTGCTTGATCAGCGTCTTGGGCACGCTCGCGTTCACGTTGTAGTGCGACATGTGGTCGCCGACACCGTAGGTACACCAACCCAGCGCCAGCTCGCTCAGGTCGCCGGTGCCCACGACGATGGCGTGATGGAAGTTGGCCAGCCGGAACAGGTGGCTCGTGCGCTCGCCGGCCTGCACGTTCTCGAAGGTCACGTCGTACACCGGCTTGCCGTCGGCGAAGGGATGGCCGAGGTCCTTGAGCATCTGCTCGCAGCTGGGCCGGATGTCGATCTGCTGCGCGCTGCAGCCCACCGCCTGCATCAGCCTGAGCGCCTGGTCGAGTGTGCGGCCGCTGGTCGCAAAGCCCGGCATCGTGAAGCCGAGGATGTTGCTGCGCGGCAGGCCCAGGCGGTCCATCGCCTTGGCGCAGACGAGCAGCGCATGCGTCGAATCGAGCCCGCCCGACACGCCGATCACCAGCTTCTTGATGTTGGCCGCGGACAGCCGCTGCAGCAGCGCCTGCACCTGGATGTTGTAGACCTCGTTGCAGCGCTCGTCCTTCTTGCGCGGGTCCGCCGGCACGTAGGGGAAGCGGGCGACTTCACGCTGCAGCGGCAGCCGCACGGTGCGGTCCAGGCCAAGCTCGAAGCCGATGCGCCGAAAGCGCTGCACGCGCGACGCATGCTGGCTCACCGAGTGGCCGAAGCTCGTCTGGCGCATGCGCTCGTGGGCCAGGCGTTCGAGGTCCACGTCGGCAGTGATGGTGTGCGACTCGTCGCTGAAGCGGACGGATTCGGCCAGCAAGTCGCCGTTCTCGTAGATGAGCGCCTGCCCGTCCCAGGCCAGGTCGGTCGTCGATTCGCCGATGCCCGCAGACGAGTACAGGTAGGCCGAAAGGCATCGCGCCGACTGGATGTTCACCAGGCGATGCCGATAGTCCGCCTTGCCGACGGTGATGTTGGAGGCCGACAGGTTGAGCAGCACCGTCGCGCCGGCCAGCGCGGCGTAGGACGACGGCGGGATCGGCACCCACACGTCCTCGCAGATCTCGATGTGAAAACGCAGCAGCGGGCAGTCCGTCGCCTCGAAGATCAGCTCGCCGCCGAAGGGCACGCGCTGGCCGAACAGGTCGAGCTCGGTGCGCACGCTGTCGGCGGCAGGGTTGAACTGGCGCGCCTCGTAGAACTCGGCGTAGTTGGGCAGGTAGGTCTTGGGCACGATGCCCAGCAGCCGCCCGCGCTGCACGACCGCGGCGCAGTTGAAGAGCCGGTCGTCGACCCGCAACGGCAGCCCCACGACCGCGACAACGGGCAGCGCAGCCGAGGCTTCCAGCACGGTGGCAAGCGCCGCCTCGCAGCCGTCGAGCAACGCGTGCTGGTGAAAGAGATCGTCGCAGGTGTAGCCCGACAGGCCGAGCTCCGGGAAGAGCACCACGGCCGCGCCGCTTCGGGCCGCGTCGGCCATCATTCGCGCCGTCTGCTCGCCGTTGAACAGCGGATCGGCCACGCGATTGGCCGGAACGGCCACCGCCACGCGTGCGAAGCCATGGTTGTAAAGATTGAAGAAGTTCGAGGCTGCGGTCATGGGCCGCATTGTGTCGCCACCAAGCGCCAGCCTGCGCGCGATTAGCGAACCATGGTGATCCGCGGATCAAGGGAAAGGGTCCAGCAGACGCCCCAAAGAAAAAGGGCCGGTGCACGGCACCAGCCCTTTCACTTCGGCGTCCCGGGCTTGTCGCCCGGCAAGAATCACTTCTTGGCTTCGCCGGCTTCGTTCGTTGCCGGCAGTTCGCCCTTCTTGTTGGCTTCCTTGTTGGCGGCGCGGATCTTCTTGCGCTCGGCCGAACGGGTGGCATGGGTGCCGGAAGCGGCGGACGCTGCGGGTTCGGCAGAAGCTTCGCCGGTCTTGGCGATCTCGCCCTTCTTGACGGCTTCCTTGTTGGCGGCGCGGATCTTCTTGCGCTCGGCCGAACGGCTCTCGTGGGTGGTGCCCGACGCGTTGGCCGCGGGCTTTTCAGCGACGGCTTCAGCAGCGACGGCGGAACCGAAGGCAACTGCGCCGGAAATGACAGCAGCGATCGAGAGGACGATTTGGCGAATGTTCATGGAAATGAATCTCCGTTGTGATGAGTGGCTTGGCGCTGGACACAGTCGCCTGCGGCACTGTAGCAGCGATCCACGCGGAGTTTGCCGGCTCTAGCCGCTCAGCCTCCACCTTTGGACATGTCTTCAACTTCCGCGCAACGTATGCGTTGACAGGTCATTTCCCTGACTGGGCTTTTGACCAGTCTTGCAAGGCCGCAAGCACCTTGTTGACATGGCTCAACGGATTCAGGCTCTTGTATTGGTAGATGATCTTCCCGTCCGGCGCGATCAGGTAGGAGATGCGATTCGCGTACTCCGGCCGCAGCGCCATCACGGCGTCATACGAGCCCATGATCTTCTTGGTGCCGTCGGAACCCACGGGAAACTTGCTCTGGCATTCCTGCACCGAGAACTTGGCCAGGGTGTCGATGTCGTCGCCCGACACGCCGATGACGGTGGTGTGCAGCGCGGCGAACTTGTCGATGGACTCGGCGAAGGTGTGCGCCTCGATGGAGCACCCGACCGAGAAGGCCGCGGGAAAGAAATACACGACCACCGGCCCCTTGGCCAGCGCGTCGGCCAGGGAGAACTGATAGACCTTTCCGCCTTGCGCCGCCGGGGTGACGAAGGCGGGTGCGGTTTCGCCGATGTCCAGCGCGGCATGCGCACAGCAGCTCGCGGTCCAGGCCAGTGCGAAGAGGAACGAACGCGTGATGGTCGAACGCTTCATGGCAACTCCTTCGATCGTTCGATTTTGCAACAGTGGCTACAGCAGGCTCTCGGGCACGAAATGCGTGAGCAGCCACAGCTTCAGCCGCAGCAGGCCGGACGATTCCGGCTCGCTGGAGTGGATCACTTCCTCATCGTCCTCGATGCTCAGCCACTGCAGGCCTCCCGAGGGCGCCAGGCGCAAGCGATAGGCGCTTTGCAGCCGGTCGATGTCGATCACGCGGATGAGTTCGCGCGCCAGCTCCGGGCTGTCGATGACCGCGCCGAACTCCGTGTTGGTCGTGGCCGAGCGTGGGTCGAGGTTCATCGAGCCGATGAAGGACGTCTTGCGGTCGATCACCACCAGCTTGGCATGCAGGCGGCCGAGCGACGCGCCGAACAAGAAGTTGCGCTTGTTCTTCTTCACGCGCACGGCGCTCAGCTCGTACAGGTCCACGCCCAGGCGCAACATGTCCTCGCGGTAGCGGCTGTAGCCCAGGTGCACCACGGGCTCGTCAGTGGAGCCCAGCGAGTTGGTCATCAACGTCACCTTGACGCCCCGAGCCCGCAAGGCGCGCAGCAAGGCCATGCCCCGCTCGCCGGGCACGAGGTAGGGAGACGTCGCCACCACCTCGGTCTTGGCCATGCGGATGGCTTCCACCGCGTTGTAGGTGGCGCTCGTTTCCAGCAACTCGTCACCGCTTTCGAAGGGCTTGTCGGGGTAGTCCGCGAAGACGTAGGCACTGCCCCAGATCAGGCCGAGCCGCCCGCCGTCGAGGTCGTCGGCGATGGGCCCGTAGCCGAGGATGTCGTTGGGCGGCAGCGCCTCGGGCGGCATGGTGTTGGCCGGGCTCGTCCATTCCTCAAAGCGCGCCAGCAGTTGCTCGCGGCTCAGGTCGGTGTGGGCCACGGCCTCCAGCGGATAGACGGGGTCGCTGTTCCAGTAGCGGTCGAACAGCGCCTGCATCGGCGCGATGATGAAGCCGGCGGCGAAGGCATCCACGTCGATGAAGTTCTCGGCCTTCTCGTTGCGCAGGAAGTATTCGTTGGCCACGTTGCGCCCGCCGAACACGGCCATCGCGCCATCGGCGATGAACATCTTGTTGTGCATGCGGTGGTTCACCCGCGACCAGTCGCCCACCGACGCGAGGAAGCGACCGGCCTGCCCGCGGTCGCGCGCGCAGCAGAACGGGTTGAACAGGCGCACCTGCACGTTCTTGTGCGCGGCGAAAGCGAGGAAGAGCGGATCGTGCCCGCCGGTGTAGAGGTCGTCGATCAAGAGCCGCACGCGAACGCCGCGGTCGGCCGCATCGCGCAGCGCGCGCAGCAGGAAGCGTCCCGAGGCGTCGTTCTCGAAGTGGTAGTACTGGACGTCCAGCGACACCTCGGCGCGGCGGGCGAGCTGCACCCGCGTGTCGTACGAGAAGGTGCCCAGCGGCATCAGGCGAAAGCCAGAGAGGTCCGGCGCCGGCGTGGAAGCCAGCGCGATGCGTCCGAGCGTGGTCTGCGGCGACAGGCCGATCGCCTCGCTGGCGATGGCTTCACGGTCAACCTTCGGCAGCGACCCACAGGCGGTGAGCAGCATCACGAATGCCGCGGCGAGGCACAACCAGGCCCGGCGCAGCCCGAGCGGAAGGCCCGGCCGTGAAGTATTGGAAGGCGATGGCGTCATGGATGAATGTCGAATGGCGTCGTGAGCGTACACGGTCCGCCATTGCGACGAAAATCGGCGATCCTCCGTAGAAGTCGATGATGGGCCCGCTCTCTTACACACTTGCGACGAAGCGCATGGCACTGCTGATGTGCCTTCCCCTCCTGCTGCTCGCCGGCTGCGCCGGGCTTCCGCCGCCGACCGTGCAAGCGCCGTCGCAGGCATTGCCCTTGTCTGCAGACACGGCGCTCGGACGCGCCGCGATCGCGGCCGCGGCTTCGGCGCCGGCGGGCACGTCCGGCTTTCGTGCGCTGCCGCAGTCGGGCGTGGCGCTGGACGCGCGGCTCACGCTCATCCGCCGTGCACAGTCCTCGCTGGACCTGCAGTACTACCTGCTTGGCAACGATGAGGTGGGCCACCTCATCCTGCGCGAACTGCGCGACGCGGCGCAGCGCGGCGTGCGGGTGCGATTGCTCCTCGATGATTTCTACACCACCGGCATGGACCGGCTGCTGCTGGGGCTGGCGGCCCATCCCAACGTGGAGGTGCGGCTGTTCAACCCCTTCGGCGCCGGCCGGGTGAGTTCGGGCGGGCGCTGGATCAGCTTCGCGGCCGACTTCCGGCGGCTGAACCACCGCATGCACAACAAGCTTTTCGTGGCCGACGGCGCGGTCGTGATCGCGGGTGGCCGCAACTTGGCCGACGGCTACTTCCTGCGCGACCACGGCGCCAACTTCATCGACTTCGACGTGCTGGGGGTCGGGCCCATCGTGCCGCAACTGGCAGAGATCTTCGACCAGTACTGGAACAGCCCGCTGGTGCGCGACATCGAGACGGTGACGCAGGCCAGCGAATCGCAGGCGGACCTGCGCGAAGCCTTCGAGGCAGAGACCGGCCTGTACGCGCGCCGGCCAATGGCACCGCCGCCCGATGTCGATGCCTATGGCGTGCCGATGGTCGGCCGCGAAGTCGAGGCCGGCATGCCCCACCTCGTCTGGGCCGCGGCCAGCGCCTATTCCGACGCACCGGGCAAGGCCCTGAACGCCGAGAAGAATGGAAGGATCCTGCAAAGCGCGGCGTATCACAACCTCGAGACCTTCAAGGAGGCGCGCTCCGAGGTCATGCTCTTCACGCCCTACTTCGTCCCCGGCGAACAGGGACTGCAACGGCTCAAGTTCGCGCGCGACAACAACATCACGGTGCGGGTCGTCACCAACTCGATGGGTTCTACCGACGAGCCCCTCGCCGCGCTGGCCTACGAGCGTTATCGCGTGGCGATGCTGCGCATGGGTGTCGAGCTCTACGAGCTGAGCGAGGTGGAATTCCGCAAGGATGAGGCGATGAGCCGCTTCTTCGGCAGCTCGCGCGCGCAGCTGCACGCGAAGCTGGGCATCATCGACCGGCGCACGCTCGTTGTCGGATCGACCAACCTCGACCAGCGCTCGATCACGACCAACACCGAGCTGGCCGTGGTCATCCGCAGCCCTGAACTCGCGCTGCGCACGCTCACCTGGTTCAACTCGGTCAATCCGGACGACGCACGCGGCGTCTACAAGCTCAAGCTCGCACCCGACGGCAGGGCGCTGCGCTGGATTGCGCTGCACGGCAACAAGGGCTCGGACCTGCTGGAAGACGAACCCGAGAGCGACCGCTGGCTGCGTTTCAAGCTCTTCCTGATGTCGGTGTTCGTGCCGGAAGATTTGCTCTGAAGCAGCGTCGCGGCCTGGGTCGACAACTCGACGCCTCCAGACAAAGAAAAAGCCCCGGATGGTGATGCCATCCGGGGCTTCTCTTTTCAAACAATGGTCGGGGTGGCGGGATTCGAACTCGCGACCCCTTGCACCCCATGCAAGTGCGCTACCAGGCTGCGCTACACCCCGACGAATTGCGAATTATATGTTGAAAAAGACAGCTTTCGACGCCGTCGCATCAAACTGTCAGAAGACCACGGATGGACAAGAGCTCCTGGCGCATCTGCGTCAATGACACCTCGGTCGTCACCACGGGTTCCGGCTCGGGTGCGGGCGGTGCCGGAACGTCCATGGACAGCGATTCGATGCCGTCGGCGAAGTCGGCGAGGTCGGTCTCTTCAACGTCCAGCCCGTCGATCGGCGAAGGCTCGAGGTGGCGAGGCTGCGGGTTTTCGGACAGGCGGTTGCGGGCACCGCTGATGGTGAAGCCCTGCTCGTACAGCAGTTCGCGGATCCGGCGGATCAGCAAGACCTCGTGGTGCTGGTAGTAACGGCGGTTTCCGCGCCGCTTCATGGGCTTGAGCTGCGTGAACTCCTGTTCCCAATAGCGCAGCACGTACGGCTTCACGCCGCACAAATCGCTTACTTCACCGATCGTGAAGTAGCGTTTGGCTGGGATGGCGGGAAGCGCTTTCTCCATTGAAATCAATAAGTTCCGGAGAGTAAGCTAAGACTTTACTCGAACTCTTCCCCCGAAGGTATGTCGCCTTGCACGACTCCCTTTAATTTGTGACTGGCGTGAAATGTGACCACGTTGCGCGCCTTGATGGGAATCGCCTCGCCAGTGCGCGGATTACGTCCAGGCCGAGGCGCCTTGCGGCGGATGTTGAAGTTGCCGAAGCCTGACATCTTCACGTCCTGGCCGGAAACCAGGGTCTGGTGAATGATGTCGAAAAAGGCCTCCACCATGTCCTTGGACTCGCGCTTGTTGAGGCCCAGCCGCTCAAACAGCAGCTCGGCCAGCTCCGCCTTGGTCAGCGTGGGCGTCTCCAGGCTGGGCAGCATCACCCGCGAGGTGGGTTGGTCCTGGTCGTCGTCCATGCCTCAGCTCCTCAGGCGCACGCCCAGGCGGCTGCCCAGGGTGTCCAGCACCTGCGTCACCGCAGCATCGATGCGCTCGTCGGTCAGCGTGTTCTCGTCGTCCAGCAGCTCCAGCCGCACGGCCATGCTGCGCTCGCCGGAGGCGATGTCGGCGGTCGGCGCGGCGGGCTTGTAGATGTCGAACAGCTCCGCCGAACGCACGAGGGCCGTCGGCGCCGAGCGGATGGCCTGCATCAGCGCCTCGTGGCTCACGCTCTCGCGGGCGATGACCGCGATGTCGCGCCACACCGACTGGTGGCGCGGGATCGACGAGAACACCGGCAACTCGCGCGCAAGCAGCGCGGGCAGTTCGATCTCGAACAACACCGGCGCCGTCGGCAGCTCGTAGCCCTGCCGCCAGCGCGGATGCAGCTCGCCGATGAAACCGACAGCCCGGCCATCGACTTCGATGCGGGCGGCGCGCCCAGGGTGAAGCGCGGGATGTTCCGCCGGGACGAAGCTCACCGCCTTCGGCGCGAACAAGGCCTCGACGTCACCCTTCACGTCGTAGAAGTCGACGTGACGCTCCTTCGCGGCCCACTGCAGCGCATCGGCGTTTCCATGGGCGAGACCGCCCAGGCGCATGGGCTGGTGGATGCCGGCGACGGTCAGCTCACCGTCGGCCACGGACGCATCGCGCTTGAACACCCGGCCGATCTCGAACACGCGCACGCGCGTCGCCTTGCGGGCGAGGTTGTAGCGCAGCACGTTCACGAGGCTGCCCATGAGGCTCGATCGCATCACAGACAGCGGACTCGCGATGGGGTTCAGCAGCTTGATCGGATCGGCGTTGCCGGCGAGCTCACGCTCCCAGCGCTCCTCGACGAAGCTGAAGTTGATGGTCTCGACATAGTCGCGCTCGGCCACGAGGCGACGCAACGCATGCACGCCACGCTGCGACTCGCTGCGCACGCGTGCCGTGATGGGCGCGACGGGCGCCGTATCGGGCAGCTTGTCGTAACCCAGCACGCGAATGACTTCCTCGATCAGGTCTTCCTCGATCTGAAGGTCGAAGCGCCAGCTCGGCGGCGTCACGTGCAGCACGCCCTCGCCTTCGGTGAACCGCAGGCCCAGACGCTTGAGGACCGTGGCGGCCTGCTCCTGCGTCACCGGCATGCCGATGACCTTGGCGGCTCGTGCGACGCGTAGCGTGACGGGCTTGCGCTCGGGCAGCGACACGACATGGTCGTCCATCGGGCCGGCGTCGCCGCCGCAGATGTCGATGATGAGCTGAGTGATGCGCTCGATGTGCTCTACGGTCAAGGCCGGGTCAACGCCTCGCTCGAAGCGGTAGCCTGCGTCCGTGGAGAAATTGAACCGGCGCGAACGCCCGGCCACCGATTCGGGCCACCAGAAGGCGGCCTCGACGTAGACGTTCTTCGTGTCGTCCGACACCGCCGTCTTGTCGCCGCCCATGATGCCGGCGAGTGACTCGACCGCCTCGTCGTCGGCGATCACGCCCACGGCTTCGTCGACTTCGATGGTGTTGCCGTTCAACAGCTTGAGCGTCTCGCCCTTGCGGCCCCAGCGTACTGACAGTCCGCCGTGGATCTTGTCGAGGTCGAAGATGTGCGACGGCCGGCCGTACTCGAACATCACGTAGTTGGAGATGTCCACGAGCGCGGTGACGGACCGTTGGCCGCAGCGCGCCAGGCGGTCGACCATCCAGGCAGGCGTGCGAGCCTGGGTGTCGACGTTGCGCACCACGCGGCCGGAAAAGCGGCCGCACAGGTCGGGCGCCTCGACTTTCACGCGCAGCTTCGCGTCGTTCTTCACCGCCACCGGTGCAAAGGACGGTTGCTTGAGGGGCGAGCCGGTCAGCGCCGACACCTCACGCGCAATGCTGTAGACGCTCAGGCAATGACCGAGGTTCGGCGTCAGCTTGAGCGTGAAGAGCGTGTCGTCCAGCGACAGGTGCTGGCGGATGTCCTCGCCCACCTTGGCGCGGTCGTCGAGGATGAGCAGGCCGCCGTGGTCTTCCGACAGCTTGAGCTCGCGCGCCGAGCACAGCATGCCCTGGCTCTCGACGCCGCGCAGCTTGCCCAGCTTGATGACGAAGGGCTTGCCGTCGGCATCGTCCGCGGGCGGCAGCTCGGCGCCCACGAGCGCGCAAGGCACCTTGATGCCTGCCTTCACGTTGGGCGCACCACACACGATGTTCAGCGTCTGGCCGGTGCCGGCGTTCACCTGGCACACGTTGAGCCTGTCCGCATTCGGATGACGCTCCACCGACAGCACCTCGCCGACGACGATCTTGCTGAACGGGGGCGCGACCGGGCGCAGTTCTTCCACCTCCATGCCGGACATGGTGAGCAGGTCCGCCAGTTGGGCGGTCGTCAGGGGCGGGTTGCAGAACTCTCGCAACCAGGATTCCGGGAATTGCATCTCGTGATCGTTCCGCTTGGCTGGACTGGATTACTTGAACTGGGTGAGAAAGCGCAGGTCGCCGTCGAAGAACAGGCGCAAGTCGCTGATGCCGTAGCGCAGCATGGCCAGCCGATCGATGCCCGAGCCGAAGGCGAAGCCGATGTAGCGTTCCGGGTCGAGCCCCATGTTGCGGATGACCTGCGGATGCACCTGGCCGGAGCCGGAAACTTCGAGCCAGCGGCCGGTGAGCGGGCCGCTCTCGAACATGATGTCGATCTCGGCGCTGGGCTCGGTGAACGGGAAGTAGCTCGGGCGAAAGCGCAGCTTCAGGTCGGTGGTTTCGAAGAAGGCCTGAATGAAATTCAGGTACATCGACTTCAGGTCCTTGAAGCTCACGTTCTCGCCCACCCACAGGCCTTCAACCTGGTGGAACATCGGCGAGTGCGTCGCATCGCTGTCGACGCGGTAGGTGCGGCCCGGCGCGATGACGCGGATGTCGGGCATGTGATCCTGGCCGGAGTACTTCTTCGCATGCGCCTGGGCATAGCGGATCTGCATCGGCGAGGTGTGCGGACGCAGGTTGAGCCAGCGCCCCTCGGCATCCTTCATGTCGACGTAGAAGGTGTCCTGCATCGAACGCGCCGGATGGTTTTCCGGGTTGTTGAGCGCGGTGAAGCTCATCCAGTCGGTTTCGATCTCGGGCCCATCAGCCACGTCGAAGCCCATGGAGCCGAAGATCTGCTCGATGCGCTCCATGGTGCGGGTGATGGGATGGACGGCGCCCGTGCCGCGTTGGCGACCCGGCAGCGTGACGTCCAGCGCCTCGGCCTTCAGCTGCGCCTCGAGCTCGGCATCGGCCAGGGCCTGGCGGCGCGCGTTGAGCGCGGCCTCGACCTGCTGCTTGGCGGCATTGATGGACGCGCCACGGGTCTTCTTCTCGTCGGGCGGCAAGGCGCCCAGCGCCTTCAGCAGCTCGGTGAGGCGGCCGGACTTGCCCAGGAAGCGCGCCTTGGCGTTCTCAAGCTCGGCGGGTGTCGCCGCGGCCGCGAATTCGGCCTGCGCGTCTTGCACCAGTTGATCGAGGTCGTTCATCGATTCAAAAACATAAAAAAAGGCCGAACAGAACGTCGGCCTTTGAGGAGCTTGGCTCCCGTCAGCGTTGCCGCCTGGGGAGCCTGCCGCAACGTCCGGCACCTTGCGGCGCCGGACGCGACGGTCATCAAGCGAGCTGGGCCTTCACCTTCTCCACGATGCTGCCAAAAGCGGCAGGATCGTTGACAGCCATGTCGGCGAGAACCTTGCGGTCGATGTCGATCGACGCCTTCTTCAAGCCAGCCATGAACTTGCTGTAGGTCAGTCCCAGACCCCGGCTCGCCGCGTTGATACGGGCGATCCAGAGTTGGCGGAAAACACGCTTCTTGGTACGGCGGTCACGGTAGGCATATTGCCCGGCGCGCATGACCGCTTCCTTGGCAATACGGAAAACATTCTTGCGACGGCCGCGGTAACCCTTGGCGAGTGCGAGAACTTTCTTGTGACGAGCGCGGGCGGTGACGCCACGTTTGACGCGAGGCATATATCTTCTCCTTCAGCAGTGGGTCAGAGGCCAGCGAAGGGCAGCATCTGTGCGATGTGGCCCATGTTGGTCTCGTGCACGGTCACAGAGCCACGCAGGTGGCGCTTGTTCTTCGTGGACTTCTTGGTGAGGATGTGGCGCTTGAACGCCTGGCCGCGCTTGACGGTGCCACCCGGACGGACGCGAAAACGCTTCTTCGCGCCGCTCTTGGTCTTCATTTTGGGCATGACTGCTCCTTCTGATTTGCGCTGCAGGCGCCGGCAAAACTCTTGCCGTCTTGTAAGCCTTCAGTCGCTTCTGGCAGCGGCCCGGTGACCAAACCGTGCCGCTGAACTCTGTCTCTCTGACTCGTCAGACCTTCGGAACTACTGCTTCCGCTTGGGCGCCAGCACCATGATCATCTGGCGGCCCTCGAGCTTGGGCATGTTCTCAACCACTGCCACATCCGCCAGCTCGTCGCGAATGCGTTCCAGGAGGCGCATGCCGATGTCCTGGTGGGTGATTTCGCGGCCTCTGTACCGCAGGGTCACCTTGCCCTTGTCGCCGTCTTCCTCGATGAAGCGGCGCAGGTTGCGCATCTTGATCTGGTAGTCGCCTTCGTCCGTGCCCGGGCGGAACTTGACTTCCTTGACCTCGATGACCTTTTGCTTGGACTTGGCTTCCGCTGCGCGCTTTTGCTCCTGGTACTTGAACTTGCCGTAGTCCATCAGGCGGCACACCGGGGGATCGGCCGTGGCGGCGATTTCCACCAGATCGACATCCAGTTCACCTGCCATGCGCAGGGCTTCCTGGATGGGAACGATCCCGAGGGATTCGTTCTCGACGCCGTTCAGGCGGACTTCCGGTGCCATGATCTCCCGGTTCAGCCGGTGCTTGCGCTCGGCGTTGGGAGTACGGCGGTCAGCAAAAGTAGCGATGGTCTAACCTTTCAGCGGACTCCAAGGCCTTTGGAATCCAATAACGATGACTGCGCGTCCGAAGCTCTCGTCGCGTGGCTCTTGAGGAGTGATCACACTTTGAGGGCGATGTCGCCGGCGATCTTCGCTTGGAAGTCTGCCAGGGGCATCACACCGAGGTCTTGATTACCCCGGGCGCGCACGGCAACGGCCCCATTTGCCTTCTCCTTGTCGCCAACGACGAGGAGAAACGGGACCTTCTGCATTGAGTGCTCGCGGATTTTATAGTTGATTTTCTCGTTGCGCAAATCGATTTGCGCTCTAAGCCCTTGTTTTTGAAGCGTTTTCACGACTTCCCGGGCGTAATCCGCTTGCGCTTCGGTGATATTCATGACCGTGACCTGCACCGGGGCCAGCCAGACGGGCATCGCACCGGCGTGCTGCTCGATCAGGATGCCAATGAAACGCTCCAGGCTGCCCACGATGGCACGGTGCAGCAAGATCGGCCGGTGCCGGGCGCCGTCCTCGCCCACGAACTCCGCGTCCAGTCGTTCCGTCATGTTCGAGTCGACCTGCATCGTGCCGCACTGCCACTGGCGGCCGAGCGCGTCCTTGAGCGTGTATTCGATCTTCGGGCCGTAGAAGGCGCCCTCGCCCTTGGCGATCTCGAAATCGCAGCCCGAGCGGCGCAGGCTCTCCATGAGCGCGTGCTCGGCCTTGTCCCAGGATTCATCCGTGCCGATTCGCGCGTCCGGGCGCGTCGCGACCTTGTAGATGATCTCCGTGAAGCCGAAATCCGCGTAGACCTTCTGCAGCAACTGCGTGAAGGCGGCGCACTCGTCGAGGATCTGGTCTTCCGTGCAGAAGATGTGGCCGTCGTCCTGCGTGAAACCGCGCACCCGCATGATCCCGTGCAGGCCGCCCGTGGGCTCGTTGCGGTGGCACTGGCCGAATTCACCGTAGCGCAGCGGCAGGTCGCGGTAGCTCTTGATGCCCTGCTTGAAGATGAGGATGTGCCCCGGGCAGTTCATCGGCTTGAGCGCGTAGTCGCGCTTCTCCGATTCCGTCGTGAACATGTTCTCGCGGTACTTGCCCCAGTGGCCCGTCTTCTCCCACAGACCCTGGTCGAGCAACTGCGGGCCCTTGACCTCGTTGTAGCCGTTGTCGCGGTAGACGGCGCGCATGTACTGCTCGACGCCCTGCCAGATCGTCCAGCCCTTGGGGTGCCAGAACACCGTGCCGGGCGAATGCTCGTCGATGTGGAAAAGGTCGAGCTCACGGCCGAGCTTGCGGTGATCGCGCTTCTCGGCCTCCTCGAGCATCGTGAGGTACTTCTGCAGCTCGTCCTTCGTGGCCCAGGCCGTGCCGTAGATGCGCTGGAGCATCTCGTTGCGGTGGTCGCCGCGCCAGTAGGCGCCAGCCACCTTCATGAGCTTGAAGTGCTTGAGCTTGCCCGTGCTGGGCACGTGCGGGCCGCGGCAGAGGTCTTCGAACTTGCCTTCGCGGTAGAGCGAGACGTCTTCGTTCGCGGGGATGCTCGCGATGATCTCGGCCTTGTAGGCTTCGCCGATGCTCTTGAAGTAGGCGACGGCCTCGTCGCGCGGCAGGACGCGGCGCTCCACCTTCTCGTCCTTCTTGGCCAGCTCCGTCATCTTGGCTTCGATGGCGGCGAGGTCCTCCGGCGTGAAGGGGCGCTTGTACGAGAAGTCGTAGAAGAAGCCGTTCTCGATGACCGGGCCGATCGTGACCTGCGCCTCCGGGAAGAGCTCCTTCACGGCGTAGGCCAGCAGGTGGGCCGTGGAATGGCGGATGACGTCCAGGCCGTCCGCATCCTTGTCCGTCACGATGGCAAGCGACGTGTCGCGGTCGATCGTGAAGCCCGTGTCGACGACGCGGGCCGAATCACCCTGCCCGATTCGCCCGGCAATGGCCGCCTTGGCCAGGCCGGTTCCAATCGATTGCGCCACTTCGGCCACCGTCACGGGGCCTTCGAATTCGCGTTTGGAACCGTCGGGCAACTGAATCGAGATCATGGGAAAAGCTCCGGAGAAAAACAAAAAAGCGCGGGGGTGAGCCGCGCTTTGTTCGAGGGGAAAGGATGAAAGTCGAGACGAGCCGCGGCCAGCTACAGCGAGGTGCTGCTGGTGGTAGTTCGCGGTGTCATAACCATGATGCCTTTCTCGCCCTTGTTTCTTGAGAAGCCGCGATTGTAAGGCAGCCCACCGACATCGGTCACGTCACCAGCGGTAGAGCTGGTTGTTCTCGATGCGCACACGGTCACCGACGCGCAGGTCGTTGAGCGAGGCGTAGTCGAAGCTGCGCATGGCGCCGCGTTCGGTCTGCACCGTCACGCGGTAGATGTCACGCGCGCCGCGGTTGTTCTTCTCGATCTCGTTGCCGATGAGCGCGCCTGCCACCACGCCGACGCCCGTGGCCAGGTCCTTGCGCGCGCCGTGGTCCACCTGGTGGCCGAGCAGGCCGCCGACGATGCCGCCGACGATCGCGCCGCCGCCGCTGGTCTGGCTCTGGGCGCGCACGGTCTCGATGTTCTGCACGACACCGTACTGGGTGCCCTGGTAATAGCCGCCCTGGGAATACTGCGGCGGCGGCGGGGCCGGCTGGCGGGTGGCGCAGCCGCTGGCCAGTGCGGCGAACATGGCGATGCCGATGGCGGTGAAGGTGGTCTTGTTCATGGACGAGTCTCCTGTCATCCCCCACCGAGGGGGCTGCAGGCACAACGCCCGAGCGTCACGCGCCGGCCGACGGCGCGCGCAAACTTTGCATCCAGCAATACGGTTTACATCGGCAACAGCGAGACATTCGCGGTGCGCTCGATGAACCACAGCACGCCCACCGTGATGGCAGCGAGCGACCCGCCTCCGATGACCCACGCCGGGTATCGGGGCCGCGACCGCAGGCCGAAGAGCATGGCGACGGCCACCGCGACGATGGCAAGCTGCCCGAGCTCGATGCCGGCATTGAACTGCAGCAGCGCCCACGCGAAATCCGCCGCCGGCAGGTTCAGCTCCGACAGCACCCCGGCAAAGCCGAATCCGTGGATGAGCCCGAAGAGGAAGGTCACGAGCGCCCGGCGGCCGCGGAAGATCGGGCGGATGTTGTCCACGGCCGCAAGCACGATGGTCACGGCGATCGCCGGCTCGATGAAGCGTGGCGACAGCGACACCCATTTCATGGCCGCCAGCCCGAGCGTGATCGAGTGGGCCAGCGTGAAGGCGGTAACGATGCCCAGCACCGGCATCAACGCCTGCCCCACGCGCTCGACCGGCTCCCAGCCACGCGGCGAGCGGCGCATGACGGCCGGAAGCATCAGACACAGCAGGAACAGCACATGGTCGTAGCCGGTGACGATGTGGTGGACGCCTTCGCGGAGAAAGCCGCCAGGTGGCGTCGGTACATCGACGCCCGGCAGCGTGTCGACCGGAGTCTGGTTGCGCGGCGTGACGAGCCCAGCGGGCACGGGGGGCGCGGCATGCTCGCGGATCTCAAACGGCTTGCGCGGGTCGAGCACCTGCAGTTGGGGCGCGGCGCCCGGGGCCATCACCTTGAGCAAGCCGCGATGTGTCGGGTCCACCTCGTGCAGCACGGTGTAGCGAACCGCATGCGATGCCGCCGAAGCGCATTCACCCTGCATCGTCAGTGCCGCATACACGCCATCCACGCGGCGCTCCAGCGTCTGGGCCGAACGCGGCAGCTCGCAGCCTTCCACCGCCACGTTCGCTCGCAGGTAGGCTTCGATCGCCGGCCACGCCGAGCGCACCTCGCGCCAGTTCAGGCGCCCGTCGCCATCGGCATCCAGGTCGAGCGCCACGTCCAGGTCGCGCAAGGCCACGTCCACCCGCAGGCTTGCCGCATCGGGCGTCGTCTGCAGCTGCAAGTACGCATCGCTCGCCTTGTGCGCGAAGGCCGAAGGCGCAGCCAGCGCCAGCAGCAGCGCGGCGGTTCTACAAAGACGCATCGAGGCGGCGGTCATGGAGGTCCATCTCCTGTCGAAGGGCATCGGCTTCGGCGATCGCGCGGGGCTCTCCCGTCGCGCGTGCTGCCTGCGCCAACACCATCAGGTCCAGCGGCTCGCGCTGGTGCTTCACGTTGATGCGCGCCAATCGCCATGCACGCTCGGGCGACGCATCGACCCACAAGGCGAACATCGCCTGCTCGCGCGCGTGGGCGTTCCTGGCATCGGGACGTTCGTTGGCCAGGCGCATGCGCTCTCGCATCTCGCGCGCATCACGCGCGGCTTGCGGTGCCTTCGCGAGCGTGCCGGCGATGGCCAGGCGCAGCAGCATCGCATCGTTGCGCGGTTCGTCCTTCAGGAGTTCGAGCGCATCGGCCGGCCGGTTCTGCACGATGAGGAAGTCCGCGTAGGACATCAGCGTGTAGGCATCGCGCCGCGCCGCGAGCGCGAGGCGGTAGGCCGTTTCGGCATCGCTGACGCGCCCTGCGCGTGCCTGTGTCTCGGCAAGCGTGGTCAGCAGCCAGTTGCGCGAATCGGCATCGCCGCGCACTTGCCGCACCAGCTGTGTCAGTGCATCGCGCGCGCCATCGAAGTCGCCGCGAAGGCCCTGGTTCTCCGCGCGGCAGGCTTGCGCATAGAGCGGGATCAGCGGCAGCAGCGCATCGCAGGCCGCGTCCGACTGCGCATAGCGGCCCTGCACGCGCCTCACCGTCGCAAGCGTGAGCCACGCCTGCGCCTGGTCGGGCTGCCGCTTCACAAGCCGTTCGAGATGCAATGCGGCGCGCTCGAAGTCATGCAGGTACTGCTCGATGGTCGCGGCCATGAGCAGCACCTCGTCGGGTGCCTGCGTCAGGTCGGGCCACGCCTGCAGCGCCGCCAACGCGAGACCCGCGCGCCGCGGGTCGCCTTCGCTGCGCGCCTGGTCGAGGTAGCGGCGTGCGAGCGCCACCGACTTGCCCACGTCCGAGGGATTCGCCGACCACTCGCGACGCATCCGCCGCTCTTCGGCACGGTTGCCGTTGAGCGCCGGCAGCACCTCGATCACCTGCTCGTCGTTCGCCGGCACGACCGGTTCGGCCTGGGCCGCAAGGCTTGCGAGCACGGCGAGGACCGCGGCGCAAAGGCGAAGAAGCTTCATGTCAAACACCTTGTTGACGGGCGGCCGCGGGTGTCCACGCGAGTGGACGTCGTGCTCGACGCTCACCGCGTGGACATGCTCCCCGAGCCCGCCCGAAGGACGGCTTCAGTTCACCGCTTGAGGCTCGCCGGTGTCGTCCAGCACCGGGGCAAAGCTCGCCAGGTCCAAGGCCTCCTTGTTCTCCGGCTGGTCCTTGTTCAGGTCCACCAGGTACACCGTGAAGCCGGCCGTGGTGGCCGTCGCCGTCGGCGGGATCGCATCGGTGGCCGAAGTGGGCGGTGGCGGCACGGGTGCATCACCGCCGCCCCCACCGCAGCCGCTGAGCAGTGCGACGGACGAGAAGAGCATCGCGAGGGTTGCTTGCTTGTTCATGGCGCCCCCTTACTGCGCGCCCGGCAGGGGCGTGTAGAGGTACGGGAAGCCCGACAGCAGCGGCACCACCGCCTGGTCGACCGCGTCATGCAGCTTGAGCGAGGTCGCGCCCAGCGGCACGTTCGCCGGCTTGCAGTCGGTGCCCAGGCCCAGCGAGTTGGCGTCGCCGTTGAGCATGCACAAGCCACCCATCACGGCCACGAGCGAGATGTCCACCACGTCATCCTTCGGACGCCGTCCGTTAGGAAAGCCCGCCGCGTCGCCGCCGGCCAGACCCAGGCGGTTCTGCGATGCCTCGGCCGTCGCCGCGATGCTGGTGTTCAGGCGCAGCATCTCGGACGCGACCACGTTGGCCGGCTTGTTCACGCCGGCGATGCCCGTGAGGAAGGTCGTGACCAGGTCGCCGCGCGGGATGTTCTTCGGCGCGGTGTTGGGCAGTGCCAAGGCGATCTCGATGAGCGCAGGCAGCGTCGGGTTGGTCACGTAGTCTGCGAACTGCGCGTCGTCCCGGGGCTTGGAGCCGTTGAACTTGTCCTTGTCGGGCAGGCCGATCACCACCTCGTTGACCAGCGGCATGCCCAGGCGCGACACCTGCGTCCACGCGCCGCCCGGGATGGCCGTCGTCTGGTAGCCGCTCTTGGGCTTGGGGTTGAGCAGGCTGCCCTGGCGCAGGCTGGCCGTGGTCCACGCGCCGATCACCGGCTCGCTGCCGGCGGTGAGGCAGCTCTTGTGCACTTCTATCGCCATCGTGGTGACGTTGGCATCGTCGATGGTGTTGGGCACGGCGTTGATGAGCGCGGGGTTGGTGATGACCGACACCGGCGCGTTCACCAGGTCGAAGATGGTGCCCAGGTTCACCGCGAACGGGTCCTTGCGCTGGCCGACGAAGAGCTTGGCCGGCATGTTGCAGCCGGGAACGTTCACCGTGTAGATGTGCTTGGCCGCATAGGCCGCGTAGTCGGGAATCGTCTTCGTGCCGATGTTGTCCACTGGCTTGTCGAAGGTCGCGCTGCCGCCGGTGGCGTTGGTCACCGCGGCCTTGGTGCCGCCCCGGCGGTCGCCGCGCACCACGTCCACGGTGTAGCTCTCCGACACATTCAGCGAGGGCGACTTCACGTCCGTCACCTGTCCCGCCTGGATCAGCGGGATGGCGATGTTCTTGCCGCCGATGGGCAGCGTCACCGAGTTCAGCTTGTTCTTGAAGCGGAACTGGAAGGTGATGTCTTCCTTCGCGTCGCCGTTGTTGTCGATGTGGATCTCGTACAGCGCGTTCTGGTCCATCGTGAAGTAGTTCGGACCGCCGTACGGGGCTTGCAGCGGCAGGTAGTTGGCGATCAGCGTCACGTAGCCCTCACGCCCGGGCTCGTAGCTCGAGAACATGTAGAGGTCGGTGGCATCCACCTTCGGGGTGGTGGTGATGGACGGCGCCTCGCGGTGGCTCGAGGCTTGCGCGGGCTGCGCGATCAAGCCCGCGAGGGCGGCGCACAAGGCGGCCGCGAGGGGCAGCATCCGCCCCGGGAGAACTCGTTGAGTCATGGTCTGTCTTCCTTCCGGCTGTTGTTCCAAACACAGGTGCGGCACGCATTCGTGCAGTGCCTGTGCTGGCTTTACGCAGCCTCCGGAAAATCGGATGCAAAGGATTGGCCCCCCCCCAGTCGCTTCGCTCCTGCCCCCAAGTGGCGCCTCCCTGCGGACCGGCAAAGCCGGATCCGCGGGCACCCCTTGGTCTGGCGCTTTGCTTCGCTCGCTGGGGCCGGCGAATCAGCTGGTGGTTTGCGCGCCTGCCTTGAGGCGCTGCTCGATTTCCTGACGCAGCTGGCGCCGGGTCAAGGCTTCACCATGCCGCCGCTTCTGGTCATCGGTGACGGGCACGAGCGGCGGCACCGCCGTTGCCTTGCGGTTCGCATCCATCGCCACCATCGTGAAGAAGCAGCTGTTGGCGTGGCGCAGGGTCTGCGTCTGGATGTTCTCGGCCATCACCTTGATGCCTACTTCCATCGAGGTGTTGCCGGTGTAGTTGACGCTGGCGAGAAAGGTCACGAGCTCGCCCACGTGGATGGGCTGGCGGAACATCACCTGATCCACCGAGAGCGTGACCACGTATTGCCCGCAGTAGCGGCTCGCGCACGCATAGGCCACCTGGTCGAGCAGCTTCAGGATGGTGCCGCCGTGGACATTGCCGGTGAAGTTGGCCATGTCCGGCGTCATGAGCACCGTCATGCTGAGTTCGTGGTTGGGAAGCGTCATCGGTGCTCTTGCGGGTGTGGGATGGGCGGCGGGCCGGCCGCCGCCATCGGTGTGGACTCAGCCGCTCAGACGGCCTTGATGACGCCGCAAGCGATGCGCGCGCCCGAGTTGCCGGTGGGCTGTGTCTTGTAGTCGTCCGCGCCGCCGTGAACGATCAATCCGCGGCCGACGAGGTCCGCCGTGCCCGAGCCGATGCTCACGCCGCTCAGCTCGAAGCTCGCCACGGCATGGCCGGAGGCGTCGGACTTCAGGCCCGGGAAATCGCCGGCATGGTGGTCCGCGTCCTGCGGGCCGTGGGGCTTGCCATTCGGGTTGAAGTGGCCCGCGGTGCTCATGCCGTCGCCGCTGGAGCAGTCACCCTTCTCATGCGCGTGGAACCCGTGTTCCGAATTCGGCTTCAGGCCGGTGATGTCGGCGGTGACGAGGACCTTGTCGCCCTTCTGCTGGAAGGTGACGGTGCCGGCCGCCGTGTTGCCCTTGGTGGGCTCCAGCGTGGCCACGGCCTTCGGACCGGCGCTGCCCATGGTGCCGCAGGCGGCGAGCAGGGTGGCGGATGCAAGAACGGCGAGGGTGATGCGTGTTTTCATTGAATCTCCTGGTAGTTCATGGGGCGCCCCGGGTTTGGATGGTAGGTCCGATGGATGGACTCGTGACCGGGATCACACTGTGGGATGTACGGACTGTGGCGGCAGACGGACGCAGGCTATGGCATCGGCCTCACAGGGTCGTCAACCTGGGCCTTCGACAGGCTCAGGCGAGCGGCTGGACGTCCACCTGCAAGGACCCGCCTACCCACGCAGCGAACTCATCGCTCAGCTGCCCGCTTTGCGCCACGGCGCTCGTCCACGCTTTGACGCGCGAGGCCGTGTCGTCGCCGTAATGCTTGAAGTCGTTGCGGTCCGGCAGCTTGCCGTTGGGCAGCGTCTTGATCCATTCCAGGTCGGGCGAGACCACCACGACGTTGTCCAGCCGCTCGGTCGCACGGTGACGGTGCCGGAAGGCCTTGTCCAGCCAGCCCGGGATCACCGTCTTCTGGAAGTGCGGATACAGCACAAACCCCTCCGCCATGGAGGCGTAGTTCAGGTGCAGGTGGTAGTCGGTGATGCCGCCGTCCCAGTAGGCGCCGCGCGGCGCGCCGGGAATGTCGTGCACCGCCTGCAGCCAGAACGGGATCGAGCAGCTCGCGAGGATGCTGGGCTGCAGGTTGGCCACGTCCAGCGCCACGGTGTGCGTGCGATAGTCGTGCAGGTGCAGCGGCATCTCGTCGCGCATGTCCGAGAAGATGACCCGCTCCAGCCAGCCGCCCATGGCCTTGCGGCTGATTGCGTTGGTGGCAAAGGCACCCAGGTAGCCCAGCGGCGTGGTGATGCGCCCTTCGCGCCGCATGATGTGCCGGCCGCGGCTCGTGAACACATGCAGGCGATAGCGCGGATGGTTCAGCACGCGGGCCGCATGCGCCGAGAAACGCTCGGCGAGCTTGGCGCCGAACACCTCGCTCACATGCTTCGCCTTCGGCTGCTTGCCGGGCTCGTGCTCGTATTCCTGGTGGATGTAGTCGTGCGCCATCTGCGCGAAGGCGGCGGCCGGGTCATCCAGGCAGGCCGTGGCCATGCGCCACGCGCCGATGGAGGCGCCCAGCAGGTGCACGGTGTGGGTCGTGCGCGGCAGCCACTCGCCGAAGATGAACTGGTCCAGCGGCCCCAGCACCAGGCCCTTGGGGCCACCGGCCGCCGCCGGAATGACGCGCACGTCCTGCGGCGACAGCCCCTGCTCGCGCAACCTCGCCAAGGCCCGTGGGCCGGCATGGACGGCGAGCGCCTTCATCTCGCCATCAACCCTTGCCTTGCAACTTGGCGAAGGCCGCGGCCATGGCCGACTGGCCCTGCGACGCGCCGCCGCCGCCCGCCGGCTGGCGCGCACCTTGCGCCGGCATGCGCTCGTTGCGCCCGGCGTGGCGGAACTGGTTCGCCCCGCCCTCGCCCTTTTGCACCGGCTTGGCATCGAGCTTCATGGTGAGCGAGATGCGCTTGCGGGCGAGGTCGACTTCGAGCACCTTCACCTTGACGATGTCGCCGGTCTTCACGACCTCGCGCGCATCGTTGACGAACTTGTTGCTCAGCTGGCTCACGTGCACGAGCCCGTCCTGGTGAACCCCCAGGTCCACGAAGGCGCCGAACTGCGCGACGTTGCTTACCGTGCCTTCGAGCGTCATGCCCGGCTGCAGGTCCTTGATGTCTTCGACACCGTCGTTGAAGCGCGCGACCTTGAAGTCCGGGCGCGGGTCGCGGCCGGGCTTCTCGAGTTCGGCAAAGATGTCCTTCACCGTGATCGCGCCGAACTTCTCGTCGGCGAAGGCCTCGGGCTTGAGCGAGCGGATGACGTCGCTGCGGCCCATCACCTCCGCCGCAGGCTTCTTCACCGTGCTGAGGATCTTCTCGACCACGGGATAGGTCTCAGGGTGCACGCCCGACTGGTCCAACGGGTTGTCGCCGCCGCGGATGCGCAGGAAGCCCGCGCTCTGCTCGAAGGTCTTGGCGCCCAGGCCGCTCACGTCCAGCAGTTGCTGCCGGTTGCGGAACGCGCCGTTCGCATCACGCCAGCGCACGATGCTCGCGGCCACCGCGCTGCTCAGGCCCGACACGCGCGACAGCAGCGGCGCGGACGCGGTGTTCAGGTCCACGCCCACCGAGTTCACGCAGTCTTCGATGACCGCGTCCAGGCTCTTGGCGAGCTCGCTCTGGTTCACGTCGTGCTGGTACTGGCCCACGCCGATGCTCTTGGGCTCGATCTTCACGAGCTCGGCGAGCGGGTCTTGCAGGCGGCGCGCAATCGACACCGCGCCGCGCAGGCTCACGTCCAGGTCCGGCAGTTCCTTGCTCGCGAATTCGGACGCCGAGTACACCGACGCGCCCGCTTCGCTCACCACCACCTTCTCGATGTGCGTGCCCGGTGCCAGTTGCTGGATGCGCTTGATGAGATCGGCAGCCAACTTGTCGGTCTCGCGGCTCGCCGTGCCGTTGCCGATGGCGATGAGGTTCACGCCATGCGTCGCGCACAGGCGGCCGAGCGTATGGATGGAGCCTTCCCAATCCTTGCGCGGCTCGTGCGGGTACACGGTGGAGGTGTCCAGCACCTTGCCGGTGTCGCTCACCACCGCCACCTTCACGCCGGTGCGGATGCCCGGGTCCAGGCCCATCACCACGCGCTTGCCGGCCGGTGCGGCCAAGAGCAGGTCGCGCAGGTTCTCTGCGAAGACCTTGATGGCCACGCGCTCGGCCTCTTCGCGCAGGCGCGAGAACAGGTCGCGCTCCAGGCTCAGCGAGAGCTTGACCTTCCAGGTCCACGCCACGGTCTTGCGAATCAGGTCGTCGGCCGGCCGCTTGGCATGGCTCCAGCCCAGGTGCATCGCGATGCGGCCTTCGGCCATGCTCGGCTGGCCGGGCTGCAGCTCTTCGTCGAGCACGAGCTTGGCGTCCAGCACCTCTTGCGTGCGGCCGCGGAAGACGGCGAGCGCGCGGTGCGAGGGCACGGTGCGGATGGGCTCGTCGTAGTCGAAGTAGTCGCGGAACTTCGCGATCTCGGCGTTGTTCTCGTCCTTGCCGTCCATCAGCTTGGAGCGGAAGAGGCCTTCTTCCCACAGCCACTCGCGCAGCTTGCGCACGAGCACGGCGTCTTCGGCCCAGCGCTCGGACAAGATGTCGCGCACGCCGTCGAGCACCGCGAAGGCATCGGCAAAGCCACCCTCGGCATTGACGAACGCGGCGGCCTCGGCCGCCGGGTCGAGCGACGGGTCGGCGAAGAGCTTGTCGGCCAGTGGCTCGATGCCGGCTTCGCGGGCGATCATGCCCTTGGTGCGGCGGCGCGGCTTGTACGGCAGGTACAGGTCTTCGAGCTCCTGCTTGGTCGGCGCGGCTTCCACCGCGGCGCGCAGCTCGGGCGTCAGCTTGCCCTGCTCGTCGATGCTCTTGAGCACCGCCGCGCGCCGCTCCTCGAGCTCGCGCAGGTAGCCCAGCCGGGCCTCGAGGTCACGCAGCTGCGTGTCGTCGAGCCCGTCGGTGGCCTCCTTGCGGTAGCGCGCGATGAAGGGCACCGTGGCGCCTCCATCCAGCAGTTCGACAGCGGCATTCACTTGGGCCGGCCGAACCTTCAGTTCGGCGGCGAGTTGCAACAGGATCTTGTCCAAGGGGAATCAGGTCAGACTGCAAAGAAGCCGCGCAGTTTGCCATAGGGGCCATGTCGAATCTGTCACGGGCGGTGTGGGCGCCGGGCGGGTGCGCGGTTTTCGGTTGGCGGGCCGCGGCCGCTCAGTCCGGCCGCATCGCGGCGCTACGCCCGGCCACCACGCCGCTGGCGAAGGACGCCGTGAGCAGGTAGCCGCCGGTAGGGGCTTCCCAGTCGAGCATCTCGCCGGCGCAATAGACGTTCGGAATCGCCCGCAGCATCAGGCCCTCGGTCAGGGCGTCCGGGCTCACGCCGCCGGCGGTGCTGATGGCTTCGTCGATGGGCCGCGGCCTCACGAGCCGAAGCGGAAGGGACTTGATCGCGTGGGCGAGCTTGACCGGGTCGTGAATTTCGTCCTTGGACAGCAGCTCGTGCAGCAAGGCCGCCTTCACGCCATCGAGGCCGAGCCGGCTCTTGAGGTGCGTGGACAGCGAACGCGAGCCGCGCGGCCGGGCGACCTCGGCGGCCACGAAATCCGTGCTGCGTTGCGGCAGCAGGTCGATGAAGACCGTGGCCTCGCCATCCTTCGCGATGCGATCTCGGACCGGGCCGGAGGCTGCGTAGATGAGGCTGCCCTCGACGCCGCCTTCGGTGATGACGAACTCGCCCGGCTGCGCGAAGCGGTGGCCGTCCGGCGCATCGAAGGCCAGGGCGACGTTCTTCATCGGCGCACCGGCGAACCGGGTCTTGAAGAAGTCGCTCCAGCCGGCCACGTCGAAGCCGCAGTTGGAGGGCGCGAGCGGCCGCACGGCCACGCCGCGCGATTCGAGCAGCGGCACCCAGGCGCCGTCGGAGCCCAGGCGCGACCAGCTCGCACCGCCGAGCGCGAGCACGACGGCATCGTGCGCGTTCGCAAGCACGTCGCCCGAGGGCGACGAGAAGCGCAGGCCGATGCCCTCATCGGCCCAGCCCACCCAGCGATGCCGCATGTGAAAGCGCACGCCGGCCGCGCGCAGGCGGGCGAGCCAGGCGCGCAGCAAGGGCGCGGCCTTCATGTCGGTCGGAAAGACGCGGCCGGAGGTGCCGACGAAGGTCTCGATGCCGAGGTCTCGGGCCCACGCCCTCAACGCCGCGGGGCCGAAGGCCGCAAGCATGGGCTCCACGAACGCACGCCGCTCGCCATAGCGCGCGACGAAGGCGTCCTGCGGCTCGGAATGCGTGAGGTTCAGGCCGCCCTTGCCCGCCAGCAGGAACTTGCGGCCGACCGAGGGCATGGCGTCGTACACGTCCACCTGCACGCCGGCTTGCGACAGCACCTGAGCCGCCATCAGCCCGGCCGGGCCGCCGCCCACCACGGCCACGCGCCGTGCGTGCTCAGCGGTAGCCATGGCCCGCCACGCCGAAGGTGAAGGCCAGCGACAGGTCCACCACCGGCGCGTCCAGGCCGCCCTGGCGCAGCGCCTTGATCTGGCCCGCACCCAGCCGCACCGACAGCGAGGGCGAGACCTTCACGCCGAGGTAGGCACTGGGCTGCATGACCGCGCCTCCCTTGGTTTCGACCCCGCCGCCGCCAGCCGCGCCGATCAGCATCTCTGCACCGGCATGCACCGGGCCCCACAAGGGCGCCTGCACGCCCACGCCGAAGAGGCCCGCGATGTAGCCGCCGGCGCCGCCGCCATAGCCGCCATGCGCCTGCCCGGAGAGGTACACGTGGTCGCTGACAAAGCGGTTGGCCTTGAGCGTGACGTTCTGGATCTCGCGCTCGACACCTGTCTTGCGCAAGGCGCGGTAGTGCTCGACGCCGCCGATCCATTCGGTGCGGGTGTTGCGCAGCGGCGCGACGACATCGGTGGGGTCGTCGAGGATCCAGTTGAGCGACACGGCACCATGCACGGCCTTGAAGCTGCCCTGCGGCGCGCGCGTGAGGCCGCCTTCGATCGACAGGCCCAGCTCGCGCGTGAGCCGCACGGTGCCGTACACGCCGCCCTTGAGCAGCAGGCCCCCGCCCACGTCCACATCCCCGCCGCCTCCCATGCCCAGCGCAACGCGTGCGCCGACCACGAGTGCGTTGGACCAGATCGCAGTCTCGGTGCCGACGGTGCCGAGGTATTCGGCATAGCCCGCCACGCCGCCGCTGGACGCACCCGCCGCCTCCAGGCCCCAGTAGGCGTGGTCGCTCACCGCGCGCTCCATGCGCGCACCGACGAAGCCGATCTTTCCTTCATACGGCAGGCCGCTCTTGCGCCTTGCGCTGGCCCGTGGCGAGTAGGTGCCGAACACCGCCTGCACGCGGTCGAAGCCCATGCCCGAGCGGCCGCTGATTTCCGAGCGTTGCGACAGGCGGTCGCCCGGCACGTAGCGGAAGTCGGTCTTCGCGCTCCACACCAGGCCCAGTTGCCGGCTGTTGATGTCGCCGTTGGCAAAGCGCACCTGCGAAGCCGACAGGCCCGCGAGGAAGGGCCCGAAATCCCACAGCAGGTCGACGTGCGGACGCAGCATGAGGCCCCCGCCCACGGGCGCAGAACCGCCACCCCCGCCTCCGGCGTAGAGGCCCGCATCGATGGTCAGCGGCCCCGCCAGCCGATGCTGCCACGCGGCTTCGGCACCCACGGTGAACAGGCCACCGCGCGTGCCGCTGATAGCCCCGTAGGCCGCGGGCCCGGCCGAGAAGCCATGGCCCATGTCGATCAGGTAGGACGTGCCGACCAGCCCCATCCGCTCGTCGCCCGGCAGCTTCACGCGCTCGATGCCGAGCTTGATCTGCGCCGGCGCGGTCACGAGCGGGTCGGTGGACGTCTGTGCCCATGCCAGGCCCGTGGTCGCCATGCCCAAGCCGGCGAGCCAATGGCGAAGATGGCGTGAAATGCGAAAGGACGTGGCAGGCTTCATGCAGGGCAGGATGGGAAGGCAAGGGGCGGTTCGGGGGCGGATGGTAGCGGCTGACCGCCAACGGCTGTAAGAAGCGGCCCGCCTCGAACGACCTCCTGACACCATTCAACCCAGGACGACCCATGACCTCACGATGGCTTGCCGCCGCCATGGCGGCCACGAGCTTGCATGCCCAGGCGGGCGAGCTGTGCAGCGCGAAGAGCCCGGCCGCGAGCGTGCCGGTGATCGAGCTCTACACCTCCGAAGGCTGCAGCAGCTGCCCACCCGCCGACCGCTGGCTCAGCTCGCTCAAGGGCCGCCCCGACGCGGTCGCCCTCGCCTATCACGTGGACTACTGGGACCGGCTCGGCTGGAAGGACCGTTTCGCGAGCTCCGCGTTCACGCAACGGCAATACGAGCAGCTGCGCGTGAACGGATCACGCTTCGCCTACACGCCGCAGGTGGTGATCGACGGGCAGGACACGCACGACTGGAGCCGCTCGCGGCCGGCGGCGAATCGCGCCATGTCGCCGGTAGTGATCGAGCTCACGCGCGATGCCGCCAACAAGGTGTCGGCGCGCGTGAGCGTGGTCGGCCAGGCGCCGGCGCGGCTTGCGGCGTACTGGGCAGTCACCGAGTCCGGCCACCGCACGGTGGTGAAGGCCGGCGAGAACGATGGCGCCACCTTGCAGCACGACTTCGTGGTCCGCGAGCTCGAAGCGGTGCCGGCGTGGACGCCGTCACGCGAGCAGGCGCAGGGCTTCTCGCACGCGATCAGCCTGGCCGCCGATGCGGGTCATTCCCGCCGCGTGAACCTGGTCGTCATCGATGCGGCGAATGGCAAGCCGGTGCAGGCCTTGGCGGTGGACTGCTCTTGAGGGAGGACACCGTCAGTTCCAGCGCCCGGCCACCCCACCCACGCTCAAGCGCCCCGCGCCCATCAGCGCGATCGCCACTGCGGTGAACAGGTACATGCCCTGCAGCTCCAGCTGCCAGCCGCCCTGCTCGTTCAGCATGAACAGCTGCGATGCATGCACCAGCGCCAGTGCGAAGAGCATGTTGATCGCCACGATGAGCGTGGCCACGCGGGCGAAGAGCCCGATGATCAGCAGCACCGGCGCCACCACCTCGCCGATGTAGACGAGGTAGGCGATGGGCGCGGGCAGGCCCGCCTTGCCCACCACGTCCAGGATGAAGCCCGGGCCGCCCTTGATCTTGGCGATGCCGTGCAGGAGGATGAGCACGCCCAGCGTGACTCGAAGAATGAGTTTCGCGATATCGCTGGAACCCGCGTCCGAGGCTGATGCCATGGAGACTCCCCGAGGTTGATGTGGGCGCGATTGTGTTCGGTAGAGTCGAGACTTTCAACCTCCGGCCTCCCGACATGAATGCCATGCGAAGACTCCTCGTCGCCGCACTCGCCGCCCCCCTGGTCGCCACGCTCGTAGCAGGCACGTCGCTTGCTGGCGCGGCCTCCCCGTCCCTGCCCTACGACGAATCCGCCGATGCACGCGTGGACCTCAACCGCGCACTGCAGGACGCGAAGGCCCAGAACAAGCAGGTGCTCGTCGTCTTCGGCGCCAACTGGTGCCCCGACTGTCGCGAGCTCGCACAGAAGATGAAGGGCGGCCCGCTCGCCTCGCACGTGTCCGCGCGCTACGTCGTGACCAAGGTGGACGTGGCCCGCTTCGACAAGAACACCGATCTCGCCCAGCAGATGGGCAACCCCATCCGCAAGGGTATTCCCGCCGTGGCCGTGCTGCGCGCGGACGGTACCCTCGTGAAAGCCACTGCCGGCGGCGAACTCGCCGACGCGCGCCGCATGGGCGACGAGCAGGTGCTCAAGGTGCTGGAGGGTCTCGCAAGGTAGACCCCCGTTCAAGGAGGTCTCGACATGGTCGACTACATCGTCATCGGCGGCGGGTCCGCGGGCAGCGTGCTCGCTGCGCGCCTGAGTGAAGACCCGGCGGTTTCGGTGTGCCTGCTGGAAGCGGGCGAGCCCGACAAGAGCGTGCTCATCCATTGCCCCGCGGGCTTGGCGCTGCTGGCCAAGAACGGCCAGGCCAACTGGAAGTTCGCGACCGTGCCGCAGCCCGGCCTCAACGGCCGCCGCGGCTACATGCCGCGCGGCAAGGTGCTGGGCGGCTCGAGCTCGGTGAACGCCATGATCTACATGCGCGGCCAGCGCGAGGACTACGACCACTGGGCCGAGCTCGGCAACAAGGGCTGGAGCTACGACGATCTGCTGCCCTACTTCAAGAAGTCCGAGCACAACGAACGCGGCGCCGATGCCTTCCACGGCACGGGCGGCCCGCTGAACGTGATGGACCTGCGCAGCCCCACCCGCTTCGGCCCGATCTTCGTCGAAGCAGGCCGGCAGGCAGGCTTCCCCGTCAACACCGACTTCAACGGCCCGACGCAGGAAGGCGTGGGCATGTACCAGGTGACGCACAAGAACGGCGAGCGCTTCAGCGCGGCCAAGGCCTACCTCACGCCCAACCTGTCGCGGCCCAACCTGCATGTGGTCACCGGCGCCCACACCACGCGCATCGTGCTGCAGGGCAAGCGCGCGGTGGGCGTCGAATACATGCAAGGCGGCGAACTCAAGCGCATCGATGCGGACAAGGAGGTGCTGCTGTGCGCGGGCGCCATCCAGTCGCCGCAGATCCTCATGCTCTCGGGCATCGGCCCCAAGGCGCACCTGCAGTCGGTGGGCATCCCGACGCTGCACGACCTGCCCGGCGTGGGCCAGAACTTCCATGACCACGTGGACGTGGTGCAGGTGGTGAACGCGCCCGGCGTGACCGACCTCTTCGGCCTGAGCCCCAAGGGTATCCTCAACGCGCTGCGCGGCATCGGCGAATGGCGGCGGCAGCGCAGCGGCATGCTCACCACCAACTTCGCCGAGGCCGGCGGCTTCATCAAGAGCCAGCCCGACGAAGCCACGCCCGACCTGCAGCTGCACTTCGTCATCGGCAAGCTGGTGGACCACGGCCGCAAGACGGTGTTCGGCCACGGCTACTCCTGTCACGTGTGCCTGCTGCGGCCCAATGCACGCGGCAGCGTGAAGCTCGCGAGCAAGGACCCGATGGACGCGCCGCTCATCGACCCGAACTTCCTCGGCGACCGCGATGATGCGGACCGGCTCGTGCGCGGCTTCAAGCTGATGCGCCACATCCTCGGCCAGCCCGCGCTCGCGGCCTTCGGCGGCAAGGAATCGGCCGCATCCGCGAAGGCCAAGACCGACATGGAGATCGAGCACTTCATCCGCGACCATGCCGACACCATCTACCACCCGGTCGGCTCATGCCGCATGGGCTCGGGGCTGATGGACGTGGTCGATGCGCGGCTCAAGGTGCACGGGCTGCACGGCCTGCGCGTGGTGGATGCATCGATCATGCCGCGCGTCATCTCGGGCAACACCAACGCGCCGGTCATGGTGATCGGCGAGAAGGCGGCGGACATGATCCGTGCCGATGCGCGCGGCGTGGTGCCGGAGGTGGCGGAAGTGACTCAGCCGGCGGTGGCGATCGCGGGCTGATCGCTGCGCTGCGACGCGGGCAGATCGCAGAGCACGCCGCAGCCCGCATCGCCGACCGCACTCGAGCCGGCGCCGAAGAGTTCGCGGCACAGCAGCACCGGATCGTTGATCGTGCGAACCCGGGCATAGGCCTCGCCCGCTTCCGGGTAGCGGCGGCGCAGGTAGTTCAGCCATTGCTTGAGCCGCCCGGCGCGCGAGCGCGCGTCCAGCTTCACGCGGATCAATTCCCAGAAGACCTGCAGCACCGGCAGCATCTGCGCCCAGGCCAGGCCTTCGTGCCGCGGATGCCGGATGGCCAGCGCCAGGCCGGGGTCGCTCACCATGCCGCGGCCGATCATCAGCGAGTCGCAACCCGTCACCTCCAGGCAGCGCAGGGCATCGTGCGGCGTCCACACCTCGCCGTTGGCGACCACGCGCACGGCCACGGCCTTGCGGATGTCGGCGATGCGCTCCCAGTAGGCCGGCGGCCGATAGCCATGCGCCTTGGTGCGTGCATGCACGACGATCTCGTCGGCACCGTTGTCGGCCATGGCCTGCGCGCATTCGATGGCGCGGCTGTCGCAGTTGACGCCCAGCCGCATCTTGGCCGACACCGGCACCTGCGCCGGCACTGCACGCCTCACGGCACCGACGATGCGCGCGATGGTCTCGGGCTCGTCCAGCAGCGCGGCGCCGCCGCCATGCCGGTTGACGATCTTGGCCGGGCATCCGAAATTCAGGTCGATGCCGTGCGGCCCGAGCGCGGCCAGCCGCGCGGCGTTCTCCGCCAGGCACACCGCGTCGGAGCCCATGAGCTGCGCCCGCACCGGCACGCCGGCGGGGGTGCGTCCACCGTTGAGCAGCTCGGGCACGATGCGGATGAAGGCGCGGTCGGGCAGCAAGGTGCCCGACACGCGGATGAACTCCGACACGCAGCGGTCCACGCCGCCCACTCGCGTGAGGATGTCGCGCAGCGTGAAGTCGAGCAGGCCCTCCATCGGGGCGAGCAGGATCATCGGCGCGGCTGAAGTCATCCGCCGATTGTCCCTGACGCTTGGGGGCTGCTCACCCGCGGTCGAAGCGCTCCTTGGGCTTGGGCGCGCGCGCGAAGACCGGATCGACCATCGGAACGAGCTGCTGGATCTGCGCAATGCGCGAGGCACCGGCCGGGTGGCTGGACAGCCACTGCGGCGGCGCGCCGTGGTTGGCCGACTCCATCTTGTTCCACAGCGACAGGCCGGCGCGCGGGTCGTAGCCGGCGCGTGCGGCCAGGTCCATCCCGCCGCGATCGGCCTCGGATTCGTCGTCGCGGCTGAAGCGCAGGCCCAGCAACTGGCCGCCCAGGCTCGCGAGATAACGCCCGCCGTTGCCCAGGCCGAACAGCGCCGCACCCAGCTCGATCAGGCCGTTGGTGGCTGTCGTCTTGCCCAGCTGCTCGCGCGAATGCTCGCGCAGGGCGTGGGTCATTTCATGGCCCATCACCATCGCCACCTCGTCGTCGTTGAGCTGCAGCTGCGTGAGCAGGCCGCTGAAGAAGGCGATCTTGCCGCCGGGCATGCAGAAGGCGTTGATCTGCTTGCTGCCGATCAGGTTGACTTCCCAGTTCCACTGGGCCGCCCGGGGCGTGCCGCGCAGGTTGGCCGAGGTGGCGTGAGGAATCAACCGGTTGGCGATGTAGCGCAGCCGATGCACCTGCGGATGGTCGGCCGAGGCGAGCGCGCCCTGGCCTCGGGCTTCCTGCAAGAGTTGCTGGTATTGCTGCGCCGCGGCGGTCTCAATGTCTTCGGCGGAGACGAGCTGGCCGATCGCCGAGCGCTCGTTCAACTCGATGCCATCGGCCCAGGCCGGCAACGCCGGAAAGGCCAACATCGCGCCGGCACCGGCCATCGCCGCGCCGAACAGGCGCCGCGAATGCAGCGCGCAGCGGCAGCCTTGCGGCCAGCCGCCGGTGCAACGTGAAAGCGCCGCCGAAGGTTCGAATCGCTCGTTCATCGTGACTCCCCAGTCATGAGTCGATGAACCGGATGAGCAAACGGGATACCCGTTGACTCGCGTCCTACTCGCCCAACAGGTGCAAGGCCACCTCCCGGTGATGCGGCCGCAGCCGATGCTCCCAGAGGTAGATGCCTTGCCAGGTGCCCAGCACCAGCCGGCCATCGATCAGCGGCACCGACAGCTGCACGGCGGTCAGCGCGCTTCGCACGTGCGCCGGCATGTCGTCCGGGCCTTCGTCGCGGTGCCGGAACAGCGGGTCGCCGTCAGGCACGAGCCGCGCGAAGAAGCGGTCGAGGTCGGCACGCACGTCGGGGTCGGCGTTCTCCTGCACCAGAAGGCTGGCGGAGGTGTGCCTTGCGAAGAGCGTGAGCAGGCCCTCGCGCAGCTTGCAACCGGCGACCCAGTCGCGCACGGGGCGCGTGATCTCCGCGAGACCGCGGCCAGTGGTGTCGATGGCGAGCGTGGTGGTGAATTGCCGCATGCGGCGATTGTCACCATGCCGCGCTCGTCGCTTGAATCGCCTCTTCAATAAGCCGCGATGGCAGCCGGCGATGGATCGGGCTCTGGCGCGAGCTGCCGCAAGTCCGCGTCTTCATGGAAGGTGGCGGAGCCCGGGCCCAGGCCAGCGCCGGTGCCCGCCCCGGTCCCGCTGGACAGCACCCCCTGGCTGCCCGCCGTTCGTGTGGGCAGCCCCGCCTCGGGCGTGTCGGTACGCGCATGCGGCGCGGACAGGTACAGCGCGGCGATCAACACCACGGCCATGCCGGCACTGCCGAGCAGGCCCAAGGTGAAGCGGCGCGAACGGCCGAGTTGACGCTGGCGATGACGAGTGAGGTTCATGGTGTGCTCCCGGTGGGTGGCCCGAGGACGGAGAGAGATTCACCCGGGCCCACCTGCACATACGAGCACCACCCGGCCGATCGGACATGTCACCTGTGCGCTAGCGACGGCGGACCGAACCTTCTAAGCTCTTCATCAATATTTCGGAATCAAGTTCCGTAATACGGATTGACAGGACCCAACGAACGCCCCCAACCGGAGCTGACGATGAACTTCGACTACTCGCCAAAAACCCTGGACCTGATCGCCCGCGTGTCGGCGTTCATGGACGAACACATCTATCCCAACGAGAAGCGCCATGCGCGCGAGGTGGCCGAGGGCGATCGCTGGGCGCCGCTGCCGCTGATGGAGGAGCTCAAGGAGAAGGCCCGCGCGCAAGGGCTGTGGAACCTCTTCCTGCCCGAATCCGAAGCGGGCGCCGGCCTCACCAACCTCGAATACGCGCCGCTGTGCGAGGTGATGGGCCGCGTGCTGTGGGCAGCCGAAGCCTTCAACTGCTCGGCGCCCGACACCGGCAACATGGAAGTGCTGGAGCGCTACGGCACGGCCGAGCACAAGGCGCGCTGGCTGCGGCCCTTGCTGGACGGGAAGATCCGCTCCTGCTTCGCGATGACCGAGCCGGGCGTGGCGTCCAGCGACGCGACCAACATCGAATGCGCCATCGTGCGCGACGGCGACGAGTACGTGATCAACGGCCGCAAGTGGTGGTCGTCGGGTGCGATGGATTCGCGCTGCGCCGTCTTCATCGTGATGGGCAAGACCGACCAGGACAACCCCAACCGGCACCGCCAGCAGTCGATGATCCTCGTGCCGCGGGACACGCCCGGGGTGCACATCGTGCGCGCGCTGGATGTCTTCGGCTACGACGACGCGCCGCACGGCCACGCCGAGATCGTCTTCGAGAACGTGCGCGTGCCCGCGAGCAACCTGCTGCTGGGCGAAGGCCGCGGCTTCGAGATCGCGCAAGGCCGGCTCGGGCCCGGGCGCATCCACCACTGCATGCGCACCATCGGCATGGCCGAGCGGGCGCTCGAGCTCATGTGCCGCCGCTCGCTGTCGCGCGTGGCCTTCGGCAAGAAGCTGGCGGAACAGTCAGTCACGCTGGAGCGCATCGCCGAATCGCGCATCCTCATCGACCAGGCGCGCCTGCTGGTGCTCAAGGCGGCGCACATGATGGACACGGTGGGCAACAAGCTCGCGGCCAAGGAGATCGGCATGATCAAGGTCGCCGCGCCTGCGATGGCGCTGAAGGTGATCGACTGGGCGATGCAGATGCACGGCGCCGCGGGCATGTCCGGCGACTTTCCGATTGCCTACAGCTATGCGCAAGTGCGCACGCTGCGCTTCGCCGATGGTCCGGACGAGGTGCATCGCAACCAGATCGCGAAGCTGGAGCTGGCGCAATATCGGTGAGCGCTCTTCACTCAGGTTCTCACCCTTCACCGGTGACACCTTCGTGACTTGCCTGCGGCGACCCGGAACCTAGCTTCCCTCGCAACCGCCCCCCAAGGAGACGACGCATGCAAGACCATCCGTGGATCAAGTCCTACCCCGAAGGCCTGCGCTGGGACGTCGACCTGCCCGTGCGGCCGGTTCAGGACATCATCGATGCCTCCGCCGCGCAGTGGCCCACGCTGAACGCCATTGCCTTCTTCGGCATCCTCAAGGCCGGCGGCGTGGTGGCGAACTACTCGCCGCTGGCGATGTAGCCCCGAGGCCATGGAATACATTTCCGGACATCGGAACAATCAAGAGACCCAAGCGACGCCATGCCCACCGAGCGCTCCGCCAAAGTCCGCAAGACCCGCCTGGCCGGCGACACGGCCCACACCTCGCACGTCGTCACCGAGATCGATGACGACGACCCGGTTTTCGTCAGCGCGATCGGCCGCGGCTTTGCCATCCTGCGTTGCTTCAAGCGCACGGCCAAGGTCCTCGGCAACAAGGAGTTGGCCGAGCTGACCGGCCTGCCCAAGTCCACCGTCGCGCGGCTCACCTACACGCTCACCAAGCTCGGCTACCTCGAGTTCCTGCCCTCGACCGAGAAGTACGCGCTGGGCATCGGCGCACTCACGCTGGGCCAGACCTACCTCGCCGGCCTGGACGTGCGCGAAGTGGCGAGACCGCTCATGCAGCAACTCGCCGACGACGTGGGCGCCACGGTCGCGCTCGGGGCGCACCACGGGCAGGACATGGTGTTCCTGGACATCGCGCACGGCAACCAAGTCTTCATGATGCGCGTGGCCGTCGGCCAGCGCGTGCCGCACGGCATGACGGCCCTTGGTCGCGCCTACATCGCCGCCTTGAGCGAGGACGAGCGCGACGCCTTCTCGCGCGACTACAAGAAGCGCGTCAAGCCCTCCGATTGGGCGCGCATCGAGGCGCTCACGCAGCAGGCCATCCACGACCACGAGAAGTACGGCTTCTGCTTCTCGCTGGGCGAGTGGAGCGACGACGTCTTCGCCGCCGGCGTGCCGATGGTCTCCAACGACCGCTCCAAGATCCTCGCCTTCAGCTGCAGCGGACCGGTGCATGAGATGACGCGCAAGCGACTCATCACCGAGATCGGCCCGCGCCTCACAGCCCTGCGAGACAAGGTGCATGCGACGCTGGGCGGAGTGTTCTGAACTCATGCGTTCCGTGCGAACTCGACTGCTGCATCTTCACGGTTGACAGCCGCACCGCACACCGCTCACAATCCGCCCCGCTCCGGGGTGCATGCCTTCCGCCAGGAAACGCATGCTGAGATGGTGAATCCGAACCCGCGAACTTGAACCGGCTAGTACCGGCGTAAGAAGAGCTGTCAGTCCTGTCGTCTTCGGTCCCGTGGCGGATTCGAGGCGTGCCGGGCGGCCTTCGGAGCACTCATCGTGACCCCCAAGGACACCGCCCATGAATGCACCCGACCCGCTCGCCATCGCCGACATCACCCCGTCTGCACTCGAACTCGCCCGCGAGCCCTTCCCCGCCTCACGCAAGCACTACGCCGAAGCCGCCCGCGCGGACCTCGCCGCGCCGCTTCGCGTCCCGAGCCGCGAGGTGCGACTGAGCAATGGCGAGCTCGTCTCGCTGTACGACACCTCCGGCCCCTACAGCGACCCGACGGCCGACATTGACGTGAAGCGCGGCTTGCCGGACGTGCGCAGCACCTGGCTGGACGCGCGGGCCGACACCGAGACCTATGCGGCGCGCGCCCACCTGCCGATCGACGATGGCGCCACGCACGCCGACCGCGACGCCGCGCGCATCGCGCAGCTGCGCATCGATGCGGCCGCGCTTCAACGCACGCCGCGCCGCGCCAAGGCCGGCGGCAACGTCACGCAGATGCACTACGCACGCCGCGGCATCGTGACGCCGGAGATGGAATACGTCGCGATCCGCGAGAACGGCCGGCGCGAATGGATGCAGGAATACCTCGCCGATGCCGAGCGCGAAAAGCGCCTTCGCGGCAACCCGATGGGCGCGCGCATCCCCGACATCATCACGCCCGAGTTCGTGTGCGACGAAGTGGCCCGGGGCCGCGCCATCATCCCCGCGAACATCAACCACACCGAGCTCGAGCCGATGGCCATCGGCCGCAACTTCCTCGTGAAGATCAACGCCAACATCGGCAACTCCGCCGTCACCTCGAGCATCGAGGAGGAGGTGGAGAAGCTGGTGTGGGCCATCCGCTGGGGCGCGGACAACGTGATGGACCTCTCGACGGGCCGCAACATCCACACCACGCGCGACTGGATCGTGCGCAACTCGCCGGTGCCCATCGGCACCGTGCCCATCTACCAGGCGCTGGAGAAGGTGGGCGGCGTGGCCGAGGACCTGACCTGGGAGATCTACCGCGACACGCTCATCGAGCAGGCCGAACAAGGGGTGGACTACTTCACCATCCACGCCGGGCTGCGCCTGCCCTTCATCCACCTCACCGCCAACCGCCGCACGGGCATCGTGTCGCGTGGCGGTTCGATCATGGCCAAGTGGTGCATCGCGCACCACCGCGAGAGCTTCCTGTACGAGCACTTCGAGGACATCTGCGACATCATGAAGTCGTACGACGTGAGCTTCTCGCTGGGCGACGGCCTGCGCCCGGGCAGTGCGGCGGATGCGAACGACGAGGCGCAGTTCGCCGAGCTGCGCACCCTGGGCGAGCTCACGCAGCTCGCGTGGAAGCATGACGTGCAGACCATGATCGAAGGGCCCGGCCACGTGCCCATGCACCTCGTCCAGGCCAACATGGACGAGCAACTGAAGCACTGCCACGAGGCGCCCTTCTACACGCTCGGGCCGCTGACCATCGACATTGCACCGGGCTACGACCACATCGCCTCGGCCATCGGCGCGGCCATGATCGGCTGGATGGGCACGGCCATGCTGTGCTACGTGACGCCCAAGGAGCACCTGGGCCTGCCCGACCGCGAGGACGTGAAGCAAGGGATCATCGCGTACAAGATCGCCGCGCATGCGGCCGACATCGCCAAGGGCCACCCCGGCGCGCGGGCACGCGACGACGCGCTGTCCAAGGCGCGCTTCGAGTTCCGCTGGCACGACCAGTTCAACCTCTCGCTCGACCCCGACACCGCGCGCAACTTCCACGACGAGACGCTGCCCAAGGAGGCCAGCAAGGTCGCGCACTTCTGCTCGATGTGCGGGCCGAAGTTCTGCTCGATGAAGATCACGCAGGAGGTGCGCGAGTTCGCGGCCGTGCAGCAAGGCATGCAGGAGAAGTCGGCGCAGTTCAAGGCAGGCGGCGGCGAGCTCTACATCCCGATCGCGTCCAGGGCCTGAGCCATGCTTGCAGGCATGAAGGCAGATCGACTGAAGATCGGCATCGCCGGCGCCGGCCTGCTCGGGCGCCTGCTCGCGTGGCGGCTCGGCCGCCTGGGGCACGAGGTGGCGGTGTTCGACGCGGCCGCGGATGCCGCCCCGCGCTTCGGCGCCCGGCAGGCTGCCGCCTTCAGTGCGGCGGGCATGCTCAGCCCGCTGGCGGAGTTCGAGAACGCGGGCCGGTCCGTGTCGGCGCTCGGCGTGCGCTCGCTCGCCATGTGGCCGTCCATCGCGTCGCAGCTCACGCGCGCACCCTTTCTCGCGCGGCACGGCAGCCTGCTGGCCGCACACGGCGGCGACCTCGGCACGGCGCTGCGCATGCTGTCGCGCCTGAAGTCCGCGCCTGCGCCGCTGCGCCCGCCGGAACTGCTCGATCACGACCAGCTCGGGCGGCTCGAGCCGGCGGTGCACGGCGTGGCGCACGCCTGGCTGCTGCCCGACGAAGGGCAGCTCGACCCGCTGCAGATGCTCGCGGCGCTGCAGGCGGATGCGTGCGCGGCAGGCGTGCGCTGGCACTGGAACCGGCCGGTGGCCGACGCGCTGCCGCATGCCATGCATTGCGCGGACGGAATGTCGGAACGCTTCGACCTCGTCTTCGACGTTCGCGGCGTCGGCGCCAAGACACCAGCACCTGACAGCCTGCAGGTGCGCGGCGTGCGCGGCGAAACCGTGTGGCTTCATGCGGCAGGGCATGGGCTCTTGCGGCCGGTGCGGCTCTTGCATCCGCGCCATCGCGTGTACCTCGTGCCGCGGCCCGGCGACATCGTGGTGGTGGGCGCGACCGAGATCGAGAGCGAGGACCGTTCGCCGGTCTCCCTGCGCAGCGCCGTCGAGCTGATGGCCGCCGCGCACAGCGTGATGCCGGCGCTCGCCGAAGCACGCATCCTGCGCATGGACAGCAACCTGCGCCCCGCCCTGCCCGACAACGAACCGCGCATCGACGCGGAGCCGGGGCGCGTGCGCATTAACGGGCTGTTCCGCCACGGGTGGCTCGTCGCGCCGGCGATGGTGCAGGACGCGTTGGAGTCCTGCGGCCTCGTGAACAAGGCACACCCCGAATTCGCGGAGGCGCTCGCATGAAGGCCCAGACAGAGACCGAGACCACCATCGAGATCCAGCTGGACGGCCAGCCGCGCCGCGTGGACGAACACTGCAGCCTGCAGCAGCTGGTGGAAGAGCTCGGCCTTCAGCCCCCGGATGCAGCCACCGCGGTGAACGGCCGGTTCGTGCCGCGCGCGGCACGTGGCGACCATCGTTTGCAGCCCGGCGATTCGGTGCTGCTGTTCCGCGCCATCGTCGGAGGTTGACCCTTGACTGAACACGCCATCGCCGACACCTGGAAGGTCGGCAGCACCGAACTCGCGAGCCGCTTCCTGCTCGGCAGCGCCGGCTACCCTTCTCCGCAAACCGTGCGCGACGCGATCGCCGCATCGGGCACGCAGGTCGTCACTGTCGGGCTCAAGCGCAGCCTGGCCGCCGCGGGCGACAACGGCTTCATCGGCATGATCCGCGACGCCGTGCGCACGCAAGGCGCGCGCTTGTTGCCCAACACCGCCGGCTGCCGCCAGGCGCGCGAAGCGGTGGAGCTCGCCCACATGGCGCGCGAGCTGTACGACACGGCGTGGATCAAGCTCGAGGTGATCGGCGACGAGCACACCTTGCAGCCCGACCCCTTCGAACTCGTCGACGCCGCGCGGCAACTCGTGCGCGACGGCTTCACCGTGCTGCCCTACTGCACCGATGACCTCGTGACCTGCCGACGCCTCCTCGATGCCGGCTGCCCGGTGCTCATGCCCTGGGCGGCGCCCATCGGCTCGGGCCAGGGCCTCATCAACCCGCAGGCGCTGCGCACGCTGCGTGAGCGGCTGCCCGATGCCACGCTCATCATCGATGCCGGCATCGGCGCGCCATCACATGCCGCGCAAGCCATGGAGATGGGTTTCGACGCGGTGCTGCTCAACTCCGCCGTGTCGCAGGCGCTCGACCCAGTCGCGATGGCCGGCGCCTTCCGTGATGCCATCCGCGCCGGCCGCGCGGCGTTTCGGGCGGGCGTGATGGCAAGCCAGTCCTTCGCCGTGCCGAGCACACCGGTCACCGGCCAGCCCTTCATCCTGGGCTCGTGAGATGACCGAACCACGCCCCATCGTCTGGAGCATCGCCGGCACCGACAGCGGCGGTGGCGCGGGCCTGGCGGCCGACCAGCGCATGGCCGATGCCTTCGGCGTGCACCTGTGCAGCGTGGTGGCGGCCATCACGGCGCAGAACTCGATGCGCGTCACGCACATTGCGCCGGTGGGCGCGCAGCGGCTGGACGCGCAGCTCGCCGCACTCGACGAAGACATGCCGCCGCGCGTCGTCAAGACGGGCTTGCTGGGCACGGCCGAGCAGATCGAGCGCGTGGCCCACTGGATCGACCGGCTGCGTGCGCGTGCCGACGTGGCGCTGGTGGTGGACCCGGTGCTCTCGTCCAGCACCGGCGCGGCCTTCGCCAGCTCCGATGCGCTGCGCGCCTACCGCGACCAGCTGTTGCCGCGCACCACGGTGCTCACGCCCAACCGACACGAAGCCGAGCGGCTGCTCGGTGCGCCCGCTGACGTGCCCAGCATGGCGCGGCAGCTCAAGGCCATGGGGGCGGGCACGGTGTGCATCAAGGGCGGCGACCACATCGATGTCAGCGGGTTGTCGCTCGACTGGCTGGACAGTGCGCATGCCCATGGTTGGCTTGCCAACGAACGCATCGCCACGCCGCACACGCACGGCACCGGCTGCAGCTTCGCGACGGCGGTGGCATCGGCCATGGCGCTGGGCTTCGTGAGCGCCGACGCGGTGGTGCTGGCCAAGATGGCGACCACGCATGCGATCGCCCTCGGCAGCGCCGCGGGCCACGGTGCCGGGCCGGTGCGGGCGCAGGCGGGCTTTGCGAGGGATCCGTCGCGACTGCCGTGGATGTCGTGGTCGGAATCGCCGGACTTCGAGCGACGGCCCTTGCCCGCCACGCGCCGAAAGCTCGGCCTCTATGCCATCGTCGAGAGCGCCGAGCGTGTGAAGGCGGTGCTCGACGCCGGCGTGCGCACCGTGCAGCTGCGCATCAAGACGCCGACGCAGCCGGATGCGACCTGGCATGGCGTGCTGTGCGATGAGATCGTGCAGAGCATCGTCGCCTGCAAGGCGGCTGGCGCAGAGCTCTTCGTCAACGACCACTGGCAACTCGCGCTGGAGCTGGGCGCCACCGGCGTGCACCTCGGTCAGGAAGACCTGGCCGCGCTCAGCGACGCGCAACGTGCGCGGGTGCGCGACGGCAGCGCGTCCCTCGGCATCAGCTCGCACAGCCTGTGGGAGCTTTGCCGTGCCGCATCGATGTCGCCGCGCTACATCGCGTGCGGGCCGGTGTGGCCGACACTCACCAAGGCGATGCCCTGGCGTCCGCAAGGACTGCACAACCTGGGTTGGTGGTGCGATGTGTCACCGGCGCCGGTGGTGGCCATCGGCGGTGTGCTGGGTGCCGACCAGGTGCGCGACGCGGCGCGATGCGGGGCGGATGGCGTGTGCATCGTGCGAGGGCTTGGGGACGACCCGAGGGCCACCGTGCCGGTCTTCGAGGCCTCGTTGGCCGAAGGCGAAGGAATGCCGCGCCTCGCGCGGCATTCCGAGTTGCCTTGGCCGAGTCTCTGAGCAGGCCAAGGTCTCAACTACTTCTTGCCGTCGCCGCCCGGCACGGCGCTCTTCATCGCGGCGACGAAGGCCGGGTCGTTGAGGAAGCCGTTCCACTTCGTAATCAGCTCATTGAAGGCTGCCTGCGTGACCACCTTCGCGTTCACGACCTGGGTGATGGCGGCGTTCAGGTAGACCAGTTCGTCATAGCGCTTGTAGCCCTTGCCCTTGAGCTGCGTCACGCCATAGTTGCTGTAGCCGAAGGCCGTGTAGAGCTGGTTCCACTGCGAGGAACCCGGCGCGTACTTCACCTCGGTGACCACCGGCGGCTTCGGAGCCGGAGCGGGCGCGGGGGCCGGCGCGGGACGAGGAGGTTCCGGTGTCTTCGGCGCGGGTGCAGGTGCAGGCGTATTGGTCTTCGGCGGCTCCGGGGCCTTGGGTGCAGGTGCCGGTGCGGGTGCGGTGGTCTTGGGCGGCTCGGGTGCTTTCGGTGCCGGTGCAGGGGCAGGTGCCGGTGCCGTCGTCTTCGGCGGTTCGGGCGCCTTGGGTGCCGGCGCGGGCGCAGGCGGCGTGGTCGGCTTCGGGGGCTCCGGCGCCTTCGGTGCGGGGGCTGGCGCAGGTGCGGGAGCCGGTGCGGGCGCCGGTGCAGTCACGCCGCCACAGCTCCCCGTCACGTTCACCCGAATCCATCCCGTGCTCGGCTTGTCGCCATCTGCATTGATGACGATGCGCACGTTGTTCACGCCGGCGAAGAGATACGGCTGCGTCCAGACGGTCTTGAGCCTGTTGGCCTCGAGATCGAGCTTCGTGTTCTGCGCAATCAGCGTGTCGTTGGCATACAAACGGTTGGTGGTGTTCGCGATCGCCGTGGCCGACTGTTCGTCGTACTTCACGTTGAATGCGCAGCGCCCGCTGCCCGAGCTGATCGCGTCCGAGCCCGACATCGTGAGCGTGACGATGCCGCTCGTGCCGGTGCTCACCGCACCTTGCGTGACCACCGTCATGCCATCGGGCTTGACGAAGCGGAAGAGCCCGGTCACCTGAGGGCCGCTCAGGGCCGAAGGCACGACGGGCTTGGCGGGTTCGACGCCATGCGAAGAGGCGGCTGCGGCCAGCGCCGAGATCATGAACAGAACTTTGGATTTCATCTTGCGTCCTTTAAAGGGAGTCCTCGGGACTCCGGTTTCACGAGGTCTGCAAGCGGAAACCTTCGGGACGCGACTCACGCAGAACGCGTCCGTCCTGCCCTTGTGCAACCCCGCTATCTTCTGCATGTCTGCAGGAAGACCGGAGGCTTTGCGTCCCCGCTTTTCAGCGGGTTTGCCAACTGTGCAGGCGCAGCTTATGGCCGCTGCACTTACTTTCGGTAGCAGATTTCGACGAGCGGTTTCAACTCATCGCTGAGCGGCGCGAGGGCACAGCGCTTGCCTCGTCGAACGCAAACAACGTCACGCTCGCGCCTTGAAACGCCACCCACCCCACCGCATCGACCACGACAAGGACCAGCGCCTCGAGGGCTTCGTGCGGGTGCGCGGCGCCCGCGAGCACAACCTGAAGGAGGTGGACGTGGACATCCCGCGCGACGCGCTGGTGGTGTTCAGCGGCGTCTCCGGCTCGGGCAAGTCCTCGCTTGCCTTCGGCACGATCTACGCGGAGGCGCAACGCCGCTATTTCGAATCGGTGGCGCCCTACGCACGCCGGCTGATCGACCAGGTGGGCGTCCCGGACGTGGACGCCATCGATGGGCTGCCGCCCGCCGTGGCCTTGCAGCAGCAGCGCGGAACACCCAGCACGCGCTCGTCGGTGGGCAGCGTGACGACCCTGTCCAGCCTCCTGCGCATGCTGTACTCGCGCGCCGGCGAGTACCCGGCGAAGCAGCCCATGCTGTACGCGGAAGACTTTTCGCCCAACACCGCGCAAGGCGCCTGCCCGACCTGTCACGGCCTGGGCCGCATCTACGAGGTGACCGAGGCGACGATGGTGCCCGACGATTCCCTCACGATTCGAGAACGCGCCATCGCCTCGTGGCCGCCGGCCTGGCAAGGTCAGAACCTGCGCGACATCCTCGTCTCGATGAGCATCGACGTCGACAAGCCCTGGCGTGACCTTCCCAAGAAGACGCGCGACTTGATCCTCTTCACCGAAGAGCAGCCGACGGTGCCGGTGTATGCGGGCTTCACGCCGGCCGAGACGAAAGCGGCACTGAAGTCGAAGATGGAGCCGAGCTACCAGGGCACCTTCACCGGCGCGCGGCGCTATGTGCTGCACACCTTCGCCACCACGCAAAGCACCCTGATGAAGAAGCGCGTCTCGCGTTTCATGGTGGGCACCACCTGCCCCGAGTGCGACGGCAAGCGGCTCAAGCGCGAGGCGCTGTCGGTGCGCTTCGCGGGCTTCGACATCGGCGAGATATCGCGCATGAGCCTGTCGCAGCTTGCCGGCGTGCTCGCGCCGGTGGCCGAGGGCCGCTTCGACCACGCCGGCGGTGACGAGAAGTCAACGCTCAGCCGAAGCGCAGCACGAGCCGACACCGCGCGCCGCGTGGCCGCCGGCGGCTCGTCGCATGCCGCAGCGCCCGACGTGCGGCGCACGCCCAACCTGTCGGCGGAAAAACGCATTGCCGCGCAGCGCATCGCGGGCGACCTGCTGGAGCGCGTGAACACGCTCACCGAGCTGGGCCTGGGCTATCTCTCGCTGGACCGCAGCACGCCGACCCTCTCGCCGGGCGAGCTGCAACGCCTGCGTCTTGCCACGCAGATCCGCTCCAACCTCTTCGGCGTGGTCTACGTGCTGGACGAGCCTTCGGCGGGCCTGCACCCCGCCGACAGCGAGGCCTTGTTCACGGCGCTGCAACAGCTCAAGCAATCCGGCAATTCGATCTTCGTGGTCGAGCACGACCTGGAGATGATGCGGCGCGCCGACTGGCTGGTGGACGTGGGGCCGGATGCCGGCGAACTGGGCGGGCACGTGCTGTACAGCGGGCCGCCGGCAGGCCTGAAGAAGATCGAGGCTTCCAGGACCGCACGCTACCTCTTTACAGATCACGCGCAGTCGCCGCGCACTCCGCGCACTCCCGAACGCTGGTTGAAGCTCGAAGCCATCACGCGCAACAACCTGCACCGGCTGGACGTGGGCATCCCGCTCGGCGTATTCACCGCCGTCACCGGCGTGTCGGGGTCGGGCAAGTCCAGCCTCATCAGCCAGGCGCTGGTGGAGCTCGTCTCCGCGCAGCTCGGCCACGAACCACCGGTGGACGACGAGGACGCCGAAGCCCTGGACAGCGCACCGATGGTGATGACCAGCGGCCACATCGCCGCCGGCATGGACGGCATCAGGCGCCTCGTGCGCGTGGACCAGAAGCCCATCGGACGCACGCCGCGCTCCAACCTCGCGACCTACACCGGCCTCTTCGACAACGTGCGCAAGCTGTTCGCCGCCACCAAGGCCGCTCGCGCAAGGCGCTACGACGCCGCCCGCTTTTCCTTCAACGTCGCCAAGGGCCGCTGCGAGACCTGCGAAGGCGAAGGTTTCGTGAGCGTGGAGCTGCTGTTCATGCCGAGCGTCTATGCGCCCTGCCCCAGCTGCCACGGCGCACGCTACAACGACGAGACGCTGAAGATCACCTGGCGCGACAAGAACATCGCCGAGGTGCTGCGCATGACGGTGGACGAAGCGTGCGGCTTCTTCGCCGACGAGCCTGCCACGCTTCGGCCCCTGAAGCTGCTGCAGGACATTGGCCTGGGCTACCTGCGCCTGGGCCAGCCCGCCACCGAGCTGTCGGGCGGCGAGGCGCAACGCATCAAGCTCGCGACCGAGCTGCAGCGCATGCAGCGCGGCGACACGCTCTACGTCCTGGACGAGCCGACCACGGGGTTGCACCCGTCGGACGTGGACAAGCTCATGGCACAGCTCGATGGGCTGGTGGCCGCCGGCAACACGGTGGTGATCATCGAGCACGAGATGCGCGTCATCGCCGCGAGCGACTGGGTGATCGACATGGGGCCTGGGGCCGGCGCGCAAGGCGGCCGCGTCGTCGCCAGCGGGCCGCCGTCCGAGGTGAGCCGCGCAGCCGGCAGTCGTACTGCGCCTTACCTCGCACGGCATTCAGGCTGACGGGTCGCGTCGGACGCCGGCCAAGAAGAAACGCCCGCCAAAAAAGCAGCCGGCGGTCAGGCGCAAGTGATGCGGCTGCTGCTCGACACCAACGTCCTCTCCGAACTGCTACGCGCGCTGTCTCGCGTCAATCTACCGCCCGGATCGCATCCCTCAAGCTCTGCCCGATGTGCGGCCTGTCCTTGAACGGGTCGCTGGGGTTGCGCACCAGCATGATGTCTTCCATCCGCGTCTGCACCGGCCCGAGCGCATGCGGGTGGCTGAAGATGTAGAACTTGTTGTCGGCAACCGCGTCCATCACCATGCGCGCGATGTCCGCGGCACTGAGCTTGCCGGAGTTCACTGCCTTCTCGCCCAGGGCTTGCGCGATCAGTTGGCTCTTCGTGGGCTTGGCCTCGCCGGCCAGGTCGCTCGGCCGGTTGCGGTCGCTCTTGTGGATGCCAGTGGGCACGAAGTACGGGCACAGCACCGAGCAATGGACCTGATCGGTCACCAGCGCCAGGTCCTGGTACATCGTCTCGCTCATCGACACCACGGCCTGCTTGGTGACGTTGTACGAGCCCATGTTGGGCATGTTCACCATGCCGGCCATGGACGCGGTGTTGACGATGTGGCCTTCGTAGGCCGGGTCCTTCTTCGCGGCCTCCAGCATCATCGGCGTGAACACGCGAACGCCGTGCGCCACGCCCATGAGGTTCACGCCCACCACCCACTCCCAGTCCTTGACGGAGTGTTCCCAGATGAGCCCGCCCGAGCTCACGCCGGCGTTGTTGAAGACGAAGTGCGGCGCGCCGAAGCGCTCCAGCGTTGCGCGGCCCAAGGCCTCGACCTGCTCGGCCTTGGACACGTCGAGCCGGAAGGGCAGCACCTTCGCACCCAGCGCCTCGATCTCGGCCGCGGCCTTGTCCAGCGCGTCCTGCTGCACGTCGGCCATCACCACGTTCATGCCGGCCTGCGCGCACAGGCGCGAGGTCTCCAGCCCGAAGCCGGAGGCGGCGCCGGTGATGACGGCCGTCTTGCCCTGGAATGTCTTCATGTACCTGTCCTTGTGACTGCTCGCGGATTCGCGTCCGCGTTGGGTTCTGTGTCTACTGAGCGGCTTCGGCCTTCTTCACCTGGTAGCCCAGCCGCGGGAAGTGCACGACGACACGGCCGGCGCGCTCGTCGTGGCGCTCGATGGCGACTTCATCGTTGGTCAGGCCGACGATGCGCCCAGTGACGCTGTCCTGCGCGTAGTCGGTGGGTGTTACGGTGACGGCATCGCCGGCGGCGAAGGGCTGGCCTTCCTCGACCTTCACGGGCGCGGTCGCCGTCGCCGAACGCGCGACGGCAATCGCTTCCTCGCTCGTGAACTTCAGCTTCTCGCCATGGCCGAAGGCCTGCATGCGTGCGAACCACTGCATGGTCTTCGCGAACGGCGCGAGCACGCCATTCACCGGCGGCACGCGCTCGATGTACCAGACGGACTGCGCGATGGCGAAGTCGGCGATGGAGGCGGCCTGGCCGCAGACGAAGGGCCGGCCGTCCGACAGCTGCTGTTCGAGCCAGCCGAGCTGCGTCTTCACGTTGGCCGCCGCATCGCCCGGGGTCGAGCGGCGCGCGGTCCCCATCATCGCGCCGCGGTCAGCAGCAAAGGCCTTGACGGCTTCGGGCGGCAGGCCCGCGAAGATGTGCGCCGCGCCCGCCGGCTGCATGGTGTACGGAATGGCCGACCAGAAGAGCGCCGTGTCGGCCCAGTGCGCCACCATGTGCTGCGCGCCGCCGGCCTCGGCCGGGTACAGCGGGGGCGTCGGGAACAGCCTGTCGATCACACGGCACATGAGCGCCGTGTCGCAATAGACGTCCGCGCCGATCTGCATGAAGGGCGTGCGGCGGTAGCCGCCGGTGAGCGCCATCACGTCGGGCTTGGGCAGCATGGTCGGCACCGTCACCGACTTCCATGCGATGCCCTTCATGCCGAGCACGAGGCGGATCTTCTCGGAGAACGGCGAACTGGCGTAGTGGTGAAGGATGAGGTCGGTCATGTTGGTGGTCACACGGACACCGGCATCGCGCGCCGGATGATGCTGTCGACATCGACGCTCGAGGGTAGCGTGCCGAAGGCGTATCCCCAGTCACCTGCGAGACGCGATCGGATGAAGGCATCGGCCACTGGCTCGCTCGCGTGCTGCATGAGCAAGGCCGCCTGCACCGCGAGCGCCACGTCCTGCGCGAGGCGGCGCGCATCGGTCTCGCTGGTCGCGTCGTCGATGCGGCCGGGCAGCGAATCGGCGAAGCTGTCGAAGGCCACGTTCGAGCCTCGCGCCGGCGCCAGCTCGGCGGCGATCGCATCGGCCATCGCGCCCTTGCGCACCGCGCGCAAGAGGTCCAGCGCCATGATGTTGCCCGCGCCTTCCCAGATGGAGTTGAGCGGCATCTCGCGGTAGATGCGCGCCATCACGCCCTCGCCTGCCGATTCGACGTAGCCGTTGCCGCCCAGACACTCCATCGCCTCCTGCGCGAAATGGCTGCCGCGCTTGCAGATCCAGAACTTCGCCACCGGCGTGAGCAGGCGGCGCATCAGGGCCTCGTGTGCATCGGTGGTCGCGTCGAAGGCGCGCGCCAGGCGCAGGGCGAGCGCCATCGAGGCTTCGCTCTCGAGCGCGAGATCGGCGAGCACGTTGCGCATCGCGGGCTGGTCGATCAGCGGCTTGCCGAAGGCGCTGCGCTGCGCGGTGTGGTTGAGCGCGAGCGACAAGGCCTGGCGCATGAGGCCGGCCGTGCCTAGCGAGCAATCGAGCCGCGTGAGGTTGCCCATCTCGAGGATCTGCGGCACGCCGCGGCCTTCTTCACCGACGAGCCAGGCGTGCGCACCTTCGAACTCCACCTCGGAACTCGCGTTGGCCTTGTTGCCGAGCTTGTCCTTGAGCCGCTGGACGCGCATCGGGTTCACCGTGCCATCGGGCCGCCAGCGCGGCAGGAAGAAGCAGCTCAAGCCCGCGGGCGCCTGCGCGAGGATGAGGAAGGCATCGCACATCGGCGCGCTGAGGAACCACTTGTGGCCGGTGATGGCATAGCGCTCGCCCCAGGCATCTCGGCCGTCGCGCACCGCCTGCGTAGTGTTGGCGCGAACGTCGGAGCCGCCCTGCTTCTCTGTCATGCCCATGCCCATGGTCACGCCTTCTTTCTGCGACGCCGGGACGAAGCGCGGGTCGTAGACGCGGCTGGTGAGCTTGGCGCCCCATTCGGCGGCGATGGCCGCGTTGCCCTGCAAGGCGGGCGTGACCGCGTAGGTCATCGAGATCGGGCACAGCGTAGACGGCTCGGTCTCTGTGAACATCATGAAGCCGGCCGCGCGCTTGACATGCGCATGGCCGCCGCCCGCCCACGGCGTGCCGTGCAGGCCGGAGCCGACGGCCAGCGACATCAACGCGTGATAGCTCGGGTGGAACTCCACCGTGTCCACGCGCCGGCCGAAGCGGTCGTGCGTGTGCAGCACGGGCGTGTGAATGTTGGCGAGGCGGGCGTGGGTCTGGAACTCTTCGGTGCCGAGCACGGCGCCGAGCTCATCGAGGTGGTCGGTGCCAAGCGAGGGTGCGTTGAAGCGCAGCGCGTCGCGCAGCGGCAGGTTGCTCGCGAAGAGGTTGTAGTTCGAGAGCGGGCCGACCTGGTTGAAGACTTCGTGTGTCGTGGTCATGGTTCCACTCCTGTTGCGAAAGACTCTTTCAACCACAGAGGACACAGAGAACACAGAGAAGAACCTTGCCCGGTCCCCTCTGTGCTCCGTCAGTGTCCGTCAGTGTCCTCTGTACCTTCTCTGTGTCCTCTGTGTCCTCTGTGGTGAAACTCTTCGCCGGGATGACAAGCTGTCAGCGTCAGACCAGCTTCACCAACTGCTTGCCGAAGTTCTTGCCCTTCAGCAATCCGATGAACGCCTCCGGCGCCGATTCAATCCCTTGCGCCACGCTCTCGCGGAACTTCATCTTTCCGGTGGCCACCATGCCGCCCAGCTCCTTCAGCGCCTCGGGCCACACCTCCATGTGCTCGCTCACGATGAAGCCTTCCACCTTCATGCGCGACTGCAGGATGAGCTGCGGGTACGTCATCGGAATCGGCTCACCGTTGTAGCCGGAGATCATTCCGCAGAAGGCCATGCGGCCGAAGGCGTTCATGCGCAGCATCACCGCGTCGAGGATCACGCCGCCCACATTCTCGAAGTAGCCGTCGATGCCGCTCGGGCACGCATCCTTGAGCGCCGTGGACAAGGACTTCAGGTCCGAATGCAGCTTGTAGTCCACGCAGGCGTCGAAGCCGAGCTCTTCCACCACGTAGCGGCACTTGTCCGGCCCGCCGGCAATGCCCACCGCGCGGCAGCCGCGCGCTTTGGCGAGCTGGCCCACCACGCTGCCCACTGCACCGCTGGCCGCGCTCACCACGATGGTCTCGCCGGCCTTGGGGGTGCAGATCTTCACGAGACCGTACCAGGCCGTCACGCCAGGCATGCCCACCGCGCCGAGGTAGGCCGACAGCGGGATGTGCGTCGTGTCCACCTTGCGCAGCATGCCCGGCTGGTTGCCGTCGACCACGGCGTACTGCTGCCAGCCGCCCATGCCCACGACCTTGTCGCCGGGCTTGTAGTTCGGGCTCTTCGACTCCACCACCTCGCCCACCGTGCCGCCGATCATGACGGTGTTCAAAGGCTGCGGCTGCGCATAGCTCTTCGCGTCGTTCATGCGCCCGCGCATGTACGGGTCCAGCGAGAGGTAGTGGTTGCGCACGAGCACCTGGCCGTCGGCGAGGGCCGGCACCGGCGACTCGACCAGCTTGAAGTTGTCGGCCGTCGCCTCGCCGTGCGGGCGGGACACGAGGTGGATCTGCTGGTTGGTGGTCATGGTGGTTCCTTTCAGTCGGAGGCGTTGAGCCTCTTGAGTTGGCGGCCGCCGGCTGGCAGCGCCTTGAGGTACTTGAAGGTGCCGGTGGCGTGCGCGACGAGCGTGCCGTCGTCGGCGAGGATGGACCCTTCGCAGAAGGCGAAGCTGCTGGTCTGGTGCAGCACCTTGGCCTTCGCGAGCAGCCGGCCAAGGCCCGGCCGCATGAAGCTCGTCTTCATCTCGATGGTGACGACGCCGCGCGGGTCAGGCGGTGCGCCGTCCTTGGGACTGCGTGCCGCGTGCGCCATCGCGACGTCCAGCAAGGTCATGGACACGCCGCCGTGCACCACGCTCCAGGAGTTCATGTGCTCCTCGCGCGGCTGCATGGCGATCTCGGCCTCGCCGTTCTCGAAGCGAAGCAGCTCGAAGCCCAGCGCCTCGACGAAGGGGATGTGGACCTGGAACTTCATGCGGCTTCCGTGGCTGTCGAAGGTCAATGCGAGTGAACAGCGCTCACGCCGCCGTCCACCGCAAGAATCTGCCCGGTGATGTGCTTGCCCGCGGCCGACGCAAACAGCAGCGCCGCGCCCTTGAGGTCGTCGTCGTCGCCGATGCGCCCGAGCGGCGCACCTTTGGCGAGGTTCTCCACGCCCACCGCCTGCAGGGTGCCGCGCGACATCTTGCTCGGGAACATGCCGGGCGCCAGCGCGTTCACCGTGATGCCGTACGCCCCCCACTCCCCGGCCAGCGCCCGCGTGAAGTTCACCACCGCGCCCTTGCTCGTGTGGTAGGCCAGCGCCTTCAGCGCGATGGAGCCCGACAGACCGGCGATGGACGCGATGTTGATGATGCGCCCCGAGCGACGCGGGATCATGCTCGCGCGTCCGATCGCCTGGCTCATGAGAAAGATGCTGCGGATGTTGAGGTTCATGACCTTGTCCCAGCTGTCCAGCGGATGATCCTCGGCCGGCGCGCCCCAGGTGGCGCCCGCGTTGTTCACGAGGATGTCCACCTGCCCGAGGCGCTGCATGGCCTCGCTGGCCACGCGCTCGATCTCCAGCGGCTCGCTCGCGTCGGCCGCAATCCATCGGGTGTCGATGCCCTTGTCCTGCAGCAGCGCCGCGGCCTCCTCCAGGTCGCCGGCCTTGCGCGAGGTGAGCAGGATCTTCGCGCCCGCCTCGCCCAGCGATTCGGCGATCTGAAGCCCCAGCCCGCGGGAGCCGCCCGTGACGAGCGCCGTCTTGCCGCTCAGGTCGAACAACTGCTGGATGGGTGTGCTCATGATGGGTGGACTACTTGTTGAGTGACTTGAAGAAGGCGCGGCTGTCGGTGGGACGGCCGAGGAACTCGCGCACCAGATCCTTGGGCGCCACCTGAGCGCCATTGGCAAGCACCGTGTCGCGGTACCGCTTGCCCACGTCGGCCGAGAGGCGCTGTCCATCGAATGCGGTGCGCAGGTCTTCGGCCACCACCAGGCTCCAGAGGTAGCTGTAGTAGCCGGCCGGATAGCCGGTTGCGATGTGGCCGAAGCTGGCGGGCAGCATCGAGCCCTCGACGTACCCGAGCGGCGTGGTGTTTTCCATGCGGGCCCACAGCTTGAGCGGGTCCTGCGGCTCGCGGCCGTACATCGCGAGGTCGTAGCTGGCATACAGGTGCTGGCGCGAGACCTGGATGCCCTTGCCGAAGTGGCGTGCCTTGTCGGCCCGGGCGACGAGTGCCGCGGGCACCGGCTTGCAGGTCGGGCACACCTCCTTGAAGAGGGACAGCACCTGGGGGTCGTAGACCCAGTCTTCCAGCATCTGCGACGGCGCTTCGGAGAAATCGAGCTGCACGTTGGTGCCGCCCTGGCTGGCGTAGCGGGTGTGCGACAGCGTCTGGTGCAGCGCGTGGCCGAATTCGTGCAGCAGCGTCTTCAGCTCATCGATGGTCAGGCCCTTGCGGTCGAGGTTGGCGACTAGGCCGCCGACCGGCAGCCGGCCGATGGCGGTGGACGGATTGCGAAAGCCCCACATCGCCGCGTGCGAGAACTTGTCTTCACGCGGGTAGAGGTCCACGTAGAGCATGGCGATCGGCTGCTTGCTCGCCAGGTCCACCACCTCGAAAGCCTTTGCATCCGCATGCCACAGGGTTTGCTCCACCGGCACGAAGTCGACGTTGAAGAGCCGCGTCGCAATGCGGAAGACGAACTTCACGCTCGCATCCGACGGGAAGTACTGGCGGAACTGCTCCTCGTCGATCGCGAACTTCGCGCGGCGCGCCTTTTCGGTGTAGTAGGCGATGTCCCAGCGCTCGATCTTCGTGTCGGCGAGCTTGCGTTTCGTCTCGCGCGCCTTGAAGCCGCGCAGCAGCGCCACGTCGGCCTTCTCTCGCTGTTCCACCGCGCCCTTCACCGTGCCGAGGAACTTCTCGACCTCGGCCTCCGTCTCGGCCATGCGGCGTCGCTCGGCGAAGTTGGCGAAGGAATCGAAGCCGAACAGCCCGGCGTACTCGTGGCGCAGGGCCACCAGCTTCGACAAGGTTTCCAGGTTGTCCTGGCCGCCGCGGGTCTGGAAGGCGCGCCACATGCGCTCGCGCGTCTTCGGGTTCACTGCGCGCTCGATGACCGGCCCCGACACCGGGTAGGCCATGCCCAGCAGGTAGCGGCCTCGCTCGTCGCGCTTGGCGCTCTTCCACGCCTCGGGCGGCACGCCCTTGAGCTCGGCCTCGGTGAAGGCGACCTGCGTCTTGTCCTCGCGCACGCGGCGCTCGAACTCCTGCGCGAGCTTGCTGATCTGGTTATTGAGGTCTTCGGCCCGCTTGCGCTTGTCCTCGGGCAAGGCGGCGCCGGCGTCCTCGAAGGCGTCCATGGTGTCCTTGAGAAAGCGGCGGTCGATGTCGTCGGCCGGCTGCACCTGCCTGAGCAGCGCCAGCACCTTGGCGCTTTGCTGGAAGCTTGCGCTGAAGGCCTGGTAGCGCAGGTCACAGGCCTCGGTCGCATCGCGGATGGACTTGTCCAGGTGCACGGCCGTGAGCAGCGACATCGGGCCGTCGGTGTCTTCGTAGGTGCGGTACATCGCATCCAGCTGCTGCAAGAGCGTGGTGCCGCTGGTACCGGGCAGCTCCTCCAGCGCGGTCTGCGCACCCTTCAGCTCGGACATCATCCGGTCGCAGGCCGCGGTGACTTCATCGGCGTTCTTGTAGACCGGCATGGTGTATGGAACGGCGGCAGTCGCGGCGTGCGCTGCCGCGGCCAGGCCGAACGCCGCAACCAGGGCCACCGCCAGCGTGCGCGCCAAAGCCGGCGCGAAAACTTGTTTCTTCAAGGCTGCTCCGAAACGTAGTCGAGCACGCTGCGCGTGTCGCGCAGCGGCCCCAGTTGCGCAGCGACCGCCTTGTGGTGCGGGTGCTGCAGGTAGGCGTCCAGCGCCGCCGCATCGGCGAAGCTGGACACGAGAACCACGTCGACATTCGCCTCGAGATCGTCTCGGCGGATGCCCACGTCGAATTCATGCATGCCGGGAACAAGCGATCGGCAGCTGTCGAGCAGTGACTTGAAGCGAGGCGCGTCGGTCGCGTCCTTCAGCTTCCACATCACGATGTGACGCAGCATGCTGCTCAGCCCTTGTCGGCCAGCTTGTCGCTCATGCGCGAGCGCAGGTAGACCATCGCGATGCCGACCGCCGTCGCGATGACGCCCACGGCGATGATGGCGTAGCCCACCGCGTCGTTGCCGCGAGCGACCGAGAGGCCGAGCCCCACGCCCAGCAGGCCGCCGTAGATGAAGACCCAGATGAGGGTGTCGAGGGTGGACGGTTTCATGTGTTCAGTACCAGGCATCGTTCATGGAGCGGCAAGTATCGTCGCGTGTCTCCACCACTTTCAACCACGCGCCCACCTTCGGCAGCTCGTAGTGGAAGAAATAGCGGGCCGCGGCGAGCTTGCCCAGCGCCAGGTCGTCGCCGGCCGGGCGCCGGCGTGCGCACAGCGCCACGTCCAGCCAGATCCATGCGAGCACCGTATGGCCGAAGGCCTGCAGGTAGGGCGTGGCGTTGGCAAGCGCCTCCTCCGGGTTGCCGGTGGCCCAGGCGGCCTTGGTCGCGTTGCCGATGGCCTTGAGCGCGCCGGCCAGGGCGTTGGCATGCGCCGAGAGCTCGGCCGTGGCCATCGCCTGCTCGATGGTGGCGTTGATGCGCGAGGCCAGCAGCGCCAGCCCCTTGCCGCCATCCATCACCACCTTGCGGCCCAGCAGGTCCAGCGCCTGGATGCCATGCGTGCCTTCGTGGATCATGTTGAGGCGGTTGTCGCGCCAGTACTGCTCCACCGGGAAGTCGCGGGTGTAGCCATAGCCACCCAGCACCTGGATGGCCAGGCTGTTGGCCTCCAGGCACCACTCGCTCGGCCAGCTCTTGGCGATGGGCGTGAGCATCTCCAGAAGCAAGCCGGCGTCCTTGGCGGCTGCCTCGTCGCCGGTGTGCAGCTCGTCGACCAGCCGCGCGCAATACAGCTCCAGCGCCACCGCGCCTTCGCAATAGCTCTTTTGCGCGAGCAGCATGCGTTTCACGTCGGCGTGCTGGATGATGGGCACCTGCGGCTGCTTCGCGTCCTTTCCCTGCGGGCCCATGGGCCGGCCTTGCGGGCGGTTCTTCGCGTAGTCGAGGCTCGCCTCGTAGCCGGCGTAGCCCAGCATCGCGGCGCCCAGGCCCACGGCGATTCGGGCCTCGTTCATCATGTGGAACATGCAGCGCAGGCCGTCGCCGGGCTTGCCGACGAGGTAGCCGATGGCGCCCGAGCTGCCTCGCACCGGGTACTTGCCCTCGCCGAAGTTCAGAAGCGTGTTCGGGATGCCGCGGTAGCCGAGCTTGTGGTTCAGGCCCGCCAGCGCGACGTCGTTGCGCTCGCCGGTGAGCTGGCCGTCTGCATCGACCAGCTTCTTGGGCACGATGAACAGCGAGATGCCCTTGGTGCCCGGGACCAGCTTGCCGTCGGCATCCGGAATCTTGGCGAGTACGAGGTGGATGATGTTCTCGGTGAGCTCATGCTCGCCGTTGGAGATCCACATCTTGTTGCCGCGCAGGCGGTAGCGCGGGCCGAGCGCGTCGCTGTCGAAATCGGCGCCGTCCGGCGTGGCACGCGTGGCGACGTCCGGGAGGCTGGAGCCGGCTTGCGGCTCGCTCAGGCACATGGTGCCGAAGAAGCGGCCGGCGAATTCGTTCTTCGCGAACACCTCCTTCTGCATCTCGGTGCCATGCGCCATCAGCAGGTTCGCATTGCCGCTCGTGAGCATGCCGCCGCCACCGATGCCGATGCCCGCCTTCGAGAAGAAGCTGTTGGCCGCCATCTCCACCACGCAAGGCAGCTGCATGCCGCCAATCTCGTAGTCCTGCGCCGCGGCGAGCATGCCGCTTTCGGCATAGGCGCGCGAGGCGGCGTGGCTGGACTCGGGCAGGTGCACCTTCTCGCCGTCGAACCACGGCTCCTCGGTGTCGGCGATGCGGTTGAAGGGCGCGAACTTGTCGCGCGCGATCTTTTCGCAGGTGTCGAGGACGGAGTCGAAGGTTTCGCGCGAATGGTCGGAAAACCGCGAACGCGAACGCAGCGACTCGACGTCGAGCCAGTCGTAGAGGAAAAAATCGGTGGTGTGGCGGTAGGTCATGTCAGGACGGTACACCTTGAATGAGGAGGCTACTGTCCCGCTGGCTCACGGAGCGCTGCGGCAACTCAGCCTCGAAGCGGCGCAGCAAGCGCCCCATCAAGCCACGCCCGCGGGACCTGCTCCGCCGGCCCGCAGGGTGGCGCCCCTCGGGGGCAGGAGCGCAGCGACTGGGGGGCTCAAATAATTTCGAACACCCCGGCCGCCCCCATGCCGCCGCCGATGCACATCGTCACCACCACGCGCTTCGCGCCGCGACGCTTGCCTTCGATCAGCGCATGGCCCGTCAGCCGCTGCCCGCTCACGCCATACGGGTGCCCCACCGCGATTGCGCCGCCGTTGACATTGAGCTTGTCCATCGGGATGCCCAGCTTGTCCGCGCAGTACAGCACCTGCACCGCGAAGGCTTCGTTCAGCTCCCACAGGTCGATGTCCTGCACCGTCAGCCCCAGGCGCTTGAGCACCTTGGGGATGGCGAACACCGGGCCGATACCCATCTCGTCAGGCTCGCAGCCGGCCACCGCGAAGCCGAGGAAGCGTCCCAGCGGCTTCAAGCCCTTTTGCTGCGCGAACTTCTCGTCCACCACCACGACGGCGCCCGCGCCATCGCTGAACTGGCTGGCATTGCCCGCGGCGATCACGCCGCCGGGGATGGCCGGGCGGATGCCCGACACCGCTTCAAAGGTCGTGCCCGGGCGGATGCCTTCATCGTTGCTGATGGTGACTTCCTTGGTGCGCAGGCCCAGCACCGGGTCGGCATAGCCCATGGTCGTGGTCACCGAGATGATCTCGTCCTTGAACTTGCCGGCTTCGAGTGCCGCAGTGGCGCGCTGCTGGCTTTGTGCGCCGTACTGGTCCATGCGCTCGCGGGCGATGTTGTAGCGCTTGGCCACCTGCTCGGCCGTCTGCAGCATGTTCCAGTAGATCTCGGGCTTGTGCTCGACGAGCCAGGGGTCGGCCAGCATGTGCTTGTTGGCCTCGTTCTGCACGCAGGAGATGCTCTCCACGCCGCCGGCCACGTACACCTCGCCTTCGCCGGCGATGATGCGCTGCGCCGCGGTGGCGATGGTCTGCAGGCCGCTGGAGCAGAAGCGGTTGATGGTCATCCCGCTCGTCGTGATCGGCAAGCCGGCACGCAGGGCGATCTGGCGTGCGATGTTGCTGCCGGTCGCGCCTTCGGGCGTGGCGCAGCCCATGATCACGTCATCGACGAGCGCACCGTCGATGCCCGCGCGCTCGACGGCGGCCTTGACGGCCAGCCCGCCCAGGGTCGCGCCATGGGTCATGTTGAAGGCGCCCTTCCAGCTCTTGGCGAGCGGCGTTCTGGCGGTGGAGATGATCACTGCATTGGTCATGTTGGACTCCTGCGAAATTCTTGGATTACCACAGAGCTCACAGAGAACACAGAGAAAGCCAGGTCTTGCTCTGTGTTCTCTGTGTGCTCTGTGGTGAATGAATCAATCGTTCAGCTGAAGGTCTTGCCTTCGGCAGCCAGCTTGGCGAGCAGCGGCGCGGGCTGCCAGAACGACGCATCGTCGTTCGGGTTCTTCGCGAAGCGCTTCATCGCCTGCACGACGTTGAACAACCCCACCTCGTCGGCGTACTGCATCGGGCCGCCGCGGTGCAGCGGGAAGCCGTAGCCGGTGAGGTACACCATGTCCACGTCGGAGGCGCGCGATGCGATGCCTTCCTCGACGATCTTCGCGCCCTCGTTGACCAGCGAGAACACCAGGCGCTGCACGATCTCTTCATCGCTGATCTTGCGTGGCGTGATGCCCAGCGATGCACGGTGCTTGACGATCATCTCGTCCACCACCGGAGACGGAATCGCATCGCGCTTGCCCGGCACGTAGTCGTACCAGCCGGCGCCCGTCTTCTGGCCGAAGCGGCCGAGCTCGCACAGCAGGTCGGCCGTCTTCGAATAGCGCATGTCCGGCTTCTCCTGCGCGCGGCGCTTGCGGATGGCCCAGCCGATGTCGTTGCCGGCCAGGTCGCCCATGCGGAAGGGGCCCATCGCGAAGCCGAACTTCTCGATCGCCTTGTCCACCTGCTGCGGCGTCGCGCCTTCGTCCAGCAGGAAGCCGGCCTGGCGGCTGTACTGCTCGATCATGCGGTTGCCGATGAAGCCGTCGCACACGCCCGAGACCACGCAGGTCTTCTTGATCTTCTTGCCGATCTGCATGACGGTGGCGAGCACGTCCTTCGCCGTCTTCTCGCCGCGCACGACTTCCAGCAGCTTCATCACGTTGGCCGGGCTGAAGAAGTGCATGCCGATCACGTCCTGCGGCCGCTTGGTGAACGATGCGATCTTGTTCACGTCCAGCGTCGAGGTGTTGGACGCGAGGATGGCGCCGGGCTTCACCACTTCATCCAGCGTCTTGAACACCTGCTCCTTGACGCCGATCTCTTCGAACACCGCCTCGATCACGAGGTCCACGTCCTTGAGATCCGCGTAGTTCACGGTGGTCGACAAGAGCGCCATGCGCTGGTCGTACTTGTCCTGCTTGAGCTTGCCCTTCTTGACCTGCGCTTCGTAGTTCTTGCGGATGGTGGCCACGCCGCGGTCCAGCGCTTCCTGCTTCATCTCGAGGATGGTGACGGGGATGCCGGCGTTCAGGAAGTTCATCGAGATGCCGCCGCCCATGGTACCGGCGCCGATGACGCCCACGCGCTTGATCTCGCGCACCGGCGTGTCGGCCGGCACGTCGGGGATCTTGGTGGTGGCGCGCTCGGCCATGAACACATGGCGCATCGCCTTGGATTCGGGCGTGAACATGAGCGCGATGAAGATCTCGCGCTCATAGCGCATGCCGTCGTCGAACTTCTTGGTGTAGGCCGCTTCCACGGCATCCACGCACTTCAGCGGTGCCGGGAAATTTTTGGCGCTGCCGCCCACCATGTTGCGGGCGAACTGGAAGTAGGCCTCGCGCTGCGGATGCTCGGCCTTGAGGTTGCGCACCAGCGGCAGCGGGCGAACGTCGGCCTTCTCCTGCGCGTAGGCGATGGCGGCATCCAGCACGTTCGCATCGACGATCTTGTCGAACAGCTTCTGCCCGGGCGAGCGGGCCAGCATCTCGGCGGTCACCGGCTCGCCGCTCACGATGATGTTCACGGCGTTCTCCGCACCCAGCACGCGCGGCAGGCGCTGCGTGCCGCCGGCACCGGGAATGAGGCCGAGCTTCACTTCAGGCAAGGCCACTTGCGTGCCCACTTGCGCCACGCGGTAGTGGCAGCCCATCGCCAGCTCCAGGCCGCCGCCCATGCACACCGTGTGGATGGCCGCGACGATGGGCTTGTCGCTCGCCTCGAGCGCCAGGATCACGCTCAGCAGGTTCGGCTCGGCCAGCGACTTGGGCGTGCCGAATTCCTTGATGTCGGCGCCGCCCGAAAACGCCTTGCCGGCACCCGTGACGACGATGGCCTTGACCTTCGCATCCGCATTGGCCTTCTCCAGGCCCTGCGTGATGCCCAGCCGCGTGGCATGGCCGAGGCCGTTGACCGGCGGGTTGTCGAGGGTGATGACGGCGACGTTGCCGCGGACTTCGTAGTTGGCGCTCATGAGGACCTCGTGAGGTGATGCGAGTGCAGGGGAAAGAGCGGGCTCTTCCTGGAATTGAAGCTGAAAATAGTACGACCGTGCGATTCTAGGAGTCTGTCAGGCGAAGGGCCTGTCTCTGCGGCGACATCCCATGCCGGCAGGCGGGTAGGCAACGCTACTCCCTTGCCGGGCGCTTGAGAAGGTGAAATCCCAACCTAGGGTTTGCATGGATGCGCCGGGGTCCGGCGCCAGGGGCCGATCCCGCCTCGCACCGCGTCACACCTCCAGCCACTCCTTGCGCACGTAGGCATTCGCCCGCAAGTCCGCGGGCGTGCCTTCGAACACGATGCGGCCATGGCCCATCACGTAGCAGCGCTCGGAGATTTCCAGCGCGATGGTGAGCTTCTGCTCCACCAGCAGCACCGAGACGCCCCGGTCCTTCAGCGTCTTGAGGTACTGCGCCACCAGCTCCACGATCTTGGGCGCGAGGCCCTCGGTGGGCTCGTCGATCATGATGAGGTCCGGGTCGCCCATCAGCGTGCGGCACAGCGTGAGCATCTGCTGCTCGCCGCCACTCATCACGCCGGCCTCGGTGTGCTGGCGCTCCTTGAGGCGCGGGAACATCTTGTACATGTCGTCGAAGGTCCAGCGCGGCTTCTTCTTGCCGCGCTTCTCGCCGAGCATGAGGTTCTGGTGCACCGTGAGCTTGGGGAAGATCTCGCGGTTCTCGGGCACGTAGCCGATGCCGTGGTGCGCGATCTCGAAGGCCTTCTTGCCGAGCAGTTCCTGGTCGCGGAACTTGACCGAGCCGTCGCCTTCGACGAGCCCCATGATGGTCTTCACCGTGGTGGATCGGCCCGAGCCGTTGCGCCCGAGCAGGCTCACGATCTCGCCCTCGCCGACGTGCATCTCCACGCCATGCAGGATGTGGCTCTTGCCGTAGTAGGCGTGCAGGTTGTGCAGGTTCAGAAGGCTCATGTCCTGGCCGCTTCCGCCGCTTGGCTGTCGGCCAGCACCGAGCCGAGGTAGGCCTCCTGCACCGCCGCGTTGGCGCGCACCATGTCGGGCGTGTCGAAGGCGATCACCTCGCCATACACCAGCACCGCGATCTTGTCGGCCAGGCCGAACACCACGCCCATGTCGTGCTCCACCGTCAGCAGAGTCTTGCCCACCGTCACCTCGCGGATGAGGTCGATGAAGCGCCTGGTCTCGCTCTTGCTCATGCCGGCGGTGGGCTCGTCCAGCAGCACCACGTCAGCGCCGCCGGCGATGGTGATGCCGATCTCCAGCGCCCGCTGCTCGGCGTAGGTGAGGTTCATCGCGAGGGTTTCGCGCTTCTTCTCGAGCTTGATCATCTCCATCAGCTGCTCGGCGCGCTCGTTCGCATCGCGCAGCCGCGACAGCCGGTTCCAGAACGAATACTTGTAGCCGAGCGACCAGAGCACGCCGCAGCGCAGGTTCTCGAACACGCTCAGCCGGCCGAAGATGTTGGTGATCTGGAAGCTGCGCGCCAGGCCCATGCGGCTGATCTCGAAGGGCTTCTTGCCGTCGATGCGCCGGCCGTTGAGCACGATCTCGCCAGACGTCGGCCCGAAGCGGCCACTGATGAGGTTGAACAGCGTGGACTTGCCCGCGCCGTTGGGCCCGATGATGGCCACGCGCTCTCCGGGGCGCACCGCGAGGTTGGAGCCGCGGATGATCTCGGTCTTGCCGAAGGACTTGCGCAGGTTCTTGAGCTCGACCGCGTACTCGGCCGCGTTCTGCTTCGGCGACAACACGGCGCTCACAGCGTCGCCTCCGAAAGGTCAAGAACGTTCGCGGCAGCGGCCTGTCGGCGACGAGACGCCATTGCGCTGGTCGATCCCCTGGCGGGGCCCCTCGCCCTTCGCTTCATAGCGTCTCCCTCCTGCGGATTTCCTTCTCGATCTCGCCCTGGATCTCGCCCCACTGCAGCGAGAACTGCCGCCGCGACAGCTCGAACATGGCCACGCCCACGAGTGTCACGAACACCGCCCCGAACCAGCTGTCCACGCGCGCTGCATCGATGGTGACCCACAGGTACTTGAGCGTCGTGCCGAGCGCCTGGTTCAGCTGCAGGTGGTAGATCATCTCCACCATCGCCGCGAAGCCGGAGAGCGCGACGAGCGCCGAGCCGCCGAGCGCGAGGTAGGCCGTCCACAGCCGGCGAAGCTTGCCGAAGGCGGCCACGCGCAGGTTCATCATGATCAGGCTCGCGATGCCGCCCGGCGCATACATCACCATGAAGAGGAAGATGAAGCCGAGGTACAGGAGCCACGCCTTGGTGAACTCCGAGAACAGCACGAAGGCCAGCACCATCAGCACGCCGCCGATGATGGGGCCGAAGAAGAAGGTCGCGCCACCCAGGAAGGTGAAGAAGAGGTACGAGCCCGAGCGGAACGCACCCACCACTTCGGCGGTCGCAATCTCGAAGTTCAGCGCGTACATGCCGCCCGCCACGCCGGCGAAGAAGCCCGAGATGATGAAGGCCAGGTAGCGCACGCGCTGCGTGCTGTAGCCGATGAACTCCACCCGCTCGGGGTTGTCGCGCACGGCATTGAGCATTCGACCCAGCGGCGTGCGCGTGAAGGCGAACATGGCCGCGGTGCATACGAAGGTGTAGATCGCGAGCAGGTAATACACCTGGTTCTGCGACCCGAAGGTGATGCCCCACACCGCCTTGCCGACCACGCGGTTGGTGTTGATGCCGCCCTCGCCGCCGAAGAACTCCGGCACCATCAGCGACATCGCGAAAACCAGCTCGCCGATGCCTAGCGTGATCATCGCGAAGGTGGTGCCCGCCTTCTTGGTGGTGACGAAGCCGAAGATGACGGCGAAGAACATGCCCGCCAGCCCGCCGGCCAGCGGCACCAGGCTCACCGGCAGCGGCAGCCCCGCGCCGATGGCGTTGAGCACGTGGATGGAGACGAAGCTCGCGAGACCCGTGTACACCGCATGCCCGAAGCTGAGCATGCCGCCCTGCCCCAGCAGCATGTTGTACGACAGGCAGGCGACGATCGCGATGCCCATCTGCGACAGCATGCTCACCGACAGGCTGCTCGTGAACACCATGGGCGCCACCAGGAGCACGAGCGCGAACAGCGACCACACCACCACGCGGCCGATGTTGTGCGGCTGGAAGCTGTAGACCTGGGCCGGCTTGCGCGGCCGCTCAGGCGTTGCCGACGGTGGCGTCGAAGGCAGGGACGACGAGGAGGATGACGACATCACGGCAGCCATGGCATCAGCCCTCGCGCGTTCCGAGCAGGCCCTTGGGCCGGAAGATGAGGATGAGCACGAGGAAGAGGTACGGCAGGATGGGCGCGACCTGCGATATCGTGAGGTTGACGAAGGTGTTGGACGCCTCGAAGTGCGGCATCGCGAGCCGCAGCATGCTCAGCACCGAGTAGTCCAATGCCACGGCGAAGGTCTGGATCACGCCGATCAGCAAGGACGCGAGGAAGGCCCCGGCCAGCGACCCCATGCCGCCGACCACCACCACCACGAAGATGACGGAGCCCACCGTCGCGGCCATGGCGGGCTCGGTGACGAAGGTCGTCCCGCCGATCACGCCGGCCAGCCCGGCCAGCGCCGCGCCGGCACCGAACACCAGCATGAACACGAGCGGCACGTTGTGGCCGAGCGACTCCACCATCTCGGGGTGCGTGAGCGCGCTCTGGATGACGAGTCCGACGCGCGTGCGCGTCAGCATGAGCCACAGCGCGAGCAGCATCAGCAAGGCGACGAGCATCATGAAGCCGCGCGTCGCCGGGAATGGCGAGCACACCACCCGCACCGCTGCGTCGGCCGCATTGCACATCGCCGCCGGCGCCGCGCCCCACACGAGGTGCAGGCCGTCGACGGACGAGTTCACGAGCGTAAAGGCCGGCCCGCGCAGCACGTCGGGCGGCGGGAAATCCAGCGCCGTGCGGCCCCACACCAGCTGCACGAGTTCGAGAATGACGAAGGACAGCCCGAAGGTGATGAGCAGCTCCGGCACGTGGCCGAACTTGTGCACCCGGCGCAGCGCGAAGCGCTCGAACAACGCCCCCAGCGCGCCGACGATGAGCGGCGCCAACACGAGCGCCGGCCAGAAGCCGGTGAGGCGCGAGACGGTATAGCCCACGTAGGCGCCCACCATGTAGAAGCTCGCATGCGCGAAGTTCAGCACGCCCATCATGCTGAAGATCAGCGTGAGGCCCGAGCTCAGCATGAACAGCAGCAGCCCGTAGCTCAGGCCGTTGAGCATCGAGATGGTGAAGAACTCCATGTGGTGCTTCGCTTTGCTTCGCGTGAAAGGTGAAAGGTGACGGGTGGACTCTGAATCGTGACGCGCGAAACGTGAGGCGTGCCGCCGCAATCAGCATCCTGTCACCCCGGCGAACGCCGGGGTCCATCGTCACTTCATCTGGCGCCGCGATGGACCCCGGCGTTCACCGGGGTGACGGGTGGCTGGTTCACCAGGGGAGGACAACCTGAGTCGCCCCCCGCCATCAAGCCCACGCCGCCGTTCAACCCGCCGAAGGACGCTTCATCTGGCAGCTGGTGGGCGTGCTCGAGATGTACGACGGGAACTCCTTGACCGGCGCGAGCGTCATGCCCGTGTGCTCCGGGCTGTACGGGTACTTGGCGTCCGCCTTCTGCCACACCGTGAGATACAGCGGCTGCTGCAGCTGGTGGTCGGCCTTGCGGACTTCGACTTCGCCGTTGAAGCTCTTGACCTTCAAGCCTTCCATCGCCGCGGCCACCTTCACCGGGTCGGTGGACTTGGCATTGGCCATGGCCTGCGACAGAACGTTGAAGATGTGGACGATCGAGCCGGTGTAGAAGTCGTCGTTGAACTTCGTGTTGAACTCCTTCATCCACGTGTCCATCTGGCCGCCCATGTTGTAGTGGGCGTAGGACACCTGGTACACGCGGCCCGCGCCGCCTTGGCCCAGCGCCGTGGGCGTGCCGGTCACGCCGGCGTAGTAGGTGTAGAACTTGCCGTTGTAGCCGCCTTCGTTGGCCGCCTTCACCAGCAGCGCGAGGTCCGAGCCCCAGTTGCCGGTGATCACCGTGTCGGCCCCCGAGGCCTTGATCTTGGCGATGTAAGGCGCGAAGTCGCGCACCTGCGCGAGCGGGTGCAGGTCTTCGCCGACGATCTGGATGTCCGGGCGCTTGCGGTGCAGCATCTCCTTCGCGAACTTCGCGACCTGCTGGCCGTGCGAGTAGTTCTGATTCAACAGGTAGACCTTCTGGACGTCCTTCTGGTCCTTCATGAAGGTCGTCATCGCTTCCATCTTCATCGACGTGTCGGCGTCGAAGCGGAAGTGCCAGTAGCTGCACTTGCTGTTGGTGAGGTCCGGGTCCACCGCGGCGTCGTTGAGGTAGATCACCTCCTTGCCCGGGTTGCGCTCGTTGTGCTTGTTGATCGCGTCCACCAGCGCCAGCGCGACGGAGGAACCATTGCCCTGGATGATGTAGCGCACGCCCTGGTCGATGGCCGACTTGAGCGCGTTGAGCGATTCGGTCGGGCTCAGCTTGTTGTCGATGCCGGTCACCTCGAACTTCACGCCCGCGGGGTTGTTGCCGCTGAACTTCTCCGCGAAGAACTGGTAGCTCTTCAACTGGTTGCCGCCCACCGGCGCCATCAGGCCGCTCAGCGCATCGATGCGCACCATCTTGACGGTCTCGCCGGCCAGCGGCTTCGCGCCGCCCTTGGCCTGCGCCATCGCGACGTTCGCAGACATGAGCAAGGATGTGCCGAGGAGGATGCCGAGAGAGAATTTCGTGAGCTTCATTTGCTTATCTCCATGCTGTTTTGACCGCAGCGTCCAACGGTACTGGAAGAGCGTCACGACAGGGATACGGGACTACCCCCGAGGCCTGTCGCCATCGGGACAACACCCTTGGCGCACGGGTGTTCCCCGGCACATTCAGGCCGTCGGCAGACGGTGCTCCTTGAACAGCTCGCGCAGCTTCAGCTTCTGGATCTTGCCCGTGGCGGTATGAGGGATTTCGTTCACGAACACCACGTCATCGGGGATCTGCCACTTCGCGATGCGGCCTTCGAAGAAGCCGAGGATGTCCTGCGCGGTCGCCTCCACGTCCGGCTTCTTCACCACCACGAGCAAAGGCCGTTCATCCCACTTCGGGTGCTTGCAGGAGATGGCCGCGGCCTCGTGCACCGCCGGGTGCGCCATCGCGATGTTCTCCAGGTCGATCGAGCTGATCCATTCGCCGCCGGACTTGATCACGTCCTTGCTGCGGTCGGTGATCTGCATGTAGCCGTCTTCGTCGATGGTGGCCACGTCGCCGGTGGGGAACCATTGCTGGCCATTGACCGTGACAAGCGGCGAGCGGTCGTGCTTGAAGTAGCGATCGATGATCCACGGGCCGCGCACGACGAGGTTGCCCGCGGCCTTGCCGTCCCAGGGCAGCGGCTTCTCCTCGTCGTCGAGGATAAGCATGTCAACGCCGTAGACCACGCGCCCCTGCTTTTCCAGCAGGCGATGCTTGGCCTCGTCGTCGAGATGGTCATGCGAGGCCTTGAGCTTGGACACCGTGCCGATGGGCGACATCTCGGTCATGCCCCAGGCATGGATGACCTCCACGCCGAAGTCATTCTCAAGCGTGCGCATCATGGCCGGCGGGCAGGCCGAGCCGCCGATCACTGTGCGCTTGAAGGTGCTGAACTTGAGCTTGTTCTGCTGCGCGTAGGTGATGAGCCCGAGCCACACCGTGGGCACGCCCGCACTGAAGGTGACGCGCTCGCTCTCGAAGAGTTCGAACAGCGACTTGCCGTCCAGGTGCGGCCCCGGGAACACCATCTTCGCGCCCACCAGCGGCACCGAATACGGCAGGCCCCAGGCGTTGACGTGGAACATCGGTACCACCGGCAGGATCACGTCCTTGGCCGAGCAGCCGAGCGAGTCGGGCAGTGCCGACGCATAGGTGTGCAGGATGGTCGACCGGTGGCTGTAGACGGCGCCCTTGGGGTGGCCGGTGGTGCCCGAGGTGTAGCAGATGGTGGCCGCGGTGTTCTCGTCGAACTCGGGCCACATGTACCCGCCATTCTCGGCTTCGACCAGGTCGTCGTAGCACAGCAGGTTCGGGATGGCGGTGGTGGCCGGCATGTGCGCGCGATCGGTCATCAGCACGAAATGCTTCACCGTCTTGAGCGCGCTCGCGAGCTTGTCGATCAGCGGCAGGAAGGTCAGGTCGAAGCACAGCACCTTGTCTTCGGCGTCGTTCGCGATCCAGGCGATCTGCTCCGGGAAGAGCCGCGGGTTGACCGTGTGGCACACCAGCTGCGAGCCGGAGGTGGCGTAGTAGATCTCCAGGTGCCGGTAGCCGTTCCACGCGAGCGTGGCGACCCGGTCGCCGGCCTCGCAGCCCAGCTTGCGCAAGGCCTGCGCCAGCTTGCGCGCGCGCAGCTCGGTGTCCCGCCAGTTGGTGCGATGGATGTCCCCTTCGGCGCGCTTGGAGACGATCTCGGTGTCACCGTAGTGGCGGGCCGCATGGACGATCAGCGAGGAGATCATCAGCGGCATTTGCATCATCTGACCCATCAGGGCTGCCATGGCTCGTACTCCGTGAAAGCGTGTTCGGCGACGCAACGATCATAGGAAGGCACCTTCGCAGGGCGCCTGCTGTTTACCCGCAAGGGGCTTGGACGATGATCGCCCAGGCGCACCGGCGGGCCTGTCGTCCGGACGACAGGGAAGGCTGGTGTTTTCGTGGGGGTCCGCTGCGGGACGTCCAACCGAGCGCCGCGGCGAGGGGTATTCATCCCACCTAAACTGGCCCTTCCATGAGCGCCGTCCCCTTGCCCCCCACCGTCTGCGAAGCGACCCCGCTGCGCCTGTCCAACCGCTTCCACGCCCTGGGCGAGCGCTTCTACACCGCCCTGCCCGCGCAAGGCGTGCCGGACCCGCACTGGGTCGTCACCAGCGACGCCTGCGCGGCCGATCTCGGTCTGCCGCCCGACTGGTCCGGCCGCGACGAGTGGCATGCCCTGCAGGTGTTCAGCGGCAATGCGCTGTGGCCCGGCATGCAGCCGCTGGCCAGCGTCTACAGCGGCCACCAGTTCGGCGTGTGGGCCGGCCAATTGGGCGATGGCCGCGCACTGCTGCTCGGCGAGGTGGACGCCCCCGGTGGCCCGCTGGAGCTGCAGCTCAAGGGCAGCGGCCTCACGCCCTACTCGCGAATGGGCGATGGCCGCGCAGTGCTGCGCTCGTCGATCCGCGAATTCCTGTGCTCCGAGGTCATGCATGCGCTCGGCGTGCCGACCACGCGCTCGCTGTGCGTGACGGGCTCGCCGCTGCCGGTGCGGCGCGAGACCATCGAGACGGCGGCAGTGTGCACGCGGGTGGCGCCGAGCTTCATCCGCTTCGGACACTTCGAGCACTTCACGCACACCGCACAAGACCTGGACGCCCTGCGCACGCTGGCGGACTTCGTCATCGACGCCTACGAGCCGCAGTGCCGGGACGCGGCGCAGCCGGTGGCCGCGCTCCTGGAGACCGTGGCCCGCAAGACCGCCCGGCTGATGGCGCACTGGCAGAGCGTGGGCTTCTGCCATGGCGTGATGAACACCGACAACATGTCCATCCTCGGCCTGACCATCGACTACGGCCCCTTCGGCTTCCTCGACGGCTTCGACCCGGGTCACATCTGCAACCACTCCGACCACCAGGGCCGCTATGCCTATGCGCGTCAGCCCAACGTGGCCTTCTGGAACCTGCATGCGCTGGCGCAGGGGCTGCTGCCGCTGATCGACGACGATGAATCGGCACTGGCTGCGCTCGAGCCGTACAAGACGGTCTTTGCGGACGAAATGCAGTCGCGCATGCGGGCCAAGCTGGGGTTGAAGACCGCACAGGAAGGCGACGCCGCCGTCATCGACGGCCTGCTCAAGCTGATGGCCGGCGAGCGGACCGACTACACGATTGCCTTTCGCCGGCTGTCGAGCTTCTCCACGGCCGAGGGTGCCGACAACGCGACCGTCCGCGACCTCTTCGTCGACCGCGAGGCCTTCGACGACTGGGGCGCCGCCTACCGCACGCGTCTCGCGGCCGAGCACAGCATCGACGCCGAGCGCGCCCTTGCGATGGACGCGGCCAACCCCAAGTTCATTCTTCGCAACCATCTCGCCCAGGAGGCGATCCACCGGGCCGAGCAAGGCGATTTCTCGGAAACAGCGCGCCTCTTGAAAGTTTTGCAGCGCCCGTTCGACGAACAGCCTGAGCACGCGGCCTACGCCGACTTTCCGCCCGACTGGGCGCAACACATCGAGGTGTCCTGTTCATCATGAGCTCTTCGCACGACAAGTCCTCGCACGACGACCCCCGCTACAAGGTGCACAAGACCGACGCCGAATGGCGCGCGGAACTCGACCCCATGCAGTACCAGGTGGCGCGGCATGCGGCCACCGAGCGCGCCTTCACCGGCAAGTACTGGGACCACTGGGACGAGGGCAAGTACAAGTGCGTGGGCTGCGGCACGCCGCTGTTCGATTCGGGCACCAAGTTCGACGCCGGCTGCGGCTGGCCGAGCTATTTCCAGCCCATCAACAGCGAGGTCGTCGAGCGGGTGGTGGACGAGTCGCACGGCATGGTCCGGGTCGAAGTGCGCTGCAACAATTGCGGCTCGCACCTGGGCCATGTGTTCGAGGACGGGCCGGAGCCGACGGGCGAGCGCTTCTGCATCAACTCCGCAGCGATAAACTTCGACCCCGACAAGAAGTGATCCGTGCTGGCGCAGGGATCGTGCCCCTCCCTCCCTGGCGTCCTCGATGAAACTGTTTCTCGACTTTCTCCCGCTCATCCTTTTCTTCGGGACCTTCCAGTACGCCGACAAGCACAAGGAGTGGGCGGCGGCCATCGCCACCAGCGCCCTGGGTTTCATGGTGTCCGGCGGCGTGGTCGGCACCGAGGAGGCGCCGATTCTTCTGGGTACCATCGTCATGAGCGTCATGACGCTCGTGCAGGTGGTGACGCTCAAGCTCATGCGCCAGAAGGTGCACCTGATGCTGTGGATCACCTTCGTGCTGGTGCTCACGCTGGGCACGGCCACCGTCTACTTCCACAACCCGGACATCATCAAGTGGAAGCCGAGCATCGCCTACTGGGCGCTCGGCCTGTCCTTCTGGGTCAGCCGCGTGGTCTTTCACAAGAATCTGCTGCAGGAGATGCTCGGCTCGGAGATGGTGTTGCCGCCGGCCGTCTGGCAGCGGCTGAACTTCGCCTGGGTCGGCTTTCTCGCACTGATGGGCCTGCTCAACCTCTACGTGGCCTACACCTTCTCGACGTCCACCTGGGCGAGCTTCAAGGTCTTTGGCGCCACGGGCCTCATGCTCGCCTTCTCGATCGGCCAGGTGCTGTACCTGGGCAAGTACATGAAGACGGACGAGGATGGGGACAAACCCGCAAAGGACGCCGTGAAGGAAACCGCCGAAGGGACCGGGTCGTGAGCGGATCGCACGGGGTCGCGGCGGTGGACATCGAGGCCGCGCTGCGCGAATCGCTGAAGCCGCTGCACCTCGAGGTGCAGGACGACAGCCACCTGCACGCCGGCCACGCCGGGGCCCGCGAGGGCAGGCACTTCACCGTGCGCATCGTCAGCGAGCGCTTCAACGGTTTGTCACGAATCGGCCGGCATCGGCTCGTATATGATGCCCTGCAAAATTTGATCCCTCGTGGCATCCATGCCCTGGCCATCGAGGCCCGCGCTCCGGGCGAGTGAACCTTCCTCCTGTCGCGTACTCCATTCGTTTCAACCAACAGCCTCGGCAGGTCTGCCAGGCCTTCCCTCCCGAGTTTGAAAGGCTCATGCCCATGAAGAAGATGTCCGCTGCCGCATGCGTGGCGCTCGCGCTGATCGCCCCGATCGCCGCCCAGGCCCAGAACGTTGCCATCGTGAACGGCAAGCCGGTGCAGAAGTCCCGCGTCGACGTGCTCGTGAACCAGGCCGTCAAGCAAGGTCAGCCCAAGACGCCTGAACTCGAGAAGCAGGCCCGCGACGAAGTCGTGATGCGCGAGATGTTCATGCAGGAAGCCGAGCGCCGGGGCCTGTCCAAGTCAGCCGACGTTCAGCAGCAGTACGAGCTGGCCAAGCAGACCATCCTGATCCGCGCTCTCTTCGACAGCGAGCGCGAGAAGAACAAGGTCACCGACGCCGAAGTCCAGGCCGAGTACGACAAGCTCAAGGCCCAGTCCACCGGCACCGAGTACCGCGCCCGCCACATCCTCGTGGAGAAGGAAGACGACGCGAAGAACCTGATCAAGCAGATCAACGGCGGCGCCAAGTTCGAAGACGTGGCCAAGAAGAACTCCAAGGACCCGGGCTCAGCCGAGAACGGCGGCGACCTCGACTTCGCCAAGCCCGACGCCTACGTGCCCGAGTTCAGCGGCGCGCTCACCAAGCTCAAGAAGGGCGAGATGACGCAAGACCCGGTGAAGTCGCAGTTCGGCTACCACATCATCAAGCTGGAAGACACGCGCGAAGCGCAGTTCCCGCCGCTGGCCGACGTGAAGCCGCAGATCGAGCAGCGCATCACCCAGGTCAAGCTCGCGAAGTTCCGCGACGAGATCCGGGCGAAGTCGAAGACCGACTACAAATTCAGTAACTGACGGCCCCCCAGTCGCTAACGCTCCTGCCCCCAAGGGGCGCCACCCTGCGGGCTGGCAAAGCCAGTCCCGCGGGCGTTGCTTGATCGGCAGCTTCGCTGCGCTTGCGGGCTTCTCGCCCTGTCTGGGCCGTCTCAGCTTCGCTCGGGCTGAACTTGTCGATGCCTTCTCCCGCACACCTCCCGTTCGGGCTGAGGTATCGAAGCCCATTCCGTTCACCCTGAGGTATCGAAGGGTCGGGCTGAGGTATCGAAGCCCATCCCCCGCTCACCCTGAGGTATCGAAGGGTCAGGTTGAGCTTGTCGAAGCCGCCAACAGTCGCCCCGCCTCGATGTGCAGCTGCCGGTCGCACCGCTCGGCGATGCCCTTGTCATGCGTCACCAGCACAAGGGTCGTGCCGACCTCGCGGTTGAGGTCGAACATCAGCTGCATCACCTTTTCGCCCGTGGCGAAATCGAGGCTGCCCGTGGGCTCGTCGGCCAGCAGCACGGCCGGCCGCACGACGAAGGCGCGGGCCAGCGCCACGCGCTGCTGCTCGCCGCCGGACAGCACCTTCGGGTAGTGGCGCAGCCGCTCACCCAGCCCCACGCGGCGCAGCATTTCGGTGGCCTGCAGGCGCGCGTCGCTGCGGCCTTGCAACTCCAGCGGAAGCATCACGTTTTCCAACGCTGTCAGGTTGCCCAGGAGCTGGAAACTCTGGAAGACGAACCCCACCTTCGCAGCACGCACCGCCGCACGCGCATCCTCGTCGAGCGAGAACAGGTCCGAGCCCGCCAGCCTGACGGTGCCGGTGGTGGGCGTGTCGAGTCCCGCGATGATCGACAGCAGCGTGCTCTTGCCCGACCCCGACGCGCCCACGATGGCCGCCGACTGGTTGGGCTGAAGGGTGAAATCGATCTCGTGGAGAATGGTCAGAACACCCGTCGAATCCTGAACCTGCTTGGTGACGTGTTCGACGGCAATGATGGGTTGTGACATGAATGGGGTTGCCGGTTTGAATCTCTCGCGCCGCGCTTGGCTCGCGCACTGTACCTCGCTGGCCGTGCTCTCCGCGGCAGCGCTCGTGGCCTCGCAGCCGTTGCGCGCACGTGCGGCCGCGGCGGCGCAAAGCAAGATCCTGGTGGTCGGCGACAGCCTCTCGGCCGAGTACGGCCTGGAGCGCGGCAGCGGCTGGGTGAGCCTGCTGGAAAAGCGCATCGCGCAGGAGAAGGTGCCGGCCACCGTCGTCAACGCGAGCATCAGCGGCGACACCACCTCCGGCGGCCGCTCGCGGCTCGCGGCGCTGCTCAGGCAGCACCAGCCCACGCACGTCATCCTCGAGCTCGGCGGCAACGACGCCCTGCGCGGCCTGCCCTTGTCGATGACGCAGGACAACCTCGACGCGATGGCCCGCGCAGCCAAGACCGCGGGAGCGCAGGTGCTCATCGTCGGCATGCAGGTGCCGCCCAACTACGGCCGCAAGTACAGCGACGATTTCGCCGCGCTGTTCGCCAGCGTGGCGAAGAAGGAAGGCGCCGAGCTCGTGCCCTTCCTGCTCAAGGGCGTGGCCGACGTGCCGCAATCGGAAAAACTCTTCCAGGCGGACCGCATCCACCCGAAAGCGGAAGCGCATCCGACCATCCTCGCCAATGTGTGGCCGGTGCTGAAGCCCATGCTGCGCAGGTAGGCCGATGCGGCGCAAATAGCGAAGGCCGGCATCGATCGCCGGCCTTCTGATTTCCTGCTTCCCGCGTCGGGCCTGCGCTCGCTGGCGGGAGCCGCCAGCCTCGCCCAGGCCCGCGAGCGCTACCGGTTGTTGTTGTCTCCGCGCTGGCGGCGCTCTTCGGCGCGTTCACGCTCTCGCTCTTCCTTGCCCTTGGGCTCGGCCTTCGGCTTCTCCAGGGCCTCGGCAGGCCGCGGTGCCGGCGCGGGCGCCACGGCCGGGCGTGGTTGCGGCACTTGCTGGACCGGTTCCGCCTGCGGGCGCGCCGGCTGCGCATGCGGCGGCGGTGGCACGAAGCGCTCGCGTGCGGCGCGGGCGTCCTGCTCGCGCTGGGCGTCAGCGCGCTGGACGGCCTGCGCGCGTTGCTGCGCGGCCTCCTGCTGGCGGCGCGCGGCTTCCTGGCGTTGCTGCAGCTCGGCGCGCTGCTGCGCCTCACGCTGCTGCCGTTGCTGCGCAGCCTCGGCGGCTTGCTGCTGGCGCTGTGCTTCGGCCTGCTGGCGCTGGACATCCTGGGCTCGCTGCGCCTCTTGCAGGCGCTGCGCCTGCTGAGCTCGCTGGCCCTCCTGAAGTCGTTGCGCGTCCTGTTGGCGTTGCACGTCCTGCTGGCGCTGCGCATCCTGTTGGCGCCGGGCATCCTGCTGGCGCTCCTGCTCCGCTCGCTGGGCTTCCTGCTGGCGAGCCTCCTGCTGGCGCACGGCTTCCTGGTGCGCGGCCTCCAGCGGCGACATCGCGCGCGCCGGTTGCTGCGGCGCTGCCGGCTGCGCGACAGGCGCCGCGGTGACAGTCCTCGGACCGCCGGGCTGGTTCACCACCGGGGGCGTCGGCGCACGCGCACCCTGCGCCTGCGCAGCGGCCGGATTCATGACCGCGGTGCCGGGTGCCACGGGCTGGCCGCGACCGTCGTCGTGGCGGCGCTCAAAGCGCGCCCTCGCCTCGCCATCCGCCCCGCGGGCAGCCGGCGCCACCACGCGGATCGGCGGCGCCGGGATGTTCACGCCACCTCCGGCCGGAGAAATGTTGTTGGACGCCGTCACCGGCGCGCGGGCAGCGCCCGGCGCCGCCGCCGGCCTGCCACCGCCTTCAGGGGCAAAGCCATGGCGGCGGCGCACCTCGTCCACCGCCGGCTGCGGCACCGGAGGAGCAGCCACCACGGCCTTCTGCGCCGCGGCCAGCGCCTGCTGCATGACCGGCGTGCGTTGCGCCTGCAGGGCCGCAGGCATCACCGGCTGCCGGCTGATGAAGACCGTCTGCGGCACCACCGTCACCGCATGCGGCAGGTGGCGGTTGCGATAGTCCACGTTCACCACCGCCTGCTGCGGGTTGTTGACGATGGTCGTGATGTTGGTAATGTTCGTGACGTGCGTGATGTTCACCTGCTGCACATAGCGCGGGCTCACGCGGTAGCTCGGCACGTACACCTCGCGCGGCGCGAGCGGGAACCAGCCGACCGCCGGCCCGGGGCTGCCGATGGAGATGGACACGTTCACGCGAGGCCCGCCGACCCAGCCGACCAGCGCCGGCGCGTAGACGGGACGACGCACGTAGGTGCCCGGCACCCAGCACCAGCGGTCGCGGTAGCTCACCCAGCGACCGTAATGGAAAGGTGCGAAGCCCCAGGGCTGGTCGTCGATCCAGGTCCAGCCCCACGGGCTCACCCAGGCCCAGTGGCCGGCGCGGTAAGGCGCCCAGTCCACCGGCACCGCACGCGGGATCCACACCGCGCCGTAGTCCGGTGCCTGCTCCCAGCGGCCGTACCGGTCGAGGTCTTCGGCGCCGGTCATCTCGGGCGACACGTAGCGCGTCGATGCGCTGCGCTCGTCGCGCCGGTCCTGGTCGGCGCTCCAAGCAGAGAAGGAATCGCGCACGGGCTCGGTGATGGCGTACTGCGCGGCGTTGTTCTCAAGCCAGAACTCGGCCCGCTGGCCGGCGTTGACGGTCAGCGCGCTGCCGGGGCCTTCGTACATCGCCTCGCCGCTCAGCACCGTGACGTGGCTGGATTCATCGGCGCGGTCGAAGCGATAGCGCCCCGGGCGGTTGGTGATGAAGCGGCCTTCGCCGGTGCGCAGTTCGAATTCTCGCGCGGCTTCGGCGCTGCGCAGCCGCGTGGCGATGGTGCCGTTGTGCAGTTGCAGGGAGACTTGGTCATCGTCGATGTGCAGCACCTCGAGCTCGGTGCCGGCGTCCAGCCGCACGACGGTTGAGCCGATGCGCACATCGGCATGCGAATCCGCGTCGGTGGCGACGCGGTCGCCGTCGGTCAGCGGGCGGTTGCGCTCGGCGCTGACCCACTCGCCGGAGTCGGGCGAGAAGTGCCAGACCTGGCCGTTCATGTCGCCCAGGCGGCCGACTTGTCCGGGCGGGTCGGCCCAGGCGGCGGTCGCGAGTGCGGTGCACAAAAACACCACCACCGACATCGCCAGGCGCGCGGGGCGGGAGAAGAAGGACGATCGCTGTAAGTTCATGCTTGTCGCCTCGTCGGAAAAAGATTTCAGCAGGTCAACGCGGGCGTCGCAAAGCCCGCTGACGGGGCACACCCTGGAGAAACGATGCTTTACAAAACCGGGGCTCAATCGTCCTCGTTCGGGTCCAGATCCGGGAACAACACGCTCGTGAAATCCCGGATGCGCATCGGGTAAAGCTTGCCGACCAGGTGGTCGCATTCATGCTGGACCACCCGGGCATGGAAGCCCTCGGCCTCGCGGTCGATCGCCTCGCCGTCCGGACCGAAGCCGGTGTAGCGAATGCGCGTGAAGCGCGGCACCACGCCGCGCATGCCGGGCACCGAGAGGCAGCCCTCCCAGCCCTCCTCTTCCATCGTCGACAGCGGGGTGATCTGCGGGTTGATCAGCACCGTCTCGGGCACGGGAGGCGCATCCGGATACCGATCGTTCTTCTTGAAACCGAAGATCACCAGTTGCAGGTCGACGCCGATCTGCGGCGCGGCCAGGCCCGCGCCCTGGGCCGCGTGCATGGTGTCGAACATGTCGGCGACGAGCGCATGCAGCTCCGGCGTGCCGAAGCGGGTGATGGGCTTGGCCACGCGCAGGAGGCGCGGGTCGCCCATCTTCAGGATGTCTCGGACGGTCACTTCAGGTCCTTTTCTTGAGGGTTGCGGGCCGGCGGCGATCAGCCCTGCAGCAAGGCTTTCAGCCCTTCTTCGTCCAGGATCGCCACGCCAAGTTCCTGCGCCTTGTCCAGCTTGCTGCCGGCCTCGGCGCCCGCCACGACGTAGTGCGTCTTCTTGGAGACCGAGCCCGACACCTTGCCGCCGGCCGCTTCGATCAAGTCCTTCGCATCGTCGCGCGTGAGCGTGGGCAAGGTGCCGGTGAGCACGAAGGTCTTGCCGGCCAGCGGCTTGGGGCTGGTGTCGGCGGTGCCGTCGGTTTCTTCCCAGGTGATGCCGCAGGCGCGCAGCTGCTCGGCCACCTCGCGGTTGTGCGGCTGGGCGAAGAAGGTGTGGATGCTTTGCGCCACCACCGGGCCCACGTCGTTCACTTCCAGCAACTGCTCGACGCTTGCGTCCATGATGCGGTCCAGCGAGCCGAAATGCTTGGCGAGGTCCTTGGCCGTCGTCTCGCCCACGTGGCGGATGCCCAGCGAGAACAGGAAGCGGCCAAGCGTCGTCTGCTTGCTCTTCTCCAGGCCCGCCACGAGGTTCTGCGCGCTCTTCTCGCCCAGGCGCTCCAGCTCGATCAACTTGGCGACGCCCAGCTTGTACAGCTCGGGCAGGGTGCGGATCAGGCCACTGTCGACGAGTTGGTCCACCAGCTTGTCGCCCAGCCCTTCCACGTCCATCGCGCGGCGCGAGGCGAAGTGCAGGATGGCTTGCTTGCGCTGCGCGCCGCAGAAGAGCCCGCCGCTGCAGCGCCAGTCCACCTCGCCTTCCTCGCGCGTGATCTCGCTGCCGCACACCGGGCACTTGCCGTTCAGGCGCGTGTAGATGCTGAAGGCTTGCGCGTCGGCGGGGCGCTTGTCGGCGACGACGCCCACGACCTCCGGGATCACGTCGCCCGCGCGGCGCACGATCACCGTGTCGCCGATGCGCACGTCCTTGCGGTCGATCTCGTCCTGGTTGTGCAGCGTCGCGTTGCTCACCGTCGTGCCGCCCACGAACACCGGCTCCAGCTTGGCCACGGGCGTGAGCTTGCCGGTGCGGCCGACCTGGATGTCGATGCCCAGCAGCCGCGTCATCTGCTCTTGCGCCGGGTACTTGTGCGCCACCGCCCAGCGCGGCTCGCGCGACACGAACCCCAGGCGCTGCTGCAAGGCGCGATCGTTGACCTTGTAGACCACGCCGTCGATGTCGAAAGGCAGCTCGTCGCGCTTGGCGCCGATGCGCTGGTGGAACTCAACGAGCCCCGGCGCGCCCTGTACCACCGCCCGCTCGCTGCTCACCGGCATGCCCATCGCCTGCAGCGCATCGACCAGGCCGCTGTGCGTGGGCGGCACGTCCCAGCCTTGCACCTCGCCCAGGCCGTAGGCGAAGAAGCTCAGCGGCCGCTTGGCCGCGATGGCCGGGTCCAGTTGCCGGACGGCGCCGGCGGCTGCGTTGCGCGGGTTGACAAAGGTCTTCTCGTTCTTCGCGCCCTTGGCGATGAGCTCGCGCTGGCGCTCGTTGAGCCGCTCGAAATCGTCGCGGCGGATGTAGACCTCGCCACGCACCTCCACCACCGGCGGCGCGGCTTGCGCACCACGCAGCCGCAGCGGGATCTGCGCGATCGTGCGGATGTTCTGCGTCACGTCTTCGCCGGTTTCGCCGTTGCCGCGGGTGGCGGCCTGCACGAGGATGCCGTGCTCGTAGCGCAGGTTGATGGCGAGGCCGTCGAACTTCAGCTCGGTGGCGTATTCGATGGGCGGGGCGTTCTCGTCGAGCTCCAGCTCACGGCGCACGCGTGCATCGAAGGCGATGGCGCCGGAGTCTTCGGTGTCGGTCTCGGTGCGGATGGAGAGCATCGGCACCGCATGGCGTACCGGCACGAAGCCGTCGAGCACCTTGCCGATGACGCGCTGCGTGGGCGAATCGGGCGTGAGCAGCTCGGGGTGCTCGGCCTCGATGGCTTGCAGTTCCTGAAAGAGCTTGTCGTACTCGGCGTCCGGAATTTCCGGGTCGTCGAGCACGTAGTAGCGGTGGGCGTGGTGGTGGAGTTGCTCGCGCAACTCGGCCGCGCGGTCGCCGGCAGTGGCGGGTTGGGAAGGCGGTCTCGGGCTCATCCGGCAAGCATGCCATGACTGGGGGTGGTCTTGACTCGTGCGTTGCAGCGCACAAGCGCTTCGGGCGCACAGGGCGTGCGCTCATTGAGCACACCCCTCGGGAGGCTGGCCAGCAACCGTCATCGCAGGCGACGACCGCAGTGCGGACCGGGCGCAGTCGGCCCGGTGCGGCTTACTGCCCTACTTCTTGTCGTCGGCCTTCAGCACCGCGCGCTCGGTGATGCGGTGATGCTGCTGAACGCGATGTTGTCAGTGATGAAGGTGGTCAAACGCACGAGCAGGTCACGGGCGACTTCTTCCAGAGGCGAGCCGCTGATCGACGCATTGTTGCCGCCCAGGCCCACGCCACCTGCGTAGCCCCGCGGCGCTCAGCGATCTCGCGCGAACAACCGCCTCAACTCAATCGTTCGAGACCGACGGCGGATGGGCGTCGTCGTCCAATTGAGGGGCGGCGAGCAGCATCCGCACGTGGGACTCAAGGCGCCGACGCGGCAGTGCCAGGACTTTCCGAGAGCGCCGCCGCGTCCGCAGTGCGTCCCGCGACGGACGCTTGTCGAAACTCGTCCGCAAATTTGCCAACAACGACATGCCAACCGTCGCCTGCCGCATCGCGCTCAAAGGTGAAATCGCCCTCGAACACCGTCGAGGCCGCGCGTCCGAGCGCAAGCAGGAAGGGATCATTCCACTCAACGATCAGGGGGCACATGTACTGGCGGGGGGCCAGCGTACGGCACGGGCCGCTCGGTTCAACCTCCACGATTTCTCGCGCCCGGGCACCGTCTCCGCCGACGGCGCTGCTCGGCATCCTGTGCATGGCGCGCAAACGTTCGAGGGTTGCCGCGGAGTGGCCGCCGGCGAATCGATCGGGCATTGACTCCACTCCGTTCCGAAAGGCCTTTTCGATCCAGGCACGGCCAACGGGCAAGGCTTGCTCAGCGAACCGACCTTGCTCGTCAATGTGACCGTAGCGCGCTTGAACAATTCGCGCGTCAGCACCGGAAACCACGTACCCGCGTCGCGGAGTGTCGCCGCCCGCAAACGGCTGATCGGACTTGACCGGCGTGATGGTGAAGCTATAAGGCAGTTGCATGCCACCGACCGAAACAGTGCCCGAGCAGGCCCGTGAACTTTCAGCCCGGGCATAGCCGATCTCTCGCACATCAGACAACGACGGCATGCTCGAAGCCATGTGATGACCGCGACGCACCATGTCGGTCTGTGCCTTGACATGCACTGGGAACAACATCGCCGAAACCTTCGAGCGGATCGAATCGGATTCACAGGTCGGCGGACCATCCGGCGTGAACGCTGACCAGCCGACCCACGCCAGAAACGCGATGAAAGCGATCACCCAGGCGACCGGAGGCCCCGGCAACGTGCCGCGCCAAAGTGCGGACACGGCGGCACGACGCATCAGCTTGTGGGTGCCAGCGATGATGTCGTCGGCCTGCGCAACGATGGCCGCAGCGGACTCGCCCGATGCGAAGGCGGCTTGCGACTTCACGCGATCGCGGAGCGCCTGCATCTGCTCATCCGACACGAGGTCTGTCATCGACATCCAGGCGAGCATGGCGCCTGGCGAACCAAAAGCCCGGTCGACAGGAAGTCGGGCGGCCATCTGTTCGTGGGTCGCCGTATCAACCAGGCCAGCGGCCCGCAACGCCTCGAGAGCTTGTTCGTTGAGGTGCAGGCGAAGGGCATCCAAACCCACCGTCGCCTCGTCGACCAATTCCTGACATTCGCGATACTCGGCTCCGATCCGAGTCATTCGAAGATTCGAGGCCATCTCCTCGAATTCTTCTTCCGACATCACGTCTCGGCCCACAAGCCACACGAGCGCGTCGCTTTCGCTTGGGGAAGCAGCCAGTTCGGCCAGCCTCGGATCTCCCAGCGCCTTGTTTCGATGCATGGACGTGATGAGTCGGCGACGGAACAGCGACTCGATGGCTTCGACTGGCGGCTTCTCCATCACCCTCGCCCGTGACGCTTTAAACCGTCCGTCCGATCCGCATCGACCATGTCGTTGAGGCCACTGAACTTCCCGAATGCCAGACCGGCGAGCATCAGTGCCGAACCGATCAACGCGTTCGCGAAAATGAAGCAGTAGCTGGCTCCCAAGAGCAGCGTCACGATGACGGCCAGCCGCCAGAAATAGCCCTTGGGCAACGGCTTTGCCGAAGGCGACGCCGACTTCGCATCGCGACGCTGTGGTTCTTGGTCTGGCGGCATGGGTTCTCCCTTGGTGAAGTGCCAATGCCAAGCATCAGCTTTTGCGATCGCGCCATTCTTTCGAATACGAGGTGCTCCCTCCATCCCTCGTCGGCGGGTAGTCAATGAAACAGTTTGCGTCTGCAATGCGGGAGAGGAGACGCATGACGGGCCCTCGCCCCGCATGCCTGTAGTGCTAGCCTACTTACCGATCACGAGCCGGTAGCGCGCGAGCCCGCCGTCACTGCCCACCATCGCGACGCTGGTCACATGGCCGTGCCAGGGCCGCAGCTCGGTGCGGCTTTGCTGGGTCAGCAGTTCGATGCACACGCTCTGCCCGATGAGCTGTTTGAAGTCGACGTGCGGCATCGATGGCCAGCACATGCACCACCAGCCGATAGCCGGCCAGGGCGTCCGCATCGGGCCGATGCACTCGATGGCCTCCAGCCGTTCCGCCACCAGCGCGTCGTCGCCCAAGGGCGTGTGCAGCCGCAGCAGCCGGTCGGTCTACGCCGGCGGTGTGGCGCTTACGGCACCGCCCGCTTGCCCGCAATCGCAGCGGACAGGTTCGGATAGCCAAACGAATGGAAGCGCAATTGCGCTTCCTTGTTTTTTTCGCACAGCGCAATGGCATCGCCCAGCTTCATGTTCCGGTCGAGCAGGTTGGTGAACTTCGTGGTCACCAGAAAGTACGCCTTGAACGTCGGGGTCGCGCCGATGGCGATGAGATTGGCAGCAGCATCCGTCACCTGCGATTGCCACAGCTTCTCGACCAGCGGCAGCGTGTCCGGAATCAACGACAGGCAAGTGGCGTAGATCCGGTATTCCGCGACCGTGTCGTCCAGGGCGCGCATGGCCCTCTTCTCATCGAACGCGGGGGAATCAGACGCTGCAATGCTGGACAAGGTGGTCAAGGTCAATGCTGCCGACAGGAAATGTTTCATGCTCAGTATCTGAAATAGAACGTTCCCAATTCGCCCGGGTCGCCGGCCTTGCGACAGGCCCTGGTGACCTTGGCCAGATCGACGTCACCGGGGCTGGTCCATCCAAATGCTGCAAATGCCTTTTCGGCCAAGGTCGCAACCCTTAGTAGTAGAACGCCCCCTCCTGAGTCGACTCCCCCCGCTTGTGCGCAGCCAGATTGTTCGCAGGAAGATCGAGCAGTTCAGGACTTGGCAGGTTCAACGCTCGGCCGACCGCCTCAACGGCAGCGCTGAATGCCTTAAACGCCGAGGGGCTTCGTTGAATGACGGCCGTCAGGACATCTAGCCCCAACAATCCCGGCAAGACCACTGTCATCCAATTTTTCCAGTCGACAGATGGCGTCCCAAACGTAGCCACCACCGCCACTGCGACGAGCATCACAACATTCAACGCAAGGATCGTCATCGCAATTCGCCTGCGCTCCCATCGAGCAAATGCTTTTGGCGCTCGCAAGTGATGTGGGCGAATCCACATCAATCGGGACGTGGCCGTGCGAGCCACGGCTATCGCTTCGAAAACGTTGGCTCGGACACGCCCAACAACCTCGACCTCATCACCTTCTCTAAATCCCACGGCCCAAAAGTACCCAACTACGGCCTGATCATTGAGAGTAAAGCTACATGCTTTGACCGGGTCACCCTCGTAGGTGGCCACCTGTGCGCTGTGCACTGCGCCGGGGACCGCGAAGGCAGATTGAAGGACTGCGAGCACTCCGCTCAGTTTCACGGCGGCGTCATCAGCTAACGGATTGACGTGCATGGATTGCACGCGCAATTGCGATACGCGCCCTCGCACTACGACAAAGGTGGGATCAACGCTCATCGCGGGCTTCAATGACGTCAAGTATGGCGGCCTGGACAAGCGCCGTTTGTTGCGCTGCGCTCATCTGCCGCTGTGATTTCCATTAGTAGTAATAGGCGCTCCGCAAAACCGGCTTCCCCTTCTTGTAGGCGGTACGATTGTTCGCAGGCAAGTCAATCAGCTCCGGTGAAGGAAGCCCGAGCGCTCGACCAACAGCCTCAACCTTCAGGCTGAAATCGGCAATATCACGAGGCGTCCTCTGAATGAAGAGAGCCATAACATTCAAGAGGATGAGACTGCCCGAAATCACATAGAACCCAGCAATCCAATCCTTGGATTCAAGTTTTGAAAAGGCACCAACAGTAGCAGCCCCGACGTACATCAGACCACCCATGGTCAGGACAAATTTCAAGATTCGCCTGTGCTCGGCCCGTACAAAGGCCCTCGTCCCGTAAAGATGATGGGGTCTGACGCACAAATTCCGCAGATCAGGCTTGGTGACTGCTACGGCATCGAAGAACTCACCGAGGTCATTGCCCACGACTTCGACCTCATCGCCATCCTTGAATCCAACCCGCCACAAGTACCCCACAACGTGCTTGCCATTGACCGTCATGACAAACCCCTCAACGGGATCGCCCTCGTAGTTCGCAAGTTGCGCCGTGCTAACCGCGCCGGGTAGCCCCACCAGCGACTGAAGAATGGCAATGCTGGCTGACATCTCCTGCTCACGCGAATTCATGAGGGGATTGACGTGTGTCGACTGAGTCCTCAGACCCGACACCGTGCCGCGCAAAACCACGAAGGGTTTCTGTTTCGTCATGGCTCTAAACGATTTCGACAATGGCAGACTTGAGAATCGAGCGTTGCCGAGCAGCACTCAGAAGTTTGGTTCGGCCTTTGGTCCCAAACGTGTTCTCCTCCAGGAAAGTGCGGAGCTTGTCTTCTTTCAGCAGAAAGATGACCCCCGTCAAAATCAGGCCACCGATGTTCCATCTCACTCCCCACAGCATGGAGTTCAACCGGGCAGCAAGCAGAGCCTCGCCCCTGGCAACCATCGCCGCGTCCGCCGATCCTTGCATCCAGGGTGCAGCATAGGACAGCGAACCTCGTAGACCGTAAAAGCTCGCTGTGACTTGCACCCCCACCTTGGCAGCAGTTGCAAGGCCCAATCCATAGTGAGCTTCGACGACGTGTACGTCGACCCGCATCGGGATGCATGGGTGATTCGCCTTGCAGCGCGGCGAGCTCCTGCAGCTTGGCGTGCGCCGGGAGCCTTTAGTCAGTAGTAGTAGTCGGCGGCCCCTTGATGAGGTCTACCGCTCCTACGCGCAGCTCTCGTGCTTGCTTCAAAATCTGCCATCTCAGGCGGAGACAGCTTCAACATTCTTGCGATCGTATCGACCTCTTTACTGAGATCCGCGATTGCTCTTGGACTCCGAAGGAAGAAGAACGCAGCGATTGTTGATATCACCGAGACACAGAATCCCATTGCAACAAAGCCGAGCCGGTCCCCCTGATCGAGCCTCAACATCGCCACGCCAATGCATGCGAGCATGACCAAGAGATCGACTGCCAACATGAAGGCGAAAATCTTCCGTCGTTCCGCCTTAACAAACGCTCCCGAACCGCGTACGTGATGTGGCCGAATCCAGATCAACCGTTCCTTTGGCTTTGTGACGGCAACTGCGTCGAGCCGATTTCCTCGAATTCGCCCGACGACCTCGACGTCTTCGCCCTCATTGAAACCGACATTCCAAAAGTACCCGGAGACAGATAGATCGCCAACGTTCATCATGAACGCTTCAACTGGGTCTCCTTCGTAGGAAGCGAACTGCAAGCTGTTAACCGACCCAGCTACACCTTCGGCGCTTTGAAGCATCGCAATGCCTGAAGAGAGTTGTTGCTCGCCGGAGACTTTTAGCGGATTCACATGCGTTCGTTGTCTTCTCAAATTTCGAACTGAACCTGAGACTAAGACATAAGGGTCGATTTCTGGATCGGCGTTCATGGACTTCTCTAGACGATTGAGCAAAGAGCATCCTGAACGAGTGCTCTCTGTTGGGACGCTGTTAGAGCCTTCTCTTTCCCCTTAACACCAAGTCGATTTTGTTCCAGAAACGATCTCAGTTTGTCTTCCTTGAACAAGAAGATCGCTCCCGTGAGCGCCAAGGTAATCATGTTAAACCTGACTCCCCACAGCATAAATCCAAGACGCGCTCGCAGCAGAGGAGCCGACCACTCCGTCAAGGCAGCAGATGAAGACTTCTCAAGCCACGGAGCGGCATACGTCAAAGCCGTCAAGCCGCCCGAGACAGTAGCGGCTGACTGGCTAAGACCCTTCGCAAAAACAAGACTAGCAATGCCTGCGGCCCCATCCTTCCATTTGTCCGCTGCATCGAAGAAGTCTATGAACGCACCAATGGCTCCTGACACGGCACTGAACAATCCTCCCGTCACCTTCAGCGCCTGAAAGGTCATTGAGGCTTCACCGCCAAGATGCTTGGCCGTATTGGCAACCAAGTCCAGAGTGGCTGCTGTTGTCGAACAGGAAGCCTGCACGAAGATCGCCACTGTCTTCATGTCGTTCGAATCGATCGCAGCCACGGTCTTGCCCATATTGATGGCTTCCAACAGCACGACTACAAGAGCCAGTCGATTCTCCTTGAATGCCTTTGGCCCCTTCTTCGCGTCCTCGGCAACCTCAGTCCACGCCTCCTTCAAGTTCTTATGCTTCGCGTCAACGAGCACGGACCGGAGGTTGGGGTTGAGCTTGTAAAGCTTGGCCGTTCTCAAACGAGAATCATTGGCATACTTCGCCTCGGCATCCAGGAGTTTGATAACGCGTTCCGGTTCGACTTCTGCCCGGACCATTAGCACTCCGGACACCACCTTTTCTCCGACAGTGTCTATGCCCTTTTGCAGGAACGGTTTGAAGAGGCGGTCGCCCCAGGTCAGGAACGCCTTGTCACCGCCATAGACTCTCTTCAAGGCAATTCCGTTCTTCGCGTCTCGTGCCTTCTCCTCCGTGTTCACCATGGAGTTGGTCTTCTTGTAGAGATCGCTCATCTTGCGAAGCGGCCCGGTTAGGAATTCGAAAGTCATGCCAACCACAACGGACTTCCTCGTCGCGTGTTCCAGCAACTCCTTGAGCGCGTCCCTGCCCTCCTTCTGATTCATCGCCACCGTTCGCCAAAGCAGATTCTTTGGATCATGCGGATTCTTGGCGTCGGCCCACTTTTCCAACAGCGTCGCACCGGGTTCCGAAGAGTTGATGCCGACCACTGCCTCTTCGATCACCTGTTCGAACGCAACCCCATCGCCCGGGTTCTCAGGATGAAAGTCCTCGAGCGTGTCAATCAGCAGGTCGGCGCATAGCCACGAGATGACGTCTGGCGTCCGCTCGTTCATGAGCCTACTGACATCGGCTAACAGCTTCCTCTGGTTGGCATCGAAGGTGGTGTATGCAGCTGTGATCAGCGGTTCGTACTTCTTCCAGTCCTGCGTTGCATCTGTTCCCGCCTGAGCCTGATAGTGCTGCGCACGTTGATGGCACGCCGCGATCTCGTCCTGCTCAAGCTTGTCGAGCCGTGCTTGCCGGTCGGCGACGCTTGCGAGCGAATATGGGTTGTAGGTGCTGTCCGTGTAAACGCGCATCCGCTCCGCGTCCATGTTCTGGTGGACCTTGAAAATCTGCGCTTGCAATTGCCCATCGGCGTCGTTGATGGCCCTGGTCTCGAGAGCGGCCTTGGCCGCGGCAATACCATCTGCCGCCACAAGCTGCAGCTCCCGCTCAAATCCAAACTTCTCCACGGCTCCTCCGGCGTCGGCGCGGAAACCGTTCAACTCATGCACCATGCCGATCGCGTCATGGAGAACGAGAAGCATCGGGCGATAGGGCTTGGATGCGGGAACGCCCTTCTTCGCCATTCCGCCGATCTCCCGCATGGCCGGAATGATGCTGAAGGTGTTGGCACCAGCGGCATTCACGTCCAGCTGCTGGATGCGGCTATAAACGGGGTAGCGCGTCGAGACCCGTCGCAAGATGTCCGCAGCGCATTTCCCAGTCTCATCGCTGAGAAGCGCATTCTTGTTGGGCATGATCTTCTCGGCAGCCGGTCCGAGGCTGTACTCGAGTACCGAACGAATCGTGTCGTTCGTGGCCTCGACTGCATCGGGGCGTGCGCCACCCGATTGCCATGCCACGGGGTCGATGCCCTGCATGCGCTTTTCACGAAGCCCCGCATCGTTGGCGTATCGATCCAGTGTGTGCAGGGACCAGCGATGCTCGGAGAACGCCAGCCAGACCTTGCCTGCATTCTCCGGGTCTGCAATGGAGATGAGCGTCGTCGGCACGACGCTCGTGAGTCGGCTGCACCTTGGCTCGTCGGCGGCGGTTGCCGCATAGACTGACGGCTCCTTCCACAGCGTTCCATCCTTGGCGACCGAGTACACCTCGTAGGCGTGCATAAGGTCCGTGTACCAATCGCTCACGACCGACTTTCGTCTGGATGTCCACTTCTTCTCGTAGAAGAGGTAGACGTACCCCTGGCGCAAGGTCCGCAGGACGTACTTCGACTGCGTGAGGGGCACCGCCTTCACGCGCGGCAAGCTGATCGCGGCGGGGATGTCCAGCGGCGTGTCTTTTGGCGCCGGCAAGGCAAGCACGGGCAATATCGGCAGCCCGTACTTCGTGCAGAGGTCGCAGCGATCTTGTTTTGTCATGGTATTGGTTCGAATATGTTCAGGCGGCGCTCGCCGCCATCACGCGCTCCCACGCGTTGGCCTCAAGTTTTCCCATGGCGTCTTCCCAAGATTCACCACGCGCGACTGCGGCCCATACCGGCTGCATCTCCGAGTGATCTGGGAAGTGCAGGCCGATGCGAAGCAACATGCGGCAGAGGCCAGCGAGGTCGTCGTGCCCCGTGAGCCCTCTCGCCTGCGCGGCTCCGAGTGCTCGCAAGAGCTGGGCAAGCCGCCCTGTTGTCACGTCAATGGCTCGCGTTGCACCGGCTTCGGCGATGGCGACGTTCATTGCGTCGATGGCATCGCAAATCGACCACTGCTCGGCAGACAGCCGCAAGCGCGACTCGGTAGATTCGAGGTCCGGCGTGGGCGCAGACTGGTCGCTGGCCCGGCGGCACCATTCCCCATTCCGGCCGACATACTGCCACTCAGCGAATGGCGAGATGAGCGCGCACCGCTGATCCGCACTGAGGCCGCTCCACAAGGGGTCCATGACGAGGGGGTCGAAGAATCGCAGAAATCGGGCGTCAGCCCCTCTGATCTGTCGGCTTTGAGCTGCGATGTGGCGTGCAATCTCCAAACCGGGCTGGGTCGTCCATGCCCATGCCGGAATGCGGATGCCGTTCTTTCGCGCCAAGCGAAAGGGTTGCATGTCCTCGACGGCCATCTGGATTGCGCGTTCGAACAGCGTGGCCGACGCATTGCGAGCCAGATCGACTGGCACAAGCACTGGCCACAGACGCCGCGGGAATCTGGTGTACTGCAACGGCACCTTCACGGCCGATTCGACAGCCCCCGAATCGATAGCAGCAAACTCCTCGCGGGCGTCGGACCGAGCCGGGTCGAGCAGCAGCCAACAACGCAGCGTCTCGTGTCTCGCCGACCAGCGATGGACCTGCTCAGCGATATTCCGAGCCAAAGCTTCCACGGGCTCCCGAAGAGGAGCGGTTTCAAGACTTGAAAGGTCTTTGACCATGGCAGGGCGCCTCATATCTTCACTGAGGATGCGCTGTTCGCGGCAGCAGTTTCCAGTGGCAACCCACACTCATCAAGAGCAGCTGCAGCAGGTAGCTTCGTCGAAGCGTTCGCACTCGCACCACTCGTCAACTCCTTCATCGCCGCCTTGAACTCCACCTTCCCCGGCCCGCTGATGGTGATGTCCCCACCCTCGATCCGCAGCGCCGCCCCCGCCGCCGTCAGCAGCACATGCTGCGGCGCCGTCACCCTCACCTTCGCCGTCGTGCTGCCCACCTCCACGCTCTTGCTGGCGGTGAGCTTCGTCGCACCGGATTGGCTTTGCGTGCTCACGCTGCCGCTGGCCGCATGCAGCTTGATGCCCGTCTCTTGGTTGGGCTTGTTCGGGTCCGTCGCCTTGCCGTAGGTGTAGAACACCACGCCCTTGGCCACTGCGGTCGCATGGTTGGCCTGGGTGATGGCGTGCAGATCCTGCCCCGCGACGACGGCCATCGTGCGCCCCGCGCTGATCAAGGTGCTGGCAGGCGTGTACATGCCGATGCCGCCCGGTGCAGCCGTCACCATGTCCGGACGAGCCCACGCCCTGACGGTGCCGAGGCCTCCGCCGATGGATGGGCCGTCATCGCCCACTGTGCCGGCGTCGCCATTGCTGTCGGTCGCGTCCAGCGCTTCGATCAGGCTGCTCATGCCGGTGTGCGTGTCGAGCTTGTCAGGAGCCGCCTCACCGGCCAGCTTGGCTTGATGCGCCTGCGCGCTATCAGCAAACGTCTTGGCCTGTTCTTGCGCCTGCTGGATGGCCGCCTGCGGCTCACGCGCATCCACCTGATGGCTGCCGCTCTGGCTCCCCGGCCGCACGTGCGCACTCAGCAGCAAGCCGCTGCCCGCTCGCAACGCACCCCAGGCGCTGGTCGCCAAATCCAGCCCGTGGCCACGCGGTTGGAGCCGCTGGTTGTCGGTCTGCTGCAGCAGGTGCCCGAGCTGCAGCCGCGTGCTGGCGACGGTGGTGCCAAGCTCGATGCGATTGCCCTGCGGCGTGTCGTCGAACACGAGCTGGTTGTAGCCGCCCGCCCCCGATTGACTGGCCGCGAGCTCCTGCGACTTGAAGCCCGCCAGCACCGCCGCATGCCGATGCCCCTGCAGCTCGCCCTGGTTCTCGTCGCCCGGGAACCAGGCGTTGGCGTTGCCGGTGCTCGTGGCCGCGCCGCCGTTGACCTGGTTCGATTGCGCGTTGCGCTGGCCCTCGCCGTTGTAGACGGCGCCCACCACGACGGGCCGGTCGATGTCGCCGTTCACAAAGGCCACCACCACCTCCTGCCCCAGGCGCGGGATGAAGTGGCTGCCCCAGTTGTCGCCGGCCACGCTCTCGCCCACGCGCACCCAGGTGCCGCTGGCATCGCTGGCCGGCGCGTTGTCACCCTCGGGTGGCTGCAGCCGATGGCTGGCGTTGCCCCCGCGCTGCCAGTGAAACTGCACCTTGATGCGGTGATCGCGGTCGGTGTGCACCGGCTCGCCCAGGCCCACCACGATGGCCGTCTGCGTGCCGTGCACCGTCGGACGGGTGTGCAGCCGCGGGTCGGGCTGGCCGTGCTCGTCGATCACCCTCGGCCGCACCGGTACCGCGGCGCGCTGGGCCGCGATCTCGCATTGGTACAGCGGCTCGTCACTTTGGTTGGGGCTGCCGTCGTCGCCCTGGTGCACGCGTCGGATGGCGCCCAGCAGCGACTCGACCTGCGCCCTCGCATCGGCGCGCAGGTTGTTGCGCGCGGTGTGCCGCACGCTCAACGCGACGAAGCGATCCCGGTCGTCGACGCTGCCGTCGTGCACCGGGTGATCGGCCAGCGTGAACAGGCTCGCCGGCGACATGGTGCGCACGGTGCCCACGCCTTGCATGCGCTGGCGCAGCGCATCGATGGCCTGCGCCTGCCGCAGCGCCAGCCGTTCACCCTGCGTGCTGTCTTCATACGCATAGGCGCCCGGGAGGTCGATGAGCTCGAGCCCGTCGATGGGCGCCTCGGACCCGGCCTGGCTCACGGGGCGCAGGGCGACGCTGCGGTAGTCCGGGCTTGCGAGCTGCACGCCCGCCGTGCGCACGTTCCGCTCGCCCTGCCAGCGGGTGATGCTGTCCTCGGGCAGCACGGCCGCGCTCTGCGTGAAGCGGATGCGCGGCTGCGTGTTGGGCTGGAAGGCGCCGTTGTGGTCGGCGATGACGAGGGTGTGCGAATCGGCCGTGTGCTCGAACCAGTGGAACAGGCCCTCCTCGCGCAGCAGGCGCTGCACGAAGTCGAGGTCGCTCTCCTGGTACTGCACGCACAGGCTGCGCTTGGGGTACACGCTCGCATCGGCCAGGTCCCAGCGCCACGCGGGCATCAAGCGCCCCTGGCCCTGGTAGTCGGCAAACACCGCGTCGACGATCTGCTGCACCGTCTGACCTTGAAAGACCCAGCTGTCCTGCCGATGCGCGAGGAACGCGAGCCACGGCTCGATCACGAGCCGGTAGCGTGCGAGGCCGCCGTCACTGCCCACCATCGCGACGCTGGTCACGTGGCCGTGCCAGGGCCGCAGCTCGGTGCGGCTTTGCTGGGTCAGCAGTTCGATGCACACGCCCTGCCCGATGAGCTGCTTGAGCTCGACGTGCGCATCGATGGCCAACACATGCACCACCAATCGGTAGCCCGCCGGCGCGTCCGCATCGGGCCCGATGCACTCCATGGCCTCCAGCCGTTCCGCCACCAGCGCGTCGTCGCCCAAGGGCGTGTGCAGCCGCAGCAGCCGGTCAGTCTGCGCCGGCGCGCCGCTGAACAGGGAAAGAAGGTCTTCGCCCAGGCTCATGCGGTTGCAGCCAGATGACGCCGGGTGATGCCACGCGGCTCGATGCGGCCGACGTGACGCTCGGGCAGCACGCGCAGATGCAAGTCCCAGGTGGATCCGTCGCTCAAGCGCACGACGATGCGGTCCGCCGCAGGCATTGCCACGCGCCAGCGCTGCGATGCCATGCGCGCCAGCAGCAGCCTCGCCTCCCGCATCGCTGACGGATGCGCGCCGGCGAGCCAGTCGGCCACGATGCCGGGCTCGGCGCCTTCGTCGATGTGCAGGCCCGCCAGCCGCGGTGCGGCGTAGTGCCAGGCATCAGGCTGGCATTGGCCCGCCACGCGGGCACGCAATACGTCATCCATTCGAGTCGCCTCAGGCCACCGTGTACTTGAAGTCGCCGCTCTTGGCGGCCGACACCTTGATGCGCTCGATCGCGTTCGCCGCCGCCATGCGGGCCAGCACCTGCTCGGCAATCTCCGGCAGCAAGGTGCCGTTGAGGATGTGATCGACGTTGCGCGCACCGGTGTCCACCTCGGTGCAACGCGCGAGCACCGCCTCGACCAGCTTGCCGTCGTACTCGAAGCTCGCCTTGTGGTTCTCGCGCACGCGCGCGGCGATGCGGTCGAGCTTCAGGCGGATGATCTTCTCCAGCACGTCGTCGCTGATCGCGTAGTAAGGCACCACCTTCATGCGGCCGAGGAAGGCCGGCTTGAAGGTCTTGTAGAGCACCGGGCGCAGCGCCTCGCCCAGCGTGGCCGCATCCGGAATCTCCTCGGCCGGCTTGTTGAGGCAGGCCTGCATGATCTGCGAGGAGCCGACGTTGCTCGTGAGGATGATGACGGTGTTGCGGAAGTCGATCTCGCGGCCTTCCGCATCGTCCATCACGCCCTTGTCGAAGACCTGGAAGAAGAGTTCCAGCACGTCGGGGTGGGCCTTCTCCACCTCGTCCAGCAGCACGACCGAATACGGGTTGCGGCGCACGGCTTCGGTCAGCACGCCGCCTTCGCCATAGCCCACGTAGCCCGGCGGCGACCCCTTGAGGCCGGAGACGCTGTGCGCCTCCTGGTACTCGCTCATGTTGATGGTGACGAGCTTGCGCTCGCCACCATAAAGGATGTCGGCCAGCGCAAGCGCCGTCTCGGTCTTGCCGACGCCGCTCGGGCCCACGAACATGAACACGCCCTTGGGCTTGTTCGGGTCTTCGAGGTTGGCGCGCGCCGTGCGCACCAGCTGGGCCACGGCTTCGAGCGCATGCGGCTGGCCGATGACACGCTCTTCCAGCAAGGGCTTGAGGTTGAGCACCGTCTTGATCTCGTCCTTCACCATCTTGCCGAGCGGGATACCAGTCCAGGCGGCGACGATCTCGGCGACGACGTGCGCGTCGACTTGCATCGGGATCATGGGCGATTCGCCTTGCAGCTCGGCGAGCTCCTGCAGCTTGGCCTGCAGTTCGGCGTGTGCCGGACTGGGCGGCGCGGCATCGGCCTTGGCGGCTTTCTTGGCTCCGGGCTTCTTCTTGGCTTCAGGTGCCTCAAGCGGCTCGGCTGCCGCCACCGGCGCGGTGGTTTCAAGGCCGGCCCGCAGCCGTTGGATCTCGAGCACCAGGGCCTTCTCGTGGTCGTAGCGCGAAGTCAGAGCATCCAGGTCCGCCTGTACGCCGCTGCGCACGGCCCGCAGCTCGGCGAGCTTGTCGGCATGATCGGTGCCGGCGGCGGCTTCACGCTCCAATGCAGCGATCTCGGCAGCCAGCCGCTCGATGCGGCGCGCGTTCTCTTCCATCGCCGCCGGCATGGCGCTCTGGCCCAGCGCCACCTTGGCGCAGGCGGTGTCGAGCACGCTGATGGCCTTGTCGGGCAACTGGCGGCCGCTGATGTAGCGCGCGGACAAGCGCACCGCCTCGGTGATCGCCTCGTCGAACACGCGCACGACGAAGTGCTTTTCCATCAGCGGCGCCATGCCGCGCAGCATGGCCGCGGCCAGCGGTTCGCTGGGCTCTTCCACCTTCACGACCTGGAAGCGGCGCGCGAGCGCAGCGTCCTTCTCGAAGTACTTCTTGTATTCGCTCCAGGTGGTGGCGGCCACCGTGCGCAACTCGCCGCGCGCAAGCGCCGGCTTGAGCAGGTTGGCTGCATCGCTCTGCCCCGCCTGGCCGCCCGCGCCAATCATGGTGTGGGCCTCATCAATGAAGAGGATGATCGGCCGCGGGCTCTTCTTCACCTCGTCGATCACGTTCTTCAGGCGGTTCTCGAACTCGCCCTTCACGCTCGCACCGGCCTGCAGCAGGCCCATGTCCAGCGTGTGCAGCTCCACGCCTTGCAGCGGCGGGGGGACGTCGCCGGTGGCAATGCGCAGTGCCAGGCCTTCGACCACCGCCGTCTTGCCCACGCCGGCCTCGCCGGTGAGGATGGGGTTGTTCTGCCGGCGGCGCATCAGGATGTCGATGGACTGGCGGATCTCCGGGTCGCGGCCGATCACCGGGTCGATCTTGCCGTCGCGCGCACGTTGCGTGAGGTTGGTGGTGAACTGGTCCAGCGCGGGCGTCTGGCCCGGCAGCGGCGGGGCCTTGAGGTCCGCGTCCGAGGTGTCGCGTGCGGGCGCATCGGCGGCGCGCAGGGCATCGCCGGCTTCTTGCGAGCCGGCGGCGAGATCGGCGTACTTGTGCTTGATGTCGTCCAGCTTGAACTTGGCGAACTGCTTGCTCGCGCGGAAGGCCAGCTGGTTCAAGCCCGGCTCGGTCAGCAGCGCCAGCAGCAGGTGCGCACTGCGGATGCGGCTGTTGTGCGAATCGAGCGACGCGATCAGCCACGCATGCTCCAGCAGCGTGGGCAGGTGCTGGCTGAACACCGGCGTGCGGGTGTTGCCGTTCTTGAAGCGGCGGATCTCGCCTTCCAGGTCGCGCTGCAGCTCGCCGGCGGACACGTCGTAGCGCTTGCACAGCAAGGCGAAGTCGCTGCGCGGCTGCTCCAGCAGCGCGAGGAAGAGGTGCTCCACGTCGACCTCGTAGTGGCCTTGCGACATGCACAGGTTCGCCGCGCGCTCGGCCGCCTTGCGGCAGGTGTCGTTGAGCTTGGAGATCAGCGTCTTGAGGTTGGTACTCATCGTCATGGTGTCGTTGTCTTGTTCGGGTTCACGCGATGGCGTGGATGTCGTAGCCGGCGTCGGCGCGGTCTTCGTTGGCGGCGCGCGTGGCGAGGAAGCCGTCCCAGCCGAGCCGCGCACCGCCCTCGCCTCCGCCGAGGCTGACACCTCGCACGTCCTGCGCTCGCAGGGCGAGGCGCACCTCGTATTCCAGCGTCACGCCGGTCATCATGGTGAGCAGCTCGCGCAGCGCCAGCGCGCCCGGGCCGCCAGGCAGGAAGCGGCTGAACTTGTCTCGCGGCATCGGCCCGAGCGTGAGGCGCATGCGCAGGTCGCGCTGCCAGATGCGCTCGCCCACCACCGCGCCGGTACCGAGCTGGGTGTTGAGTCCGCCCAGCCGCGTCTGGTTGTCTTGCGGCAGGCTGAACCAGCGGCCGACGAACTGCTCGAGCTTGACGGGGATGTTGAAGTGCTGCGCCAGCACGCGCTGGAGCACCGACGCCGACACTGGCCGCTGCTGCAGCGTGCCGCTGAAGAAGGCGAGCGTGTCGTCCGACACACCGCCTTCGCGCGCGTGCAGCCGGTCGCGCAGCGATGCATGGCCCACGCCGGCAACGGCCAGCAGCATCGGCAGGAAGTGGTTCTTGCGGTCCGCCTCGAACTGGATGGCGAGCCGATGCTTGCGCCACGCCTGGTAGAACAGCACCACCGCGCGGTGCAGGAAGATGTCCATGAAGGCGCGGCCGGCGGAATCCCTCTGGTAGAGCTCGCGTTGCGCGAAGAGCTCGGTGTAGAAGGCAGGCAGGGTGCCGCCGATGCCGAGCAGGCCCATGAAGGCGGGCGTGAGTTCGACGCGCGCGATGTCTTTCGACAGCCGGCGGGAGACGCCCTCTTCGGTCGCCTCGCCCTCGACGCTCGGGTCGTCGAGATCACGCTCCGCCAGCACGGCGTTGAACTCCGCGATCTCGCTCGCCGGAAACGCCAGCGACAGCGAGTTGCGAAACTGCAGCCGCTTGCCCAGCACCTCGCCGGGTTGCAGGCGCTCCTGCTGCACGAACCAGCGCTCGAGCAGCCGCACGGCCTGGAAGAAACCGAAGCGATGCGGCTCCGCCAGCAGGCGGTCGATCACACCAAGGGGCTGTGGCCGCTGCGGCGTGGGCATGCGATCAACTCCTCTTGGGTGCGTGACGAGACGAGCAACAGGCGCGTGAAGCTGTTGGCGTGGGCGTAGAGGCCGAAGAAGTGGTCCAGCACCTGGGCGAACAGGCGCAGCCCGATGCCGACGAAGTTCTGCTCATCGACGCTCAGGCGGATCTCCGTGCCGCGCACGAAGACCGGGAACGGGTTGCCGGGCAGGCAGGCGCTGGCCGGCTTGAAATCGATGGCGACGATGCCGTCGAGCTGCCGGCGCGAGCTGGCGCTGCGCGGCAGGTCGTACAGGCGCAAGAGCTCCTTCAACGCATCGATGCCGCCAGACGACAAGGTCAGGTGGTTGAGTGACAGATGCGAGATGAGCCGCCAGTGCGCGCCGCGGCCGGTCTCGAAACGGTGGCTCGTCGTCGGCTTGCGCATGAGGCGGATCTCGCGCGCCACGCTGCCGCCTTCGAGAAAGAGGTCACCTCCTGCATTGCCGAAGGACAGGAGACTGGGCAGGTCGCGGTTGGTGGCCGTCACGTCCACCGACAGCGTGTCGGTCTGCGGCGACGCCGGGTCGAAATCGATGTCGACGATGGACAGCTCGGTCTCGTAGCCCGGGCTTTGCTGCGCGGTGGTTTCGTCGCGGTGCAGGTACCAGTAGCGGCCGCCCGCCTCGCCTTCGCGCAGCAAGTGATCGTGCTGCAGCGAATAGAACGGCCGGAACTCCACGATGCTCTCGCCCTGCGGCGTCTGCTGCAGGCGGAACACGCGGTCCACCGAGTGGACCTCGTAGCCAAAGGCCCGGCGGCTGTCGGGCAGCACCGGGTAGCTGTTGCTGGTGTGCGTGATGCGGATCGGGTCGGCGCGCTGCGAGAACAGGTTGACCACCGGCGTGCAGCCGAGCACCAGGTTCTTCTCGCCGATGGTCTCCAGCAGCTGTGCGTCGTCCGAATCCGAGCGCAGGCCGGACATGACGTAGTGCAGGGTCACCGAACGTGCGCCCGATTCGAGAAGCGCCCGCGGCAGCGGCAGGTCGACGAAGTTGAACTTCTCCGGAAAGGCGAAGTATTCGGTGAGCAACCGGTAGGCCGGGTGCGAGCGCGCGTCGAAGTCGATCAGGGCTTCATCGTCTGCGAAGCCGACTGCGCGCGGCAATGCGTCGCCGCCACGCAGCCATGGGCCGACGGGTGCCGTCTGCACCAGCGTGCCGAGCACGCGACCGCACAGCGCTTCACGCAAGACGCTGACCTGCGAGGGCTCGCCATCCAGGTACACCCGCAGAGAACTCACGCCGAGGCCTGCCCAAGTCGCCTGGGGAGACGTCAGCTCGATCTGCAGCGACAGCGCCGATGTGCCGCCCTTGGGAACGACCGTGCCGTCGGGTGCAGCGACGGCACCGCGAAAGCCGGCGCTCGTGACACGCACGGGCAGCAGGTCGACTTGATAGGCCGTCTTGAACTTGCACACCACGCCGCGGACCGGGCGCGTGTTCAGCGCCGTGCCGCGTTCGACCGGCACGGCCCTCATCGTCTGACCGGCATTCGACACCGCATCGAAGCAGGCGATCGAGCATGACGGAAACGGCCGCAGGTAGTGCGGGTAGAGCACATCCAGCAGAGACTCGGTGAACAGCGGGAAATCATCGTCCAGCCGCTTGTGGATGCGCGACGACAGGAGCGCGAAGGACTGGATCAGCCGCTCGACGTGCGGGTCTTCACCCGTCTCGCCGTTGAGCAGCAGTTGGCCGGCGATCTTGGGATAGCGCTGCGCGAATTCTCCGGCGTGCGAGCGCAGGAAGGCGAGTTCGCGTTCGTAGCTTGGAAGAAGCCCTTGCATGCTCAGTGCCTGCCTTCGGTGGCGCCGGCCTGCCGGCCTTGGGTGATCGAATACTGCAGCGTCAGCGGCTGCAACAGCGCGTCGAAGCTCACCTGCTCGCGGCCACGGTCCACGATCAGCATCGCCTTGATCACGAAGTAAAGACGGTTGAGGGTGGACGATTCAACGCTCAGGCTCACGTCCACCTGCTTGAGCCTCGGCTCGTGCAGCTGGATGGCCTGCTCGATCGAGCGGCAGATCTCGCGGCGATGATTCGGGTTCGCCAGGCTCTGGCTCGAGAAGTCCGCGATGCCGAAACTCAGGATGGACTTGCGGCAATGAGGGAACGCCTCCAGCTCTTGCACGTCCTGGCCGTGGCGCGTGTTCAGCAACGCTTCCAGGTCGCGCGCGACGTTGTCCTTGATCTGCGCAAGGCTCGCGAGCCGAACATGATGATCGGCCCCGGCACGGCCATGGGTGTCGATCAGCCGATCGAGGAACGAGGGGCTGTACTTTTCGTTCATCCAAAAAAATGGGGCGGCATGGCCGCCCCTTGTCTCGCTGGTTGACGGAGGGACGAGATCAGAACGCCACTTGGTTGGTGGCGAGGTTGTACGAACCCTGGATGTTGTTGCCGCTGGATTCGATGCCCGAGCCATCGATCTTCGACTGGTTGTACGTCCAGCGAATCGAGGAGTACTTCAGGCCGAAGGTCTCGGTCGGAATGGCTTCTTCAGCAATCGCGGTGGCCACCGACGACACGAGCGCATTCTTGAGCTCGATCTTCAGGTAGTTGACGCGGTTGTTGGCGCCCGTTCCCGTCGTATTGCTGCCGCCGACCGCGCGGTAGAAATAGATGACAACGCTCGGGTAGATCGTGCCCGCGGAGCAAGCCTGCAGCAGCTTGGTCGAAGCCTTGTCGATGTCCTTCGTGAACACCAGTTCACCGTGCTCGGTACGCTCGGCGGTATGGCCACCGGCGCTCGAAGCCGTGGCCGACTTCGGCTGGCGGATCAGGTGCGTGAAGCTGCTGACTTCAACGGCATTCGCCGCCTTGTGCTTGGCGTCGTTGGTTTCGCCCTTGATGTCGGCACTGCTGCCGAACTCGATGTAGATGTCTTTCATAGTTGTTCGCTCCTTACGGGGTTATTGGGGGGCCATCAGCCCCCACTGGCTCCAGGCAGCTCTGCGACAAGTCGCAGGGACACCGAGAGTTCGTCGAGCTGGAAGTGAGGGCGAATGAAGGAAACTGCCCTGTAGACACCCGGCCTTCCAGGTACTTCCGAGACCTGCACGGACGCCTCACGCAGTGGGTACTGCGCCTTGATGTCCTGTGTCGCGGCGTCATCTCCTGTGACGTACTGGGATATCCAACGATTCAAGAATTCTTCGACGTTCGAGGCCGAGGCAAAGCTGCCAATCTTGTCGCGCATCATGGCCTTCATGTAGTGGGCAATGCGGCAGACGGCAAACATGTACTGAAGCTGCGCCGCGAGCGACGCATTGGCATTGGCCGAATCGGAGTCGTACTTGCGGGCCTTCTGCGCAGACTGCGCGCCGAAGAACGCGGCGTAGTCCGAGTTCTTGCAATGCACCAGCGGGATGAAACCGAGGTCGCTCAGCTCCTTCTCGCGCCGGTCGGTAATGGCGATCTCGGTCGGGCACTTGAGGGCAATTTCGCCTTCGTCCGTCTTGAAGGTGTGGGTGGGCAGGTCTTCCACCAGACCACCGCCCTCCACGCCACGAATCGCCGCGCACCAGCCGTAGCTCTCGAAGGCCGAGGTGAGGCGCGCGCCGAACGCGTACGCTGCGTTCACCCACAGGTACTTGCCGTGGTCGCTGCCGTCCACGTCCTCAACGAAGTTGAAGCCTTCAACAGTCGTGCCGTCCTTGGGGTTGTACGGCAGACGGCCAAGGAAGCGCGGGACCGTGAGTCCGACGTAGCGCGAATCCTCGGATTCGCGGAAAGACTTCCACTTGGCATATTCCACGGTGTCGAACACCTTGGACATGTCCCGCGGCCTGCCCAGTTCGGTGAAACCCTCGAGGCCGAACATCTCCGGCGACGCTGCCGAGATGAACGGCGCATGCGCGGCCGCCGCGACATGCGACATCTGCTCGACGAAATACATGTCTTCCGGCTGGCGGCTGATCTCGAAGTCGCCGATCAGCGTGCCGAAAGGCGCGCCGCCGAAGGTGCCGAACTCTTCCTCGTAGACCTTCTTGAAGAGCGCGCTCTGGTCGAAATCGATCGCGGTCTTGAAGTCCTTGATCAGCTCCCTCTTGTTCGCGTTGAAGACCTTGATCTTCATCATCGAGCCGGTCGACGTGTGCTTGCACAGGTAGTGCAGGCCCGTCCAGGTGGATTCGAGACGCTGGAAGTCGGGGTGATGCATCACCTCGCTCAGCTGCTCGGAGATCAGGCGGTCGAGTTCGGCGACGCGGGCGTCGAGCGTGACGCTCAGGTTCTCGGACACGACGACCGTGCCCTGGAGCACTTCGCGCACGAGCTCGGAAATGATGTCCTTGGCGCGGTGGTGTTCCACGTCGGAGCGCGCAACGCGGCTCTGTGTGACGATCTCGTCGAGAAGACCGAGCTCGAGGGTGCCGGCGTCATCACGCGATTGCAGGGCTGCCTGGTTCATGGCGCTCACTCCTCGACCTTGGTTTCTTCGCCGAGCTGCTTGAGCTTCTCGGTGTTGCTCAGCACGTCGCCGAGGATGTCTTCGAGCTTCTCGTTGCCCGCGAGCTTGTTGCGCAGGTCGGCCAGCTTGGTGCGCGCCTCGAGCAGCTTCTTCAGCGGCTCGACCTGCTGCACCACCGATTCGGGACGGAAGTCGTCGATCTTGTTGAAGGCCAGGTTCACCGCGAACTCGCCGCCATCGGCACCAAGCTTGTTCTTGACGCGGTAGGACGCCTGGGGCGCCATGCCCTTCATCACGTCGTCGAAGTTGTCGAGGTCCACGCTCACGAACTTGCGGTCCTTGAGCTTGTCCAGCGGCTTGTTCGGGTCCTGCTTGCCGGTGAAGTCACCCAGCACGCCGGCGACGAAGGGAAGCTCCTTCTTCTCGATCGCGTCGCCGATCTCGACGTCATAGGTGAGTTGAACGCGAGGCGGGCGAACCTTGTCGAGCCGCTTCTGGACGCTGTCTTTTTTCGCCATGGGAATCCCTTTGCTGAACTGGGTAAGAGGAAGCGCTCGCGCTGTTACTTGAGCTTGTCGAACGGGTTGCTGCTGCCGCGGGAAGCGGCGGCGGTGCTGGCTGCTGCTGCGCCATTGGTGGCCGGCGCCTTCGTGCCGGACGTGGCGGTGGCAGCGGGCGTGGATGCGGTGGCACGCGCACGCGCACGCGGCGGCGCTGCTGCCTCGACCGGCCTGGGCACCAGGATCTGCTCGCCCAGCAGCTCGCGCAGGCTTCGCGTGAGCGTCTCGGCTTCGCCGCGAGTGCCGGCGTTGATGTTGTTCTGCTGGCGCAGCACGGTGAGCGCCGCGGTCGAGATGCGCAGGCCGCTCACGGCCAGGATGCCCGCACCCACGTTGTCGGTGTTGTCGCGATGCAGGACTTCCTGCGCGGCGAGCACGGCATTGCCGTAGTCGCCTTCTTCGAAGTAGCCCTCGGCGAGCTTGACCCACGGGGCCTTGCTCGTGGGGTCGTTCTTGGTGGCGGCCTGGTAGAGGTCTCGCGCTTTCGCTTTGTCGCCTGCCGCCGCAGCCGTTTCGGCCTGGTGCATCAGCTCGGGCAAAGCTTCGGTCTGCGGCGCGGGTGCGGGTTGCGGCGGGTTCACGGCACATGCCGCGAGGCTCAGCACCGTGGCGAAGACGACGAGGGTGCGTGTGAGATTCCGGAATCTGCCACCGGTTGCATCGGCGTTCGGCAGCATTCCGCCCGCGCTCTCGCGCTCGGCTGTCACCCCAATCATTGGCTGTACTCCCCTGTGTTCACTTGTACTTCCGCATCGAAGAAATCGATCAAGCCGATCAGTTTCTTCGATGATTCCTGAGCACCGGGCTGCAGGAGCGGCGTACTGTATGCGAAGGGCTTTTTGCCGCCATCCCCCGAAAGGCGGGGCCGGAAATCACAATTTGATGCACTGTTTCCGGTTCATTCAGGCTACACGTGCAAGTACTTGCAAGCGCATCGATACTGCGCGGCGCGTTTCTCAAAAACCCATACAACACGAGCGCGAAGCCACCCGGCACGACGCGCTTCGAGCCTTACCCAATCAACACCATGAGTCATCTTTCATCGCCCACGCGCGAGGTTGTCCGCGCCCCTCTTTCCACTCGTGGCAAGGCCGTGTTTTGCTGCTTTTTCGCAGGGGCGATGACGCTGTCGGGATGCGCATCGCAAAGCGGCGGCGGAGGCGTCTTGGACAAGGCTCTGGAGGCGGTCGGACTGAGCAAGCCGGCACCGCCGGAGCTGTCTGCCGACAACATCAAGCTGCCGTCGCAACCCAAGAAAGTGACATTGCGCCTTCACGCAGCAGAAACGTTGAACACGGACGCGAACGGCAAAGCCCTTTCAGTTGTTGCACGTGTTTACAAGCTTCGCAGTGCAACCACTTTCATGCAGGCGCCCTACGACGCATTCAAGGATTCGAGCTCCGAACGACAGGTTCTTGGCAACGACATCATCGAGTCGCGCGAGGTAGTGCTCACCCCCGGCAAGAAGTACGAGGTCGTCGAGACCCTGCCGAACGACACCGCGCAGATCGCAGTCGTCGCGTTGTTTCGCACACCCGACCCGCAACGCTGGAAGTTCGTGTTCGATGCGAAGGATGCAGTGAAGACCGGCGTGACGCTGGGGCTGCACGCCTGCGCAATGAGCGTCGCGGGCGGCGAACCGATGGGAGCATCACTCGAAGTGCGGCGGCTTGCCGGCATGCATTGCCCGGAAAGCTGAGCCCTGCCACCCGAAATGGGGGTGTCCGCCCCCCCAGAAGACACACTCGTTAACAGCTTTCTTCGGTACTCTCAGCCGCCTCGCAATGGGGCAAGTCTTCGAGGCAGTTTTGATTCAGTCATCCAAAGTTCTCTGGGGCGAAGGCCTCTTCCTGCGGCCCCAGCACTTCCAGCGCCAAGACGCATATCACGAGTGGCGAACCGCGGAACTGGGGCGCGTGCTGCACCCCTACGCCTGGGGTGTGCGCCGAGCCCGCATCGACACTGATGCACTGGCCAGCGGTGTGTTGAGCTTCCAGGAATTGCAGATCGTCTTTCCCGATGGCGAGCTGTATTCAGCGCCTTCGGAAGATGAGTTGCCCGCGCCCGTCTCGCTCGCATCGATCCCGGCCGGTGTCTCCGAGATCGTCTTCCACGCCACCATCGCGCCGCTGCGCGCGAACGGCCGCAACTTCTCGGCGGTTGACGATGAACCCGATGGTTCCTTGCGCTACGCGCAGAAGAACGTGGACGCCGGCGACTGGTTCACGTCCGCATCGGAGTCCGAGGTGGCCGTGCTGCGCCGCTGCGTGCGCGTGTTGGCCGAAGGCGAGCCGCGCGACCACCTCGTGAACCTGCCGCTGTGCCGCATCCGCCGCTCCGCCACCGGCAGCTTCGAGGTCGACGCCCGCTTCGTCCCGCCGTCCCTGTCGATCGCCTCCTCGCCTGCGTTGCAAGCCGTGCTTCGGCGGCTGCTCGACGTGCTGCAGGCGAAGGTCGATGCGCTCTATGGTTTCCATCGCGAACCGTCCAAGCACATCATCGAATTCCGCTCCGGCGACATTGCGTCTTTCTGGCTGCTTCACACGGCCAGCGCCGCATTCGCCGGGTTGTCGCACCTGCACGTGCACCCTGCCCTGCACCCCGAGCGCCTGTACGAACGCATGCTCGAACTCGCGGGCGCGCTGCTCACCTTCTCGAAGAGCTTCACGCTCGCCGACCTGCCCGCCTACCGCCACGAGGCGCCCGGGCCGAGCTTCGCGAAGCTGGACCACATCATTCGCGACCTGCTGGAGACCGTGATCTCCACGCGCTACTTCTCGATCGCGCTCAGCGAGATCAAGCCGTCCTTCCACCATGGCAGGCTCGAGTCCGACAAGATCAGTGCGAACACCAGTTTCTACCTTGGTGTACAGGCGGCAATGCAGCCCAGCGAGCTGATCGAGGCTGTGCCCGTGCGCTTCAAGGTCGGCGCGCCGGACGACGTCGAGAAGCTGGTGCTGTCGGCCATGAGCGGCGTGCGGCTCACGCATGCGGCGCAAGTGCCGGCGGCCATTCCGGTGCGGCCGGGCTCGTACTACTTTGCGCTGGAGCCGCGCGGCTCCCTGTACGAACGCATGCTGCAGGCGCAGACGATCGCGCTGTACGTTCCGGCCGGCATCGCGGATTTGCAGCTCGAACTGTTTGCCTTGAATCCCTGACCCATGGCAGAAACCCCCATCCCTTCCCTCTTCGGCAGCGCCGGCCCCGGCGTGGGTGCCCGGCCGCCGGCCGTGCCGTCCGAATCGCCGGCCGAAGGCTCGACGCTGCTCGACCTGCTGTACGACGGCTTCTACATGATCTTCCTGCTGCGCAACCGTTGCGCGCCGGTGGATGCCGAGTCCTTTCGCGATCGCGTGCGCGAGTTTCTTGCGGGCTTCGAGCGCCAGGCCAAGCGCATCGATGCGCCCCCTAAAGATGTCTACACCGCCAAGTTCGCCTATTGCGCGCTGGTCGACGAGGTGGTGCTGATGTCGCAATCGAAGATTCGCAGCGAGTGGGAGCGGCGCCCCTTGCAGCTCGAGTTCTTCGGCGAACAGCTCGCGGGTGAGCGCTTCTTCGAGCGGCTGGAGAAGCTGCGTGAAGCCGGTGCGTCCAAGCTGCAGTTGCTCGAGGTGTTCCACATGTGCCTGCTCATGGGCTTCCAGGGCAAGTACATCATCGAAGGTTCCGAGAAGCTCGGCTACCTCACCGGCCGCGTGGGTGACGAGATCGCGCAGCACAAGGGCAAGCAGCACGGCTTCGCGCCGCACTGGGCAGCGCCCGACCGCGTGGCGCATGCGCTGCGCAGCGAGGTGCCCTTGTGGGTAATCGGCTCCGTGTTCGCCTTGCTCGGACTGCTCGGTTTTCTCGGCGTGAAGGGCCTGCTCGATCGGCAGACCACCAATGATCTCGGCAGGTACAACGAAGTCGTGAAGCTCGCGCCGGCGCCCGCCCACGTGACCATCACGCTGCCCTGAGCGGCGCGGTGCCAGGGGCACCGCGAACGCGACCTATATAAGAAGCAAGGGAGTGGGAACATGTTGTCATCCACGGCATCGCTGCCGTCGCTGTCGGGCCTGCTGAACGCCGGCCTTGATTCACTGACCTCGCGCCTCGACTTCGCCAAGCTGCTCGACCAGCACGGCCGCATGCTGCAGGTGGAGACGGCGCTGCCGAGCCTGGCGCTGATCCCCGAGCGGCTGGTGATGCGCGAGGCGGTGTCGCAGCCCTTCGAGCTGGCACTGGATGCGCTGTCGACGAGTGCGCATTTCGAACTCAAGGGCTTGATCGGCGAGCAGATCAGCGTGCGGCTGCTGCAGCCCGACGGCAGCTATCGGCCCTGGCACGGCTACGTCGTGCAGGCGTCGCAGATGGGCAGCGACGGCGGCCTCGCGCGCTACCGGCTCGTGATGCGACCGTGGCTGTCGCTGCTGGCCTACCGCAGCGATTGCTTCGTCTACCAGGACAAGGACGCCCGCCAGATCATCGACGAGGTGTTCCACGACCACGCGCAGACCAACGTGCGCTGGGAGGTGACGGAGTCGCTTCGGATGCGCAGCCTGTGCACCCAGTACCGCGAGAGCGACCTCGCGTTCGTGCAGCGGCTCCTGGCTGAAGAAGGCTTGAGCTACCACTTCGAGCACCTGGACGACGAGGCAGCCTCCGCAGCCGACGGGCGCCAGGCCCGGCACGTGCTCGTCATCACCGACCGCCTGGCCGCGCGCCCTGCCCTCGGCGACGCGCGTTTCGCGAGCCAGCACGCGAGCGCCAACCTGCTCGGCCAGCGCGATGCGGTCACCGCGTTCTCCGCCGCGCGTGACCTGAGCGCCAACGCCGTCACCGTTGGGTCCTGGAACTACCGGCAGCTGTCGGGCACGAGTGCCTCGGTGGACTCGGGCTTGTCGCTCGGCGAGCTGCCGCGCCTGGAGGTCTACGACGGGTCGGGGGCCTACCGCTATGAGAACGCGGCGCATGCGGATCGGGCCGCGTCGCTCGCCCTGGCCGCGCTGGAGCTGGACATCAAGCGCTTCGAAGGCCAAGGCAGCACGCGCCACTTTGCGGCAGGGGCTCGCTTCAACCTCATCGACCATCCGCTGTACGGCGCCAACACCAGCGCCTTCAATTACGCCGGTGCCTTGACGGCCAGCCACGACCGCCCGGACAACGAGTTCACGCTCGTTTCGGTGGAGCACCACGCGAGCAACAACCTCGGCGCCGAGCTGTCCAAGGTGCTCGGGTTGACCGAGCTCGAACACGGCACCTACAAGAACCAGTTTCAGGCGGTGCCGGCGGCCGCGCCGCTGGTGCCGCGCTTCGTGCGCAAGCCCACCGCCTTTGGCGTGCAGCAGGCGCTGGTGGTGGGGGTGCCCGGCGAGGCGATCACCACGGAGCGTGACCACCGGGTGAAGATCCAGTTTGCCTGGCAGCGCGGGCTGAACCCGCTGGCCGGCGGCATGGCGCATGAGTCGGCGGCGGATGCCACCGGCAACGCGCCGGGCGACGACCGCTCGGGCACCTGGGTGCGCGTGGCCGTGCCCGGTGCCGGACCCAACTGGGGCGCGGTGCTCGTGCCGCGCATCGGCACCGAGGTGGTGGTGGAGTTCATCGAGGGGGACATCGACCGGCCATTGATCATCGGCCAGCTCTACAACGGCCAGGACTTGCCGCCGTTTTCAGCCGGCGAGGATTCGGGCGTCAACCACCCGGGCGTCATCAGCGGCATGCAGACGCAGAGCCTGGATGGCTCGGGCTTCAACCAGTGGGCGATCGACGACGCCACCGGGCAGTTGCGCATGCGGCTCCTGACGAGCTACACCGCCGCGGAGGTGGGGCTCGGGCATCTGATCCAGCAAGGGCAAGGCGCGCAGCGTGGGGGCTGGCGCGGGTCGGGGTTTGAGGCGGGGACGCAGGGCTGGGCGAGCGTGCGGGCTGGCCAAGGGCTGTTGGTGAGCACCACGGCGCGGGCGGCGACGTACGGCTCGGCGCAGAGCACGCAGATGGATGCGGCCGAAGCGCTGGGGCAGCTAAAGGCGATGCGCGACCTCGGCCAGCGCCTGAGCGAAGTGGCCAAGGCGGGCACTGCCCATGCGCTCACGAGCCATGAGGCGGGTCAGGCGGTGGAGAAATTCCTGGAGGCCATCGATCCGCAGAAGCTTGGCAAGCATGCGGGGTCGGTCAACGGGCAGGAGGCGAAGAAGGCCCAAGGCCGCACGCTGACCGATCCGGTGGAAGCCTTCGCGGTGCCACTGGTGCTGATGGACACGCCCAGCACCAGCGCCTTCGCGAGCGAGGCGAGCATCACGAACTACAGCGGGCAGGACTTGAGCCTCGGGGTGCAAGGCGACGTGCAGCACACCGCCGTGCACACCTATGCCGCGGTGTCGGGGCAGACGACGAGTGTCTACACCAACGATGGCGGCATCCAGGCCAAGGCGGCCAACGGGGCGGTGAGCCTGCGGGCGCATACCGATGAACTGCACATCCTGGCCGACCAGGACGTGACTGTCATCAGCATGGAGGATGAGATCCGCATCCAGGCGAACACGTGCATCGAGTTGATCGCGGGGGAGTCGTCGGTGGTGCTGGAGGGTGGGGACATCACGTTCACCTGCCCGGGGACGTTCACGGCGAAGACGTCGACGCATGCATTTTTGGGTGGGGCCTCGTTCGGCGCGGAGTTGCCCGTGCTGCCACAGGGCGTCCGGGACATCCCAACCTGGATCGAAATCAACCACCGCGACGCCGAAGGGCTGCCGATGCAAGGCCAGGGCTACAAGATCTTCTTCGAAGGCAACCAAGTCATTAGCGGCACGCTCGACGCAAAAGGCCATGCGCGGCACGACAACGTGCCCGAACGCGCATTGCGTGTCGAATATGAACCGCGCCAGGCCAACCCCGAACGGCCGTGGCAGCCACTGAGCGAACTGCTCGCCGCCGCGAAAACAAGACTGAACTGAGGACGAGCCGATGTGGGGAGAACTTGAGAACGCCCTGGCGTGGTATGCGGCTGCGCCGGCTCGCTGGGTGGACAGCGCCAAGCAAGACCTGAGCGCCGCAGCCGAGTGGATCTGGACCGTGCTGCAAGGTGACTTCGCCGAAGAGCAAAGCACTGCGCAGGTCGTCACCAGTACCGTCATCTCGATGATTCCATTCGTCGACCAGCTGTGCGACGTGCGCGACATCGTGGCCAATTGCCGAAAGATCAAGGAAGACACTGAAAACAAGTGGGCCTGGGTGGCGCTTGTGCTCACCTTGATCGGCTTGTTCCCAACCCTGGGAAGCCTGGCCAAAGGCTGTTTCAAGATCTTGTTTGCGTACGGACGCAAGGGCGTGATGCGCGTCGGCGTCAAGACGCTCGAGTCGGACATGTGGAAGGCGACCCTGCCCTGGATCGAAGCTGGCATTCAGAAGCTGAACGAATTCCTCGCACGACCACAGGTGCGCAAAACGCTCGCCGCGCTGAAGATCGACAACCCCTACAAGTACCTGTCCAAGCTGGCCCGGGACTTGGCCGGCCAAATCAACACCGGTGCATTGCTCAAGGCCATGGACGGCGCGATCGCCATCCTGAAAGACCTACTCGGCCTCGTGCAGAAGTGGGGCAGCGCGGCCATGAAAACACAAGCCGGCGAAATGCTGCAGATGGTGTCGCGCGTGCGGGAGATTGCCAACCGAAAACTGGCCGAAGTGCTCAAGCCGGTGCAGCATTGGCTCGATCGGCTCGCCCGTCGGCTCGAAGTCGAAGCAGACATGAACTACCGCGCCTTCACCAACGCGGTGAATCCACACGCATTCACCCGCCCCTCGATGGACGCCGAGATCGCCGCGATGCGAAAGGACAAGCCGGCCTGGGTGGATCGGGATGTGGCTGCCAAGTACAACAGGCTTCGTGTCGAGCCTTCTATACCACCTGGTTGGCCGGACATCGGAGAAAAGGCCAAGCGCCCTCTCAACGGGGCGTTTGAAACGTTCCATGACGCTGCCCCTATTGAACTGGCGCCGGGAACAGTGCTCTATCGGGTGATCGACCCAGGGTCTTTCGACAACAGCATCTGCTGGATGTCGCGCGCCGAGTTTGAGAAGCTTCAGAGCAAGGATGACTGGAGGCGCCGCTTTGCCGTGTGGGCCAGTTGGAATCGCAATGGTGAGTTCGTTACCTACACTGTGCCGCCAGGAAAGCCATTGCACGTGTGGGAAGGGGTCGCTGCATCACAGGTGGACAGGAATCGCGAATTCGTACTTGAAGGCGGAGCCAGGCAAATCGTGCTAGACCCCAAAGACCTGGAAAAGTCGTATCTCGGAAAGCGCCAGTCCACGCAGTGGGGCTACAACGACTTGGGCGATTGGATGAACAAGGTCGGCGTTCCCACGTTGACCAACAACTGGAGAGAGTGACCGCATGACCACGCCCCTCATTCCCCAAGAGATATACCTGCTTGAGCGCTATAGCTCGGCAGAGTACTTCGGCGACATGCGCGATGCATGGGCCGCGATGGTCAAGCACGCTGAGAGAGCACTGGACATCTTCGAGCGCAACCTCCCAGCCGATTACAGAAGACGCCCACTTCCGGAGCAACCGGACATCATCTGGGGCGAGCGCGTGCTGGTGAATTTTCGCAGCACGCGCGACTACTTGGACAGTGCGTTTGTTCGTTTGACACACAAGGATCTCACTGCACTCAGCGGAGCCAACGGTGTAATGAACGACTTCGCCGGCTTCTCACGCGACTACTCAGCCGACTGGATGGACGAACCAGCAGTCGCGGCCGTCATTCCGGCGGCCACAGACGAGTTTTGGCGTCTACTAAAGATGGCCACACAGCGGGCATCGAACATCGAACCGACGTTCTACGCGTATTGGGCTCCTGGTGACCTAAGCACTCGCTACGCCAGAAACCGTGGTCCGCTCGAGCCCCCGGCATCTTGGCCGCTATACCGGCTCAATCCCAAAGTCGTTGTTCAAACCGGACAGCAGGTACCGCGCACCGGCATCTACTTGCCTGATGCCGACGACAGCGCAGCGGCCTTCATGATCGAAGGCAAGAAGGCCCCACAGGCAACGATCGGCTACGACCCGGTCACGACACAGAACGTGAGCGAAGCACCTACAACGTGGACGCTTGTCGAGCGCATCGCCGACGCCGGCGGTGGCACTCCGGGTGCTGCTGACCCGCTGGCGGCCGGGGTTCGCCTGCGCTGCGAGGGCGGTCAACCCTGCCCGAGAGAAGGCTGGTGGTTCACACCTGCCAAGCTAAACAGCCGTCGCCGCTTCAGCCGTGCCGAAGTCATGCCTGTATTCACGACCGACTATGGTTCGACGATTTGGCAGTGGGACGAACGGCAAGGAAGCTGATCCGCAAACCAAGGATGTAACGCGTGGCCACGCCCCTGATTCCCCAAGAAATCTATCTGCTTGAGCGCTACAGCTCAGCCGACTACTTCGGCGACATGCGCGACGGGTGGGCAGCGATGGTGAAACATGCCGAGAAGGCGTTGGACATCTTCGAGCGCAACCTGCCACCCGACTATCGCAAGCGCCCGTTGCCAGAGCAGCCGGACATCATTTGGGGAGAGCGTGTGCTGCGCAACTTCCGATTCACACGCGACAATCTAGACGCGGGTTTTATCGAGATGACACATGCCTACGTCGAGGCGCTTGGGTACGCAGGCAATGTTCTAAGCGACTTCGCCGGATTCTCACGCGACTACTCGGCCGATTGGATGGACGAACCGCCGGTGGCGGCCGTCATGCCCGGAGCCGCCGACGAGTTCTGGCGCCTGTTGGGCGAGGCGACGGAGCGGGCATCCAACATTCAACCAACCTTCTATGCGCAGTGGAACCCCGGCAGCCTGAGCACTCGCTACAACAGCAACCGCGGCGCGCTGAACCCGCCGGCTTCTTGGCCGCAATACCGACTCGATCCCAAAATCACCGTCAGCACAGACCAACCCGTCCCGCGCACGGGAATCTATCTACCCGATGCCGACGACAGCGCGCCGGCTTTCCTGATCGAAGGAAAGAAGGCTCCGCAAGCAACGGTGGGATATGACCCGGTCACGACGCAGAACGTGAGCGAAGCCCCCACGACATGGACGCTTGTCGAGCGCGTCGCCGACGCCGGTGGCGGCACACTAGGCTCCGCCGAACCGCTGGCAGCGGGCGTTCGACTACGTTGCGAGGGCGGCCAAGCCTGTCCGCGAGAAGGCTGGTGGTTCACACCTACCAAGCTGAACAGCCGTCGCCACTTCAGCCATGCCGAAGTCATGCCTGTATTCACGACCGACTATGCTTCGACGATTTGGCAGTGGGACGAACGGCAAGGAAGTTGATCCGCAAACCAAGGATGTGACCGCGTGGCCACGTCCCCAGATTCGCCAATAGATCTATCTGCTTGAGCACGCTACAGCTGCACCGCCCCACTGACCAATTAGCAAGAGAAGAACGGTGCAACCATGTTCGAGCGCACTGAACTGGCAGCAGCAGGAAGCGAGCAACGAAGGTACAGCTTCTGGATCGAGTGTGAGGCCGGGGAACATGCTTTCGTCATCCACTACCAGCAGGGCAACAACCATTGGGAAAGCGGCGACACGACCGCTACCTTGGCCATGCTGCGCGACGATTGGCCAACGTATTGCGAGCTTCTGCTTCGGTGTGGCTGCGCCTGGGCAATCCCCATCATCGAAGAAGGTTTTGGCTCGCAGGACGAGGTGTCCGTCATCCACAAACTTCGTCAGTGGAGCAAAGGGCTGGAGGGGCTTCAATCTGAGCGTTAGCAATTGAGCACCCCAGCCCCAAGGGTTCACCGCCGCCGGAATGAGGTGCCCTCCGCATTTCACCTTCCAACAGGCCGCTCTCATGCCGCCTTCGGTTGCTGATCGTCATGCTCGCTGAGCCAGTCCTGAAGGAACTGAGTCGGCGAGCGATAGCTCAGCGTGG
>Ga0157377_10000013_pt1 | contig 267125 bp, 246 predicted proteins | sample M55metaG_FD_121116 | JGI IMG/M metagenome (GOLD analysis project Ga0157377, IMG submission 121116) | Miscanthus rhizosphere microbial communities from Kellogg Biological Station, Michigan, USA - M5-5 metaG | ecosystem: Host-associated > Plants > Roots > Rhizosphere > Soil | place: USA... | reverse complement strand
GCCGCCGATCGTCACGCCCTTGGCGTTCAGTTCGTCGATGGCCATGCGTGCGCCCATCTCGTTGTCCTTGCCCAGGTGGGCGATGCCGCCGCTGGTGGGGCCAACGTGGCCGATCTTGACGACTTCCTGGGCGAAGGCCGTGCCGCTGAACGCGGCGAGGACGGCGAGGGAGAGCAGCGATTGTTTCGCGAAATGCATGTGTTGTTCCTCGATGTTGTCCGAACTCAGGCGGTTCAGAAGTTGTGGCGGACGCCGAAGGCCACCGAGCGGAAGTCACCGCCGTACAGGCCCGCGGTGTTGTCGTCCAGCTTCGTGTAGAAGGCGTAGACCTTGGTGCGCTTGCTGAGGTTGTAGTTGACGGCGGCGGTGAACTGCTTCGCGTCGCTGTTGGCGATGTTGCCGCGGTCGCCGGCCTTGCCGAAGTTCAGGTGGAACTCGGTGGCGTCCATGGTGTACATGCCCGACAGGCGGAAGTTCGTGCGGCTGCCCGCGGCGTTCTTGTCGCGCTGCAGATAGCCGCCGAAGGTGAACTGGCCCATCTCGTACAGGCCGCGAACGGCGAACTGGTTGTCGGCATCGTTCTTCGAGTAGCCGGCACCCACGTGCAGCGGGCCGCCGTCCCAGTTCACGGCTGCGTCGTAGGTCGCGTTGGTCGCGCCTTCGCCGAACGAGCGGGCGAGGTCCACGGTGGCGCCGCTGAAGGTGGGCGAGTGCCAGGCCACCTTGTTGTTGTCGTTGGCGACGTAGGCATACAGCGCATCCGACGACGTGCCGGTGTCGTGGTTGTGCATGCTGACGTAGTCGGCCGTGGCGAAGTAGGCTTCGCTGAAGAACTTGCCCAGGCGCACGGTGCCCAGGCTGCTGAGGGTGAGGTTCACTTCCGAACGGCGGTTCCAGAAGGTGGTCGAGCTGTTGGCCAGGCCGTCGTCGGAGTGGAAGCCATGCTCGATGGTGAAGCCGGCCTTGAGGCCGCCGCCGATGTCCTCGGTGCCGCGGAAGCCCAGGCGCGAGCTGTTGTTCTGCTCGATCCACTTGGCATCGGCATTCCCGGACTTCTGGTTCTCGATGCTGGTGTTCAGGCGTCCGTACACGGTCACGCTGGATTGGGCAAATGCAGGAGCGGCAGCGGCGGCGGCGAAGAGCGCGGCGGCCATGGCGAGGCGATTGAGATGGATCGGTTGCATGGTTGTCTTTGAGTGTGTGTGCATGTCGTTTACCGCTCTCGCAGGACCAGTTGCGAACTGCGCCTGAGCGGCCCCCACAGCGTGTGACGGGTGTCTCGCTGCAGGCCGCAGTGTTGCGGACAAGTCGCTTGGATGACATTCCAAAGATGAGCTGCCAATCCGCCGATCCCGGCGGCCGGCGGCCGTCCAAAGCAAATGATTTGGTGCACCTGCGTGCGCGGCCAAGGTGCGGCAGAGGAAGGAGGGTGCGCAGCCGCGAGCGCACTGTGCGGCGAACCACACGGCGCATGGGGCCGGTTGTGCGGATTGCCGCCCGAAGCGTGCGGCGTGCGTGAGCGAATGTTGCGCAAAGGCCGCGCCGGCATTGGGCTGGCGGCGCTTTACACCGCAATCAGCAGGTCTGGCACGCACGATGCTATCCATGGTTCCCCAGGGGGCAATCTCGCCACAGGAGGAGTCGCTTGGGTACTGCCGCACAACGCATCGAGACCGACATCATTCCGCTGGCCCGCGCAGTGGTGCATGCACCGCATCTGCACCGGGTGACACCCAGCGGTCCTGCCAACCAGCAGATCCACTCATCGCATGCACACGCATCGCCGGCGCCGGCGCCGGCGACGATGCTGCGCCTGCCGGCCGGTGCCGACCGCATCGACCTGCGCATCCTGCGCACCTTGCAGCGCAGCGGGCGCATGTCTTACCAGAAGCTCGGCCAGGAAGTCCACCTGTCGCCCACCGCGGTGTTCGAGCGCGTGAAGCGGCTCGAGCGCGAAGGCTTCATCCTCGGCTACGAGGCGAGGCTGGACGCCGCCAAGCTCGGCGCCGGCCGCACGCTGTACCTGGAGGTGCGCCTGGAGCGTGCCTGCATCGGCGCGATGGAGCGCTTCAACGACGCAGTGCGCGCCTGCCCCGAGATCATGGAATGCCACCTGGTGGCAGGCGACTGCGATTACTTCGTCAAGATCCGCATGGCCGACGACCAGCGGGACGACGAATTGCCCGCGAGCATCCGCGCCTTGCCGGGCGTTCGCGACATCCGCACCTTCGGCGTCAAGTCCGGCTTGAAGGACGAGCGCGCCCTCAGCTTCTGATGCGCACCATGACCCAAGCCAAAGCCCTTCGCACCCGCCAGCTGGACGACGGCGCCATCGTCACCGTGCCATCGGCACCCGAGCGGCCGCCGCTGCGCCGCACGCTCATCGACGCCCACGATGCGCACATCATGCGCATGCTCCAGGCCGACGGCCGCATGTCCAACGCCGACCTCGCGGCCGCCGTGGGCCTGTCGCCCGCGGCCACCAGCGAGCGGCTGCGGCGGCTGCAGGACGACGGCTTCGTGCTGGGCTTCGAGGCGGTGCTCAACCCCGACAAGCTCGCGCAGGGCATGCTGGCCTTCGCGGAGGTGTCGCTGCAATACGGTGGGCTGGCCGTGGCGCTGTCGTTCAAGGCGGCGGTGAAGGCGCGCCAGGAAATCATGGAATGCCATGAGATCACGGGCGACTTCGACTACCTCATCAAGGCGCGCGTGTCCGACATGTCCGCCTACCGCGAGCTGATCGCCTCGGTGGTCTGGAGCCTGCCGGCGGTGCGGCACGTGCGGACCTTCGTGGTGCTGGAGGAGATCAAGAACACGGCGCGCATCCCGATCTGAGGGCGCGCCCGATGTGAACGAGCCTCGATGCGAACGAGAAGGGCGGCCGGCGATGCGGCCGCCTCGACCGTCAGCCTGCCCGGCGGCTGCGGCGCGCGAATGCTCCCACGGCCATGAGTCCGCCGAGCATCAATGCGAGGCTCGATGGCTCGGGCACAGGCGTGGGGACGAAGGTGGTGTCGAGGAAGAGCGAGTGCAGTGTCGGCACCCGGAACACGTCGGCCTCCGTGCCTGCCATGCAGGTGGGGCCGAGGGCCGTGGGCGCGCCGCTGCCGGCTGAACGCCCAAGTTCGAAGGCGACGTGGCCTGCCGTCACGCTGCAGTCAAGGCCGCCCAGGGCGGCTTCCCACTGCCAGGCGACATCGTTTCCGGCGGGTTCTTCGGTGGCATAGAAATCGATGGGCACGTCGCTCGTGAATCTCAGCGAGGAGTAGTCCGCCAACGAGAACGTGCCGCCGCCGGACGCCAGCTCGCCGGGGTTGTAGTAGAGGCTCAGGGCCTTGACCTTGCTGAAATCGATGAAGCCGCCACCGGCCGGCGGAAGGCCGCCGTTGTAGACGCCCGCGAGCACGGAGTCATCGAGGATCACGTAGCCCTGGATGAGCGCATCGGCGTCCAAGAACGTGAAATCGAGCTTCACGTCGATGGCCTGGGCGCTGCCGGCGCCGAGGCCGCACGCGGCGGCCACCATGGCCAGCCGCACGAGAGTCTTCTTCATCGCTTGTCCCCTGAATGTAGGTTCGCGAGTGGGCCACTCGCCGGCGTTCACGATGTGCGTTTCACCACGGCCATGGCGGACGCGATGAGGGCAGACACCTCGCTCACGTTCGATGGCACGATCATCGTGTTGTTCTTCTGCGCAAGCTGCGAGAAGGCATCCACCGCCCGCTCGGCCACCTTCAGCTGCACGGCCTGGTCGCCGCCCGGCGAGCGGATGGCCTCGGCGATCTTGCGGATGGCCTCGGCGGTGGCGTCGGCCACGGCGACGATGGCCGCGGCCTCGCCCTGGGCCTTGTTGATCTCGGCCTGCTTCTCGCCCTCGGAGCGGGCAATGAAGGCCTCGCGCTCGCCGGTGGCGATGTTGATCTGCTCCTGGCGGCGGCCCTCGGAGGCGGCGATCAGCGCGCGCTTTTCCCGCTCGGCGGTGATCTGCGCCTGCATCGAGCGCAGGATCTCGGCCGGCGGCGTGAGGTCCTTGATCTCGTAGCGCAGCACCTTCACGCCCCAGTTCACGGCGGCGTCGTCCAGCGCATTCACGACGGACGCATTGATCGAATCACGCTCCTCGAAGGTCTTGTCGAGCTCCATCTTGCCGATGACCGAGCGCAGGAGTGTCTGCGCGAGCTGGGTGATGGCGAAGACGTAGTTGCTCGAACCGTAGCTCGCGCGCATCGGGTCGGTGATCTGGAAGTAGATGATGCCGTCGACTTGCAGCTGGGTGTTGTCGCGGGTGATGCAGACCTGGCTGGGCACGTCCAGCGGCACCTCCTTGAGCGAATGCCGGTAGGCCACTCGCTCGAGGAAGGGCGTGACGAAGTTCAGCCCCGGCGTGAGCGTGCGGTCGTACTTGCCCAGGCGTTCAACCACCCAGGCGTGCTGCTGCGGCACGACCTTGAGCGTTCGGATGATGAAGATGAAGGCGATGACCGCGATGACCAGCGGAATGAGTGTGGCGTTGCCCATGGTGTCCAAGCGATGCTCCGTTGGTGTCAGTTCTCAGTGTGAGGCCGGCGCAAGCACCAGCCAGTTGCCTTCGACCGCCGCCACGCGGTGCATGCCCGGCGCGGCGACGGCGCCCGGCTGAAGCCGCGCCGACCAGGTGCTGCCACGGTAGACGACGCGCGCCGTGCCGTCCGCCTGCCAGCCGGCCACCTGCACCCGCTCGCCGATGTCCAGGTTGACGTCGCGGTTCTCGCGGGCCTGCTCGGCCGCCGGCTCGCGGCTGCGCTTCCAGTGCCACAGCGCGGTCGCGCCGCCGCCGATGACGGCCGCGGCGATCAGCTGCGGGCCAGTCGCCAGCCCCGCATGCCCGGTCAGCGCCGCGGCGGCGAGCCCCAGAGCCACCATCAGCAGGTAGAACGTCCCGGTCACCAGCTCGGCGGCGACGGCGATGCCGGCGAGCAACCACCACAGGGTCGGGGCGGAAATGTCCATTCGTGCAGGCTCCGGAGTTTCCCCGCAGTGTAGTGATGAGCGAAGGGCAACCACAGAGAACACAGAGGACACCAGAGGAAAAGCTCTTCTCTGTGGCCTCTGTGTTCTCTGTGGTGAGAAAGGACACCGACAAGTCCTACACTTCGCGCTTTTCCACCGCCCCACGCGAGTCCCGCCATGCAGCGCTTTCATTTTCCGATCGTGATCATCGACGAGGACTTCCGGTCTGAAAACACCTCGGGCCTGGGCATCCGCGCGCTGGCCGACGCCATCCAGAAGGAAGGCTTCGAGGTGCTGGGCGCCACGAGCTACGGCGACCTGTCGCAGTTCGCACAGCAGCAAAGCCGCGCCGGCGCGTTCATCCTGTCCATCGACGACGAGGAATTCACCGCCGGCCCCGAGGTGGACCCGGCGGTCGTGAACCTGCGCAAGTTCATCAAGGAAATCCGCTTCAAGAACGCCGAGATTCCCATCTATCTGTACGGCGAGACACGCACCTCGCAGCACATTCCGAACGACATCCTGCGCGAGCTGCACGGCTTCATCCACATGTTCGAGGACACGCCGGAGTTCGTGGCGCGCCACATCATCCGCGAGGTGCGCAGCTACCTCGACGGACTGGCGCCGCCGTTCTTCAAGGCGCTGATGGAGTACGCGCAGGACGGCTCCTATTCCTGGCACTGCCCCGGCCATTCGGGCGGCGTGGCCTTTCTGAAGAGCCCGGTGGGCCAGATGTTCCACCAGTTCTTCGGCGAGAACATGCTGCGCGCCGACGTGTGCAACGCGGTGGAAGAGCTTGGCCAGCTGCTGGACCACACCGGCCCGGTGGCGGCGTCCGAGCGCAATGCGGCGCGCATCTTCAATGCCGACCATTGCTTCTTCGTCACCAACGGCACGAGCACGTCCAACAAGATGGTGTGGCACCACTCGGTGGCACCGGGCGACGTGGTGGTGGTGGACCGCAACTGCCACAAGTCCATCCTGCACAGCATCATCATGACCGGCGCCGTGCCGGTGTTCCTCACGCCCACGCGCAACCACTACGGCATCATCGGCCCGATCCCGAAGAGCGAGTTCTCGCGCGAGACCATCGAGCGCAAGATCGCGAACAACCCGCTGCTGGCGGGCGTGGACCCGAAGAAGGTCAAGCCGCGCATCCTCACGCTCACGCAGAGCACCTATGACGGCGTGCTCTACAACACCGAGACCATCAAGCACTCGCTGGACGGCTACATCGACACGCTGCACTTCGATGAAGCCTGGCTGCCGCACGCGGCCTTCCACCCGTTCTACGGCGAATACCACGCCATGGGCCGCTACCGCCCGCGGCCGAAGGACCAGCTCGTCTTCGCCACGCAGTCCACGCACAAGTTGCTGGCGGGCATCAGCCAGGCGTCGCAGGTGCTCGTGCAGGACGCGCAGAACCGCAAGCTCGACCGGCACCTCTTCAACGAGGCCTACCTGATGCACACGTCCACGAGCCCGCAGTACGCGATCATCGCGTCGTGCGACGTGGCCGCGGCCATGATGGAAGCACCCGGCGGCGCGGCGCTGGTGGAAGAAAGCATCATCGAATCGCTGGACTTCCGCCGTGCGATGCGCAAGGTGGACAAGGAATTCGGCAAGGACTGGTGGTTCAAGGTCTGGGGCCCCGAGAAGATCGCCACCGACGGCATGAGCAAGAACGCCGACTGGATCCTGAAGGCCGGCGAGAAGTGGCACGGTTTCGGCGACCTGGCAGAAGGCTTCAACCTGCTGGACCCGATCAAGAGCACCATCATCACGCCGGGGCTGGACGTGACGGGCAAGTTCGCCAAGACCGGCATCCCCGCGAGCATCGTCACCAAGTACCTCGCCGAGCACGGGGTGGTGGTGGAGAAGACGGGGCTCTACTCGTTCTTCATCATGTTCACCATCGGCATCACCAAGGGCCGCTGGAACACGCTGCTCACCGCGCTGCAGCAGTTCAAGGACGACTACGACCGCAACGCGATGATGGGCCGCGTGCTGCCCGAATTCGTGGCCGCCTTCCCGCGCTACGAGCGCATGGGCCTGCGCGACCTGTGCCAGGACATCCACGCCATGTACGCCAAGGGCGACATCGCGCGTCTCACGACCGAGATGTACCTGTCGGACCTGCAGCCGGCGATGAAGCCCACCGACGCCTTCGCGTACATCGCACACCGCAAGACCGAGCGCGTGCCCATCGACCGGCTCGAAGGCCGCATCACGACCTCGCTGCTCACGCCGTATCCGCCGGGCATCCCGCTGCTGATCCCCGGCGAGCGCTTCAACCGCAAGATCGTCGATTACCTGCAATTCACCCGGCAGTTCAACGCGGCCTTCCCAGGCTTCGACACCGACGTGCACGGCCTGGTCGAGCAAGAAGGCGAGGGCGGCCGCACCTACTACGTGGACTGCGTGCGCGACTGAGCACGTTCAACCCTTGCGGCAGCGGGGCAGACGCGTTGTCCGCCCGCTGATACAGTGGGCCGGCCGTCATCACGTGAATGCCACCCAGCTGAATGCGAAGAATCGCGTCGGATCGCCTGGTGTACCTTGGGGTCATGGGGCCGCTGCTGCTGGCCATCGTCACCTTGCTCGCCTTGTGCATCGGCGGCTTCAGCGTGCTTTCGTCGGTGCGCGCCTATGTCGGTGGCGAAAGCCTGTGGTCCAAGGCGCGCGCCAACGCCGTGTCCAACCTGCGGGCCCATGCGGCCCATGGCCGGCCGGCCGACTATCGCCGCTTCATTGAATCGCTCGCCGTGCCGCTGGGTGATCGCGCAGCGCGGCTCGAAATGGAAAAGCCCCATGGCGATGACGAGCTCATCCGCAACGGGCTGCTTGCAGGCGAGAACGCCGCCGAGGACATCCCGGGCATGGTCCGGCTGTATCGCTACTTCCGCCATGTGGAGTTCATGGAGGAGGCGATCGGCGCATGGGTCGAGGGCGACCGGCTCATCGAAGATCTCCAGGTGCTGGGCGCGCGAATCCATGCGCACGTCGATCGCGCCGATCCGCCGGCGGCCGTCACGCCGCTGCTGATCGAGCTCGACACGCTCGAAGCACGGCTCATCAACGTGGAGAAGTATTTCTCCGCCACCCTCGGCCGAGCATCGCGCAAGACCGACCAGCTGCTCATGCTGACGACGGTCGTGCTGGCAGGCTTGCTGGCGCTGGGCGGCGCCTTGGCCATGCGGCGCATGCTGCGCAGCCAGATGGCCGACCGCCAGCTGCTGCTCGAAGCCAACCAGCGTTTCGAGCTGGGCGCGGACGCAGGCGGCATCGGCCTGTTCGACTGGCATGTGAGCGACGACCGCTTCGATCTCGACGAGCGGGCGTGCGCGCTCTACGGGCTCGCGCCTCGCAAGGACGGCGTGAGCGTTCCGCGGGCGGAGCTGCGCAGGCGCACGCACGTGGACGACCAGGCGCTGACGCGCAGCCTCTTCGACAAGGCGGTGCACAGCGGCGAGGTGATGCACGTGCGCTACCGCATCCACCTGGCCGACGGTGGCCTGCGCCACATCGAGGCCATCGGCCGCATGCGCGACACGGGGGACCCAAACAACGCGCGCATGGTGGGCGTGGTGCGCGACGTGGGCGGCGAGATGACGCAGGCGCAGCTGACGATCGACAAGGAAGCAGCCGAACGCGCCGCAAGGCTGCGCATCGAGTTCCTGTCGCGCCTGAGCCATGAGCTGCGCACCCCGCTCAACGCGGTGCTCGGCGTCGCGCAGCTGCTGCGCATCGACCCCTCCGAGCCGCTCAGTGTGAACCAGGCCAAGCGTGTGCAGATCCTCGAGGAGAGCGGCACGCACCTGCTGCGCCTGGTGGACGACGTGCTCGACATCACCCGCATCGACTCCGGCGCGCTCAAGCTCGACGTCCTGCCCGCCGAGTTCCTCGGGGTCGTGCGCACCAGCCTGAACATCGTGGAGCCCGAACGTGCCGCGCATGACGTGCGCATCGACGACCGCATGCCCTTCAAGCAGGCCAAGGTGATGGCCGATCCTCAGCGGCTGCAGCAGGTGTTCGTGAACCTGCTGAGCAATGCCTGCAAGTACAACGCGCACGGCGGGCAACTGTCGCTGGCCTTCGGCGAGGACGAGCACTGGTACTGGGTCAGCATCGGCGACGAAGGTGCCGGCATGACGCAGGCGCAGATCGGCGAGATCTTCCAGCCCTTCAAGCGGCTGCCCGCCAAGAGCGAGGTGTCGGGCACGGGCCTGGGGCTGGTCGTGGTGAAGCTGCTGGTCGAGCAGATGCACGGCAGCGTGACCGTGGAAAGCGAAGCCGGCAAGGGCTCGGTCTTTACGGTGAAGATGCCAAGGATTTCATAGCAGCAGCGGGAAGATCCTTTTCACCACAGAGGACACAGAGGACACAAGAGGCAATGCATTCACTCTGTGTTCTCTGTGTCCTCTGTGGTTGAGCCCCTGGGCCGTCCAGAGTCCGCCCGCCTTTCAGGCGATGTGCGAAATCAGCACCCCAGGCGCCGGGTGCAGCTGCCCGCCCTCATCGGCCAGGGCCGGGCCCGGCCCCACCGCCGGCGTGCGGCGCACGGCCAGCCCCACCGACATCATGTCCATCACCAGCAGGTGCAGGATGCGCGAGATCATCGACACGAAGCTGGAGCTGTCCTCGCTGTGGTCCACCGCGATGCACACGGTGGACTTGCGCGCGAGCGGCGACTGGCTGGCGGTGATGGCGATCACCGACGCGCCGCGCTCCAGCGCCTGCGTGGCCGCGCGCACGAGCTCGGGCGGCTGGCCGGAGCTGGAGATGAAGAAGGCGAGGTCGTTGGGCCCGAGCAGCTCGGCCGCCATCGCGTGCATGGAGGCATCGGTGTGCGCCACCGACGGAATGCGGAAGCGGAACAGCTTGTGCTGCGCGTCCAGCGCCACCACGGCCGAGTTGCCCATGGCATAGAACTCCACGCGGCGCGCTTCGCGCAGCATGCCGATGGCCTTGTCCACCGCTTCCACGTTGAGCGATTCGCGGAACTGCACGATGGCCGAGATGGTGTTGTCCAGCACCTTGGCGCAGAGGTCGGCCGTGCCGTCCTGGCGGCGCACCTGGGTGCGCTGCACGGGCAGGGTGCCGGTGAGGCCCGAGCCCAGCTTCAGCTTGAAGTCGGCCAGGCCCTGGAAGCCGAGCGAGCGGCAGAAGCGGATGACGGTCGGCTGGCTCACCTCGGCGCCTTGCGCGATGACGGCGATCGGGTCGTTGAGCACGGTGCGCGGGTTGTCGAGCACGAAGTTGGCCACGCGCCGCTCTGCCGGCGAGAGGCCGTCGCTCGCGGAGCGCACGCGCTCGAGCAGCGGGTTGCCGCCGTCGTGGTCGGGCACGTGGTCGGCCAGCAGCGACGACACGCCGAGGAAGGACGGGTTGTCCGAGGTCAGCACGTAGGTCGGGATGCGTGCGACGTAGCCGCTGAAGCGGCCCTTGGATTCGAAGCGCTCGCGGAAGGGCGACTTCGCGAAGAGCTCGCCCAGGCGCGGCACGATGCCGCCGCCCACGTAGATGCCGCCGGTGGCACCCAGCGTGAGCGCGAGGTCGGAGGCCATGGTGCCCAGCATGCCGCAGAAGCACTCGATGGTCTCGATGCACGTCGGGTTCAGGCCATGCAGGGCGCGCTGCACGATGTCGGCGGCGCTCAGGCCCGGTTCGGCGTCGGGCTGGCCGGCGCTGAGCGCCTGGTAGATGAGTTCGATGCCGGGGCCGGAGATCAATCGCTCGGCCGACACGCGGTGCATGGTCTTCCAGGCGTACTGCAGCACGCGCAGCTCGCGCTCGTCGGTGGGCGCGAAGCTCACGTGGCCGCCTTCGGTGGCGAGCACCGTCCAGCGGTCGCCGGTGGGGATGAGGCCCGAGACGCCCAGGCCCGTGCCGGGGCCAAGCAGGCCGATCACGCCGTTGGGCTGGCCCTCTCCGCCGCCGATCTGCACGCGGCCGTCGGCGCCGATGCGCGGCAAGGCCATGGCGAGCGCGGTGAAGTTGTTCACCACCAGCAAGGTGCTGAGCTTGAGCTCGCGCTGCGCTTCCTGGATGGAGAAGGCCCAGTCGCGGTTGGTCATGCGCACCCAGTCGCCTTCGATCGGGTTGGCGATGGCCACCGCACCGTGGCGAGGCACGATGCCGGGCAGGGTGTACAGATAGGCCTTCACCACCTGCACGAAGCCGCTGTAGTCGGCGCAGGGCAGCACGGCCACGTGGTCGAAGCGGCCGGGCATTTGCTCGATGGCAAAGCGTGCGTAGGTGGCGCCGATGTCCGCGAGCAGCCGGGGTTCGGTGTAGGGCAGCGCGTGCGGACCGCGGGTGGGATCGATGGCCATGGTGGGGTAAGGATACCTGGGTGGTCGTGGCGGTGCGGTGTCAGCGGGCAGGCCGATGGATCCCGGCGTTCGCCGGGATGACAGGCTTTGGTGGGATGGCGAGCATCCCAGAGGATGTCATCCCGGCGAACGCCGGGATCCATGGGCGGTGGTGCACGTTCATTTCGCCATCAACGGAATCGCCCGCTCGAGCAAGACCGTGCCTTGTGCATTCAACTTCACCCGTCCCTCGGCCACTGTCACGCGCTGCTGGCTGTAGGTGTCGAACACCGCCTGCCCGTCACGGAACACGTCGCCCACCGGGACGGTGACTTCGCCGTTGACGTTCATCGCCACCACGACGCGGTCGTCGGTGGTCGCGTCGATGCGGCTGAACACATAGGGCGTGTCCGACAGCATGTGATGCGCGCCGCGTGCCACGGCCACGTGCCGGGCGCGGAAGCTGCCGAGCTTTCGCCAATGGGTCAGCAGGGCCTGGTCGATGCTGCCCCAGTTCATGTCCGAGCGCGTCGCCTGCTGCGGGTCGGACGAGGGCACGGGCCCGGGCGGCCGGCCGGTCTCGTCGCCGTAGAAGATCTGCACCGCGCCCGGCGCGAGCATCAGCGCCGTGCCGGCTTCTGCCAGCTTCTTGCGGTCGAAGAGCTCGGTGTCGTGCGATGAGATGTAGTTCAGCGTCGAGAAGCCCGGCCTGCCGCCAAGGATGCCCGCGTAGCTCGCAAAGAGTGCCTCGGGCTTGGCGAACTCGCCGCCATGCTCCTGGAATTTGAAGTTGATCAGCGCATCGAAGCCGAAGTCGTGCAGCTTGTGGCGCTCGGGCCCGAGGCCCCAGTACTCGCCCACCATCCAGAAGGGTTCGTCGTCGATCTTCTTCGTGGGGTTCTTCGCCTTCCAGTCGGCCAGGGCCTTCACCGCTTCGGTCTTCAGCTCGAGCCAGGCCTCAGGCTCGACGTGCTTGACGGTGTCGGCGCGAAAGCCGTCGATGCCGTAGTCGCGCACCCAGTCGGTGAGCCACTTCACAAGGTAGCCGCGCACGGTGGTGTTGGGCAGGTCCACCGCCTTGGTGCCGGGCTTGGCGCGCAGGAACTTCGGCAGCTTGACCGGTTCCTTCGACTCGGTGCGGAAGTCCGGCAGGTAGGCCAGCTGCATCGTCAAGTCGTCGCGGCCGCCGTCGATGTACCCGGGCAGGCCGGCGCGCACCCAGTCGCGTCCCCACCAGTCGCCGAACGCGAAGTTGTTGTAGTCGATGAAGGAGTGGTAGTTGCGCAGGTTGGCGCTTTGCGCGCCGGGCCACAGCACCTTCACGCCGAGCTCGCTCGCGGTCTGGATGTCGAGGTAGCCGGGGTGGTTCAACACCACGTCGAAGAGGATGCGGATGCCTTGGGCATGCGCCGTGTCCACCATTTCGCGCAACTCCTCGGGCGTGCCCATGTTGGCGTCCAGCGTGGTGTAGTCCAGCGCGTAGTAGCCGTGGTAGGCGTAGTGCTTGAACTCCTTGTTGCCGCCCACCACCCAGCCATGGATCTGCTCATAGGGCGCGGTGATCCAGATCGCGTTCACGCCCAGCTGCTTGAACCAGTTCTCGCGCAGCTTGTTGGTGATGCCCTTCAGGTCGCCGCCATGGAAGGTGCCGACGTCGGCAGCCGGCGTCGCTTCGCGCTTGCGGCCGTAGCTCACGTCGTTGGCCTTGTTGCCGTTCTCGAAGCGGTCGGTGACGACGAAGTAGACGATGGGGTTGTCGGCGAAGCTGCCGGGCGAGGCGAGCGGGCCGGGGATGATGGGGGCGATCTCGGCCTTGGGGGCGGAGGGGGCAGGGACGGCTGGTGGCGCCGGCGGCGTCACCGGTGGGCTCGCACAACCGGCAAGCATGGCGACCGATGCCAGGGCAACGCGAGCTGGGAATAGGGACTTCATCGTCGAGTGTCTCGCTGTCCGTTCGCCCTGAGGTATCGAAGGGCCTCACCAGGCGGTGAAGGCTTCGATACCTCAGCCCGAACGGAGATTGGGATGGGGTCGAGTTGTACCGACGTCCGTTCGCACGGAGGTATCGAAGGGCCCGCGTCGACGGGCAAGGGCTTCGATACCTCAGCCTGAACGGAGCGTCAGGTCACTTGCACGGATTCTCCGCCCGCGCCTTCTTCGCATCTTCCAGCGACGTATAGATCTTCTTGTCCCCGTTCAACACCCAGATCTCCTTCACCGTCTTGCCGTCGAAGGACATGTCGCGTCCACCTTGCTCCTTGGTGTCGCCCTTGTGGATGATGTAGTTGACCTTGCCCTTGCCGCCGAAGTCGGCGAGGTCGGCATGCCAGGAGACGCCGAAGTCGCTCTTGCCGGTGGGCGGCATGGGCTTCTGCCATTCGACGCCGGACAGCGGGATCCCCGGGTCCTTCCAGAGGTGCGCGCCCCAGCCGTCGTAGCTGTCGTCGCAGCGGCCGTAGTTGATGCCGACCTTGCCTTCTGGGGGCGTGGTCTGGGCCATGGCCGATGCGGCCGCGAGGGGGAGGAGGGCAGTGATCAGTGTCTTGAGCATGTGAAGCCTCGATGTGAGTGGAATAGCTCGGTTCATCCTTTGACGCCCCCCGACGTCAGCCCGGAAATCATCCATTTCTGGGCGAGGATGAACACGACGGTGATGGGCAGCCCCGACAGGATCGCTGCCGCGGCGAAATCGCCCCAGAGATACTTCTGGTCGTACAGGAACATCTTGGAGCCCACGGCCAGCGTGAGCATGTCCTGCTGCTTCAAAAGAATCGATGCGACGGGGTACTCCTGGATCGCGCTGATGAAGGCGAGCAGGAACACCACCATGAGGATGGGCACGGCCATGGGCAGGAGCACGAGGCGGAAGGCTTGCCAGGGTGTGGCGCCGTCGACCTTGGCTGCTTCTTCGATCTCGACAGGGATCGTGTCGTAGTAGCCCTTGATGGTCCACACGTGCAGCGCGATGCCGCCGGAGTAGGCCAGCAGCAGCGACCAGTGCGAATCGATGCCCACCGCCGGGAAGGCGTTGCCGATGCGGTCGAAGATGGCGTAGATGGCCACGAGCGCGAGCACCGCCGGGAACATCTGCATGAGCATCAACCCCGTCAGCGCCTGCTTCTTGCCGCGGAACTTCATGCGGGCGAAGGCGTAGGCGGCGGTGGTCGAGAGGAACAGGCCGATGAGCGCCGACAGCGTCGCGATCTTGATCGAGTTCCACAACCAGCGCAGCACCGGCAGGTCCGGCTCGACCAGGCGGCCTTGCGCGTCCTGGTACGAGAAGCCGAGCGCGAAGCGCCAGTGGTCCAGGCTGATGTGATCGGGGATCACGCTGCCGCTGGCGAAGTTGCCCGGGCGCAGCGAGATCGACAGCACCATGAGGAAGGGAAAGATCACCAGCGCGCACAGGCTGATGAGGAACGCGTGCGCCGCGACAACGCGCCAGCGGTGGGATCGGTCGAGGACGATGGCCATGGTGTGTGTCTCCCGTGGGTCTGCTTCAGCGCGCTTCGTCGCCGACGATGCGGGTGAAGCGCATCTGGATCAGCGAGACGATGGCCACCATCAGGAAGATGACGGTGGAGATCGCCGCGGCGAGTCCGTAGTTGGCGCCCGAATCCTGGAAGGCGATGCGGTAGGTGTAGCTCACGAGCAGATCGGTGGTGCCCGCCGGCACGCTCGTGTCGATGAAGTCGGGCCGGCCGCCGGTGAGCAGGCTGATCAGCACGAAGTTGTTGAAGTTGAAGGCGAAGGACGAGATCAAGAGCGGCGTGAGTGGCTTGAGGATCAGCGGCAGCGTGATCTTGGTGAAGTTGGTGAGCGGGCCCGCGCCGGCCACCGCAGAGGCTTCATACAGGTCCGAGGGAATCGCCTTGATGAGCCCCATGCAGATGACCATCATGTACGGGAAGCCCAGCCACGTGTTCACGATCAGGAGCATCGTCTTGGCCAGCAGCGGATCGGAGAACCACGCCGGCTTGATGCCGAAGATCGTCGAGAGGATGAGATTGATCTCGCCCACGTTCTGGTTGAACAGTCCCTTGAACACGAGGATGGAGATGAAGCCCGGCACGGCATAGGGCAGGAACAGCAGGATGCGGTAGGTGCCCTTGAAGCGCAGGGCGTCCCAGTTCAGCAGCACCGCGAGCAGCATGCCGAGCGAGGTCGCGAAGAGCACGGTGAGCGCGGAGAACACCACCGTCCACACGAAGATGCGGATGAAGGGCTCGCGGAACTTCTGCTCGGTGAAGATGCGCTGGTAGTTCTCCCAGCCCGTCTCGACCTGGAAGCCCGGCTGCATCCGCTCGCCGTTGGCATCGACGAAGTAGCCGATCTTCATGTCGGGGCGGATGACGGCCTTGGTGTCCTGGTTCTTCAGGCTGCCGTCGGGCTGCCTGGCCCACAGCGGCTGCACCGGTGCGAACTCACGCAGGCCGGCCATCTTCACCTTGGAGTTGTCGGGCAGCACGATGGTGAGCGAGCGGATCTGCTTCTGCCGGCCGATGACATCCTTGAGCGGCAGCGTGTCGCCGAGCGGCACGCTGGCATCGAGCGGCTGGGCGCGCACGTCCAGCGGCGTGTCGGTGGCGAGCGCCAGCGGGCCGACGAGGAAGACCTTGTCGCCTTCGCTTTGCGCGAGCTTCAGGCGATAGGCATTGCCTGCGCTGTGCAGGCTGAATTCGTACGAGGGGCCTTCGGCGCGGAAGGTCTCGGTGAGGAAGTACTGCTCGGCGCGATGGAAGTCGAGCAGGTTGCGCGAGCTGTAGTTGGTGAAGCCGATGGCGATCGTGTAGACCATCGGGAACACGACGAAGATCAGCGCCGCCGCGATGCCGGGGAAGAGGTAGCGGAAGGCGTAGGTCTTCTTCGAGGTGTAGATCCAGGCGGCGAGCGCGGTGATGACGAGCATGGTCCCGGCCAGCAGCAGCTCGCCCGTGGCGTAGACACGCATCACGAGGTAGAGGGCGCCGAGGAGAATGAGCGTCAATGCCGCGGGGGCGGCGAGGGCGCGCAGCTTGGAGTCAGGTCGCATGAAGTCTTTGCGTGTCGGGCCAGGAAGGCTCGGTGCCGGAGAAGCGATTCAGTCACCACAGAGAACACAGAGGGCACAGAGAGGGAATTCTTTTCCTCTGTGGTCTCTGTGTCCTCTGTGGTTGAAGACAGCCAGCGAAGGTGCGAGTGCACCCCCCAGTCGGCTTACTTCGCCGTGATGCGCTTGGCCGCGCCGTCCATCGCTTCCTTCGGCGTTTGACGACCATCCATCACATTGCCCAGCGCCGACACCATCGACGACCAGAAGCGACCCATCTCCGGGTTGTTGGGCATCGGTGCGCCATCCTGCGCCGAGGCCATCGTCGCCTGGATCTTCGGGTCGTTCTTCAGCTGCTCATAGAAGGCCTTCGACGCCGGCACGCCCAGCGGCACGTCGTCGTTGATGGTCTTCAGGCCCTTCTCGGCCAGCATGTAGTTCTCGATGAACTCCACAGCCACGTCCTTGTTGGGCGAGGCCTTGTTGATCATCGCCCCCAGCACGCCGACGAAGGGCGCCGCCTTCTTGCCGTTGACCATCGGGATCTTGGCGACGCCGAAGTCGATGTTGGCCTTCTTGAGGTTGTCCCACGACCAGGGGCCGTTGATCATCATCGCGACCTTGCCCTGCGCCATGCCGGCTTCCATCTCGGCGTAGCCCGAGCCTGCGGGCATGTACTTTTCCTTGATCAGCTTGTTGAGCAGTTCCACGCCCTTGAGCGCGCCGGCGTTGTTCACGCCGGTGTCGGCCGGGTCGTAGTTGCCGTCCGGCTTCAGCTTGAAGGCGTAGCCGCCGTTGGCCGCCAGGAGCGGCCAGGTGAAGTAGGTGTTGGTGTAGTCCCAGAGGATGGCCTTCTTGCCGTCGGCGGCCAGCTTCTTGTCCAGCGCCATCACTTCCTCGAAGGTCTTGGGGGGCGTGGGAACGAGCTTCTTGTTGTAGACCAGCGAGACGGCTTCGATGGACATCGGGTAGCCCCAGGTCTTGCCGCCGACGCTGAAGGCCTTCCAGGCCAGGGGGTCGATGTCGGCCTGGATCTTCTTGCTCGGGGTCACGGGCACCAAGAGGCCCCCGCCGATCCACTCGCCGATGCGGTCATGCGGCCAGATCCAGATGTCCGGTCCCTTGCCGGCGGCGGCGGCCTGCTGGAACTTGCCCGGTGCGTCTTCGGGGTGCTCGACGACGACCTGCACGCCCGTCTTCTTGGCGAACTCCTCGCCGATCTTGGCCAGGCCGTTGTAGCCCTTGTCGCCGTTGATCCAGATCAGCAGCTTCCCGGCTTCGGCGGCGTGGGCCGGCAGGGCAAGGCCTGCGGCGATGGCGGCAGCGGCTGCCAGCAGGGTGACTCGTTGGCGTTGATTGCTCATCTCGATCTCCTTCAGTGGTTGCCCTCGTGGGGTCTTTGTTGGAACGGGTGGAACGGTAGGGGGGGCGTCAGGGTCAGCCCGCGGTGCCGTTGGCAGGGCGCGGCAAGGTCCTGCCGGTCTCGTCAAACAGGTAGCAGCGAGACAGCGGGAAGTTCAGGTGGGCGATGTCGCCCGTTTTCAGTGGGTTGTCGGGGTCGGTGCGCACCACGAGCGGGGTCGAGTCGCCCAGCACCACGTGCAGGTAGGTCGTGTCGCCCAGGTGCTCGGCCAGCTGCACGTGCGCACGAACGCCACCGGTGGTGGGCAGGGGGCCGGCCATCGCATGCTCGGGGCGGACGCCCAGCGTCACCTTGGCACCGGCCGCGACGCTCGATGCATCGGCGGCAACAGGGACGGTGGCGCCGTCGGAGAGCTTGACCATCGCGTGGCCGTTGACGCTTGCGGCGAGCTGCCCTTCGATGAAGTTCATCTTCGGCGAGCCGATGAAGCCGGCGACGAACTTGTTCACGGGCGAGTGGTACAGCTCCATCGGCGTGCCCACCTGCTCGATGCGGCCCGCGCTCAGCACGACGATGCGGTGGGCGAGCGTCATCGCCTCCACCTGGTCGTGCGTGACGTAGATCATCGTGGTCTTGAGTTCCTGGTGCAGCCGCGAGAGCTCCACGCGCATCTGCACGCGCAGCGCGGCGTCGAGGTTGCTCAAGGGCTCGTCGAACAGGAACACGCCGGGCTTGCGCACGATGGCGCGGCCGATGGCCACGCGCTGCCGCTGGCCGCCGGACAAGGCCTTGGGCTTGCGTTCGAGCAGGTGCTCGATCTGCAGGATCTGCGCGGCGCGGTCCACGGCCGCCTTCATCTCCTGCTTGGAAAACCCGGCGAGGCGCAGGCCGAAGGCCATGTTCTCCGCCACGGTCATGTGAGGGTAGAGCGCATAGCTCTGGAACACCATCGCAATGCCGCGCTTGGAGGGCGGCACGTCGTTGACGCGTTCATCGCCGATGAACAGGTCGCCCGCCGTGATGTCCTCCAGGCCGGCAATGCACCGGAGCATGGTCGACTTGCCGCAGCCTGATGGGCCGACGAACACCATGAACTCGCCGTCGCGGATCTCGAGATCCACGCCGTGAAGGATCACGGTCTCGTCGAATGCCTTGCGCAGGCCTTGAAGCTTCAGGTCAGCCATGTCTGTCTCGTTCGTCCTTCTTGTCTCTCGATCATGCCGGGGGCAGGGTGATCCGTCACCCCATGCCCCCGCCATCAGGTCACCACCAGGCTTCCACCTGGGCGCCGTAGGTCATGCCGTTCGTCGCCGTCGCCGGCCGCTGCGTTCCACTTCGCATAGGTGGCGAAGGCGCGGAACACCGGGCGGGCCCAGAAGCCGCGCGACAGCGACACCTGCGGCGCCGCCGTCAGCTTGGCGAGCTTGGCCGTGGCTTCGCTGCCGTTCTTGACCTGGTCGTAGCCGGCTTCGACCGCGAGGCTGAAGTTGTCGGTGAAGGCGTATTGCGGGCGGATGCCCAGGCTCGTCCACTTCTTGTTGCCGCCGGTGGAGCCCCAGGTGCCGCCGAAGTCGCAGCAATCGAGCTTGGCGTAGACGAAGGTGGCCATGCCCGACCAGTTCGTGCCCTTCAGGTCGAAGTACAGCTGGTCGACGAGGCGGAACTGGTTGCCCGCGGTCTCGTCGGTCTTGGCGCCGCCGTTGTAGGTCGGTGCCCATGGCACGCCACCGAGCTTGCTGCCGTAGATGAAGGCGAGCTTGTTGAAGCCGCCCAGCAGGCCGTCTTGCGTGTGCTCGAGCATCAGCATGGTGCCGCTGCCGGTGTCGGAAGTGCCGGCGGTGCTGCCCTGCAGGTACACCAGTTCGCCCTGCAGCTTGCCGTCCTGGTTCACGTCGATGTCGTAGAAGCGTGCGGCGTAGCGGCGCGGAGCCACGGTGGTTGAAGGCGTGCCGTCACCGCCGTTCTGGTGGTTGGACAGGCCCAGCTTGGCCGAGCCAATCTTGACGTCGTCCAGGCCGAAGCCCTGGCCGCTGTTGTTCCAGTAGTAGTCGTTGATGTGGATGTCGTGGCGGTTGTAGTAGCGCTTGCCGACCCACACCGACGCATCTTCGAAGGCGCTGCCCTTGAGGAAGAAGCCGCCGGCCTGAAAGAAGTTCTGGCGGTTGGCGATGTTGAAGCTGCCGTCCTTCATGTCGGAGAAATCGCTTTCGGTTCCGTTTTGCAGTGCGAGCATCAGGCTGTACTTGGCCCAGGCACTCATAAATGACTCCTCGGAAGGTTTGCTTGGGTTGTTTGCCGGAGCCTCATGACTGGGCGGCATGTGGTGACCGGCAGGGCGAAGCACGGCAGGGGACTTCGAAAGACCGGGCAGAGCGGGGGGGGGGGCGCCGCCCGAAGTCTCTCGCCGCAATGGAACTCGTCTGATGTAGTTGATGTAATGGCAGTAATTTGACTACAAGCGTTTATGTAGTTTTGAATCAAGCTGGACTTTAGTAATGCAACTACATCAGGTAAACGCGGGTTTGTACGGAGATTTGATCCTCGGAAACGGCTGGTGAGAAGCGAATTAGGGTTGTTGCTGAGCTGGATTTGGTGGGCTGAGTCTGTTGGGCCCTGTAATATCATAAAAGTAGTTTTCCTACATTCGTCGCTTTTGCGTTGGAATGGCTTGACGCGCACGGGATGGGCGCGCATGTTCCAGCCCGCATCCGACTGACCAACAAGATAGAAAGAGGACCCTTCGTTTCATGCAGGCAGAGACTTACCCCCGGCTCGTCGGGGACATCGGCGGCACCAACGCCCGCTTCGGCTGGATCGAGTCCCCGGACGCGCCGCTCGCCGACGTCGACACCCTTGCCGGTGCCGAGTTCGCGACCATCGTGGACGCCATGCGCGCCTACCTCGCCAGGCACGGCAAGGCGAAGCCGCGCTGGTGTGCCATCGGCATTGCCAACCCTGTGGTGGGCGATGTGGTGAAGATGACCAACCATGACTGGTCGTTCTCCATCTCGGGCGTGAAGGCCGAGCTGGGCCTCGACCGTTTCCTCGTCATCAATGACTTCACCGCACTGGCGCTGTCGCTGCCGGTGCTGGCGGCCGACGACGTGCGGCAGGTCGGGCAAGGGACGCCCGTGCCCGGCGCCCCGCTCGCGCTGCTGGGTGCGGGCACCGGTCTCGGTGTGTCGGGCTTGCTGCCTGCCGGCTCGGGGCACCGGGCCATTCCGCTCAATGGCGAAGGCGGGCATGTGACGCTTGCCGCCATCGACGAGCGCGAGGAGCGGGTGGTGGCGATCCTGCGCCGCCGCTTCGGCCATGCGTCGGCCGAGCGCGCGTTGTCGGGCCCGGGCATCGAGAACCTGCACCAGGCGGTGTGCGAGATGGCCGGCGAGACGGCGCCGTCGCTGAGTGCGGCGCAGATCACCGAGCGCGCCACGGCGGGCACCGATGTGCGTTGTGTGGACACGATGGACCTGTTCTTCAGCTTCCTCGGCACCATCGCGGGCAATCTCGCGTTGTCGCTCGGGTCGCTCGGCGGTCTGTACATTGGCGGCGGCATCGTGCCCCGGCTGGGTGATGCGATCGACAAGTCGCGCTTTCGCCAGAGCTTCGAGGGCAAGGGCCGGTTCCGCCGCTATGTGGAGCAGATCCCGACCTACGTCTTGCAAGCCAAGGTGTCGCCCGGACTGGTCGGTGCCGCGCGGGCGCTGCACGATCTTTGAAGGTGGGGCACGAGAGGCGCGTGGTGCCGACGACGATTCACAACGATCAGAGGAGACCTTTTCGATGAAGCCACTGCACACGCGCGCACTCGCCGCGCTTGTCTCGCTCGCGCTGGGCGCGGCATGCGCCAGCGCCGAGGCCGGCGTGATGGACTTTCTGTTCGGCAAGAAGTCGGCAGACTCGGGGTCGACGAGCACTCCGAAGGCATCGCGCAAGACCTGGCGCCTGAGCGAGTTCACCGCCGTGCAGATCGTGCCGCGCGAAGCTGGCAGCGTGCCGAACAATCATCCCGCGATGCTGCAGGCTGAAGGCTTGCGCCAGCAGCTCGCGCTGGTGCAGGCCACCATCGACAACAAGCCGCAGCCGCTCTTTTACGGCGATGAACTGAAGGATCTGGTCGAGCCGATCACGCAGGCGCTGGCCGTGGCCGGGCCCGATGAGGACATCGTGCTGTTGAGCACCTCGCGTCGCGGCGAAAGCTTCCTCTCGCCGCCGCTCGGGATGACGGCGCGGATGTTCGTGCAAGGCGGCAGCCTGAATTTCATCGTGCACGACGCGCGCCGCGACTTTGTCGACGCCTACATCGGCACCAAGGTGCCGCCCACCTTCCAATTCGGCGCGCGCGGCGCCGCCAGCCGCGTGGTGTTGCAAAGCACGAGTGCCGCCAGCAAGCGAGCAGACTGGATCGCGATTCCGATCGCTGCCACGGCGGTCGCGCCGGCTGCCGTCGCGCCTGCGCCGGTTGCAGCACCCATTCCTGCCGCGAATGCGGCTGCCGTGGCACCCGCTGCGGCCGCTGTGCCCGCGCAGGTGCCAGCGGTTGCGCCGCTTGCGCCGACGCGCGACACGGCCTACTACGAAGAGCAGGCTCGCCGCCTCAAAGGGCTGAAGATGCTGCGCGACCAGGGCGCGATCACCGAAGAGGAATACCAGCAAAAGCGCAAGGAAATCCTCTCCGGCCTTTGAGCCGGACCGCGGCGGTCGAGCGGCGCCTGGCTACTCCGCGACCCCCGGGGCCCCATGTGGGCGCCGGAGTGGAGGGGGCGACGTGCTCGCTGTGAGGCCGCCCGCGCCTTGACGGGCAGGCCCCGGATTGCCGATCAGCCCGCTGCGTCCACGCCGCCGGCCATCGCGTGGCTGAAGCCCCCGTCCACGTAGGTGATCTCGGAGGTCACGCCCGCGGCGAGGTCGGACAGCAGGAAGGCGGCCACGTTGCCCACGTCCTCGATCGTCACGTTGCGGCGCAGCGGCGCGTTTGTCGCCACCACGTCGAGGATCTTCCCGAATCCCTTGATGCCGGATGCGGCCAGCGTCTTGATGGGGCCAGCCGAAATGCCGTTCACGCGCACGCCCTTGGGGCCCAGGCTCGCGGCGAGGTAACGCACGCTCGCCTCGAGCGATGCCTTGGCCAGGCCCATGGTGTTGTAGCCTGGCACGTGGCGCATGGCGCCGAGGTAGCTCAGGGTAAGGAGCGATGCGTTCTGGCGCAGCCGGGGCGCGGCCACCTTGGCCATCGCAGGGAAGCTGTAGCTGGAGATGTCGTGCGCGACGCGGAACGCCTCGCGCGACAGGCCTTCGAGGAAATCGCCGGCGATCGCTTCGCGCGGTGCGAAGCCGATGGCGTGCACGAAGCCGTCGAACTCCGGCCACACCTCGCCGAGCTGGGCGAAGGCGCGCTCGATCTGTGCATCGTCGGCCACGTCGAGCTCATAGGTGAGCGTCGAGCCGAACTCGGCAGCGAACTCGGCAATGCGATCCTTGAAGCGTTCGCCCTGGTAGCTGAAGGCCAGCTCCGCGCCCTCGCGGTGGCACGCCTTTGCGATGCCGTAGGCGATCGAGCGGTTGTTCAGCACGCCGGTGATGAGGAAGCGCTTGCCGGCCAGAAATCCCATGGTGTCTCCAAACGAAAATAGGTGTCAGCCTCGAATTTTGGCATGCAGGCCGATCGTGACAGCCGAGTGACCCACCGCGTACAGGCGCGACGAGCGTCCGCCGGCATGCCGGCTGCTGTCGTGAACTGCGCCCTCACGCGGTCTTGACAGGGCAAGATCTTGCTTGTACTGCCTTTGCGAGATACAATCCTGGTTTCCCGAGAAAGCTGCATGGGCGGATTCTTCCAGCCCATTTTTTTTGCTTGGTCGTTTCTTTTCGCTTCAAGACATACCCCGAACAGCATCGATGAATTGGCAAGCCGCCATCGAACGAACCGTCACCGGCCTGGGCTACGACCTGGTCGACATCGAGCGCAGTGCTCGGGGTTTGTTGCGTGTGTTCATCGACCGCCTGCCCAACGATCCGACGGGTGAGTTCATCACCGTCGACGACTGCGAAAAAGTGACCCGCCAGCTGCAGCACGTGCTCGAAGTCGAAGGCGGCTCCTACGAGCGCCTCGAAGTGTCTTCCCCCGGTCTCGATCGTCCGCTCAAGAAGGCGGCCGACTACGCCCGTTTCGCGGGTGAGCAGATCGAGCTCACGCTCAAGATGCCATTCCAGGGTCGCAAGAAATACACGGGTGTGTTGCAAGCTGCGGAAGTCGTTGAAGGTGCGGAAGGCGGCAATGGCGGCTGGCGCATCGTCTTCAACGACGGCAAGACCGATCAAGCGCTCGATTTCTCGCTGGAAGAGGTTCGTGAAGCCCGGCTTGTGCCGGTCATCGATTTCAAGGGCCGCCGGTTCGCGCCGGCCCCGAATGAGCCCGGCGATGCGCCGCAGGCCGACGAAGAGGTTGGAGGTCAAGAACAATGAATCGCGAACTGTTGATGCTGGTAGACGCCATCTCGCGTGAGAAGAGCGTGGATCGGGAAGTCGTCTTCGGCGCTGTCGAAGCCGCGCTTGCGTCCGCATCGAAGAAGCTGCACGGCGGCGAAGTCGACATGCGTGTCTCCGTCGACCGCGAGACCGGCGACTACGAAACCTTCCGCCGCTGGCATGTGGTGCCCAATGAAGCCGGCCTGCAGCTGCCTGACTCCGAGATCCTCCATTTCGAGGCGCTCGAGCAGATCCCCGACATCGAAGTCGACGACTACATCGAGGAGCCGGTCGAATCCGTCTCCATCGGTCGCATCGGCGCGCAAGCCGCCAAGCAGGTCATCCTGCAGAAGATCCGTGACGCCGAGCGCGAGCAGCTGCTCAACGACTTCCTTTCGCGCGGCGAGAAGATCTTCGTGGGCACGGTCAAGCGCCTGGACAAGGGCGACATCATTGTCGAGTCCGGCCGCGTCGAAGGCCGCCTGCGCCGCAGCGAGATGATCCCGAAGGAAAACCTGCGCTCCGGCGACCGCGTCCGCGCCTTCATCGCGGAGGTGGACCCGACGCTTCGCGGCCCGCAGATCCTGCTGTCGCGCAGCGCCCCCGGCTTCATGATCGAACTCTTCGCGCAGGAAGTGCCCGAGATCGAACAAGGCCTGCTCGAGATCAAGAGCTGCGCCCGCGACCCCGGCAGCCGCGCCAAGATCGCCGTGCTGTCGCACGACAAGCGCGTCAACCCGATCGGCACCTGCGTCGGCGTGCGTGGCTCGCGTGTGAACGCCGTGACCAACGAGCTGGCCGGTGAGCGCGTGGACATCGTCTTGTGGTCGGAAGATCCGGCCCAATTTGTGATCGGTGCGCTGGCGCCGGCCAACGTGCAATCGATCGTCGTCGATGAAGAGCGCCACGCCATGGACGTGGTGGTGGACGAGGAGAACCTCGCCATCGCGATCGGCCGCGGCGGCCAGAACGTGCGGCTCGCCTCCGAGCTGACCGGCTGGCGCATCAACATCATGACGGCCGAGGAATCGTCCGCCAAGCAGGCTGAAGAGAGCGATTCCGTTCGCAAGCTCTTCGTCGAGAAGCTCGACGTCGACGCCGAAGTCGCCGACATCCTCATCGCCGAGGGCTTCTCCAGCCTCGAGGAAGTGGCCTACGTCCCGATGCAGGAAATGCTCGAGATCGAAGGCTTCGACGAGGACACCGTCAACGAGCTGCGCACCCGTGCCAAGGACGCCTTGCTGACGATGGAAATCGCCCGCGAGGAGAAGGTCGATGACGTGTCGCAGGACCTGCGCGATCTGGAGGGCCTCAACCCCGACCTGATCGAGAAGCTGGCCGACGGCGGCATCCACACCCGCGACGACCTCGCCGACCTCGCCGTCGACGAATTGACTGAGATGACCGGTGTCGACGAGACACAGGCCAAGGCCCTGATCATGAAGGCGCGCGAACACTGGTTCACCGCTTGACCCTGAGAACGCACCACTTGACCAGCAAGCCGCACCGCAAGACCCAAGCAAGGATTCAACAATGGCTGTGACCACCGTCGCCCAACTCGCCGCAGAGCTCAACCGCTCGGCCACGGCACTGCTCGAGCAGTTGCAGTCGGCTGGCGTCAGCAAGGCGTCGACGGATGACGCGCTGACCGACGCGGACAAGGAGCGCCTGCTCGATCACCTGCGTTCCGCCCACGGCACGGCCGGGGGCGAGCGCAAGAAGATCACGCTCACCCGCAAGTCGACCAGCGAAATCAAGCAGGCCGATGCGAGCGGCAAGGCGCGCACCATCCAGGTCGAGGTCCGCAAGAAGCGCACTTTCGTCAAGCGCGACGAGTCGCCCGCGAACGAGGCGCCCTCGGCGCCCGTGGTGGACGAGGCCGAACTCGAGCGCCGCGAGCTCGAAGCCCAGGCCCAGGCTGAACTGCTGCGCCGCCAGGAAGAAGAGCTCGAGGAAAAGCGCCGCCAGCGCGAAGAGCAGGCCCGCCTCGAGCGCGAAGCCGCTGAAGCGCGCCAGCGCGAAGCTGCCGAAGCCGCTGCCCGCGCCGCGGAAGAAGCTGCTGCTGCCGCCGCCAAGGCCGCGGCTGCCGCTGCTGCATCCAGCAGCAAGAGCGCCGCGGCATCGGCAGCCAAGACTGCTGCCGCGCCGGCGGCTGCACCGGCTGCCGCCGCGCCGGCTGCGCCTGCGGCGCCGGCCGAGCCGGCCAAGCCTGCATTGCGCGTGATCAAGGCCGCCGACGTCGTCGACGAAGAGAAGCAGCGTGCCGCCGACCTCGCCAAGCGCCGCAAGGCCGCCGAGGACGAAGCCGCCGCCATCCGCGCGATGATGAACGCGCCCAAGAAGGTGCTCACGGCCAAGAAGCCCGAAGAGCCGGCCAAGCCCGAAGCGGGCAAGGAAGGCATCAAGGGCACGATCCACAAGGCCGCCGGCGCCCCGGGCACCGCCGCGCCTGCCGCACCGGGTGCGGCCAAGCCGGGCGACAAGAAGTCCGTCAAGTCCGAGAAGCTGTCGTCGAGCTGGGCCGATGACGCCGCCAAGAAGCGCGGCGCCGTCAAGGGCCGCACCGATGCACCGGCAGGCGCCGCACGCGCCGGCTGGCGTGCGCCGCGCGGCGGCCGCCGCGGTGGCGATCGCGACGGTGGTCAGCAGTCCAACTTCGTGGCGCCGGCGGAAGCGCAGATCCAGGAAGTGCACGTGCCCGAAACCATCAGCGTGGCCGATCTCGCCCACAAGATGTCGGTCAAGGCCTCCGAGGTCATCAAGCAGTTGATGAAACTGGGCCAGATGGTCACCATCAACCAGCAGCTCGACCAGGAGACGGCCATGATCCTCGTCGAGGAAATGGGCCACAAGGCGTTCGCCGCCAAGCTGGACGACCCCGAGGCTTTCCTCGAAGAGGGCGAGACCGAAACGTCGCACGAGCTGCTGCCACGCGCGCCGGTCGTGACCGTCATGGGCCACGTCGACCACGGCAAGACCTCGCTGCTGGACTACATCCGCCGTGCCCGCGTGGCCGCGGGCGAGGCCGGCGGCATCACGCAGCACATCGGCGCCTATCACGTCGATACGCCGCGCGGCATGATCACCTTCCTCGACACCCCGGGTCACGCGGCCTTCACGGCCATGCGTGCACGCGGTGCCAAGGCGACGGACATCGTCATCCTCGTGGTGGCGGCGGACGACGGCGTGATGCCGCAGACCAAGGAAGCCATCCACCACGCGAAGGCGGCGGGTGTGCCCATCGTGGTCGCGATGAACAAGATCGACAAGCCTGATTCGAACATCGAGCGCGTGAAGAGCGAGCTCGTGGCCGAAGAAGTCGTGCCGGAAGATTTCGGCGGCGATTCGCCGTTCGTGGCCGTGTCGGCCAAGACCGGCCAGGGCATCGACGATCTGCTGGAGCAAGTGCTGCTGCAAGCCGAAGTGCTGGAACTGACGGCGCCCAAGGATGCGCCGGCCAAGGGCCTCGTCATCGAAGCCCAGCTCGACAAGGGCCGTGGCCCGGTCGCGACGGTGCTGGTGCAATCGGGCACGCTCAAGCGCGGCGACATCGTGCTGGCGGGTTCGAGCTACGGCCGCGTGCGCGCCATGCTCGACGAGAACGGCAAGCCGACCAACGAAGCCGGGCCGTCGCTGCCGGTCGAGATCCAAGGTCTCACCGAAGTGCCGCAGGCGGGCGACGAGTTCATGGTGCTGGCCGACGAGCGCCGTGCGCGCGAAATCGCGACCTTCCGCCAGGGCAAGTACCGTGACGTGAAGCTGGCCAAGCAGCAGGCCGCCAAGCTCGAGAACATGTTCGAGAACATGGGCCAGGGCGAAGCGCAGACGCTGGCGCTGATCATCAAGGCCGACGTGCAGGGTTCGCAGGAAGCGCTCGGCCAGTCGCTGCAAAAGCTCAGCACCGACGAAGTCAAGGTGCAGATCGTGCACGCGGCAGTCGGCGGGATCAGCGAGAGCGACATCAACCTCGCCATCGCGTCCAAGGCGGTCATCATCGGCTTCAACACGCGCGCCGATGCCGGTGCGCGCAAGCTGGCCGAGAACAACGGCGTGGACATCCGCTACTACAACATCATCTACGACGCCGTGGATGAGGTGAAGGCGGCGATGACCGGCATGCTGGCGCCGGAGCAGAAGGAAGAGCTCATCGGCACGGCAGAGATCCGCACGGTGTTCGTGGCGTCGAAGATCGGCACGGTGGCCGGCTCGATGATCACCTCGGGCCTCGTGCGCCGCGGTGCACGCTTCCGCCTGCTGCGCGACAACGTGGTGGTCTACACCGGCGAGATCGAGTCGGTTCGCCGCTTGAAGGACGACGTGCGCGAAGTCAAGGAAGGCTTCGAGTGCGGTATCAAGCTCAAGAACTACAACGACATCGCCGAGGGCGACCAGCTCGAGATCTTCGAAGTCAAGGAAGTGGCCCGAACGCTGTAAAGGCGGCGAGGGCTTCGTCCCCAAACCCCGCCTGACGAAAGCAGGCGGGGTTTGTGTTTGATGGGGAGCCAAAGATGAAACACAAGCGATCGATTCCCAACCGCAGCTTCCGCGTCGCCGACCAGATCCAGCGGGATGTGGCCGAGCTGATCCGCGAGCTGAAGGATCCGCGCGTCGGCATGGTCACGGTGAATCACGTGGACGTGACGCCGGACTATGCGCACGCGAAGATCTTCTTCTCGCTGCTGGTGGGCGACCCAGTCGAGTGCGAGACGGCGCTGAACGAGGCGGCGGGGTTCATCCGCAACAGCCTGTTCAAGCGGCTGCAGATCCACACCGTGCCGACGCTGCATTTCGTGTTTGACCGCACCACAGAGCGGGCGGCCGAGCTGAACATGCTGATCAGCCAGGCCAACGCCAGCCGGGCGAAGGAAGACTGAGCGCTGGAATGCCGATGTTTCAACCACAGAGCACACAGAGAACACAGAGCAATGCAGAGGCTTTCCTCTGTGTTCTCTGTGTGCTCTGTGGTTGAAAGAAGATCCAATGCAAACGCAACGCCCCCGCATTCCCAAGCGCGCCGTCCACGGCGTGCTGCTGCTCGACAAGCCGATCGGACTGTCGAGCAACGATGCATTGCAAAAGGCCAAGCGCTTGTACCGTGCCGAGAAGGCCGGCCACACCGGCACGCTGGACCCGCTGGCCACCGGCCTCTTGCCGCTGTGCTTCGGTGCGGCCACCAAGTTCAGCCAGGTCAGCCTGGACGCCGACAAGCGCTACACCGCCACGCTGAAGCTGGGGGTCACGACCACCACGGCCGATGCCGAAGGCGAGGTGCTGAAGACCCGCAAGGTAGACGTGAATGCCGCCGACGTGACGGCTGCGTGCGCGAAGTTCATCGGCGAGATCGACCAGGTCCCGCCCATGCATTCGGCGCTCAAGCGCGACGGCAAGGCGCTATACGAATACGCCCGTGCGGGCATCGAGGTCGAGCGCGAAGCACGCCGCGTCACCATCCACGAAATCCATCTCATGAGAGGCCTGCACGACGAGTGGACCATCGACGTGCGCTGCAGCAAGGGCACCTACATCCGCACGCTCGCCGAAGACATCGGCGAGGTGCTCGGCTGCGGCGCGCACCTCATCGCCCTGCGTCGCACGGGCAGCGGCCCGCTGACGCTGGATGGCGCCGTCACCCTCGACGAGCTGGCTGTCATGAGCGAAGAACAACGCGACGCGACACTCATGCCTGCCGACGCGCTCGTGGCCGACTGGCCGAGCGTGCGGCTGGACGACGAAGGCGCCGGCCGATTCCTGAGCGGCGTGCGCCGCAGAACCTCCATGGCCGACACGCCCAACGTGCGCGTCTATGGCCCGCAGGCCCGAGCCTTCCTGGGCAGCGCCCACGTCACGGCCGGTGAACTGATTTCAAACAGGCTCTTGAGCCCGGTGGAGGTGCAAGGCCTCCTGCAAGCGCAAGAGAGAGCAACGACATGACCCGACAGATCCGCAACATCGCCATCATCGCCCACGTGGACCATGGCAAGACCACGCTCGTGGACCAGCTGCTGCGCCAAAGCGGCACCTTCCGCCAGAACGAGAAGGTGGCCGAGCGCGTGATGGACAGCAACGACCTCGAAAAGGAACGTGGCATCACCATCCTCGCCAAGAACTGCGCGGTGGAATGGAAGGGCACGCACGTCAACATCGTCGACACCCCGGGGCACGCGGACTTCGGCGGCGAGGTGGAGCGCGTGCTGTCGATGGTGGACAGCGTGCTGTTGCTCGTCGATGCAGTGGAAGGCCCGATGCCGCAGACGCGCTTCGTGACCAAGAAGGCGCTGGCGCTGGGCTTGAAGCCCATCGTCGTCGTCAACAAGGTGGACCGCCCCGGCTCGCGCACCGACTACGTCATCAACGCGACCTTCGACCTCTTCGACAAGCTCGGCGCGACTGAAGAGCAGCTCGACTTCCCGGTGGTGTATGCCTCGGGCCTGAACGGCTGGGCGACGCTGGAGAAGGGCGCCACCGGCACCGATCTCGCGCCGCTGTTCGACGCCATCCTCGAACACGTGCCGGCGCACGAAGGCAGCCCGACCGACCCGCTGCAGCTGCAGATCTGCTCGCTGGACTATTCGACCTATGTCGGCCGCATCGGCATCGGCCGGGTCAACCAGGGCACCCTGAAGCCCATGCAGAACGTGGCCGTGTACAGCGGCCCGGACAGCACGCCCTTCAATGCCCGCGTGAACCAGGTGCTGAAGTTCGAAGGCCTGGAGCGCCAGCAGGCCACCGAAGCCGGCCCGGGCGACATCGTGCTGATCAACGGCATCGAAGGCATCGGCATCGGCGTGACGCTCACCGACATCGAGAATCCGCAGCCGCTGCCCATGCTGAAGGTCGACGAGCCGACGCTCACGATGAACTTCTGCGTGAACAACTCGCCGCTCGCTGGCCGTGAAGGCAAGTTCGTGACGAGCCGCCAGATCTGGGACCGCCTGCAGCGCGAGCTGCAGAGCAACGTGGCGCTGAAGGTGAAAGAGACCGACGAAGACGGCATCTTCGAAGTGTCGGGTCGTGGTGAACTTCACCTCACCATCCTGCTGGAAAACATGCGCCGTGAAGGCTACGAGCTGGCCGTGTCGAAGCCGCGCGTGGTGTTCCGCCACGAAGGCGACGAACGTCTCGAGCCGATCGAGATGGTCACGGCCGACGTCGAAGACCAGCACCAGGGCGCCGTGATGCAGGCGCTCGGCGAACGAAAGGCCGAGCTGATCAACATGGAGCCGGACGGCATGGGGCGCGTGCGCCTCGAGTACCGCATTCCGGCGCGCGGCCTGATCGGCTTCCAGAATGAATTCCTGAACCTGACGCGCGGCACGGGCCTCATCAGCAACATCTTCGACAGCTACGAGGCCTACAAGGGCGAGATCGAAGGCCGCAAGAACGGCGTGCTGATCAGCCAGGACGACGGCGAAGCGGTGACGTATTCGCTGGGCAAGCTGGACGACCGCGGCCGCATGTTCGTGAAGGCGGGCGACCCGCTTTACGAAGGCATGATCATCGGCATCCACAGCCGCGACAACGACCTTGTGGTGAACGCGGTGCGTGGCAAGCAGCTGACGAACTTCCGCGTGTCGGGCAAGGAAGATGCGATCAAGATCACGCCGCCGATCATCCTCACGCTCGAGTACGCGGTGGAGTTCATTGCGGACGATGAGCTGGTGGAGATCACGCCGAAGTCGATCCGCATCCGCAAGAGGCACCTCAAAGAACACGATCGCAAGCGCGCAAGTCGCGAAGGCGCTTGATCCTTCAGGTGGATTGAGTGGCCTTGCGTTCCGCACGCGAGGCCGCCTTGAAACACAGAGGGAATACCGAGGGCCACAGAGCCCACAGAGAAGATTACAAATGCTTCTCTGTGGGCTCTGTGGCCCTCGGTTTTTTCTCTGTGTTCAGGCTCGGCCGTTGGAGCACTGCTCCCTGGCAACAGGCGTCCGTGCGAACTGTGTCGCGCCGGTGAAAGCAAGCGTGTCGAGTCGCTGGCACACTCAATGGCCGTCCTCCTCCACTTGAGCATGCACCCGCTGTCCCACCGTCAAGCCGTTCTCGGCATGCTGGCCGTCACGCTGCTTTGGAGCAGTGCCGGCATCGTGACGCGGCATCTCGATTCGGCGCAGGCTTTCGAGATCACCTTCTGGCGCAGCTTCTTCCTCGCGATGGCGCTGGGCGTCTACTTCGTCGCGCTGCATGGGCGCGATGCGCCGCGTGTGCTCACGACCGGCGGCAAGCCGCTGTGGATCTCCGGGGTGATGTGGAGCGTGATGTTCACCTGCTTCATGGTGGCACTCACGCTGACGACTGTTGCCAACGTGCTCATCACGATGAGCATCGCGCCCTTGCTCACGGCCTTGCTAGCGCGCTTCATGCTCGGCCACCGGGTGGCGGCGCGCACGTGGCTGGCGATCGTGCTCGCGGGCGTGGGCATCGGCTACATGTACGGCAGCAGCGTCAGCGGCGAAGGCACGCATCTGCTGGGCACGCTGGTGGCGCTGGGCGTGCCGGTGTGCGGCGCGATCAACTGGAACACGCTGCAGCGGGCAGGCAAGGGCGTGGACCTGGTGCCGGCGCTGCTGATCGGTGCGGTGCTCTCCAGCGCCGTGGCCTTGCCGTTTGCCATGCCTTTCCAGGCGACGCAGCACGACGTGCTGTGGCTCGCGGCGCTGGGCGTGTTCCAGCTCGCGATTCCATGCACGATGGCCGTGCGGCTGACGAAGTCGCTCGCCGCGCCCGAGATCGCCTTGCTGGCGCTGCTGGAGATCATCTTCGGCATCGCCTGGGCGTGGGTGGGCGCGAATGAACGGCCGGCGCCCGAGGTGCTGACCGGCGGCGCGCTGGTGCTGGGCACGCTGGCGCTGAACGAAGCGTGGGGCATGAGGAGCCGAGGGGTCCGATGAACACAGAAACTTCCATGGTCGTCGCCGAGAAGCGGCGCAACGTCGGCGTCATCACGCTGAACCGGCCGCAGGCGCTCAACGCCTTGTCGCTGGGCATGATCCGCGACATCACCGCGGCGCTGCTCGCCTGGCGCGACGACGACGAGGTGGTGGCGGTGGTGCTGCGCGGCGCGACGCAGGAGGGCAAGGGCGTGGCCTTCTGCGCGGGCGGCGACATCCGCTTCTTCCACCAGGCAGCGCTTGCGGGCGACCCGCGGCTGGAGGATTTCTTCACCGAGGAGTACACGCTCAACCACCTGATCCACGCCTATCTCAAGCCGACCATCGCGTTGATGGACGGCATCGTGATGGGCGGCGGCATGGGCCTGTCGCAAGGGGCGGCGATGCGCATCGTGACCGAGCGCTCCAAGCTCGCGATGCCCGAGACCAACATCGGCCTCTTCCCGGACGTCGGGGGCGGCTACTTCCTCTCGCGCTGCGAAGGCCGCGTCGGCGAATACCTCGCGCTGACGGGGCAGGTGGCCGGCGCGGGCGATGCGATCACGCTCAGGCTTGCCGACTTCTTCGTGCCTTCAGGCCATCTCGCCGCACTCGTCGAGAGCCTGGGCGACCAGCCGATGGAAAGCGGTGCGCAGGTTCGCGCCGCCGTCATCACCCACACGCAGGCCGCCCCCTCGCCGCAGTGGAGCGCGCAGCGCGAGGCCATCGATGCGCATTTCGCGCATGACGACATCGCGGCCATCTTCGCGTCGCTGGCATCGGACGCAAGCGACTGGGCCACGGCCACGCTGGCCACCTTGCGCAAGCGCTCGCCGCTCATGATGGCGGTGACGCTGGAGCAGGTGCGGCGTGCCCGCACCATGAGCCTGGCCGACGACCTGCGGATGGAGCGCGACCTGGTGCGCCACTGCTTCCAGCTGCGGGCCGGGGCGGCGAGCGAAACAGTCGAAGGCATCCGCGCGCTCGCGGTGGACAAGGACCACGCTCCGAAGTGGAATCCGCCGACCGTCGAAGGCGTGCAACGCGCGGACGTCGAGGCCTTCTTCGACAGCCCATGGCCGGCGCATGCGCATCCCCTGCGCATGCTTGGCTGAAGGCGGTCGAGGCCGCATCACCCCGATTGAGAGCGGCCGGCTGCGGCGATCGAGCCCTCGCAGCGTGACGATCGACCGCGGGTTACACCGGGGCTGCACGGATGCGGCCGCCCCCTAGCATGCGCCGAGCACCTTGAGGGAGATCCCACTGATGAAGCAACTGTCCGGCCTCGACGCGAGCTTTCTCTACATGGAAACGCCGCAAATGCCCATGCACGTCGGCGCGCTGCACACGTTCGAGCTGCCGCCGAGCTACAAGGGCGACTTCGCGGCCGACCTGCGCCGCCACATGGCCTCGCGCCTGCCGCTGGCGCCCGCGCTGCGCCGCAAGCTGGGCTGGATGCCGTTCAACCTCGCCAACCCGGTGTGGATCGATTGCGAGGTGGACCTCGAAGAGCACATCGAGTCGGTCAAGCTGCCCAAGGGCAGTGGCATGGCCGAGCTCGAGGCGAAGGTGGGCGAGCTGCATCCGCGGCTGCTCGATCGCGAGAAGCCCTTGTGGAAGTTCTACGTCTTCGACGGCCTCGCGCCGGGTCCCAACAAGGAAAAGCGCTACGGCATGTACACCCAGCTGCACCACGCAGCGGTGGACGGCCAGGCGGCCGTGGCGCTGGCCTCCGCCATCCTGGACGTGAGCGCCGAGCCGCGCGACATCAAGCAGCGCGACAAGCCGGAGAAGAACCTGAACATCGGCATGGTCGAGATGCTCAGCGGCGTATTCGCCAACCAGCTGCAGCAGTACGCGAACATCGTGAAGGGCCTGCCGACGACGCTGGGCGCGCTGGGCTCGGTCGCCAAGCAGGGTGCCAGCGGCATGACCGGCGCGGCCGTGGCCAAGGTGCGCGGCCAGTCCGGCGACAAGGACGACTCGGTGAGTCTCGGCCTCGCGCCGCGCACCAGGCTCAATGCCTCGGTGAGCGACACGCGCTCCTTCGCGTCCGTGAGCCTGCCCTTGGCCGAGCTCAAGGCCTTGCGGCGCGCACATGACGCCACCCTGAACGACGTGGTGCTGATGATCTGCAGCGGCGCGCTTCGTCGCTACTTCCTCGAGCACGGCCCGCTGCCGCGCAAGTCGCTGGTGGCGGCCGTGCCGGTGTCCACGCGGGCGGCCGGCGACACCTCGTCGAACAACCAGGCCTCGATGACGGTGGTGAACCTCGGCACGCACGTGGCCGACCCGATGAAGCGTCTGCTGTACATCAAGGCGGCCACGGCGGCGATGAAGGCCACCCTCGGCAGCGTGAAGAGCCTTATGCCGATGGACTTCCCGTCGCTGGGCGTGCCGTGGATCATGAGCGCGGTGAGTGCCGTGTACGGCCGCGCGAAGGTCGCCGATCGCATCCCGCCGATCGCCAGCGTCGCCATCTCCAATGTGCCGGGGCCGGCCTTTCCGCTGTACATGGCGGGGGCAAGGATGCTTGTGAACTATCCGGCGTCCATCGTCGTGCACGGCGTGGCGCTGAACATCACCGTGCAAAGCTACAACGAGAACCTCGACTTCGGCATCATCGCCTGCGGCAAGGCCATGCCCAAAGTGGCGGAGCTCGCACGCCACATGCACGAGGAGTTCGCGCTGCTGAAGTCGCTGCCGCCTACCGCACAGCCGGCCTCGGAGGCAGTCACGGGAACGCCGGTTGCTTCCACCACGGCAAAGCCCAAGGTGGCAACGCCGGCAAAGGCTGCAAAGCCCGCCAAGCGTGAAAAAACACCGGTATCCGCGAAGGCGCCGTCCAAAGCGCCGGCCTCACGCAAGAAGCCTGTCGCTCAGGCGACAAAGTCTCCTAGGGCAAGCGCTCCATCGAAAAAGCGATCACGCAGCTAACATGTTTTCAACGCAGCAGCTCCCTTCCCGAATGTCGATCCAAGCCCGGCGCACGCGCGCCAACGAGCACATCAAGGCACCCAATGCGCTGCTGTTGATGCTGGAAGGGAGGGCACCGTGGGAGTACGCAGCGATGCTCGCCACCATGCCCTGGCTGCGCAGGCTGCAGCGCGGCGACGGCCATCCGGTCGTCGTCTTTCCGGGCCTCGGCGCCGCGGATTTCACCACCCTCCCGCTGCGCGGCTTTCTCGAGCGGCAAGGCTACGCCACCTACCCGTGGCAGCAGGGCCTGAACCTCGGGCCTCGCGAAGGCGTGCTCGAAGGCGTGCTCGAGCGCGTGCGTTCCGTGTACGAAAAGCACAAGGAGCCGGTGAGCCTCATCGGCTGGAGCCTGGGCGGCGTCTACGCCCGCGAGGCGGCGAAGGAACTGCCCGAGATGACGCGATGCGTGATCACCCTCGGCACGCCCTTCACCGGCAACCCGAAGGCGAGCAACGCCTGGCGCCTCTACGAGTTCGTGAGCGGCCATTCGACCGATGACCACGAGACGCTGGAACAGGTGCGCCAGCCGCCGCCGGTGCCCACCACGTCCATCTACTCGAAGACCGATGGCATCGTCGCCTGGCAGTGCAGCGTGAACGAACCCGGGCCGCGCACCGAGAACATCCGCCTGCATGCGAGCCACGTGGGCATGGGCATGAACCCGCTCGCCCTCTACGCCATCGCCGACCGGCTCCAGCAGGACCCGCAGGACTGGAAGCCCTTCGACGCCTCTGGCGCGCGCAAGCTCTTCTACCGCACCTGAGCGTGGCCGCCCGATGAAGGTCAAAGCCAACGGCATCACCCTCGAAGTCGAGGACCATGGGTCGCCCTCGGGTGAGCCGCTCGTGCTCATCATGGGCCTGGGCATGCAGCTCATCGCCTGGCACGAGGACTTCGTGCAGATGATGGTGGAGCGAGGCTTTCGCGTCATCCGCTTCGACAACCGCGACATCGGCCTGAGCGAAAACTTCGACCACCTCGGCATGCCCAACCTCGGCGTCGAGGCCTTGAAGCACACCTTCGGCTTTCCGGTGCGCAGCCCCTACTCGCTGGCCGACATGGCCAACGACACCGCGGGCCTGCTCGACGCCCTGGGCATCGCGAAGGCGCACGTCTGCGGGGCGTCGATGGGCGGCATGGTCGCGCAGCAGCTGGCGCTGCGGCATCCGCATCGCGTCAAGAGCCTCACGCTGATGATGACCACCAGCGGATCGCGCCGCCTGCCCGGGCCGTCGATGAAGGTGCGCAGCGCCATGCTGTCGCGGCCGGACGACCCGAAGAGCTTCGACAGCATCGTGGCGCACTACGTGAGCATCTACAAGCTGATCGGCAGCCCCGGCTACCCGGCCGGCGACGAATGGCTGACCGGGCGCCTGGGCATGTCCGTGCGCCGCAGCTATCGCCCGCGTGGCACCGCGCGCCAGCTCACGGCCATCGTGGCCGATGGAGACCGCAGCCGGGCATTACCGCAAATCAAGGTGCCCACGCAGATCCTGCATGGGCTGCAGGACCCGCTGGTGCCGGTGGCAGCGGGGCGTCAGCTGGCCTCGATCATCCCGGGGGCGAAGGCCGACTTCATCGAGGGCATGGGCCACGACCTGCCCATCGCGCTGTGGCCGCGCTTTGCGGCGGGCATCGCATCGGCCGCGTCGCGCGCCTGAACACCTGCGCGTGTCCTGCCGCGCTGCGGCTCACTCGTGCCGCGCACCTTTGCCGAGGGCGCGCTTGAGGCCCGCCTCGAGCTTGCTCATGCTCATGGGTTTGAGCCAATAGTCGTAGGCGCCCAGGCTCATGGCCTTCACGATGTCCATCGACAGGCTGTCGGCCGTGAGCAGGGTGATGCGCAATTCGCCGGCGGCGATTTCCTCGTTGAGGGCGCGCACCACCTCCAGGCCGCCGATGTCGGGCAGGTGCATGTCCAGGAGCACGAAGTCGGGTTTTTCCGATCGTGCGAGGCGGATGCCTTCCATGCCGGTGCTGGCCGTCACGAGCTTGATGCCCGGATAGCGCGACAGTGCGGCTTCGACCAGCTCCACGTTGAGCGGGTTGTCCTCGATGTAGAGCACCTTGCCCTTGAGGTCCAGCGGCTCGGCCACGGCGGCAATGTCGGTGTGCTGAGGCATGTGTTTCCCTTGCCTGCCCGCTCCCGACGGGCGTTTTGATGATTGTGGATTCGCGCATGGCGCGAGTCACCTTCTGCGCTCATGTCCATGCCGTAATCAGGGTACATGCAGCTGGTCATGCACTCGACATCCGGCTTCTTTCGGCGCATCCTCGGCGGACTCTCTCCGGTGTCGCGGCTACGCAGAAGTATGCAAGGACAGTAATGACGCACAGGGCGGGCGACGCGAGCGTGCGAGCCTTCGGTGACCAGGTGGCGATGCGGCTGGGGCTGCGCTTTGGCGGAAGCCGGCAGGCCGACCTGCGGCGCGCGGTCGAGGCACTGGCCAGCGGCCACCCCGGCGGCGAACATGGCGCCATGGCCGAGTGGCTTGCTCGCCCGTGGTCCGCCGACGACATCCAGACGCTGGCGCGGCTGCTGTGCGTGGGAGAGACCTACTTCTTCCGCGAGCCGGCGGCCTTCGACATGCTGGAGCATGAGCTCCTGCCGCCGGCGGTCGTGGCCGCGCGCTCGGGCGTGCGACGCCTGCGCGTGTGGAGCGCGGGCTGCGCAACGGGGGAAGAGGCCTATTCTCTGTCGATCATGCTGCACCGGCTGCTGCCGGACATCGACGACTGGGACGTGAGCATCGTCGGCACCGACCTGTACGAGGGCTTCCTCGAGCGAGCGCGCGAAGGCGTCTACGGCGACTGGTCGTTTCGCGGCGTGCCGGACATCGTGCGCGAGCACTGCTTCGAGCCGCTGGAAGACGGGCGCTTGAGCGTGAAGGAACGCTATCGCCGCATCGTGCGCTTCGAGCAGGGCAACCTGGTCGATGCCTTCGTCGTGCCCGAATCCTTCGATCTCATCCTCTGCCGCAACGTGCTGATGTATTTCGGCCGCGAGCACATCCGCCGGGTGCTGCGGCAACTGCACCTGGCATTGGCCGAGGGCGGCTTGCTCCTGGTCGCGGGGCCGGAGGCTGCCGCGCGTGGCTTCGAAGGGTACGAGCCGATGAGGTTCGCGCATGCGATTTTCCATCGCAAGGCCAGCGCGGCTGTGGGCGCGGGGCCTGCCGTTGAGGCGCCAGGTCCCTTGACGCGAGGCGCTGACGCTGGCGCCGGCACGATGAGCGCCCCTCGAGCCGCCGCCATCCGGCATGAACCGGGCGCCCACCTGCTGCAGGCGATCACCCGTTGCGAGGCGGCCATCGCGCGCGACAAATGCGACGCCGCGCTGCACGTGCAGCATGCAGCGCTGCTGGAGGAGGCGCACCAGCCTCGCCTGGCTCGCGACGCCTTGCGCCGGGCGCTGTTCCTCGAACCCGAGCTCGCCGTTGCGCGCAGCGCGCTGGAACGTCTGTCGCACCTGCTGGCGGCGCGAGGTCGCGAACATCCCGAGGCGGCGCGATGAGCTCCGACCCGCCCAGCCACGTCGACTGGGACGCGCTCAAGCAGCGACTTGCGCAGGCCGAGGAGGCCTTGCAGCGCGGCACCACCTCCACCCCCGAGGCACGGCTCGCGGCGCACGAGGCGCGCACCCGGGCCATCATGGCGCAGCCCGCGCCGCGCGGGGAGGGCACCGAGGCGGTGGAGTTCGTGCTCGGCGGCGTGCACTACGCCGTGCCCTCGTCGAGCGTGGTGGAAGTCCGCGCCTTGACGACTTTGACCCCGCTGCCTTGCACACCTCGCTTCGTGTCAGGCATCATGAGCGTGCAAGGCCGGATCATCGCGGTGATCGACCTGAAGACATTCCTAGATCTTCCCGAGTCGGGACTGACGGATCTGAACAAGGTGATCATCCTGCGGCATGCAGACATGGAGTTCGGCATCCTCGCCGACGAGATCGTGGGCGGGCGCTGGATGGCGCAGTCGTCCGCGGCGGCGGACCAGCCCACCATGTTCGACGTGCAGGCCATCGTGCGTGACCCCCGCTTCGTGATCGATGCCGAGGTGTCCGCATGAGCTGCATCGGCAGTGCGCTTCGTGCTCGCGTGATTCACCGGCTTCAGAACGACGACGGCCTCGAGGCCGCACAACCCCAGGTGAGGATCCATGACCCGATGCATCGGAGACCCGGCCTCGGCCGGAACAGCACACGCCAACGCTGAGTCACACGCACCGACCATCCACCGTGCGGCCATCGTGCTGGCGGCCTGTGCCGCCTTCCAGGCTGCGGGTCCTTGCATGGCTGCTGTCGCCGACGCCGAGCGCACGCCCGCCGGGCTCTCGCGCCTGTCCATCGAGGAGCTGGCCGAGATCGAGGTGTCGTCGGTGTCCAAGCGACCCGAGCGCCTGGCCGATGCACCGGCAGCCGTCTACGTCATCACCCGCGAGGAGATCCGCCGCTCGGGTGCCTCCACGCTGCCCGAGGCGCTGCGCCTCGCGCCCAACCTGCAGGTGGCGCGCACGTCTTCCAACAGTTATGCGATCAGCGCACGCGGCTTCAACGGGTCGAGCGCCAACAAGCTGCTCGTGATGATCGATGGCCGAACGGTGTACACGCCGCTTCACTCCGGTGTCTTCTGGGACGTGCAGGACGTGATCATCGCGGACATCGAGCGCATCGAGGTCGTGAGCGGCCCCGGCGGGACGCTGTGGGGCGCCAATGCAGTGAATGGCGTCATCAACGTGATCACGCAGTCGGCGCTCCAGTCGGTGGGCACGGTGGCCAGCGTCGCGGCGGGCACCGACGAACGCGGCGTGACCGTTCGCCACGGCGTGGCGCTCGGCGACAACACGGCGGTGCGCGGCTACGTCAAGTCCGTGCGCTTCGATGCGAGCGAAGACGGCAGCGGCCGCACGCTGCTCGACGCCTGGGACCGGCAGGAGGCGGGCTTCCGGGCCGATTTTGCGCGGCTGGGCGCGACGCTGCAGGGTGACGTCTACCAGGGCGATGCGCAAGGCTCCGGCTTCGTGGACCGCAAGGTGTCGGGCGGGAACCTGCTGGCGCGCTGGTCGCGCGAATTCGACAGCAGGTCGGGCCTGCAGGTGCAAGGCTACTTCGACAGCTACAAGCGCAGCCAGCCGGGCTTCTTCAGCGAGCACCTGGACACCTACGACCTCGACGTGCAGCATCACTTCGCGATCGATGGCGGCCATGAGATCGTGTGGGGCGGCGGCATCCGCGAGCAGCACGACCACACCGAGGGCGGCGCGCTGCTTGCGTTCTTGCCGCCGGACAGCGTGCTGCGCCTGGCCAACGTGTTCGCACAGGACACCTGGACCCTCAAGCCGGGCCTGCGGCTCACGCTGGGCCTGAAGGCCGAGCGCAACAGCTACACCGGCATGGAATACCAGCCCAACGTGCGCATTGCGTGGAAGCCGGCCAACGAATCGTTGCTGTGGGCATCGGTGTCCCGAGCCGTACGCACGCCGTCGCGGCTGGACCGGGACTTCTTCGTCTTCGTCAACCTCGGCCCTCCGTACAACGGGCGCCTGCTGGGCGGGCCCAACTTCATGTCCGAGCGGCTGACGGCCTACGAGGTGGGCTACCGGGCGCAGCCGGCCAAGGCGCTGTCGTATTCGATCGCTGCCTTCGTGAACGACTACGACCGCCTGCGCAGCGTCGAGCCCAATGGCAGCGGCGATGTCGTCATCGGCAACGGCCTGCGCGGACGTACGCAGGGCATGGAGGCCTGGGGCGCCTACCAGGTGAACGACGACTGGCGGCTGACCCTCGGGCTCACACTCTTGAACCACGACTTCCACTTCGTGGCGGGCAGCCTCGACCCCAGCGTACCGGGCTCGGAGGCGAACGACCCGCGGGCGCAGGCCTCGCTGCGATCGAGCTGGACCTTCCCGCGGGGCTTGAGCCTCGATGCGGGCGTGCGGCGTGTGGGCGCCTTGCCGCAACCCGCGACACCGGCGTACACGGCCCTCGATGCGCGCATCGCCTGGCGCATCAGTCCGCGCTACGAGTTGTCGCTCGTGGGTTTCAACCTGCTGGGCGGACGGCATGCGGAGTTCGGGTCCGGCGTGAACAGCTCGGAGTTCGGTCGCAGCCTCCTGTTGAGGTTCACATGTCTGCTGTGAGGCGAGTCAGCATTCGGATGGCGCTGGTCCTGGGGCTTGTGGCCGCCGGCATCAACGCCACGGCCGCCGAGCCGCTGGAAGCCTCGGTCAAGGCCGCCTACCTCGCGAAGTTCGCGTTCTACGTGGACTGGCCGCCCGCGGCCTTCGGCAGCCCGACGGCGCCCATCGCGCTGTGCATCGTCGCGGACGATGCCTTCGGTGCGCTGGTCGAAGAGGCGGCGACGGGGCAGGCGGTGCAGGGCCGGGCGATCGCGGTGAAGCGCCTGAAGGCGGTCACCCGCGAGTCGGGTTGCCACATCGCCTACGTCGGGGGCGAGGCGAAGCTCGATGCGGTCAAGGGCAGCCCCGTGCTGGTCGTCACCGATGCGCAGGGCGGCAACGGCATCATCAACTTCGTGCTGCGCGACAACCGCGTGCGCTTCACGGTGGACGACGAGCTCGCCGCGCAGTTCGGCTTGAACATCAGCTCCAAGCTGCTGAACGTGGCGCTGGCGGTCAAGCCGCGAGGAGCCAGGTGATGCTGCGCTGGCTCGTGGACATCCCGATCCGGCGCAAGCTGCTGTGGATTTCCGTGCTTGCCTCGACCGTGGCCTTGCTGCTGGCCGGCAGCATCATCGTGGTCTACGAGGTCTACAGCTACCGGCAGCAGCAGTCGCAGGATGCGAAGGTGCAGGCCGAGCTGCTGGCCGCCAGCGTGACCGCATCGCTGGAGTTCAACGACGCGAAGGGCGCGCAGGAGTACCTCAACGCGCTGCGCACCAACCCCAACTTCATGGCGGCGGTCATCTACGGCCCGGAGGGCAAGGTCTTCGCGACCTACGTGCGCAAGAGCGTGCAGGTGGAGCTGCCGGCGCGCTCGCCGCCGGTGGGCCAGAGCTTCGAGGACGAGGACCTCATCACCGTCTGGCCGGTGAAGCAAGGCCCCGGGCAGGTCGGCACCGTGTACCTGCGCATCGCCACCGAGAAGATGGGCATCCGGCTGTTGCGCTACGGCGGGATCATTCTTTTCGTGATGCTCGGCTCGCTGGTCATCACCTTGCCGGTCACGCTGCGCATGCAGGCCGTGATCGCCGACCCCTTGCTCGAGATGGCCGGCGCCGCGCGCCGCCTCGCGGCCGGCGAGACGGTGGCGATGCCGCCCAACGGCGGGCGCGCCGACGAGATCGGCCAGCTCGAGGATGCCTTCAGCCAGATGAGCGCATCGCTGCACGACAAGGCGCAGATCGCGCGGCAGATCGCCGAGGGCGACCTCGCGGTGAAGGTGCAGCCGCAGTCCGACAAGGACGTGCTGGGCCAGGCCTTCGCCGACATGCTCGAGAACCTGCACGACAAGGCCGAGACCGCACGACGCATCGCCACCGGCGACCTCACCGCGCCCGTCAAGCTGCAGTCGGAGCGCGACGAATTCGGCCGGGCCTTCGCGACCATGGTGGAGAACCTGCGCGAGATCAACCGCCAGGTGAGCGACAGCGTGAGCGTGCTCGGCTCGTCGACCAGCGCCATCCTGAGCGGCACCACGCAGGTGGCCGCAGGCGCCTCGCAGGCCGCGGCCGTCATCAGCCAGACGGCGGTGACGCTGGACGAGGTGAAGCAGACGGCCATCGTCTCGACGCAGAAGGCGCGGCTCGTGTCCGAGACGGCGCAGAAGGCGCAGCAGGTGTCGCAGACCGGCCGCCGTTCGGTCGAGGATGCGATGCAGGGCATGCGGCAGATTCGCGAGCAGATGGAGATGATCGCCGACAGCATCCTGCGCCTGTCGGAGCAGACGCAGGCGATCAGCGAAATCATCGCGAGCGTGAACGACCTGTCCGAGCAGTCCAACCTGCTGGCGGTGAACGCATCCATCGAAGCGGCCAAGGCGGGCGAGCACGGCGTGGGTTTCGCGGTGGTGGCGCTGGAGGTGAAGAGCCTGGCCGCGCAGTCGCGGCAGGCCACGGCGCAGGTGCGATCCATCCTCGGCGAGATCCAGAAGGCCACGGGCAACGCGGTGGTGGCGGCGGAGCAGGGCGCGAAGGTGGTGGATGCCGGTGCGCGGCAAAGCCAGAGCGCGGGCGAGGCCATCGAGCGGTTGGCCGACAGCATCGCCGAGAGCGCGTCGGCCGCCAGCCAGATCGCGGTGTCTGCGCAGCAGCAGCTGGTGGGCATGGACCAGCTCGCGCAGGCGATGGGCAACATCCGCACGGCCACGACGCAGAACATGGACAGCACGCGCCAGGCCGAGATCGCAGCGCATCAGCTGCACGAACTGGGCTTGCGCCTGAAAGGAATGGTGGGGTTGTACAAGGTGTGAACTTGCTGTCGGTGAACGTCAAAGCGAACCGTCTTGAAGGGGAGGCGGTCTTCCGAACGACCTGAGGATTGAAAGGCCATGGAAGACGACAAATTCTTGAAGCTGCTGCTTCAGACCTTTGCGGTCGAAGCGCGCGAGCACCTGGCGGCGATGTCGCAGCAGCTGCTCGCGCTCGAAAGCGCGCCGGCGAGCGCCGATGTGCCGGGTGTGGTGGAAACCTTGTTCCGCGAGGTGCACAGCCTCAAGGGCGCGGCGCGCTCGGTGAACCTCGCCGACATCGAGCGGGTGTGCCAGCCGATGGAGCGTGTGCTCTCGGCGCTCAAGCGCGGCGAGCTGGCCGCGACGCCCGGGTTCTTCGAGGCGATGTACGCCGCCGCCGACGGCCTGGCGCGCATCCTCGCGCGCGACGTGGGCGAGTCGTCGCAGCTGGAGCCGGGCCTGCCCGCCACCTTGGCCAATTCGATGTTCGTCCTGCTGGGCAAGGCGTCGCCGGCCGCGCCGGGCGCAGCCGCTGGCCCGGTGCCGGCGAGATCCGCGGCCACGGAACCAGGGGCACCGGCGCAGGCAGAGGCCGCTGTCGCACCGGTTACGCCTGAGCAGCCGCATGCCGGGGCTGCGCTGCCTGCGGCCGCGCCGGCGGAAAGCACCGTGCGCATCGCAGTCGCGAAGGTCGATGCGCTGATGGCGCAGTCGCAGGAGCTGCAGGCGCTCAAGCTCGCCGGCGCGCAGATCGCCGAGGAGCTGCAAGCCATGGCCGACATGCTGGCCAGCTGGCGGCGCGGCTTCGACAAGCGTGCCGGGCACGCCCGCCTGCTTAAGCGCACCGGCGGCGACGATGCCGCCGACAACCCGAAATCCCGGCGACTGCTTGCGCGGCTGCTCGATGCCTTCGACAGCGACGAGCTCTTCGTCAAGTCGCTGGCCGAGCGCATGGGCCGCGTGGCCCGCGCCGCCGCGCAGGACCGGCGCGTGCTGGCCTCGCGCATCGACCGGCTGGTGGACGAGGTGCGGCAGGTCTCGATGCTGCCGTTCTCGTCGCTCTTCACCGGCCTGCCCAAGCTCGTGCGCGACCTGTCGCACGACAGCGGCAAGGACGTGGCACTGGACATCACCGGCGCCTCGCTCGAGGCGGACCGCCGCATCCTCGAACAGCTGCGCACGCCGCTCACACACCTCATTCGCAACGCGATCGACCACGGCATCGAGACGCCGGCGCAGCGTATGAGCAGCGGCAAGTCGCCGCGCGGCCGGCTGTCGGTGGTGGTGTCGGCGCGCGAAGGCGGCCGCGTGGAGCTCGCCGTCAGCGACGACGGTGCGGGCATCGATGTGGAACGGGTTCGAGCGCGTGCGCTGAAGATGGGCTTGCGCAGCGAAGAAGCGTTGGCGCAACTGGACGCGTCGCAGTCGGCGCAGCTCATCTTCGAATCGGGCCTGTCGACCAGTCCCATCCTCACCGACCTCTCGGGCCACGGCCTGGGCCTGGCGATCGTGCGAGAGAAGGTGCTGGCGCTCGGCGGCTCGATCATGGTCGCGCCGGCCGATGCCGGCGGGTCATTCGCCAGCGGCACGCGCTTCGTCATCGTGCTGCCCACGGCGCTTGCAAGCTTCCACGGCCTGCTCGTGCGCGCGGCCGGCCAGGCGTTCGTGTTCCCCTCGCGGCATGTGGAGCGCGTGTGCCGGGTGCCGCCCTCGTCGATCCGGCCCGTGAATGGCGTGGACACCGTCGACGTGCAGGACGAGCCGGTGCAGGTGGTCTCGCTCGCGCTGACGCTCGGGCTGCAGCTCTCGCCCGGCGCACCGGTGCCCGCGTTCTGGCAACTGGTGGTGCTCAGCTGCAACGACGAGCGCCTGGCCTTCGCCGTCGATGAAGTCGTGGGCGACCAGGAGGTGCTGGTGCAGCCGCTGGTGCCGCCCTTGCACCGCGTGCCCAACATCTCGGCCGCCACGGTCATCGGTGCGCAGGTGGTGCCGCTGCTCAACGTGGCCGACCTGTTCAAGTCGGCCGATGCGATGCGCGCGGGCCGTGCGGCGCCATGGCATGCCGCGCCGCGCGAAGGTGCCGCAGTCTCCCTGCTGGTCGCCGAGGACTCCGTGACCGCGCGCACGCAGCTGCGGCAGATCCTCGAGAGCGCCGGCTACATGGTGACCACCGCCGCGGACGGCATGGAGGCGCTGGCCAACCTGCAAAGCGGCGAGTTCGATCTGCTCGTCTCCGACGTGGAGATGCCGCGGCTGGACGGTTTCGGCCTGACCGCGCGCGTGCGCCGCGACCAGCGCCTGGCCGACCTGCCGGTGATCCTCGTGACCGCGCTCGACTCGCGCGAGGACAAGGAGCGCGGCGTCGAGGTGGGCGCCAATGCCTACATCGTCAAGCGCGGCTTCGATCAGCAGCGGCTGCTGGACACCATCCGGACTCTCCTATGACCCACCCGCCTTCGCCGCTCGTGCGCGTGATGCTCGTCGATGACTCGGCGACTTACCGCGCCTTGCTGGCGGGCCTGCTCGGCGACGATCCGCGCCTGAACGTGGTGGGGGTGGTGAACGACGGCGAACAGGCGGTGGAACAGGCCGCGGTGCTGCGGCCCGACGTCATCGTGATGGACATCCACCTGCCGGTGATGAACGGCTTCGCGGCCACGCGCCGCATCATGGAGACGGCGCCCACGCGCATCGTGATGGTCACCGCGACCTCGGTGCCGCACGAGGTGGCGCAAAGCTTCGAGGCGCTGGAATCGGGCGCGCTCACCGTGCTGGGCAAGCCACCGGGCCCCGGCCATGCCGACTTCGACGCGATGCGGCGCGAACTCGTGAACACCGTGGCCCTGATGGCCGAGGTGCCGGTGGTCAAGCGCTGGCCGGCGCAGGGTGCGCGGCCGTCCGCGTCCATGCCCGCGGTGTCGCATGCCGGCGCCATCGACCTCATCGCCGTCGGTGCATCCACGGGCGGGCCTCTCGCGCTGCAGGCCTTCCTGTCGGCGCTGCGTCCGAAGGTGATGCCGCCGGTGGCCATCGTTCAGCACATTTCACACGGATTTTCCGAAGGCCTGGTGCAATGGCTGTCGCGCGTGTGCTCATACCCGGTAAAGCTGGCCGCGCATGCCGATTGCCTGGAGCCCGGCGTGGCCTACGTCGCGCCCGACGGAGCCCATCTGGAAATTCAAGCACGAGGTCGCATCGTCCTGACCGACTCACCACCGATCAATGGCTTCAGGCCCGCCGTCGCGGCCTTGTTCGCTTCCGTGGCCCGTGAATACGGGCACCGCGCGGCCGGGCTGCTCATGACCGGCATGGGCCGCGACGGCGCCGAGCAGCTCGCCCGGATGCGCCAGGCTGGTGCACTCACCATGGCGCAGGACCGTGCCAGCTCGGTCATCTTCGGCATGCCCGGCGAGGCGATCCGCCTCGGTGCGGCCATGCACGTGCTTTCGCCACAGGACATGGCGGTCACCTTGAACCGCCTGCTATCAAAGTCGTCAGGGGACGCTTCATGAACACCAACGAACCCGTCGAGATCCTCCTCGTGGAGGACAGCCCGACGCAGGCTGCCAAGCTGCAGTACCTGATGGAAAGCCGCGGCTACACCACGCGCGTGGCCACCAACGGCCGCCGTGCGCTGGAGGCGATCCGGGAGCGCAAGCCGCGCCTCGTGCTTTCCGACGTCGTGATGCCCGAGATGGGCGGCTACGACCTGTGCCGCGCGATCAAGACCGACCCGGCGCTGCACGACATCCCGGTCATCCTCGTCACGTCGCTCATCGATCCGAAGGACATCGTGAGCGGGCTCGAATCGGGCGCCGACAACTTCGTGCGCAAGCCCTACTCGGAGGACTACCTGGTCAAGCGCATCCAGCACGTGCTGCTGAACCAGGAGCTGCGACAGGCCGAGGGCGGGCGCATCGACCTGGGCATCGTCGTCTACATCGGCGGGCAAAAGCACTTCATCAATGCCGAGCGCCAGCAGATCCTCGACCTGCTCATCTCCACCTACGAGCAGGCGGTGGCGGTGAACGAGGAACTGCAGCTGCGCGAGCACCAGATCGTCGAGCTCAACGCGCACCTGGAGCACCGTGCCGAGGAGCTGGAGATGATCAACCTCGAGATCGGGCGAAAGAATGCGGAGCTGCAGCGCGCGAGCGGGTTGAAGTCGGAGTTCGTGGCGAACATGTCGCACGAGCTGCGCACGCCGCTGAACGCCATCATGGGCTTCTCGGAGATGCTCAAGGACGGGATGCTGGGCGAGCTCACCGAGCGGCAGAAGAACTCCGCCGGCGCCATCTTCGACAGCGGCATGCACCTGCTCTCGCTCATCAACGACATCCTCGACCTGTCGCGCATCGAGGCCGGCAAGATGGAGCTCAACCTCGAGAAGACGGAGGTCGACGAGCTGCTGCAGAACAGCGTGTCCATGCTCAAGGTGCGCGCGCAGTCGCACCAGATCGACCTGCGGCTCGAATCGAGCGTGCACGACCGCATCGACGTGGACCGCCGCAAGGCGCGGCAGATCGCCTACAACCTGCTGTCCAACGCGGTGAAGTTCACGCCCGACGGCGGCACCGTGACGCTGCGTGCCGACGAGGTGCCGGCGGTGAGCTTCGAGGGCCTGCTGCGCGTGGGCGACCTGCCGGTGCAGCCGGCACCGCGCTACCTGGAGCTGAGCGTCATCGACACCGGCATCGGCATCGCGCCCGAAGACATGGGAAGACTTTTCCGACCCTTCTCGCAATTGGACAGCGGGCTGGCAAGAAAGTACGAGGGCACGGGCCTGGGCCTCGTGCTGGTCAAGCAGCTGGTGGAGCTGCACGGCGGGGCGCTGGCGGTGCGAAGCAGCGTGGGGCAGGGCACGACCTTCAAGGTGTGGCTGCCCTACCGTGAGCACGCGCGGGCGCCCGCGCCTTCCGTCGAGGCGCAGATGTCCTGAACGAGGCCAAGCCGGGGAAGCGTGCATCGACGCATGCTGGGCAGACGTCCGTTCGCGACAAGCACCTATCGTCCAGTCGGTGCCTGCTCGCCTGCATAAGCGCGGGTCGCGCAGCTTGGGGCCGGCTTGGCAAGGAAGGCATGGCAAGCAGCGTTCCCAGCACTGCGCATGCCCCCGCCTGGACGTCAGTGCGACGCGGCGTTCGGCTCTGGACGATCGGGCTCCGATGGCCAGGACACGTCGCGCAGCACCGCGTCGGTGTGCGCGGACTGGCGGATCGCGAGGTCGCCCAGCGACACGATGCCCACCACTTCGTGCTGCGCGTTGAGCACCGGCAGCCGGCGGATCTGCACCTCGCCCATCTGCTTCATCACGTCGTCGGCGGTCTGGTCCTCGGTGCACCAGCGGGCCTGCTCGGTCATCACCTCGCGCACGACGTGCTGCGCAGGCTCGAGCCCGGCGGCGGTGGCGCGCACGGTGATGTCGCGGTCGGTGATCATGCCGACCAGCTCGCGGCCCTCGCACACGGGCAGCGCGCCGACGTTGAGTTCGTCCATCAGCTGGGCGGCGCGTTGCAGGGTGGTGTCCGGCGGGATGACCTGAACGCCGCGCGTCATCACTTCATTGATCATGGTCATGGAAGACTCCTTGTGAACGGTGGTTCGTCTTGCTGCGGCAATCGACGTTCCTCACGATGCCCGCGGAGGCTGGGTGATCAATCCGGGGCGGGAATCCCGTTTGCTGCCGAGTCCCACATGCACTGCATCCCTGCAAAGCCATGCCCGAATTGCTGAACCGCTATTGGCACAAGCGCGACTTCACGGCGACGCCCGAGCCGCGCGGAAAGGTCGTGAAGCCGGGCAAGGCGCTCAGTTTCGTCATCCAGAAGCATGCGGCCACGCGGCTGCACTATGACTTTCGGCTGGAGCTGGACGGCACGCTCAAGAGCTGGGCCGTACCCAAGGGCCCGAGCCTGGACCCGAACGACAAGCGCATGGCCGTGCACGTGGAAGACCACCCGCTGTCCTACGGCAGCTTCGAAGGGGTGATCCCGCCGGGGCAGTACGGCGCAGGCACAGTGATCGTGTGGGACCACGGCACCTGGGAGCCGATCGGCGACCCCGCCGCCGGGTACCGTGCGGGCAAGCTCAAGTTCAGGCTGCACGGCGAGAAGCTCGAAGGCGCCTGGACGCTCGTGCGCATGCACGGCCACCAGAACGAGAAGCAGGAGCCGTGGCTGCTCATCAAGGAGCGCGACGACGCGGCCAGGCCGGCCGGGGAGTTCAGCGTGGTGGACGAGATGCCCGACAGCGTGATGTCGGGCGTGAAGTGGGCGGCGGGGTTCGAGAAGAAGGGACGGGGTGACAAGGGCGGGGGCCCCACCAAGACCACCAAGGCCCCCAAGGCGGCATTGAAGGGCGTCGCCTCCCCCACCTCGTCATCCCGACGAAAGTCGGGATCCACGGGCCTGCCCGAACTCCCTGCCGCCGCCAGGAAGGCCAAGCTCCCGCTGACGCTCGCGCCCCAGCTCGCGACCCTCGTCGATCGCGCCCCACCGGGCGACGACTGGGTCTATGAGATCAAGTTCGACGGCTACCGCATCCTCGCGCGCATCGACGGCGCGGAGGTGCGGCTGTTCACGCGCAATGGCAATGACTGGACCTCGAAGATGAAGGGCCTCGCCGCCGAGATCGCGGCGCTGGGCCTGCCGTCGGGCTGGCTGGATGGCGAGATCGTGGTGCCCAATGCGCAGGGCTTGCCGGACTTCAACGCCCTGCAGAACGCCTTCGATTCGACGCACACCGAGCGCATCCAGTACTACGTCTTCGATCTGCCGTTCTTCGATGGCCACGACCTGCGCGAGCTGCCCTTGCACGAGCGCCGTCAGTTCCTGTCGCGGCTGCTGGACGGGCGAGCCACCGAGCGCATCCGCTTCAGCGAGGATTTCAACGCCGCGCCCGAGGAGATCCTGCAGAACGCCTGCCGGTTGCGCCTGGAAGGCGTGATCGGCAAGCGGCGTGATTCGACCTATGTGTCGCGCCGCTCGCCGACCTGGATCAAGCTCAAGTGCACGCACCGGCAGGAGTTCGTCATCGTCGGCTACACCGACCCGAGCGGCTCGCGCGTGGGCATTGGCTCGCTGCTGCTTGCCATCCACGACGAGGCCGGTGACCTGCGCTATGCGGGCAAGGTCGGCACCGGCTTCGACGACGACACGCTCGGCATGATGGAGCACAAGCTCAAGGCACTGGCCACGGACAAGACGCCGCTGCGCGACAAGCCGGCGGAGGCGCGCGGCCATTGGGTGCGCCCCACGCTCGTGGCCGAGGTGTCCTTCGGCGAATGGACGCCGGACGGACGCATCCGCCACTCGGTGTTCCATGGGCTGCGCGACGACAAGCCATCGTCGGTCATCACCAAGGAGGCGCCGGTGCCGGTGAAGGACGTGAGCAAGGCCGCCAAGGCTGCGAACACGACGGGAAAGACGACCGCGAAGACGACCCCGAAGACGGCGGCAAGGAAGACCGCAGCCGCTGCGCCGCCGCCGCGCAAGGCAAGCGCGGCCTTGCCCGACCTGCCCAAGGACGTGCGCATCAGCAATCCCGACCGAGTGATCGACAAGAGTACCGGCATCACCAAGCGCGAGCTGGTCGACTACTACCTGCTCGCGTCGCGGCACATCCTGCCGCATCTTGCGAAGCGGCCGGTCGCATTGGTGCGTGCACCGTCGGGCATCGACGCCCAGTTGTTCTTCCAGAAGCACGGCGAGACGTTGAAGATCGCCGACATCACCTTGCTCGACCCTGCGCTGGACCCGGGGCACCCGCCCATGATGTCGGTGGACAGCTTCACCGCGCTCATCAGCGCAGCGCAGATGAACGTGGTGGAGTTCCACACCTGGAACGCGAAGCTGCCGAAGCTCGAACAGCCCGACCGCATGACTTTCGACCTCGACCCGGGGGAGGGCGTGGGCTGGGCCACCGTGCAGGAAGGCGCGCAGCTCGTCAACAACATGCTCCAGGAACTGGGCCTCAAGAGTTTCCTCAAGACCAGCGGCGGCAAGGGACTGCACGTGGTGGTGCCGCTCACGCCGCGCGACGACTGGGACACGGTGAAGGACTTCTCGCAGGCGATCGTGCAGCACCTGGCGCGCGTGCTGCCCGAGCGCTTCTCGGCGAAGAGCGGGCCGAAGAACCGAGTGGGCAAGATCTATCCCGATTACCTGCGCAACGGGCGAGGCGCGACCACGGCCTGCGCCTTCTCGGCGCGTGCCCGGCCGGGCATGGGAGTGTCCATTCCGGTGGCCTGGGATGAGTTGCCCGAACTCACGGGCGGAGCGCACTGGACCATCCGGACCGCGCACGAGCGGCTTGAGTCGGGCATGGACCCGTGGGCCGACTACGGCAAGACGAAGCAGACGCTGGCCAAGGCGATGAAGATCCTGGGTGGCTGACGAGCAGTGTCGCGGCGCGCGCTAGGACGCATCACCGCGGCCCCGCGGGAAACCCAGTCGGCGGCGAAGGCCTGACCGGCCTGACGCCGAAAAGCCCCCGGACGCGTGGAACCACCGACCGCGGAAACGCGTGCGCGGCTCGCTGCCGCCGAACAGCCGGGGCGGGCGCTGCGGCTGGTCCTGCGAACCGCCGAGCAGGCGATCGCACAGGGCGGCGAACTCGTTGTAGTCGAGGGTCAGGATCGGCATGGGGGGCGCACCTCGGACAGTGGCAGGCACCACGATTTCGGCAACCCGCATGCCCGCGCCGGTCTCATGCGCGATCCATGGCCCTCCTCAACGCCGCGGCCAGCTCGGCCGGCGGGCAGGGCTTGGCGATGACGGACAGCCCGGCGGCCACGGCCGCGTCCAGGCGCGAGGTGTAGCCGGTCATCAGCACGACGGGCAATCCGGGGTGTGTCTTGCGCAGGCCGAGCGCCAGTTCGATGCCGTCCACGCCGCCGGCCATCACGATGTCGCTCAGCACGCAGTCGAAGCGTGCCTCGGGCTGCGCGAGCACGTCCTGCGCGGCGATGGCCGAGGCGGCACGGACCACCTCGTAGCCCAGGCCGTCGAGCAGGGACTTCGTCGCCTGCGCCACGTCGTCGTTGTCCTCGACGAGCAGGATGCGTCCGCTGCCTTCGGGAATCTCCGGGCCGGGCAGGGGTGCGGGCGCCGCGGTGTCGCTGGTGGCGCGCAGGAACATCGACACCGTGGTGCCCTGGCCCACGCGGCTCATGACCAGTGCCGTGCCGCCTGCCTGCGTGCAGAAGCCGTAGACCTGGCTCAGGCCCAGGCCGGTGCCCTTGCCGACCTCCTTGGTGGTGAAGAAGGGCTCGAACACGCGCTCGATCACCTCCGGCGCGATGCCCACACCCTCGTCCCGCACGCGAATCTCCACGAACTCGCCCTCCGCGCTGAAGCGCTCGTCCTGGCGAGCATTGAGCACCTCGATGCGCAGCGAGCCGCCGTGCGGCATCGCGTCGCGCGCGTTGATGGCGAGGTTGATGAGCGCGAGTTCCAGCTCGGCCGCATCGACGGACACGAGCCGCAGGTCCGTGGACACCTCGTGCTCGATGCGGATGTCGTGCGTGAGCGTGTGGCGCAGCAGGTCGATCACCGAGGGCAGCCAGCGCCGCAGGTCGATCACCTCGGCCCGCCAGGCCTGGCGGCGCGAGAACGCCAGCAGCTGGCGCGTGAGCCGCGTGCCGGCCTCCACCGCGCGCTTGATGGAGTTCAGCGCCGGCGCCATGTCCATGCCGGGTCGCAGGCGCTCCAGCAGGTGGGCGTTGTTGTTGACCACCATCAGCAGGTTGTTCACGTCGTGCGCCACGCCGCCAGTGAGGTGTCCCATGGCTTCGAGTTTCTGCGACTGGCGCAGGGCGGCTTCGATCTTCAGCCGCTTGTCGGCTTCCTCGTTCAGCTCGCGCAGTGCCTGCACCTCGCGCCGCGTGCGCCGCCGCGCGATGGTCGCGACGTAGATCAGCGCCACCGCGAGCGGAAAGGTGAACGCGGCCAGCAGCCACAGCGTCGAGCGCCATTCGGCCACGATCTCCTGGCGCGCCTTGGCGGCTGCGGTGTACAGCGGCGTGTCGCCGACGCGCCGGTACTCGATGAGTCGTTGCCGCTGGTCCACCGGCGAGGTGATGGTGAGCATGGCGACGTCGTCGCCTGCGGCCACGCGCTGCATCATGTGCCCGGACATCGGCGCGCGTTGCAGCGGCGAGGCCGGCAGCGGCATGCGCGTCACGATGGCGCCGGTGCGCTCGAACAGCGAGACCGACATGCCCGGCTCGGTGCGACCGAGCTCGGTGTAGAAGTCGAAGAAGTACGACGGCTTGACGGCGGCCACGATCACGCCGGCGAAGCGGCCCGATGTGTCGACGCGGCGCCGGCTCATGAGCAGCAACTGGCCGGTCGGGTCGCCGGGTGCGGGCGTCACGGTGTAGATCGTCTGCGACGCGCCGTCGGCCGCGGCGAGGCGGAAGAACTCGCTGTCGTTGGCCTGCACCTCGGCGGCCGCGGATGCGGAGGTTGATAACGGATCGTCAGTGGTGGCGAGCAGCCGGCCGTCGCGGCTCCACACGCTCAGCGTCTTGAGGGCGGGTACCCGTTGCAAGGTATGCAGCAGGTGCTCGTGCACGCGAGGTTGCGCAGCAGGCCATTGCGCAGGGGCCAGCTCGGCGATCTCGTCATCGATTCGGTCGAAGACAAGCTCGTTGGTCTGCACCACGCGCAGCGCGTGCTCATTGGCCATGCGCGCAGCGTGGTCGACGTCGGCCTCGCCCTGCGCGAAGGCGCCGCGGTAGCTTTGCCACGCTGCCACGCCGAACATGGCGGCAGGCAAGATCGCCGCAGCCCACACCCAGGCGAGCATCCAGCGTTCATTGACGGTTTGTTTGCGAGCTTTGGGTGCGTCCGGCGACAGCATCGGTCATGCCTGTTTGACCTTGCGAGAAACAGTCATTTACAGGTGGAAGGGGGTTGTCCGTTCGCACATAATGCCCCATCTGCTGAGCGCCGCGCGAGACACGATCGTCGCGCGGATTGAGCATTCACAGGAGGAAGTAAACAATGCCCCACGCATTGGTTGTCGACGACGAAGCAGACTCCGCGGAAATGATGGCGGCACTGATCGCCACCGAGGGCTTCACCGTCGCCACCGCAGGGTCCTTGCGCGACGCGCGCAAGCAGCTTGCGCTCCAGGAGCCGGACATCGTCCTGCTGGACCTGATGCTTCCCGATGGCAGCGGCATGCAGCTCTTCGAGGACGGCAAGCTCCTGGCCAACACCGAGGTCGTGCTCATCACCGGGCACGCCAGTCTTGAAACATCGATCCAGGCCTTGCGCCTGGGCGCGGCGGACTATCTCGTCAAGCCGCTGAACATGAAACAGCTGCACGGCATCCTGTCGCGCGTGACCAAGCCGGCCACGCTGCGCGCAGAGGCCGACAGCCTGCAATCCGGTCTCGAGCAGGAAGGCCACTTCGGCCTGCTGTGGGGCCGCTCCGCCGGCATGCGCCGGGTGTACGAGCAGATCCTGCGCGTGTCGGGCACCGCGGTGACGGTGTTCGTCACCGGCGAAAGCGGTTCGGGCAAGGAAGTCGTGGCCCGCACGGTGCACGACCTGAGCCGCCGCCGCGCCAAGCCCTTCCTCGCGGTGAACTGCGGCGCCATCTCGCCACACCTCATCGAGAGCGAGATCTTCGGCCACGAGAAGGGCAGCTTCACCGGCGCCGATCGCCAGCACCAGGGCTTCTTCGAGCGGGCGAGCGGCGGCACGCTGTTCCTCGACGAAATCACCGAGATGCCGCTGGACTTGCAGGTCAAGCTCCTGCGCGTGCTCGAGACCGGCACCTTCATGCGCGTGGGTTCCACGCAGGTGCTCGAGACCGACGTGCGCATGGTCGCGGCCACCAACCGCAACCCGATGGAAGCGGTGTCGCAAGGCAAGCTGCGCGAAGACTTGCTGTACCGCCTCAACGTCTTCCCCATCCACCTGCCGCCGCTGCGCGAACGCGCCGACGACATCCCGCTGATCGCCGAGCATTTCCTCGACGAGATCTCGCGCCGCGAGGGACAGGTCAAGCACTTCGCGCCGGCCGCGCTGCAGCGCCTGCAGGGCTACCGTTGGCCGGGCAATGTTCGCGAGCTGCGCAACATCGTGCACCGCGCTTACGTCATGGCGCCCGACGGCACCATCGTCGATGAATGCCTGCCCACCACCGACGCGCCGCTGCCGGTGATGACCGGCGCCCCGGTGCTGCAGGTGCGCGTGGGCACACCGCTGTCGGAGATCGAGCGCCAGGTGACGCTTGCGACGCTGGAATACTTCGGCCGCCACAAGGAAAAGACCGCCGCGACGCTGGGCGTGAGCTTGAAGACGCTCTACAACCGGTTGAAGGAGTATTCGACCGTGCCGGAGAAACAGGGCGGGGCGCAGGGCGACGGCGCCGATAGCTGATCGCTGATCGCTGATCGCTCGACTGGTTGCATCGATGACCATTGAAGGTCGGCTCATCATGAGCCGGCTTTCAATGTCGTGAGGCGATCGGAAATCAGCTCACTGACCGCTTCTTCACCGACACGACCACCGTCATGCCCTGGTAATCCTCCGGCGAGCCCACCCACGTGCCGCTCACAGGCGACGCCAGGCTCGCGTGGCGTGCCACGCCAACGCGTATGAGGTCCGTCCCGCCGATCAGGTTGTTGGTGGGGTCGAAAGGCATCCAGCCCGCTCCGGGCATGAACACCTGCACCCAGGCGTGCGTTGCGCCGGGCGCGATCTTCTCTTCGGACTTCTCGTCCCTGGGTGCGTCGAGTTCCGGCGTGTACACGTAGCCCGACACGAAGCGCGCGGCATAGCCGAGCCGGCGTACCGCCTCGACCATCAGCGTCGCGAAGTCGCGGCAGGTGCCTTCCTTCTTGTCCAGGGTCTCGCGCGGCGACTGCACGCCTTCCTCGTCGCGCGGCTTGTAGTTCATCGTCTCGCGGATGCTGCGCGTCATGTCCACGAGGATCTTCCGGCTGTCGGGCCCCACGAACTGGCGCGCCCAGGCCATCAGCGTCTCGTCCGCGTCGTAGAAGGGCGTGAGGTAGTGCTGCAGCACTTGCCGATCTTCGGCGGCGTACTCGAAGGGATAGTGCTCGGCGCCGGGGCTCAGGGGCAGGTCGAGCGCACGCGAGCCGGTGTGCTCCACCGTGAAGGTGCAGGTGAACTTGAGCTTGTCCGACGGCGTCGCCGGTTGCACGAGGGCGATGGAGTTCTCGTAGGCGTCCTGGATCAGGCGGATGTCCGCCGCGGCAGGCTCGACCTGCAAGTCAGTGGCCAGCACGCGCAGGTCGTGGCTGTCGCGTGGCCTGAACATGAGACGGTGTTCACCCAGCTCCACTGGCTTTGCATAGCGGTACTCGGTGGTGTGGGTGATGTCGAAGATGATGGACACAGGATCCCCCGGCGCGTTTGTCGTGGGCGCCATTGTCCAGCGTGGGCCTTGGGTGGCCCGCGCTCGGAAATACAAAGCCTCAGCGCTTGTCGGAGGACGGCGGGCTGGACTTCTTCTTGCCCAGGTCGCCGGGCGCCTCGCCCTTGGAGTGCGACTTGCCTTGTTGTTCGGCGTCGCTCAGTTCGGCGGCCTCAGCCGAGTCCTGCGGGGCCGCCTTGCCCTTGCGCTGCTCGACCTTGCCCGACTTGACGAACTCCTGCTGCGACTTGTCGTAGTTGCGGCCGGCGACATAGTCGCCTTCGCCTTGCACGGTGCCGCTCTTGGCCTTGTCTGCGGGGGTACCCATGGTGTGAGTCTCCAGAAGAGGTTACGGACGCGGCAGGCCGATCAGGCCGCCGCATCGAGCACGCTCGCGTGCGGCTCGACCGCTCGCGGCGCGGGGAAGGGAATCGGGTCGGGCGCAGCCCGGCGCGTCGCTGCCGAACGCCCCCAACCGCTGGAAGCCGGCACTTCGGTGGCCGCCTCTTGCGAACGCTCGATGTCGGCCTGCGTCAGGATCCAGTCCAGCCGCATGAGCGTCGCTCGCAAGTCCATGGGCTTGTGCCAGATCTCGCGAAAGCCTTGGCCCGTGAGGTCGCTCGAGCCTTCCGCCGACACGGCCACGGCCGGCACATGGCGCAGGTGGTCGATCTCGCGCATGCGCTGCAGCAGGTTCACGCCGTGGCAGTCCGGCAGGTTCAGGTCCAGCAACAGCAACTCGGGCTTTTCCTCGGTGGCCATGCGCAGGCCTTGCTCGCCGTCCACGGCGACCACCAGGCGCAACTCGGGCCGCTTGGCGAACAGCGCCTGCATCAGGAGCACGTTCACGGGATGGTCTTCCACGTACAGCACCGTGCGCGTCGGCGTGGCCTGCTGGTCGAGGATGTTGTCTTGCGCATGGATGTATGTGGGCACGGCGTGTCCTGGTAGCGAGTGGCTTCGAACCACGTGGATGGCAAGCGTTGTGCCCGCCGCCCGGGCAGTCGCCGCCGTGAAATTCGCCACGGCTGCCGTGGGGGCGCAACGAAACTCGTAAGCTGCTTGTCCCCACCCCCAGGAAAGATTTACTGCCGCCATGACACGCCGCCGAATCGAGACCGACTCCATGGGCCCGGTGGAGGTCGACGCCGACCGCCGCTGGGGTGCGCAGACGCAACGGTCGCTGGAGCATTTCAAAATCTCCGGCGAGCGCATGCCGCGCGAATTGCTGCTGGCCCTGGCCTCCATCAAGCGCGCAGCGGCCGGCGTGAACCTCGAGCTGGGCCTGCTCGACGAGAAGCTCGCGCATGCCATCGAGGCGGCGGCCACGCGCGTGCTCGACGGCGGCTTCGACGATGAGTTCCCGCTCGTCGTCTGGCAGACCGGCTCGGGCACGCAGAGCAACATGAACATGAACGAGGTGCTGGCCAACCTCGCCTCCGAGGCGCTCGGAGGCGGCGAGGGCGCCCAGCGGCTCGTGCATCCGAACGATCATGTGAACAAGGGGCAGTCCTCGAACGATGTCTTCCCCACGGCGATGAACGTGTCGGCCGCCGTGGCCGTGTCGCGGCGGCTGCTGCCCGCGCTTGCGGCACTGCGCGACGAGTTCGCATCCAAGGCCGGCGAGTTCAAGGACCTGGTGAAAATCGGCCGCACCCATCTGCAGGATGCGACCCCGCTCACACTCGGCCAGGAGTTCTCGGGCTACGTGGCCCAGCTCACGCAGGCGCATGCGGCGGTATCGTCGGCGCTGGTCCCGGTGTTCGAGCTGGCCTTGGGAGGCACGGCAGTGGGCACCGGGCTGAACGCACATCCGCAGTTCGGTGCGCGCGTCGCGGCCCGGCTGGCGCGTGAGTTCGACCTGCCGTTGGTGAGTGCGCCCAACAAGTTCGCCGCGCTCGCCGCGCACGACACGCTGGTCATGCTGCATGGCACCTTGAAAATGGCCGCCACGGGGCTGATGAAGATCGCCAACGACTTGCGCCTGGCGGCATCCGGCCCGCGCAGCGGCATCGGCGAGCTCACGCTGCCGGAGAACGAACCGGGCAGCTCGATCATGCCGGGCAAGGTCAACCCGACCCAGTGCGAAGCGATGACCATGGCGTGTGCTCAGGTGATGGGCAACGACGTGGCCGTGACGATCGGTGGCGCCTCGGGCCATTTCGAGCTGAACGTCTTCAAGCCGCTGATTGCCCACAACCTGCTGCAAAGCATCCGCCTGCTGGCCGATGCCTGCGACAGCTTCAACGACCATTGCGTGAAAGGCCTTCGGGCCAACCGGGAACGCATCGGCGAGTTGGTCGAAAACTCGCTGATGCTCGTGACTGCGCTCGCGCCGCACATCGGCTACGACCGCTCCGCCAAGATCGCGCACAAGGCGCATCACGAGGGCACTTCGCTGCGCGAAGCGGCGCTGGCATCGGGGGTGTCTGGGCAGGACTTCGATGCTTGGGTGGTGCCTTCGAAGATGGTGTGAGGTTGGTTCGGTGCGTTTGCTTGCTTGCCGAGGCTGACGTGACAGTCTGGTGGGCCGCGGCAGGCGGCACCCGCCACCCACTCAGACTGTGGCGGTCGTCCTTCGGCCGACTCCGCTGTGCTGCTCGCATCGGGGTCGCGCCGGGAAACTCCCTTCGTTCGCTTTGCTCACTGCGGTCAAACAGTCCCGGCGAGCATGAGGTTGAAGCACGCTGCTGCGCTGCTCGCCGCCACACACTGAGTGGGTGGCGGGTGCCGCCTGCCGCTTAAAGGAGCGGTGCGGTGATGTGCTCGGTCTGGTATTGCTCCCTCTCCCCCTGGGAGAGGGGGTGTTCTCTTTGCGCCAACCTCTCTCAGGGCGGGAGTTCGCCGACGGGCCGCGAGTCCGAGCACCGCAAGGGAGTCGGCCAACGGCCGACCGCCTGATCAGCGCGCCCTGGCCTGCCCACCCGCGCCTTTGCCTCACCGACCGATGAGCCAGCGCCGACCGGAAAACCAAGAAGGACGCTAAGGCCCCAGATCCCGCCGCTTGCTGCGCGCATCCTCATCCTCGTTCGACGCTATGCCCAAGCTGCCTTCGCTGCCTGAGCGATCCTGTTCCGCACTCGGCCGGCGCGTCGCGCGGTCGCCTTGTGGATGGTCGTGTGGGGTCTTGTCCCGGTGGTCGGCCTGCTCGTCCGGCTTGACGGGTTCGGCCGGGTCGGCTCGGGGTTTGTCTTGCGGATTCATGATGGCTCCTGCAAGTGATTGATGCCCTGTTCGCGGCAATCCACATGCCGGTACGGGCACGTCAGTTGCCCCTCATGAAGACATCGTCCCTTGCGAGGTTCACATGCTCAAACGATTCATTTCCTTCGGATTGACCGCTCTCACGGCGGCAACCTTGTACGAGCTCAGCAAGCAGCTTCAGCGCTCGAGCCAGACCAAGGGTGTGCACAAGCCAGAACACGTGCAAACCTGGGAAGGCGAGGGCGGGGCCCTGCCCATGACCGGTGCCCAGCTGGGCCCGGACCCGGCGATCGCGCAGACCACCACGCAGAAGAACGACGAGACGCAGGGCATCGTCCACTGACGCATTTCTTGACGCACTGCTTGCTCGTCCAGGCACAAAGAACAAACGGGGGTCGAGGCCCCCGTTTCCGCATCTGCGGGTCGCCTCAGCGTGCAGTCGCGAACTGCCCCCGTTCATCGGAGAACACCACCTCCACGCGCCGGTTCTGCTGCCGGCCGGCCTGGGTGGAATTGCTCGCCACCGGACGCGCCTCGCCAAAGCCGCGGGTGTCGATGCGGTCGGCGGACACGCCGCGCGCCATCAAGGCATTGCGCACGGATTCGGACCGGGCCCGCGACAGCTCGAGGTTGCTGTCGCTGCTGCCCACGCTGTCGGTGAAGCCCTCGACGAGGATGCGCCGCTCCGGATGGTTGCGCAGCACCACCGCGAGCTGATCGAGCCTCGCCTGCGCGCCTTCCTTGAGCGTCGCGCGGCCGGTGTCGAACAGCACGTCTTGCAGCATCACCACCAGGCCATGGTCCGTGGGCTTGGCCGCGAGTTCGGCCAGCTCGCGCTGCAAGCGGTTGGCGCGTTCTGCTTCGGCCGCGGCCAGGGCCTGCGCGTTCTGTGCCTGCGTCTGCGCGAACTGGGCCTGGGCCTGGGCGTTTTGTGCCTGAGCCTGCGCCGTCTGCGCATTGCGCTGGGCCACCTCGGCCTGGCGGGTCCGGATGTCGGCACGCAGGCGCTCGCGTTCGGCGCTGGCGACCTGCACGCGCGCATCGGCGGCCCGCTGCGCCGCGACGTTCATCGCGACCTGCGTGCGCTGCTGCGCGAGGTAGGCGAGGTGGTTCACCTCGGAGTCGTCCTGCCTGTCGCTCCAGGCCTTGTCCGCGCGCGACAAGGCATCGCGGGCGCGGCCGAGCTCGGCCTGCGCGTACTGCGTGACTTGTCCGTTCGATGAGGCCTGGTCGAAGCTCCTGTGGGCATCGCTCAGCACCGTGTTTTGCGAGGGCACGCTGGAGCATGCGCCCAGTGCCAGCGCCGCGGCGATGCTGGCTGCCAACGACGTCCATCTCTTGTCGATGATGTTCTTGTTCATGTGTTGCTCCTTCGCCGGTCAAGGCTTGGTCTGGCGCGTCATCTCTTCGCGCAAGGTGGCGAGGCTGGCGTCGAGTTCGGCCGCCGCCTTCTGCGACTTGTCGGCCGCTGTCTTCGAGCGCGCGACCAGCGCATCCACCTCGGCCTCTTCGGCGAGGTGTCGCGCGCGCACGTTGTCCTTGGCGCGGGAGGCTGCGTCGGCCTGGGCGAGCTTCTCGCGGGCACGGGCCATCTCCGGCGATCCATCATCAGTGGCGCCGGCCACCTGCGCTGCCTCGACGGAGGCACGTGTCGCACCGAGTTGTTCAGCCGCCGGCACCTTGCCGGTGGAGCATGCGGCGAGCATCGTGCCGGCAGTCAATGCGACGGCAAGCGCGAGCGCGCGCGAGTCGAGATCTCTTGGCATGGAGGAACCCTTTCGGTTTGTCGAACACGACGATCGACGTGCAACCGTCGTGCCCGAGAGGGCGGAGGTTCAGACCTTGCGCGAGGTCGCGCTGGTGTGCACGTGCGTGGTGTCGAAGCCCTTGTTGCGGTTCGCTTCGGCAACTCTTTCTTCGTCACTTTGCTCTGCGCGCGCTTCATCAGCGGGCCGGGGCGTGGCCGCATCGTCGGCGCGCGCCTTGCCCGAACCGGGCTCGTCGCCGAGTCGATCGATGTTGCCGCCGCCCGTGTAGTTGTCGCCCATCTGCGGCGTGCCGGCGTCGCGGTCGTTGTTCTTCATGGGTTGTCCGCGGTCGGGAACCCAATCGCCATAGGTGCCGCCGGCCTTGCTGCGCGAGCCGCCGCTGTCCGCGTCAGTCGCATGGGCGCCTTCGCCGCGCTTGCCGGATTCGGTGTCGCGTCCGGCCTCCGGCCGGTCCCGGTCCTTGGGGGAGTTCATGCGGCGCTCCTCGTCAATGGAAGATCAGGTACAGCAGAACGAGGACGATGGCCGGAACGCCGAGGAGCCAGCCGATGAAGTACTTGCCCATGGTTCATCTCCGTGGAGTGGTTGATGAGACATGACTGGCAAGCGATGTACCCGCTTCGGGCCGCTTGGCGCAGCCCCGCTCTCAGCCGTCGGAGAAGCGCTCTCGCAGCGCGATCTTGTGCTGCTCGCGGCCCTTCTCGGTCACAGTGAGCGTGTTTCCTTCGCGCGCGAGCAACCCACGCCTGACGTTGTCGTCGACGAGCTTCGGTGGCACGAGCTGCGCGCGTCCCTGGTCGATGAAGTCCACCGCCTCGCTGAACGCGATGCGGTCCACAGCACTCTCGAAGACGTCGGCCATGGGTCATGCCGCCGATTCGGCGGACTCCTTTGCTTGATCGTCGTGCGCCTCGCCTGCATGCGCTTCGCACAGCGGCAAGGTCAACACGAACTCCGCGCCCTCGTTGCGTCCGCGGCTGATTGCCGTGATGTCGCCGCCATGCATCTGCGCGAGCCGGCGCGCAATCGTCAGCCCCACGCCGAGCCCGTTGTTCGTGCGTGGCTTGCTCTGGTTCTCCTGCGTGAAGGGCTCGAACACATGGGGCATGAATTCGGGCGAGATGCCATGCCCGCGGTCGCGCACGTGGATGTGGACCTGCGGGCCCTTCACCGTCGTGAACACCTCGATGAGGTTGGGCATGGGCGTGAACTTCGCGGCGTTGCACAGCAGATGCGACAAGGCCTGGGCCAGTCGCGACGAATCCCCTGACACCGCGAGCGATGCATCGCCGAGCTGGATGTCCAGGCGATGCCCGCGGCTGTCGATCTGCGGCTGCGCGCTCGCCACGGCATCGCGCACGAGGTCGGCCACCGGCAGGCGCTCGCAGTGAAGCTCCACCTTCGCCTGCGTGATGCGCGTGACGTCGCGCATGTCGCCGATCACGCGGCGCAGCTGCTCCAACTGGCGCTCCACGATCTGCCGCACCGGCGCGATGGCCGGCGTCTGGCTCTCCATCATCTTCAGGATGGCCGTGGCGTTCGCAATCGGCCCGAGCGGGTTGCGCAGGTCATGGGCGAGCATGGCGAGGAATTCGTCCTTGCGCCGGTCTGCCAGGCGCAGCGCACGCGTGCGTTCGGCCAGGCGCTCCTCGAGTTCCTTGCGCTCATGGATGTCGATGCAGCTGCCCGTGTAGCCGTGGAAGCTGCCGTCCGGCGCCTGGCGCGGCACGCCATGCATCAACACCCAGCGGTGGCTGCCGTCGTGGCGGCGCAGGCGGAAGTCCATCGAGAAGGACTGGCGCGCCTCGAAGCTCGCCTGCCAGATGCCGACGCAGCGCTCGAGGTCCTCGGCGTGGACGCGCTCGAACCAGCCGCTGCCGCGTTCGTGCTCGCCGGATGCGCCGGTGAAATCGAGCCAGGTCTTGTTGAACCATTCGAACTGCTTGTCCGGTCCGGCCACCCAGATCATCACCGGGGCCGAGTCGGCCATCACGCGAAATCGGTTCTCGCTTTCCTGTTGCAGGGATTCGTACGACGGCGCGGTCGCTGGCGGCTGCGCAAGGCGCATGGAGTGTCTCCTTCAGTGTTCCCGCGCCACGGCAATCGGCATGCCCGGGCGCGCCATGCCGGCCTTGCCGGACTCGCCGCCTTGACGGCATCGATGGGGTTCAGGCGACCTGCCGCTGGCGCAACAGCTGGACGAGCTTGTCCACTTCCACGGGCTTCACCAGGTGCTGGTCGAAGCCGGCATCACGCGCACGCGCGCGGTCTTTCTCCTGACCCCAGCCGGTGATGGCGACGATCACCGCATCGCAGGTGGCGGGCTGCCGTCGCAGGCGTTGCGCCACGTCGTAGCCGTTCATGCCGGGCATGCCGATGTCCAGGAAGATGTGGTCGGGCATGATGCGGCCGGCCGCTTCCAGCGCGGCGAAGCCGTCGTGCACCACGGTCACCTGCTGGCCCAGCGATTCGAGGATGCTCGACAGGCTGTTGGCGAAATCGACGTTGTCGTCGGCCACCAGCACGCGGCGCTTGGGCAGCGGCTGCGCGATGACGGGCGGCTCGTCCACCGGCACTGCCGGCACGTGCCCGCGCGGAATGCACACCGTGAACTCCGATCCCTTGCCCAGGCCGTCGCTCTTCACCGTGAGCTGCCCGCCATGGAGCTCCACCAGCTGGCGTGCGAGCGTGAGCCCCACGCCCAGGCCCTTGTTGCCGCGCTCCAGCGTCTGTTCCACCTGCACGAACATGTCGAAGATGCTGTCCTGCTGCTCAGGCGTGATGCCCAGGCCGCTGTCGGTGAAGTGCACCGCCACCTGTTCAGCCGATTCTTCCAATCGCACGTCGATGCTGCCGCCTTCGTCGGTGTACTTTGCAGCGTTGTTGAGCAGGTTGGCGAACACCTGCGCGAGTCGCGTGGAGTCGCCTTCGACGAAGATCGGCCCCGGCGGCACGTTCAGCGACAGGCGATGCCGCCGCGCCTCGATGCCCGGCTGCGAGATCTCCACCGCACTTTGCAGTACCGTGATGACGTCAACCCGGCCCAGCTCCAGCAGCACCTTGCCGGTGGTGATGCGCGAGACATCCAGCAGGTCGTCGATGAGCCGCACCATCTGCTGCACCTGGCGCGACATGATCTGCAGCGCGCGGTGCTGCACGGCGTTGTCGGCGGCCGAGCGACGCAGGATTTCCACGGCGTTGGTGATGGGGGCGAGCGGGTTTCGCAGCTCGTGCGCGAGCGTGGCGAGGAACTGGTCCTTGGTGCGGGCAGCGGCGCGCAAGGCGTCCTCCGCGCGCCGGCGTTGCGCCATCTCCACCGACAGGTGGTTGTTCGACTGCTCCAGCGCCTCGGTGCGCTTGCCCACTTCCTCCAGCATGTTGTTGAAGGCCTCGACCAGGGTGCCGACTTCATCGTCCGAGGTCTTGGGTGCGCGCAGCGAATAGTCGCGCGTGCCGAGCACGCGGCGCGCGACGTCGGCGACGCCGAGGATGGGCTCGGTCACGCTGCTCTGAAGCCGGCGGCTCACGAGCACCGCGACGATCAGGCTCGTGGCCATGACCGCGGCGAGGATGAGCAGGTAGTCCCTCAGCCGCCCGAGGATGTCGTAGCTCGAACGCAGGTACACCGAGCCCACCACCTGGTTGTTCTCGCGGATGGGCTGCACGAGCTCGATGCGGTCGTTGTCGATCATCACGCCGACTGCCCGCGCCTTCGGCGGTACGCCGTCGTCGGCGGCCGACGGGTGCACGTAGCTCGCGAACAGCTTGCCGTCGGCGCGGTAGACGGCGCCCAGCGTGATCTGCGGGCGCAGCTGCAGCAGCGACAGGTTCTCGGCCGCTGCCTTCGGATCGTCGAAGTTCAATGCCGGGCCGCTGGCGTGCGCAATGATGCGGGCCTGCGTGTCGAGGTCGGCGACGGCGCTGTCCTGGTAGCTGCGCAGCTCGTAGACGAGAAGGACGGTCGAGGCCAGCATCAAGGCCATGCAGGTGGTGGTCAGCACCACCACCATGAGCTTCCGGCGCAAGGACGTGCGGGCGCTCTTCATCGACAGGTTCCAGCGGTCTACCGGGGCGGCTTGCGCGGATGGCGGCATGCAGAAATTTCCACAGATCCGACTCGTTCGATGCTGTGCGGCGTGGCCGCGAAGCGCTGTCCCGCGCTTGGTCTTCGGGGAGTCTAACAACGCCGGCGTGCTTCGCCACCCCCGCGCACAAGGCCTTGCGCGCCGCTGCACTTCTTACATGCGGCACAGCGCTTGCCGGAGCAGGTCATGCATGAGCGACGAGGACTGCCATGACCCCCACATCGAAACGACGCTGGCGCATTGCCGCCTGGCCGCTGGGCATCGTCGCCGCCGCGGTGCTCGGCCTCATTGCTTGCGAAGTTGCCGGCTGGCCTTTCCTGAAAGGCCCTGCGCAACGCGAGCTGACGAAGCGGCTGGACCGCCCGGTGGAGTTCGGCGACAGCTTCCGCCTCAAGCTGTTCCGCTCCATCCGCGTCGACACGAGTGCCTTGCGCATCGGGCCGCCGGCGCAGGCCGCGGCGGGCTCGCCGCTCGCCGGCGACCTCGTGAACGCCAAGGACGCCCACCTCGAGCTGCCCTACGCGACGGTGCGCCAGCTCATGCGCCGCGACAACAGCCAGCCGGCGCGCATCACCTCGCTGCGTTTCGCCGAAGTGGACGGCGCGCTCAAGCGCACGGCCGATGGGCAGGCCAACTGGACCTTCGGAGCCGTCAGGCCCGACAGCGAGCACAAGCAGTTCGAGCTGCCCACGCTGGATGAGCTGGTGATCACCAAGGGCCACGTGCTCTTCGACGATGCCATTCTCAAGACCGCGCTGGAAGCCCGCATCAGCACCAACGAGGGCAGTGCGCACGAAGGCCAGGGCGGCCTGGTGGTGGAAGGCCAGGGCCGCCGCGAGGACGTGCCCTTCAAGTTCCGCGTGACCTCGGCCGGCGTGCTGCCGCTCGTGGCTCGCGAGACGGCCACCGCCGTGCCCATCAGCATCCAGCTCAGTGGCGGCAGCGAGGCGAAGTTCAGCTTCCAGGGAACGGGCACCGACATCCTCAGCTTCCAGGCGGTGGACGGCAACGCCACGCTGTCGGGTCCGTCGCTTGCGAAGGTGGGCGACATCTTCAAGCTCACGCTGCCCAACACGCCGCCGTTCACGCTGAAGGGCCACCTCAGCAAGTCGGGGCAGGTGTGGGCGCTGAAGAAGGCGGACCTCGATGTCGGCGACAGCCACCTCGGCGGCGATTTCACCGTGGACCGCGCGCCCGAGGTGCCGATGATGCAGGGCGAACTGCGCGGCTCGCAGCTCGTGCTTGCCGACCTGCTGCCGGCCTTCGGCGCGCCCAAGCCCGGCACCGAGCGTGCGAAGCAGCAGGTGCAGGCGCAAGGCGGCAAGGTGCTGCCGGAGAAGGAGTTCGACATTCCGTCGCTGCGCCGCATGAATGCCGACGTGAAGGTGCGGCTTGCCCGCGCGGACCTGGGCAGTCTCTTCCGCCAGCCGCTCGCGCCGCTGAACGGCGACCTGTCGCTTCAGTCGGGCGTGCTCAAGCTGTCCAACTTCGCCACCCGCACCTCGGGCGGCGAACTCAAGGGCAGCTTCGGCCTGGACGGCAACCCGCCGAACCCGCTGTGGACAGCGGACCTGCGCTGGGGCGGCATCGAGCTGGATCAATGGCTGCGACCGCGCAACAAGGCCTCGCAGGTGCCCAAGCCTTCGGGCGAGAACATGGGCTACATCACCGGGCGGCTCGGCGGCCACGCCAAGCTGCAGGCGCGCGGCAAGTCGACGGCGAAGATGATCGCGTCCACCGACGGTACGGTGCAGGCGTGGGTGCGCGACGGCACCATCTCTCACCTGGTGGTGGAGGCGGCCGGCCTGGACGTGGCGCAAGGCCTTGGCGTGTTCCTCATCGGCGACAACCCGCTACCGATGTATTGCGCCGTGGTGAAGGCCAACGTCAACGACGGCTTGCTCAAGCCCGAGGCGGCGATGCTGGACACCAAGGATTCGACGCTGTTCGTGGACGGCACCGTGTCGCTCGGCGACGAGAAGCTGGCCCTGACCCTGACGTCCAAGCCCAAGGACATGACGCCGGTGTCGTTGCGCTCGCCGGTGCACGTGGACGGCACGTTCAGCAAGCCGCAGTTCCACATCGAGAAGAAGCCGATCGCGCTGAAGGCGATCGCGGCGGTGGCTCTGGCGGCGGTGACGCCACTGGCCGCGCTGATCCCGCTGTTCGATGCGGGCGACAAGGAAGGCGCCGGCGGCTGCCAGCAGGCGCTGGCCCGCCTGCGCGACGCGAACGGCCCGGCCGGCGCACGCGATGCGAAGGCGCCGAAGCCGACCGACAAGACGCTGCCGCCCGAGCCCGCCAACCAACATGCGGCGGCGCCGGGGCCGGTGCGCAAGTGAACGGGGTGGCACGTCGCCTCACACACCGTCACCCCGGCGAACGCCGGGGTCCATCGTGACGTCATATGGCGCATCGATGGACCCCGGCGTGCGCCGGGGTGACAGACCCCCGTCAAGCGTGCTTGCGACGCCGCTCCACCGCCGGCACCTTCAGCATCTGGCGGTACTTGGTGACCGTGCGGCGTGCCACCGTCAGGCCTTGGCGCGCAAGCTGGCGCGCGATCTCCGCGTCGGACAGCGGGTCCATCGGGTTCTCGCCGGTGATCATGTCCTGGATCACGCCGCGGATCGCGGTGGCCGAACATGCGCCGCCGCTGGCGGTGGGCATGGCCCGTGAGAAGAAGTACTTCAGCTCGTAGACGCCCGAGGGCGTGGCCATGTACTTGTTGTTCGTCACGCGTGACACGGTGGATTCGTGCAGCCCCACCTCGTCGGCGATCTCGCGCAGGCCCAGCGGCTTCATCGCGAGCGGCCCGTACTCGAGGAAGTGGCGCTGGCGGCGAAGAATCGCCTCGGCCACGAGCAGGATGGTGGAAAAGCGCTGCTCCACGTTGCGCACCGTCCAGCGCGCCTCCTGCAGGTGAGCGGCCAGCTCGGCGTGCTTGGAGTTGCGGTGCTGCTGGAAGAGCTCGGCGTACACGCGGTTCAGCCGCACCTTCGGCACCACCGCCGGATTGAGCTGCGCCTGCCACTGGCCGCGGATCTTCTTGACGATCACGTCGGGCACCACGAAGTGCACATGCGACGAACCGAAGCGCCAGCCGGGGCGCGGGTCGAGGTGGCGGATGCGCTCGCACACCAGTTCGATGTGCGCCGCGTCGCGGTCGAAGAGCCGGGCGAGGCCGGGGATGTCGCGCTGCGCGAGCTTGTCCATGTGCTCGCCGATGATCCGGCGGGCGAGTTCGCGGTCCACCGCGTCATCGATGCATTCGAGCTGCAGCAGCAGGCATTCGGACACGGTCCGCGCGCCGACCCCACACGGGTCCAATGACTGCACGAGTTTCAAGGCCGTGTTCATTTCACACTGGTCGACCACCGGGTCGAGCTCGGCGATTTCCGCCAGCTCCTCCAGCGACAGGCGCAGGTAGCCATCGTCGTCCAGCGATTCGATGACGGCGCACACCAGCACGCGGTCGCGATCGCTCAAAGGCATCACGTTGATCTGGCTGTGCAGATGCTGGCGCAGGTCCACGTCGGCGGCCACCATCTCCATCACGCCGTCGGTGTCGCCCGAGCTGCTGGCGGAGCTGCCGCTTCCGCCGGTGGTCTGCCAGCTTTCGCGCTCCCAGGCGGCGTCGGCTTCTGCCTCGGCGGAAGAGGTGACGGTGGTGGCGATCGCCGCTTCGGTCACGGGCGCGACATCGGCGCCGGGGCTGCCGTCGTCGCCGCCATTGGCATTCGCGTTGGCCGCGCCCTCGCCGGAAGGGTCCTCGATTTCGAGGAAGGGGTTCTTTCCCATCGCGTCCATCACCTCCTGCGCGAAGTCCAGCGAGGACAACTGCAGCAGGCGGACCGCGTGCTGGAGGCGAGGCGTGAGCGTCTGGTGCTGACGCTGCTCGGTGCGTGTCTGGAGCGCCGGTGAACTCATGCGAAATGCTCGTTGGTTGGTGATCTGCCCACTGTCAACGCAACACCTGTGCCAAGTCCACGCCGGACCCTGCGACAGCCGTAACAAGCTGCGGCAAAGGTTCTCCGCGGCATGCCCCAACTCGGCTGCAGCCCGCATGAATACTGTGCTTGCGGGCGATCGGCGGGATGTAAGAGGCGTTTGGCGATTTCGAACGCCAGGAGCAAACGGCGTGCTCAAGACGATTTCCAGCGGTCAGATTTTCGTGGCCCTTTGTGTGATTTACCGCAACTGCTGCGTCTCGGGGAATTCGATGGGTCCCGGGCCGCCGGCATGTCGATTGCCGTCCCCGTGCACTTGCTGCTGTCAGCAGCATCCGGCAACGTTTCAGGAGAGTCCACATGCCCACACGATCCACCAGCGGCGCGTCCAGCGGCCGCAGCACCGCCAAGACCGAGATCATCAACATGCTCAAGGCCGACCACAAGAAGGTGAAGAAGGCCTTCAAGGACTTCGAGAAGATGGATGTGGAGGAAGACGGCGACAGCGCCGAGGCACTCGTCTCGCAGACGCTGGCCGAGATCGAGATCCACGCGGCCCTCGAGGAGCAGATCTTCTACCCGGCCGCCCGAAGCGCCATCAAGGAAGAAGACCTGATCGACGAGGCCGAGGTCGAGCACATGACCGTCAAGGTGCTGATCGAGCAGCTCAAGAGCATGAACGCGGAGGAAGAGAAGTTCGCCGCGACCTTCAAGGTGCTGGGCGAGTACATCGACCACCACGTGAAGGAAGAGGAGGGCGAGATGTTCAAGCAGATCACCAAGCCCGGCGTTGATTGGGACTCGGTGCTGCAGGAGATGCAGGCGCAGCGCGCCCAGCTCTTCGAGGAGAAGGGGCTGCCGCCCGAAGAAGAGCAGGCGGCCGCGAAGACCACGCGTTCGGGCAGCAGCGCCGGCGCGAGCCGCGCGGCGAGCAGCCAGGGCGAATCCCGGCCGCAGGCTGCATCGCGGTCCTCGAAGTCGCGCTCATCGTCCGAAAAGGGTTGAACCGAGAGACCGGAAAAGGATGGGGTGCGCAGCGCCCCATCGACACCCTTGTCACCATCCTTGATGAAAAAGGCAGTTCTTCATGTCCCATGTCGTCGTCGTGTTTTGCCATCTGCGATGGAACTTCGTCTACCAACGTCCCCAGCATCTGCTTTCCCGGCTGGCCAGGCACCACGAGGTGCTGTTCGTCGAGGAGCCCGTGAAGAGCGAGGGCGATGCCTGGATCGAGGCGATGCAGGTGGCGCCCGGCATCACCGTGCTCAAGCCTCACACCAGCGTCGATGCCCCGGGGTTCCACGACGACCAGTTGCCGCAATTGCAGCCGCTGATCGGCGACTACCTCCGTGACCGCGAGATCGAGGACTGGGTCGCGTGGTTCTACACGCCGATGGCGCTGCCGCTCATCGCCGACCTGTACCCGCGTGCCATCGTCTACGACTGCTTGGACGAGCTCTCGGCCTTCAAGGACGCGCCCAGGCAGCTGCGCCAGCGCGAGTCGGCCCTGATGAAGCAGGCCGACCTCGTGCTGACCGGCGGCCCGAGCCTGTACGAGGCCAAGCAGTCGCTGCACCCCAACGTGATGTGCCTTCCGAGTGCGGTGGATGCGCAGCACTACGCCCCCGGGCAGGCCACGGCCCGCATCGATGCGATGCTGAAGGCCGAGGAAATCCAGGGCCGCATCCCCGGCCCGCGGCTGGGCTTCTTCGGCGTCATCGACGAGCGGCTGGATACCGACCTGGTCGCGGCCGTGGCCGATGCCGACCCCGACTGGCAGGTCATCATGGTCGGGCCGGTCGTGAAGATCGACCCGGTCCATCTGCCGCAGCGCGCCAACATCCACTGGCTGGGCCAGCAGCCCTACGCGCTCCTGCCGCAGCTGGTGGCCGACTGGGACGTCTGCCTGCTGCCCTTTGCGCTCAATGAATCGACGCGCTTCATCAGCCCGGCCAAGACGCTCGAGTACATGGCGGCCGAGAAGTCGGTGGTGAGCACGCCGGTGCGCGACGTGGTGGGGCTGTATGGCGACGTGGTGCGCATCGGCCACAACCACGACGCCTTCATCGAGGCCTGCCGCTGGGCGCTCGCCGAGAGTCCGGAAAAGCGGGCCGAGCGCGTGGCGGAGATGAACGCCACCGTGGCGCGCTGCTCATGGGATCGCGCCGCGCAAAGCGTGGCGGATGCGATGGCCAAGGTGCTGGCCGAGCGTCCACCGCAGGTTCGTCCAGCGGCCGCCGTCGAGATGCCGGCCACCGGGCTTGCCATTTGCCGCAACTTGAGAGAAGCGGCCGTTTGACGCCCCGGAACCGGGCGTCGGCGGCCGGAATCCGGAAATTCTTACTGGCGGCAGCAAGGGCTGCCGCTGCCCGCCCGTGCCCAACGCAGGGAGAACTCGCATGCCTCACGCACTGATCGTCGACGATGAAGCGGACATCGTCGGCTGGATGTCCGAAGTCGTCCAGAGCGAAGGCTATACCGTGGCCACGGCGGATTCGCTGCGCAGCGCCCGCGCGCAACTCGTCCGCCAGGCGCCTGACGTGCTGTTGACCGACCTGCAACTGCCCGACGGCCGCGGGACCGACCTCGTGCACGACCTGGAGTCGCCCTCGCAGACCGAGGTGGTGGTGATCACCGGCCACGCCTCGGTGGACAGCGCCATCGAGGCAGTGCGCATCGGCGCGAGCGACTACCTCGTGAAGCCGGTGGACGTGGAGCGGCTGCGGGCCATCCTGCGCCGCCAGCCGCAGGCCGCCGAGCTCAAGAGCGAGATCGGCGAGCTGCGCGACGAGCTGCGCCGTGCCGGCCGCTTCGGCCACATGGTGGGCGAATCGCCGCCCATGCAGGTGCTGTACGACAAGCTCACGCGCGTGGCGCCAACGGCCGCGACGGTGCTGCTCACCGGCGAGAGCGGCACCGGCAAGGAGGTGGCGGCGCGCACCATCCACGAGCTGAGCCGGCGCCGCAAGTTTCCTTTCCTCGCGATCAATTGCGGCACCATCTCGCCCAACCTGATCGAGAGCGAGCTCTTCGGCCACGAGAAGGGCAGCTTCACCGGCGCCGACCGCCAGCACCGCGGCTTCTTCGAGCAGGCCAAGGGCGGCACCATCTTCCTGGACGAAGTGACGGAGATGCCGCTGGACCTGCAGGTGAAGCTGCTGCGCGTGCTGGAGACGGGCACCTTCGTGCGCGTGGGTACCACGGAGCCGGTGAGCGCCGACGTGCGCATCATCGCGGCCACCAACCGTTCGCCCGAGCGCGCGGTGGCCGAAGGCAAGTTCCGCGAAGACCTGTACCACCGGCTCAACGTCTTTCCCATCACGCTGCCGCCGCTGCGCGAGCGGGGCAGCGACATCGAGATGCTCGCCCAGCAGTTCCTGCGGGAGCTGAACAAGGCCGAGGGCACCAACAAGACCTTCTCACCCGAGGCGCTGACCAAGCTGTACGAGCTGACGTGGCCGGGCAACGTGCGCGAGCTGAAGAACTACGTGCAGCGCGCCTACATCCTCGCCGACTCGGTGGTGGAGGGCGCCGACGCGCCGTCCGACGCGCCGCTGGCTGCGGAGGACCAGAGCGGCCTGATCGTGGTGCGCGTGGGCACGCCGCTGGAAGAAGTCGAGCGGCGGGTGACGATGGCCACGCTCGAATCGTGCGGCCGCGTCAAGCGAACCGCGGCGCGCATTCTCGGCATCTCGCTGAAGACGCTGTACAACCGGCTGGAGGCCTATGCCGCCAAGGACAAGGCCCGCGAGCTGGAAGAGACCGGGCCGATGCCGCTGGTGGAAGAGCACGAGATCCCGGGCACGGGGCGCGGGACGCCGTCGGGGCAGTTTCGGCGGCATTGAGGGCTGTCAGGCCCCGTTCGGCTGTCTGGCGCTCAATTCCCCCCGCGCACCCCGGCGATCCGGAAACCGCAGCACCACACAAGGCGCTGCGGGCATCACCAGCCTCGTTCGTCCCGCCCGTTGCAACCTCGCGGCCGCTATCGACACCGGCGCTGCTGCCACGGCGTCTGCCGAATGAACGCGTTGGTGCGGGGGCGGCCGCAGCACCACCGGCTGGATCGGAATCACGCGCCGCGGCGAACCCACGTGGTCGATGGCCGCGGCGTGCGCGCCTGCGAAAAGCACGCACTGCATGCACAGGCATGCCCACAGCACGCAGCCCACCGCATCGGACGCGAGATCGAGCGGTGAACCCATGCTCGAGCGCGCCAGCTGGAGCCCGAGTGCCAGCGTGGCAAGGGCCATGAGCGCTGCGCCGCAGGCCGCGCCGATCTGGGTCGCCTGGCTGGACGGGGGCGCATCCGGCAAGGACCGCAGCATCGCGTGGACCCCCAGGCCCAGGACCCCGCCGGTGATGGCCAGGTGGCCGACGGCCAGCAACGGCTGCGCGAAGGCCAGCCGGTCGCTGACCAGCGATGCGAGCGTGGGCAGCATGACCGCGGCCCCCAGCATCGCCAGCGCCGCCAGGCCACAGGCGCAGACCGCCGCGAAGCCGAGCACGCGGGTGCGCATGAAGGGGTCGAAGACGGCAGGCAAGGCCGGTGCGCGCACCACCCCATTGAGCCCGCGTCGGACGTGCGCAGTCAGGACGGCAGCGCTCGCAAGCGCGATACCGCCGGCCAGCAGCGCCATCCCCATGTTCAGGGCGCGGTCCCACACGACCCCCAGCAGCCCGACGCCGGCCATGGCGAGCACGGCATAGAACGATGCGGCCGCAGCGAAGCGCGAACCGTCTTCGAGCCAGCGGTTGACGGCGTCGCGCGCCACCCGGCTCGCGCGTGCGCCGGGTGGCACGTCGCGGCGACGGCGCCGGTCATAGGTAGGGATCGGCAAGGATTGCATGCCGAAGCATCAGCAGCCGGCGTGCCCTGTTGCGTTGTGCATGCGAAGCGATGTGCGCAGAACAGACGAGCGGCATGCCAACTGCTAGGGCGTGTCGCATGTACAACGTCGATTTCAAGACCCCCGCCAAGGTCCCGGCCGAGGTGGACACGGCCGGCGCCGCCGTGGTCGCGAAGTCGCCGACCGCCTCATGGCCGATGCGCATCCTCGTGTGCGTGGCCGTCGTGTTCTTCATGCAGCTCGCGAGGCCGCTCCTGTTGCCCGTGGCCCTGGCCGTGGCCTTCACCTTCCTGCTCTCGCCGCTGGTGCGGCGGCTGCGGCGGCTGGGCATCCCGGAGGCGGTGGGTGCGGCCATCGTGGTGGCATCGGTGCTCACCGGCATCGTGCTGATGGCATCCACCCTCGCCACGCCCGCGGCCGAGTGGCTGGACCGCGCGCCCACCACCGTGCGCCAGCTGCTCGATTCGGCGGACAAGATCCGCAGCTCGCTGTTCGAGTTGTCCGGCCAGAAGCGGACCCGCGCGAGCATGGCGGCGCAGCAGCGCAACGACCCCATCGCCGAAAGGATCGCGAGCGAAGGCCTCACCTTCACCCGCGTGGTGCTCGGGCAGCTGTTTTCCGTCACGCTGGAAGCGGCCGCCACCGTCATCCTGCTGTATTTCTTGCTGGCGTCGGAACATTGGTTGGTGTCGCGAACCGTCGAGGCGGTGCGGCGACGACGAACGCGGGCCCTGTTGCTCGGCGGTGTGCGGCAGGCGCAGCGGGAGATCGGGCTGTACCTGGGCACGATGACGCTCATCAACATGGGCCTGGGTGGCCTGACGGCCCTGGCCATGACGGCGCTGGGCGTGCCGAACCCGCCGTTGTGGGGTGCCCTCGCCGCGCTCCTGAACTACGTGCCCTACCTCGGGCCGGCCGTGATGACCGGGGTTCTGCTGCTGGCGGGCAGCATCACCTTCGGCACCAGCGCCGACATGCTCGGTCCGCCTGTGGCATTCCTCGCGCTGCATGCGATCGAGAGCAACTTCGTGACGCCCTGGGTGGTGGGCCGGCGGCTGCGTCTCGCGCCGCTGTCGGTGTTCCTGTCGGTGATGGTGATGGGCTGGCTGTGGGGCATCGCCGGCGCCTTCGTCGCCGTGCCCATCGTGCTGGGCCTGCGCACGATCTTCAAGCGCAGCCGTCGTTTCAAGCTCGCCTGCATCTACTTCGAGGGCGATGCCACGCCGCCGCCCAGCCTGCGGTCCTTGCTGCGGGTGAAGCGCCGTCCGAAGGCCGAGGTCGGGTAGCCCTCGAACAGCCGAGTCAGGATTTGACGTGCAGCTCCTACCGTCGCGTGTAAATTTGGGGCAGGGGCATCCTGTGGGCGGCTGAGCCCGTACGAGGGAAGCGGCGCGAACTCAACCGTGGCACGCCGATTGCCTCTCGACTGCGACCACTCATCTGGAGAGCTCCGCGATGTTTCGCACAGAACGCACGTCCGACCACCCCTCCCGCGACCCGGTGGACCATGCCAACCAGGACCGCCGCCGCCGCGGCAAGCACCCGCGCGGCAATTCGCCGGGCAAGCCGTCGGTGCGTTGAGCCGACCCGTCACGCCCCCTTGATTTCATTGGCGCGCAGGCGCCGCGCAATGCCGTAGGCGAGGTCGCTCGCGAGGTGTTGCCGCTTCGGCCCGCGCGCCTCGTGCCAGACCGCGAGCTCATACGCCGTGGCCGGACCGCCCAGGTTCGTCACCAGGGCTTCGGGCGCCGGGTCCTTCAGCACGTCCGGGTGCTCGACCGCGGCTTCGCACAACAAGCGGCGCACCAGCTCCGAATCGGTGCCGCTGGCCACTTGCACCGGCACGCGCAGCCGGATGGGTTGCTCGGTGTAGACCTGGTTCACCACGTTGTCCAGGATGAAGCGCTGGTTGGGCACGAGGATGGCGAGCCGGTCGTTGGTCACCACCGTCGTGCGCCGCGGCCCGATCTCGCGCACCGTCCCCTCGATGCCGCCCACCTCGACCCGGTCGCCGATCTTGATCGGCCGCTCGAGCATGATGATCAGCCCGCTCACGAAGTTGCTGATGATGTTCTGCAGGCCGAAACCCACGCCCACGCCCACCGCCCCCGCGAGCACGCTGAAGGCCGACAGGTTCAGCCCCGCGTTCTGCAGGATGAGCATGGCGCCCACCACCAGCACGACGTAGCGCACGATGCTGCCCACCGCCTCGCGCGTGCCGGGGTCGAAGTGCGTGTGCTTGAGCGCGCGCTCCACCGTCAAGTCGCGGATGCGGCCGGCCGCCCACAGCAGCAGGATCGTGAGTGCGATGAGCTTGACGGCGGACGAGGCGCTGATCTCCGTGCCGCCGAGCGTGAAGAGGTGAACGTCGTAGCGTTCCAGTGTTTCCAGCAGATGCTGCCAATCCATCGGTCATTCCATCGGTCGCGGTGACCGGCGAGTGGGACATTCGACAGGTGCAGCACATCGTGTGCCGACTTGCGGCGCATGACGGCAACGCGCGGCGAATGGGTATGTGGCTTGCTGAATCCGGGGCAACCAATGACCTTTTCGAGGGGCTGCCGTGCGAATCGCCTACGTCACCGAAACCTATCCGCCCGAAGTCAACGGCGTGTCGCTCACCGTGGCGCGCGCCGTGCGCTACCTGCGCTCGCGCGGGCACGAGGTGGACCTCATCCGCCCGCGCCAGCCGGGCGAGGAGTCGGTGGACGACCCGGCCGAGCTGCGCACCATGGGCTGCCCCATCCCGATGTACCCGGACTTGCGCATCGGCCTCGCATCGGCGGCCACCATGAAGCAGCGCTTCGAGCGCACGCGGCCCGAGCTCGTGCATTCCGCCACCGAAGGGCCGCTCGGCTGGTCGGCACTTCGTGCCGCGCAGGCACTGTCGCTGCCGATGACGACCGACTTCCGCACCAACTTCCACGAGTACAGCCGCTACTACGGCCTCGGCTGGCTGCAGCCGGTGGTGCTCGACTACCTGCGCCGCTTCCACAACCAGGGCCAGCGCACCTTCGTGCCTACGCATGCCTTGCAGCAACGCTTGCGCGAACAGGGCTTCGAGCGGCTGGCCGTGGTGGGCCGCGGCGTGGACACCGTGCTCTTCTCGCCCGACAAGCGCTTGCAGTCGCTGCGCGACGGGCTGGGCGCGGGGGACGGGCCGATCCTGCTCTACGTGGGGCGGCTCGCGGCGGAGAAGAACGTCGCGCTCGCGCTGTGCGCCTTCGAGGCGGTGCGCCTGCGGATGCCCGGGGCGACGATGGTCGTGGTGGGCGAGGGCCCCTTGCGCCGGAAGCTGGAGGCGGAATTCCCGGCCGCGCGCTTCGTCGGTGCGCAGCACGGCGAGGACCTCGCGCGCTGGTACGCATCGGCCGACCTGTTCCTCTTCCCGAGCATCTCCGACACCTTCGGCAACGTCACGATGGAGGCGCTGGCTTCGGGCCTGCCGGTCATCGCCTTCGACACTGCCGCCGCTGCCGAGCACGTGGACGACTGCGACAACGGCCTGCTCGCGCCGGTGGGCGAGGAGGCGGCCTTCATCGCCTCCGTGTGCAGCCTTGCCTGGCAGCATCGCCACCTCGGCGCGGTGCGTGCGCGCGCGCGCCAGGCGGCGCTGAAGGCCAACTGGGCCGACGTGCTCGGGCAGTTCGAACTGCTGCTGCAGGACACGTCGCAGGCCCACGCGGCCCGGGCCACCGGTGGGGTGCCGCTTGCTGCTTGAGGAGCGTCGCCGGCTGCGCCAGGAGCGCATGCGGCTTTGGGTCGCGCGCGAGCGCGCCGTCGCGGTGTGGATCCACGGCGCGTCGGCCATCCCGTCGGTGGTGCTGCTGCTGGCGACCGTCAGCTGGGTCGCCGACGGCATCGTCTGGTACGGCCTCGTCGGCGCGCTGCCGTTCATCGGCGGCGTCATCGGCAAGAAGGTGGCGCTGTACATGATCGCGCTGGGGGCGGTGAACCTCATCTTCTACAAGGCGCTCAAGCATCGCATCGCGAGGCCCCGTCCGTATGTCAGCTGCCCAGACATCAAGGCCTGCGCGCGTTCGCTGGACGAGTTCAGCTTCCCGAGCGGCCACACCATGCATGCGGTGGCCTTCAGCATGCTGCTGTCGCACTTCTACCCGAGCTTCGAGCCGGCGCTGTGGAGCTTCACCGCGCTCGTCGCACTGTCACGCGTGGTGCTGGGGTTGCACTATCCGAGCGACGTGGTCATCGGTGCGGGCATCGCGGTGGTGACGGCCAAGTTCTTCCTCGTGATCTTCTAGTTGCGTGTCCAGTCCGCTGCCCAGCGAATCCCAGTCGGTCTCGTGGCGGTAGCGGTCGGCCACCTGGGCCAGCGTGACGGGCTCGCGGTCGGCGAGGTGTTTCGCGAGCAGGCCCTGCCAGGAGCGGCGGATGGCGGCATGCTCCACGTCGTGCGGATGCAGCTCCAGGCGCAGCAGCGGGTTGCGCCTGAGCGTGGCGGCCAGCGCCGCGTTCCAGCCGATGGAGGCCTGCCGCCGCCATGCGCTGTCGGTGCTGTAGACGAGGCTCTGGCTCGTGATGTGCCGCCGCTCGGGGATGAGCGTGACGCGGCGCAGCGTGCAGGTGTAGCTCACGTCGATCCAGCGCAGTGCCTCCCAGGTGCCTTCGCTCATCAGCCATGCCGGCGCGACGAAGCCGCGCAGCGGCAGGCACTGTTTGTGGAACCAGTTGACGCCGGCGGTGAGGCGGCGCATGGCCTCGGGCAGCGGCAGGTCGGCGAACTCGCCTTCGCCTCGGGTGTAGTGGCGGCGGCGGATGTGGTCCACGAAGTTGCGCGGCACGCCGTCGTCCAGGTGCGTGTAGCCATGCAGGGCCACTTCGTCGCCGAGCACGAAACGCTCGCGCAGCCAGCGGCCGAAGCTGTGGGAGCTCGGTTCGCAGTGGTAGCGCGGCACGGCCAGCAGGGTGATGGGCACCGGCGCCACCTCGTGGATGGCAGCGATCATGCGCTCGCACAAGGGCACGGTGGCGTTCGCCACGTCGTGCAGCACCACGCACAGCGCCCGCTTCATTGCCACAGGCTCGCCGGGCGGGTTTGGGGCAGGGTGGAATCCTCGTGAGGCACGCGGCCGCGCGGTCCGCCGCGCAAAAGCTGCCGGTAGTGCATGAGCAGCAGGGGCAGCATCTGGTTCCAGTCGTAGGCCTCGGCACGCTCGCGCGCCCGGCGCGCGGGGCCGCCGCGATCGTGAAGGAACAGGTTGGAGATGGCGCCGGCGAAGCTGTCGGGCCGGTCATCGTGCACCGCGGCGCCCACGCTGTCGTCCACCAGCTCGGCGAGCCCTTCGGCGGCGCGGGCCACCACCGGCGTGCCGCAGGCCATGGCCTCCAGCACCGACAGGCCGAATGTCTCCTGGTTGCCGGCGTGCACGAAGACGTCGGCGCTCGCGATGGCGCGTGCGAGCGACATCGGGTCGGGCTCGAAGGGCCGCACGATCACACGCTCGCCCGCGGGCGGCGTGGGGCCGGCGCCGATGGCCAGCAGCATGTAGGGCGCGCCCAGCTTCTCGACGGCGCGCACGAGCACGTCCAGGTTCTTCTCGGGCGCGAAGCGGCCCACGAAGACGAGCAGCCGCGTGGCCGGTGGCAGGCCGAGCTGGTTGCGCCACATGGCGCTGGAGCGGGCCGGGTGGAAGGTCTGGGTGTCCACGCCCAATGGTTGGCACACCACCCGATCGAGCCCGGCGTCCAGCAGGTGGACGCGCATGACTTCGCTGGGCGCGAGCACGAGGTCGAAGTTGCGGTACACGCGGCGCACGTAGCGCCGGGCGGTGCGCATGGCCGCGCCGGCCAGGCGCGGGCCGACGAGCGAGGCGGCCAGCATCTCGAGGTTGGAGTGGCAGAAGGCCACGGCGGGGATGTGGCGCGCGTCGGCTGCGTCCAGCACCGCCCAGGCGAGCCGGTAGGGGTCGCCGGCTTCGATGAGATCAGGCGCAAGCGACTGCAGCGCCGCGGCCAGCGCGCGCCGGCGCACCGGCAGCCGGTAACCGCCCGAGCCCGGCAAGGCGACGCTGGGCAGGGCGGTCATGCCCGGCAGGTCGGCCACGGGCGCGGCGATGGTGTGCTTCCAGCCGGTGTGCCGCGTCAGCCAGGCGTGCTTGGCCTGCAGGTAGCGGCGCACGCCGCCTCCGGTGGCGCTCCAGAACATGGTGGCGTCGACCAGGTGCGGCCCGGCTTGCGCCGGCGTCGAGATGGGCGAGAGGTTCATCCCGCGCTCTGGGCAAGCGATGTGCCCGAACCTCAGGTTCAACGGGCACGCTGCCTGCCCGCAGTTCCGAGGCACCGGACGCGTTCGCGTCCCATCCGCCCCATCGAAAGGAATTCACCATGTCCAATGACGACATCGTCGACACCCTCAACGACCTCATCGAGACCTGCAAGGACGGCGAGTACGGCTTCAACGCCTGCGCCAAGCACACGGAATCGTCGGAGCTGCGCACGCTCTTCCTGCAGCGCGCGGCCGAATGCAAGACCGCCGCGGCCGAGCTCGAGCCCTATGTCGTCCAGTACGGCGGCAAGCCTGACCATGGCGGCAGCGCCTCGGGCGCGCTGCATCGCGGCTGGGTCGCGGTGCGCGGCTCGCTGGTGGGCTTCTCCGACCAGGCGATGCTCGACGAGTGCGAACGCGGTGAGGACGCAGCCCTCGCGCGCTACCGCAAGGCATTGAAGCAGGAACTGCCCGAGCAGCTGATGGCGCTCGTGCAACGCCAGGAGATGGGCGTGCAGCGCAACCACGACCAGGTCAAGGCCCTGCGCGATCGATCCAAGGCAAGCACCTGAGCGGTCACGGTGCCCCGCGCACGCAGGCGCATGTAGAAGCTTCTAGCAGCGTTTACGTGACGCCGGGGCCCAAGCGCCCGACGCGCTTTCTCCCGCTTTCTCCCGCTTTCTCAGCCATGACAAGGAGTTCAGAACAGATGATCAAGCCGAACAAGACGCAGTGGGGCCTTTCACTCATGGCCATCGCGGCAGCGCTCGCCCTGGGCGCTTGCCAGCGCAACGACCAGACTGCTGCCAACGACACGTCCACCTCGGGCAAGACGAGCACCGCGCCGTCCACGGGCACGGCATCCACCACGCCGTCGAGCGACATGAACAACGCGGCGGCCACCAGCGGCACGGGGACGACAGCGGGCAGCGCCAAATCCGCTGATGCCACCAGTGTGACGAGCACCAGCGGCACGGGATCCACGGCACCTCTCGCGCCGGCGGACCAGCAGTTCGTCACCAAGGCGGCCGAAGGCGGCATGTTCGAGGTGGAGATCGGCAAGCTCGCCGCCGAGAAGGCGGCCGACGCGAACGTCAAGTCCTTCGCGCAGATGCTGGTGGACGACCACAGTGCCGCCAACGACAAACTGCGCCAGATCGCCAGCGGCCACAACGTGGCATTGCCGGCATCGCTGTCGGACGACCAGAAGAAGGAGCTGGACCAGCTGTCCAAGCTGTCGGGCGCGCAATTCGACAAGCAGTTCGTGAAGGTGGTGGGCATCAAGGACCACCACCACGACATCGCCGAGTTCGAGCGCGCGAGCAAGTCGGCGCAAAGCCCTGACGTGAAGGACTTCGCCACCAACGCGCTGCCCACGCTCAAGAAGCACTTGGCCGCGGCCGAGAAGTTGCCGAGCAAGGGGTGACCGAGCCGGCGCCGTCCATCGCGCAGGCACCGCCCGGCCTCGTCTACGTGAGTGACGAGTCGCCGGGCATCTCCCGCCAGCGCCGAGGCGACGCCTTCATCTACCGCACCCCCGACGGCCGCATGCTGCGCGACAAGGCGCAGCTCGATCGCATCCGCAAGCTGGCCATTCCTCCTGCCTACACCGATGTGTGGATCTGCACCAAGGCCAACGGCCACCTGCAGGCCACTGGCCGCGATGCACGCGGCCGCAAGCAGTACCGCTACCACGCCGACTGGCGCAGCGCGCGCGATGCCGACAAGTTCGCGCGCATGCTGGAGTTCGGCCAGGTGCTGCCCAAGGTACGGCGGCGCGTGAAGGCGGACCTGCGCAAGCCGCCGGGCAGCAAGCCGTCGCGCGAGGCGGTGCTGGCCGCGCTGGTGCGGCTCCTGGACACGACGCTCATGCGCATCGGCAACGACGAATACGCGCGCACCAACGGCTCTTTCGGGCTCACCACCTTGCGCAACCGGCACGTGGACGTGAAGGGCGACACCTTGCGCCTGCGCTTCAAGGGCAAGCACGGCATCGTGCACGACGTGTCGGTGGAAGACCCGCGCGTGGCCCGCGTGGTGCGGCGCTGCCAGGCCATGCCCGGCCAGGACCTCTTCGAGTACCAAGACGAGGAGGGCGCCGTGCGCTGCATCGGCTCGTCGGACGTGAACGACTATCTGCGCGAAGCCAGCGGCGCGGACTTCACCGCCAAGGACTTCCGCACCTGGCATGCGACGGTGCATGCGCTCGCGCTCGCCACCGCGCCGGTGAAGGAGGGCGAGACCCGACCCACGGCCAAGGAGATCCTCGCCGAGGTAGCCTCCAGGCTGGGCAACACCGTGGCCGTGTGCAAGAAGGCCTATGTGCATCCCCGTGTGCTGGAGCTGGCCGCGCAGCATCTCGTCGACGAAGCGGCTGCCGCACCCAAGCCCCGCACCGGCCTGTCCAGGGCCGAGGTGGACCTCCTGCATTTCCTCAAGCGGCTCGACTGAGGGCCGGGAGACACATGATGGCAACCCAGCAAGACAAGCCCGGCATTCGTCGCACTGATCCGAGCGGCAGCGAAACGAAGAACCCCGCGCCCGCGCCGGTGGACACGAGCGAGGAGTCGGTGGCCGGCGAGGAAGACCCGGGCGCGTCCAACGAGCAGCTCGAAGAGCCGGCGTTCAACCGGCCACCACCAAAGAGGCCCGGCTCGGGCTCTTGAGGCCTACTGCTTCTTGTTGCCCGCAGCCTTCGCGTTGCCTTCCTTGTCCACGACGCCCTTGAGCTCGCGCGCCATCTCCAGGTGATGTTGCAGGGCGGGCACGCCCTTCTCGGCGAAGGCCTTCACCTCGGGGTCGCTCGCGCCGGTGGCGGCCTTCTGGAACAGCTTCAGCGCGCTCTCGTGCGCCTTGATGCCGATGGCGTCGGCGAACTTGCGGTCGAAGCTGCCGCCATCGGCCGCCGACAGCAGCTTGATCCTGCCGCGCTGCAGGAGCGAGGGCTCGATCGGCAGGCGCACGCCCTTGTTGCCAGCGAGCGTGCGCAGCTGCGCATGCATGCGGGTGTGGTCGTCGATCATCTGCTGCGCGTATCCCTTGACCTGCGTATTCACGCCCTTGTCGACCGCGAGCTTGCCGGCCTCGACCTCGGTGAGCCCGGCCTCGGCCGCTTGCTTGAGGAAGTTGGCGTCCGCGGGCCGCAGCTTGGCGACGGCGCTGGCGGCCGACGCGGGCGCGCTGGCCTGGCCAAACGCGGCGCTGGCCCACAGCGTACCCAAGAGCGTGAAGCCGAAGACGGCGGCAAGAAGCCGCGTCGATGCCGTATTCAGGAACGAAGGCCGGAAGAACGCGGGGCGCATGGGAAACCTCCAGGGTGGACTGGGCGTGTTCCCCTCCGGCAACCGGTGTGCCGGCTGCCGTCCTGACGACATACGCTCAGTGATGGCGGCGCGACTCCAGCCCTCGGCCGATCAGGTAGACGCCGGCGATCAGGCCGCCTGCCATCAGCATGGTGCCGGTCGGCATCGCGCGGGCGGTTGCCGCAGCCATCTCGCCGGCGTGGGGCGCGGCGAGTTGCAGGCGACGCTTGGTCATCTGTGCCCCCAGCTCGGACAGGCGGTCGGGCAGCAGGCGCTCTGCCGCGGGCAGCAGCACCGATTCCTCGTCGGCCACGTGGTGGATCACGTCGCGCATGAGCTCGAGGAACTTGTCGTCGTAGCCTGCGTCGCCGGCCTCCATCTCGCGGAGTTCGGCGATCAGGCGCTTCATCTCGTCATGCTCGGGCCGGGCCTTGGCGAGCACCTGGTTGTTGCCGTCCACGTTGCGCAGGGCGGGGTAGAAGATTTCCTCCTCCAGCTGCGCGTGGATCTCGAGTGCCAGGCACACCGCCTTGACGATGGCCTGCTTCTTCGCCGGCGAGCTTTCCGCCTCGAAGCGATGGAAGGTGGCCATCACGTGGGTATGGTCCGCGCGGATCATCTTCGTGATGCTCGGAGACAACTTGGCGAGGATGTCGGTCGTGTTCATGCGTGCGCTCCTGGGTCGTTGGGCAGACCCAGGGGCGCGGCAAACGCCGTTCCCTGAACAGGCGCATGCTGGTCGAGTCAGTTCGCGGTGAGGGCGATGGCGCGGATGGCGCGGGCGCGGCGGCCGGGCGAGGGGTGCGTTCCGTTGTCGCTGCCTTCGCCGATGCTGTCGAAGATGCGGGCCGCGTCTTCGGGGTCGAGCCCGGCTTCGCGCATGGTGCGCACGGCGAAGGCGTCGGCATCGAGCTCGGCCTGGTGCGAGATGGCGGCCAGGCCGGAGGCGATCAACGCCCGTGCCGCGGATTCATCGGCCGACGAGTTCACGGCCCGCGCCACGAAGCTGAGGATGGCCGCGTGGTGCTGGAGCTTGAGGTGCCCCATCTCGTGGGCGATGATGAAGAAGCGCTGCGGCGCCGTCATGCGGGCGAGCCGGGCGCTGATGACGATGGTGCGGCCCTTGTTGACGAAGCCGTCCACCGGGCAGTCCATCACTTCGAAGCGCACGCCGGGCGGGAGCGCGACCGTCCCCGTCACGCGGGCGATGTCCGCTTCGATCAGCCGGCGCTGTGGGTGCCCGGGCGACACCGTGCCGCAGCCCGCGGGGCTGGCTTCGAGCTGGTCGACGAGCTTGTCGACCAGGGGGTTGGCATGTGCGGCGGCCGCTGCGAGAAGCAATGCGGCCAGGGTGGCGATGGTCTTGATACGGCCCCCGCGTGTGTGGCTCTGGTGGAGCCATCACTGTCGCGTGGGGCGGATTTTTCAAAGGCGCGACAAGAGGGGCCTGCGGGCCTCTTTTCAGGTCATTCGAGTGCGCTCAAGCCAAGCCGTCGCGTGAGGGGCCGACCGGCAAGAAGTTGTGGCAGGCGGCAAAGCTTGCGGCGAGGGGATGCGGCGGCGGTGGCTGCTCAGGCCGGAACGCCCTTGTGGGTCAGGCGCTCGAGCGTGCTCAACACGTCGGGTACGTCGTAGGGCTTCTGGAGGAACGCGTCGTAGAGATCGCAGCGCGGGCGGACCATGTCTTCGGGCAGCCCGCTCGTCATGAGGATGGCGATGCTGCGCGTGCTTTCGTCTCCCCTGAGCTTGCCGCACATCGTGGCGCCGTCCATCAAGGGCATGACGTAGTCGAGCATGACGACGTCCGGGTCGGCGGTGCGCAGGCAGGCCATCGCTTCGGCGCCGTTGCGTGCACACACGACGGCATAGCCCTCGGCACGCAACACGTCGCCGAGGACTTCGAGGTTGGCGGTGTCGTCGTCGACCAGCAAGATCCGCCGTGTAGTTCGCGCCATGTGTTCTCCCTGTCGACGCTGTTCGCGGATCATACGAACTCCCGGTTCAAACAGCGATGAAAAAAATACTCACCGGGCGTCGCCTCCCTGTCGAAGCCTCAATGTTGCGTTAGAGCAATCAGCGTGCCTGCGTTAGGGCCGGCATGCGCCGCGGGAACGGCGCGCGTTTCAGGTGAGCGGGGCGTGGGGCGGGGGCGCGCTGTGCATGGGGCGCGATTCCAGAATCCGCTGCACCACCGCTCCCAGTTCGTCGAAGGACCCGCCCTTGTGCACCACGCCGCGCACGCCCAGCCGGGCCGCTTCGCTGCGCACGGAGTCGGAGATGTGCCCCGAGTGGATGACCACCGGCAGGTCGGCCCGGATGCGGGCGACGTCGGCGGCCAGGCCCAGGCCGGTGAGGGTGGGCATGTTGAAGTCGGTGATGATCAGGTCGAAGGCATCGGGCCGCGCGCGCACCGCGGACACCGCCGCGTGCGGGTCGCAGTGGCAGGTCACGCGGTAGCCGGCGCGCTTGAGCAGCGCGTCCATGAGGATCATCACCGTCTCGTCGTCGTCCACGTACAGCACGTGCTGCAGCTGCGAGCGCGGCACGTCGTGTTCGCGGTGGGCGAGCGGCGCGTTCGCCTGCGCTGTGTCGGCCAGCGGCAGGATTACGTGGAAGGTGCTTCCGTGGCCGGGCGAGCTGTCCACCGACACCGTGCCGCCATGCGAGGACACGATGCCGTGCACGGCCGACAGTCCGAGGCCCACGCCCTGGCCCACGGCGCGCGTGGTAAAGAAGGGTTCGAAGATGCGCCCGAGCGTGCTCTCGTCCATGCCGGCGCCGGTGTCCGCCACCCACAGGCGGGCGTACTCGCCGGGGGGCAAACCACTGGGCCGGTCGCTCGACTCGTCGAAGGACAAGGTCTCCACGCCGACCTCGATGCGCCCGGGCATGCCGTGCAGCGATTGCACGGCGTTGTGGCACAGGTTCAGCAGCGCCTGCTGCAGATGCACGGGGTCGGCCATCACGGTCACGTCGCTGTCGCCGGCCATGAAGTCGAGCACCACGCCCGCGGGCAGTTCGTGGCGCATCGCCGAGACGGCGGCTTCCGCCAACCGCCGCAACGAATGCCGCGACAGCTCCGGCGAGAAGCTCTTGCTGAAGGCGAGGATCTGCCGCACCAGGTCGCCGGCACGCAGGCCTGCCTTGTTGATCTGCCGCAGCCTGTCCATCGCCGGGTGCCCGGCGCCCACGTCTTCCATCGCGAGCGCAGCGTTGCCGAGCACTGTCGCGAGGATGTTGTTGAAGTCGTGTGCGATGCCGCCGGCCAGCGTCCCCAGCGCCTCAAGCTTCTGCGATTCGCGCAGGCGCAGCTCGAGCGCCTGGCGGGCCTGCTCCGCGGCTTTCTGCGCGGTGATGTCGCGCACGACGGCAAAGATGGTCTGGTCTTCGACGACGGGGTAGGCGTTCCAGGACAGCCAGCGGTAGCTGCCATCCTTGCACCGGTGGCGGTTCTCGAAGCACACCGAGGGCTTGCCGGAGAAGAGGGCGATGCCGGCCTCGCGGCTCGCGCGGCGGTCGTCGGGGTGGACCAGGTCTTTCCAGGAGAAGGCGAGCAGCTCCGCTTCGCTCCAGCCGAGGGTGCGCGACCAGGCGGGATTCACCTGCTTGAAATAGCCGTCGAATCCGGCAACGCAAAGCATGTCGAGCGAGAGTTCGAACAGCCTCCCCCGCTCGGCCTGATTGCGCGCGCCCAACACGCTCGTCATGCCCGTCGTCTTTCGCCTGGCGGCAATTGGATGAAGCCGCGCTCCTCCCGGAGGGAGGGCGCGGTGGCGGGCATTGTGGTCGGAGGAAGCGTTACATGTAAACCGGCGTTTCACCCGAGGCCAGTGGTTTGCAACTGGCTTCCTGCGCGACGATGCAGCGTGCAGCTTCGAGCAGGTCGGGTGCTCGATGGTGCGGTGTTCGCAGCGGCGAGTTGCGCCAGACCGTTTCATGCCCGACATCGAGCAGCACGCTGCCGCAGCCCGCGCGCCGGCCGGCTTCGACGTCGTCCAGCAGGTCGCCGATCACCCACGAGCGTGCAAGGTCGATGCCGTGCACCCGCGCCGCCTGCCGCAACAGCCCGGGCGCCGGCTTGCGGCACAGGCAGGCGGGCACGGGACCGGGTCCGGCGGCGTGTGTGCAGGCGTAGAAGTCCAGGAGCGGCACGCCCTCGTGCTGCAGCATGTCCCGCAGGGCGAGGTGCAGTTGCGTGAGCTGTGCCCGCGTGTACAGGCCGAAGGCCAGGCCCGGCTGGTTGCTCACGACGACGATCTCGAAGCCGTGGTCGGCCAGCAGCCGCAAACCCTCGGTTGCGTGCGGCGTGAAACGCACGCGCGACGGGTCGACGTTGTGAGGCATGTCCTCGACGAGCGTGCCGTCCTTGTCGACGAAGACGGCACGCAGGGGCGCCGGAGCGTCCATGGGACGGGGCAGCTCAGGAAACATGACAGACATCCGCGACCTCCGGGGGCAATGCTCGACAGTTGGCAAGCGACATGCCCGTCGTGCACCTTCCCGCGCCTGGCGGGCGTCCGCGTGATCAGCTCACGTCGGGCTCGCCGTTCGCGTCTTCGTCGTAGTCGTTGAGGTCCTGCTCGCCGAGGTCCTCCATCTCCGCCTTCTCGATCAGGTCGAGTTCGGCCTCGGACAGCCCGAGATCCGATTGCAGGTCATCGGAGAGGTTTTGCACGCGGTCGGGAAGAATGTCGTTGCCTTCGCGTTCGGCGTCCTCATCCATCAAGGCGGCGCCGCGCTCACCCGTGCCGCCGGAATCGGAATCGCTGGACAGGCCCGTCTGCGTGTTGCCGAAAAGCGTGCGGTCGAGGTCTTCGGGCGATGCGAGATCGAGTTCTCCCTGCACGTCGCTGCCGCTGTCGGAGGTGGCGCTCGGCCCGAGCTTTTCGACGTCCCGGCCGTCGGCCTGCGCGGGGGCGCGGTCTGCGCCAAGGATGCTGCTGGTGGCCATTCTTGCTCCTGTGATGGGTTCAACGCCTCTCGGGCAGCAAATGAGGTGCCGCGGGCTCTGCGAAAAATGGAACGGCCCTGCGCCGGTGTCGCCACCGGGCAGGGCCGCCGCAGTTGTCGGGTCTCTAACGTGACGACGACAGCTTGCTCAGCAGCACACCGGCGAGCACGCCGATGGCAATGGCGGTCAGTGGGTTCTCGCGGATGTAGCCTCGGGTGTTCTCCACCCATTTCTCCTCGAGTTCACCCAGGGTGTCGGCCTTCTCGCGCAGCGTCGTGCCGAGGTTGCCGGTCGATGCGCGCAATTTTTCAACGGCCGGGCCGGCTTTGCCGGCAATGCGGTCGATGGCTTCGTGCGCAGTCTGCGCGACACGGTCGACGGTGGTGTGTCCTCGCTCGGTCACGTTGCCAAGCGTCGAATCGGCAGTGGTGCCGGTGATGGGATCCATGGATAACCTCCTCTGAACGGTACCGGAGATGCCATCCGCCACCCGCGTCGAACGCGGGTGGCGGATGTGTTGTCAATCAATCAGGTGGCTTGATCGATGTATGCCCGCGTCAGCGTACGCGTCCGCGGCGGAACAGGTTCACGATGCCCAGGAGCACGACGGCGCCGAGCAGCGAGACGACGAATGAGCCGACACTGAAACCCGTGTTGATGCTGGGCACCCCCACCAGTGGCGAAATCAGCCAACCGGCGATCGCGGCACCGACGATGCCGACAACGATGTTGAGGATGACGCCTTGTTGGGCATCCGTGCGCATGATCATGCTGGCAATCCAGCCAACGAGACCACCGACTACCAGCCATACGATGAAGTTGATCATGAAGTGGGTCCTTTCAAAGGTCGATTGAGGGGTTGCCGGCCACCACCAGGATCGGCGACTGGCCTCACGGAGCATTCGGCAATCGGCATGCCGGATGGCTTGCAGGAGGCCTGCGCGGCGGACGCGATGTGGGGCTCGTCGGACCCATCGCCAGCGGGCACGCCGCTTGCGCAGGAAGCGTATGCCAACAGGCGCCGCTGGTAGAGAACACATGAAACAACCCGCCGACGACCTCGACCCGAAAGTCCGCCGAAAGCCCGGCAAGACGACCGGAGCGCCGAAGGCGCGAGGCGGGCAACGGGAGGTCGACGTGAAGGAGCTCCTCGCCCTGGAGCGGCAGGCCCGTGAGCAGGCGGAAGCAGCCGCGCTGGCCAAGGACGAGTTTCTTGCGGTCGTCACGCATGAACTGCGCTCCCCGTTGAATGCGATCCGCGGCTGGGCGCATGTACTGCGCCACAGCGGGCTGCTGCAACCGTTGCAGGTCAAGGCGCTGGATGCCATCGACCGCAACACGCAGGCGCAGGTGCAACTCGTGGACGATCTCCTGGACAGCCAGCGGATTCTTTGCGGGAAGCTCGAGCTCGTGCATGCACGGGTGCCGCTGCAGAGCATCGTGGACGAGGCAGTGGAAGTGGTCCAGCCCGCGGCGCAGCAAAAGCGCATTCGCCTGGAAAGCGCGCTGGACCCATCGCCGATCGTGCGGGTAGACCCGGATCGCCTGCGGCAGGCCCTGGTGAAACTTTTGTCCAATGCGGTGAAATTCACACCCGAGGACGGCATCGTCTCCGTCCACATCGTGCTGTCGGACGATGAGTTGCGCATTGCTGTGCGCGACACCGGTGTCGGTATTGACGCGTCGCAATTACCGGGTGTGTTCGACCGCTTCACACAAGCCGACAGTTCCAGCAAGCGGCGCGCGAACGGGCTGGGTCTCGGGCTGTCGCTTGCGCGGCAGCTCGTGGAGCTTCACGGCGGACGCATCCATGTCGAAAGCAAGGGCGCGGGCCTCGGAAGCACCTTCACCATCGAATTGCCGAGCGCGGTGGTGCAGGACGCTTCGCCCGAACTCTCTCACGAGACCGATGCGTCGCCGCTGGCCGGCAAGCGCATCGTGATCGTGGAAGACGACGATGACGGCCGCGAGGTGCTCGGGCTCATCCTGCGCGAGGCGCAGGTCGAGCTGCACAGCTTCGACCGCGCGGACAAGGCTTACGAGTACATCGCGCAGACCACGAGCGGCGAGCGCCCCGACGCGCTCATCTCCGACATCGCGATGCCCGACGAGGACGGCTACGAATTCATCCAGCGCGTGCGCAAGCTCGAGGGCCGGCAGCATCGGCCTCATCTGGCGGCGCTCGCGCTCACGTCCTTCGCGCGGATCGAGGACCGCATGCGCGCGCTGAAGGCCGGTTTCGACGAGCACGTGACCAAGCCCATCGACCCCGAGCGTGTGCTCAAGACCTTGGTCGATGTGCTCGGGCGCGACGAGGCGCCGGTCGTTCAGGCGTAGTCGTCGAGGAAGCTCTCGATCACCGACGGGTCCACCGGCTTCACCAGGTGCGCGTCGAAACCGGCCTCGGCCGATTTTTCACGATCGCTCGGCTGGCCGTAGCCGGTGAGGGCGGCGAGCACGATCTCGCGGCCGAAGGGCAGCAGCCGCAGCTCCTTGGCAACTTCATAACCGTTCATGCCGGGCAGACCGAGGTCGCAGAAGACGACGTCGGGATGAAACTCCTGCGCGAGGCGCAGTGCCTGGCCACCGTCACCTGCCGTTCGCGCGTCATGCCCTGACAGCGACAGCAGTTGGGCCAGCGACTCCGCGGCATCGACGTTGTCGTCCACCAGCAGGACGCGCTTCGCCTTGCTCATTGATTTCTCCAATGCTCATGAATGTGAGCAAGTGCTGCAAACGTGATGCCGGGGTGTTTGGCCCGGTTTGGCAGGCTGCGGACGGGTCGATCGGTAAAGCTTTCCTCTTCCTTTACTGAGATTCCAGGAATTTCCGGGATGGCGTTGATGCTTTTTCGCAGCCAGCCAGACCATGCGAAAAGGGGCGTTCTCAGAGGGAAAGCAGCTGCTGGATGAGGACTTGCGAAGCCGGTTGGATTCGGCAAGAAGTGAGCTGGTATGGCACTTGCTCAGTAGTACCCCAAGGAGTCCTTAGCGCGCGTCGTCCTGCGACTGCATTGCGCGACGGCTCCGACAGTTTCTCCGGCTCGAGCACTCAACTGCTTCGCTCCTCCCCCCTTCCTCCCGACTCATTGGGCGATGCGGGCTCGAGACGGTATTTTTTCCAAAGCAAAAGGGCCGCGCATCGCGCGGCCCTTTTGCTTTGGATCTGTCAGCGAGGCCGCAGGCCGGAGCGCCTTTCAAGCGGCCGCCGCGGATCCGGCTCCGCCGGTCCGCCAGCGGCGCCCCCTTGAGGGGGAAGCGCCGCAGGCGCTTCGGGGGTGGTCAACGATAAACGTCCTCGGCGCTGTAGTCGCGCCAGGTCTTTTCGAAATGTGCAGCATCGTCGGCGCTGCGGGGCTTGACGCCCATCAGGATGCCGCCTTCCTTGATGCCCTGCTCATAGCGCTTCACGCGTTCTTCGGGAATGCCCCAGCCGATCAGTGCGCCGACGAGGCCGCCCGTCGCGGCACCTGCGCCCGCGCCCGCGAGTGCTGCGGCCACCGGGCCTGCCACCACGAGGCCCAAGCCTGGGATCGCGATGCTCGTGCCGACCGCGGCGATGGCCGCGGCGATGGCGCCCAGCGTGCCGCCGATGGCGCCGCCGATGCCTGCACCTTCAGCTGCCTTGCTGCCGAGTTCGGTCTGCTCGGTCGCGGCGCCGAAGTGGCGCTTGCGGGTGTCGTCGGACATCACGAGGTTCACGTCGTCGCGGTCATAGCCGCGTTCGGTGATCGAGTTGTAGGCGCGCTCGGCGCTGTCGCGGTCCCTGAACAAGCCGGTGACCATCTTTGATTCAGCCATTTGCTTTCTCCTCATTCCATGAGTTGCGAGACAGATGGGAAGACGTACTCCATCTGCAATCTCTTGAGCAAACGAAACGCCCGTCGAGCCCCTTCGGCAACGCTTGCGCCAGCGACGTAGTTTTTGCCGGCAGCGTGCAGGATCGTCGCTTGCCGCGATGCGCAGACTCCCCAACGTCCGCGAGAAATGCCGTGCCCTTGATTGCCCACCAGATGCCGGAGCCGCCGACATCCCCACCCACCGTGCCCCCACCCAAGCCGCCCGGCCCGGACGTCGATCCGCCCGATGTGAAGGACCCGCCGTCGCCGGCCACCAACCCGGTGCCTGTGCGCGAGCCGCCGGCCACGCCGCCGCCGGTGATGGACACGCCGGGGCTGCCGATCCTGCACTAGCAACATTGACATGACACTTTGACCGTTGACCGGCAGCTTCGGCACGTCGGTTGCCTTTTCTCCTTTTGTTCCCAACCACAAGGAGAGAAGACCATGGCAACGACCTCCCGGCTGATGGCCTCGCTGTGCTGCGCGCTCGCGTTCAGCGGTGCCGCGCATGCCCAGGCTGCGAACGGCGACAACCCCGCACCGTCGGGTGCCGCAAGCGTCGACTGTGACCGCGCAAGCTACAGCAGCACGTCGGGCACGGGCTCGAACCAGCCCATGCGCAGCCATCGCTCGCGTGCCGCGTCGCATCGCAGCGCCGCGATGCACGGCAACCTGCCGGCGGCCTATGAGCAGTGCATCAATGGCAACGACCGCTCCGCGCGGGCCGAATGCATGCGCCGCACGTATGAAAGCCGTGTCAGCACCTCGGGCACGGGCAGCACCACCACCGCGGCCAGCGGCATGCGCCGTCCGTGCTGATGGGCGGCTGACGCGCCGCCGCCGAACTCCATCGTCAACGACAAAAGGGGCCTCGCGGCCCCTTTGTCTTGGCAGCTGTTCCTGGCGGCTTACCAGCGCTGCAGCTGGTTGTCCTGCACGCGCACGCGGTCGCCCACGCGCAGGCCGTTCAGGTCTGCATAGTCGAAGGTCTTGAAGTCGCCGTTGTCCATGCGGACATCGACCTGGTAATAGACGGAAGGCGCATTGCGGCCTTGCTCGATCTTGTTGCCGATCACCGCGCCGCCGACGGCACCTGCGGCCGTCGCCACCGCGCGGCCCGTGCCCGAGCCGACCTGGTTGCCGACCACGCCGCCCACCACCGCGCCGAGCAGAGCCCCGGCGCCGGAGCTGCGGCGTGCGGTGTCCATCTGCTGGATGTTGCGCACGTAGCCGTATTGCACGCTTTCATAGGAGTTCGTGGGCGACGCGCCGACCGCGCCGTAGGTGGGTGTCGGGTCGTTGCGCACCGAGGAGCAGCCCACCGTCAACGCGAGTGAAGAGGCGAGCAGGGAAAGGGTCAGGATATTGCGAGTCATGGTACGAACTCCTTTTTGGCCAGACATGGCAATGCATCCTCGGCTTTTCTCGCAAGGCTGGCTGCCAGCCGCCGCCGATTGCAGCGTCGGTGCGAGTCGCGGCCGCTTGTGAGGCGAGGACTACAGCGCGTGTAACTCCTACGCTATGCGGGCACACCGATTGCCAGATTTGCCCCGAGTCGCCTTCGCTTCCGGGGGTGCGCCCTGGAGATTCGTGTGCCTTCAACCCCCATTGCCGGGGCCGACGCTGCAACGCTTGGCTCCCACTTCGTCCAGTTCTACACGGACGATGCTGCCTTGCTCGATGAGGTCGCCGACTTCATGGACGGCGCGCTCCGGCGTGGCGACACGGCCGTCGTCATCGCGACGGCCGAACACCGCGCTGAAATCGAGCGGCGCCTGCACGGCGCGCGCCACGCGGTGGGTGCCACGCACTGGTTCAGCGGCGAGTACATCGCGCTGGATGCCAATGAGACGCTGGCCCGCTTCATGCGCGAGGACTGGCCCGACGACGAACTCTTCGACGAGGTGGTGGGCGGCGTGATCCGCGGCGCCACGCAGGGTGGCGAATGCTGCGTGCGCGCCTTCGGCGAGATGGTGGCGCTGCTGTGCGAACGCGGCAACCATGCCGCGGCCATCCGCCTCGAGGAGCTGTGGAACGGCCTGTCGCATCGGCATGACTTCTCGCTGTACTGCGCCTACCCGCTGAACCTGTTCACCAAGCCCGAGGACGCGCTCGCCTTCCAGCATGTCTGCGCACGCCATTCGCATGTGCTGCCGCCGCAGACCACGCTCGCGGCGGCGGGCAGCGCACACGACGACCTCGCGCTCACCCAGCTGCAGCAAAAGGCCACGGCGCTCGAAGTGGAGGTGGGCAAGCGAACGCATGCGGAGACCACGCTTCGCATGCGCGAAAAGGAGCTGGCGGAGTTCCTCGACAACGCGGCCGAGGGCCTGAACCGCATCGCGCCGGAGGGCGTCGTGCTGTGGGCCAACCGCGCAGAGCTCGAGCTGCTCGGGCTGGAACGCGACAACTACATCGGCCAGCCCTGGTGGCGCTTCCACACCGACTCGCGCGAGGGCCAGCTCATCGCCGCCCGCATGCGCGCGGGCGAAGTGCTCTACAACGAGAGCGCCAGCCTGCGCTGCAAGGACGGCAGCGTGCGCCACGTGCTCATCCACACGACGCCGGTGACGGAACGTGGCGAGCTGCAGTGCACGCGCTGCTTCACCCGCGACGTGACCGAGCAGCATCACGCCCGCGAGGTGCTCGAGAAAGCCAACGAGGAACGCACGCGGCTCCTGCGCGAGCTGGCCGCGGCCAACCGCGCGAAGGACGAGTTCCTCGCGATGCTGGGCCACGAGCTGCGCAACCCGCTCGCGCCCATCGTCACCACGCTGCAGCTGATGAAGATGCGCGGCGACGGCGAGACCGACCGCGAGCAGGCGATCATCCAGCGCCAGGTGGACCACCTCATCCGGCTCGTGGACGACCTGCTCGACGTCTCCAAGATCACGCGCGGCAAGATCGAATTGCGCCGCGAGCGCTCGGACATCGGCGCCGTGTTGTCCAAGGCCGTGGAGATGGCCAGCCCCTTGATCGAGAAGCGCCGCCACCGGCTGGACGTGCGCGTGCCGCCGGAGCCCATCGCGTGGTTCGGCGACCCGGTGCGCCTGGCGCAGGTGGTGTCCAACCTGCTCACCAACGCGGCGCGCTACACGCCCGAGGGCGGCGAGATCGTGCTGCGTGCCCGGCGCGATGCAAGCCAGGTCGTCATCTCGGTGCGCGACAACGGCATGGGCATCGCACCGCACATGCTGGGCCGCGTGTTCGACCTGTTCGTGCAGGGCGAGCGTGGGGTCGACCGCGCCGAGGGCGGGCTGGGCATCGGTCTCGCACTGGTCAAGAGCCTCGTGCACCTGCACGGCGGGCGTGTCTCGGCCTTGAGCGACGGGCTGGGCCAGGGCAGCGAGTTCATCGTTCGCCTGCCGCTGGACAACTCGGACGCCGCGGCCACGCCGCACAAGACCCTCGAGTTGTCCGCGCCCCAGGGCGACGGCGTGCGGGTGCTGCTGGTGGACGACAACGCCGATGCGGTCGACACGCTCGCGCTGGCCTTGGGAGCGCAAGGGCATGACGTGAGGGTGGCGCACGACCCGGCGGCTGCGCTCAGGCTGCTCGAACACTTCAAGCCGGACGTGGCGGTGCTGGACATCGGCCTGCCGGTGATGGACGGCTACGAGCTGGCGATGCGCCTGCGCGAGCAACTGGGCGGGCACGACTGCCGCCTCTTCGCACTCACCGGCTACAGCCAGGAGAGCGACCGCCGGCGCAGCGCGGAGGCCGGCTTCGAGCTGCATCTCGTGAAGCCGGTCGACGTGGACCGGCTGATCACCCTGGTGAACGGCACGCGCAAGCCTGCACAGGCCGGCGCGCTGCTTTGAAAGGAGCCGCATCATGGCTGTGGACAAGCAACTCGATGGACTGAAGGTGGCCATCCTCGTGTCGGACCTGTTCGAGCAGGCCGAGCTCGCCGAGCCGCAGCGCGCGCTCGAGGAGGCCGGCGCGCAGACCGCCATCATCGCGCCCAAGGGGCCGGCGGTGCACGGCATGCACCACGAGAAGATGGGCGACAGCTTTGCGGTGGACGTGCTGCTGGCCGACGCCAACCCGGCCGACTTCGACGCGCTGGTGCTGCCCGGCGGCACGCTGAACGCCGATGCGCTGCGCATGGTCGAGTCCGCGCAGCGCTTCGTGCAGGAGTTCAATGCCGCCGGCAAGCCCATCGCCGTCATCTGCCACGGGCCCTGGCTGCTCGTGTCGGCGGGGCTCGTGGAAGGGCGCACGCTGACGAGCTGGCCATCGCTGCAGGACGACATCCGCAATGCCGGCGGGAACTGGGTCGACCGCGAGGTGGTGGTCGATGCGAACTGGGTGTCCAGCCGCAAGCCCGCTGACCTGCCGGCCTTCAACCGCGAGCTCATCGACGCGCTCGCGCGAGCACCCGACAACGTCGCGGTGATGCCGCTGGCCGACTGAGGCCGCGGCACCTCTTCGACCCTCCTCGAAAAGCACGCTGAGCCATGCCCACGTCAACTTGCGCCTCGATCGAAATGTGCAAAAGGCACATTTGGGCGAACCTCGGAGCCGCGCCGTGCAACGCCTGAGCGCTCTTCGCCAGCTGCGAGACACCGGCGCCGCGCCGTCCGGCGACGAGGGGCTGGCCGGGCTTCTGCAAGCCTGCAAGGCCGTGATGGCGCCGCTGGCCAAGCTGGCGGTGGCGCGGGGCCTGCGGCATGGCGAGCTCGACGAGCTCTTGCGCGCCGCCTTTGTCGAAGCGGCGCGCGACGCGCATGCCGACGTGCTGCCGCATCGCGCGGTGAGCCGCGTCAGCGCGGCCACCGGCCTCAACCGGCGCGAGGTGGCGCGGCTGATGCGCAGCAGCGCGCCAGAGCCGCCGCGCCGCTCGCTCGCCACCGAACTCTTCACGCGCTGGCTGAGTGACCCGGCGTTGCGCGAGCGCGGCCAGCCCATCGCTGTCTTGCGGCGGCAAGGCCCGGTGCCCAGTTTCGAGAGCCTGGCGCAGTCGGTGACCAAGGACGTCCACCCGCGCACGCTGCTGGAGGAGGTCTGCCGCCTCGGTCTCGCGCGCTACGACGAAGCCCGCGACGCGGTGCTGCTGCTGCGCGAAAGCTTCGTGCCCGAGGGCGATCACCAGCGCTTGCTGGGCTTTCTCGCGTCCAATGTGGGCGACCATCTCCAGGCGGCGGTGGGCAACGTGCTCAACGAGAACCCGGGCGACGAACCCGGCCGCAGGCCGCGGCACCTGGAGCAGGCACTTTTTGCCCACGAGCTGTCGAGCGAATCGATCGGACGGCTGCGGCCGCTCGTCAAGCAGCAGTGGCAGCGGGTCCTGCAGGAACTGGCGCCGGTGATCCAGCAGTTCATCGACGACGACGAGGCCTGCGACCGCCCCAGGCAGGAACGACTGCGGGTTGGCATGTATGCCTACAGCGCGGCGATGGACGTTGAGCCGCCACGAGCCGGACGTACGAGGCCGAAGAGCGCCACACAAAAGGAGTTGGGACGTCGAAGGAGCAACAACAAATGAATCCCTGGAAGAGTCTTGTCGGACCCGGCGTGCGCCTCGTCGCGGCGCTGCTGGCCGTGGCGTCGGCGGCCGCGGGCATGGCCGGCGGTGGCGTGGACAGCGGCGGCACCGGCCGCATGCTCTTGTATTCCGTGGGCCGGCTGTCGGGCTTCGGCTCCGTGGTGGTCAACGGCGTGCACTTCGACGAGACCCGGGCACTGGTGTTCGACGACGAGGGCGGCTTGCACCGCCGAGGCGACCTCAAGCTCGGCATGACGATGGACGTCACGGCAGGGCCCGTGAGTACCGATGCATCGACCGGCGTCAGCAGCGCGGTGGCGGACAAGATCGTCTTCACGAGCGCCATCCGCGGGCCGCTGCAGGGCGTGAACTGGAGCGACTTCACCATCACCGTGCTCGGGCAGGCTGTGAAGGTCAACACCGACACCGTCTTCGATGCGCCCCTGGCGGGCATGGCCGGCCTGCGCGAGAACCAGGTGCTGGAAGTGCATGCGATGCTCGACGAGGCGAGCGGCCGGTACATCGCGACGCATGTTGCGCTGCCGCAGGCCGTGGCGAGCTACAAGCTGCGCGGCGTGGTCCGCCGGCATGACGCGTCCGGGCACACGTTCTACATCGGCAACGCACGCATCGGCTATGGCGATGCCTCGGATCTGCCGGCTCTCTCGAACGGTGCCCTGGTGAAGGTGACCCTGCGCACCACCGCCGACAAGTCCGGCACCTGGGAACTGGTGAGCGCATCGTCGGCCGCCAAGCCGGTTCCGGCGGATGCCGACAGCGTGGCCATCGATGGCATCGTCTCCGGCTACCACGGGCTCAACGACTTCAAGCTCGACGGCACGAAGGTGAACGCGGCGGGCGCAGGGGTCATCTTCAAGGGCGGCACCAACGGGCAGATCGACAACGGCGTGCGCCTGCTGGTCACGGGCACGGTGTCGAACCATGCGGTGATGGCCGGTGAGGTGGAGTACCGCCAAGGCGGCAGCAACCGCAACGGCAGTCCGGAGAAGGTCTCGCTGAGGGGCGCCATCGAATCGGCGAACGCCGCGACGCACAGCTTCGTGCTGCGCAGCAGCACCGTCGCCTACGGCGCGAACACGGCGTTCGACCATGGGAGCGCAGCGGGCCTCGTGGCGGGGGCGCAGGTCGAGGTGACCGGCGTGCTGTGCGCCAGCGGCACGCAGGTGTGCGCCGGCAAGATCGAGCTCGGCCGGTGACAGGGCGGCTGAAACAGCGAGGAGGCAGGCAATGCAACATGTGCTGGTAGTGGACGACGAGCGCGATGCGGCCGAGGCCATGGCGATGCTGATCTCCGACGCGGGATTCACCGTGTCGACGGCCGGCAGCCTGCGCGATGCGAGACGGGAGCTGGCCATGCACAAGCCCGACCTGGTGCTGCTGGACTTGAAGCTGCCCGACGGCAGCGGCTTCCGGCTCTTCGACGACGAGGCGCTGCAGGACGACACCGAGGTCGTCTTCGTGACCGGCCACGGCGACCTCGAAAGCTCGGTGCGCGCCTTGCGGCTGGGTGCGGTGGACTATCTGCTCAAGCCGGTCAGCGGCGCGCAGCTCAACGAGCTGCTGGCGCGCGTGAGCCGCGCGGCGGTAAAGCAGGTGCAGGGCATGCGCGAGGCGGGCGAGGGGAGCGGCCCGCGTGCGCCGAAGCTGCTGGGCCAATCGCCGCAGATGCGGCGCGTGCACGAGCAGATCGACCGCGTGGCGCCCACCGGCGTGACGGTGTTCGTCACGGGCGAAAGCGGCAGCGGCAAGGAGCTGGTGGCCGCCACGCTGCACGACCGCAGCCGGCGCTGCGACAAGCCCATGCTGGCGGTGAACTGCGGCGCCATTTCGCCCCACCTCATCGAAAGCGAGATCTTCGGGCACGAGAAGGGCAGCTTCACCGGAGCCGATTCGCAGCACATCGGCTTCTTCGAGCGCACCAGGGGCGGCACGCTGTTCCTCGACGAGATCACCGAGATGCCTCTCGAGCTGCAGGTGAAGCTCCTGCGCGTGCTGGAGACCGGCACCTTCATGCGCGTGGGCTCCACGCAGGTACAGACCACCGACGTGCGGCTCGTGGCCGCCACCAACCGCGACCCGCTGGCGGCCGTGCGCGAGGGCAAGCTGCGCGAGGACCTGCTGTACCGGCTCAACGTCTTTCCCATCCACGTGCCGCCGCTTCGCGAGCGCGCGGAGGACGTCCCGCTGATCGCGCGGCACTTCCTGGAAAACATCTCGCGCCGCGAGGGCATGGCCAAGCGCTTCGCTCCGCAGGCGCTCGAGGCGCTGACGAGCTACGTGTGGCCGGGCAACGTGCGCGAGCTGCGCAACGTGGTCGAGCGTGCCTACGTGATGGCCACGGGCAGCGAGATCGTTGACGCCTGCCTGCCGGTGCCGCAACGCATCTCGCTCGAGCCGGACCCGCGCCGACCGGACATGCCCGTGGTGGCGGTGTGCGTCGGCGAGAGCTGGGCCGACATCGAGCGGCAGGTGGTGCTGGCCACGCTCGAGTACTACGACGGCCACCAGCAGCGCGCCAGCCACGCGCTGGGCGTGAGCGTGAAGACGCTCTACAACCGCCTGCGCGACTGGTCCCTGCTGCCGCAGGTGGCGATGACGCGCACGCGAGGGTCGTTGAACAGCTTGCGGGTGTGAGGGGCCGTCAGGCGCGCCCCGTCAGCAAAGCTCGGCTCAGCGCGGGTTGATCTCGAACGCGCCGCCGCTGCGGCTGGATTCGAAGGGCAGGGTGCGCACGCAGTTGCGGCCGTCGGACTTGGCGGCGTAAAGCGCCGTGTCGGCCTCGTGGATCATCCAGTCGAGGCTGGGCAGTTCGGCGCGCATCGGCGCCACGCCCACGCTCACCGTCGTCGACACGGTGTTGCCCTTCCAGTCAACCCGCAATCCCTGCACCCGTTCGCGGATGCGCTCGGCCACGTCCAGGGCGCCCAGCGGGTCGGTGTGGGGCAGGAACACGATGAGCTCCTCGCCGCCGAAGCGCGCCAGCACGTCGGCCTGGCGCAGCGAACTGCTCACGGCCTTGGCGATCGCTCGCAGCAGCTCGTCGCCGCAGAGGTGGCCGTGCTTGTCGTTGACGCGCTTGAAGTGGTCGGCATCGATGAGCAGCAGCGCGGCCTCGGTGTTGTAGCGGCGGGCGCGGTCCCATTCGCGCTGCACCACGGCCATGAAGTGCCGGCGGTTGTGCACGCCGGTGAGGTCATCGTGCGTGGCGAGCACCGTGAGCTGCTGGCGTGCCTGGTCCAGCTCGAACACGAGGCGCAGGATCATCGTGCCGATGATCGGCGTGAGCACCACCGAGCACAGGCTGGACGACACCAGCGCGATCACCCGGTCGCCATGCCCGGCCACGGTGATGACGAGCTGCGAGATGAGCACCGCCGCGAGCGCGACGACGACGGTGAGGGCGACACTCGCACGCACCAGCCCCAGGCGAACCAGGCGGTTCAGCCAGCGGAACCAGCGGGGTTCGGATTCAGTGGAGAAGGGGCTTGACATGGGAACTGCGCCAACGACGAACCCCAATTCGACCACAACCCGCCGGAGCGTGCGAGCGAGCGGGCCGGCCGCTCGCGGCAGCCGTGAAATGCTGGTCGCGAACGGCGTGTGGGCGTGCACTTGTGGCCCCGGGCGAAACCCGCTAGCGTGGCTTCTTTCACCGACCGGAGACCTGCGATGAGCAACCACGTCTACAAGCACCTCGAACTCACCGGCTCCTCGGCCATCAGCATCGAGGAAGCGGTGCAGAACGCGATCACCAAGGCGCACGAGACGGTGCGCAACATCCAGTGGTTCAACGTGTGCGAGACGCGCGGCCACGTGGTCGACGGCAAGGTGGCCCACTGGCAGGTCACGATCAAGCTGGGCTTCACGCTGGAGTGAACCCGCTCGGCTGCGGCGCCGAAAAGCTGGGCACTTTCTTTAGCACTTCGGCCGGGTCTTTCGTTGCGAAATTCGTCACGAACGAACGGTCTTCATGCCCGGCAACCCGTCGCGGGTGCCCCGTCGGGCGTTTCCTTTCGATACAGTCTGTGCAGACGACAAAGGCACACCCGCGCGAAAGCCGGGGTCGCAAAGCCTCCGGTCTAACGCCCGCAGTTCGAAGGAGCTGCAGGCCATGACAGCGGGGCTGCCCTCAGGCCCGATGGTTGACACCGTCGTGACCATGCATGTGCGCCCAAGTCTTCGTAAAACATGGAGAACCGCACATGTCGCTCGCAGGGACAGCGCCCGCCGCCACACTGGCCGACAACTTCACCGAACGCGCGATGGAGCTCGTGTGCTTCATGGTCGAGCGCCGCGGCAGCCTGCCGAGCGTGCGCCAGTGCGAGCAGGACGTGGGCGACTGGATCACACGCTGGCGCCGCAAGGAAGCGCGCCGCGCCAACGCCGCGCAGCACTTCGAGTCCACGGAGCTCGGCATCATCCTGCGCGTGCTCAACGGCCCCCACGCCACCGGCCCGCGGTTCGAGGACAGCGCCAACCAGCAGCTGTGCTGGCTCGTCGCGCGCTGCCTTTCGCATCAGCCCTGAGCAGCACACCCATGAAAGCCCCCGCCACCCGACCCGTCTCGAGCTACAAGGTGCTGGTCATCGACGACCAGCAGCAGATGCGCCAGATCATCCGCGAGTCGCTCTACCGCCTGGGCATCCGCAACGTGGTGATGGCCGGCAATGCGCGCGAGGCGCTCAAGGCGATGCAGGTCGAGAACGTGGACGTGGTGCTGAGCGACTACAACCTCGGCGAAGGCACCGACGGCCAGCAGCTGCTGGAGGTGGCGCGCTCGACCAACGTGCTCAACCCCACGGCGCCGTGGATCTTCATCACCGCCAACTCGCTGCGCACCGACGTGCTGTCGGCGGGCGACTTCATTCCGGACGGCTACATCGTCAAGCCGTTCACCGATCAGCTCCTCTCCCGCTATATCGAGACGTTGGCGGCGCGCAAGGCATTGCTCGCACCCTTGCTGCACGCCATCGACGCCAAGAAGTGGGATGAGGTGCTGACCGTCGCCGCGGGCTTCATCGAACGGCGCGATGCGCTGTCGGTCGAAGGCCTGAAGCAGAAGGCCAACGCGCTGATGAAGCTCGGTCGCTTCGACGAGGCCCACTCGGCCTACGAAGACGCCTTGCGCATGAACTCGGAGCTGCCCTGGGCGCGGCTTGGCGACGCCAACGCGCTGCGCGCCATGGGGCGCGTGGACGAGGCGCGCAAGGCACTCGAGGCGCTGGTGGAAACGCATACCGACTACGCATCGGCCTACGACGCGCTGCTGGAGATCGTCGAGGAGCAGGGTGACCAGGACGCGGCGCTTGCGACCGCTCGCGCGGTGGCCGACCTCGTCCCCAACGCGCGCCGCAAGCTGCGGCTGGGCAGCGTCGCGCTCGATGCCGGCCAGCCCGATGTCGCCGTGAAGGCCCTGGAGCAGGCCGTCGCCAAGAACCGCAACGCGGTGACGCGGTCGCACCAGGAAAACGTGCTGCTCGCCCAGGCGCACCTGGACAACGGCGACGCGAAGAAGGCGCTGGCCGTGGCCACCGACGCCGCCAAGCTGTATGCGGACCACCCGGTGGCGCAGGTGCTGACCAAGGCGGTGTGCGCACAGGCGCACCAGCACAACGGCAACATCGACGAGGCGACGAAGCTGATGAACGAAGTCGAGCGCTGCCTCGAAGTGACGCCGCTGCCCGATGCGAACAAGCTGCTGGTGGCCAAGAGCGCGCTGGCCACGGGCCGGCTCGCGTTGGGGCAGGGCCTCATCGAAGCCGTGGCGCGCAGCAACACCGACAAGCCGCTGATGCTCAATGCCGCCTTGCGCGCCGCGCAAGGCACGCCGGTCGAAGGCGCCTGCCAGGAGATCGTCGCCCGTGCGGGTGCCGACGTGCAGCAGGCCCTGCAGGAGCTGCAGCAGGCCAAGCGCAATGCGGATTTCCTCAAGGCGATCGAGGTGGGCGAGTCGGCCCTCGCCGTGTCGCCGGCCAACTTCCACATCCAGATCGAGCTGTGCACGCTGTACCTCGTGGCCATGGGCCGCGCGGGCGGGCATGGCGAGCACGCATCGCGCGCACAGGACCTGCTGCATGCCCTGGACAGCAAGCACCCGAACCACACGCGCGTGGCGGCGGCACGCAAGTTCTATCGCGAGCGCGTCGGCGTGGCCGCGGCGGCATCGTGAGCTTCAAGCTGTCCTCGGCGGTTGCGCATGACGTCAAGAACCGGCTCGTCATCCTCGGCGAGGAGTTGTCCAAGCTGGCCGCGCTGAACCTGCCGCCCGAGGCGCAGGCCCATGTGGCCAACGCCAACCAGCAGGCGATGCTGCTCACGAGCAAGCTGGTCGAATGGCTCACGGTGCAACGCGCGAACGAAGAATCCGGCCTGCGCGCGGTGCCGCATGAAGAGATGCCGGGGCTCTTTCTCGAAGACCTGCACTCCATGGCCGTGCCGCTGGCCGGCAACCGCCTCCAGGTCCTGAAGGAGGACGGCGGGCTGCCCGCCTTCTGGTTCTACGACCCGCAGCTGGTACGACTGGCGCTCGATTCCGCACTGCACAACGCGCTGCGCTTCGCACGGCATCGCATCACGCTCGGTGCCCGCGTGGACGGCGTGAGCCTGTGCTTCTACGTTCGGGACGACGGCCCCGGCCTGGCAGGCAGCGCGCCCGGCCCGGCATCCACGGGCCTTGGCCTCAAGCTATGCCGCGAAGTCGCGCACGCCCACAAGAACCGAGGCGTACACGGACACTGCACTTTGCGCGATCATCCGGGGGGAGGCGCACTCTTCGAGCTCTACCTACCGTGATCCCCGGAAGCAACCGACGTATCCATCCCCGCAAGGTACTGCGAACACCGGCCAAGGTGACTCTTCCCGGCCAGCCGCCGCGTGACAGCAAGACCTGGGACGTCGGCCTCGACGGCATGAGCCTCATGACCCCCAAGCCCATCGCGCCGGGCACCAAGTGCGAGGTGAGCTTCGACCTGCCGGTGGGCGGCGGCAAGATGCGCCCGGTGACGGCGGCGGTGAAGGTGCTGTATTGCTCCTTCTCCGGTCCGGACGGCTTCAAGGTGGGCATCGCCTTCGGCGATCTCGACGACGAGAGCCGCGATGCATTGACGGGGTTCATCGGGTAGCGGGCCGACCGCCTCGCCGGTCTCGTAACCAATCGAAGGCCATGCGCTTGGATCGGCCCGCGCAAGGCGGACGAGAGCTTCTCGGACTACGTGAACCGCGTGATGAGCTGGTCGCTGTGGGACAGCGGCATCAAGGACACGAACCCGCTGATCTTCCTGTTCGTCGGCCCAACGGTGTCGTGAACACGGTGTCGCACAAGGCGCCCACCTGGGCCATGACGAGTGGAGGGGCTGTCTATGCGCGGCCCGTGACCATCAAGGACCTGAGCCACGGCGGCACGCCGCAGGCGGGCGCCTGGAACTGGAAGGGCCTGATGGGCGGCTACGACCACTTCGACGTCATCGGCTGGACGCCGTTCTTCGACAGCGTCGGCTGGTACAAGTCGCACGTGGACCAGCTTCAGGCCCTGTAGCGGCCCGTCTCAGACGAAGGCGTTGGCGAAGGTGGTGACGAGGATGGCGCCGGTGGCAAACAGCACGAGCACCCAGTTCGGCACGCAGCCGTGGGGTGCGCGGGTGGTGCGGTGACGTTGTTTGTCAATCATGTGAGTTCCAGCAAGCAAAGAGCGGCAATCGGTGGAGTCTGTGGCCGGTCCGCGGGGGCGTATCGGCCGTGTGCGGGTGCTGTAAGCGACTCCCGTGCCAGCTTTATGCCGCCAAGGCTCAGTGCGAGGTCGCCAGGAAGCGAATTGCTGGCATGACGCGACGAAGTTCTCGTTCCATGGCCGCAAGCGTCAGCGGCTTGCTGAGGTAGCCGTCCATGCCGGCCTCGACGCAGGCCGGGTGGCCGATTTCCTTCGCGTCCGCCGTGGCGGCCACGATGCTGAATTCCGGCAGCACGCCCGCCTGCTGCAGTGCGCGCAGGCGGCGCGTGGTCTGCAGGCCGTCCATGCCCGGCATGTGCACGTCCATCAGCACCACCTGGGGCGGTTGCTCGCGGCAGCGGGCAATGGCCTCCTCGCCGCCGGCGGCGGTGCGCACCTCGAAGCCGGCCACCTGCAGGAGGCCGGCGGCCACCAGCAGGTTCACCGCGTTGTCGTCCACCACCAGTGCATGCGGGCGGTGCTGCAAGCCGAGCGGCGCCGGGGCGGTGTCGTCTGAGAAGGCGGCGGCCGCGGTCTCGGCCTGGCGGGTCATGTCTTCCAGCTCCCGCGGGCTGAAGGGCCACGGCCGGCATTCGATGCCCTCGTCGCGAAGTTGCCGCGGCCTGGGCGACACGAGCACGAGCTGTGCATGCTGCGGCAGTTCGGCGCGCAAGGCGCGCATGCCGTCCACGTCCACGTGCTCCGATTCCGTGGCAACCACGAGCGCGGGTCGCGTCATGCCGGCCGACATCGTGCGCAGCTGCGTGTGCGCCTGCTCGATGGAGCGGAACAGCGTGATGGACCAGCCCAGCCGCTGCAGCCGCCGCGCCAGCGATTGATGCTCGCCCTGCGAGTCGCTGATCAGCCATGCGCGCGCGCCTTCCGCATGCGGCGCCGGGCCGCCATCGAGCAGCTGCGCCGGAGCGCGGATGTCGATGCCGAAAAGGATGCCGTCGCTGCGATTGGCGGCGAAGCTCAGCCGGTGGCCCGTCTCGGGGCATTCGCCATCGGCCACACGGGCGCCGTCCGGCAGCTCGCCGTCACGGCGTTCGACCATGGCAAGCCGTTCCAGCACGGCGGTGATGCGCGTCTCGTCGGCACGACCGCCGGTGCCGGCCACGCTCACCGCCACGTCGGCAAAGCCGTCGTCGCTCCATTCGGTCTGCGCGGTCACGAAGATGAAGCCGTCGTCGAGCAAGTCGAGCGCTGCGTCCTGCACCCGCCGCATGCAGGCGGCGAGGTCCGCCTCGGGCACGCTCAGGTCGACGAAGGGTCCGCGGTAGTCGAAGAGGAAGAGCAAGCCCCGCCCACGGGCCACCGCGGCGACTTCTCTCGCGCTGCGAGTGAAGAACTCGGCGAGGTCCAAACGCGCATCCTTTCGATTCGTTCTTTGAGCGTGCTGCAGCAAGCTCTGTACCTGCGCGCAGGGACTGCCTCAGGCACGCTGACTGCTGAATGTACGCGCGGCGCGTCCGGCCGCAAGGAAAGGTACGACATGAAAGATGCCCATTCGCGAGCGCGCGAATCCGATCGCCTCGAAGGCAAGGCCAAGTCGCCGTCGGCCAAGGTGCCGACCTACCAGGAACTGCTCGATGAGTCGCTGGACGAGACTTTTCCTGCCAGCGACCCGATCTCGCCGAGCGCGGCCATGCATGCCGAGCGCCGCGTGACCACGGGCCGGGACGATGTCGACTGGCAGCTCAAGCCGGGCGGTGCGGTGCCCTGCGGCAAGCCTGGCGCGAAGCCCGATTGCGAGGACGAGAAGCCCGCAGGCCCCAAGCGGGCGAGGCCGGCGGGCAGATCGCGGGCATGAAGCCGCCGTGCACAGATTGGCGGGAGGCGGCGACGAAAGCGGTCGAAGCGCGATTCCTCGATCGGCGCCGGTTTCAGGGCCGGATGCCCGAAGCGCTGTGCCCCGGGCGGATGCCCACGCCGAAGGCGCCGCCGCCGGGGTGCCTGTCCGGGTCCGGCGTGAAGTCGCCATCGGCCGCGAAGTCCGCTGCGTTGCGCAGATCGCGCGCCGTGCCCGTGCCTGCGCCGAGCGCGACGGTCGGATAAACGCTCAAGCCGCCCTCGACGCCCTGTCCGGCGTTGGCTGAACGAGCAGGCGCAGGCGGCGGCGCGGCCGAATCGCTGCATGCGGCCAGGCTGCCCAGCAGTGAAACGAAGATCAGCGCCTTGCACAGGTTGTCCATCGGTCGAACCCTCCAGGGTGTCCGCGAGCAGGCAGCGTGCCTGCCCTTGCGTGGGCGCCGTGGCGCGTAGCGACCTCGGTTGATCCCGCGGTGGTTTGGCACTCAGCGCTGGGTGGACGGAGTGGTTCCCGTCGTCGTGCTGCTTGGGGTGGTGGTCGTGCCGGGCTGGCCGGCACCCGGCGCGCTGGCCGAGTTGGGGCCGATGCCCGCGGCCGCATCCGTGCTGGACGAGGTCGTTCCGGCCGGCGATCCGGTGGCGCCGGTCTGCGACGGGTTGCTCGTGTCGGCTGCCGGCGTGCCCGACGACGTCGTGCCACTGGTGCTGGTGCCGGAGGTGGACGTCGACGTGCTGCCCGTGGAGGGCGTGTTGGCGTTCGTCTCGGAGGCCGTCTCGTTGGTGCGGTGGCAGGCGCCGAGGGCAGCGGCCGTGGCGAGCGAGAGGACGAGGGTGCGGACGAGGGAAGACGGAAGGGTCATGAGTCGCTCCTTGAGTGTTGGGGATCGAGTGAGTGGCAGGGCACATGCCATGCCTGGGGTAAACCCGCCGATGGCACCGCGCTTGCCGAACGCTGCTCGGCCGGGCCCGTCACCCGACGGCCGAGCGCCGGAGACAGACACCTGCCCACAAGGCAGTCACTCACCGAAAGGAGTTTCACCATGGCTTCCAGCAACCAAGGCAGCGGCCAGAACCAGCAAGGCAACCCCTCGCAGGGCAACCAGTCCCAGTCGCAGGACACTCAACGCAACGAGCGTGGCATGGCCAACAGCGGCCAAAGCGGTCAGAGCGGATCGCCGAGCAGCAACCAGGGCCAGGAGCGCGGCAACGCCGCGGGTGGCGGCTCGGGAGGCACGGGCCGCCAGAACCAAGGCGACCAGGATCAGCGCAGCCCGACCCCCGGCCGCGCGCCGAGCGATGACGACGAGCGCGGCCTCGCGTCCGATGACGACGAGGAACTGGGTGACCAGCGCTCGGGCGGATCATCAGGCCAGCGTGGCAACCAGGGCGGCAAGCAGGGCGGAAGCTCCGGCGGCGGCATGGGCGGCGGCAACGACCGCAGCCGCTGACGGCTCGTTGTCGCAAGTGCGATGGGCGAGGGGCGATGCGAAGGCATCGCCCTTTTTGTGCCTTCAGCGCTCCCGCCGCGCCGTGTCCCGGCTGCGGCAAGTTTCACTCGACAGGCTAGAACCTTCACTTTTTGCGGGTCTTCACGCCGCGGGCACGTGCGTTGCCGGCTCTGCGACATGAAGCACCACGATCACTACACCGAGCTCGAGCAGGACCAGCTCGACTGGATTAGCCGGTTCGCTGATCAGTTGCGGCTGGTGCGGCCGCAATTCGCCAGCGAGAAGGCAAGCCTGCAGGCCAGCGAAATCGCGATGGCCGCCTGGGAACGGGGGGACTGGCGCACCCTGTCGCCCGAAGATGCCGCCGACCGCTGGCTGCGGGAGCAGCCCGTGCCATGAACGGCCAGGCCATGACCACGGTCACCACGGTCGCGAGAGACATCCCCCCCGCGACCTGGTGGGCGCTCGCAAAGCGCGCGGCCAAGTCCTGGTCCGACGACTACGCGCCCAGCATGGGGGCGGCGCTGGCCTACTACACGCTCTTCTCCATCGCGCCGCTGCTGCTCATCGTCATCTCGGTGGCGGGCCTCGTGTTCGGCGCCGAGGCCGCGCGCGGCGAGATCCTGTCGCAGCTGCGCGACCTGATGGGCGAGGAGGGCGCACGCGCCGTGCAGGGCCTGCTCGAGGCGGCACACCACCCCGGCAAGGGCGTGGCGTCCACCCTCATCGGCATCTCCTTGCTGGTGATTGGCGCCACCAGCGTCTTCAACGAGTTGCAGGACGCGCTTGACCGCATCTGGCGAGCGCCCGCGCGGCGGCGCAGCGGCGTCTGGAGCCTGCTGCGCATGCGGCTGCTGTCCTTCGGCATGATCATGGCCATCGGATTCCTGCTGATGGTCTCGCTTGTCGCGAGTGCGGCGCTGGCTGCATTGGGCAAGCTGTGGGGGCCCTTCCTGGCCGACTGGGAGCTGATGGGCCACTTCATCGACTTCGTGCTGGGCTTCGCGACCATCACGCTGGCCTTCGCGCTGATCTACAAGATCATGCCGCGCGTGCGCATCCAGTGGCGCGACGTGTGGGTCGGCGCGGCGGTGACGGCCTTGCTTTTCACCATCGGCAAGCTGCTCATCGGCCTGTACATCGGCAAGAGCGGCGTCACATCGGTGTTTGGTGCGGCAGCCTCGCTCGCGGTGCTGCTGCTGTGGGTCTACTACTCGGCGCAGATCTTCCTCATGGGCGCGGAATTCACCTGGGTCTATGCGCACACTTTCGGGTCGTTGCGGAATCAGCCGGTGACGCCGCCGGCGACCGTGCCGGTCAGGCCAGATGCCGAGGCTCGGCGCTAGCAATCGAGCTCGCGCTTGTCGAAACGGACGTGAGGGAAGAAGGAAAATGGATCCCTGCCCCATACAGCGCAGCGGCGCGGACTTGACGGGATGCGCGTTATGGACGCCAGACCTTGCTGCGGTCGATCGCCTTGACTTCCAGGGTTGAGTCCAGGAGTCTTGTGACTCGCGCCTCGATGTCACCCCAATTTTCGAGAAAGCGCCTGGGATAGTACAGCGTCAGTTGCGCGTTGAGTGGGGCGTAGAACATCGTGTGCCGACACATTGACCGCCGAACACCAACCCATTCTTTGGAGGCGAAATAGGCGTCACGTTCGGCTGCCGGCAGCTTCGCGACGACCGCATCAACGTCGGGGATGGCGTCTGAATCGCAAATCATGACAGACGTCGGACTCTTCCAATTTGTCGGACGAAACACGTCCGGCGGCGCTGGCGACGCACAGGTAGAAAGATCTTCTGACAACGTAGCGCAGGGGCGCCGATTCGGCCAACGCCGCAGGTCCTCTCCCCAAGCTTCAAGTCCGAATCGACTGGCCTTCTGCACCGGAGCATTCGACTGTCGAATCCCCGTGTCGAACGTCGACCGAATGACAACCGACCATTCCTCTGCCTCAGGGGTTCTCGATCCTACGTCAATGGTCAGCAGGTCAATGTCAAAGGGTGGAAAGAATCCTCTGAGGTTCGATCGGGAGCGCGGCTCGACTTCTGGGAGTTTTGCCACGAGATGCATTCCTATCGAGGGTCGCCAATGAGATCTATCTCGCTCACGAATCCGACCGGAACATGCAAGACGACATTGCCGAAGGGGCGTTCGTAAAGGACATCGGATGGCATGGAGTAGAGGCTCTTGAGAAAACCACTGCGACATGCACTTGGAACTTGGGCGCAAGGCAAGTCCTCTTTCGAAACTGTCGTCGCCTGAGGCTTCGAAGCAATGACGTCATCGGCCCTGCAAGCAGTCAATGCAAGGATGGCGAAACCAATGGAGGCAAGGCCACGCGTTCGGATGAACTTGAATCTACTTTTCGTTCTCATGAAGCGGTCCTTTTCAAGATCTCAAAGGCCCGCAATGGGCCGACACCAAATTCCCCATTCGTGCTTCAGGTAGAACGTCGATGTGAATGGCGCTCGCCTCTTAAGGTATAGAGAAACGCGAACGCCAGCACCCCGCCATCCTCGGCGCGAGAGCGCGCAAATTCCAAAGCTTCTCGATCAGTGCTCACGTGTTCTCTCCTCGCACGTCCCCGGGCGATGCGGACTTCGTGTCGCTAGAACATCACCTTCGCCGCCAACCCGACAAGCCCGCACACGCCGAGCAGCGGGAGCACACCCACTTTGAAGCGGAACAGCGCCACCGCCGAGGCGAGTGCAATGGCCGCCGACAACACGTCGAAGTGCCCGCCGAAGCCCGCCGGCCAGAAGACGTGGTACGCGAAGAAGGCCGCGAGGTTGACGATGACGCCCACGACCGCCGCGGTGATGGCCGTGAGTGGCGCGGTGAACTGCAGCTTGCCGTGCGTCGATTCCACCAGCGGGCCGCCGGCGAGGATGAACACGAAGCTCGGCAGGAAGGTGAAGAAGGTGACGACGCTGGCCGCCAGCGCGCCGGCCGCGAAGAGGGCATCAGGCCCCAGCAATGCATGCTGCCAGCCACCGAGGAAGCCGACGAAGGCCACCACCATGATGAGCGGCCCGGGCGTCGATTCGCCGAGCGCTAGGCCGTCGATCATCTGCGGGCCGGTGAGCCAGTGCTGGTGCTCGACCGCGCCCTGGTAGACGTAGGGCAGCACGGCGTACGCCCCGCCAAAGGTCAGCATCGCAGCCTTGGTGAAGAACCAGCCCATCTGCGCGAGTGCACCGTCCAGGCCGCGCCATGCGATGAGCGCCGCCATCGCCACGGCCCACAGCCCGAGGCCGATCGCCAGCACGCGTGCGAGCCTGCTGCGCGAGAAGCGTGCATGCGGCGGCGTGGGGGTGTCGTCGTCGATGACCGCCGGCCCGTAGCCTTGCTTCGCACTGCCGTGGCCGCCGCCCACCGCGAAGACCTGCGGCGCATGCTTGCCGCCGAAGTGCCCGATGAGCCCGGCCGCGAGCACGATGGCCGGGAAGGGCGCGTCGAAGGCGAAGATGGCGATGAAGGACGCCGCGGCGATGGCCCACATCCACGGGTTCTTCAGGGCGTGCGTGCCGATGCGGTGCGCCGCGTGCAGCACGAGCGCGGTCACCGCGGGCTTGATGCCGTGAAAGATGCCCGCCACCGCCGGCACCTGGCCGAAGGCGAGGTAGATCCACGACAGCGCGATCAGGATCGCCAGCGACGGCAGCACGAAGAGTGCGCCGGCCACGATGCCGCCCCAGGTGCGGTGCATCAGCCAGCCGATGTAGGTGGCGAGCTGCTGCGCCTCGGGCCCGGGCAGCACCATGCAGTAGTTCAGCGCGTGCAGGAAGCGGTTCTCGCTGATCCAGCGCCGGCGCTCGACCAGCTCGCTGTGCATGATGGCGATCTGCCCGGCGGGCCCGCCAAAGCTGATGAAGCCCAGCTTCAGCCAGAAGCGGAAGGCCTCGGCTCGCTCGATCGGGGCAGGCGCGGAAGGGGCGTCGGTGTGGGCGGTGGGGATGCTGGACAAGTGGCGGCTCCGTTGGAGCCGCAAATCATGCCTGCAAACCTTGACCGAGTCGTTGCGCCACCACCTCCAGCACGCGCGGGTTCCAGCCCAGGCCGCAATGGCTGCCTTCGACTTCGATGTTCTCGGTGTGCGGGGCCTCGTCGTTCAGGCAGGACTGCCACGCCACCACGCCATCGGTTCGGCTGTAGATCGAGGTCGTGGGCACCGGCGGCGCGGTGCGCAGGCGCTGCGCCAGCGCATCGTCGCGTGGCGGCTTCTGCCCGTTGACGATGCGGTAGACCCAGGCCACGTTGGTCTGCTCTGCCGTGCCGGCGAAGGGCGTGCCGATCGTGATGACCCGTCGCACGCGGTGATCGAGCTTCTTGGCCACTTCGCGCGCATAGATGCCACCCAGGCTCCAGCCGATGAGGGTGACTTTGTCGTCATGGTGTGCTACGAGATCGGCGACGTGGTCGGCCAGGTCGTCCAACCACTGGTCCACGTCGCCGACGGGGCCGGTGTTGAATCCGCGGCCCCAGTCGTAGGCGGTGTAGCCGAGCTCTTCGCAGAAGGCCTTGAGTGGTTCGGTGGCGTGCCGATCGGACGCGAGGCCCGGGAAGATCACCACCGGGTGCCCATCGCCTGGCGGCAGCGATGAGCGGCTCATGAAGCGCATGCTCGCGTATTCGAGCACCGCGCGCAGCGGTTCGACGCCCAGCAAACTGAGTGGCGGTGCGCCGAAGGACTGGGTTTCAGCGGTGGATAGTGCGGTCATGACGTGTCCGTTGAAGGCTATTGGTGCGATGCAGCAATGGTGCGGGTCGCTTCATGCATCGCCAACCCGGCGAACACCCGTCGTGCTGTGGGAAATCGCTGACGTGATGCCGCGTAGGACAGTCATCGCGCGACCACATTCCTGCGTCACAGTGCGGCCATGAACCTTCGTCCTGCCTTCTCGGCTGCGGCCTGCGCGCTCGCCTGCGCCTCTTTGGTTGGTGTGCCAACCGTGCATGCAGCCGAGCCCGATGACCTCGAGCAAGACCTCGCCATCGTGCGGGCGCACTGGCAAGCCGGCGAGGTGCGTGCGGCATTGAGTCACGCGCACCTCACGGCGGGTGAGCATCCTGACTCGACGGAAGCAGTGGCCTGGCTTGCGATGATCCTGGACCGCGTCGGCCAGGCGCAGGCGGCGATGGACACCTTGCGCCGCGCGTTGGCGATGCATCCGCAGGACAAGCACCTGATCGCCGCCATGCAGCGATTGCAAGCCGATCGCCAGGGCTGCAGCGCAACGCTCGACGCGAGGAACATCGAGGCCGGACGGTTCATCCCGGGCCGCCATGCGTATGCGCTGGCCGCGGCGTCGGGCAGGCCGCGCCTCGTGCCAGGGCTCATCACACGCGGCAACGATGCGATGCACGCGCGCTTTTCCGCAAGCCAGGTGCTGGTTCGGCCGATGCTCGTGGTCGATGCCGGCGGACATCTCGTCGCACAAGGCAGCGACCCGCAGAACCTGCAGGTCGCCGCACCCGACATGGCGCCCACGCCCGCCGCACGGAGCATGAGCGCCGAGGAGCTCTATGAACGGCTCCTTCCCAACGTCGTCCAGGATCAACCCTGCGATTGATCCCTCGTACTCGTCAAGGCGGACAGCTGGCGCCGGCATCCACGCGCTGGATGCGCGGCTTGCCCAGCAGCGGGCTCTTGGGGTCGTAGGGCGGGTTGGGGCTCTTGGTGCCGGCCATGAAGTCGACCAATGCGTCGATGTCCTGCGCGCCGCCCAGCAAGTCCTTGCCGCCCAGCAGCACGGTGAAGCCGTCGCCGCCGGTGGCGAGGAAGTTGTTGACGGTGACGCGGTAGGTCTTGGCGGGGTTGTTGACCACGCCGCCGGTCACGATCTCGTCCACGCTGGTGCCCGAGGTGAGCTTGACGTCCAGCACCTTGTGGCAGACGCTTGCTGCCCCGTCCCACGTGTACGCGAAGCCGGCCGAGGGCAGCATCACGCGCGTGGCCGTCTGGCCGTTGCAACCGGCAAACTGCTGCTCCAGCACGTCCTTGAGCTGCGTCGCGGTGAGCGTCATCGTGACCAGGCTGTTGCCGAAGGGCTGCACGGTGAAGGCTTCGCCGTAGGTGATCTCGCCCGGCGCTTCGCTGCCGCTGACCTGGTTGTAGACGAAGCCCGGGTTGCGCACGCCGCCCGCGTTCATGAAAGCGACCTGCGCGCCGCCCAGCGACGCCGCCTGCGTGGCCTTCAGCTGCGAATCGGCGATGAGTTCGCCGGCCGGCATGCTGCACGACGCGTTCTTCGTGTTCAACGCGTCGGAGGCGATGGCACCGATCACCTGGTTGGCGATGGGCGAGACGAGACCGGCGTAGTTGTTCACGAGCGTCTGCACCGCCGGCACCGGCGCGATGCCGGCTGCCGTGCGGTCCACCACGCGGTTGACGGCGTTCACGCTCACCACGTCGCCCGTCACCGTGTCGATGCTCATGTCCACATCGGTCAGCACGCGGCCGAAGGCATTGGCACTGGTCACCGGGATCTTGCGGCCCTTCGCATTCGGCAGCATGCAGTTGTAGGCCGCGTGCGTGTGGCCGGAGATGACGAGGTCCACCGCGTTGTCGAGCTGGCTCACGATGGCCGCGATGTCAGAGCCTGCCAGGTCGCCGGCGCAGCCGTTGATGTCCACCGGGCTTGGCGGCGTGGTCTGGAACCCGCCCTGGTGCACGAGCACCACGATCGCCTCCACGCCGCGCGCACGCAGCTTGGGCACGAGTGCGTTGACGGTGGCCGCTTCGTCGTCGAAGCGCAGGCCCGCCACGCCGGTGGGCGTGACGATGCTCGGCGTGGCCTTGAGCGTCATGCCGATGAAGGCGACGCGCACGCCGTTGAAAGCCTTGATGGCGTAGGGCGGGAACACCGTCTGGCCGGTGGTGGTGTCGAACACGTTGGCCGCGAGGTACTTGAACTTCGCGCCTTCGAAGGGCACCGGCGTGCCGACGGCAGCGCCCTTGCAGCTGTTGGGGTCGGTCGGGTGGCAGCCGCCGTTCTGCATGCGCTTGAGCTCGGTCTTGCCTTCGTCGAACTCGTGGTTGCCCACCGCGTTGAACTCCAGCCCGATGCGGTTCATCGCCTCGATGGTCGGCTCGTCGTGGAAGAGGGCGGAGATGAGCGGGCTTGCGCCGATCAGGTCGCCCGCGGCCACGACTGCGTTGTTGGGGTTCTGCGCCTTGAGCTGCGCGACATGGGCCGCGAGCACGTCGGCGCCGCCGGCCGGCACGTTGGGCGAGGAGGCGCTGCCCTTGAAGTTGCCGGGCGACTGCAGGTTGCCGTGGAAGTCGTTGAGCGCGATGACCTTGACGTTGACCGTGCCCGAATGCGCGCACGCGGCCATGATCGCCAGCGCCGCACCGCTGAGGATGTGCTTGATTGCCATGATGATGTTCTCGGTCGTCAGTCTCATGCGCGGCGGCGCGCGACGAGCGCGAGGCCGGCAAGGCCCGCGAGCATCAGCGCGGGAGTGGTGGGTTCGGGAACGGGCGAGATGGACAGCGCGCCGACGGTGGCGTCGATGCGCGTGCCGGTGTCGTCCAGTGCGGAGTCTATGAGCACGCCGGTGATGCTGTGCAGCCCGGCGCCCAGGGCGAAGACGCCGCGGCTGTAGGCTGCATCGGTCCAGGCGGCGCCGAAGTCCAGGCCGACGCTCGCGGGGTAGTTGTTCGAGCCTGCCGAGGTGAGTCCGAGCGACACGCCGTTGTCGAACACTTCGAAACGATCGCCGGCGAAACCACCGTCGATCACCTTCAGTTGCGCGGGGCCTGCGAGCGTGATGTCGAAGCTGATGGCCGAGCCGTCGAGCGCAATCCATTCGAAGCCTGCGGAGCTGGCCGACAGCGGATCGACGTCGAAGGAATTCCAGGCGCCGTCAGCGGCGATGGGTGCGGCATGTGCTGCGCACGCGGTGAAAGCGGTGAAGGCAACGGCTGCGATCTGCAGCGCGCGCGAGGCGAGTGGACCGGGCACGGGAGGCTCCTCTGATAAGTTGTGGTGGTGCCAATGTCGGACCCGTGCGTGACGTACGAATGACCGATCCGCGATGCGAAATGAGCAGGGTTTCCGGCATGGTGCTTGCTCCAGTAGCGCCAAGTGCTGAACTGAACAGGAGGAAAGCAATGTCCGCTCGTCCCGATATGCCCGACACCGCCACCCAGCCGCTGGCTGCGTCTCCCTCGTGGAACGCCCCGATGCGCCTGACGAAGGAGCAGCTGGCGGCAGCCGAACGTACCCGCGAGTACCACGTGCGCAAACTGCAAGAGCAGGTCATCCGTACCGAATATCCCGCCGAACCGCGGGTGCGCGCAGAGCACTGACGAGGTGCGCCGGGCGCACGCTGGGCACACCCGTTGCCCGAGTTCGATGCCCGGCAATCCTGCCGGCTCTTCAAGGAGTCAGACGATGAGCCAACGTAACGACCAGCAACAGCAAGGTCAGGACACTCGCAACCAAAGCGGCCAAAGCGAACCGAGCCGCGACCAGAATCGCGGCCAGGCGCAAAACGAGCAGAGCAGCCGCAATCGTCAACAGCAGCAAGACCGCAGCTCGGCGGGCAACCAGAGCCGCCAGCAACAAAGCGATCGCGACTCCGGTTCGTCCAACGACATGAACCAGGGCTCGAGCCGAGACAGCAGCAACAAGAGCAGCCGCTGATCGACCTTGACCGTTGAACAAGAGGCCGGCACTGCCGGCCTTTTTTTGTGGGACTTGCAATCGCAGCTACAGCTGCGACCCGATCAACGACGCCGTGCGTTCGGCCAGCTTCTGCGTCCACGGCCGCTGCGCCCACGCCTGCAGCGTGATGCGCTTCGCGTGCTTGAGGTCGTCCTCGAACACCTTGACCTGCAGCTTCGCGAAGTCGGCATCGATGACGTTGAGGTTGGCCTCGTCGTTGAGCGCGAAGGAGCGGTTGTCGAAGTTGGTCGAGCCCACCGAGACGAGCAGGTCGTCGGCCACCAGCACCTTGCAATGAAACATCGTGGGCTGGTATTCGAAGATCTCCACGCCGGCGGCGAGCAGCCGTCCCCATTGGGCGCGCGAGGCGCTGCGCACCGTCTCCGAATCGGTCTTGGTGCCGGGCGTGAGGATGCGCACCCGCACGCCGCGCTTGCGCGCATCCACCAGGGCCTGGATGGCAAGGTCGTCCGGCACGAAATACGAGCTCGACAGCGCGATGCTGTGCCGCGCCGCGGTGATGACCATGAGGTACATGAGGTGCATGCTTTCGCTGCCGCCCGTGGGTGAGCTGCTGAACATCTGCGCGGGCTGTCCGCCCACGGGCGACAGGGCCGGAAAGTAGCCGTCACCGTCCAGCACGCGGCCGGTGGCCTTCACCCAGTTGTCGTTGAAGACCGCCTGCATCTGCGCCACCACCGGGCCTTCGGCGCGGAAGTGCGTGTCGCGCCAGTGGTCCTCGTCCTGTGCATGGCCACGCCATTTGTCGGCGATGCCCACGCCGCCGGTGAAGCCCACCTCGCCGTCCACCACCAGCAGCTTGCGGTGCGTGCGGTTGTTCAGCCGCGCAGGGTGCCACCACTCGGGCTTGTGATAACGCTCGACCTCCACGCCGGCCTGGCGCATGGCTTCGATGAGCTTGTCGTCCATCTTGGCGCTGCCCACCCAGTCGAGCAGCACGTGCACCTTCACGCCGGCCTTGGCACGCTCGGCCAGCGCCTGCGCGAATTCGTTGCCGATGGAGCCGGCCCAGTAGATGTAGGTTTCGAAGGTGATGGTGCGGCGCGCCCGGCGAATGGAGTCGAGCATCGCGGGGAAGATCTGGTCGCCGTTGAGCAGCACCTCGACCTTGTTGCCTTCCAGGAGAGGCGGCCCGAGCAGCACGCCCATCGAGCGGCGGAACTGCGGGTCGTCGATGCTGTACAGGCGATCCAGCTTCTGCTCGATCTTCTTTTCGCCGGAGGTGGCGTGCAACACCAGCATGCCCAGCACGAGCAGGACGGCGGCGGCGATCCACAGGAGGACAACGGTGTGATGCTTCATCGGCATGCCATGCATGAGCAAGAACGCCCGGTCCCTTGCACAAGGCAGTCGCCGTGCCCGACAGTGATGGGGCGGGCAGCGTGGCTCGGCAACCCTCAGCGGTACTGCAGCACGTCCACGGCCGACACGGCCGCGGCCTCATTGCCCCACGAGCCCCGCACATGGCTCAGCACCGCGGCGATCTGTGCGTCGTCCAGCACCTGTCCGAAGGGCGGCATGCCATAGGGGCGCGGGTTGCCCTGGGTACTCGGCAGGTAGCCGCCGCCGGTGACGGCGCGGACGAGATTGGCCGGGTTGGCCATGGTCACGGCGCGGTTGCCGGCCAGGGGCGGATAGGCGCCGGGCTTGCCGCGGCCGTCCTCGCCATGGCATTGGGCGCAATGTTTCGCGTAGACCTTTCCGCCTTCGGTCATCACCGTCGTGGGTGCGGCATTCTTCGCCGGCGCGTCCTCGTCGGACTGCGGCAGCGCCTTGAGGAAGACCGCCATCGCCTGCAGGTCGTCCGTACGCAGATGTTGCGTGCTGCGGGACACCACCTCCGCCATCGGCCCCATCACCGATGCGCGCGGCGACACGCCGTCGCGCAGCAAGGCGACGACATGGAGCGTGTCCCACCCGGCCACGCCCGCTTCGCGCGGCGAATTGAGCGCGGGCGCGTACCACTTCTGCATCGGGATGAGCCCGCCACTGAGTTCGAGCTTCTCGCTGGTCGCGCCGAAGATGTTGCGGCTCGCGTGGCAGGCATTGCAGTGCCCGAGTCCGCGCACGAGGTAGCTGCCGCGATTCCATTCGGCGCTCTTGCCGGCCTCGGGCTTGAAGTTGCCCGGTTCGAAGAACATCGCGCGCCACACCGCGAGCGACGCCTGCGTGCTGTACGGAAAGCGCAGCGTGTTCGCGCGGTTGGGCTGCTTCACGGCCGGCACGCTCTTCAGGTAGGCGAAGAGCGCATCGCTGTCTTCGCGCGTGACCTGCGTGAAGTTGGCGTAGGGGAAAGCGGGGTACAGCAGGTGCCCGTCTCGCGAGCGGCCGTTGTGCATCGCGCGATAGAACTCGGCGGCGTTCCAGCGGCCGATGCCGGTCGTGTCGTCGGGTGTGATGTTGGTGGAGAACACCGTGCCGAACGGCGTCTCGATGCCCAGCCCGCCCGCGAACGCCGCGCCGCCGCGCGTGGTGTGGCAGGCGCTGCAGTTGCCGGCGATGGCGAGGTAGGCGCCGCGGTCGATCGTGGCGGCGTCGGCGGGGGGCTGCGGCGCATTGCCGGACACGTCCACCTCGTCGCGCCGGTTCAGCGCGAAGACGGCGATGGCGAGCACGAGCAGCAGCACGATCACGCCCGACGACCAGCGAAGCCAGGGGCGCGTCATCGTGCAACCCCCCCGCTGTCCATGGGCAGCGGCATCGTGATGCTCGCCGCGGGCTTGGTGCTCGCGGGAAGCGGGCGCGTCGCCAGCCAGCCGGCCACCGCGGCGATGTCATCCGGCGTCAGGCGCTCGGTGATGCGGGCCATGCAATCGGGTGCGGCCGCCTTGCGCTGGCCAGTGCGCCACGCGCCGAACTGGCTGATGACGTAGTCGCGCGGCAGCCCCAGCAGGCCCGGCACCGAAGGCGCGACGCCGGTGAGTTTGGTGCCGTGGCATTCCACGCAAGCGGGCACCCGGCGCGCGGCATCGCCATGCAGGGCCAGCGTCTCGCCGCGCTGCAGCACGGCCTGCGCCAGCGGGAGATTCGGCGCGCTCGGGTAGGGCAGGTCCAGTGATGCGAAGTGGCCGGCGATCTCGCGCAGGTAGGCGTCCGACATGTGCTGCACGAGGTAGGTCATCGGGCCGTTCTCGCGCCGGCCTTCACGGAAGTTCACGAGCTGGTTGAAGAGGTAGCCCTCGGGTTTGCCGGCGATGCGCGGGAAGTAGCCGTCCGGCGTGGCGCGGCCTTCTTTCCCATGGCAGGCCGTGCAAGGCCGGGTGCGCTCATCGATGCTGTCCAGCGGCGGGTTCGCGGAGGGCAGCGGGAGCGCTGCCGCCGGCCCGACCGGAGTCGGGCCGGGGGGCGTTTGCGCGCGCGGCGCCTGGGCGAACATCGCCGCCCCGAGCATCGCAGCGATCAGCATTGCGAACTTCCTCACGCTAATTCATTCCCCATGCTGCCGGCGCCCGTTCGGGGCTTCCGGCATGTGTTTCCGTTGGATACATTCTCTGCACCGAGGACACATTCTTACCGCCATGAATGCCATCACGATTCAGCAGACCCTTCTCGAGTGTGGCAATGCCCGCGTGGTGCTGGCGAACGATGCCGAGTTGCGGCCGATGGTGGGACTGAGCTGGGGCGACGACGGACCCTTCGTGCAGATCGATCGGGTCACCATGCTCGAACTCGAGCGCGGTACCGTCGACACGCGCACGGTGATCGCCGAGCGGTGCGCGGGCCTCGCGGTGAATGCCTGAGTCGCATCGCCACAACCGCAGCAAGCGGCGCTTCGGCGCCGCTTTTTCATGGGCATTCGGGTGTGGCACAGTCCGTGGCTGTGGACACACCAACCCTCTGGATCGACAGCCTTTGCGACGGCTTCGTGGTGGTCGACGCGATTTTCCGCCTGAGGCATGCCAATGCAGCGTCGCGCAGCGTGTTCGCGGCAGACCCGGCCACGCTCCTCGGCCTTGAGTTCTTCGAGGTCTGCCCGGCAGCCCGGGCGGCGCAAGACGAGTTGCGCGACGCGGCGGCGCGACCGGCCGCCCACATCGTCCAGGCGCCTGTCACCGTGGGCGACCGGCGGTTCGAAATCCATGCGAGCCCCTTGCCCGGCGGCGGGCTCACGCTGCTGTTCGTGGACCTGCGCGTGCGGATCGCGGCCGAGCGGCGCACCGGCGAGGAATTGGCGAGCCTTGCGCACGACCTGCGCAATCCGCTCGCGCCGCTGCGCACCTCGCTCGAACTGCTCAAGCGGCCCACCGTGGCCGATGCCACCAAGGATCGGGCGCGCGGGATCATGGAGCGGCAGATCGTCGAGCTGATCGGGCTCATCGACCGTCTCCAATCGATGTCGCGCGGCATGCGCGACGGCAGCACGGCCGCGCCGGCCATGTCTGTACAGCCGCTCGCGCCGGACCGTGCCATCGAAGAAGCGCCACGCGACCGCGGGGCTAAGGTGCTCGTCGCCGACGACAGCGCGCTCGTGCAGCAGTCCATCGTGGCGCTGCTGAAGGCCGAAGGCTATGAGGTGCGCACCGTGTCCGACGGCCTGGAAGCCGTGTCGGCCGCGGCCGAATGGCGGCCGCGCTATGTGCTGCTGGACCTGCACATGCCGCGCCTGTCGGGCATGGACGCCGCCAGGCAGTTGCGCCAGTCCGACCCGGGGCACGACATGGTGATCGTGATGATGAGCGGCGTGTCGCTCAACGAATCATGGCGCACGCACGCCCAACTGGCCGGCTTCGATTTGTGCGTGGACAAGACCGCCGAGCCCGTCGAATGGGTGGCGGCCATGCGGGCGGCCGGCGCCCGGTGATCGCTCGCAGCGGCTGACCGGCGCCCGCCGGCGCGCCGCGCCGGTGCGACCGGCTCGTTACATGCGGCGCTGCGGGCGCTGCGACACGCGGTGCACGGCCTTCATCGCATTGACCACCGGCTGCAGCGACTGCTCCGGCTCGCCGCCGACCAGGCGCTGGATGTTCAGCACGTCGAGTGCGCGTTCGGAGCCCGCCATCGCACCCATCAACACCACCAGCACCTTGCGGCCGGCGGCTTCGAGCCGCATGCTCAGGCAGCGGCCGGCTTCGTTGGTGAAGCCCGTCTTGGACACCGAGATGTCCCAGCCCGGCTGGCCGACGAATTTGTTAGTGTTGTGGAAGAGGCGGCCGCGACCGTTGACGGCGATGCGGCTGCTGGACTGGCTGGTGGCGGCGACGATGTCCGGGTAGCCGGAGGCCGCCTTCAGGATCTTCGCCATGTCGTGCGCCGACGCATGGTTCTGCGGCGACAGGCCGGTGGGTTCGACGATGCCGGTGTTCTCCAGCTTGAGCTCGTCGATCTTGCGCTGGGCCGCCGCCAGGAACGCCGGCAGGCCGCCCGGGTAGGTGCGCGCCAGGGCGGCGGCGGCGTGGTTGTCAGATGACATCAGCGCGATCTCGATCAGCGTGTGGCGCGGGAACACCGAACCCACGGGCACGCCGGAGCGGGTGTGCTTGAGGGTGTCCAGGTCGGCCTTGTCGATGCGGATCACTTCGTACGGCGCCAGGTGCGCGTCCAGCACCACCATGGCCGTCATCAGCTTGGTCATCGATGCGATGGGCGCGGCGGTGCCGGCGTCCTTTTCAAGCAGGACCTCGCCGCTTTCCTCGTCCATGACCAGCGCGTGCGCCGACTCGAGGGTCACGGCGTGCGTGGCGAAAGAGCTGAAGGCGATGGCCAGGGCGAGTACAGCGTTCTTGAGCATTGGGGGTACGGCGGTGGGGTCGGCAGGTTGAAAAAACGACAAAGCTTGGCGCACGGCGTGTCAAAGCAACGCACGCACGGCCCACTCCGACTACCTCCGGTTGCGCTTGTTCCGTCATCGGCAATCTTTTTTGCGCGGTTACCGCCAACAAGTTCGCATCTTGAAAGAAGTGCACGCGGCAATAGGCGCCGGGCGTGGTCGCGCGCGGCCCGCGAAGGAACGGCCCTTGCCGCAATCGGCTCACCGGCGCACGTCGCGCCGCACCAACAGGAGCAGTCCATGGCAGACCACAACGAACGAGAAAAACTCTGGAACCTCATCAAGGACATGCGCTTCGGCATGTTCACCACCACGCACCATCCCAACGGCCACCTGCATTCGCGGCCGATGACCACGCAGAACAAGCCCATCGACGAGGACGACAGCCTGTGGTTCTTCATGTCGCGCTCGGGCGACACGGTGAAGGACCTGCTCGCCGTGGAGGAAGTCAACGTGACCTACGCCGACCCGGGCAAGGACACCTACGTCTCGGTTTCGGGCAAGGCCAAGTTGGTGGAGGAGGCGGCCACCAAGCGGCGCCTGTGGGCCAAGCTCAACGAGGCCTACTTCCCCGAGGGCCCGGAGGACCCGGACTGTGCGCTCGTGCGCGTTCGCATCAGCCACGCCAACTACTGGGACGTGAAGTCGAGCAAGCTGGTGCAGCTCTTCGAGATGGCCCGCGCCGCCGTCACCGGCCAACCCCCGAAACACCTCGGCGACCACGGGGAAGTGCGCATGCATTAGCGCATGCTTGAAGTAGGCTATGCGCTTTGGTCTTGGATGAGTCCATGGCGCATGCAGGGCGGTTGAGCGCGGGGTTGCGTGCCTACGGCCTGGCCGTGGCGTACACGGTCGCCGCCGGCCTGCTCCAGTGGGCGATCCTGCCGCTGGTCGGCTCGCGCGTTCCCTTTCTTTTCTACCTGCCCGTCCTCGCCATCGCGGCGGCCACGCTCGGGCCCGGGCCGGCGCTGGTGGTGCTCATCGGCGGCCTGCTCAACGGCGTCCTGTCGCTGCCCCCCGTGGCGGCGCTCTCGGTCAGCTCGCCCGGCGACCGCGTGACGCTGCTGCTGTACCTTGCGATCGGCACGGTGATGCTCGGCTGGGGCGCCCGGGTGCGCGTGATCGGCGCCCGCGCGGCCCAATCGGAAGAGCGCCTGCGCGTGGCCCAGGCGGACACCGGCGTGGGGCTCGTCGAGGTCGATTTCGAAACCAGGACGGCGTACGTCACGCCCACCATGGCGCAGTTGCTGGACAAGCCCTTCACCGGCGAGCGCATCTCCCTGGGCGAATGGGTCTCGATGCTGCCGCCTGACGAAGTGCAAAAGGGCAGCAACACCATCAAGGCGCGGCTGCGCGAGGGAAGCTCCGGCTACGAGCGCGAGCACATGGTGCCCCTGGCCGATGGCAGCACCCGGTGGCTGATGTCTCGCGTGCATCTGGAGCGGGGGCTCCGAGGCCAGTTGCGGCGGCTGCGCTGCGCGTCCGTGGACATCACGCACCGCAAGCAACTCGAGGCCATGCTGCGGCAAACGCGCGACGACCTCACGCTGCAGCTGGCCGACCTGCAACGACTGCACGAGCTCACCACCCGTTTGCTCGAACCCTCGGACATGCCGTCGCAGCTGCGTGCCATCCTCGTCGCGCTCGCCGATTTCCACGGGACGCGGCAGGGCGTGCTGCTGTTGCGCGACCCGTCCCAGCACCGGCTCGTCACGGTGGCGAGCCAGGGCTTCGGCTCGCGCGCGCTCGAACGGCTGGAGCAGATGGGGTTGGACGAGAGCGCGTGCGGCCGCTGCTTCACGAGCGGCCGCAGGATCGTCGTCGAGGACGTCGATCTCCAGAGCGGCGACTCCCTGTACCGCGCGGTGGCCCATGACGAAGGCTTTCGCGCGGTGCATGCCACGCCGCTCGTCACGCCCGCCGGCGAGACCATCGGTGTGGCGGCGGTGTACTTCGACCGCCCGCGGCGCCCGAGCGAGCGCGAGATGCGGCTGGCCGACATCTGCGCACGCAAGGCGGGCGTGTTCGTCGAGCGGGCACGAGCGCTCGAATCCCTGCGCGAGGCGGATCGCCGCAAGGACGAATTCCTCGCGACGCTGGCGCACGAGCTGCGCAACCCGCTCGCTCCGGTGCGGCAAGCCGCCGCCATCTCGCGGGCGCCGGGCGCAAGCGATGCGCAAAAGCACTGGAGCCACGAAGTCATCGACCGCCAGGTGCAGCAGATGGCCTTGCTGCTGGATGACCTGCTGGACGTCTCGCGCATCACCCGCGGCATGCTGCAGTTGCGCAAGGCGCCGACCGAACTCGGTGCGGTGGTGGATGCGGCAGTGGAGACGGTGCGCCCCCTCATCGACGCGAGGCGCCACCGGCTGCACATCGACCTGCCGGCCGAGCCGGTGGCTTTCGAGGTCGACCCGCTGCGCGTGGCGCAGGTGGTCGCCAACCTGCTCGGCAATGCGGCGAAGTACACCGAACCGGGCGGGCACATCGAACTGGTCGGGCGGCGGGTGGCTGATGAGGTGGAACTGCGCGTGACCGACAACGGCATCGGCCTGCGCCAGGAGGCGATGGGCGAGATCTTCGAGATGTTCACGCAGGTGCGCTCCGAAGACCGCTCGGCCGGTGGGCTCGGCATCGGGCTTGCGCTGGCCAAGGGCCTGGTGGGGCTGCATGGCGGCAGCATCGAGGCGAGCAGCGGAGGACCCGGCCGCGGCAGCACCTTCGTCGTGCGCCTGCCGGTGGGCCGGATCGAGCCTGCGCTGGCCGTGGTGCCAGCACCGGCCCAGGACGGCGCGGAGCCCAGCAAGCGCATCCTCGTGGCCGACGACAACCGTGACGCGGCCGAAAGCCTGGCAGAGCTGCTGCGCCTGAACGGCCACGAGGTGATGGTGGCCTTCGACGGCGAGGCGGCGCTCGACGAGTTCGCACGCTTCCGCCCGCAAGTGGCGCTGCTGGACATCGGCATGCCAAAGATGGATGGCAACGCGGTGGCGACGGCGATCCGCAGCACGTCGGCCGGCCATGACGTGACGCTTGTGGCCATCACCGGCTGGGGCCAGGAGAAGGACCGCAGCCAGGCAATGGCGGCGGGCTTCGACCATCACCTCACCAAGCCGGTGGACCCTGACCGCGTGCAGCAACTGCTCGCGGCGCGATGAGCGCACCGGCGTCGCCGGCAATGCCGGCCGCGTGAACCATTCACGCTGGTACTGAATGGTACCTTCCGATAATCCGCCTCGGCGCCGCCTGTCATCCGGCGCATTGCTCGTCGACTTCGAATGGTTCTCTGGAGAGTCGCTTTCTCGAAGACCCCGCGCCGCCAGCGCGACACCTTCGCGTCCGGCCCGTGGCACCCCGACCGCTCGGTCGTGGAAGCCTGGGCGGCCTGGTTCCGCCAGCTTGGGCATGCGGTGTCGGTGGAAGACAACCGCAGCGTGGGAAGGCCATTGATCTAGCCGGGGCGATGGAGCTCGAGCGCATGCCGGTGCGGCGAAAGCGATCAGGCAGGCTTTGTCTCCGTATGACCTCAATGGGCGTGGACCCCGCGCCAGGCCATCGTCATTACCCGTGGAGCACGGCGAGCGCGTTCTTCGCCGCGCCTACTCCCATCTTCACGTAGGCATCCGCCGTCACGCCGCCGATGTGCGGGCTGAGCGTGATGCGCGGCTCGCCGTGGAAGGGATGCGGCGCGGTCAGCGGCTCGACGGCGAAGCTGTCCAGGCCTGCGCTGGCGACCTGCCCGCCGCGGATCGCCTCCAGCAGCGCCGGCTCGTCGATCAGCCCGCCGCGTGCGGTGTTCACAATGATGACCCCCTTCTTGCATGCGGCGAGCGTCTGCGCGTTCAGCAGCTTGGCGTTGTCGGCCGTCAGCGGGCAGTGCAGCGAGATCACGTCTGACTCGCGCCAGATCGTCTCCAGGTCCACGCGATGGACGTACGCCGGAAGATCCTTCGCATAGGGATCGAAGCCGAGCACGCGCATGCCCATCGCGTCGGCCATGCGCGCGAAGCGCAGGCCAATGGCACCCAGGCCGACGAGGCCCACGGTGCGGCCTTCCAGTTCCACGCTCTTGTGCGTCGCCTTGTCCCAGTGGCCGGCGTGCATGCGCTCGTTGAGCGCGACGATCGACTTGGCACAGGCCAGCAGCAGCGCCAATGCATGCTCGGCCACGGCGGCTGCATTGGCACCCGGTGCGGCAACCACCTGGATGCCGCGAGCGGCGGCGGCCGCTTTGTCGATGGTGTCCGTGCCGCTGCCGTGCTTGGAGATGACCTTCAGGCTCGGCGCGGCTGCCATCGCGGCGGCGCCGACCTTGCCGTAACGCACGATGATCGCGACCGGGTCGTTCTGCTTGCACAGCGCGACGATGTCGTCCTCCGTCGGCGCCTTGCCGGCGTAGATGACCTCGTAGTCGCCGAGCAGCGCGAGGGCCGCGCTCGCCAGGTCCGCGCCGGTGACGAGGAAGGCAGGCTTCTTCGCGCTCACAGCGTTTCACCGTCCTTGATGACGCCGGCTGCGCGCAAGGCGCCGTCCAGCCAGCTGGGGCGCAGAGACTTGCGGCTCCGGATGTCGGCGATGCGCCGGGTCTCGACGCCGACCTTCTCGGCTGCGAGCGGCAGCATGGCCGCGGCCTTCTCGCGCTCGATGACCGTCACGCCGTCGGCATCGCCCACGACGAGGTCGCCAGGCTTCACCGTGACGCCGGCGATCGAGATCGGATGGTTGAGCCGGCCTGCAATGTTCTTGGTCGGGCCGTTCGGGTTCAGCCCCGCCGCGAACATCGGAAAGCCGAGTTCGCGGATGGCTTCGCAATCTCGTACCGCGCCGTCGATCACGACCGCCGCGACGCCGAGGGCCGCCGCTTGCTGGCTCATGATCTCGCCCATCAGCGCAGCGCCCAGGTCGCCCTTGCCGTCGACGACGATCACGTCGCCTGGCTTGGCGACGGCCAACGCCGCGTGGATCATCAGATTGTCACCCGGCCGCACCTCGACCGTCAGCGCAGGCCCGGCAAAGCGCATGGATGGCGACAGCGGCGCGATGCGGCCGTGGAGGGCGCCTCGACGCCCGGCCACGTCGGCGAGGATCGACGATGCGAACTGCGCGGCCTGCTCGACCACGCCGGCATCGACGCGCTCGAAATCGCGGATCACGTCGGGCAATGCAGCGGCTTGACTCATGCGGATCTCCTTGAAAAGTCGGTGGTGGGCCGTCGCGTGCCGGCCCTGGCGCAACAGTCAGTCGACCTTGGCGCCGGATTCCTTGACGACCTTGCCCCAGCGGGCGATCTCGTCCTTGATCAGTGCGGCGAACTGCTCGGGCGTGCCGCCCGCGGGGTCGGCGCCTTCGTCACCCAGGCGTTTGGCGAGCTCGGGCTGCTTGAGCGCCTTGTTGAACTCCGCATTGAGCTTCGCGATCACGTCCTTCGGCGTGCCGGCGGGCGCCAGCAGGCCGAACCAGGTCACGGCGTCGAACCCCTTGTAGCCGGACTCGTTGATCGTCGGCACATCAGGCAGGTCGTCCACTCGCTTGGCCGAGGTGACGGCCAGCGCGCGCACCTTGCCCTGCTTGATGTGGCCGAGCAGCGTCGGAACGGAGGACATGTACAGATCGACGGTGCCGCTGATGACGTCGGTCATCGCCTGCGATGCGCCCTTGTACGGCACGTGCTGCGTCTTCACGCCCGCGGCCTTCTGGAACAACTCGCTCGTCAGGTGCGCCACGGTGCCGTTGCCGGGTGACGCGAAGTTCACGTGGCCGGGCTTGGCCTTTGCGGCATTCACGGCATCGGCCAGCGTCTTGTAGGGCGTGGTCATGCCCGTGACCATCACCAGCGGCGCGTTGGCCAGCAGCACGATCGGCGCCAGGTCCTTCTGCGGGTCATACGGCAGCTTGGCGTACAGCGTCGGGTTGATGGCCAGGTTGCTCGATTGGCCGAGCACGATCGTGTAGCCATCGGCGGGCGATTTCGCCACCGAGTCCACGCCCAGGTTGCCGCCGGCACCGGGCTTGTTGTCGATCACGAAGGTCCAGCCCGTCGCCTTGGCGACGCGCTGGCTGGTCTCTCGGGCAACGATGTCGGTGCCGCCGCCGGGCGGGAAGGGCACGACGATGCGGATCGGCTTGGAAGGCCACGCTTGCGCGAACGCTCCGCTGCTGAGGGTGGCCGCGGCGAGCGCGAGCACGAGGTGTCGGGTGGGGGTCATGTGTCTCCGTTCTGGCTCTGTGCGCCTCGTCCACTGCGGGCGCTGGGTATGCCGGCAAGTATTGGCGGCGAAGGGCGTACAGTCCAATCGATAGTTTCTTGCAACCCATAGATGGGGCTTTTGCGATGGACCTGCGGGATTTGCGCTACTTCGAGACCATTGCCGAGTTGCAGCACCTGGGCCGCGCGTCGGCCCGCCTGCACCGGACCCAGCCCGCCCTCACGAGCAGCGTCAGGCGGCTGGAGGCCGATTGCGGAGCCGCCCTGTTCGAGAAGGCCGGCCGCGGCATCCGGCTCACTGAAGCCGGCAAGGTGCTGTTGAAGTGGGCGCAGCGCATGCGATTCGACGTGGAGGACGCCAAGCGCGAACTGCAGTCGATCGGAGCCGGACTCACGGGCCACGTGCGCATCGGCATCGTGCCGACCGCCGCCCAGTTCCTCCTGCCTGCGGTGGCGAGGCAACTTCTGCAGGAAGCGCCCGACGTGACGCTCAAGACGGTGGTCGGACTGGTCGACACGCTCAGGCCGCAACTTCGGGCTGGAGACCTGGATCTGATGGTCGGAACCGAGAGTGCCGCCGAGGCCGGATGGGTATCGAAGACCCTGGCCGAGGACATGATCGTCGTCGCTGCGAGCGCCAAGCACCCGGTGTTCCGATCGCGCCTGACGCTCAGGGACCTGACCGCCCACGCCTGGGCGCTGCAGCCGCCCGGCGCGCCGACGCGCGACTGGCTCGATCACACCTTCGATCGCCAGAACCTGCCTCGCCCGCGAGTGCAAGTCGAGACCACCATGCTGCTGATGCTGCCCACGCTCATCGTGCATACCGGTCTGCTGAGCTTCATCTCCCGCCATCACCTCGAAGGTCGAGGCCGCATTGCCGGGCTGAAGGAGGTGCCGGTCAGTGGCGCCGCCATGCGGCGTCGGCTGGTCGTGACCTACAGGGCCAACAGCTTCCTGTCACCTGCGGCGCGCAGGCTGATCGAGTTGTTCGAGCAGTCGGATGAGTCGGGGCGGGGCGGCAGGGCTGAGTGATCGGCGCGCCGGTTGGCTACTTTCGTCGCCAAGTGAAAGTGTCGACGAAACCGAGGCAAGCTCCGCCGTCCGCTCACTGTAAGGGTTAGTTGGAGGCTCGCTCTCACAACAGCAACCTCTTGGCCAGTGGTGAATGAACCGCAAGGAACCCGGCGACGTTGATGACGACCGTTGCCCAGAAGCCCGCGACGAACGGTGCCTTGGATGATTTGTGGCGAAGAAGTTGCTGAGCCAGTAGCGCACCTGGCCAGCCGCAGGCGAGACCGAGAACGTGAAGGGTTGACTCTGGAGTGCGCCATCGGCCGTGACGTGCGGCAGACTTGTCGATCGCGTAGGCAATGAAGGCAAGTAGGCTTGCCCATGCGTACACAGCGGCAACCCATGGGCTCGCTGACCAACGAGAGGCTACTGCCGCATACAGGAGAAAGAAGCACGGCAGTGCAAGAAGGCGAGGAACCGTCCAGGTGGCAGGTGACTCGGGGCGAGGCTTGGGCGCCTGCCGGCTCGAACGCACAAACTGTACGGATCTTGCTCGCTTCTTGCCTTGAGGCCCGATTTCAACCTCGAACGTTAAAGCCAGTCCGACCGTCGGGCGGCTCATACCGGGCGGGAACGCCTTGATGTGGACGAATATCTCTTGCCCGCCCTGCAACGGCTCGATGAAGCCGAAGCCGCGCTCATCGTTCCAGGATCTAAGCTTGCCGTCGAATCGCATGAGGGTGTTTGCGAGGCCTAACCGTTTGACATGAAGGCAGCTGGAAGACATCCGTTCGATGGATGGATTGGCCCCATTCTTACGACATGAGCGGGGCCGTAGCCAACCTCCGGTCCAAATTCCTCACCACCGAGCACGGCTAGGCTCAGCGGACGTGGACCTCCTTCTGCTTGCCCGGTAAGCAGGTAGTGAATGCCGTGCCACGCCTTGTCAACATCGACATAGTTAGGCGGCTCACCATCTCCATCGTCGGGGTACAGGAATTCTTCGATGGCATCCGGCTCTTTGCGCAGGCGGTCCAGCATGTCAGCAGACACTGCCGCGAAGCATCCAACCATTCCCATAGCGATCGCCTCCTAAGTGGCCCTGAGGTGCGCTACTTCGAATTCGACACTCACTTGACTTGCTCCTTCGCTGCTGCCCACGCTTCAATTGCGAGCGCGACAAGTTCTACTACGTCATGCTCTGAGTGAAATTCGAATTCAAGCCATTCTGATCGAGACCCTCGGAAGTGTGCTCTTGGATCCTCGCGCAGTCGGCTCTGTACTGCTCGAGGAAGGCGTAGGTCGAGAAAGTCATCCGCGTGCAAGTGAGCGAATTCGTGGCCGTTGACACGCCACGCTGGTTGACCGGCTTTGCCGAAACGAGAACGCCCTTGCTCAACGCCTGGCAGTCCCCGTATTGCGAGGGAGAGCGATTCAGCAGGATTCATAGCCGGTGTTCTGGCGTCTAGACAAGATGGCTCGACTTCAGCCGGCCCGCCATCAGGACTACCGCGGGTTGCGCTCCGAGGGTGTGCCGAGCCATGAGGCGGACCGCCTGGACGGCCGCATGTTTGTCAAGGAGATAGGCCATGGATCAATTTCGCATTCTGTACGTCGGTCTGGATGTTCACAAGGACAGCGATCGACATCGCGCTCGCTCGCCACCTCGCGGTGCTCGGCTGGCGCTGCGACGTGGTGGCCCCATCTTCAATCTCGCGAGGCCTTTTCAGCGAACGGAACCCGCAGGGTCTTCATTCAACGACGCGCCGACTTGAACCGGCCAGCAACCGCTTGAGCGCAAGCGAACCTGCCAGGGCAGCGGCAAGCGACAAGAACCAGATTGTGGATGAGGCCGATGCCGTCGACTTTGCTTGACTTGCTCTCGATGACGTTTCAGCAACCGTGAGCGAGGTGTTGTAGAGAGCATGGAGGGCTATGGACGGGACCAGTGATCGTGAACGCTCATAGAGCCAACCGAAGATTAGCCCCAAGAGGAAGGCAATGCTGAACTGGTAGATGTTCAGATGCGCCACCCCGAAGATGAGCGCTGAAGCAGCGATGGCGGCGCCACGCGAGTACTGGACAAGAAAGGCTCTGAGAATTATTCCTCGAAAGAGCATCTCTTCTAGAACGGGCGCCAGCACGCAGACGGCGGTGATGGCTGCGATGTTTGCTGCAGACATGCTCGCAAAAGCTTGTTCCTCCCACGCGGAGAGCGGAAAGACGCGGAGCAAGAGTTCGCTCAGCTTTGACGCGAGCAGGACAAGCGCGGGGACAAGGAGCGCAACGGGCGGAATTAGAAGAACGAACGTGGCGCGGAGTGAAGCCCGGGACGGATGAAATAGGGCTCGATAGGACAGGGCCTTGGCGTGTAGCAAGACGGCGAATAGCATGCCATTCCCCAACAGCGTGACCAACGCACCCAGCTCTTCCCGAGTTAGTGCCAGAGTTCGCCGAGCATCGTATAGAGCGGCCCCGACAAGGTACTCCGCCAGGAACAATGCGAGAACAAGCAGGAGGGCTTGCCGAACAGAGGGGAACGATTCGTCTTTCACGGGCGGTGTGTTCTCTGCGGCCTAACTTTCGACATGAGGGGCGTGTGGAAGGGTTGGGCCACGCAGCTACCACAGCAAGACCTTCGGGCACGACTCATCCTTGGCGAGGCTGCAAGATTTGATGCGAACCCAATCGCCAGACTCGGCGTTCCGGCAAGCCCGTGTGGCGATATACGTATCGCGGTCTGCGTGTTCTTCAAAGACGACACAACCCCTCGTTTGCGCAATAGACGGCCAGGAGATTCCGGGAAACTTCTCGTCGCGTCGGAAGGTCCTCTGTCGGGGATCGAACTCGTAAAGGTCAGTCGATGCAAAAGGACCTGCCCCGACCCGGGCGGTCTGGACAACGAGGTCGGGCAGGCCGTCTCCGGTGAGGTCGAGAAATGCGAAGTCAAGATCTCCTTCCGCGATTGAGGACTGGATGGATACTTTGAGCCACGGATCACCGTGCGAAGTGCGTATGTCGATGACATACGCGTCAAGCGGGCCATCGTTGTCACTGCAATGAGTGGCCATGACATCAACTGGTGGTGCGCCGAGCCGTGCGCGCCGGATCTTCAACCCATTCGCACGCCCGAAGTCGCAGTCGGGCAAGACGCGTGACGCCACCGGCGCTCTCGCCACTTTTCGGGGCTTGTGGGGTTCCGTACCGGAAGATGGCGATTGCCCGACTGCCGGCGAGAGTGCCATTGCTGAGGACATTGCGACGAGCCAGGGAAGGGTGAAGCGCCGTTGCATTACGAGGTACCTAATGTTTGACCTGAGGGGCTTGCGTAGGCAGGCGAAGCCCGCTGGAGCAAGTCCCCTCGTTGGAAGGGTTAGGCACGTATGGCTACTTGAATGTGAGCTCTTGGAGCGTCTTCTCTCCGACGATCTCCCGTACTTCCGTTCGCTTGACCATCGTTTGGAGTTGCATCTCCTCCGAGCCGACAACCTTCAATGCGAGAGCGTCAAACTTGGCTGACAGACCATCGAAGGCGGCCCAGTTCTTGTACTCAACCATCAACATCAGATCCCAATCGTCGCGACCGGCAGCCGATCCGGAGAGCATCCTTTCCGAAACGATAAGACCTTGCTTCTTCGCCTCGTCCATTAATTTCTTGCGCTGCACTGCGAGGTCTCGCATGTACACGTCGAACATCCCGGGCTTGACCTTTATGAAGGTGACGTTCCAAACCGTCCCTTCCTTGTACGGCTTGTCTTGAGCGTTGCTCGCCTGAGTACCAAAGATCAGCAGCCCAAGCGCGAAGCAGAGAGTCGCCTTTGCGAGACGCATGATGTAGCTCCTTTCGGTGATGCTGTCGCCTTGTGGGTACATCAGCGGCGCTGCCGACAGCGTGCAGCGGAGTTCTCGATGGACCGCACTTTAGCGCTTCGAGGTTCGGGGAGTGCCTAACGCAAATTGGGCCGAACGATGTTCTCGCCATCATTAGGCCCGATGCACTTCGTCCTCACAGCATTCCCCCTTTGCGCTCCAGTGTCCGAGTCCGCACGGGGTCCCGTCGGTAGTCGCGTCAGACCGATCAAAGTTCTTAGCATCGACACCCCCCGCGCCTGGCAATCCGCCGAGGACGTTGGGTGACCGGCGCAGTGAAGTAAAGGAGGAGGGCTTGGCCGCAGGCCAAGTCCGGGGGACATGAACGGAGCCGGTCGCCCAACGTCCTCGGCGCGCGCCAACCGGTCCAATCTCTGCGGGCCTTCGGTCCAATCAAGACCCACGCCCAGCGCTCGAGACCCTCTACAAATCCAGCACCAACCTCGCACTCTTCGCGCGTGAACAACACGGCGTGAACTGGTCGTTCGCCGCCTGTTCCTCTGGTGTGAGGTACATGTCCTTGTGGTCCGGAACGCCTTCGAGCACGCGAGTGAGGCAGGTGCCGCACACGCCTTGTTCGCACGATGTCTGCACCTCGACGCCAGCTTCGGTCAAGGCCTGCACGACGGTCTTGTCGCGCGGCACGATGATGATTCGGCCGGTGCTGGCGATCTGCACCTCGAAGCTTTCGTCGCTGGCCGAATGCACGACCTCGGCGGAAAAGTACTCGCAGTTCAACTGCGACGCCGGCCAGCCCGAATCGCGCGCCGTGCCGAGCACCGCATCCATGAAGCCCTTCGGTCCGCACACGTAGAGGTGCGTGCCGGCCTCGGGCGATCCGAGCAGCGCGGCGATGTCCAGCTTCTGCGATGCATCGCCATCGTCAAAGTGAAAGCGCACGCGATCGCTGAAGCGCGATGCTGCGATGCGCCCGCGAAACGCAGTGCGCTCGGCCGAACGCGTGCAGTAGTGCATCTCGAACTCCGCGCCCGTCGCAGCCAGCCGCTCGGCCATGCACAGGATGGGCGTGACGCCGATGCCGCCCGCCAGCAGCAGGCTCTTCTTCGCCTCGTGCGCCAGCGGGAAGTGGTTCTTGGGCGCGCTGATCTCGATCACGTCGCCCACCTTCACATGCTCGTGCATGGCCGACGATCCGCCGCGCGAGTTCGCGTCGCGCAGCACCGCGATCTGGTAGCGGTGGCTCTCGCCCGGCTCGTTGCACAGCGAGTACTGCCGCGTGATGCCGCCCGGCAGCGGCACGTCGATGTGCGAGCCAGCGGAGAAGGCCGGCAGGGGCTTGCCGTCCGCCGAGACCAGCTCGAAGCTGCAGATGTCCGCCGCCTCCAGCGTCTTGGCCGCGACGCGCACCTTCAGCACCGGCGTGGCGCCCGTCATGCCACCGCCTTGACGTCGCCGGCAGTCTCAGCGGCGATCAAGCGCTCCAGCACCCGCCGCGACTGCACGCCGCCGGCGTCGATGTTGAGCTTGAGCAGGCTGCGCTCGGGGTAGGCGAGCAGGTTCTTCTGTTGGCGCTCGAGCATCTCCAGGTCTTCGCCGAAGATCTTGCCCTGGCCTTCGCGGATGCTGTCGGTCAGCGCCTGGTCGCCAGGCTTGAAGTGCCGTGCCATGCCCCAGAAGTACCAGATGCTGGTCTCGGTCTCGGGCGTGATGAAGTCCACCACGATGCTCGCGGCCTTCTTGTCCTCCGGCGCGTCGTAGCCGCCGTAGCCGGCGAGCGCCACGCCCACCTCGATCATCACGTGGCTGGGCGGTGAGAAGCGGCAGATCTGCCAGCGGTCCACCGGCTGGTCGTCGGGCAGGCCGTTGCCGCGCAATGCCATCTGCCAGAAGGGCGGCGCGATGATGTTGTTCATGAAGCGGCTGGTGACGACCTCGTCGCCTTCGCTCTTCGTCGTGGGCGCCGCCTCGTCGATCTCCTTCTGGCCGATGCTCGTCGAATGCACGTAGGTCTCGTGCGTGAGGTCCATCAGGTTGTCGATCATCAGCCGGTAATCGCAGGCGATGTGGTACAGCCCGCCGCCGTAGGCCCACTCGGGGTTCTCGGCCCAGGGCAGGTGATGGATCTTCTCCGGGTCGGCCTGCGCGGCGTCACCGGGCCACACCCAGATGAAGCCATATCGCTCGGCCACCGGGTAGGTGCGGACGGCCGGGAAGCCGCGCACGCGCTGGCCGGGCATGGCGATGGTCTTGCCATCGCAGCCCATCTCCAGGCCGTGGTAGCCGCACACCAGCTTGCCGTCCACGACGCGCCCGAGCGACAGGGGCGCGCCGCGGTGCGGGCAGAAGTCTTCGAGCGCCGCGACGCGGCCTTCGCCGTCGCGGTAGATCACCATCTGTTCGTTGCAGACCTTGCGGCCCAGCGGCTTGCCGTCGATCTCGGCAGGCGTGCAGGCCACGTACCAGGCGTTCTTCGGGAACATGCTTGTCTCTCGCTGTAGTTTTGCGCCTTGCGTCGTGAGACGCCGGATCAGATGTCGAAGAAGACCGTTTCGCCTTCGCCCTGCAGGCGGATGTCGAAACGGTAGACGATGCCGCCGCCGCGTTCCTCGCGCTGGGCGATGAGCGTCTTGCGGCGCACCTCCCATTCGATGAGGTTGATCACCGGGTCCTTCGCGTTCGCGGCGGTTTCGTCGCTGAAGTACATGCGGGTGTTCAGCCCGAGGTTGATGCCGCGCGCGACGATCCAGAAGTTGATGTGCGGCGCCATCACGCGGCCATCGCGGCCGGTGACCGGCCCGGGCTTGATGGTGTCGAAGGCATACAGCCCGGTCTCGAAGTCGCTGCAGGCCCGGCCCCACCCGCGGAAGGACGGGTCGATGCGCTTGCCGGCCTGCCGGTCACCCGGGTGGTTGTACTTGCCCTGGGCATTGGCCTGCCAGATCTCGATGAGCACGTCGCGCACCGGCGTGCCGCTGCCGTCGGTGACGGTGCCTTCGATGCGGATGCGCTCGCCCTCGGTCTGCGGCGTGACGAGCACGGGGCCGAAGTTCTTCTCGAAGATGTCGAAGCCCGCGGCGTTCGGCGCGAGGCCGATGTGCACGTAGGGGCCGGCCGTCTGCGAGGCGGTTTCTCTGAGGAGCGGGGTGCTCATTTCGCTTCTCCTTGCACGCGGTTCTCGAAGTAGGTGGCGCGCTGGCCACGCAGCACGATGTCGAATCGGTAGGCGCGGCTGTCCAGCTGCACGAAGGCGCTGGTGTCCTGCTTCGCGATCAGCCCGCGCACCTGGTCCTCGTCCGGGATGCAGCGCAGGATGGGGCAGGTGGCGATCAGAGGGTCCCCTTCGAAGTACATCTGGGTGATGAGCCGCTGCGCCCAGCCGTCGCCCGAGATGGCGACGTGGATGTGGGAGGGGCGCCAGTCATTCACGCGGTTGCGCCAGGGGTAGGGGCCGGGCTTGATGGTGCGGTAGAAGTAGTAGCCGTTCTCGTCGGTCAGCATGCGCCCGCAGCCGCCGAAGTTCGGGTCCAGCGCGCCGATGTAGGCGTCCTTCTTGTGGCGGTAGCGGCCACTGGCGTTGGCCTGCCACACCTCGACCAGCGCGTTCTTCACCGGCCGGCCGAACTGGTCGCGCACGAAGCCGTGCACGACGAGCCGCTCGCCGATGGGCAGGCCGGTCTTCGCGCCGTTCTTGATCAGGTCGTTGTCCAGCGGGCCCAGCTCCTCGGGGAGGAACACCGGGGCGGTGGTTTCGGACAGCGATTGCTGCAGCGAGATCAGCGCGTTGCGCGGGCTGCGCAGGACGCTCGTCTTGTAGCCCGGCGCGAGGGCGGGCGGATGCGACGTGGTGTCGCGCATCAGGAATTCGTCGCCGGGCTGTGGTGCACGGGTCATTGGTGTCTCCTCAGTCAGAGGAGGCCACTTTAGGGTTCACCGGCGCTCATGTAAATTGAAAATTCAGGCAAGGATGCATGAGCAGCCGTTATGGTTGACCCGCCGCGACGTTCATTTCTCGCCGGCCAGTGTTCCCAGGGCAGCCAGGAGAAAGAACGCGCCGCCCAGCACCGTCACGAGCCAGTTCCAGACGCTGAAGCGGGCATTGCGATCATGGGCGGGTGCAGTGGCTGCATTGACCCGGTTCACGTACGCCTGCACGGGCAGCATGAACAGGAATGACAGGAACGACACCAACCACCAAGGGTCCGGCAGCTTGTGCAGCAACATGGTTACGACCCAGCCGGTTGCGAGCGCCGCGGCAGGGAGAGCCGGCGTCACACCCTGTTCGTCTCCATGGTCGCGGATGCGTGCGAAGCAGGCGTGGCAAAAGAAGATGGCAAAGAACGCTCGCCAGAACGGCAGGATGTTGCTGCTCTCTCTCGCACGGATCAACTTCCAGTTCTTGTAGAACCAATACAGCTCGTACAGGCTGAGCGTGCACACCGAAAGCACGGCGAGCTTCACCAAGGACACGGCAAAGAACGGCGGCTGTTCGTCCAGGCGACTCGATGGAGTTGACGGGACGATGTCGGCCACTTCGGCCATGGGCGGAGCGTAGGGGTTGGAACTCATGGATGCGTCGCCTCGGATGGGCGGGAACGTGTGCGGCAGCGGAGTTTGCGCGAACAGGGGCGTCGCGGCTTCGTTCTGCCATTCGGTGTCGGCGGCAGGCGTGAGATTGTTCTCGCGACGTCTGGCGGTTGCCCGCCGGCTCAAGGTTTGCGACGAGCCGCACCGCCTGGACGTTGGCGCGATGCGGGTTTTCGCCGTGCCGACGCCTCGTCGCGCGCCGCTTGCATCAGCGTGTGCACCGCCGGCGAGGGCAGCGTGTCGGCGCGCAGCATGATGCCCACCGGCTCGTCGGGTGTGATCACTGCCGGCAGCCGCACCATGCTGCCGGCTTCGAGGTCGGGCTGCGCGCAGCCCAGCGGCGTGAACCAGGCGTGGTCGTCGGCCAGCACCAGGCTGCGGGCGAGCGCGGTTTCCAGCGTGTCGAGCGTGATGGCCTGCGGGACGATGCCGTGCCGCAGCATGAAGCCGTCGGCCATCTGCCGGATGAGCGTGCCCTCGGGCGGCATCACCAGGCTGTACTTGGACAGCTCCGACATCGGCGCCGTGCCGCGTGCATGCCGCAGTACGAAGGGGTGCGACTTGCGCAGCACGATCACCATTGGCTCCGCGTACAGGTGCTCGAAGGTCACGCCCAGCATCACGTCGGGGTCGGACAGCCGGCCGATCACGACGTCCAGTTCGCGGCTGCGCAGCGCCTCGATCAGCGTCTTGTTGCGGCCCGAGACGACGCGCATCCGTGCCGACGGCCGCGAGGCGGTGAAGCGGCGCAGCACCGCCGGCATGAAGGCCGGCGCGATGGTGGGCAGCACGCCGATGTTCAGCGGCGGCTCGCCGGGGCCGGCGACCACGCTGTCGACGGCGCGGCTCAGCGCCTCCAGGCTGGCATTGGCATGCAGCAGGAAGACCTCAGCCTCGGGCGTGATCGCCGCGCCTTTGCGCCCGCGCGTGAAAAGCTTGGTGCCGAGGATTTCCTCCAGCTCGTTCATCGTCTTGGTGACGGCCGGCTGGGTGATCGACAAGGCCTGCGCCGCGCCGCCGAGCGTGCCGGTGCGGACGATGGCGAGAAAACACTGGATGTGGCGCAGCCGGATGCGGGAAAGGGCGGTGCTGGTTGGCATGAGTTGTTGGCATGCTACTCATTCCGAAGAACATGCGCCAAACCGTTCAAACCGCACATTGGCCGGCCTCAACCCGATTGAGCATTCGCGCCCACGGTCCGCATACTCCTGTTACGACATGCAACCGCTTCTGAGGACTCGAATGAACAACCGCCGTGCCATGGTCCTGAGCGCCCTCGCGCTCGCTTCTTCGATGCTGCTGGGGGCCTGCAGCCGCGTTCCCGATACCGTGAAGATCGGCGTGGCGCAGCCCATGACGGGCCCGCTCGCGGCGCTCGGTGCGGACATGAAGAACGGCGTGCAGCTCGCCGTCGACGAACTCAATGCCAAGGGCTTCAAGATCGACGGCAAGCCGGTGAAACTCGAAGTCGTGGCGGTGGATGACAAGTCCAATGCCGAGCGAGGCAAGGAGGTCGCCCACGTCCTGGTCGATGCGAAGGTCGTCGCCGTGGTCGGCCACCTGAATTCCGGCGTGAGCATTGCGGCTGCACCGGTGTATGCCGAGGCCAGCATCGCGCAGATGGCCATCTCCACCAAGCCCGAGTACACCCAGCTGGGCCTGCCGACCACGCTTCGGATCGTGGCCAGTGATGCGCTGCAATCGAAGGCGCTCGGCTCCTACGCCGCGACGCAGATCGACGGCAAGAACTTCGCGGTGGTGGACGACAACACGCCCTATGGCAAGGGCCTCGCAGACCTCGCCGCCGCCGAGATGAAGAAGAACAAGAAGGAGGTAGCCGTCCGCGCGAGCCTGGACGACAAGACGACCGACTTCAGCAAGCTCCTGCCCGAGCTCAAGGCGGCCAATGTGGACGTGTTCGTGACGACGCTGGCCGACTTCCAGGTGGCTGCGCTCATCCAGCAGCTGGGCAAGGCCGGCATGAACAACATGCAGATCGTCGGCGGCGACACCATCAAGACCGACAAGATGCCGCTCGCGGTGGATGGCGTCAAGGCGGTGTACGCCACGTCGCCGATCATCGAAACGCGCGAGTTCGTGGCTGGCCCGCAGTTCCTCGCCAAGTTCCGCGATGCCTTCAAGGGCGACCCGGTGTACGGCGCGCACTATGCCTACGACGCGGTGTATGTGCTGGCGGCTGCGATGCAGCGCGGCACCACGGCCGACCCGAAGAAGGTGCTGGAAGAACTCAAGCGCATCGACGCGCTGGCGCCGGTCACGAACAACATGCGCTTCCGCCCTGATGGCGAGCAGCACTACGGCGTCGTGAGCGTCTACAAGGCACGCGGCAACAAGTGGGAGCCGGTGACTCGAAGCGATTCGTGGTGATTGAGAGGGGGCCGAATTCTTTTCAACCACAGAGAACACAGAGAGCACAGAGAGCACAGAGGGAAACGATGCTCTCTTCTTGCTCTATGGTCTCTGTGTTCTCTGTGGTAAATCGACTTTGCGTCCTGTCGTGCGCGCCTATGTGCCACGTCGCGCCAGGGCGCGTTCGATGAACTGCCTCGGTACCGTCGTCTTCGGCACGCGCATGTCGAACCAGCTGCGGATGTCGGCGTCCAGGCCGATGCCGTGCATGTAGTTGTAGAGGGCCTTCTTCAGGCCGACGCCGAGGGTGTCGTGGTCGACGCCTGTGGGGTCGATGAAGCCGACGTCGTTCTTCGCGAAGGACACCGGCGGCAAGGGCTGCAGCGTGACGCCGTAGTCCTGCGGGTTCTTGCCCACGGGTGAGTGCACCGTGCAGGCGAAACGGTGGAAGAAGCCGGACTGGATGCAGCCGTTCTCGAAGAGCTGGCGCACGTACTCCAGGGCGTCGACCGTGTCTTGCACCGTCTGCGTCGGGAAGCCGTACATCAGGTAGGCGTGCACCAGCACGCCGGCGTCGGTGAAGCCGCGCGTCACGCGTGCGACCTGCTCGACCGACACGCCTTTCTTCATCAGCTGCAGCAGGCGGTCGGATGCCACCTCCAGCCCGCCGGAGATGGCAATGCAGCCGCTGTCGGCGAGCTCCAGGCACAGCTCGGGGCTGAAGGACTTCTCGAAGCGGATGTTGCCCCACCACGAGATGGACAGGTTGCGGCGCGCGAGTTCGGCGGCCAGCGCCCGCAAGGCCTTGGGCGGCGCGGCCTCGTCGACGAAGTGGAAGCCGGTCTGCCCGGTCTCGTCGATGATGCGCTCGATGCGGTCCACGAGGGTCGAGGCACTCGCGCCTTCGTAGCGCGAGATGTAGTCGAGCGAGACGTCGCAGAAGCTGCACTTCTTCCAGTAGCAGCCATGCGCCACGGTGAGCTTGTTCCAGCGCCCGTCGGACCATAGCCGGTGCATGGGGTTGAGCATGTCCAGCAGCGACAGGTAGTCCGCCAGCGGCAGGCCGTCCCAGGTGGGCGCGCCGACTTCCTCGAAGGCGATGTCGGGCTCGCCGACGTTGGAGTGGATGTAGCGCACGGTCTGCTCGGGCGTGCGCACGAAGGTCCGCACGAGGCGGCTTTGCGAGCGTTCGCCGCGCAGGTGTTCGAGCAGTGCGAGCAGCGGCCGCTCGCCGTCGTCGAGCGTCACGAAATCGAAGTGGTCGAACACGCGCGGCTCGGTGAGCTCGCGCAGCTCGGTGTTGACGAAGCCGCCACCGAGCGCGGTGATTGTCCTGGGCGCGTGCTGCTTGATGGTCTGCGCGATGCGAAAAGCGGCGTAGACGGAGCCGGGGAAGGGCACCGAGACCAGGACGAGATCGGGCTGGTGCTTCTCGATGGCCGCGATGGTCAGCGCCTGCAGCGTGCTGTCCACGAGGTTGGGCGGCGCGGCGAGGGCATTGGCCAGCGGGTCGAAGGTCGGCTGGCTTTGCGCCAGCGATTCGGCATAGCGCACGAACTCGAAGCGCGGGTCGACCGCATCGCGCAGCACGTCGGCGATGTCGTTGAGGTAGAGCGTGGCGAGGTGCCGGGCGCGGTCCTGCATGCCCAGCGCGCCGAAGGCCCAGGCGAGCGGATCGCCGCCGTCCTCGTCGATGTACACCTCCAGCGATTCGAAGCGCGGCCCCTCGGGCAGGAAGCTGCGGCCGGTGATGCGGTGGCCGATGGTCGGGTCGCGCCCCTGCAGGAAGGCGATGACCGGGCCGATGGTGGCGAGGTAGCGGTCCAGCTGCGCGCGGAAGGCGGCGACGCGCGGGGTGAGTTGTGCCGCGGGCAGCATGTCGATGTGCGAGGCTATGGCGGCCAGGCCGTCCTTGCTGAACAGCCTTAGCACCAGCGCCAGGGCCAAGTCCTCCTGCACCGCGTCCACCCCCCGCGAACGCAGGAAGCCGGTGAGGTAGGCGGTGGACGGGTAGGGCGTGTTCAGCTGCGTCATCGGCGGGATGAGCGAGAGGACGCGGGGGGACGGCTTGGCGGACATGCTGCGATTGTCCGGCAGGCGGACGGGGTCGCCTGCCCGGCGGGGGCATCGCCCGCGCAAAGCGCCACTCGGCTGTGGCAAGCTTGCGGACTCGACCATTCATCATTCCATCGTTGGAGTTCCCCATGAAGCGCTTGTTGTCCACCCTCACGCTCGCCGGCGTCGCATTCGTCGCTGGCCCCGCCGCCTTCGCCGCCGATGCCGCCAAGGCCAAACCCCCCGAAACCGTCGCCGGCGTCAAGCTCAGCGGCGTGTGCCAAGGCTGCGGGGTCGTGTCCAACGCCCACACCGTGACGCGCAAGGGCAAGGCGAGCGGCGTGGGTGCCGTGGGCGGTGCCGTCGCAGGCGGCGTCGTCGGCCACCAGCTGGGCGGCGGCTCGGGCAAGACGGCCCTGACCGTGCTCGGCGCCGTGGGCGGCGGTCTGGCGGGCAACGAGATTGAGAAGAACATGAAGAAGTACACCGTCTGGGTCACGACCGTGACCTTCAAGGACGGCACCAAGAAGACCTACGAGCGCACCACCAACCCGGACCTGAAGGCCGGCGACGTGGTGAAGATCGAGAACGGCCATCCGGCCAAGGCGGGCTGAGCCCCGCACGGGCGGCCGGCGTCGAACGTCGCGGCCGCCCGCCACGAACCACACCAACACCAACACCGGGAGACTCACGCTTGACGAAGAACACTTGGTTGACGTTTGCCGCCGCTGCGGCGCTCGCTGGGCTCGCGGGTTGCGCGACGACGAACGACGGCTCGGGCGCCGCCGCGGCGCCCGCCGGCGCGGCAAGCAAGCCTGCCGGCACGGCGGCCTCCAGCGACAAGGCCTCGCAAGTCACCCAGGCGGCCGTGACGCCGCTCAGCGACCTCAACCTCGTGCGGGCCGACATCCCGGCGGCGCTGCTGGTCGCCGTTAAGGCGCCGTACGCGGCCCCCGCCCAGAAGACCTGCCCGGCGATCACCGCTGACGTGCAGGCCCTGGACGCCGCGCTTGGCGCCGACCTGGACACCCCAGCCACGGCTTCCAACCCGAGCCTCATCGAACGTGGCACCGGCGCGGCCGGCAATGCGGCGGTGGGCGCCCTGCGCGGCGCGGCTGAAGGCGTGATCCCCTTTCGCGGCTGGGTTCGCAAGCTGAGCGGGGCGGAGAAGTATTCGCGCGAGGTGGCGGCCGCGATTGCGGCGGGCACCATCCGCCGGGCCTACCTGAAGGGCGTGGGCCAGTCGATGGGCTGCACCGCGCCCGCCGCGCCGCACGCCTGACGCCGCTGCGTCAAGAGCGCAGCGCCTTGATGCGCTCGCGCTGGAGGATGGCCTCGATCTCGCCGCGCCGGTTCATCGCGCGCAATTGCTCGGCCAGGCGCTCGGCCAGCGCTGCGTGCCGCTTGTTGAGGTGGTGGTACAGCGGCACGCGCTCCAGCGTGCCGGGCATCTTGCACAAGGAGCTGTCCTTGTGCCGCAGCATCTCGCGGTCCGTCTCCAGTCCGGTGCCCACGGCCACGTCCACCATGCCCCGTTCCAGCATGCGAAAGAGCTCGGCCATGCTTTCCACCGGCACCGGCGTCGTGCCGCCCAGGCGCCGCTCCACGGCCAGCACGCCGCGGATGTAGGCCACGCGCCGGCCCTGCAACTCGCTCCAGTCCTTGACGGTGGGGCACGGGGCCCGCCCATAGGCCGTCACTTCCAGGAAGTTCACCGGCACGTCGATGCGGATCAGGTTGTGGTACTTCGCGCTCGCTTCGGCGATGCGCATGGCGTCGCCGTCCAGCGTGCCGGCGTCGGCCATGGCGAGGGAACGCAGCAGCGGGTATTCCTCGAAAGTCGGCGTGATGCCCAGCTGGCCGTAGGCCGCCCTGAGCACGGCTTCGGTCGCATCGGCGAAGTAGGCGGCGGGCCCGCCGTTGCGGCCGATGCGCAGGGTTTCGTCCGCGGCTGCCGGTGCGGCGGCCTGCAGCAAGGCGATGGCAAGGCAGGCCAGCCGGGCCAGTCCACGGGCAGTGGTGAAGCGGCGCATGTCGTAAACATAGCCGCTTGCGCCTCCCGCGTGGACGTGAACAAACCCTTGGGGCCATGGGCATGGGTGGCCTGACACCTGTCATAGCTTACAGCTGGCCCACGCCAGGGCTGCTCGGCAGAATGCGCAGCCAGGGAGTCCGCGACACGCGGGGCCGGTCGTCCACGGCCCTGTCTTGATCACGAAAGACAAGAAGAACAATGGGTGCTTCCGCACAGGTTTTCCAGCTCGCCAATCCACACGCCCTCGCCACCATCGTCGACGCCAGCGCCACCCGGAAAATCGTGGCTTCGCAAGACATCTTCGACACCCACGGCATCAAGCTGTGGGCCCGCGACCAGCCGATCTCGCACTCCCTGCACCAGCGCCTGCTCGAACGCAAGCTGCGCCACCCGCTGGAAACCTGCCTGCGCGCCGAGGACGGCATCACGCCCTTCGAGCTGCACGAGGCGCTGGTCAGCTTCCTGGCGAGCGACCATCCGCTGGCGCAGGCGGCGGCACCCTGGGCCGAACGGCTGATCGAGGAGGTGCGGCACCTGCCGCTGCATGCGGCGGTGCAACTGCTCCTGACTGCGGCGCATGCCACCAAGCCCGCGGTGTTCGACCACGCGGTGCGCGCCATGGCCGTGGCCGGCGCCATCCAGGCGAGCATCCGGCTCGATCGCTTCGAGCTGCGCCTGGCCATGCTGGGCGGGCTGCTGCACGACATCGGCGAGATGTACGTGAACCCGCAGTACCTGGACGGCAGCCAGCACCTGGACGTGGGCAGCTACCGTCACGTGGTCACCCACCCGCGCATCGGCGAGCTGCTGCTGGCGACCATGACCGACTATCCGCCGGCGCTCGCGCGTGCCGTGGGCGAGCACCATGAGCGCCTGGACGGCACCGGCTACCCGATGCGCCGGCTCGGCGAGTCGCTGTCGCCGCTGGGGCGCCTGCTGTGCGCCACCGAGGCGGCGGTTGGCGTGAGCGGGTCCAAGCCGGCCGCCTTGTCGCGCACCAGCTTCGCCTTGCGCATGGTGATCGGCGAGCATGATGCTGCCAGCGTGAGCTTCTTTGCCGCCGCCGCAGCGCGGGCACGGGAAGACGTGGCGCAGGTCGGTACCGAAGCCCACGGGGACGTCGTCGTGCAGCTCGCCCTGATGGACACCGAACTCAGCATGCTGCTCGAAGAATCGCAAGCGCTCGCCGAGGATTCCGGCGAATCGGCCGTCGTGAAGGACGTGGCGCGGCGCGTGGCCGACCGCGTGCGCCGATTGCGCACCGGCTGGAACTCGATCGGCCTGTGGTGCATGGCCCAGGCCGAAGGCTCGCCGCACAGCCTCTTCGAGCTGAGCCGGGCGCGCGACGAGCTGCGCTATCGGCTCAAGACGATGGAGCGCGACTGCCTGTGGCCGCATGCGGAGCTGGTCGATGCCGACGCGGCGCGGCTCGAGGCCTTGTGGGGCGGGGTGAGCGCCTGAGGCGCGGGTCAGCCCTGCGTCACTCCTGCGGGTACGTCCAGCTCACCCCCAGCGTCTGCTCGATCGCATCCAGCAGGTGCCCGATCTCGATCGGCTTGGGCACGAAGGCATTGGCCCCCGCCTCCAGGCACCGGTCGCGGTCGGACGCCATCGCGCTGGCCGACACGCTGATGATGGGCGTGGCCTTCAGGTCCGGCGTCGCGCGCATGCGGGTGATCGCCTCCACGCCGTCCACCATTGGCATCACCGAGTCGACGACGATCAGGTCGGGCCGCAGCTTGAGGGCCAGCTCGCAGGCCTCCTGCCCGTCGCCCGCGTCGTGCATCTCGAAGCCCAGCGGCGAAAGAATGCTGTGCAGCAGCGTGCGGTTCAGCGCGATGTCATCCGCCACGAGGATGCTGCGGACCTTGCCCTCGTAGCCCGTGGGCATGCGCCGGTCGCTGGCTTCGGGCCGCGTGGCGGCCAGCGGCGCTTCCACGTCGAACCAGAAGCGGCTGCCGCGGCCGGGCTGGCTGATGACGCGGATCTCGCTGTCCATGAGCCGCACGAGCTGACGCGTGATCGCGAGGCCCAGCCCCGCGCCGCCGCGGCGCAGGCGCAGTTCTCCCACCTGCTCGAAGGGCTGGAAGATCTTGTCCAGGTCTTCGCGCTCGATGCCCGAGCCGGTATCGATCACCTCGAAGCGCAGCATGGCGGCCGCGGCGTCGGCCTTGAGCACGCTCACGCGCAGCGTCACCTGGCCCGCGTCGGTGAACTTGGCGGCGTTGTCCAGCAGGTTCAGCAGCGCTTGCCGCAGCCGTTTTCCGTCAGCCACGATGGTCGCCGGCAGGTCCGGCGATGCCTCGTAGACGAAGCCGATGTTCTTGGCCGAGCAGCGCAGCGCACAGGTGGAGCTCACGCCGTCGAGAAAGGCGCGCAGGTCCAGCGGCGCCGGGAAGAGTTCCAGCCGGCCGGCCTCGACGCGCGCGATGTCCAGCACGTCTTCGATGAGACCGAGCAGGTGCTCGCCGCTGTCTCGGATGAGCGAGGCCTGCCGCTGCTGGTTGGCGCCGGTCGTCGGGTCGAGCTCCATCAGCTGGGAGAAGCCGAGGATGGCGTTGAGCGGCGTGCGCAGCTCGTGGCTCATGTTGGCGAGGAAGGTCGTCTTGGACGCGTTGGCCAGCTCCGCCGATTCGCGCGCCCGCCGCTCAGCCTCGTGCCGGCGATGCTCGGAGTGGTCGAGCACGAAGGCGACGCTTTCCTGCCGGTCGGCGAACCACACGTTGCTTACCAGCACGGGCACGCTGGTGCCTTGCCGGTGCAGGAAATCGGTCTCGTAGGTGCTGTGGCCGGTGCGCTTCATGTCCAGCAGCGCCGACTCGAAACGCATCCACTGGTCCCGCGGCACGAAGGTGGTGGGCTGCACCAGCCCGGCGTCGAAGTCGGCTTGGGTGAAACCCAGCATGGCGAGGAAGGCGTCGTTGGCCCGCGTCACGCGGCCCAGCCCGTCGGAGATGAGGATGCCCACGACGTTGCCGTCGACCAGGCGCCGCTCGCGCTCCTCGCTGCGCGCGAGCGCCCGGGAGCGCAGCTGGGCTTTTTCCACCGCGCTCACGAAGATGCGTGCGGCCACCACCAGCAGCGCCGCGATGGCGCCCATCTCGACGGCGGCCTCGGCGAGGAAGTGCAGGGCTTGCGCCGGCGGGATGTCCGACAAACGCAATGCCACGGCGAGCGCCAGCAACTGCAGAGCGAGCGCGATCAGCCCCGCGGTCGGCCGCACGAAGAGCGCGGCGGCCACCACCGAGATCATGAAAGCCACGTCCACCACCGGCACCGGCCCCGCGTACAGGTGCGGGTCGATGCCCAGCGTGGTGGCCATGATGAGCAGCACGACGAAGCCGGCGGCGCCGGCCACCGAGCCTCGGCGGTTGAACACCCAGCACACCAGGCACAGGGGCGCCGTGACCAGCGCCGCGCCGACCGGCAGCGGCGGGCGGCCGATCCAGATCAGCAGGCCGCCCATGATCGCGGCGAGCACCGCGATCGACAGCAGCACCCACGACATGCCGGCATTGAGCGCGCGGCGCACCGGGTCGGCCGAGTCCACGTGCTGGATCCAGCGGGCAGCGCGCTTGAGCGGGCTCGATGGTCCAGGCGGGGGCGTGGGCATGGGCGGGGCGCGTTGGGGTGGAAACGGCTGGAAGCGCGAAGTATCCCGCTGTTACCCGCTGCCGCCCATCGGTTCAGACAATGAGTCCGCAGCCGTTCGCATGGTGCGCGCGCTGCCACGAACAGGAGACGATGATGGGCAAGAAGATTCTTTTGCTGGCCGGCGACTACGTGGAAGACTACGAAATCATGGTGCCGTTCCAGGCGCTGGGTGCGGTTGGACACACGGTGCATGCGGTGTGCCCGGACAAGAAGAGCGGCGACCACGTGCTCACCGCCGTGCACGATTTCGAGGGCGCGCAGACCTATTCCGAGAAGCCCGGCCATCGCTTCACGCTGAACGCGAGCTTCGACGAGGTGAAGCCGCAGGACTACGACGCGCTGGTCGTGCCCGGCGGCCGGGCGCCCGAGTACCTGCGCATGAACAAGCAGGTCATCGCGCTCGTGCAGCACTTTGCGCGCGAGAACAAGCCGATCGCGGCCATCTGCCACGGCGCCCAGTTGCTGGCAGCGGCCGGCGTCATCCGCGGCAAGAAGGTGTCGGCCTACCCGGCCTGCGCGGCGGAGGTGGAGCTGGCGGGTGCGAGCTACGCCGAGATTCCGGTGGACCAGGCCGTGACCGACGGCAAGCTCGTGACCGCGCCTGCCTGGCCGGCGCACCCGGCGTGGATAGCGCAGTTCCTCGTGGTGCTGGGCACGCGCATCGAAACCTGAGTCCGCGGCCCGCCGGCAGCGAAAGCCACGATTGCACAGGGGCGGCCAAAACGCCTAAGGTACCGGTCGGGCCCCTCGTGGCCCGGCCAACCCGGAGCGTCCCCATGTGCGAGATCTTCATCAGCGCCAACCCCGAGAGCTACGAGTCGCGCACCCGCTCCGTGCGCCTGCATGGCGTGGTGACCAGCATCCGGCTCGAGAACCTGCACTGGGAAGTGCTGGAGGAGATCGGCCGGCGCGACGGCATGTCGGTCACGCAGCTGCTGGAGCGGCTGTACGACGAGCTCGTGGCCGCGCGCGGCGAGGCTGGCAACTTCGCGTCCTTCCTGCGGGTGAGCGCGCTGCGCTACATGGGCCTGCAGGCGCGGCGGCGCATCCCCATGGACGTGGACGTGCCCATCCGCTCGCTGGATGCCGAGCGGGTGCTGCACGAGCTGCCCGACAGCTGGGTCAAGCGCCAGGGCGAGGTGGCCTGAGCGCGCGTTCAGCGATGGCCCAGCATGCGGGCCGGCAGGTGGAGCAGGGCGCTCAGCAAGGCAAAGAGCGCGCCGAAGGTGATGCCGATGAGACGGAACGGCAGGCTCAGCAGCCACACCACCGGCCACAGCACCAGCGCGAGCAGCGCCAGCGGCCAGCACAGCACGAAGAGCACGCACCACAGCAGCAGGGTGAAGAGTGAGCCCATCCCGGCTTCTCCTGATGGATCGATGGTGCGGATGATGCCGCTGCGCTGCCCGGCGGGCGAGCGTCGTGCGACGAACTGCAGGACCGGCCGATGGACGGTTAGCGCAGCGTGCGGTTGAAGAAGGCCAGCGCGTCCTGGGCGACGCGGCGGTGCAGCGCGTCGCGGTCCACCCCGTCGGGGTCGATGCACACCGGGCGCGCTCGACCCGAAACCCACGTCCAGCGCCACCTGCAGCACCGTGAGGCGCGGCTGGGCCGAGAGCTTGGAGGCCGCCACCTCCACGCGGCGGCGACGCATGTAGTCGCCCAGCGTCTGGCCCATCCAGGCGGCGAAGAGTCGGTGGAAGTGGAAGGCCGAGAAGTGCGCCACGCCCGCCAGCGTGGGCAAGTCCAGCGGCTCGCCGATGTGGCGGTCGATGTGTGCCAGCACGCGATGCATGCGGCGTTCGTATTCGAGTCGGGATGCGTCGGGCATGGGTGGCATGGTGTCACGGTGCGGCGCGATTGCCGCACACGTGTTTCGCTGAAATGGCCGGCGCCACAATATCCGACCGCCTCATCCGTTTTCACGGATGCATGGACACCACCCCCGCCGCCAGACTCGCCATGAGCTCACGCGATGCGTCGATCACCGCGACCTTCGCCCGTGAGGCCGGCCGCCTGCGCAGCTTCATCCGGCGACGTGTGCCGGCGCCGGCGGATGCGGAAGACATCCTGCAGGACGTCTTCTCCGAGCTGGTGGAGGCGGTGGACCCGGTGGAGCAGGTCGGCGCGTGGCTCTTCCGCGTGGCGCGCAACCGCATCACCGACCTCTTCCGCAAGCGCCGCGGCGTGACGGTCGACCTGCCTTCGGACGATGCCCTGGCGGTGGAGGACGACGTGGCCGAGATCGACGCACTGCTGCCGTCCACCAGCGACGGCCCCGAGGCGGCGTACGCACGCCGCATCCTGCTCGACGAGCTGGAGGACGCGCTGGACGAATTGCCCGACGAGCAGCGCGAGGTCTTCATCGCGCATGAGATCGAGGGCCTGAGCTTCAAGGCCATGGCCGACGCCACCGGCGTGGGCATCAACACCTTGCTGTCGCGCAAGCGCTACGCGGTGCTTCACCTGCGCGAGCGCCTGGCGGCCATTCACGACGAGTACCTGGAACCCTGATGAGGATGATGAACATGAGAATGCATTCGAGAAAACACCTGTGGCTGCACGGCCTGAAATTCGCGGTCTTCGCCGTCGTGGCGATCGGCGTGGTCGGCGCGGTGGTGATGTCGCTGTGGAACTGGCTCACGCCGGCGATCTTCGGTTGGCACACCATCGATTTCTGGCAGGCGGTGGGCCTGCTGGTGCTGGGCCGGCTGCTGTTCGGCGGCTTGCGCGGCGGCCATGGCCGGCACGGGCACTGGCGCGCCCGCATGGCGCAGCGCTGGGACGAGATGTCCGATGAAGAGCGCCAGCGCTTTCGCGAAGGCATGCGCCGGCGTTGCGGCGGGCGGCACATGGACCGTGGCGCGTGCGACCAGCGCGTGGACCGCGCGGCAGGCGAGCAGCCGTCCTGAGAGGCTGAGAGAGGCGCGCGTACCATCGCGAGGCTACCCTCCCGAGAAGGCGCGCCATGAGCCTGCACCGACACAGCGTCGCCACCCGCGGCGCCCGCGTGGACCAGATCGATTTCGACCGCCGCAAGTACGGCCCGGAGCTGCTGGCCGATGCCTGCGCCATCCGCGACATCCCGGGCTTCATCACGGCGCCCCGCTCGCACCGGCTCATGTTCCACGAGATCGCCTTCATCACGCAGGGGCGAGGCCGGCTGGACATCGACCATGCGTCGCTCGACGTCGCCCCGCGCCGCGTGCTCGTCACCGGGCCGGGCGAGGTGCGGCGGTGGCGGCTCGACGAGCCGGGGCTCGAGGGCGTGCTGGTGTTCTTCGAATCCGAGTTCATCGACGCCTTCTTCGGCGACACGCGCTTCCTCGCGAGCCTGCCCTTGATGGCGGCGTCGCCGGAGGCGAGGGCTGTGGCCACGCCGGGACGGGCCTTCGACGCGGTGATGGACATCGCCGGGCTGATGTGCGGCGAGCTCAAGGCGCCCCGCATCGACACCCACCACGCCTTGCGTGCGGACACCTACCGGCTGCTCATCGCGCTGCAGCGGCTGGCCGTGGGCCGCTTGAACGGCGAACGACGCGAGTTGCAAGCAAACCGCCTGGGTGCGCATCGGCTCGCCCGCCGGTTCACCGACCTGGTCGAGCGGCATCACGCCGAGCACCACGACGTGGCTGCCTATGCCGCCCGGCTGGACGTGAGCCCGCGACACCTCAATGCCTGCGTGCGCGAGGCCACCGGCAAGACGCCCAGCGAGACCATCCATTGCAGGCAGTTCCTCGAGGCGCGGCGGCTGCTCTCGCACACGGCGTTGGGCGTGGGCGCCATCGCCGAGCGCCTGGGCTTTGCCGATGCGTCGTACTTCATCCGCTTCTTCAAGCGCCATGCGGGGCAGACGCCGCTGGCGTGGCGGGCAGGGCGCGAAAGTGCCATTTCTCTTCCTGCCGTTGACTTGCCGCGCAGCGGCGGCTGAACGACCATGCGGCGCATGACCGAGCGCCGCCCACTGCCTTCCCTTTGTCGTCGCGTTCTTGCATCCGGCCTCGCCGCGCTCGCGGCCTGGTGCAGCGCGCCGGGTGCCATCGCGGCCGACGCCATGGTCCGGGGCGGCCCGCGGCTGGACGGTGTCTACTCGGCGACCGCCTCGGCCGAATGGGTGGCCGGCGTGCGCTTCACCGTGGCCACCGGCGGGCCGATCCGCAGCACGCCGGTCGTCGACCAGGGCCGGGTCTTCTTCGGCAGCAACGATGGCTTCCTCTATGCAGTGGATGCGAACACCGGCGCGGCGCGATGGAAATTCGCCACCGGCGGCGCGGTCACCTCATCACCTGCGACTGACGGCAGGCTCGTGTTCTTCGCGAGCCGCGACGGCATGCTCTACGCGGTGAATGCTGCCGACGGCGCGCTGAAGTGGAAGCATCGATTCGGCGCCGAGCTCGGGCCCTACAACTACTGGGACTACAACCTCTCGTCGCCGGTTCTCGCCAACGGCCGACTCTTCATCGGCAGCGGTGACGGCCATGTGTACGCCTTCTCCGCGCCCGATGGCCGGCTGCAGTGGAAGGTCGATGCAGGCGCGCGCGTTCGCTCGACGCCGGCCGTCGCCGAGGGCCTGGTGGTGTTCGGCACCATGTCAGGCCATGTGCGCGCGGTTCGCGAGCGCGACGGCGCGGCAGCGTGGACCTTCGCCACGGCCGGTGCCGCTAGAACCTTCGACGAGGAGAGCAACGACACCACCTCTATCGTCGCGTCACCCACCATCGCTGCGGGCAGCGTCTTCATCGGCGGGCGGGACGGCTTTCTGTACGCGCTCGACCTGCGCGACGGCCACCAGCGCTGGCGCACGACCCACGACGGGTCGTCATGGATTCTCTCCACCGCCTTCGCCGGCGACACCCTCTATGTCGGCAGCGGCAGCGCCAAGATCGTGCAGGCGGCGGACCCGGCGACGGGCGCCGAGAAGTGGCGCTTTCCCACGCAGGCCGCGGTGTTCTCGTCGCTCACGCTCAGCGGCAACACCGTGCTCTTCACCGACTTCCAGGGCACGGTGGTGGCGCTGGACCGCGCATCCGGTGCGCCGCAGTGGCGCTTCCCGATGGGCGGCCGGTCGCTGTCCACGCCGGTGGTCGTGGGTGGCCTCGTCTACTGCGCTTCGGACAAGGGCGTGCTGTTCGCGCTGGAAGTGTCGAAGCCGCCCGTCGCTGGCGGTGGGCCGGCGCGTCGCATCGTCTTCAGCGCCGGCAAGAAGACGCCCAAGTCCTTCGCGTGGTTCACGCCCGGGCTGGAGGCCGCCATCGCCGAGCAGTTCAAGGCGGCCGGGTATGAAGCGCTGGACACAGCGCAGCTGGCCGCCTTCATGCGCGACCATCGGCCGGGGGCGGCGAGGGCGGTGGTGGTATTTGCCGACAACCGCATTCCTACCGAGCTTGCGCAGGACACGGGCGACGGTGCGGTGATCCGACGCTTTCTCGACGCAGGCGGGAAGGTCGCCTTGCTCGGGCCCAACCCGCTCGCCTACGTCAGCGACCCGCAGACCGACGAGGTGACCGCCATCGACTTCGCCCTGCCGCGCCGCATCTTCGGCGTGCCTTACCCCGACATGCACGAGGTCGGCGGCTACTACGCGAGCGAGCCCACCGCGGCCGGCCGGCGGATGGGGTTGCGCAGCGGGGCCGTCGGTTTCCCTGCGCTCACGCCCGATGCGAACATCACCGCGCTGGCCAACGACGAATACGGCAAAGCCAGCGCCTGGCTGCGCAGCTACGGCGGGCCGCCGGGCACCGGGCTGTTGCAGATCAGCGTGCCGAGGCAGGAGCTGTCGGACCTCTCGGAAATCCAGGCCGCCATCGAATACGGCGTTACCTGGTGAACTGGTCTAGACCAGTCGCTCGATCTTCGCCTTGCGCCACACCAGCCGATAGAACGCCGACTGCAGCACGAGCATGGAGACGAAGGCGATCGGGTAGGCCATCCACACGCCCTTGATGCCCAGTTGGTGCGCCAGCGCATAGGCCGACGGCACCTCGATGGCCGCGATGCAGAAGATGGAGATCGACATCGGGATGAGCACCGTGCCCGAGGCGCGCATCACGCCGCTCACCACCGATGCGCCGCCGAAGACCACGCTGCTCCACAGCATGATGTGCAGCAGCGATTGCGCGAGGTCGATCACCGGCTCGCTGGTGATGAACAGTGCGATGAGATGGCGCGAGAACAGGTAGCCGATGACCACGAGCGTGCCCGTGATGAACAGGTTCATCTGCAGCCCCGTGCGCGTGATGGCGCCCAGCCGTTCGGTGCGGCCCGCGCCGATCGCCTGAGCGCCGAGGATGGACGCGGTGATGGCGATGGACAGCGCCGGGAACTGCACGTAGTTCACCACCTGGTTGACCGCGCCATAGGCGGCCGTGGCGTTCGAGCCGAAGCTGTTGACGAGCGCGAGCAGTGCGATTTCTGCCAGCGAGATGACGATCATCTGCACGCCGGTGGGCATGCCTATGCGCAGAACGAGCTTGAAGATGGCCGTGTCGATGCGCAGCGCCCGCAGCAGCTCGCGATCGGGCGCGAGGGCGTGATTGCGCTGGCGCATGTGCACGGCCAGGTAGATGAGAGCGATGACGAAGGACGCGATCGAGGCGGCAGCAGCACTCGTCACGCCCAGCTGCGGCAGGCCGAACCAGCCGCGGATGAAGGCCGGCGTCAGCAGGCACGAGGTCAGCGTGGACAGCAGCAGTGCGAAGAGCGGGGTGACCGTGTCGCCCACGCCGCGCAGCAACTGCGTGACGAGGATGAACACCAGCAGGCCGGGCATGGCGAGCATCATTACGCGGGCGTAGCCGATGGCATCTGGCAGCACATCCGCGGGCGTGCCGAGCAGGCGCAGCAGGTGCTCGGTGAACACGCCGCCCACGAGCGCGATGACGAGACCCAGGAGCAAGCCAAGCGTGATGGCCGTGCCTGCGATGGCCTTGACCTTGTGCGTTTCCTTCGCGCCCCAGGCCTGCCCGATGAGCACCGAGCCGCCGGCGCCGACGCCAATCACCATCGAGATGAAGACGAACACGATCGGGAACACGGCCGAGGTGGCGGCCAGCGCCCGCGTGCCGAGCATCTGGCCGATGAAGACGCTGTTGAAGGTGCCCGAGAGAGACTGGAGCACATTGCCGACGATCATCGGGCCGAGGAAGCTGGCGAAGACGCGCCAGAGAGGGCGGGTGTCGGTGGGTGCGTGGGGGTGGGCCGGGGTGATGCCGGGGGCCGAGGGTTGTGCCATGGGGCGAAATGTATCGACGGTGAAGTTGCCCTGTGTCGGCCAGGGTGGAGCAGTTCTCATCGGCGGCGTGCGCGTTGATGCTTCTCGAGCGAGGGGTGTTGTTCTGTCGCGGCAGAGACAGTGTCGCTTGATGCCGATGACTACAGTGCCTGTGTACATCACTTCGAAGGTGCACCGTGAATGCCGCCACCGCATCGCTAAGCCAGCTTCGCGCGATCAACGAAATGGCCGCCTTCAACCAATGGTGCGGCATCGAGGTCGACAGTGCAGAGCCCGGGCGGGTCGAGATCAGCATGCCGTGGCGCCGGGAAGCCGGGCAGTACGCTGGTTTTCTCCATGCCGGTCTGGTCGGCGCGCTCATCGACACGGCATGTGGCTACGCGGCAGCCACGCTCGTGGGCCGCGTGCTCGCATCGCATTACTCGGTCAACTGCCTGCGTCCAGCGGTCGGCGAACGTTTTGTCGCCCGAGCGAGGGTGGTCAAGCCCGGCAAGTCGCAAGTGTTCACGGCATGCGAGTTGTATGCGCTCTCGGCTGGGGAGGAAAAGCTGGTTGCTACTGGCGAGACGCTGCTGACAGTGGTTGAAGCTGGTCGATAGGCCTGAGCCTTTCTTCGAAGGGGCTGATGCCGCCCTCTGCAGTTGCCGGGTGCCCTGTTTCGGCGGCACGCGCCGACCTGGGCAGAGCGGTGTCGATGGGTGTCATGCGGCCGCCACAGCGGTCCGCCTCAAGTTCAGCCATCTTGTCTGGCTGTCATATGGGTCTCGACGCACAAGTGATCGCAATTGGTCTGTTCTCCCCAGTATGAACAAAAGGTGAGCAAGCTGCGCGTCTGCACGCCGGGCGACTATCGCCCATTCAGTCTCTTGCGTGCCGATGGAGCCTACGAAGGCATCGACATCGACCTGGTCCAAGCGGTCGCTAAATCCCTCGGCGTTGAAGCAGAGATCGTGAAGTCTTCCTGGCCAACGCTCATGAAAGACTTCCAGGACAAATGCGATGTGGTCGTGGGCGGCATCTCCGTCACGCTCGAGCGTCAAAAGGCTGCCTTCTTCACCACGGCGTACATGGTCAATGGGAAGGCCCCGATCACGAAATGCGAGAACGTTGCAAAGTATCAAACGGTGGCCGACATCGACAGGCCAGGCGTCACGGTCATCGAGAACCCCGGTGGCAGCAATGAACGGTTTGCCCGTGCCACCTTCAAGCAGGCCAAGATCGTCATCTTCAACGACAACGCGACCATCTTCGATGAAATCCTCGGTTTCATCTCGCCAAGGCCAATGGCGAGTACGACCGCGTGGCTCGCTGGCTTCGATAACCCGTCAACCCACAACTCAGGAGAGCGCATGTTCGACCACGTCAAGTTCGGAGTCAGCAACTACGAAGCAAGCAAGGCGTTCTACCTCCAGGCGCTCGAACCGCTCGGCGTCGCCGTTGTCTCCGAGGGGCCGCCGGCGTACGGTGTCGAGCTGAGCACGCCGGAGGGCAAGTCGTCCTTGTGCCTGTTCCAGACCCAGGAGGAGCCGGCGCATCTTCACGTGGCGTTCGTGGCCGAGAGTCGCCAGCAAGTCGACGCCTTCCATCGCGCGGCTCTGCAGGCCGGTGGCAAAGACCATGGTGCGCCCGGTCTGCGGCCGAACTATCACGCGAACTACTACGCGGCCTTCGTCATCGATCCGGACGGCCACAACATCGAGGCGGTTTGCCACAAGCGCGAGGCTTAATCCGGAGATGGGATGGGCCGGCTGATTCGCACGGGTGGCGCGAGCAAAGCAGAGCTGCTGTCCCAGCTCGAGCGGGCCGGCGTGCAGCTCAACGACGCGGCCCGCAGACTGTTCGACGATGAGCGGTTCACGACCTCGCCCGTGAGTTCGCTCGTCGAGATCGCAGAGGTATCCGTGGCCGGCCTGGGCTTGCACGACGGCGCGACCATGGCCCAGATCGTCGAGCAGGCCGCAGCTCGCAGCCTCGCCTTGTGCCCGCTGGAACTCGCGCCTCACTTCAGATTGCAGTACACGGATCAGCCCGAAGGTTTCCTGGGGCATCCCCCGTCGCAACACCGCGCGCCGCCCGGTTCCGTCACGGTGGCCTCCGCCTCGCTGGACGAGGACCAAGACACGCCGAAGGGGTTCTACCTGCGCATCATCGAAGGTACGCCCTGGTTGAGGGGATACCGATCATGGGCAGGGCACATCTGGAGTCCTGAAGACAGCTTGGCTTTCCGAGTCACACCAGAAACCCCAGATTCCGCGCCCCCGCGTCGTAGTTCGACAAGTTCGGCAGCAACGTGAGCAAGTCCGTGTCCGACACCCCCAGCCACTTGCCGAGCGTGGCTGCGTACTGGTCGACCGACGTGCTCGGCAGCAGGCGTCCCTGGCCCACGTCGTCCGGCCCGTTGTTGGCCACTGCCGGCGGCGTGCCGTAGAAGCGCTGGCCTTTCACGGCGTCGCCCATCATGAAGTGCATGCTGCCCCAGCCGTGGTCGGTGCCGTCGTTGTTGCCGGCGAGCGTGCGGCCGAAGTCGGACGCGGTGAAGCTCGTCACCTTGTCTGCCACGCCGAGCTCGACGGTGGCGCTGTAGAAGGCCGACATCGCAGCGCTGACCGTGCCGAGCAGGCCGGGGTGAACCGACAGCAGCCCGTCGTGGTTGTCGAAGCCACCCAGCGATACGAAGAACACCTGGCGCTTCGCACCCAGATCGGAGGCGCAGGAGATCATGCGCGCCACCATCTTCAACTGATCGGCCAGCGCGTTGCCGGTGGGGAAGGGCGTGGCAAGCGCCGGCGCCCCGCTGAGTGCCGCAGACAGCACCGCATCGGCATCGATGGAGCGGCTGACGACGCGGTTGTATTCGGCGGCGAGCAGGTCGGTGCTGGCTTGCGTCACGAGCGTTCGCAGCGCGTTGGAGCAGGCCGTGGAGCCGAACAGCGGTTTGGCGATGCCGTTGATCGCGACCGATCCGTTCGTGGACACCTGGTACTGCACGGCGGTCTTGCCCGCCATGAAGACGGCGTTGCCCGACACGTTGACGCAGGTGAAGGTGGCGTTGCCGTTGCCCGACTCGAACACGTCGCCCATGCGGCCGCCCCAGCCCGAGGTGGCGCCCTCGGGCGATGACGACTGCCACACCGATTGCTGGTCGTTGTGCGAGAAGAGCTTGGGCGGCAGCGGCACCGACTTGGCGGTGTACTGCGCCTTGGTGGTCGGCTGCACTAGCGTGCCGACGTTGAGCATCACGCCCAGGTGCCCGGCGTTGAAGATGGGCAGCAGCGGCGCCAGCTCCGGCGCGAGGGCGTACTGCCGGCCGCCGGCCAATGCGACGGACGGGGTCAAGGCCGTCGCGGCGAGGGCGTCTCGCGCATAGGCCAGCGTGGGCCGCTGGGCCTGGTAGGCCAGGTAGTTGTCGCTGTCGTAGGGCACCAGCGTGTTGGCGTAGTCGTTGCCCCCGTAAAGGAAGACGCAGACGATGGACTTGTAGTCGGTGGCCGTCGCGGCCGACGCCTGCGACAAGGCCGCGAGGTTCAAGGCCCACGGCGTCGCGACGCCCGCGAGCGACAGCGTCGATGCACGCTGCAGGAAGGCGCGGCGCGCGGCATTCATCGGCCCGGTGTTGTTCTTCATGGTCGTCCCCCTCACTTCTGCACGATGAATTCGGGCGCTGCCATCACCAGCAGCACGGCGGCGTAGATGCGGTTGAGCCGCGTCGCGTCGGTGCCGGAAGGCATGCTGTCGATGGCGGTGCGCAGCGCGCTCAATGAATCGCTGCCGATGCGCCCTGCGGCCAGCAGCACGTTCAGCTCGTCGAGCAGCGACTGGGCGTTGTCGGCCAGCGGCATGAGCGCGCTGTAGTCGGCCCGCACATCGTTGATGCCGCTGCCGATCAAGCGCTGCATGAAGTTGAGATAGCCCACCACCGTCGATTCATTGGTGATCTGGAACTCCGGCGCCACCAGCGAGGCACTGGCGATGCCGGTGTTGGGTGGTACGTAGCCCGGCCGGAAGAAGTTGAACACCGACGGCGAGCGCAGTGGGCTTTGGCCGAGCCGCGTGGCCGGGTTGGTGGTGTCGCCCACGCCCCAGGCATCGCTTGCCGACGTGACCTTGAAGGCGCGTGCCCAGGCCGTCATGCGCAGGATGGGCTCGCGCAGCTTGCCGAAGTTCGGGTCGGCCAGGTGCGTCGCGTCGCGCGCCTCGGCATCGAGCAGGATGGCCTTGAGCACGGCCTTCAGGTTGCCCTTCACGCCGCTGCCGTCGTTGTTGAACACCGTGGCCACGCGGCTCACGTAGGCCGGGCTCGGGTTGCTGCACACCAGCCGCTGGATCAGCTGCCGGCTGATGAAGGGCGCGACGTTGTCGTGCGCGAAGAGATGGTCCAGCGCGAGGGTGAGGCTGGTCGCGCCGTCGGTGTTGCCCGGAATCGTGACGCCGAGGAAGGTCTTCTCGCCCAGCTCGTGGCGGCTCGCCACCTGTGCCATCGGCCGCCGCTTGAAGTCGGGCGTGGCGGTGGTCGTGCCGCTGAGGTCGTAGTCCCAGCCGGTGAAGACACGCGCCAGGCCGGTGATGTCGTCCAGCGTGTAGGTTTCCTGCACCTTGCCGCCGACGAGCTTGGGCGTGCCGTCCAGGTTCAGCTGCAGCAGGCCGATGGAGAAGAGCTGCATCACCTCCCGCGCATAGTTCTCGTCGGGTGCGGCACCGGTCTTGGCGTTGTACTTCACGTTGCCGCGGTAGGTGAGGTATTCGCCCATCGGCGCGCTCAGCGACACCTGCTGCAGCAGCGTGCGGTAGTTGCCGAAGGCGTTGGCCTCGAGCAGGTCGAGGTAGGCCGCGGCGCTGAAGGCGCGCCAGCCGCCGCCGACCAATCCATCGATGGCCGCGACGGTGATCTCGGACAAGGCGAAGGTCACGCGCTGGCGCAAGGTGTCGGGCGCGCTGAGCAGCTTGCGCCAGGCGCAGGCGTCGAAGCCGGCCTCGGTGTTGCGGTTCGTGGCGGCACTGAAACCGGCCGCGACGAGCCAGTCCCAGCGGCTGGTGCTGGGTGTCATCGCCATCTGCTCGTCGAGCCAGGCGCTGTAGCCGATGGCTTGCACCCGTGCGATGTGATCGGCCGTCGCGCCCATGGACGCCTGGGCGAGGAAGCGTGAGGCTTCCGCGCGAGAGATGGCGGGAGGCGGAGGCGGCGGCGGTGGTTCAGGCGACGGCGCGGGGCTGCCGCTTCCGCCGCCGCAGGCTGCCAGCAGGCTCGATGCGAGACCGCTCACGATGGCGGCCGACCGCGCCGTCCAGCTCGCCGGCGCGGGCTTGGCTTCAGGCACTGCGCATGCGGCGGCGCAGCCGGGTTCTTCCAGGCTGATCGGGTTCATCCTCTGCCCCTCTTGCTGTTTGTTGATGGGGCCACAACCGCGTCGCCACGGCGGTCGTTGACGCAGTCGCAATTGATTACCCGGGCTTTACCTGAGCGCTACATTGCGTGACTCAACTTAGCAAGCGAGGCCCGCCGCAACGGTTTCAGGCTTCGCGAAGATCGCTCGAGAAGCCAGGCAGCACCACCCGGGCTTCGTCGATCAGTTCACCGGCAGCGCGCGGCTCGGCCGTCGGCTGCTTGTCGAACACCAGGCCGAACTCGGCCGCCACTTGCGCGGCGAGCGAACGGTTTTCTTCCGGGGTGAGCAGCCGGGCGATGGCCGGGAGCAGGGACTCGAACTCGATGGCCCGTTGCGCTGCGAAGCGAGGCAGGAATTCAGCCAGCCGCTGGTCGAAGGCGATGGGCGATGTCCGCGCGGCCAGCACGTCGGCGAGGCTGCGCTTCAGGTGGGCATGGCCGACGAGGATGTCCGAGGGCACGTCCTTCCACCCGTGGGCGCGCAGGGCGGGGATGACGGCGTGGTCGATGGCGCGGAAGTGGCCGCCCAGGGCGCGCGAGAACTGGTCGAAGAGCGTGCGGCGATGAGAGAGCGTGCTGGCCTCCGCCATCCGTTCGATCTGGGATCGCAAGGTCTCATGATGGTCGCGCAAGGCACTTTCGAAATCCGGCAGCACGTCAAATTTCCAAAAAACCACGGGTGGAGCATGGGAGTCATCCCTCGGGGCAATTGGCGTTCCTCCCCCCGAATTGCTGCCACCGGGTGCCTGGCCGGGCAGGGCGAAGAGGTGCGCAAGCCGCGCGGCGCTTGGGCTTGTCGGCAGGTCGCCCGGCGGCGAGGTGCACCTGTCCGCATGGGGCGCTTTGCAAGCCTGGCGGAAATCCTTGCAGGTAGCGTGGCAATTCGTCGCCGGCCGCCTGGCGCGAACTGCCCCATCAGAGGTTCGCGATCTCCAGGTACTCCGGCACCGAACAGGCCCACTTGTGCCGCTCCTCGATGGCCTGCCGCAGCGCATCGGCGGCCACCGGCTCGCCATGGTTGACGTAGACGCGGCACGGCGCGCGGGGCAGGGCGGCGATCCAGCCGAGCAGGTCTTGGCGGTCGGCGTGCGCGGACAAGCCGTCCAGTGCCGCCACCTCCGCGCGCACCGGAATCCACTCGCCGTGGATCTTGATTTCCTTCGCGCCGCCGACCATGGCTGCGCCTCGCGTGCCCGCCGCCTGGAAGCCGGCGAAGACGACGGCGTTGCGCGCATCGGGCGCGAAGGCCTTGAGGTGGTGAACCACCCGTCCGCCGGTGGCCATGCCGCTGGCCGACACGATGATGCCCGGGTAGCGCAGGCTGTTGAGCACGCGCGACTCTTCTTCGGTGTTGACGATCTTCACGCCCGCGCACATCGCCCGGCAGGCGTCGGGAGACAGCCGATGCTCGTCGCCGTGGCGCGTGAAGATGGCGGTCACGTCGGCGGCCATCGGGCTGTTCAGGAACACCGGCAGGTCGGGGATGCGGTGCGACGCCTTCAGGATGCGGATGGCGTGCAGCAGCGTCTGCGCGCGTCCGACGGCGAATGCGGGAATGACCGTCACGCCGCCGCGCGCCGCGGTGCGCGACACCACGTCGGCCAGCTTGGCGAGCGGGTCATCCTCGGCATGCTCACGGTTGCCGTAGGTCGATTCGATGATCACGCAATCCGCCGCGGGCGGCGGCTCGGGCTGGCGCATCACGAGGTCGTCGCTGCGGCCGAGGTCGCCGGAGAAGAGCACGGTCCGCTCGCCGCAGCGCAGGTGCAGGCTGGCCGCGCCCAGGATGTGGCCGGCCCGCTGGAAGCGCATCTCCATGCCCGGCAGCGGCTCGAAGGTCTCGCCGAAGGCGCGGACCTTGAAGTTGTCGAGCACCTTGAGGGCGCTCTTCAGCGTGTACAGCGGCAGCGCCGGCGAATGCTTGGAGAAGCCGCGGCGGTTCGCGTAGAAGGCCTCTTCTTCCTGCAGCCGCGCCGAGTCCGGCAGCAGCACCTGGCACAGCTCCTGCGTGGCGGCCGTGCAGTAGACCTTGCCGCGAAACCCCATGTCCAGCAGGCGCGGCAGGTAGCCGCTGTGGTCGATGTGCGCATGGGTGAGCACGACGGCATCGATGCTGCCCGCGGGGATGGGCAGCGCCGTCCAGTTGCGCAGGCGCAGTTGCTTCAGGCCCTGGAACAGCCCGCAATCCACCAGCAGGCGGCGGCCTTCGCGTTCGACCAGGATCTTCGAGCCGGTGACGGTGCCCGTGCCGCCCAGGAAGCGCAGTTGCATGGCGCGGCGCTCGCCTCAGCGATGCGTGGTCGAGAAGCCGAAGATCGAATAGAGCGGGCAACGCGCGACGAGGCCGGTGGTCAGCGGGATGACCCCGATGTAGCCCCACCAGCCGATGGTGCCGGCGAGCGTGAGTCCGAGCAGGACGATACCGAGCAGGATGCGAACCATGCGGTCCGCGTTGCCGACGTTCAATGCGTTCATGTCCGTGTCCTCGATGGCTGAAGTGATGGGTCCACGATAGCGAGATGCCGGCGCCGCACCTTGACGCCGCGCAAGAGTTGAGCGGCGGGGGTTTGCAGGCTCACACCTTCCGTGCCTTGGCACGCGCGCCATCCTTCAGCGTGGCCGGCGGGTACACGACCACGGTGCTCCCGACGGCCGGGCCTTCCTGCAGCCAGGCGTCCACGCCGTTGCGCGCGCCGAGCTTCACCGGCACGAGCCGCACGCGAGCGCCATCGAGCACGAAGACCGCGCTGCGCCCGGGCGGCTGGCCCTCGCGATCGGGCAGAGGGAACACCGCACTCACGGGCACCTTCAGCACCCGGTCCAGCGACAGCGTGACGATGCGCACGCCCACGCGGAACCCATCGCCCAGCGACTGCCATTCCTGTGGCGGGCTGGTGATGTCGATGAGCACCTTCACGCGCTGCTCTTCCACGCCCAGCGCCGACACCTTGGTGAAGGCCGACGGCTCGATGGCACGCACGCGCCCCTGCAACACGGCCTCGCCGCCCCAGCGGTCGATGACCACGCGTGCGCCCGGACGCGTCTTCAGCGCATCGGTGGTCAGCAGCTCGGCCACCACCTCCAGCCGCGCGGTGTCGCCCAGTTCCAGCAGCGGCGCGCCCAGGGGCACGGCGCCTTCGCTCGTCTGCGTCACGCGGAGCACGCGGGCGCGCACCGGCGAGCGCAGGGCGAAGCTGCGCGCCACGGGGCCACCGCTGCCGCGCACCGTGAGCAACGCCGCGCGCGCCACCTCCAGCTCGTGGCCGGCGACGTGCCGTTCCTCGCCGGCGGCGTCCAGCTCCTTCTGCGCGGCCATCACGTTGAGGCGGTCGGTCTCCAGCTTGGTGGGCGACACGAAGCCCTGGCGGGCCAGCTGCTCGCTGCGCTGCAGTTCGTTCTTCGCCTGCATCAGGGCCACCTTGGCGGCTTCGATGCGCACGCCGGCCCGGTCCAACTGGGCCTGCGAGCTTTCGATGCGATGCTGCTGCTCGCGCAGCGTGCGCTCGTCCAGCATCGGCGAGAGCGCTGGCCGCAAGGTGGCGATCACCGCGTCGGCTTCCACGGTGTCGCCTTCGCGCAGGCTGATGCGGCTGAGCACGCCCGCCAGCGGCGCGGACACGACGTAGCGATCGTGCAGCCGCGACTTGCCGTCTTCGTCGATGGTGCTCTCGAAGCGGCCCTGCGTGACGCGGGCGGTTTCCACTTCGACGGGCCTCGGCGCGAAGGCCCAGGCGAGCAGCGCGATGGCGCCGGCCGAGGCCGCGCCGGCGATGAGCCAGTGTGTGCGTTTCATCTCAATCCCTTGTCTTCAAGGCCGCCACCATGTCCAGCCGGTCGATGCGGCGGCGCACCACGAGCGCACTCGCGGCGCCTGCGAGAACGACGCACAGCGCCGCCCACGCATAGGTGCGCGCGCGCACGACCACCGGAAAGAAGAACTGGTCCGACTTGAGCAGTTCGGTGACGAGGTGGGTGAGGCCGAAGCCGAGCACCATGCCCAGCGGCAGGGCGATGGCGATGATGATGGCCAGCTCGCCGAGCAGCAGGCCCGACACCTCGGCGCGGGTGAAGCCCAGCACCCGCAGGCTCGCGAGTTCCCAGGCGCGTTCGGCCAGCGCGATGCGTGCGTTGTTGTAGACCACGCCCACCGCGATGATGCTGGCGAAGATGGTGAGGATGGTGCTCATGATGCGCACGTTGCGCGCGCTGATCTCCTCCATGTTGCGCAGCATCGTGGCCTTGCTCCAGGCGCCGGCCGCGCGCGGCAGCACCTTGGTGGCATCGAGCACGCCGTCCTCGCGCCCGCGCTCCACGCCGAGCACGAACCCGGTGGACACGTCGCCATCGCCCAGCAGCCGGTCGAGTTCGCGCCGGTCCATGTAGGCGTTCAGGCCCATCATCTCGCGCACCGTGCCGCCTACAGGCAGCGTGAGCGTGCGGGCGCAGCCTTCGAGCACCTCGACCTGCACACTGTCGCCCGGGCGCACGCCCAGCTTGTCGGCCAGCCGGTCGGTGAGCACGAGGCCGCGGCCTTCGAGCAGCAGTTCGTGCATCTGGGCGTCGATCACGCGGTAGAGCTCGGGCCGCGCCGCATAGCCGCGGATCATCCCGCGCTCGCGGCGATGGCCGTTGGCGAAGGTCACGCCCACGAAGCGCGACGACTCGACCGCCGTCACGCCGGGCAGCCGCGCGAGTTCGAGCCGCACCGCGTCGTCCACCGGCTCGGCCGTCCACACGGTGAGGTCCGCGCGCAGGCCGAGCGTGAGCTGCGCGTCCAGCACCACCTCGATCGCGTCGCGCACGAAGTTGCCCATGATGACGATGGCCACCGCCGCCGCCACGCCCGTCACCGCCAGGCCGCTGCGCAGGGGGCGGCGCTCGAAGTTGCGGATGATCATGCGCAGCGAGACGCCGATGCGCTGCAACCCCAACCGTTCGATGATCGTGCGGTGGTAGCGCGCCGGCGCCGGCGGACGCATGGCTTCGGCCGGCGGCAACCGCACCGTCGCGACGATGGCGTTGAGCGTGCCGGCCACCGCGGTGGCGACGGCGATGCCCGCGCTCACCGCGAGCAGCCACGGGGCGATGCGGTGCTCGAAGCTCGGAAAGCGGAAGAACTCGGCGTACAGGCCGGTGAACATCGTGCCCAGCCGGTCGCCCAGCAGCACGCCGAGCGCGAAGCCGATGGCCACGATCGCGAGCACCATCTTCAGGTAGTGCAGGCCGATCTGCAGGTTGGCATAGCCCAGCGCCTTGAGCGCGGCGATCTGCTCGCGCTGCGTGGCGACCAGCCGCGACACCACCACGTTGAGCAGGAAGGCCGCGACGGCGAGGAAGATGGCCGGCAGCACGGTGCCCAGCACGCGCTGTTCCTTGATCTCGTTGTCCAGCATCGCGTGCGAGGGCTGGTCGGTGCGGCCATGCGCCTCGCGTCCGCCATAGGGCGCGATCACGCGCGAGACGCCGTCGATGGCGGCCTGCTCGGATGCGCCGGGCGCGAGCTTGATCGCCACGCGGTTGAAGGCGCCCTGCATGTCGTAGGCCGCGGCCAGCGCCTCGCGGTCGACCCAGAACACGCCGAAGCCGCGGGTGTCGGGCATGCCCCACAGCCCCGCGAAGATGAACTCGGGCGACAGCGCCGTGCCGGTGACCACGAGCGTGCGCTGCCGCCCGTTGACGAGCGCGTTCAGCCGCGAGCCGGGCCGCAGGTGCCGCGACTCGGCAAAGCCCTGCGACACCAGCGTCTCGATGGCGCCGTCCGACGGCGTGCCTTCGATCATGCGGCCGCTGCTCACCGACACGAGGTTCATGCGCCGCGCCTGGCGCTGGTCCAGCCCGATGAGCTGGCCGATGATCGGGTCCGGCACGCCCGGGATCTCCACCCGCACGATCTCTTCCAGCGTGGTCTGCACGTCGGCCACGCCGACCACGTGGCGCAGCGACTCGACCAGTGCATTCGGTGCCCGCTTGACGCCCGCGAAGACGTCGGCGAACCGCCCCTCGGCGTAGAAGCGGTCGCGCGCGAGCGCCAGCGAATCGACGGCCGACAGGCTGGTGATGAAGCCGCCGACGCCGCTGGCCACCACGAGCGCGATGGTGAGCGCCTGGCTCCACATCAGGCGCAGGTCGCGCAGCAGCTTTCGGTCCAGGGCTTTCACGGCGGCCTCACCACGACAGCTCGGAGGGCTTGAGCTTGTGCGCATTCGGCTCGATGCGCTGGATGGTGCCGTCGCCGAGCATCACCACCCGATCGGCCATGGCCGCGATGGCGGCGTTGTGCGTGATGACGATGGCCGTGGTGCCCAGCGTCTCGTTCACCTGCGCGATGACTTCGAGCACCAGCTTGCCGGTCTGGTAGTCCAAGGCGCCCGTGGGTTCGTCGCACAGCAGCACCTCGGGCTGCTTGACGATGGCGCGCGCGATCGCCACGCGCTGCTGCTCGCCGCCCGAGAGCTGCGCCGGGAAGTGGTCGCGCCGCGGCGTGAGCCCGACGAGCTCGATCGCGTCGTCCACCTTCATCGGGTGCTCGACGATGTCGGTCACGAGGGCGACGTTCTCGCGCACGGTGAGGCTCGGGATGAGGTTGTAGAACTGGAACACGAAGCCCACGTGCCGGCGACGGTAGGCGGTGAGCTGTGCTTCGGTGGCCGCCGTCAGGTCCTGATCGTGGAAGCGGATCAGCCCGGCAGTGGGTACGTCCAGCCCGCCCAGGATGTTGAGCAGCGTGGACTTGCCGCTGCCCGAAGGCCCGAGCAGCACGATGAACTCGCCCTTCGCCACGTCCAGGTCCACGTCGTGCAGCGCCCGCACCTCGACCTCGCCGCTGCCATAGGTCTTGGCCAGTCCACGGACGTGGAAGACGGTGCGGGTGTCGACCTCGGCATCCATCGATTCAGCCTCAGTCCCTCGGATGATTGAGCAGCCACGACAAGGCGCCGATCACCAATGCCGCGACGACGGCCAGCACGCCGACGACGCCGACCGTCCATTCGAGAATGCGGGTCCAGTGGTCCATGGTGGGGTTCTCCTGCGTGCTCCAGGCATGCTAGGCAGCCGCGGCGCGGCACGGTTGACCCAGCGCAAACACCGGCGCTTGCGCTGGCTCATGTCCGCGGAAGGTCGGGCCGGTCAGAATCAGCCGATGGGACAGTTCTTGTGGAAATTGATCGCCGTCATCGCGCTGACCATCGGGCTCGTGGGCGCGGTGCTGCCGGTGCTGCCCACCGTGCCCTTGCTGCTCATCGCGGCGGCGGCAGCGGCGAGGGGCTGGCCCTGGCTGGATGCACGCCTGCTGGCGCATCCGTCCTACGGGCCGCTCATCCGGCAATGGCGGGAGCACGGCGCCGTGCCGCGCGCCGTCAAATGGTTCAGCACGCTGGGCATGATCGGCAGTTGCGCCGTGATCTGGTGGATGCCGGTGCCCGCCTGGCTGCGCTTCGTCCTGCCCTTGGCGATGGCCGCGGTCGCGCTGTGGCTGTGGCGCCGGCCCGAGCGGTGATGCCCGGATTCAGCCTCCCACTTACTCAGCGCATGAACACGTAGCGCCCCGGCGCGTCGCACAAGACCGGCAGGCCGTGCGAGGGTGCGCCCATCGCGGGCGGTGGCACCTTGCGGCTCGAGTGTGCTGCAAGCCAGGCGTGCCAGGTCGGCCACCACGAGCCTTCGCGCCGCGCGGCGCGGGCGAGGAAGATGTCCGGGTCCACATAGTTGCCGTCGGCCGCGCGCGTGAGGACGCGATGGCTGCGGCCCGCATGCCCCGGCGGGCTCACCACGCCGGCGTTGTGCCCGCCGGTCGTGAGCACGAAGGTGATGGGCGCGTCGCTCAGCACGTGCAGCTTGTAGACCGAGCGCCACGGCGCAACGTGGTCGGTCTCGGTGCCCAGGCAGAAGATGGGCACCTTCAGGTCGCCCAGGGCCACCGGCTGGCCGTGCACCGGGAAGCGCGCGGCCGCCAGGTCGTTGTGGAGGAAAAGATGCTTCAGGTACTGCGAATGCATGCGGTAGGGCATGCGCGTCGCATCCTGGTTCCAGGCCATCAGGTCGTTCAGCGGCGAGCGTTCGCCCATCAGGTAATCGCGCACCGCGCGTGACCACAACAGGTCGTTGGAGCGCAGAAGCTGGAAGGCGCCTGCCATCTGGCTGCTCTCCAGGTAGCCGCGGTCGAACATCGCGTCATCGAGAAAGCTCACCTCGCTGTCGTCGATGAAGAGGGCGATCTCGCCGGGCTCGCTGAAGTCGGTCTGCGCGGCCAGCAGCGTGAGCGTGGCCAGCCGGTCGTCGCCGTCGCGCGCCATGGCGGCCGCGCCGATGGCGAGCAGCGTGCCGCCCAGGCAGTAGCCCACCGCATGCACGCGCTGCTTGGGCACGATGGTGGTCACGGCGTCCAGTGCGTCGAACAAGCCCAGCCGCAGGTAGTCCTCCATCCCCATGTCGCGCTCCGCCTCGGCGGGGTTCTTCCAGGAGATGCAGAACACCGTGTGCCCCTGGTCCACCAGCGACTTGATGAGCGAATCCTGCGGCTGCAGGTCGAGCACGTAGTACTTCATGATCCAGGCCGGCAGGATGAGCACCGGCTGCGCATGCACGCGCGGCGTGGACGGCGCGTACTGGATCAGCTCCGCCATCTCGTTGCGCATCACTACCTTGCCCGGGGTGATGGCGAGGTTCTTGCCTACGGCGAACGCTTCGGTGCCCGCCGGCGGGCGCCCGGCCTGCAGGCGTTCCCAGTCTTCGCACAGGTGCGCGAAGCCCTGCACGAGGTTCAACCCCATCGTGTCGCGCGTGCGTGCGAGCACCTGCGGATTGGTCGCGATGAAGTTGCTGGGCGACACCACGTCCAGCAACTGCCGGGTGATGAAGCTCACCACCTCCTCGTGGTGCCGCGACACGCCGCGCACGCCGGTGGTGGCGTTGTGCCACCACTGCTGGGTGAGCAGGAAGGATTGCGAGATGACGTTGAACGGCCACTGCCGCCACGCGGGGTCGGCGAAGCGCTTGTCCTGCGGCAGCGGCTCGATGCAGCCGGGCGAGTCGGCATTCGGCGCATGCGGCAGGAAAAGCGCGAAGCGCTGCAGCTTGCGCAGGGCCTTGTGCCGCAGCTCCGCCTGCTTGGCGGGCGACAGCGCAAGGTGCGAGAGCCAATCGGTGTAGGCCAGCAGCAGCGCCGAGGGCGAGATGCCCGCCGTCGCGCGGCCGAGTTGCGCATGCAGCCAGCGGTCGAAACCCTCGGTGGGCTCGCCCACGTGCAGGTCGGTGGCGGAGTCGGCGATGTCGGTGCTGGGGCTGGTACCGGGGCTGGTGTCGGCGGCGATGCCGGTGCCGGCGTCCGTGTGGTGCGGGGCTTGCAGCATCAGGCCGCCTGCGCTGCTTCTCTTGCGCGCACCAGCAGCACGGGCACCGGCGACAAGCGAACGATCTGTTCGGCATCGCTGCCCAGCAGGAGCCTGCCCACGCCGCGGCGGCCGTGCGTGCCGATGACCACGATGTCGGCATCCCACTTCTTCACCTCGTCGATGACGAGGTCGCAGACGCGGCCGGAGAGGTTGTCGAGCAGCACCGTGTCGCTCGCGACGCCGGACTTGGCCGCCGTCTCCTGCGCGGCGGCGAGGATCGCCAGGCCGCCTTCGCGAAGCATGTCCAGCAACTGCGGCGTCGCCGTCATGCCGAACTCGGGCACCGCCGCCATCGACAGCATGTCGATGGCATGCAGGAACTTGATGCGGCCGCCGGTCAATGCGCTGAGCTTGATCGCCTCGGCCACGCCGAGCTTGGAGGTGGGGCTGCCGTCCACGGGCACGAGGATCCTGGCGTACATGGAGGTCTCCAGCGAAAGTTTCGTGGACCCAAGCGTAGCCATCGTGTCGCTGCCGCTGCTTGATGGGGATCAAGCCGGCGCCTGCAGCCGCCGCGCGATTCGGCGGCTGGGAGGGGCGGAGATCAGGCGGTGAGCAGGGCGCCCGTGCTGTCGAACACCTGCACGTCCACCGGAAAGCCGGCGCGCACGCTTTGCGTGACCACGCAGAAGTCCTCGTACTGGGCCAGCACCCGCGGCAGGCTCTTCAGCTCGGACGCGAGGCCGGGCAGGTGCAGGTCCACCGCGATGCGGCCCACGCGCAGGCGGCCGTGCTCGTTGCGCGACAAGGTCGTGCGGCCCACCGAACGCATGGCCTGCACGGTGTTGCCGAACTTGCGCAGCGCGAACAGCAGGCTGGCCGAAAGGCAGTTCACCACCGCGGCGGCCAGGAGGCGCGCCGGGTCGGGGCCGACGTCATGGCCCAAGGGCGGCGGCTCGTCGGTCACGAGCGCCGGCATGCTGGGAACGTCGAAGTGCACCTCGAACGAGAAAGCGTCGCGCTGGACGAGTTCGATGGTGAAGGTGTCGGCCGAGGTGGAAGTGTTGGCGGAATCTGCAGGCATGGAAGGTGTCCGGGCAAGAGGTCGTTCGCAACCGATGCATTGTCGCGGACTGTGCCGGCTCGCCCGTTCCGGTGCCTTGACCCACCGCAAAGCGTGGAGAAGGTCGCGAAATCCGGCGGTTCTTCACCGAAACGGGGCGCGCCGCATCGCAAACAATCGAGTCTGCAGTCTTCATGTCCGGGGAATGCACAGCTTGAGCCCCCGGCGTGCCCCATTGCCGCCCATGCCCTTTCACGAAATCCTCGATCGACGCCATGCGAGCCGAGCGCGCGGACAGCGCGCCTTCACGCTCATCGAGATCCTGTTGATCGTGGTGCTCATCGGCATCCTGGGCGCCGTTGCCTACCCGAGCTATGCCAACCACGTGAAGAAGATGCGCGTGCAAACGGCAGTGAACGACATGCGCATGATCGAGGCCGCGATGGAGCGCTACTTCTCCGACCACTACAGCTACCCCGCCACGCTGAACGAGGTGCGCTCTGGCCTGCTGGCCCCGTGGGGCAACCCGTACCAGTACCTGCGCATGTCGGACGCCAAGGTGGGCGACGTGCGCAAGGACCGCTCGCTGCACCCGTTGAACACCGACTACGACCTCTACAGCATGGGCGCGGACGGCCGGACCACCACGGCGCTCACCGCGCCGATGAGCCAGGACGACGTGATCCGCGCGAGCAACGGCGCGTTCTACGGCCTCGCGTCGGACTACTGAACGCCAATGAACCTGCCCAGATTCTTCACGCGCAGCCTGGGCCTGCGCGCCTTCGTGCTTTACGTGTTCGCGGCCGCCGTTCCGGTGGCGCTGCTGGCGATGTTGTCCAGTCGCGCCGTGGACGACGCGGCGGCGCAGGCGCTGGCCCAGACGCTGGCCGGCCACGCCAAGTCCACCGCCTTGCTCACGCTGGACCGGCTGCGCGTGGCGCAGCAGCATCTGCACGGCGGCACGCAAACGCAGGCCGCCGTGGGCAGCGTGCCGGACGTGACCGCGGCCTTGCCACCCATCGAGGCCGCCGTCGTCGCGGACCCTGCGCATCCTGAGCAGCTGTCGCTCGGCCGCCTGGGCCCGCTGCAGCTCGCGCCGGTGCTGGCCGCCGCGCAGCGGGCCGACCAGCGAGACGTGCTGAAGGTGGTGCCCGCCATCGGCCCCGGGCACAAGCCCGGCATCGTGATCGGGCAGCGCCTGTCGGGCCGGCAGTGGCGGCTGGGCGCCGTCAACGCCGACTACCTCTGGCAGGACACGGGCGACCTGCCGCCCGGCTACTGGGTCTGCGTGGTGAGCTCCGGCCGCGAGATCCTCTTCTGCCCGGACGACGCGGCCAGGAACCAGGCCCTGGACACGCTGCGCACGGTGGCCTTCGACCGTGGCCGGGCCTTGGACACGGACCCGTCGGTGGCTGGGCGCGACGTGTTCCTGTCCGGCAGCTTCGCCGCCGACAACTGGCTGGTCATCGCAGGCGCGGGCAAGGACGGCGACCTGCGCTTCGCGCCCGACCTGCGATGGCGCGTGCTCGGCGCGGGCATCGCCGGCATCCTGCTGGCCGCGGTGCTCAGCCTCACGCAGCTGCGCCGCATGCTGGTGCCGCTGCACCGCCTGCGCGACGGTGCCCGGGCGCTGGCGGCGGGGCGGCTCAACGCTCGCATCGCCGTCACGTCGCAAGATGAATTCGCCGAACTCGCCGGGTCCTTCAACGACATGGCCGGGCGGCTCGAGCGGCAGTTCACCGAGATGGAAACGCTCGCGTCGAACGACCCGCTCACCGGCCTCCTGAACCGCCATGGCTTGAAGGAGGCCTTCGAGCACCTGTCGCGCGGCGGCGGCGAGCTGGCCGTCATCTACATCGACGTCGACCGCTTCAAGACCGTCAACGACACGCTCGGCCACCATGCGGGCGACCGCGTGCTCGAGCTGGTGGCGCAGCGCTGTCGGCACGTGCTGCCCGCTGGCGCCTGCCTGTCGCGGCCTGCAGGCGACGAATTCGTGGCGCTGCTCGCCGGGCCCGACGTTCGCGCCGAGGCCCCGCGCATCGCGGCCGAGGTGTGCACGGCCATGGCCGTGCCGTTGAATGCCGCGGATTCCGTCTTCTTCCTCGGCGCGAGTGTCGGCATCGCCTTCCATCCGGACAACGGCAGCAGCATCGAGGCGCTCCTGCGTTGCGCCGACATCGCGATGTACCAGTCCAAGCACCGCGGCTCGGGCCAGGTGACGATGTTCGACGAGCGATTCGACCAGCAGGCGCAGCGCCGGCACTGGATCGAGCGCGACCTGCATGCCGCGGTGTCCAAGGGGCAGCTGCACCTTGAATACCAGCCCCGCGTGCAGGCCGGCACCCACCTCGTGTCCTCGGTCGAGGCGCTGGTGCGCTGGCAGCACCCGGTGCATGGCCTGGTGTCGCCCAACGATTTCGTGCGGGTGGCGGAGGAGAGCGATCTCATCCTCGACATCGGCGAGTGGGTGATGGACGCGGCCTGCCGGCAAGCCCGCGCGTGGCGCGACCTCGGCCTCACGGAGATTCGCGTGGCGGTCAACGTGTCGGTGCGCCAGCTGCGGCTGGACGACCTCGACGCGCGGCTCCTTCAGGCCACGCAGCGCTGCGGCGTCCCCGCCTCGTGCATCGAGATCGAGATCACCGAGAGCGTGCTGGCGAGCGACATCGAGCATGTGAAGGCGGTGCTCTCGCGGCTGCGCGGGGCGGGCTTCACCGTGGCCATTGACGATTTCGGCACCGGCTTCTCGTCGTTGTCCTACCTGCGCCATCTGCCGTTCGACATCCTCAAGATCGACCGCGCCTTCGTGCTGGACCTGGACGCCGACCCGTCCGCGCGCGCCATCGCGCACTCCATCGTGGCGCTGGGCAAGGCGCTGGACAAGCGCATCGTGGCCGAAGGCGTCGAGACGGCGTCGCAGGCGCAGTGGCTGTGGGCCATCGGCTGCGACGAGATCCAGGGCTTCCACCACGGACGGCCGGTGGAGGGCGGGCGCCTGGACGAGCGGCTGCTCGCGGAAGCCGCGGTACGCTCCGCGGATGACATCTGCACCGCGACCGAACGCGACAAGTGAGCCCGCCGCGCGGCCCGGCCGGGCGCTTCGCGCCTACGTCGGCACGTATGCGCCGAGGGGGCAGGGCATCTATCGCTTCGACGTGGACGCCGACAGCGGCCACGCCAGCGAGGCCGTGCTCGCTGCGGCGACGCCGAACCCCTCGTGGCTCGCCTTCGACCGCTCCGGGCGCTTCCTGTACGCCGCCAACGAGGTAGCGGACTTCAAGGGCATGGGCACCGGCTCGGTCAGCGCGTTCACCGTGGACGCGGCCGGCGGCGGCTTGCACCCGATCCATGCCGTGTCGTCGGGCGGGGCGATGCCCGTGCACCTGGGCCTGCACCCTTCGGGCCGCTTCATGCTCGTGGCGAACTACGGAAGCGGCAGCGTGGCGGTGCTCCCGCTGCGCGAAGACGGCGGCCTGCTCGACGCGACCGCGCTGAAGCACGACGCCGACGCATGCGGCCCCATGCCCTGCCAACCTGGGCCCGACCATGCGGCGAAGGCGCCGCCGGGCAGCTTCGCCGTGAGCGACCACGACGCGCCGCATGCGCACATGGCGGCCTTCGATGCGAGCGGCCGTTTCGCGATCGTCAACGACCTGGGCCTGGACCGCAGCATCGTGTGGTGCTTCGAGGAGCGCAGCGGCACCTTGTCGCAACCGCGCAGCGTGAGCGCTTCAGCCGGCGCAGGCCCCAGGCATTTCGTGTTCCATCCGAACGGGCGCTGGTTCTACTCGATCAACGAAGAGGCCTCGACCATCGCCTTCATGAGCTGGGACGCGGCCAGCGGCACGCTCACGCCGCAAGACGAGGTGCAGACGCTGCCGCCGTCCTTCGTCGGGACGAGCTTCGCGTCGGAGATCCTGCTGTCGCCCGATGGACGCACGCTGTATGGCCTGAACCGCCTGCACGACAGCATCGCGATCTTCACGCTCGATGCGCAAGGGCGCCCTCAGCTTGTCGGCGAAGAATGGACGCGCGGTTCCTACCCACGCGGCGCGAGCATCGACCCGAGCGGGCGGCTGATGCTGGTGTGCAACCAGCGCAGCGACAACATCACCGGTTTCCGCATCGACGGGAGCGGCCTGCGCTTCCTCGGCCGGTACACCGCGTGCCCGAGTCCTGTCGCGATCGCCTTCGCCGGGTTTTGAGCTCGATCACGCCCACACGGTCAACACACCTACAAGAAGGGCCACGCCGCCATGAAATCACTGCCCGACCTGCTCGACCCGCTGCTGGACGCATCCGCCAAAGGGTTTCCCCACGGCCAAGCACCGCTGCGCCGCTCGCAGATCGCCGCGCAAGGCTGGAACGTGCTCGCCGGCGACCTGCCGTTGCCGCTGGCGGTGGTCAAGCGCGACGAGGTCGCGCACAACATCGGCTGGATGCGGCGCTATTGCGAGGATGCGGGCGTGGAGATCGCGCCGCACGGCAAGACGACGATGTCGCCGCAGCTCTTCCGCCAGCAGTTGGACGCGGGCGCGTGGGGCCTGAGCGTCGCGACGGTGACGCAGCTGGCCGTCGCCGTGGCCGCGGGGGCGCAGCGCTGCGTCATCGCCAACCAGGTGTTCGACGATGTCGATCTGGCTGGCATCGCGACGCTGAAGGCCGCGCATCCGGGGCTGCGCGTGGTCTTCCTGCTCGACTCCCTGCAGCAGCTCGCGCTGATCGAGGCCTGGCACGTGAAGCAGCCCTCGGCCGATGCCTTCGAGGTGCTGCTGGAGATCGGCATGCCGAACGGACGCACCGGCGTGCGCGACCATGCCACCGCCGTCGCGCTGGCCCAGGCGGCACGCGCGAGCGGGGCGGTGCGCTTGGTCGGCGTCGAGTGCTACGAGGGATTGGGCGTGAGCGGTGACAGCGCCATCGACCAGCCCCGCACAGAAGCGCTGATGCAACGCGTGAACGACATCGCGCGGCATGCCGACCGCGAATCGCTCTTCGAAGGCGAAGAAATCATCGTCTCGGCCGGCGGCTCGGCCGTCTTCGACCTCGTCGCCACCGGGCTTCGGCCCGCGCTCTCGCGCCCGGTGTGCTCGCTGCTGCGCTCGGGCTGCTACATCACGCACGACCACGGTTTCTACCGCCGCATGCTGTCGGCCGTGGCCACGCGCCTGCGGTGCACCGACACCCTGCATGCCGCGATCGAGGTGTGGGCTGCGGTGCAATCGCTGCCCGAGCCGGGGCTCGCGATCCTCGGGGTGGGCAAGCGCGACATCTCCCACGACCTCGACCTGCCGGTGCCCATCGCCTTCTGCCCGCGGGGCTCGATGCAGCCGGCCGCAGCGCCGCAGGGCTGGCGCATCACCGGCCTCAATGACCAGCACGCCTACTTGCGCTGGGAGGGCGAGCCGCCGCAGCCGCTGCAGGTCGGCGACCGCGTCGCGCTCGGCATCTCGCACCCGTGCACCACCTTCGACAAATGGCGCTGGCTGCCCGTGGTCGATGCGCACTATCGCGTGGTGGATGCGCTGGTCACCTGCTTCTGAGCACAGGGACGGCCGGCGTCGATTTCTGAAGGTATCGTCTCGGGTTTTCGAGCATGGGGAAGGGGCATCGTGAGCAGCAGCAAGTCGTGGGACGTGGTGGCGATGGGCGAAGGCCTGGTGGAATTCAACCAGCGCGGCAGCGATGCGCGCGAATATCGCCTCGGCCATGGCGGTGACACCTCCAACTGCGTCATCGCCGCATCGCGGCTGGGCGCGCGCTGCGCCTACATCACGCAGGTGGGCGACGACCGCTTCGGTACCGAGCTCCTGGACCTGTGGCGGCGCGAGAATGTCGCGATCGAAGGCGTGCGGGTGCTGCCCGGTGCCCTGACCGGCCTGTATTTCGTGGACCATGGGCCGCAAGGGCACCGATTCAGCTATCGGCGGGCCGGCAGTGCGGCGAGCCTGCTGCGTGCCGAGGACGTGCCCGAGTCGCTGGTCGCGCAGGCCAGGTGGCTGCACGTGTCGGGCATCTCGCAGGCCATCAGCGCCTCGGCCCGCGCCGCGGTGAAGCATGCCCTGGAGCTCGCGCGCTCGCACGGCACGCGGGTGAGCTACGACCTCAACTTCCGCCCCGCGCTCGCGTCGGTGGACGACGCCCGGGCCATGGCGGCCGAGGTGCTGCCGCACTGCGACCTGTTCTTTCCGAGCGTGGACGAAATCGCCATGCTCACCGGCATCGGCGAAGCGCACGACATCCTGCGCTGGTCCCACGAGCAAGGCGCCCGCGCGGCCGTGCTCAAGCTCGGGGCCAAGGGCTGCCTGGTGTCCGAGGCGGGCGTTGTCACCGCCGTGCCCGGCGTGCCTGCCAATCCCGTGGACGCCACCGGCGCCGGCGATTGTTTTGCCGGCGCCTGCCTGTCGAGGCTTGCCAAGGGCGAGACGCTGGTCGAGGCGGCGCGCTTTGCCAACCGCGCGGCCGCCTTCAGCACCCAGGGCTTCGGCGCGGTCGAACCCTTGCCGCGCCTGGCCGATCTCGCGCCTGACTGAGACGCCGCGGCGCTGCGCCGTTCAAGGCCGCAACAGCTCGTTGATGCTGGTGCGCGCCCGCGTCTGCGCATCGACGCGCTTCACGATGACGGCGCAGCCCGTCGAATAGCTGCCGCCCTCGGCAGGCAGCATGCCGGGGATGACCACCGAGCCCGAAGGCACGCGGCCGTAGCTCACCGTGCCCGACACGCGGTCGAGGATCTTGGTGCTCTGCCCGATGTGCACGCCCATGCCGATCACGCTGTCGCGCTCGACGATCACGCCTTCGACGATGGATGCATGCGTGCCGATGAAGCAGTTGTCCTCGATGATGGTGGGCGTCGCCTGCATGGGCTCCAGCACGCCGCCGATGCACACGCCCACGCTCACGTGGACGTTCTTTCCGACCTGTGCGCAAGAACCGACGTTGGCCCAGGCGTCGACCATGCAGCCTTCGTCCACGTACGCACCGATGTTCACGAAACTGGGCATGACCACCACGCGCGGTGCGAGGTAGGCGCCGCGCCGCACCATGGCGGGCGGCACCATGCGAACGCCGCTCGCATGCATCTCGGCCTCGTCGAAGCCCGCGAACTTGGAATCGACCTTGTCGAAGTACGACAGGTCGCCGGCCCGGAAAAGGCGGTTGTCATGCAGCCGGAACGACAGCAGCACCGCCTTGCGCACCCATTCATGCACCTTCCATTCGCCCGGTGCGCCATTGGGCGTGGCCACGCGCAGCTCGCCCGAATCGAGTGCATCGATGACCAGGTCCACCGCGCGTCGGGCCACGCTCTGGTCGCCGGTGCGTTGCGCATTCGCCCACAGCTCGTCGATCAAGCCGGCGAGTTCATCCACCGGAACACCGCCGGCCCGGTGCAGCATTTGTTCGCTCATCGCACCACCCTGTCATCTTGGTTGTCGTTCATGTCGGCAAGACCCGTGCCCCTCGGCGTGTGCCGAACCCAACACACAGGTCCCTCTGTGAGGAGGCTAACGCGTGAGGTTCCGGTCAGGTTCCTAGCGAAAGCCCCAATCGATCACCAAATCATCTTCGTGGCGCCGCGTGCACGCCGAGCCAGGCCCGGCGGTGGTGCGATGAATGCGGGTAGTGCTCGCGGCGGGACGGCGCCTCAATGATTCCTTGACAAATGCCACTGCATGGCGGTCTCGAACCCGCGCCGCGCCGGCGCGCTGAGCGAATCCCGGATCTTGAAGGCGCCTGGTCCGCTCGCCGTGTTCCCAGCGGCGCCGAGTGCGGGGTCGCCGAAGAGCCCGGTGGCGATGTCGAACCCGAGCTTGAACCGCGGATCGGGCGCACGCGCGCGCAGTGCCGCGACCGACGGGTCGGCCGATGCGATGTCCAGCCCGACCTGCGCCAATTCGGCATGCCGGTTCTGGTCCATCGCCAGCGACAGGGCCCGCTTGAAGCCTTCCTGGCGGGGCGGCGACAGTGCGTCGAGCACTTTCTGCTTGCCCGGCCCCCACAACGTGTCCGAGCCCGTGACGGCCAGGCCGATGTCGAAGCCCTCGCGCAAGGGCCCGGCCGGCTGCCTCGCGCGCATTTCCGCGGCAAGCGGGTTGGTGGCGGCCATCGCTTCGCCCGTGGCCATCAGGTCGTTCATGCGCGTCGCGTTGCCGACCAGGTCCTGGCATTGCGCCGACAGGTCGGCCGCGGCCGGCGACGCCCGTACGCGCGCCTCGGCGGCGCGGTCACAGATCGACTCCGGCGCACCGCCCTCGGCCGGTGCGGAGCCCGCGCGTCCGATCGACGTGACGGTCGTGCTGGCCGCGCATTGGGCCTCCAGGTTGACGGCAGCCGGTGAGTTGCGTGCACGCGCCGCCTTGGCGGCATCGCAGATCGACCCCGCCGGCGCATGCGGCGCCCTGCCCACGTCGATTCGCCCGATCGACCCGACGGACGCAGTGACCGCAGCGCACGTGAAATCTACCGACCCGACATAGGTGCCGGTCCCTGGAGGCTTGTTCTCCCGGCCGACGATGCCGTTGGCGAATTCCCCTGCCGGGCATCCATGCCACTCGGCCTTCGTGCCGCCCTCCGGTTGGCTTCCGGCGTTGCCAAATTGGAGCCGGCCGATTTGGACGATGGTGTGTGGCGGCGCCAGCGTGCGACATTGCGGCGCAACGTATTCGGCAAACATTGCCCGGCCGGCGATGACGCGGCGGCTTTCCCAGCCGCTCACCGCGGATCGAGGCGGGCACATCGCCAGGCTCGTCGTCCCGCCGCCTCCGCCGTGTTCCGATCTGCGCACCGGCGCACCAGCGGCCTGGTGCTCGGCGTCCCAGCTCGCGCGGACCGGCTGGACCGCATCGATCCAGGCGCCGGTTCGTCCTGCCAGGCCGACGAGAAACGACCCATTCGGGCAGGTGTCGATGAATTTGCTGCCTGTCTCGAGGCTTGCCGTGCTGGCTTCGCTACCCGCGCAAGCGAGGACGAGCGGCAGGATTGCGATGGTGAATCTGGTCATGATGTCTGCTCCCTTGCATCGGCGAGCCGGCCATGCCGGCCCGCGATGCGTCTTTGGTGGATCGGGGTCACTCGGCCAGCCGGAGGCCCGGCGTCGGCACGGGCATCTCGGTGTCGTTCTCGATGTGCGGCATGTGCTCGTGGAACAGCTCGCGCAAGGCCTCGTCGAGCCGCTGCTGGGCTTTCTCGAGCGATTCGCCCTTGAGGTCCATCTGCACCTGGGGCTGGTCCGCGAACTGCGCCTCGAATTCCGCCATCGCGTCGCGTGCGGCTTGCTGGCCGCTCGCGACGCCGGCGAAGTAGCTCCCGGCCAGTTCATCGTTGATCATCAGCGGCCGGTCCAGCGTCGCCTCCGGTGCGTTGTAGCCGGCCACGAAGCCGTCACTCCACCAGTCGATGGCGTTCGTCGGCAGGGCGTTGGGGTCGCCCACGATGGTGATCTCGGGCAGGACGATGACGTCGCTCATGAGGTTCTCCTTGATTGGATCGAGAGGGGTGGGATGCCTGGCCGCGCGCTTCAATGCCGCCGGCCCACGTTGAATGCGCGGGCGGCATCGAAGCCGCGCTGGCCGTCCGCGTCGAGGCTGGCGCGAATTCTTTCGGCGCCCGGGCCCATCACGGTGCTGCCGATGGCGCCCTTGGCGGGGTCGCCGAACACGCCCGTGCCGAGGTCGAAGCCGAGCCAGGCCACGCCGGCCGGCTGGTCCAGCGCGCGTGCGGCCTTCACCTCGGGGTCGGCCTTGACCACGGCCGCGCCGCGCGCGGCGACTTCGGGGTTCCGGTTGCGCGGCAGGCACAGCGCAGCTGCGATCGCGAAGCCGACCTGCTCAGCGCCGTTCAGGCCGTCCTTGATGCGCTGCGACCCGGGGCCCCACCAACAGTTCTTCGCCTCGACAACCAGGCCGACATAGAAGCCCCGCCGGCAATCCCCGACGGGTTGCGCATCGCGCACCGCGGCGAGCAGCGGGTCGGCATTGGCGATCGCCTCGCCCATCGCGGCCATCGTGTCTTCCTCGCCTTCGCGCCGCGTCGGCATTGCCGGGGGCTTGGCCGTGAGAACGGGCAGGGCGGCATCGCGCGGATGGTCCACGGCCACCGACGCCGACTTCGTCACCGTCGCCAGGTCCGCCTCGAGCGCGGTGCGGTAGGCCACGAGCTGCGCCACGTCGTACTTTCCCGGGCCGATCTCGAACTGCCCCGGGTTGGCGAAGACGTAGTCGACCGCATTCATCGCCGTCCAGAGGCTGTTGCGCTGGCGGGCGCAGAACGCCAATACCTCCATCTGGTTCTGCAGATCGACGTAGTTCGGCGGGCTCGGCAGGTCGAGGATGCTGTACTTGTCCAGCAAGGCCGCGTACGGCACGGCGTGCCCCTCGACGCTGGCCGCGAAGGTCGCCGCGATCGCCTGCACCTCCTCGAGCGAGGTCGGCTCTTTCGGAACGACGCCGCCTTCGTGGTGCACGGTGATCTTGAGCGACTTGTTGGTGATCGCCTCGCTGAACTCCGAGCTGAACGTGCCCTTGGCGCTGTAGGCGCCGTAGCTGCCCTTGAGCGATGCCGACAGCGATTCCTGCTCGGTCCGGCTCGAGGTGAAGACCTCCACCACCGCGAAGAAGCGCCCGCCGGTCTGCATGCCGCGCACGAAGACGTCGCCGTACATCTCCTGGAAGCGGGTCGTGTTGCCGTCGGCGAGCTTGGCCGCGGCCTCGGGCGCGATCTTCGGGTTGCGGATCTGCGCGAACGCGAGGTTCACCTCGACCGTGACGAGCAGGAACACCGAGTTCGTGTGGACATGGCACTTGTGCGCGAACTCCATGGTGGCCGAGGCGCTGAACGGCCCCACCATCTTTCCTTCCGCCGACAGGCCGAGCGAGGTCTGTAGGTCGTCGTCGCTCGAGATCTGCGTCAGGTTGAAGCTCACGAGGCTGCCGGAGGCGTTCGGGATGCTCGTCGCTTCGCCGATCACCCCCACGTTGCGCGAATCGGCGCTTGGCGAGTCGATGCCGATGCCGAATTCCATGCCTCGGCGATACGGGGTCAGGTCGTCTGTCATGGGGTGTCTCCCTGTGATGCCTCGGAGGGGTCTCCGAACGCATTTGCAGGGTAGGCATCGACGGCGTCTCGCACCTCCGCCAGACGTGCCGGTGCGGCTCCGACCAAAGTCGGAGCTCGCTCAGGCCGGGATGGACACCGGCTGCCGCTCGACGGCCGCGACCAGGGCCCGGGCGAGCTGGTCGCCGTCCACGGGCTTGTGCAAGACACCGACGCCCAGCGCGGATAGCTCCCGCAGACGCGGTGCCGCGGTGTCGCCGGTGACGATCACGATCGGCAGGCCACCGCGGCCCGCGCGCCGCAACCGGGCGATGACGTCGGCCGCGGTCTCGTCGCGCAGGCGGTAGTCAAGAACCACCACGTCCGCCGCGAATCCGCCGTCGAGTGCCTGTTGCGCCTCGCCCCCGGTGCAGGCCGCCCGGGCCTGCCAGCCGAGTTGCCGCAGGTACGTGCACAGTGCGCTCGAGGCCTCTCGCTCGTCATCGACGAGAAGCACGGACATCGAGGGACGACGGCGCTCGCCATGGGTGGCCGCGACCGGGGCGTCGTCCGCCACGCGTGTCGGCGCGCTCGCCGATGGCAGCGAGAGCTCGAACGTGGTGCCGCCGCCCGGGGTCGCCGCCAGCTCCAGCGTGGCGCCGATCAGGACCGCCGTGCGACGCACGATCGCCAGCCCCAGTCCGAGCCCCTGCGAGCGATCGCGCGAAGGGTTGCCGCATTGATAGAACTCCTCGAAGACGCGCTCGCGCTCGGCCTCGGGGATGCCGGGGCCTGTGTCGCTGACGCGAACGCGCACGCGGTCGGCGAGGGTGCGTTGCGCCGAGAGCACGACGCCCCCTTCGCGAGTGAACTTGATGGCGTTGTCGACCAGGTTGCCGATGATGCGCAGGAACTGGTCGGCGTCGGTCATCACCCAGGGCGCGTCGGTGCCGGGTGCGCCGACCGCGTCAAGCGGCTCGAGCCGCAACCACAGGCCGCGCTGGGCGGCCAGGGCAGCGAACTGGTCGCGCACGGCCATCAACAGCGCGTGTACCGGCTGCGGCGCCATCCGCGTCTGCACGGCATTGGCATCCAGCCGCGAGATATCCAGCAGTCCGTCGAGCAGGCCGCGGCTCTGGCGCAGGGCACTGCCGATACCGTGGCTGACTTCCTTCAGCAAGTTGTCGTGCGAGCGTCGCGCCATCAAGTCCAGCGTCGTCGCATTGATCGACAGCGCGTGCAGCGGCTGCCGCAGGTCGTGGCTTGCGGCGGCGAAGAAGCGGGTCTTGGACTCGCTCACCGAGGCGGTCCGGTCGCGTTCGCGCGCAAGTGCGGCCGACAGCCGCTCGTTGTCGTCGATCACGCGCACCACCGCGACCAGCGTGCGGCGCTGCGAACGGATCGCCACGATCGACAGAGTGAACGACAGCGATAGAAAGGCCGCGAGGCCCCATCCGAGCGGTCCGCCGTGCCAGAGCCAGCCGGCGATCAACACGCCCACCGTCGGGATGCCGTAGCCCAGGCCGGCCGCCAGCACACCCGAGGACGCCATCATCATCGTGCTGCCGTAGGTCGTGACCAGGAAGGTGACGACGACGAGCACGATGTCGCTCGAGCGAACGAAGAACACCGGCAACAGGCCGCCTGCGACGATGCCGGCAAAGATGTAGCCCTTGACGACTGCACGCAGCGCCGTCCGTGGTGGCGCATCGGGCTGGCGCCGCAGGCGTCCGACCAGCCGGAACACGACCACCATGCGCACCAGCCAGGCCAGGAACCAGACCCCGGCCCAGGCCTCGGCGCCCTCGCGAACGGCAAGCCAGGCGATGAAGAACACGCTGGGCATGAGGATGTAGCTCTGCCGCCCCATGGCCAGCATCTGCTTCAGGCACAGGGCATCGGTGCGTTCGGCGATGCGGGCCTCGCGCGCAGGGTCGAACTCGAGCGGGGCGGGTGCATCAGCCAATGCGGAGCCCCTCGCGCGAGGCCTGGTAGGCGGCTTCGGTGCGGTTGCGAACACCGAGTTCGGCGAACACCGCGGTGAGGTGCGTCTTGACCGTCGATTCCGCGATGCCAAGCTCGCGCGCGATCAGCTTGTTGGGCAGGCCGCGCGCCGCGGCCCGGTAGACGTCGCGTTGGCGCGCGGTCAGGGCCGTCAGCAGGTGGCTCGACAGCAGGTCACCGGCGTCGCTGCCTGGGGGTGCCTCTGCCTGAGGGGGCGACAGGCGAAGCACCTCCGCCGGAAGGAAGATCTGCCCCGTCAGCACCTTGCCGAGCGCGGCGATCATCATTTCCGAGCTGTAGGTCTTGGGAATGAACCCTGCGGCGCCCAGGTCGACCGTGCGCAGGATCAGGGGCGCGCTGGTCTCGCCTGACAGCACCACGATCCGGCCGGTGCAGCCGGCGTCGCGCAGCCGGCGCATCGAGGTCTCGCCATCGTCCTCGGCCAGGTGCCAGTCGAGCAGCACAAGGTCGTAGCTCGAGAGCTGCACGAGCTGGACTGCATGCGACAGGTCGCTCGAGGTATCGACGCGAAGATCCCGCGCAAGGACGCTCAGCAGGTTCTTGAGTCCCTGCAGGAACATCAGGTGGTCATCGACCATCAGCACGTGCATGGAGACTCCGGCGTGAGTGCCGTTCACTGTAGGTGCGGCAGCCGGCCGGCGCATCCACAACATGTCTGAGATGGAAAGGGCACACATCGTGCGTGCGAGCTGCGTGAGAGCAGCTCGCACGGGTGGTGTGCCGCTGACCGTGGAGCGTTCTCAGGTGCGTGGGCAGTGAAGCCGATTCCATTCCTCGCCGAGCACTCCCGTCAGGCAGGGCGACCAGGGGCCTTTGTATCGACCGTCGGAAGACAGGCCGCCGCCGGGCCCCGACGACATGCCTCCGCCAGGGCCCGGGTACAAGCCGCCGCCGGGGCCGGAGGACATGCCGCCTTCCGGTCCGGTCGAGAGCCCGCCGCCTGGTCCGCTGGACAGGCCGCCTCCCGCAGCCGTCGACAGTCCGCCGCCGGGACCCAGGGCGCGTCCGCCGCCTTCGGTGGTGGAACAGGCCAGTGGACTGCGGCAGGGGGCGTAGTTGGACGGGCTGACCATCTGCGCATGGGCGGTGCTGACGGCTGTACTGGCCGCTGCGCTGGCGATACCCAGCGCAAGCACGAGTGAAGTTTGCATTCTCGACATCGGAATCCTCTGAGTGGGTTCATGCCTGCCTCGGCAGGCAGCTCGTCCCATGCAGCAAGAGACGTGCAGAGGGAGGAAGGCCGGGGAAGCGGACGCGGCGGCGTCCATGCCCCGCATCAGCGAAAATCCGGCGTCGTCTTGTCTTGCAAACCTCCGTGACCACCAACCCCTGGCGCCTGTCCGTCGCACCGATGATGGACTGGACCGACCGGCATTGCCGCTATTTCCATCGCCTGCTCACCCGCCGCACGCGCCTGTACACCGAGATGGTGACGACGGGGGCCTTGTTGCATGGCGACGTGCCGCGGCATCTCGATTTCAACGAGGAAGAGCACCCGGTCGCCCTGCAGTTGGGCGGCAGCGAGGCGGCGGACCTGGCGCATGGCGCGAAGCTCGCGCAGCAGTGGGGCTACGACGAAGTCAACCTGAACTGCGGCTGCCCGAGCGAGCGGGTGCAGCGCGGGGCCTTCGGCGCCTGCCTGATGAACGAGCCCCACACGGTGGCCGACGGCGTGAAGGCGATGCGCGATGCGGTGAGCATCCCGGTGACGGTCAAGCACCGCATCGGCGTGGACCAGACCGAGAGCTACGAGTTCGTGCGCGATTTCGTGGGTACGGTGGCGCAAGCCGGCTGCGAGGTCTTCACCGTGCATGCCCGCAATGCATGGCTCAAGGGCCTGAGCCCCAAGGAAAACCGCGAGGTGCCGCCGCTGCGCTATGAGACGGTCCACCGGCTCAAGCGCGACTTCCCGTCGCTCACCATCTGCATCAACGGGGGCGTGACCAACGACGGACAGATCGCCGAGCAACTGGCGCACATCGACGGCGTGATGGTGGGGCGCGAGTCGTACCACAACCCGTGGATCATGGCGTCGTGGGACGAGCGCTTCTTCGGCGACGAGCCGGTGGCGCGAGACCGGGCGGAGGTGGAGACGCAGATGGTGGCCTACATGTCGCGCTGCGTGGCCCGGGGCGAGCCGTGGTCGCGCGTGGCCCGGCACATGCTGGGATTGTGGAACGGCACCGCCGGCGCGCGGCGCTGGCGGCATGTGTGGTCGGACCATCGGCTGAAGCTGCATCCGCCGGAGCATGTGGCCAAGCTCGCGCGCGAGGCTCGCACCGGCGCTTCGGTGGAATCCACACCCGACTGACCCCTGCGGCGTCGAGAGCAAGCTTCACACGGCTGCTGCAAAGGCAGCCGTAATTTTTTCCGGGGCGGGCTGCGCGGGCGTGTAGGTCGCACTCATCCGTGCCTTGGAGTCGTCGCCGGCGTCGCTGGTGAAACACCAGATGCACACCCCCATCCGCACGGGGAAACGATGGCGATTCGTGGTGCTTTTGGCATGCGGAATCAGTCGCCCGGATGCCTTCGGGCAGACCCTCGCATTGATGGCACAGGCCGTGCTCTACCGACCCGTGTTTGGCATTCACGCTGGAAGTGACTCGCGCTTGGCGCGACCGGCGAGAAAGCAATGTTGGGGGATACAGGTTCGATGAACCTGACGATGGGCCTGCCGGTGCCGATCAGTCTCGCGGCGCCGGCGACGCGAACGGGAACATTCAATGATTGCCTACGACGAATCGACGCTCCTGGCTCCCGCCGAGGAGCTTTCGGCGCTTCTGGCCGCACTCACCGCCTTGCGCAAGGGCGACGCCACCGTGCGGCTGCCGGCGCATTGGACGGGCCTCGCCGGCAAGGTGGCGGACGTCTTCAACGACGTGGTGGAAATGAACGCCACCATGGCCGAGGAAATCTCGCGCCTGCGGCAGGTGGTGGGCAAGGAGGGCAAGCTCAAGCAGCGCGCGTCGGTGCCCGATGCCCGCGGCTTCTGGGGCGAGCAGGTCAACTGCATCAATGCGCTGATCGACGACCTCGTGCACCCGACCTCGGAAGTGGCGCGCGTGATCGGCGCGGTGGCGCAGGGTGACTTGTCCAAGTCCATGGCGCTGGAAGTCGAAGGGCGCGAGCTCGAAGGCGAATTCCTGCGCACGGCCAAGACCATCAACAAGATGGTGGAGCAGCTGGGCAACTTCTCGGCCGAAGTGACGCGCGTGGCCCGCGAGGTGGGCACGGAAGGCAAGCTCGGCGGCCAGGCCAAGGTGAAGGGCGTGGCGGGGACGTGGAAGGACCTGACGGACTCGGTGAACTCCATGGCCGGCAACCTGACCGACCAGGTGCGCAACATCGCCGACGTGACCACCGCGGTGGCCAAGGGCGACTTGTCCAAGAAGATCGACGTGGACGTGAAGGGCGAGTTCCTCACGTTGAAGAACACCATCAACACCATGGTGGACCAGCTGCGGTCCTTCGCGTCGGAAGTGACGCGCGTGGCGCGCGAGGTCGGCACCGAGGGCTCTCTGGGCGGCCAGGCGCGGGTGGAAGGCGTGTCCGGCACGTGGAAGGACTTGACGGACTCGGTGAATTCGATGGCCGGCAACCTCACGTCGCAGGTGCGGAACATTGCCGACGTGACCAAGGCGGTGGCGGCGGGCGACTTGTCCAAGAAGATCACGGTGGACGTGAAGGGCGAGATCCTCGAGCTGAAGAACACCGTGAACACCATGGTGGACCAGCTGCGGTCGTTCGCGGCGGAAGTGACGCGCGTGGCCCGCGAAGTAGGCACGGAAGGCAAGCTCGGCGGCCAGGCCGACGTGCAGGGCGTGGCCGGCACGTGGAAGGACTTGACCGAGTCGGTGAACTTCATGGCCGGCAACCTCACCTCGCAGGTGCGGAACATCGCCGAAGTGACGACCGCCGTGGCGGCAGGTGACTTGTCCAAGAAGATCACGGTGGACGTGAAGGGCGAGATCTCGGAGCTCAAGAACACCATCAACACCATGGTGGACCAGCTGCGGTCGTTTGCTGCGGAAGTGACGCGCGTGGCCCGCGAGGTAGGCACCGAAGGCAAGCTCGGCGGCCAGGCTGAGGTGCAGGGCGTGGCCGGCACCTGGAAGGACTTGACCGACTCCGTGAACTCGATGGCGTCGAACCTGACCTCTCAGGTGCGCAACATCGCCGACGTGACCAAGGCCGTGCAGGCGGGCGACTTGTCCAAGAAGATCACGGTGGAGGTGAAGGGAGAGATCCTCGAACTGAAGGCCACCATCAACACCATGGTGGACCAGCTCTCATCGTTCGCCGCCGAAGTGACGCGCGTGGCACGCGAGGTGGGTACCGAAGGCCGGCTCGGTGGCCAGGCCGAAGTGCAGGGCGTGGCAGGCACGTGGAAGGACTTGACCGAGTCGGTGAACTCGATGGCCTCCAACCTCACGAGCCAGGTGCGGAACATCGCGGACGTGACCAAGGCCGTGCAGGCCGGTGACTTGTCCAAGAAGATCACCGTGGAGGTGAAGGGCGAGATCTCGGAGTTGAAAAACACCATCAACACCATGGTGGACCAGCTGCGATCGTTTGCTGCGGAAGTGACGCGGGTGGCGCGCGAAGTGGGCACCGAAGGCAAGCTCGGCGGCCAGGCCGACGTGCAGGGCGTGGCGGGCACCTGGAAGGACTTGACCGACTCCGTGAACTTCATGGCCGGCAACCTCACCTCGCAGGTGCGGAACATCGCCGAAGTGACGACGGCCGTGGCGGCCGGCGACTTGTCCAAGAAGATCACCGTGGACGTGAAGGGCGAGATCTCGGAGCTCAAGAACACCATCAACACCATGGTGGACCAGCTCTCGTCCTTCGCCGCGGAAGTGACGCGCGTGGCCCGCGAGGTGGGTACCGAGGGCAAGCTGGGCGGCCAGGCCGACGTGCAGGGCGTGGCCGGCACGTGGAAGGACTTGACCGAGTCCGTGAACTCGATGGCGTCGAACCTCACGTCGCAGGTGCGGAACATCGCGGACGTGACGAAGGCGGTGGCCGCCGGCGACTTGTCCAAGAAGATCACGGTGGACGTGAAGGGCGAGATCCTGGAGTTGAAGAACACCGTGAACACCATGGTGGACCAGTTGCGGTCCTTCGCCGCGGAAGTGACCCGGGTGGCCCGCGAGGTGGGCACCGAAGGCATCCTGGGCGGCCAGGCCGACGTGCAGGGCGTGGCCGGCACGTGGAAGGATTTGACCGAGTCAGTGAACTTCATGGCCGGCAACCTCACCTCGCAGGTGCGGAACATCGCCGAAGTGACGACCGCCGTGGCCAAGGGCGACTTGTCCAAGAAGATCACGGTGGACGTGAAGGGCGAAATCTCGGAGCTGAAGAACACCATCAACACCATGGTGGACCAGCTGCGATCCTTCGCCGCGGAAGTGACCCGCGTGGCCCGCGAGGTGGGTACCGAGGGCAAGCTGGGCGGCCAGGCCGATGTGCAGGGCGTGGCCGGCACGTGGAAGGACTTGACCGACTCCGTGAACTTCATGGCCTCCAACCTCACGTCGCAGGTGCGCAACATCGCCGACGTGACCAAGGCCGTGCAGGCGGGTGACTTGTCCAAGAAGATCACGGTGGACGTGAAGGGCGAGATCCTGGAGCTCAAGGCCACCATCAACACCATGGTGGACCAGCTCTCGTCGTTCGCGGCGGAAGTGACCCGCGTGGCGCGTGAAGTGGGCACCGAAGGGCGACTCGGCGGCCAGGCGCAGGTGCAGGGCGTGTCCGGCACCTGGAAGGACCTGACCGACAACGTGAACTTCATGGCCGGCAACCTCACCTCGCAGGTGCGCGGCATCGCGAAGGTGGTGACGGCCGTGGCCAACGGCGACCTGAAGCAGAAGCTGACAGTGGAAGCCAAGGGCGAAATCGCCGCGCTGGCCGAGACCATCAACAGCATGACCGACACGCTCGCGACCTTCGCCGACCAGGTGACCACCGTGGCGCGTGAAGTGGGCGTGGAAGGCAAGCTCGGCGGCCAGGCCAAGGTGCCGGGCGCGGCCGGCACGTGGAAGGGCCTCACCGAGAACGTGAACAACCTCGCCGCGAACCTCACGACGCAGGTGCGCGCGATTGCCGAGGTGGCAACCGCCGTGACGCAGGGCGACTTGACGCGTTCCATCACCGTGCAGGCGGAAGGCGAGGTGGCGTCCTTGAAGGACACCATCAACGAGATGATCCGCAACCTCAAGGACACCACGCAGAAGAACACCGAGCAGGACTGGCTGAAGACCAACCTCGCGAAGTTCTCGCGCATGCTGCAAGGCCAGAAGGACCTGGTCACGGTCGGCCAGCTGATCTTGTCGGAGCTCGCGCCCGTGGTAGGCGCGCAGCAGGCCGAGTTCTACGTGCTCACGAGCGTGGACAACGCGCCCAAACTGAGGCTGTTTGCGAGCTACGCCTCGGGCGGCCAGCACTCGCACGGCAAGGAGATCGAGCTCGGGCAGGGCCTGGTGGGCCAGTGCGCGATCGAGAAGGAAAAGATCCTGCTCACCAACGTGCCGAGCGACGCCTTCCGCGTGGCCACGGGGCTGTCGCAGACCGCGGCGCTCGACGTGCTGGTGCTGCCGGTGATCTTCGAGGGCCAGGTGCGCGGTGTGCTGGAGCTCGCGTCGCTGCAGCGCTTCAACCCCTCGCACCAGGCCTTCCTCGATCAGCTGACCGAATCCATCGGCATCGTGATCAACACCATCGCGGCCAACATGCGCACGGAAGACCTGTTGATGCAATCGCAGTCCCTCGCGCAGGAGCTGCAAAGCCGCCAGCAGGAACTGCAACAGACCAACGAGGAGCTGCAGGAAAAGGCCCGCTTGCTCGCCCACCAGAACCAGGAGGTGGAACGCAAGAACCAGGAAGTGGAGCAGGCCCGCCAAGCGCTGGAAGAAAAGGCCGAGCAGCTGGCTCTCACGTCCAAGTACAAGTCGGAGTTCCTGGCCAACATGTCGCACGAGCTGCGCACGCCGCTCAACTCGCTGCTCATCCTGTCCGACCAGCTGTGCAAAAACACCGAGGGCAACCTCCTGCCCAAGCAGGTGGAGTTCGCCAAGACCATCCATCTGTCGGGCAACGACCTGCTGATGCTCATCAACGACATCCTCGACCTGTCGAAGATCGAGTCGGGCACGGTGGCGGTGGACGTGAGCGAGCTGCGCGTGGACGACCTGGTGCGCAGCGTGGACCGCAGCTTCCGCCACGTGGCCGAGAACAAGCACGTGGACTTCGTCATCGACGCGGTGCAGCCGCTGCCCAAGTCGGTGGTGACGGACGTGAAGCGGCTGCAGCAGATCATCAAGAACCTGCTGTCCAACGCCTTCAAGTTCACCCACCAGGGCCAGGTCACGCTGACCATCGCCTCGGTGGACAGCGGCTGGTCGCGCGACAACGAGGAACTCAACCGCGCCGGCCAGGTGCTGGCCTTCTCGGTGTCGGACACCGGCATCGGCATCTCGACGGACAAGCAGCAGATCATCTTCGAGGCCTTCCAGCAGGCCGACGGATCGACCTCGCGCAAGTACGGCGGCACGGGCCTGGGCCTGGCCATCAGCCGCGAGCTGTCGCGCCTCCTGGGTGGCGAGATCCGCCTCGTGAGCGCGCCGTCGCAGGGATCGACCTTCACGCTGTACCTGCCGCAGAGCTACAGCCCGGTGCGCAGCGCGCATCGCGGCCGCTCGGTGCACGAGGTGGAAGCCAAGGCCCATGCCGAGCGCCAGCGCGACATCGAGCGGGAAGATGCACGCAGCACGCCGGCCTGGGAGCCGACCGACACCGCGCCGCTGGACCTCGGTGCGCACGACGAGCCGTCGCTGCTGCATCACAACATTGCCGACGACGACCGCAACGACATCATGAGCGGCGACAAGGTGCTCCTGATCGTCGAGAACGACCTGGGCTTTGCGAAGGTGCTGCTGGATGCCGCGCGCAGGAACGGCTTCAAGGGCCTGGTGAGCACGACGGGCGCCGCGGCGCTGGCGATGACGCGCGAGTACCAGCCCTCGGTCATCACGCTGGACATCTTCCTGCCCGACATGGAGGGCTGGCGCATCCTCGAACGCTTGAAGGGCGACCTCGCCACGCGGCACATCCCGATCTGCGTGGTGTCCACCGACGACTCGCGCCAGCGCGCGCTCAACTCGGGTGCCATCGGCTTCCTCACCAAGCCGCTGCAGTCGGTGGACGTGGTCAACGATGCGCTCGCGCACCTGTACCAGTTTGCCGACCGCAGCGCCAAGCGGCTGCTGGTGGTGATGGACGACACGCCCACGCGCGACGAGTACCTGTCGTGCCTGGACAGCGAGACGCAGATCGAGATCGCCACCACCGCGAAGGAGGCACGCGCCAGGCTCGCCGGCGGCGGCATCGACTGCCTCGTGACGGACGGCGGCGTGCGCGACTTCGGCCCCGAGGACGTGATCGAGACGCAGGAAGGGCGGCCGCTGTTCCGGCAGCTGCCCATCGTGCTCTATTGCGAAGAGGGCTCGGACGCCAACAACGAATGGAAGCGCGGCCACAGCGCCTTCGCCTTGCGCGAGGCCCACACGCTGGAGCGGCTGCTCGACGCCACCGCCTTCTTCCTGCATCGCGGCACGGCCTCGATGTCGGAGCAGGAGCGGCAGTCGGTGCAGGCGCTGTACGACGCGCAGCGCGTGCTCGAGGGCAAGAAGGCGCTGATCGTCGACGACGACATGCGCAACATCTTCGCGCTGGCGACGGTGCTGGACGACCAGGGCATGGTCATCGTCTCTGCGGACAACGGCCGAGATGCGATCCGCCTCGTGCAGGAAGACCCCAGCATCGACATCGTGCTGATGGACATCATGATGCCGGAGATGGACGGCATCGCGACCATGAAAGAGATCCGCAAGCTTCAGCGCGGCAAGAACCTGCCCATCGTGGCGGTGACGGCCAAGGCGATGAAGGGGGACCGCGAGAAGTGCATTGAGGCCGGGGCCTGGGACTACCTGTCCAAACCCGTGGACACGGCGCACATGCTCGTGGTGCTGCGGAGCTGGCTGTGCCGCTGAAGCGCGAGACCCCGCCCGCGGCGCCGTTGGCGGCGACGGGTGTCGACGACCTGGATGCGTGGGACGAGAAGTCCAACATCCTGATCGTCGACGACCTGCCCGAGAAGCTCTTGGTCTTCGGCACCGTGCTGGAAGACCTGGGACAGAACCTCGTCTTCGTGAACTCGGGCAGCGAGGCCTTGCGCGAGGTGCTCAACCGCGAGTTCGCGGTGATCCTGCTGGACGTCAACATGCCCGACATCGACGGGTTCGAGACGGCCGCGCTCATCCGCAAGTACAAGCGCTCGGCGCACACACCGATCATCTTCATCACGGCGTACACGGACGAGATCCAGACCGCCAAGGGCTATTCGCTGGGCGCGGTGGACTACATCCTCTCACCGGTGGTGCCCGACGTCTTGCGGAGCAAGGTCAAGGTCTTCGTGGACCTGCACCAGATGCAGCGCCGCGTGCGCCGGCAGGCCGACGAGCGCGTCGCGCTGGTGGCCGCCGAGGCAGCGCGGCGCGTGGCCGAAGACAACGACCGGCGATCGAAGTTCCTCTCGCACGCGAGCCGCGTGCTGAGCGGCTCGTTGGACGTGAGCATCGGCACGCAGCTGCTGCTCGAGCTGGTGGTGCCGGAGGTGGCGTCCTTCGCGCTGCTGCAGCTGATGGAAGACGGCTCGGCGCAGGCCCAGGTGACGGTCGGACACTCGCGCGATGGCGGGCCGCTCACGGTGGTGAGCACGCCGCACGCCGGCTTGCCGCCGACCGTGCAGCAAGCGCTGGAAGAAGCGGTGGTGGGCAAGCAGCGCGTGGCCGTGCAGACCGCGCCGCTGCGCCGCGTGAGCAGCGAATCCTTCGGGCTGAGCGGGCCGCTCGTGCTGCGCACGGCGGTGGTCGTGCCCTTGATGATCGGCGAGCGGGTGCTGGGCGTGCTGCTGGTCGGCGCGCAGGAATCCGAAGCCGGCCATGCGGCGCGCGACTGGGCGGCGCTGGAAGAGCTCGCGAGCCGCGCGGCCATCGCCTTCGAGAACGCGCACCTGTACCGCAGCCTGCAAGCCGAGATCATCGAGCGTCGCACTGCCGAGGCCGAGCTGCAGGAGGCCAACCAGCGCAAGGACGAATTCCTCGCGATGCTGTCGCACGAGCTGCGCAACCCGCTTGCGCCCATCCGCAATGCGCTGGAGGTGATCCGTCGCATCGCGCCGCCCGACCCGAAGTTCACCTGGGCGGGCGACGTGATGGACCGCCAGGTGCGCCACCTCACGCGCCTCGTGGAAGAGCTGCTGGACGTGGCGCGCATCAGCCAGGGCAAGATCCAGCTCAACCGCGAGTCGGTGGACCTGGCCGCCGTGATCGCGCAGAGCGTGGAGACGGCACAGCCCTTCATCGACGCGCGTGGGCACACGTTGACGGTGAAGCTGCCCGACACGCCGGTGCGGCTGCAGGGCGATTTCGCGCGGCTCGCGCAGGTGGTGTCCAACCTCCTGCACAACGCCGCGAAGTACAGCGACGACGGCGGGCGCATCCAGGTGGAGCTGTCCGTGCAGGACGGCGAGGCGCTGATCGTCGTGCGCGACAACGGCATCGGCATCGAGGCGGCACTGCTGCCGCGCATGTTCGACCTCTTCGCGCAGGGCACGCGTTCGCTGGACCGCATGCAAGGCGGCCTGGGCGTGGGGCTCACGCTCGCGAGGCGGCTGGTGGAGCTGCACGGCGGCCACGTCAGCGCAAAGAGCGAAGGCGCGAGGAAGGGGGCCGAGTTCCATGTCTGCATCCCATGCGTGAGCGTGGTGCATGGCGCGGACGATGGCGACGTGGCGGTGACGTCCACCCGGCCCACGCTCGGCCGGCGCATCCTCATCGTGGACGACAACCAGGATGCCGCCGAGAGCGTGGCGCAATACCTGCAGCTCGAAGGGCATGAGGTGAAGACGGTGGGCGACGGCATGCAGGCGCTGTCGTGCGTGCCCGTCTTCGCGCCGCAGATCGTGGTGCTGGACATCGGCCTGCCCATGCTCGATGGCTACGAAGTCGCGCGGCGCATGCGCATGCTGCCGGCGACCAGGAACGCCTTGCTCGTCGCGCTGACGGGCTACGGCCAGAAGGAAGACCAGCTGCGTGCGAAGGAGGCCGGCTTCGACCGCCACTTCGTCAAGCCCACCGACCCGCGCGTGCTGGTGGAGCTGATCGAGTCGTGGCCGGCGACCAGGGCGGCGGGCGACAAGGCGGAGACGGCGGACTCCGCGACCTCAAAGGCCGGTTGAATCGGGTGCTGGAGTGCCGCCAGGCCACGTGGCCAGCACCACACCCGCGAGTGCGAGGCCGTAGGCGGCCGCCTGCACCGCGCTGAAGTGCTCGCCGAGCAGCAGCACGCCGACCGCCGCCGCGCTCACCGGCAGCAGCACCGTGAACACGCCGGCCGACGACGCAGGCACGTGGCGCAGGCCTGTCATCCACAGCCACACGGTGAACATGCTCGCGGTGAGTGAATAGAACAGCAGCAGCCCCCACGAGGCGGGCGGCACGACGGCGAAGTCGAAATGCAGCGCCTGCCAGAGGCCGAAGGGCGTGACCAGCGCGAGGCCCCAGAGATTGACGAGCGCGCTGATTCGCTTGGCCGAGACATTGCCGGTGAGGCGCTTGCCGATGACGACGTAGCTGGCTTCGCAGAACACCGCACCGACAAGCATCAGGTTGCCGAGCAGCGAGCCGTTGGTTTCGCTGCCATCCGCGCCGCCGCCTTCATGCTTGACCAGCGACACCAGCGCGATGCCGGCCACCGCGCACGCGATGCCCATGGCCACGCGAATGCTGATCCGCTCCTTGAGGAAGATGGCCGAGAGCAGGGCGACGACGCCAGGAATGGCCGCCATGATCACGCCCGCCGCGAGCGCCGAGGTCATCGCGACGCCGAAGAGCATGCAGATCGAAAAGAGGAAGTTGCCGAGGAAGGATTCGAGGAACAGCAGCTTGCGGTCGTGGGGGCTCAGCGGCGCTTCGCCGGCGGGGCGCTTGACCCAGGTGGCCATCGCGAACGTCGCGATGCCGAAGCGCAGCCAGGCGAGCAGGAAGACGGGGAAGACGACCACCAGCAGCTTGGAGAAGCCCACGTAGCTGCCGACGAGGGCCATGGCGCTGGCGAGGCTGAGGTAGGAGAGCAGGGGGACGGGGCGATGCGACGTCATCGGGCGGGCGGCGGGCCGTGGCTAGGAAGGCGTGGATCATGCCGCATGCGCCGGTCCTGCAACCCGGAAACGACAAATGCCCGCTGTGCGGGCCGCCCTCTCGGAACGACCCGCCCAGCGGGCATCTTGGCTTGGATCAGCCAGCCGGAAAACCGGCCTGGATCACGGCTTGCGATTCAGATCCCGATCCTTGCTCGCATCCTTCAACGTCTCGCGCGCATCGCCGACGTTCTTCTGGATCTTGCCTTCGGCTTCACGCGCCATGCCCTTGGCTTGCTGCTCGGTGCTGCCGATTGCCTCGCCGGTGTTCTTCTGAACCTTGCCCGCGACTTCCTTGGCGGCGCCCTTAACTTGGTCCTTGTTCATCTCAAGTCCTTTCGGTTGGTTGAACGACCACGACGCATGGCGTCGTGAACCTGGGATCAGGATAGGCCGATGCGCGGTGCGCGGCAGTCGTCGCTCGCCGCGATTGCACGTCGGCCTCGTCCTACCTGCGGCCGCCGGTCAGGAGCGCGCCTGCACCTCACTGCCGAGTTCCTTCGCTCGCAGCGTGGTCATGATGCTCATCAGTGTCGCGAAGGCGTTGGCTTCGTTACCGCCACCGCCGAGCTGGATCTGCGGCACCAGCGGCACGCGCGCGGTCTCGAAGGCCTCGGCCATGCGCAGCATCACGGTCTGCATGAGCTGCTTGTCGGCGCCGGTGCCCTCCATCGCGTCGGAGCGCGCCTTGATGGCCGCACCCTCGGCCTCGCCCACGCTGCGGATGGCGGCGGCGCGGCCGTGGCCCTCGGCCTCCTGCTTGAAGCGTTCGGCCTGCGCCAGCGCCTCCACCTCCTGCCGGCGCTTCTCGGCGGCCTTCACGTTGGCCGAGCCGTGGTTCTCCTTGATGGAAATGTCCACGAGCGACGCGGTGAGCTCCGACTGCTTCTCGGCGCGCTTCTCCGCTTCGTTCAGCTCGCGCTGCTTGTTGGCCGCGATCTCCTTCTGCGCGAAGGTCTCGACCTGCTCGCGGGCGATCTGCCGGTCACGCAGCTGCGACATGATGTTCTCGATCTTGTTGTCGCCCGCCTGCGGCTTGGGCGTGCCGATCAGCACCTCCTGGAACTCCAGCGAGTAGGCGAGGAAACGCTCGCGCATGTCGATGCTGGCATTCGCCTGCAGCTCGCTGCGCGACTGGATCAGCTCGATGAAGGTGCGCGTCTGCGATACGTTCTTGAAGTACGACGACACCATCGGGTCCAGTGTCTGCTCCACCAGCTGCTTCACGTTGCCGAAGCGCTGCACCACCATCGGCGCCTTGCGGTAGTCGATGTGCACGACTACGCTCAAGGGCAACTGCGGCTCGAAGGCGTCCTTGGTGATGAGCGTGATCTCGCGCAGGTTGGAATCGAAGTTGGAGCCGCTCTCGCCCGTCTTCCACATCAGCACGAAGTTGGTGGTGGGCACGAGCTCGATCTTGCCGGCGTAGGTGTTGAAGGCGTACTTGCCGGGCATCAGCGGGTCGCGCCACACGCCGCGGCAGCCGGTCTGCACCAGCTCGCCGTGGCTGTACTCGGTGCCCGACATGTCCTCGCCCTTGCGGCCGGTGTACGACACCACCACGCCGACGAAGCCCACGGGAATGATGGTCTTGTTGATGAACTCCACCGTCGCGAACAGCCGGTTGATGTAGTAGGTGCCTTCGACCAGCACGCGCTCCTGCCGGCCGCGTCGGCCGCCCGCGGCGAGGAATCGCTCGGGCTCCTGGAAGGAGTTGTGCGCATCGCCCACGTCGGGGGCGAGCAGCTCGTCGCGGGGCAGGGCGGGGCCGTCCTGCACGGTGACGACGGCCAGTTGGTCGGAGTCGTGCGCGCCGGTGCGCTCCTTGATGACGACCGGCGTGAAGCCGCTGCGCTCGTCCAGCACGGTGCGCATGCGCTCGTAGTACTCACGCTCGCTCGCGTTCATGTTGAGCGCGTAGGTGCCTTCCTCGGTCATCACGACGAAGAGCGCCGGGTTGATGATGTGTGTGCCCTCGCGCAGCACCTTGCGCTGCGGGCCCTTCTGCCCGCCGCCCTGGATGAAACCGCGCACGTCGAGGAAATCGGCCACCTCGCGGTTGCTCGCGAGCGTCTGCCCGGCGGGCAGGTCGATGCCGTCGCGCGCGAAGACGTAGGCGAGCTTGCCCTGCGTCACCGACACCATCGGATGGATGTGCACCTTGTACTGGAAGGGCGCGAAGAAGTGGAAGCCGCCGCGCCGCAGCTCGGGCTGGAAGCCGGCTTCACCATCGAGCGCGAGCAGGCCGGCTTTGACCGAGCCACGGGCGCTCCAGAGCTTCTCGACGACGCCGATTCGCTCGTTGGGGATGTACCTCACCATGCCCGACGCATAGGTGAAGAGGATGACGATCAGACACGCGATCAGACCGAGCGCGACGGCACCGAGGTGGCCGTGGCTCGCAAAGTCGCTGAACATGGGGTCCTTGCCTTTCTTGACTCTCGCGCGAGACGCGCGCGTGCGTACCGCCGCCCACGCGGGCGGCAATTCGATTCAATGGATCAGATCTGTACCCGCGTGCCGAGCTCGATCACGCAGTTGTTGGGCAGGCGGAAGAAGCTCGCCACGCTGCCCGCATTGCGCGACATGGCGGCGAAGAGCTTGTCCCGCCAGTGCGCCATGCCCTCGCCGCCGCCGCCCTTGATGGGCACGACGGTTTCGCGGCTGAGGAAGTACGAGGTCTCGAACAGGTTGATGTCCAGCCCGTGCGAACGGCACAGCTCCAGCGCGTTCGGGATGTCGGGCGTGTTCTTGAAGCCGTAGTTCACCCGCACCTGCCAGAAGCCGCGCACCAGCGGTGTCACCTCCACGCGTTCGGCGAAGGGCACCCAGGGCACCTCATGAAACACGACCGTGAGGATCACGTTGCGCTCATGCAGCACCTGGTTGTGCTTGAGGTTGTGCATCAATGCCTGCGGCACGGTGCCGGGATTGGCCACCGCGTACACCGCCGTGCGGCTGGTGCGCGGGATGTCCTGGTCGTCCACCAGCGAGGTGATGAAGGGCAGGAGCTCGGGGTCGTCGCTGCGGATGCTGTCCATCAACAGGTCGCGCCCGCGCTTCCACGTCGCCATCACGGTGAACATCACACCGCCGATCACCAGCGGGAACCAGCCGCCCTGCACGAACTTGAGCGAGCACGAAGCCACCAGCAGCGCATCGAGGAGCAGGAACACGCCCGTGGCGGACAGAGACACCCACATCGGGAAGCCCCACCCGTGGCGCACCACGAAGAAGGTGAGCAAGGTGGTGATGAACATGGTCACCGTCACCGCGATGCCGTAGGCGCCCGCCAGGGCGGCCGAGCTGCCGAAGGCGACGGTGGCCAGCACCACGGCGACGAGCAGCACCCAGTTGACCTCGGGCAGGTAGATCTGGCCCGATTCCTTCACCGAGGTGTGCAGCACCTGCATGCGCGGCAGGAAGCCCAGCTGCATGGCCTGGCGCGTCATCGAGTAGGCGCCGGAGATGACGGCCTGCGAGGCAATCACCGCGGCCAGCGTGGCGAGCACGACGGCCGGGATGAGCCACGACTGCGGAAAAAGGCGGAAGAAGGGGTTCTCCAACGCGGCCGGGTCGCGCATCAGCAGCGCACCCTGGCCCATGTAGTTGAGCGCGAGCGCCGGCAGCACGAGGCCCAGCCACGCGAGGCGGATCGGCTTCTTGCCGAAGTGGCCCATGTCGGCATACAGCGCCTCGGCGCCGGTGAACGCGAGCACGATGGCACCCACGGCGACGAAGACGTGCCAGCCCTGCTCGCGCAGGAAGGCGAGGGCGCGCAGCGGGTCCAGCGCCTGCAGGATGGCGGGCTGCTTGGCGATCTCGACGATGCCGGTGAATGCGAGCACGCCGAACCAGATCACGATGACCGGCCCGAAGAGCTTGCCCACCGTCCCCGTGCCATGGCGCTGCACGATGAAGAGGCCGAGCAGCACGCCCACCGAGATGGGCAGAACGAAGGACTTGAGTGCTGGCGTGACGACTTCCAGGCCCTCGACGGCGCCGAGCACCGAGATGGCCGGCGTGATCACGCTGTCGCCGTAGAAGAGCGCCGCGCCCAGCACGCCGGTGAGCAGCAGGGCAGTGCGGCGTTTGGCGCTGCCGCCGGCGGCCTGGGCCGCGAGCGCCGTGAGCGCCATGATCCCGCCTTCACCGCGGTTGTCCGCGCGCAGGATGAGCATCACGTACTTGAGGGTGACGACCATCATCAGCCCCCAGAAGATGACCGATATGGCACCCACGATGTGCGTGGGGTCCAGCGGCACGCCGGTGTCGGTCGAGAAGATTTCCTTGATGGTGTAGAGCGGGCTCGTCCCGATGTCGCCGTAGACGACTCCCACTGCGCCGAGCGTCAATGCCGCCAGGCTCTCCCGTTGATGTTGCTGGTTCATTCGATGTGTCAAAAGCGCTGCCCACGGCAAGCGATGCGTGGTTGTCGCGCTGGACGCATCAGGAAGGCATAAGGATCCCGTCAGTGCCGCTCAGGGTTGGGGTGCGCGCAGGGCTCGCTCCAGGAACTTTTCCACGCGGCGGTAGTAGTCGGCCTGGTCCTCGGCGAGCACGAAGCCGTGTCCTTCCTCCTTGTAGTCAACCACTTCGATCGCGACTCCCGCCTTCTTCGCCGCGGCAGTGAAATCCTGCGCATGGGTATAGGGCACGCGACGGTCGACCCAGCCATGGGCCAGCAGGACGGGAACCTTGATTTCGGCCACCCGCTTGAGCGGGGAAATGGTCGGGGCCAATGCGGCCTCGGCAATCGGATCGCCGATGAGCATCGGCATGGCGTACTTCTTCGTCGATTCCGAGAGGTCGCTGTGGATCAGCGTGTACATCAACCCGATGTCGGTCACGCCGGCAAAGCTCACGGCGCAGCGATAGGTGTCGGGGTGGGCAATCGGCCCCATCAGCGCGGCATAACCACCGTAGCTTCCGCCCATGATGCAGACCTTCGCTGGATCCACCATGCCTTGTTTGGCCGCCCACTGCACCGCGTCGGCGAGGTCATTCTGCATGGCTCGGCCCCACTGCTTCCAGCCGGCCCGAAAGAGGGTGTCTCCGTAGCCGGTGCTTCCCCGGAACTCCGGTTCGATGACCCGATAACCGCGTGATGCCAGGAACTGGGCGTCGGCGCTCCAATTGATGTTGCTGCCGCGCAAGTACGGTCCGCCATGCACGAGGACGACTGCCGGCAATGGCTTGTCGGGGCCGGCACCGGGTGGGTGTGTGACGTACACCGGCACTTCGAGCCCGTCTCGGGCAATGAAGCGCTGGAGTGCGCGCCTGCCCTGTGTCTCTTCCTTGATCCACGGGCGGGCAGCACCAATGGGCTGGAGCGAATTCTTCTCGCGGTCAAAGAGCAGGAACTCGCCCGGCTGACGATCGCTCCTGGAGTAGACCACCAGGAAGCGCGTCGATTCGCACCGTCCGCACAGGATGATGTTGCTCCGCTCGGGCAAGGCTGCATCCAGTGCCCTCTGTATGCGATGAAGCTTGGCGTCGAACCAGTAGCTCATGGGGCGGTCAGCGGTGAACTTCAGCCCGACAAGGGTTCCGGTCTGGCTGTCCATGATCGGCGAGGCGTCCATGTCAAATCCCTTGACGGCCAACACCGGATCGGGATCGATCTTCTTGGCAGACGGATCGAAAGTGAACAAGCTCGACGTATTGCTCTTCACGTTCGCCGAAACGAAGAACTTCCCATCCTTGGTGATGAACCTGGGCTCGAACTCTTCGTTCAGTGCATCGAAGTCCGCCACTTCACCCCAGCCCTGCTCCCGGCTGCCGCGCCAGAAGACCTTGTTGCGTCCTTCCTTGTAGCTGACGAGCACCCGGGGTTCTCGTGCTGCATCGAGCATCCAGGTCCGCGTGCCTTCTGGCATGCCCAGGCTCAGCGATTGCAGCAGTCCGGTGGTCGTGCTCAGCCTGGCCAGCTGGAATTCCTTGATGTCTCCCAGATGATCCTTCACCTGCTTGTAGACAAGTACGTCGTTGCTCCCATCGTCTGTCGTCGAATGGATGAACCATCCATAGGGCAACACGCGAGACTGGATGCGCGAGCCGGTCGAGTCCAGCGCGTATCGCCAGGTGATGAGCTGGCGTGGCGCGCTGCCGTCGTGGTTGACGGCGAAAGTGCCGGCGCCTCCCGCGCTGATTTCCGCAGATTGTTGGAATGCCTCGTAGACCAACCGGTCGTCGCTGACCCAGCGAGCCCATGTCACGTCCGCATCGTTGAACTCGCCTACGACGCGCGGCTCGCCCAGCGGATCCAGGTCCATCACGCCCAGCCGCCGATAGCCGGAGGGACCGAACATGAGAACCGCCAGGCGCTTGCCCGAGGGTGAGGGAACCACCGAGTCGATGGCGGGCTTACGGGCGAAGTCTTCCGCAGGGATGGGGTCGGCGCACGCTTGGTCGCTGAAAAGTACCAGCGCGAGGCAGGCAGCGCCGAAGCTCCATGCCGCGCGGCGGCGAGTGGTCGTCATGATGGTCCTCCCAGGATCTGGCGCTGTGGCGCGCCGTGAAGACCCGGATGTTAGCGACTGATCCTCACTCCACCGCCAGCCGGTACCCCACCCCCGTCTCCGTCAGCAAATGCCGCGGCTCCGCCGGGTCGCGTTCGATCTTCGCGCGCAACTGGCCCATGTACAGCCGCAGGTAGTGGGTGTGCTCCGTGAACTCCGCGCCCCACACGTCGGCCAGCAGCTGGCGGTGGGTGACGACGCGGCCGGCACTGCGCACGAGGCGGGCGAGGAGCTTGTATTCGGTGGGGGTGAGGTGCAGCGTCTCGCCAGCGCGCTGCACGATGCGCGTCTCGAGGTCGACGTGCAGGTCATCCAGCGTGTGCTGCGTCAGCGCCGGGGCCAGCGCAGTGCCCCTGTGGCGCAAGGCGACGCGGATGCGGGCGAGCAGCTCACCGACGCTGAAGGGCTTGGTCAGGTAGTCGTCGGCGCCTTCGTCGAGCACCTGGATCTTCTGCGCCTCCTGGTGGCGTGCCGACACCACGAGGATGGGCACGGTGCTCTTGCGGCGGATCTCGCGCACGAGCTGCGCGCCGTCGCCGTCCGGCAGGCCGAGGTCGAGGATGACGAGGTCGGGCGGGTCGTGCTGCAGCATCGCCGTTGCCTCGCTCAGGCTCACGGCGGTCTGCACGTCGAAGCCCTCGACGCCGAGCGACGACTGCATCAGCGTTCGGATTTCGCGGTCGTCCTCGACGACCAAGGCCTTGAGGCTCATGCCTTGGCACCCGCAGGCTGTTCGGCTTCGACCGGCAACGCGAGGCAGAAGCTGCTGCCGCCGCCGCTGCGCCGCCGAACGCCCAGCGTGCCGCCGTGTGCCTGGGCGATGGCGCGGCACACGGCCAGCCCCAGGCCCGCGCCGCGGTGGCCGCTCTCGCGTTCGTGCCGCCCGCGGATGAAGGGCTCGAAGAGGCGTTCGTGCTCTTCGGCCGCGATGCCGGGGCCGCGGTCCTTCACGGTGGAGATGACCTGGCCGTCGTCCAGCTGAACGACGAGGTCCACCACGTCCTCGCTGTACTTGAGCGCGTTGTCCAGCAGGTTGGTGAGCAACTGCGCGATGAGCACCGGGTCCACCTTCACCAGCGGCAGGTCACGCGGCACGCGCGACTTGATGCGCCGTGTCGGGTCGCGCTGCCGCACGCGGGCGAGCACGGCGCCGACGATCTCTTCCATCGACTCCCAGCCGCGCTGCAGCTGCAGCGAGTGGCCCGACAGGCGCACGAGCTGCAGCGTGTTCTCGGTGACGGACGAGAGGTAGGCGGCCTCGTTCTCGATGCTCGTGAGCAGGCGCGTCTTCTCCGCATCGGCGAGGCGGTCCCGCTGCGATTGCAGCGAGGACACCGCGCCCACGATGGCCGCGAGCGGCGTGCGCAAGTCGTGCGACACCGCGGCCAGCAGCGTGCGTTGCGTCTCGTGCCGCTGCACCTCGTCCTGGGCTTCCTTCATCTGCGCGGCCAGCCGGATGCGCCACAGCGCCTGCGCCATCAGGCTGCACAGCGCCTGCGCATGCTCGCGCGCGGGCACGTCGGCGCCGCGCGCCGGCTGGACGCTCGCCGCGCCGAAGACGTGGCCCTTGTCGCCCAGCGGCACGTACCACGCATCCAGCCCCGGCCAGCGCGGCGTGCCGGGACCGAGCAGGGCGGCTTCCCGCATGCAGCAGCGCAGGCCGTCCAGCCGGGGCGTGCGTTCGGTGCTGTCGCGCAGCTCGTCGTCGAGCGCGATGCTCACCGGCCCGTCGAACGCGCGCTGGAGCTCACGCAGCCCGATCTCCCGAACCTGCGCTTCAGTGGCCGCTTCGGTCAGGTCCTTCGCCAGGCGCTGCAGCTGCTGCGCCCGCCGCTCCGACAGCCTGGCCGCGCGCGACTCCTCGCGCAGCGCCGCGGCGAGCTGGCTCACCGCGAGCGACACCCCCAGCATGGTGACGAGGGCGATGAAGTGCTCGTGATGCTCCACCGCGAGCGTGTAGCGCGGCGGCACGAAGAAGAAGTTGAAGGCCGTGACGGATGCCACGGCGCAGACGATGGCGGCCACGCGGTCGAGCGTGTACGACGCGATGACCACGGCCGCGAGGTAGAGCATGGCCTGGCTCGTCTGCGACACCTCATTGTCCAGCAGGCGTGCGGCCAGCGTGGCGAGTGCGACGAGGACGACGACCGCGCCCCAGCGCTTCAAGGGAGACACAGCAGGCTGCAGCGGCGGCGCGGCATCGTTCATGGCGGCAAGCGTATCAGCGAGCGAGTAAGGATTTCATATGGACGCGCAGGCCTGTGCATGGCGCGACGGGCCTCACGGCCGCGAATTCAGCCCGTCGAGCAACTGCATCACAAACATCGCATTCTCCGAGTCGTGGAAGGGTGGCCGTGCGCCTCGACAATGGACGGTTATGTCGATCTTTCCGATGCAGTATCTGGGAACGAGGCGCACTTCGGCCTTTTGCGTGGCCGCGACGCTCATGGCACCCGTCGTGGCGCACGCCGACATCGCGGCCTTGCCCGGCGATGGCTTGCGCGTGAGCGGCTACGGCACGCTGGGCGTGAGCTCGGTCCACGGCGCGGACCCGTGGCGCTTCCGGCGCGAGATCATCCAGCCCGCGGCCTCTGGCCAGTCGGCCGCGACCGACATCGACACCCGCCTGGGCCTGCAGGCCAACTGGCAGCTGTCGCAGCAGTGGGAGCTGGTGGGCCAAGTGCTGTTCATGCGCCGCGCCTCGCTCGCGGTGCCGGCGGAAAGCCTCGCCTGGGGCTTCGCCTCCTACACGCCGACGCCGCAGTGGACGGTGCGCATCGGCCGCACCAGCCCCGACCTCTTCCTGCTCGCCGACTATCGCAACGTCGGCTTCGCCTACCCATGGGCGCGCCCGAGCGTCGAGTTCTACGGCTGGAGGCCCATCTCGTCCGTCGATGGCGTGGATGTGACGCGCTCGTGGGAGCAAGGCGATGCGAACTGGCGCGCCAAGGCCTTCGCCGGCCGCTCGCGGTTCACGCTGGCCGGTGCGAATGGCGACACGCCGGTGGACGGCAAGCGCATTGCAGGCTTCACCCTGTCGCGCGAGGAGCAGGGCCTCACGCTCAAGCTGAGCCTGGCGCGCGCCGTGGCCCGTCCGTCCGACACCGGCCCGCTGCAGACCTTCCGCCGCGCGCTCCTCTCGGTGACGCAGTTGCCCGTGCCGTCCGTGGCATCGGAAGCATCGGCGCTGATGGCCCTTGTGCCCGACAACGACTTCATCACCCGCTACGGCGCGCTCGGGGCGTCGTGGGACCTGGGCGCCTGGCAACTGCAGGCCGAGGTCGCGAAGATCAGCGGCAACTTCAGCGCCAGCCGTGCGCGCTACGGCTACGCGAGCGTGGCCTACCGCCTGCGCAACGCGACGCTCTATACGCTCGTGAGCGCGGTGCGCCCGAACGATGCGCCCACGCCGGTGCCGGCCTGGCAAGCGACGCTCGCGCCGGTGGTCGGCCCGGCAGTCGCGACGCTCGTACAGCAACTCGGCACGCAAGCCGCCGCGCAGAACAATCTCACCCGTGAAGACCAGCAAAGCGTTACCTTCGGCACCCGGCTGGACCTGGGCACGAGCACCGCGCTCAAGCTGCAATGGGACGCCGTGCGCGTGCGCTCCAACGGCAGCGGCCTGTGGTTCGGCGGCTCCGCCGAGCCGCGCAAGGTCAACGTGTATTCGGTCGTGCTGGACGTGGTGTTCTGAGCGATGGACACGTCGTTCATGCAACTCTTGCGCATCGCAGCGCTGGCCCTGTCGGCCCTGGCCTTCGCCATGAGCGCGAAGGCCGACCTCTACGTGGTGGTCAACGCCGCCAACCCGGTGAAGGCGCTGACTCAGAAAGAGGTGGTGGACATCTTCATGGGCCGCACGCGCGCCTTCGCCGGCGGTGACTTCGCGCAGGCGCTGGACCTGCCGCGCGACAGCGCCACGCGGGCAGCCTTCTACACCGCGCTCACCGGCATGTCGCCAGCGCAGGTCAACAGCTACTGGTCGCGGCTGATGTTCTCCGGCCGCACCATGCCGCCCCAGCAGCTCTCCGGCGAGCCGGCGATGCAGGAGCAGGTGCGTCGTTCGTCGAACGCAATCGGCTACCTCAGTGCCGACCCCGCGGACAAGAACCTGCACGTGGTGCTCGTGCTCAAGGAGCCGCCGAAATGACGGGCGGACTGCAGGCGCGCATCCTGCGTGTGGTCGTGGGTGCGGCAGTGCTGTTCTCGCTGATCGCGGGCACGCTGGCGTATCGGCTCGAGCACGGCCGCACCACCGAGGCGGCGCGCGAATCGATCAACGACCTGGTGAGCGCGGTCGAGAAGACCGCGGCCGTCGCCGCCTACACGCGCGATGCGCTGCTCCTGCGAGAAGTGGCCGACGGGCTCGAGCGCAACAGCCTCGTCGCCAGCGTCGACATCCGCACGCCGACGGGCGAAGCGCTGCTGCAGGCGCGTTCCGGCGCCAAGACCGTGCCGGCGGACGGCCAGCTGGAAGTGTCGCGACTGCTCATTTCACCCTTCGACGCGAAGGAGACGCTGGCCGTCCTGCGCATCCGTGCCGACATGCCACAGCTGGAACGCGCCGCCCGCAACCGCGCCTGGACGCTCGCGCTCGCGATGGTCGCGCAGACGGCGTTGATCGCCTTCGTGCTCTACCTGGCTGCCGCGCGCTTCGTCTCGCGGCCCATCGTGCGGCTGGCCGCAGGCCTGCGTGCGATGTCGCCCGGCAGCTCGGCACGGCTTGCGCCACCGGGCGGCCATGCGGGCGACGAGATCGGCGCGCTGGTCTCATCCGCCAATGCGCTGCTGTCGGCCAACCAGTCGGCGCTCATGCGCGAGCGCGAGTTGCGCGCCGAGATCGAGGCGATGGAAGCGCAGTACCGGCAGATCTTCGATTCGACGAGCGCGGGCATCTTCGTGCTCGACTCCACAGGCCGTCTCATCAACGGCAACCCGACGGTGCTCAAGGTGGTGGGCGCAGGCGTGGACGACATGCACCAGTGGCGTGGACAGGACTTCATCGAGCGCGTGTTCGCGCGGCCCGACAAGGTGCGCGCGATGATCGCCGAATCGGCCGAGCGCGGCGAGACGACGTCGGCCGACCTCGAGCTCAAGCGCTACAGCGGCGGCCAGAACATCGCCAACACCGGCGCCCACAACGGCGGCGCGCGCTGGGTGCACTGCCTGATCTCCGTGCAGGATTCGCTCTCGGTCGAGGCGCCGGTGGTGGAGGGCGTGATGTACGACGTGACCGAGCGCCGCCGCGACGAGCATGCCGTGCGACACAAGGCCGAGCACGATGCGCTCACTGGCTTGAAGAACCGTTCTGCGAGCGAGGCCACGCTCGACCGCTTCCTCGCCGAGGCGGCAACGAGCCATGACGAGGTCATCGTGATGTACGTGGACCTTGACGGGTTCAAGCAGGTCAACGACTTGCTCGGCCACAAGGCCGGCGACAGCGTGCTCGAGGAATGCGCGCACCGCATGCTGGGCTCGGTGCGCCGCGCGTCCGACCTCGTTGGCCGGTTGGGCGGCGACGAGTTCGTCATTGCCTTGCACCGCACGAGCCCCGACGACGAGGTGGTGGACACGACCGCACGCATGCTGGTGCAGCGGCTGTGCGAGCCGGTCGAGCTGGACGACGGCAACAGCGTGTGCATCGGCGCGAGCGTCGGCATCGCGGCCTTCCCGCGGCACGGTGCGTCGCGCCGCGCGCTGCTGGATGCCGCCGATGCGGCGATGTACCGCGTCAAGCGCAGCGGCAAGAACGGCTTCGCGCGTGCGGGCGACGATGACCTCGGCGCGTTGGCGGCGACTGGTGCGGTGATCGAATGAGGGTGCGCGCCTGGCGCGCATCACGGCGTCAACCCTGCTTCAATTTGCAAGCCGATACAGAAGAAGTGATGCCGACCATCGCGGCATCAGCCGTCGATCCTGATCCAGGTCGTCTTCAGCTCGGTGTACTTGTCGAAGGCGTGCAGCGACTTGTCGCGGCCGTTGCCGCTTTGCTTGAAGCCGCCGAAGGGCACGGTGATGTCGTCCTCGTCGTACTGGTTCACGTGCACGGTGCCGGCACGCAGCGCCCGGGCCGCGCGATACGCGCGGTTGATGTTGTCGCTCCACACGCTGGCCTGCAGGCCGTAGCTGCTGTCGTTGGCCAGGCGGATGGCTTCTTCCTCGGTCTTGAAGCGGATGATCGACAGCACCGGGCCGAAGATCTCCTCGCGCGCGATGCGCATCTGCGGGCTCACGCCGTCGAACACCGTGGGCTCGACGAAGAAGCCTCCCGTCTCGGCCATCACGCGCTTGCCGCCTGCCACCACGCGGGCGCCTTCACCGTGGCCCGAATCGATGTAGCCGAGCACCGTGCGCAACTGCGTCTCGTCCACGATGGCGCCCATCTCGGCGCTGCCCGAGAGCGGGTCGCCCGGCTGGTACTTGGGCGCCTCGTTCTTCACGACCTCGAGGAACTGATCGGCCACGCGTTCATGCACGAAGACGCGCGAGGGTGCGTTGCAGCTCTCGCCCTGGTTGAAGAACATGCTGCCGGCCACGGTCTTCGCGGCGCGCGCGATGTCGGCGAAATCGTCGAACACCACGAAGGCCGACTTGCCGCCCAGCTCGTTGAAGACGCGCTTCAAGTTGCTGCGTCCGGCGTACTCGAGCATCTTGCGGCCCACGCGCGTGGAGCCGGTGAAGCCGATGGCGTCCACGTCCATGTGCAGCGCAAGCGCCTCGCCCGCTTCGCCGCCGTGGCCAGGCACGACGTTGAAGACGCCTTCGGGCAGTCCGGCTTCGATGGCGATCTCGGCCAGGCGCAAGGCGGTGAGCGGCGATTTCTCGCTCGGCTTGAGCACCACGCTGTTGCCGGTGGCCAGCGCCGGCCCGAGCTTCCAGGCGGCCATGATCATCGGGTAGTTCCAGGGCACGACGGCACCGATCACGCCCATGGGTTCGCGCGTGATGAGCGCGAGGCCCGAGCGCGGCGTGGGTGCGATCTCGTCGTAGACCTTGTCGATGGCTTCGGCGTACCAGGCGATGGTGCGGGCGGTGGACTGCACGTCCACGTTCAGGCTGTACTGCACCGGCTTGCCCATGTCCAGCGTTTCGAGCAGGGCGAGTTCTTCCTTGGCGGCGAGGATCTTCTCGCTGAAGCGCTGCAAGATCTTCTTGCGTTGCGCTGGCGACTTGTGCGCCCAGCGGCCGTCGTCGAAGGCTTGTCTTGCGGACTTCACGGCGGCGTCGATGTCCGCCTCGCGGCCGCGGGCGACTGGGCCCAGCACGCGGCCGTCGATGGGCGAGATGCAGTCGAAGGTCTCGCCCGATTGCGCGGCGACGCGTTGGCCGGTGATGAGGGCGCGGCCGTCGATGCGGATGTCAGCGGCGCGGGAGCGCCAGTCGATGTTGCTCATGTTGGTCTCCGTGACGATGGATCCCGGCGTTCGCCGGGATGACAACTTCCTTTGGGATGACGGTCACGCAAGCCCTGTCATCCCGGCGAACGCCGGGATCCATCAGCCTCACAACCACCCCCGCTGCCGCAGGTCCATCAGCGTCAAATCCAGGCACTTGCGGATCAGCACCATCATCTCGTCGATCTGCGACTTGGTGATCACCAGCGGCGGCGCGACGATCATCCGGTCGCCCACCGCGCGCATGATCAGTCCGTTGCCGAAGCAATGCCCGCGGCACACCATGCCCACTTCCAGCGACGAGTCGAAGATCTGGCGCGAGGCCTTGTCCTTCACCAGCTGGATCGCGCCCATCAGTCCGCAGGTCTGCGTCTCGCACACGAGCTGGTGCTGTTTCAGGGCTTCGAAGCGTTCCGCGAGATAGGGCCCTGTCTCCTCGCGCACCCGATCCACCAGGCCTTCGCGCTGGATGAGCCGGATGTTTGCCAGCGCCACCGCGCAGGCCACCGGATGGCCGCTGTAGGTGTAGCCGTGGTTGAACTCGCCGCCTTGGTCCACCAGTACGCGCGCGACCCGTTCGCCCACCATCACGCCGCCCAGCGGGATGTAGCCTGAGGTCACGCCCTTGGCGAAGGTCATGAGGTCGGGCCTGAAGCCAAAGGTCTCGCACCCGAACCAGCGGCCGGTGCGGCCGAAGCCGCAGATGACCTCGTCGGACACCACGAGCACGCCGTACTTGTCGCAGATGCGCTGGATCTCGGGCCAGTAGCTCTTGGGCGGCACGATCACGCCGCCCGCGCCTTGCACCGGCTCGCCGATGAAGGCCGCCACCTTGTCCGCGCCGATCTCGAGGATCTTGGCTTCCAGCCACGCGGCGGCCTCCAGCCCGAAGGCCTCGAAGCTTGCCGACGAGCGGCCGTGCTCGAAGAAGAAGGGCTGCTCGATGTGCACGACGTCGGGGATCACGCCGCCTTGCGCATGGATGCCGCTCATGCCGCCCAACGAGCCGCCCGCGATGGTCGAGCCGTGGTAGGCGTTGTTGCGGCTGATGATCACCTTGCGCTGCGGCTGGCCCAGCACGTCCCAGTAGCGCCGCACCATGCGCACGACGGTGTCGTTGCCTTCGGAGCCGGAGCCGGCGAAGAACACGTGCTCGAACTGAGCTGGCGTGACCTTGGCAAGCAGTTCGGCCAGCTCGATGGCCGGCGGCGTCGTGGTCTGGAAGAAGGAGTTGTAGAAGGGCAGGGTCTTCAGTTGCTGCGTGGCCGCGTCGACGAGTTCCTGCCGGCCATAGCCCACGTTGACGCACCACAGGCCCGACATCGCGTCGAGGATCTTGCGCTCGTCGCTGTCCCACAGGTAGATGTTGTCGCCGCGCGTGATCACGCGCGTGCCCTTGGCGGCGAGCGACTTGAAGTCGGTGAACGGATGCAGGAAGTGCGCCGCATCGGCCGCCTGCCACTCTTTCGTGCTTCGATGTTGTGTGCTCATGGGGTGTTCGGTCGTGGCGTCAGACATGCAGCAACAGATGCTCGCGCTCCCACGGCGAGATCACCTTCATGAACTCCTCGTACTCGATCTCCTTCACCTCCGAATACACGGTGACGAAGTCCTTGCCGAGCACGTCGTGCAAGTCTTTCTCGTCGGCGAGCCAGTTCAACGCTTCGCTCAGCGAGCGCGGCAGCTGGTACTCCGACAGGTAGGCGTCGCCCGTGCATTCGGGCGCCGGTTCGATGTGGTTCTTCATGCCGAGGTAGCCGCAGGCGAGCGTGACGGCGAGCGCCACGTAGGGGTTGGCATCGGCGCCGATCACGCGGTTCTCAATGCGCCGCGCGCTGGGCGACGCCACCGGCGAGCGGATGCCCACCGTGCGGTTGTCCGTGCCCCACTGGATGTTGATGGGCGCGGCCGTCGAGCGCGCGAGCCGGCGGTACGAGTTGACGTAGGGTGCGTACAAGGCCATCGCCGCGGGCGTGTACTTCTGCAGGCCGCCGATGTACCAGTAGAACTCCTTGGACGGCGAGCCGTCCTCGTTGCTGAACAGGTTGCGCCCGGTGCTCTTGTCGATGATGCTCTGGTGCACGTGCATCGCGCTGCCCGGCTCGTGCGCCATCGGCTTGGCCATGAAGGTGGCGAACATCTCGTGGCGCAAGGCCGCTTCGCGGATCGTGCGCTTGAAGAAGAACACCTCGTCGGCCAGGCCCAGCGGGTGCGCATGGAAGAAGTTGATCTCCATCTGACCCGCGCCCACCTCGTGGATCAGCGTGTCCACGTTCAGCTCCATCTGCTCGCAGTAGGCGTAGATGTCCTCGAACAGCGGGTCGAACTCGTTCACGGCATCGATGGAGTAGGCCTGGCGCGAGGTCTCGGCGCGGCCGCTTCGGCCCTTGGGCGGGCGCAGCGGCGTGTTGGGGTCGGAGTTGCGCTCGATGAGATAGAACTCCAGCTCGGGCGCGACCACCGGGTCCCAGCCTTCATCGTCGTACAGCTTGCAGATGCGCTTGAGCACCGAGCGCGGCGCGAAGGTGATGATGTTGCCGTAGCGGTCGAAGCAGTCGTGGATGACCTGTGCCGTCGGGTCCACCGCCCACGGCACGATGCGCACAGTGCTCGGGTCCGGCCGCAGGTGCATGTCGCGGTCGGTGACGTGGATGACGTCGTTGTACGGCCCCTCGGCAGGGAACTCGCCTGTGACGCCGATGGCGACGATCGCCTCGGGCAGCCGCATGCCGCGGTCCTCGGTGAATTTCTCTCGCGGCAGGATCTTGCCTCGTGCCACGCCGGTGAGGTCGGGCACCAGGCACTCGATCTCGGTCACGCGGCGCTCGTTGAGCCACTGCTCCAGTTCGCTGAAAGTGAAGTTGTCTCGAACCACCATAAGTCACCTGTCTGAGTCTTCGCGCGCCATGCCGGCGCCTTCGTGTCGTCCGTGGGATGCCGCCGGTTGAACGGGTGGCACGCTATCGGTCGGGCTCAGGCACGCGTCGGTGGCGGTCGCGGTAGGCACGGCAGGCATCGCCGAAGGCGGTGAGCAGCCGCATGGACACGGGGTTGCTCGCCGCCTGCCACTCGGGGTGCCACTGCACGCACAGGTTGAAGGCGGGCGCCTTCTCGATGGTGAAAGCCTCCACGAGGCCGTCGGGCGCGCGCGCCTCGATGCGCAAGCCCTCGGCCAGGCGGTTCACGCCCTGGCCGTGCACGGAGTTGACGGTGATCTCGCGGGCATCGACAAGACGCGCGAGCAGCCCGCCGGGCATGACCTCGACGGTGTGCGCGAGGCCGTAGGTGACTTCAGGCGGTGCGTTCTTCGCGCCGCGGTGGTCGCGCTGGCCGGGCACCTCGTGCACCGCCTGGTGCAGGCTTCCGCCCAGCGCGACGTTGGTTTCCTGGAACCCGCGGCAGATCGCGAAGAGCGGGATCTCGCGCTGGATGACGCGCGGGATGAGCGGCAAGGTCCAGTTGTCGCGCTCCGGGTCCAGGGGCAGGGCGCTGTCGTGCACCTCTTCGCCGAAGTGCACCGGATGCACGTTGGACGGCGAGCCGGTGAGGAAGACGCCGTCGGCCACGTCGAGGAAATCCTCGATCTCGTCCGCGGCGATCGATGGCACGACCAGCGGCAGGCAGCCGGCCAGCCGCACGGCTTCGACGTACTTTTTCCCGGCGACATGGAACGGATGCTCGCCGAGCACCCGGTTGCAGGCAGGAATGAGGACAACGGGTTTGCGCTTCATGGGCGTTTCTGGCGCCGGGCTCTGATGATGCACAAGGGCGGGCAAGGGATGTGCCCATCCGTGGCTCGCCAGGGCTCACGCGGCGCGCTGGATCGCTCCCTTCAGTGTGCCCACGATCTGCTCGATGTGCGAGTCCTCGATGATGAGCGGGGGCGAGAGCGCCACCGTGTCGCCGGTGGTGCGCACGAGCAAGCCCTTTTCCCAGCAGTCGAGGAAGACCGAGAACGCCCGCTTGCCCGGCTCGCCCGGGATGGGCGCGAGCTCGATGCCGCCGACCAGGCCGATGTTGCGCACGTCCACCACGTTGGGCAGGCCTTCGAGCGAATGCACGGCCTGCTCGAACATGGGCGCCATCTTCGCGCCGCGGGTGAGCAGGCTGTCGTCCTCATAGGTTTCGAGCGTGGCGATGCCCGCGGCACAGGCCAGCGGATGGGCCGAATAGGTGTAGCCGTGGAAGAACTCGATGAGGTGTTCGGGCCCGTTCATGAAGGCATCGTGGATGTGGCGCTTGGCCACCACCGCGCCCATGGGCACGGCCCCGTTGGTCAGGCCCTTGGCGAGCGTCATCAGGTCGGGCGTGACGCCGAAGTGCGTGGCGGCGAAGGGCGAGCCGAGACGTCCGAAGCCGGTGATGACCTCGTCGAAGATCAGCAGGATGCCGTGCTTGTCGCAGATCTCGCGCAGCCGCTGCAGGTAGCCCCTGGGCGGGATGAGCACGCCGGTGGAGCCGGCCACCGGCTCGACGATGACGGCGGCGATGGTCGATGCATCGTGCAGCGCGACCAGCCGCTCCAGGTCGTCGGCGAGGTCCGCGCCGTGCTCGGGCTGGCCGCGGGTGTTGAAGTTGCGCGCGTCGTGCGTATGGCGGATGTGGTCGACGCCGCTCAGCATGGTGCCGAACATCTTGCGGTTGGCGACCATGCCGCCCACCGAGATGCCGCCGAAGTTCACGCCGTGATAGCCGCGTTCGCGGCCGATGAGCCGGGTGCGCTGGCCTTCGCCGCGCACGCGGTGGTAGGCGATGGCCATCTTCAGCGCCGTCTCCACCGATTCGGAGCCGGAGTTGGTGAAGAAGACACGGTCCATGCCTTCGGGCGCGATGCGAGCCACCTTTTCCGCGAGCTCGAAGGCCTTGGGGTGGCCCATGTTGAACGGCGGCGCGAAGTCCATCTCGGCGGCTTGTTCCTGGATGGCCTGGGTGATCTTCTTGCGGCCGTGGCCGGCGTTCACGCACCACAGTCCGGCGATGCCGTCGAGGATCTCGCGGCCCTCGGGCGTCCAGAAGTGCATGCCCTCGGCGCGGGCGAGCATGCGGGGCGATTGCTTGAACTGCCGGTTGGCAGTGAAGGGCATCCAGTAGGCGTCGAGATTCTGTTTCATGGCAATGGGTTTCGGTCGAACGTTCGAACAGTCTAGTGGGGCATGATGCATCCGGCACAAGGCATGGCTATTGCCGAGATGACGCAATGAAACCTGTCCTCATCCTGCAGCATCTGAACGCGGATGGCCCAGCCTACCTGGCCGAGTGGTTGCGACGCCATGGTCGGCCGTTCGAACTGCGGAACACCGAGGCAGGCGACGCCTTCCCGAGCGGCATCGGCGACTTCGCGGGCCTGGCGGTGCTGGGCGGCGAATGGAGCGCCAACGACGACCGGCCTTCGCTGCGCGATGCCGAACGGCTGATCCTCGACGCAATGGAAGCGGGCGTGCCGGTGCTTGGTCATTGCCTGGGCGGCCAGCTCATGGCGAGGGCACTCGGGGCACGTGTGCGGTCCTCGCCACTGCCCGAGGTGGGGTGGCATCGCATCCGCGTGATGCCCGGCATGCAGAGTTCGCGGTGGTTCGGCGAGGCCGAATCGGCCATGGTGTTCCAGTGGCATTTCGACAGCTTCGAGCTACCGCACGGTGCGGTGCAACTGGCGGCCAGCGATGCGTGCGGCCAGCAGGCCTTCTCGATCGGGCCGCACCTGGCGATGCAGTTCCATGTCGAACTCGACGAGTCCAAGCTCCGGGCATGGGTGGCGCACGATCTTCCCCACGAGAAGGCGGCGCCCACGGTGCACGGGGCCGACCGATTGATTGAGGACACCGCCGCCTACCTTCGAGGGCAACAGGCCTTGGCGGACCGCATCTACGAGCGGTGGTTGTCCTGACGGTAGCGTCCCAAGGGTTCGCGCGGCCGTTTCACGATCAGAAATCATCGTTTCACATCGTGAGAGGCAATGATGCTGCATCGCCGCAAAATTTTTCATGACGGCAAATCAGATTTCGTATCATGCAACGACAGCCGTAAGTCTTTGATTTTTAAAGACAACATTTTTAGTCTTCTATAAGACATAAGTCTTCACAAGGTCGCCGCAGCTTTGTATTCTTGATCCCAGAGATTTCGGTTTTTTTCGTTTTCCTTTCTCACCTCTGGAGATCCACATGACGAACCTCACCCGCGAACAACAGATCGCCGCCCTCGAAAAGGATTGGGCCGAGAACCCCCGTTGGAAGGGCATCAAGCGCGGCTACACCGCCGCCGACGTCGTCCGCCTGCGCGGCTCGCTGCAGATCGACCACACCCTGGCCAAGCGCGGCGCCGAGAAGCTGTGGAACCTCGTCAACACCGAGCCCTTCATCAATGCGCTGGGCGCTCTCACCGGCAACCAGGCCATGCAGCAGGTCAAGGCCGGCCTGAAGGCCATCTACCTGTCCGGCTGGCAAGTCGCCGGCGACGCCAACAGCAACGGCGAGATGTACCCCGACCAGTCGCTGTACTCGGTGGATTCGGTGCCCAAGGTCGTCAAGAAGATCAACAACACCTTCAAGCGCGCCGACGAGATCCAGTGGTCCGAAGGCAAGAACGACATCGACTACTTCGCGCCGATCGTGGCTGACGCGGAAGCCGGCTTCGGCGGCGTGCTGAACGCTTTCGAGCTGATGAAGTCGATGATCGAAGCGGGCGCCGCCGGCGTCCACTTCGAAGACCAGCTGGCCGCTGCCAAGAAGTGCGGCCACATGGGCGGCAAGGTGCTCGTGCCCACCCGTGAAGCCGTGGCCAAGCTCAACGCAGCGCGCCTCGCGGCCGACGTGTCCGGCGTGCCCACCGTGCTGCTGGCCCGCACCGATGCCGAAGCCGGCGACCTGGTCACGAGCGACGTGGACGACAACGACAAGCCCTTCTGCACCGGCGAGCGCACGGTGGAAGGCTTCTTCCGCACCCGCAACGGCCTGGAGCAAGCCATCAGCCGCGGCCTCGCCTACGCTGAAGTCGCCGACATGATCTGGTGCGAAACCGGCAAGCCCGACCTGGCGTTCGCCAAGGCCTTCGCCGACGCGATCCACAAGAAGTTCCCGGGCAAGCTCTTGGCCTACAACTGCTCGCCGTCGTTCAACTGGAAGAAGAACCTCGACGACGCGACCATCGCCAAGTTCCAGCGCGAGCTGGGCGCCATGGGCTACAAGTTCCAGTTCATCACGCTGGCCGGCTTCCATGCGCTGAACTACGGCATGTTCGACCTGGCCTACGGCTATGCGCGCAACAACATGAGCGCCTTCGTCGAACTGCAGGAGAAGGAATTCGCCGCCGCCGAGCGTGGCTTCACCGCCGTGAAGCACCAGCGCGAAGTGGGCACGGGTTACTTCGATGCCGTGACGACGACCATCGAGCGCGAAGCCTCGACCGCCGCACTCAAGGGCTCGACCGAAGACGAACAGTTCTTCGACGCCAAGCACGCCTGATCCGCAAGAGCGGCGTCAGTTTCTTCCAGGGGAGCCCGGAAACCGTCACGGTTTCCGGGCTTTTTGACGTTGGCCGTTCGAGACCATCGCTGCATACTCGCCCGATGCCAGCAGCATCCCAGGGCATGCGACCGCGCACCAAGCGAGCGGTTCTCGAGGAAGCGCGCGCCTTTCTTGAAGCCGCGCGAAGCGAGGATCGCGGGTAAGCATCGGCTGGGCGTCGAGCACGCCACGCAGGCCTTGAGCCTGGCCGAAGCCAGGGGCCAGCAGGGGCTGAAGGCCGCGGCGCTGTCCGTGCTGGCGCTCAACCAGTTCCGCCTGCTCGAACGCGCCGACGCTTCGCTCTACGCAGCCAAGCGGACAGGGCGCAACCGCGTCGAGGTGGCCGCGCCGCCCGCGGACGCCAAGACCGTCACCACTCCCTGATCTCCGGGTTCACATAGGTGAAGTGATTCGGCACGTCGAGGTTGGTGAACGAGAAGGACAGGCTCACCTCGAGCGAGCTCACCTGGTGCCACCACGCGAGCGGCAGGAACACGGTCTCGCCGGGCTCTACGACAACATCCAGCACCCGCACGCCTTCGAAGCGCGGGTAGCGGACGAGGTCGGGCGCGTCGAGGTCGATGGGGCTGAAGACGTTGTTGTGGTTGTACAGCCGCGGCGTGTCCAGCGGCGAGATGAAGCGCCAGCGCTTGCGGCCCACCACCTGCGTATGGAACAGCATGATGGTGTCGTGGTGCAGCGGCGTGATGGTGCCGCCGGGGCCGAACCAGAAGGATGAGCGGTTGGCCAATTGAGAGCGGTCGCAGGCCGGCGGCATGCGGCCGATGTCGGCCAGGAGCGGCGCGAACTCGGGTCGGCGCAGCACCTCGTTGTTGGCGGTGAGGTAGTAGTCGTTGGTCGGGCCGCCGGCCATCACGCGGTCCACGAAGTCGCCCAGGCGCACGGTGCGGCGATGCTCGAGCTTGTTCTCCTCGAACCTGGGGTCGTTCGCGCGTTCGTCCTGGATTTCCACCTCTACGTGGCCGAAGCGCTGCCGCAGGTCTTGCGGCGACCAGCGCTTCATCGCCGGCCAGTCCTTCGTGATGTCGGTGAACACCACCGGCCGGCAGCCGCGCACGTAGCGCTCGATGAACTCGTCGCGCGACGGCGTCTTGCGCTTCTCGACGCGGCCATAGTTGGGTGCCGATTCCCACAGAAGCTGCAGGTTGCTGGTGATCGATTCCAGCTTGCGATGCAACTGCTGCATGCGCCGCGCTGCACGGTATACCGGGTCGTCTTCCATGAGCGCGATGGCGGCCTGGCACTCGCGGGGGTCCAGCCCGGCAATGGTCATGGTGACCAGCATGGACTGCGGCGTGCAGTCGCGAAGGCGGTTCTCGGCGATCCACTGCCTCCAGCCGGCGTCCAGCGGGACGTAGGCGAATTCGCGAGGTCGGGGTGCGGGCGTGAGTTCGGGCATGGCAAAGGCCCTCGGCCGGGTCTGGGGTTGTCTCCGAATGTGTGCGTGTGGGGGATGGTGGGCGGACGCGTGGACGCATCTCTGCGGTGCGATGATGCTCGCCCATCACACGGATGTCACTGGGGGGAAGCGCTGGAACTGTCAGCGATGTGGCCAGTGCTTCATCTCATGCAAGGACTGGATGGACTGGCGGTGCGGCGTGGCGCGGCTTCCGTCGCGATCGAGCAGCACGGCCCCGAGGCCCGCCCGGATGGCCGCGTCATAGTCCAGCTCCGGCGAATCCCCCACCATCAAGGCCTGGCCGCCATCCAGGCCGAAGTGGTCGAGGACCGAATGAAACGCCGCCGCCTGTGGCTTGCTCACACCGATCTCTTCTCCGATGGCGATGTGGTCGACGGCCGCGCCCAGCCCCGTGGCCTTGAGCTTGCGGCGCTGGCCGTCGGAGGGGCCGTTGGTCAGGATGGCGATCTGCATGCCCGCCGAACGCAACCGCTCGAGCGTCGGCCACACGTCGTCGTGGAGCAGGGGGCTGTCGTTGACGCAGGTCATGAAGAGTTGGTTCAACTGCCCCACCAGGCCGGTTCGCGGTGACATGCCGAGCCTGTCGAAGGGCTCGGCAAAGCGCCTCGCGCGGTACTCCTCGCGGGTGATGATCCCCTGCTCGAAACGCGAAAACAGCGCCCGGTCGATCTCGGTGCAGGCCTTCAGGTAGGCCATCGATTCGATGCCTTCCTCGGTGAGCAGCTCCGAGAGCTTGCCGTGCGCGATTCGCCGCGTGGCCGCGAAGTCCACCAGCGTGTCGTCCAGGTCGAAGATCACGAGTTTCATGTCAGCCGGCGCCGAGCCGCCTCCGGGTAGCAGGAGTGAAGCGAGGTGGGGGTTCTCATCTCAGTCGTCCCAGACAGGCCGCAGGCCGATGGTGGTCGTGCCGATGCGAGCCCATTTGCCGCGGGTTGCCGCGATCTCGAGGTGGCGGGCGCTCTTGCTCCAGGCGCCTCCCTTGACCACGCGCTCCTGCGGGCAGGCGGCATCGGTGTCGAACCAGTCGTCGCACCACTCGCACAGGTTGCCGGCCAGGTCGTACAGGCCGAGCTCGGACGGCGGAAAGCTGCCCACCACGCTCGTCCCCCCGTAGTGTTCGTCGAAGTTGGCCAGCGCATAGGTCGGCACGGCGTTGCCCCACGGATAGATGCGCGCCGCGTCGTTGTTCGATGCGAAGCATTCCCACTCCCATGTCCGGGGCAGCCGGCCGCCAAGATACCGGCACACGAGTTGCGCCGCATCCCAGTTGAGGCCCCATGCCGGGTGGTCATCGAGTGCACGGCGGCATTGCCATCGGCCGTTTTCGGGATCGAAAACCAGCGGACAGCGCGGGTTGTGGACGTTGACGTAGCGGTAGGCAGGCAGCGATTCTTCCGGCACGTGCAGTTCGTTGAGCACCACCACGGCGACGCGGCAGGTGACCAGCGTGCGTGCCACGCGGATCGGCCGCGATGGTTCCTGGCGGCCGTCGGGCATGAAGCAGATGGCCTCGTCGATGTACTGTCCAAGGATCTGCTTCATGCGTCTTGCGCCCGAGCTGCCGACACCTCGCGCATGGCCAGCATCACGTCGTCGATGACGGCGAGTTGCGGCGCGCTCAGGTGCCGTCGCCACGTTTGCTCGACGTCATCCACCGAGCGGAAGGATGAAAACAGTCCGCCGCGGGTCTCGCTTTGACGCATTGCAAGGAAGGTCGCCTGTTCGACATCTCCTTGGACACCGAGGAACCCGGCCAACCGGTGCAGGCAAGGCAAGGGGTCGCGGGTGAGGTCCTCCAGGTTCAATGTCAGGTGCTCCAGCGCGCCCAGTGCGCGGCGCGCCAGCTCGTACCGCACGGCGACGCTCATGGCTGCCGTCTCTGTGGCGCGCAGGGCGGTGTCATTCGCCGCCACCTGGCTCGTGTAGGCCGGGCAGACCTGTGCAAACACCGGCGGAACGAGATCGGCGTAGTTCCAGAACGAGGCCAGCTTGCTGCGCAGCACCGAGGACACGATGGCGCGTGGGTCGCGCCGCAGGAAGATGATCTTCAGCCCCGGCAGGAAGGCCTGCAGCCAGCCCAGCTTGCCGAACAGGCAGGTGTCCTTGAAGCCGAGGATCCGGCCGCGGCGCGATTGCATCAGGTACCGCCTCAGGTCGAACAGGTAGGCGCGTGCGGACGGATGCTCCGCCAGGCATGGGTGCAGCATTTGCGGGTCGTAGTCGCGAGCCTCCCACAGCGCCAGGTCCTGGTCCCGGAAGAGGCGGGTGTGCATGGACAGGGGCTCATTGAGGCACTCGATGTCGACGTGCGTCTGGAGCAGGTCGTTCAGGAAGTTCGAGCCCGATCGGTGGTGGGCCATGAGGAGGAAGGGAGCGCGCTGTTCGTCGGGCTTCATGGCACGGCCTCGTCCTCGTCGCGGGCAGGGCAAACGCTGCCATCGTGTCACTGCCGAGTTCACCTTGGCGGCGGCATGCCTATTGCGAGAGGCCCGCGAGAGGCCTCGGGAGTACATGCCTATTGCCAGGAGCAGACCGCCCCCGTACGATCAAACGCAAAACACACCACCCACGGGTGCGTGTGAGGGAGTACCTGAATGACCTCACCGAGGGCTGCTGAAGCGTTGTCAATGCGCAGCCGTGTTCTGTGGGTGGCTGTCACGGCGATCCTGGCACTGTCTGCCGGGCTCACGGTCCTTGCCTCCGCACATCGGTGGCCGTTCGGCGAGGCGGACTCGACAGAGCCCTTGCGCCTGGCGCTCTCGTCCACACCGCACGCAGCCTTGCTGCACATAGCCGCCGCCAAGGGCTTCTTCAAGGACGAAGGCCTGACCGTGACAGTCGTCCCGGTCAGCCACGGCAAGGCGGCGCTTGATCTTCTGGACCGCGGACAGGTTGACGTGGCTGCCGCCGCGGAGGTGCCGTTCGTCATCGCGGTGCTGCAGGGCCGGCCTTTCGGCGTCGCTGCGAGCATGTTGAGCGTGTCCACGGAAATGGCCGTCGTGGCGCGTCGCGACCGGGGCATCAACGCGCCGGCGGACCTGGTCGGCAAGAAGATCGGCGTCACGATGGGCACCAGCGGCGAGTACTTCCTGTGGGCCTTCCTGATCCGATACAAGCTGCCGCCGGAAGGCATCCAGCTCGTCGACCTGCCGCCCGGGCGACTCGCCGATGAACTCTCGCGCGGGACCATCGACGCCGCCTCGACCTGGCAGCCGGTGCGGCTCGGTGCGGAAACTTCACTGGGCGCCAAGGCCGTGTCGTTCACGGCGCCAGCGGCCTACACGGTGACCCACGTGGTGATCGGGCGCAACGACTACTGGCAAGCGCATGGCGGCACTGCCCGCAAGCTCGTGCGAGCCCTGCTCAAGGCGGAACAATTCAATCGATCGGAGCCCGAACAGGCTCTCGCGATCGTTGCGCAGCGCCTGAATCTCGATGCCACCGCCTTGCGGCACAGTTGGGAGGACCTCGGATTCCGGGTCAACCTGCTCCAGTCGCAACTGGTCACGCTGGAGGACGAAGCACGCTGGGCGATGGAGCGCGGGCAGGTCCGGGCCGGGCCGGTTCCCAACTTCCTGTCGCACCTGTACCTCGACGCCTTGCTCAAAGAGCAGCCGGATCGCGTCACGGTGGTGCACTGACCAGACCATGAAGATCGGCACGAAAGGACGACTCGCCACGGCCACCGCGCTGGGCACCATCGTGCTGCTGGCAGCCACGATCTGGTGGGCGTTCGCGGAAGTCGAGGATGCCGATCGCCAGCGACGGAAGACGGCCGAGATCGCACGCGTGCTCAACGACCTGCGGCTGGTCACCTTCGAGTACATCCTCTATCGCTCGGACCGCGCCGACCTGCAGGAGCGCGAAGTCGCTGCCCGACTCGATCGCCTGCTGGTAACCCATCCATTTTCAGACTCGGAGCCCAACGAGATCCTCGCTGACCTGCGCGAACGCATCGTCGAGACGCAGCAGATCTTCGACGAGCTGAAGGCCAAGCCATCGGACAGCGCCAGCAGCGCCGACATCGGCAGCGCGGCGATGCGGCGCTTCGAGGCCCAGGCCTCGCGCAAGCTGCTCGTCCTGCAGCAGGAGAGCCTGGTCGACGCGCTTCGCCTGGCGGACTTCTCGACGCAGCGCATCAGCCAGGCACAGCGCCGCGTCGTCTGGGTGTTCCTTGCAGGACTGTTCCTGATCGCCTTGACCACGGCCGGCGCGGCCTGGCTCATCCACGTCAGCGTGCTGGCCCCGATCAGCCGGCTGGAGCAGGCGACCCGCGAGGTGGCATCGGGCAACTGGAACTACAAGCTGGACATCGCCGGCAATGACGAGATCGGCGAAATGTCTCGCAACTTCGACGCCATGACCAGCGCGCTGCGGTCGTCGTTCGCGCAGATCGAGCGCAGCAACCAGGAACTGGCCGCACTCAACAAGGAGATCGAGGCCTTCAGCTACTCGGTGTCGCACGACTTGCGCGCGCCCCTGCGCAGCATGGACGGGTTCTCGCTCGCGCTGCTCGAGGATTTCGGCGACCGGGTGGACGATCAGGGGCGCGACTACCTGCATCGCATTCGCGCGGCCAGCCAGCGCATGGGACGGCTCATCGACGAGCTGCTCGGCCTGTCTCGCGTGACGCGCACCGAGCTTGCGATCCGCCAGGTGGACCTGAGCGCGATCGCGCGCGACATCGCTGCTTCATTGACGCTGCAGCAACCCGAGCGCGCCGTGACATGGCAGATCGACGAGGGCTTGACGGTTGATGCCGACAAGTCTCTGATGCAGATCGCCATGCAGAACTTGCTCGAAAACGCATGGAAGTTCACCGGCAAGACGCCCAGTCCCACGATCCACGTGGGCCGCGCTCGACACAACGGAAGCTCGGCGTGCTTCGTGGCCGACAACGGCGTGGGCTTCGACATGACCTACGCCGATCGACTGTTCGGCGCCTTCCAGCGCCTGCACCACGAGTCCGAGTTCGCAGGGACCGGAATCGGACTGGCGATCGTGCAGCGCATCATCCGTCGGCACGAAGGCCGGATCTGGGCCGAGGCACAGCCGGGGCAGGGCGCGACCTTCTTCTTTAGCTTCAGGGAGCACGATGATGAGCGACGACAACAAGGTCATCCTTCTGGTCGAGGACAACCCGGATGACGTGGCGCTGACGCTGCGCGCATTCCAGCGCAGCCACTTGATGAACCCGATCGCGGTGGCACGCGACGGCGTGGAGGCGCTCGACTTCCTCTTCGCCCGCAATGACCACGCGCATCGCGTTTCGCAGGTGCTGCCGACCCTGGTCATCTTGGACCTCAAGCTTCCGAGGCTCGACGGGCTGGGCGTGCTGAAGGCCATCCGCGCCGACGAGCTGACCCGTTTCCTGCCGGTGGTGATCCTCACCTCGTCCAAGGAAGAGCAGGATCTCGTCTCCGGCTACACCCTCGGAGCCAACAGTTATGTGCGCAAACCGGTGGACTTCGCGGAGTTCATCGAGGCCGCCAAGGTACTGGGCATCTACTGGCTGATGATCAACCAGATGCCGCCCGAGCGGGCCACCTGAGAGGGATGCGAGCAATCTCCATGGGCAAAGCGGTCAAGGTTCTGGTGGTCGAGGATTCGGAAGACGACGTCCGGCTGGTGCTGCGCGCGCTGCGCCAAGGCGGGTTCGAGCTGGACTGGCGGCGCGTGCAGGACCTGCAAGGCTTGCACGATGCCTTCGAGCAACAGCGCTGGGACGCCGTGCTGTCGGACTTCCGCATGCCGGGCTTCAGCGGCGTCGACGCGCTGCGGACTTTCCGATCCTTCGACCTCGACATCCCGTTCATCTTCGTGTCGGGCACGATCGGCGAGGAAGTCGCGGTGGAAGCCATGAAGGCCGGCGCCAGCGACTACGTCATGAAGCAGAACCTCGCCCGGCTGGCGCCCGTGCTGGACCGCGAGCTCGCACAGGCCGTCATCCGCGCGCAGCACCGGCAGGCGCAGATCGACCTGGAGGTGTCGCGCGACCGCTATGTCGACCTGTACGAATTCGCGCCGGTGGGCTATCTCACCCTGTCGATCGAAGGAGAGATCGAGCAGCTGAACCTGACCTGCGCAGACATGCTCGGGTCCGGACGCGAACGCCTGCTGAGTAGCCGCTTCTCGCGCTTCGTCGTTCCCGAGGACATCGAGCGCTGGTATGAGCACTTCCTGCGGGTGATTCAATTCGGTGACCGCAGACGGCTCGAACTGGTGCTCCAGCGTGAAGCCGGCGAGCGGATGCACGTCCAGCTCGATTGCATGCGCGTCACCGTGGGCGGCGCGGCATTCAGGGTGCGCGTCGCGCTCACCGACATCAGCGAGCGCAAGGAGGCCGAGGCTGACATCCGGAAGTACGAGACGCAACTGCGCCATGCCCAGAAGATGGAGTCCATCGGCACCTTGGCAGGCGGCATTGCGCACGACTTCAACAACATCCTCGGGGCGATCCTCGGCAATGCCGCCCTGGCCCTGGATTTCCTGGGCGAGGGACACCCGGCGTCGCCGCACCTGCGCGAGGTCCACAAGGCCAGCGTGCGGGCACGCACCCTCGTGCGCCAGATCCTCACGTTCAGCCGCCGCGAGCCCCAGGAGCTGGTCACGCAGTCGTTGAGGCCGATCGTGGAGGAGACCCACCGGCTGCTGCGCGCCACCTTGCCCGCCGGCGTCGAACTCGACATCACGCTCGGCCCCGAGACGCCCCATGTGAACGCCGACGCGACCCAGGTGCAGCAGGTGCTCATGAACCTGTGTACCAACGCCTGGCACGCCTTGAAAGATGGAGCAGGGCGCATCGGCATCGGCCTGGACGCGGTGACGCTGGATGCCGCGGCCGGCCAGCGCCTGGGCGGGGTGGCCGGCGGCCCCTTCGTTCACTTGTGGGTCAGCGACACCGGGACGGGCATGGACGCCGCGACGCGCGAGCGGATCTTCGAGCCCTTCTTCACCACCAAGCCCGTCGGCCAGGGCACGGGCCTCGGGTTGTCGGTGGCGCACGGCATCGTGGTGGCCCACCACGGCGCCATCGTCGTCGACAGCGAGCCCGGGCAAGGCAGCACGCTGCACTTGTATTTCCCCGCTGCGGACCAGACCACCGCTGCGGCACCGGCGCCATCCGCGCCCCAGGAGGGGACGCCGGGGCATGGGGAGCGGGTCCTCTACGTCGATGACGATGAGACCATGGTCGTGATGGTCTCCCACCTGCTCAAGCGCCTGGGCTACAGGGTCAGCACCTTCCAAAGCGCACAGGCTGCGCTCGCCGCCGTGCGCGAGCACCCGGAGACCTTCGACTTCGTGGTGACCGACTTCAACATGCCCGAGTGCTCGGGGCTGGACCTGGCCCACGAGCTGGGACGCCTGCGGCCGGAGCTTCCGGTGGTGGTCAGCTCGGGCTACATCACCGATGAACTTCGCGTCCAGGCGCGCGCGGCCGGCGTGCGTGGCCTGCTGGAAAAGCAGAACACCTTCGAGGAGCTCGGCGGGATGGTGGCCGACATCCTGTCGATCAAGGAGCAGGGGCAATGATGGACATTCCGCGAGTCACCCGGCAGCAGCGTGAAGCCCTCAATGGCCACCGCGGCGGGGTCGTCTATCTCACCGGCCTGTCGGGCGCGGGCAAATCGACAGTGGCCGCCTTGACGGAGTATCGGCTGCATCAGCGCATGCTCAGGGCCTGCGTGCTCGACGGCGACGACCTGCGCGGCGGGCTGTGCCGCGACCTCGGGTTCTCGGACGCGGACCGCGTCGAAAACATGCGCCGTGTCACGGAGGTTGCAAGGCTGATGGTGGACGCCGGGCTGCTGGTCATCACGGCCCTGATTTCTCCTTTCCGCGCCGAGCGTGCCGCAGCGCGTGCCCGGTTCGCGCCGGGCGAGTTCATCGAGGTGTTCGTCGACGCGCCGCTGGCCGTCTGCGAAGCGCGCGACCCCAAGGGCCTCTACAAGCGGGCACGACGTGGCGACATCCCGAACTTCACCGGCATCGGCTCGGCCTACGAAGCACCGCTCGACCCCGAGCTTCGGATCGATTCGGCCCGCCTCTCGTGCGACGAAGCCGCCGACCTCCTGTTCGAGCAGCTCGCGCGATCGGGCTTCATCGCCGGTGCGCAGCAGCCGGTGCGCATCCGGGCGTGAGGCTCAGGCCCTGCAGCATCAGGGCAACAGCGCCAGCCTTTGCCGAAGCAAGGCAAGCAGCCCGTCCGCCTCCACGCTGGTGAAGACCTCGGCCACCGGGCCCGCAGGTTGATCGCCCGCTGCCAAGCGCTTGGCGGCGAGGTGCCCTTCGGTGAGCCCCGGCCGCCAGTCCACCGCCACGGTGCAGCGCTGGGCCGTGAAGTGCTCGGGTGCGAGCAGCCAGGCGACTGGACACGCGTCGTGCAGCAAGGGCCTGGGCCGCTGGAGGCCCTTCAGCATGGACCGGGCCGCTGCGCCGCAGCGATTGCCCAGGTCGCCGAGGGAGTCGATCCAGTCCGCAGGCAGGAAGGCCTGCCGCGTGACATCGAGCCCGAACAGGTGGATCGCGGCCCCGCTGCACAGCACGGTCTGCGCGGCAAGTGCGTCGGCGTGGAAATTGAACTCCGCGCTCGGCGTGATGTTGCCGTCGCAAAAGGCCGCGCCTCCCATCAGCACCACCATGCGTGCGCGGCGCAAGAGGCCGGGCCGCTTGATTTCCGCCAGCGCCAGGTTGGTGAGCGGGCCGATGGCAATCATCGTCACGCTGCCGGCCGGGCGGTCAAACAGCGTGCGTTCGATGAAGTCGCACGCATGCAAGGCAGAAGGCCGGCGGGACCTTGCCAATGCCGCGCCGCCCAATCCGTCGTCCCCGTGCACGAGGTTGCTGCGCGCCTCGGCCTGCGTCAGCGGGCGACTACAGCCTGCATGCACCTCGACATCGCCCCTTCCGGCCAGGTCGAGGACCCGGCAGGCGTTGTCCGCAGTCGTGGCCACGGCGCGGTTGCCGGCCACGCAGCACACGCCGATCAACTCCAGCTCCGGCGATGCCGCGGCCAGCAACAGCGCCAAGGCGTCGTCGATTCCCGGATCGCAGTCGATCACCACGGTGTGTTGCGCCATCGTCACGTCTCCGGTGGAATCAAAGGCCGTCGGCCCACGCGGGCCGGGCCAGGCTACATCGACGCTTCGAGCATCTCGCGGTAATCCTGCGCCGTCGCGATGCGCGGATTCGTCTTGTGCGTGTGGTCGGCCAGCGCGCCGCTGATGATGCGGTCGAACATGTCGCGCGTCACGCCCATGGCGGCCAGGCCCGAGGGCAAGCCCAGCCGCTCGTTCAGTTCACGGATCGCATCGGCCACCTCGGTGCCCAGCGAATCGCAACTGCCGATGCCCATCGCATGCGCCATGCGCTGGAGCCGGCGCTCCTTCACCATCGATTCGGCGCTCGCGTTGAACTTCACCACCGCCGGCAGGAACACCGCGTTCAAGGTGCCGTGGTGCAGCTTCGGGTTGGCGCCTCCCAGGCTGTGGCTGAGCGAATGCACGCAGCCCAGGCCCTTCTGGAAGGCCATCGCGCCTTGCATGCTCGTGCTCATCATGTTCCAGCGCGCCTCGCGGTCGGCGCCGTTGCGCGTGGCGCGCTCGATGTGCAGGAAGCCGCGCTCAAGGCCATCGAGCGCGATGCCGTCGGCCGGCGGGTTCACGGCACTGGCCATGAAGGTCTCCATGCAGTGCGCGATCGCATCCATGCCCGTGGCAGCGGTGAGCAGGGGAGGCAGGCCCAGCGTGAGCTCGGGGTCGCAGATGGCGGTCTTGGGCACGAGGTGCCAGCTGTGGAATCCGAGCTTGCGGCCGTCGTCGACGATCACGATCGCACCGCGCGCCACCTCGCTGCCGGTGCCGGCGGTGGTGGGCACGGCGATGACCGGCGCCACGTGCTCGGTGATCTTCGGGCTGCCGCCTTCGATGGTCGCGTAGGTCTTGAGCGGGCCTTCGTGCGTGGCGGCGATGGCCACGCCCTTGGCGAGGTCAATGCTCGATCCGCCGCCCACCGCGATCAGCCCGTCGCAGCCTTCGCGCTGGTAGAGAGCCGTCGCCAATCTCACCGCGGCTTCGGTGGGGTTGGACGGCGTCTGGTCGAACACCGCATGCGGCACGCTGCCGAGCGCGGCGAGTGCCTGGTCGAGCACGCCGGCCGCGTGCACGCCCGCATCGGTGACGACCAGCGGCCGCTTCATGCCCGTGCGTTCGCACTCCTGCGGCAGCAGCTTCACCGCGCCAAAGTCGAGTTGAACCTGGGTGACGTAGTAGATGAAGGCCATGGCGTGCACGCGGTCGGTGGGTGCTGAGAGTATCCTCGCAGGCCCTGCCTTCGCACCCCCAGGTTTTCTCCGCCCAACCGTGTTATTCGCGTGACTTCGCCTTCTGACAATCATCCCAAGACACCCAGGCTCACCTCGCGCATGGCCGACGTGCTGGTCAAGATCCGCCGCGCCAACCGCCCGCCGTTCTACGCGCTGAGCGTGCCCGACGCCCGCGAGGCCTACGAGGCTGCGTCCGAGATCCTCGAGCTGCCGCGTGCCCCGCTCGCGCGGGTCGAGGAGATCACGCTGCCCGCGGCCGACGGCTCCAGGCGCCCCGCGCGCCTGTATGCGCCTTCGACCGACACGCTGCCCGTGTTGCTGTACCTGCACGGCGGCGGCTTCACCATCGGCAACCTCGAGACGCACGACAGCCTGTGCCGCCAGCTCGCGCTGCGCAGCGGCGCGGCGGTGATCGCCTTCGACTACCGCCTCGCGCCCGAGCACCGCTTTCCGGCGGCGGTGGATGACAGCTGGCGTGCCATGCGCTGGCTCGCCGACCATGCGCAGACCCTCGGACTGGACGGCACGCGCCTGGCGATCGGCGGCGACAGCGCAGGCGGCACGCTCGCGGCGGTGGCGGCCATCCATGCGCGCGACATCGGGCTGCCCTTGCAAGCGCAGCTGCTCATCACGCCCGGCACCACGGCGCATGCCGACGCGCCGTCGCACCGCATGTTCGCGCGCGGCTACCTGCTCGAGGCCGAAGGCATCGCGTGGTTCTTCGATCACTACATCGCGCACGAGCTGCGCGAGGACTGGCGCTTCGCGCCGCTCATGGCCGACGACCTCGAAGGCGTCGCGCCGGCTTGCGTCATCCTCGCCGAATGCGACCCGTTGGTCGACGAGGGCGTGGCCTATGCCGACCGCCTGCGCGCCGCCGGCGTGCCGGTGGACCTGGAGCTGTATCGCGGCGTTACGCACGACTTCATCAAGCTCGGTCGGGTGCTACCCGAAGCACACCATGCGCAGGCCGCCGCGGGAGCGGCGCTTCGACACGCTTTCGAACGCTGAAATCACCTCGCGTATCGAATGGATACAGGCAGGTCCGGGTTATCTCCCCTGCTTGAATGATGCAAATCTTGAACTCATGGGCTAGCATGAATTCAAGGGTGGGGTGTCCTGATGACCCGGCATGTGGCGCTACTGCCATGAACATGCCGGGGAGGAAAACCCATGGAAACGCAGACGATGACGTTGGCAGCCGAGCTCACCATTGCCAACATGACCGCGAGATCCGCACCCTGTGCCGCCTCGGAGCCCACGCTGCTGCTGGTGGACGACCATGAGCTGGTGCGTCACGGCGTGAAGTCGTTGTATCCCGACTTGCAAGGCGTTGCGCTGCGCTGGCTCGAAGCCGGCTCGTTGCAGGAGGCGCTCGCCATCTACGGCGAAGAGCCGCGAATCGACGCCGTGCTGCTCGACTTGAACCTGGCCGACTGCAAGGGGCTGCAAGGCTTGCGGCGATTCGTGCACGACTTTCCGGCGGCGCGCATCGTGGTGTTCAGCGCGACGCAAGACGAGTTCGTCGTCCGCCAGGCCCGCGCGCTCGGCGCCGTGGGCTACGTGCCCAAGGGCGTGCAAAGCTGCGAAATGCGCGAGACCTTGTCGGCGCTGCTGTGGCCGCACGGCGGGCCGCAGTCACGCGGCTATGCGCCGGCCAACGCGCTGTTCCCGCGCTTCCCGTCCTCGGCGATGTACGACCGCGTGGCCGAGCTCGGGCCGCGGCACCTGGAGATCCTGGAGCTGGTGCTGTCGGGCTGCACGAACCAGGAGATCAGCGACTCGATGCGCCTGTCGCTGGGCACCGTGAAGAACTACGTGTCGTCGCTGTTGCTCGCGCTGGATGTGAAGTCGCGATCGCACATGGTCAGTCTCTTCCGCTGACGGCGTGACCATCACCGCGGAGGCGGTCAGGCGGTCCGTGCCCGCCGGGCTTGCCGAGCCTGCCGTTGGCGCGCGACGTGCCGTGTTCCATGTGGTCCCCGGAACGCCGGGCCACGGCGCGGGCGAGCAGGCCTCGGTCCTGCATGCGGAGCGCCGTGCCCAACGCCGGCGTCTGGCCGACGATGCGCTCGCCGCGGAGATCGCGTCCTCGCCCTTGGTGATGGCGAGTGTCTTTGTCGCCTGCATCCTCGGCTTGGCAACGGCCGACAACTCGGCTTGGCTCATCGCCTGGGTGGTGATGGCCGCGGTCGTGGCTGCGGCATGGCTGGCGCTGGCCTGGTGTGGCGCGCGCAGGCCGCGCCTGCTGCGCGACACGCGCCGCCATCGGCTTGCGGTGGGGGCGATCGCCATGGCCGCGATTGCGCTGGTCGGCGCCACGCCGTGGCTGCCGATGCCGGTGGGCATGGATCGCACGGCGCTGCTCGTCGCGCTCGGTGCGTTGGCCGTGAGCGCTGCCGCCGTGTTCTGCGCGATGAAACCGGTGGCGGCCGCGGCCATCGTCTTGCCACTGTCGGATGTGCTGTCGCAATGGTGGCGCGCGCCGCCGGCGCAGGTGCCGGACCGCGCCGTCATCCTCGCGGGCGTCAGCCTGAGTGCCATTGCGGCGCTGGTCGCCTTCGGCCAGCACCGCCGGTGGCTCATGCGTGCGCGGCGCTCGATCGAACGCGAAGACCGCAGCCGCTCGCTCGAGGCGCAACGGGATGATGCCTTGCAGGCCGACCAGGAGAAGAGCCGCTTCCTCGCCATCGCGAGCCACGACCTGCGCCAGCCGGTGCATGCGCTGGGGCTGTTCGCCGCGACGCTGGAAAAACGCCTGCAAGGCACCGGCGAGGAGCCGCTGGTGCGCAACCTCGTGCGCTCCATCGACGGGCTGGACCGGTCCTTCTGCGCCATGCTCGACATCTCGCGGCTGGATGCGGGCACCGTGGAGCCCAACTTCCAGCACTTTCCCTTGCGCGACCTGTTCCGCCGATTGCACATGCACTTCGCCGGCCAGGCCGAACTCGCCGGGCTGGGCCTGCGTTTCTCGCCGGGAGGCAAGTCCGTCACGAGTGATCCGCAGTTGCTCGAGCGCATCCTCGGCAACCTGATCCAGAACGCCATCAAGTACACGCGCGCGGGCGGCATCGTGGTCGTCGTGCGGACCACCGAGTCCCATTTCAACGTGGAGGTGTGGGACACCGGCATGGGCATCAGCGCGGCAGAGCTGCCGCGGGTGTTCGACGAGTTCTACCAGGCCGATCACGCACGAGGCGCACGCGCGCAGGGGCTGGGCATGGGGCTGGCCATCGTCAAGCGGCTCGTGCGCCTGCTGGGCCACACGCTGACCGTCGCCTCGCAGCCTGGGCGCGGCAGCATGTTCCGCATCGGCATCGCGCGCGGCGCCTTGCCCGAGATCCAGGACGTCACCGCCGCCGCCGACACGCTGCCCATGCCCGCGCTGCAGCCGCGCACGGTGCTCGTCATCGACGACGAGGAGCCGATCCGCGAGGGCCTCGTGATGCTGCTGGAGGAGTGGGGCTACCAGGCGTTGGCAGCCGGCACGCTCGACGAGGCGCGCCACATCATGCGCATGCTGGAGCTGCCGCCCGATCTCATCTTGTCCGACCTTCACCTGGGCGACGGGCCCGACGGCATCGCCGCCATCGAGACCGTGCGGCGCGAATGCGGCTGCGAACTGCCCGCGATCCTCGTCACCGGGGACACCTCGCACGAGGAGATGCGCCGCGCGGGGGCGAGCGGCCACCCGGTGCTGTTCAAGCCGGTGCAGCCGCACAAGCTGCTGAATGCGATGCGGGGGTTGGTGTCATGAGTGACCGCGGCAGAGTGCGCGAGCTCTGAAATCCTCAACTCTGTGGACGCACAAGCGGCGCGATCTCGTTACGTTCAATCGATTCGGATTGATCACACGGGAGGACCCAATGCGGCGACGCTACCTTGTATACGTTGTAGGTGTCCTTGCAGCTGTCGCTACATACGGCTGCAAACCCGCCGTTGTCGTTTTGCAGAACAAGGAGATCCGGACAGCGGCGCTCACCGTGGCGACCAATGTGGCTACCGACCTATTGAAAAGACTCTTCGACGGAATCTCTTCGACTGCGAAAGCGGAATCACGTGTTGACGAGACCGCATCAGCATCAGCCGCTCAGGATGCGTCGCAACAAAGAGAGGAGGAGGCGCAGAGAAAGGCCCAGGTGGAGCGACTGGCACAGGTGTACTTGCAGAAGGCCGCCGCAGAAATGCTCGCCCAGCAACACGCCGCACAAATTGCCAACGCTGAGTTGACGTTCACGTGCTTGACGGGCGAGACAGAGGTCGACTGCTTGGACCGGCTCAAGAAAGGTCTTCTCAGTACCGTCTCGGGTCGTGCCAATGCACTTGAAAGTGCATTCAAGACGTGTCAGCAACAAGTTGCCCGGGACAGGTCGGACGCGAACAATGTCCTGCAGGTCGTGGAGGCGCTGAATGAGTGCGTCGCTGCGCAAGGTTTCAGAGACGAAGTCGTCGCACTCGATCCAGGCTACGAACAAAGGCATCGTTCATGAATTCGATCAAACTCCCAGTCGTGGTTGCAGTGAGCACCTTGTTGGCAGGATGTGTCACCGCCCCTGCTCGGCCGGACACAAGTGCGGTCATGACCTTTCGACTCGAACGCGCTGAGGCTGCGCTCGATGTGCTGGCCAGGCAGCAGCAGAGAACCGATTGCCTCGTGCGGCTCAACGCGGTCACGCTCGCGTGCATGACGATCTATGCGGGCGAGTCGAACCTGGCGTTGCAAAACAAGGTAGCGAACTGCGTGCGAAGCAAGGGCTTCCCGCAAGCCTCTGAAGTCTGTCAGTGAACATCTGAGCTGTTCTCTGCAAACGCTTGCCGGATGCTGGCGTCATTTTCGCCGCTCCGGGCAAAAGTGACTTTCGACCACTGTGCGCCGAATGCGGCACATCTAGAGTGCCGTGAAGCACCCTCAATGGCCGGAAGTCTCATGCCTGATGCCGAACTGGAGACCTTGCTGTCGCCGCTCGCGGACGACGCCCCCTGCGGCGCCGACCTCGAGTACGACCCGGCTTTCCTCGGCCTGCAGGAATCGGCCGCGGGCAAGCCCGAGCAGCAGTACGGCGACACGCTGATCCCCGCGCAGGACCCGGACTGGCCGGCTGTGCACGAGCAGGCGATGAAGCTGGCGGCGCGCACGCGTGACCTGCGCGTCGCGACCTGGCTCACGCGCAGCGGTGCGCGCGTGCAGGGACTGGCCGGCGCCGTTCGCGGCCTGCAACTGGTGCAGGGCCTGGCGGCAAAGCACTGGGACCACGTCCATCCACAGCTCGACGCCAGCGACGGCAACGACCCGACCGCCCGCTTGAACGCCTTGAGCCCGCTGGTGCATGCCAGCGCCGGCCTGGCCGACCTGCGCGCCGCAAGCCTCACCGGCAAGCGCGGCTCGGTGACGGTGCGCGACATCGAACTGGCCATCGGCCATGCCGAACCCTTGCCCGGCGAATCGGTGCCGACCACCGACGGCGTGCTTCAGGGCGTGAACGCGGCACTGGCCGAGGTGCCGGCGCTGGCCGAGTGCATGCAGGGTGGTGTCGATGCTGTGCAGGGCCTGGCGAAAGCGCTGGAGCAGCATGTGGAGGCCAGTCGCAGCCCGGAGCTCGCACCACTGGAAAAACTGATGCGCCGCGTGGCCGATGCGGCCCGGCTGGCGCGCGGTGAAGTGGTGGATGCAGGCGCCAGTGGCGAGGCCGCAGCGACAACCACGAACACCCGCGCCGTCGGCGCCATCGCCTCGCGCGAGGACGCCATCCGCGCCCTGGACCGCGTGGCCGAGTGGATCGAGCGCAACGAGCCGAGCAACCCGGCGCCGCTCTTGATCCGGCGCTCGCAGCGGCTCATGAGCAAGAACTTCATCGACATCATCCGCGACCTGGTTCCCGACGGGTTGAACCAGATCGAGAAGCTCGCCGGCAACAGCAACTCGTAGTCCCACCCAAGGAGCGACCATGGCAACCAGCAGCCAGAAATTCATCGCGAGGAACCGCGCGCCGCGCGTGCAGATCGAGTACGACGTCGAGCTGTACGGCGCCGAGAAGAAGGTGCAGCTGCCGTTCGTGATGGGCGTGCTGTCCGACCTCTCGGGCAAGCCGAGCGAGCCGCTGCCGCCGGTGTCCGACCGCAAGTTCCTCGAGATCGACGTGGACAACTTCGATGCCCGCATGAAGTCGATGAAGCCACGCGTGGCCTTCCAGGTTCCCAATACGCTCACCGGCGAAGGCAACCTCGCGGTGGACATCACCTTCGAGAACCTGGACGACTTCTCGCCCGCCGAGGTGGCGCGCAAGGTGGAAGGGCTCAAGCAGTTGCTGGAGGCGCGCCAGCAGCTCGCCAACCTCGTCACCTACATGGACGGCAAGACTGGCGCGGAGGAGTTGATCGCCAAGGTGATCAAGGACGAAGCGCTGCTCAAGTCGCTCGCCGACGCGCGCAAGCAGGCCGTCGAAGGCCAGTGACGCAACTCAACGCACACCGCACGGAGATGAGCCATGGCTGAAGAAACCCTGCAACAAGCCTCTGCGCTGCAAGGCATCGAGTACCAGGGCGGCGAGTTCGCCGCGCTCTTGAACAAGGAGTTCAAGCCCAAGTCCGACGGCGCGAAGTCGGCCGTCGAGCAGGCCGTGCTGACGCTGGCGCAGCAGGCGCTGTCGCAGACCAACCTGATCAGCGGCGACGTCATCATGTCGATCGAGGCGATGATCGCCGAGCTCGACAAGCGCCTGTCGCAGCAGGTCAATGCGGTGCTGCACCACCCCGACTTCCAGCAGCTCGAAAGCGCCTGGCGCGGGCTTCACCATCTCGTCAACAACACCGAGACCGACGAGATGCTGAAGATCCGCGTGATGAACATCTCCAAGCTCGAGCTCGGAAGACGCTCAAGCGCTACAAGGGCACGGCCTGGGACCAGAGCCCGCTGTTCAAGCGCGTCTACGAGGAGGAATACGGCCAGTTCGGCGGCGAGCCCTTCGGCACGCTGGTGGGCGACTATTACTTCGACCACAGCCCGCCCGACGTGGAGCTGCTGGGCGAGATGAGCAAGGTGGCCGCGGCCGCCCACGCGCCGTTCATCTCCGCCGCGTCGCCCACGCTCATGGGCATGGGGTCGTGGCAGGAGCTGGCCAACCCACGCGACCTGACCAAGATCTACTCCACGCCCGACTACGCCGCCTGGCGCTCGCTGCGCTCGTCCGAAGATGCGCGCTACGTGGGCCTGGCGATGCCTCGCTTCCTCGCGCGCCTGCCGTACGGCGCGAAGACCAGCCCGGTGGAAGAGTTCAACTTCGAGGAAGAGACCGCCGGCGGCGAGCACGGGGCCTACACCTGGGCCAACTCGGCCTATGCAATGGCGGTCAACATCAATCGCTCGTTCAAGATGTACGGCTGGTGCTCGCGCATCCGCGGCATCGAATCCGGCGGCGCGGTGGAAGGGCTGCCCACGCACACCTTCCCGACCGACGAGGGCGGCGTGGCGATGAAGTGCCCGACCGAGATCGCCATCAGCGACCGGCGCGAAGCCGAGCTCGCGAAGAACGGCTTCATGCCGCTCGTGCACCGCAAGAACTCCGACTTCGCGGCTTTCATCGGCGCGCAGTCGCTGCAAAAGCCCGACGAGTACGACGACCCCGACGCGACGGCCAACGCCAACCTGTCGGCCCGCCTGCCGTACCTCTTCGCCTGCTGCCGCTTCGCCCACTACCTGAAGTGCATCGTGCGCGACAAGGTGGGGTCGTTCAAGGAGCGCGACGACATGCAGCGCTGGCTGAACAAATGGATCATGAACTACGTGGACGGCGACCCGGCCAATTCTTCGGAAGAGGTGAAGGCGCGCAAGCCGCTCGCCGCGGCCGAGGTGACGGTGGAGGAGGTGCCGGGCAATCCCGGCTACTACACCTCCAAGATCTTCCTGCGGCCGCACTACCAGCTCGAAGGCCTGACGGTGTCGCTGCGGCTGGTGTCCAAGCTGCCTTCGCAGAAGGCGGCCTGAGGCAGGGCGGACACGCACCACACACAAAACAGCAGGGAGCACATGCGCGTCGTGTGTGTTTGACGTGAGGGCCCTGAAGGACGAATGGAACGACGCTCAACACTCTAGGAGGCTCGCGAGATGGCACACGTTGACTATTTTCTGAAGATCGAAGGCGTGAAAGGTGAATCCACCGACGACAAGCACAAGGAAGAGATCGAGCTCGAATCGTGGAGCTTCGGCGGCACGAACGCGGGCGCGTTCTCCAGCGGCGGCGGGGGCGGCACCGGCAAGGTGGCGCTGCAGGATTTCAACTTCGTCAAGAAGACCGACAAGTCCTCGGCCAACCTGTTCAAGGCCTGCTGCACCGGCGAACACCTGAAGTCGGCCACGCTCGTGTGCCGCAAGGCCGGCAAGGAGCAGCAGGAGTTCCTCACGATCGTGATCACCAGCGCGATCGTGAGCTCCTTCCAGAGCGGCGGCTCGGCGGGCTCGGACATCATCCCGATGGACCAGGTGTCGCTCAACTACGCCAAGATCGAATACAAGTACAAGGAGCAGAAGCCCGATGGCTCGCTGGGCGGCGAGATCGTCGGCGGCTGGGACGTGACGACCAACAAGCCGGTCTGACGGCGCGGCGCTTGTCGCGCACCGAGGCGGCCACGCGCTGCCCCGGTGGCGGCCTCACGCCCGTTCCGACGGGTCTTTTCCCTCGACCGCATTCGCCGGTCGTTGACGGGAGTCTCGAGCCATGTCCTTTCCAGACAATGCCGCAGCCGACCCCGGCGCCGGCGCCGATGTGTTCCTGCACGTGCAGACCAAGCGCGCCGGCAAGGTCAAGGGCGAAAGCGTCACCGCCGGCCACGCCGACGACATCGAGCTGCGCGGCTGGACCTGGGGCGCGCAGGCGGGCTCGGCCATCGGCTCGACGGCCGCCACCGCGAGGCGCTCTTACAAGCAGCTGGTGGTGTTCAAGGGCATGGACTCGGCGTCCACGGCGCTGTTGAGTGCGCTGGCCACCAACGACGAGGTGCGCGAATGCACGCTCGCCATGCGCAAGGCCGGCGGCGAACCGCTGGACTACTTCCGCATGACGCTCGGCGGCGCGCGCGTGGTGGCCATCGACGTCGAGGTCGATGCGCAGGGGCGGCCGCTGGAAAAGGTGGCCTTCGCCTACACCAAGATCGACATGGAATACAAGCGGCAGGACGCCAAGGGCGCCAGCGCCGGCGCCTTCACCTTCACCGACGAAGTTCTGCCGGCCTGAGACCATGGACACCACCCCTGAAACCCTCCTGGCCGCGGGCGACACACAGGGCACGCTCGAATTGCTGCAGCGGCAGGTGCGAGAGCGCGCCGCCGACCCGAAGCTGCGGGTGTTCCTGTTCCAGCTGCTGTGCGTGCTGGGCCAGTGGCAGCGCGCACTCAACCAGCTGCAGGTATGCGGCGAGCTCGATGCCGGCACGCTGCCGATGGTCAACACCTACCGCGAGGCGCTGCAGTGCGAAACCGTGCGCGAGGCGGTGTTCGCGGGCGCCACCACGCCGATGGTGTTCGGCCAGCCGCAGGCCTGGGTGGCCTCGCTGGTGGAGGCCTTGCAGGCGCAGGCGCGCGGCGACGGCGACCTGGCCGCGCGCTTGCGCGAGACGGCCTTCGAGGCGGCGCCGGCCACCTCGGGCACGCTCGACGGCACGCCTTTCGAGTGGATCGCGGATGCGGATTCACGGCTCGGGCCGGTGCTTGAGGTCATCATCAACGGGCGCTACGGGTGGGTGCCCTTCGCCTCGGTGGCGAGCGTGCGCATCGAGGCGCCGGCCGACTTGCGCGACTTGGTGTGGGCACCGGCGAGGCTCGCGTTCGACAGCGGTGGCGAGACGGTCGCGCTGGTGCCGGCCCGCTACCCGGGTTCGGGCGGGCAGCCCGACAGCGGCTTGCAGCTTTGCCGAAAGACCGAGTGGTCGGCCATCGGCCCCGAGCAGTACGGCGGCCTCGGCCAGCGCGTGCTGACGACCGACTCGGCGGAGCTCGGGCTGCTGCAGGTGCGCGAGATCGTGCTGCGCAGCGAGCCCGGCACGGCATCGCCGTGAGCGGTGTGCCGCCATGACCATCGACGCGCGCAACCGCCTGCAGCCGGCGCTGCTGGACCGGCTGACCGACGACAACCGCGGCGAGCGTGTCGAGGCCGACGAGCACCGCATGATGTCCAAGGCGCAATTGCGCCAGGCCGTGCTGCGCGATCTGGGCGCCTTGTTCAATGCGGTCCAGCCCCTGGGTGCCGCGGCCGATCCGTACCCCGCGCTGGCCGCGAGCGTGCTCAATTTCGGCTTGCCCGCCTTGTCGGGACAACTCGCTTCCAGGCTCGACGTGAGCGTGCTGGAGACGGCCATCCGCCAGGCCATCGTGCGCTTCGAGCCGCGCATCCTGCCCGACACCTTGCAGGTGCGCGCGCTGGAGGCGGCCACCGTGCTGGACACGCACAACGTCATCGAGTTCGAGATCCGCGGCCATTTGTGGTCGCAGCCTGTGCCGCTGGAGATTCTGCTGCGCACGCAGCTGGACCTGGAGGCGGGGCAGGTCGAGGTGAGGGATGCCATCGCCAGATAGCTGGTGGCCTTCGAAAGCAAACCCAGGAGAGAAAAATGCCGCTAACCAACTGTCGTGCTGTTCGAAATCAAGACGAGCATCAAGCGCTGCGCGCATGCATTCCGAGCCGCTTGCTGAACCTGTCCGGCGGCAACTTGGCGTTCATGCGCGTGGAGCCTACGGGCAATGAGCGGCTGACTGTGCGCAGTGACCACGACGACTATCACATCAGCGTCGAAGCGGGTGACGATGATGGTCAGCCTTACTGGATCATTGCCGCACGCAACCGTGAAAACGCGGAGCACTCGGAAATCGTGTGCATGCAGCTCTACAACGGAATTTTCAGAAGGCAACCTGCACATGTCACGGTAGTCTTCACTGAGCGCGAGCCTTGCCATGGGAACGCAGACTCGTGTGGGGACCGGCTTGCGGAATTCCTGACTGCACATGGACAACATAGCACGGCAACACCCGTGCGCTATCTGGCGGTCTATCTGAACACTCCTGAGTTGAAAACTGCTGCCAAGCTCGACAACGGGTCCGTCGGAGGTAAGCGGAATGAGGACCGGCAAGGCGGGCGCGACGCGGCGAAGAGTTTTCGGGGCTGATGCTCACCGATGGACCCTCGCCTTCTTCGCCTCTACAACGACGAGCTGACCCACCTGCGCGAGGTGGGCGCGGAGTTCGCGCACGAGTTTCCGAAGATCGCCTCGCGGCTTGGCATGGAGGGCATGGAGGTCACCGACCCCTATGTCGAACGCCTCCTCGAAGGCTTCGCTTTCCTCGCGGCGCGGGTGCAGCTGAAGATCGATTCGGAAGAGCCGAGGCTCATCGCCCACCTGCTGGAGACGAGCTACCCCAACTTCCTCGCGCCGGTGCCGTCGATGATGGTCGCGCGCCTCGCCATCGACCCGGCGGACCCGAACCTCGTCAAGGGCTTCGACGTTCCGCGCGGCAGCGCCGTGGTCTCCCAGGTGGCGCGCGGGCAGGACACGCACTGCGAGTTCCGCACCGCGCACCGCGTCACCCTGTGGCCGGTGGAGCTCGCGAGCGTGCAGTACTTCAGCCATGCACCCGACCTGCCGCTCGCGCGCTTGCCGCCGGCGCAAGGCATGCGCGGAGGCTTGCGCGTGCGCTTGCGCTGCGCGGGCGGCATGCGGTTCTCGCAGCTGGGCATGGACGAGTTGGCGTTCTTCATCAGCGCGCCGGACGACGTCGCCTTCCGCCTGCATGAGCTCATCCACGGCGCGGCCATGGGCACGTATGTGAAGAGCTCCGGCGAGATCGGCGCGGCGCCGTCGCGGCAGTGGCGTGGGCCGGAGTCGGTGAAGCCCCTGGGCTTCGCCGAGGACGAGGCGCTGCTGCCCGAATCCTTGCGGGCGTTTTCCGGCCATCGCCTGCTGCAGGAAGCCGCGGCCATGCCGCAGCGCCTGCTGTTCTTCGCGTTCACCGACCTGGCCGCGCGCCTGGCGGAGGTGGACGACGACGAGGTGGAACTCATCGTCCTGTTCCAGCGTGGCGACGGCGGCCTGGAGGCAATGGTCGATGTCGCGAGCCTCGCGCTGTACTGCACGCCCGCGGTCAACCTCTTCCACAAGCGGCTGGACCGCATCCAGATCGGCACGGGCAGCTGGGAGTACCACGTGGTGCCCGATCGCACCCGGCCGATGGACTACGAGGTGCACAGCGTGGCGTCGGTGACCGGCTTCGGTACCGGGCTGGTGTCGCAGCAGCAATTCCTGCCGCTGTACGCTACGCGCCAGCACGAGCCGGGTGCGGCGCCCGTGCCTGCGAGCGGCTACTACACCGTGCGTCGCGAGCCGCGGCTGCTGTCGTCGCGGCAGAAGGAGCACGGCGCCCGCTCGTCCTACATCGGCGAGGAGGTGTACGTCTCGCTCGTGGATGCGCGCCATGCGCCGTACCGCGAGGACGTGCGCCAGCTGTCGGTGTCGGCCTGGGTCACCAACCGCGACCTGCCGACCTTGCTGCCCCATGGCGAAGCCGATGCAGGCGGCGCGCCGCGCTGGCGCCTCGATTCGGCCGGGCCGGTGTCGCGCGTGGATGCGTTGCGCGGCCCGACGCGGCCCGTCACGCGGCAGCCGGTGGGCGAGCTCGGCTGGAGCCTCGTGAACCATCTCGCGCTCAACCACCTGTCGCTCGTGGGCGATTCCCCTCAGCAGGCCGCCGAAACACTGCGCACGACGCTGCGCCTGTATGCGCCGCCCGGCGATGCGGGCTGGTCGCGGCAGGTCGAGGGCGTCCGCAGCCTCGACGTGCGTTCGGCGGTGCGGCGGCTGCCGGTCAAGGGGCCGCTGGCCTTCGGCACCGGCGTGGAACTGGTGCTGGAGCTCGACGAGCTCGCCTTCCAGGGCACGAGCGCATTCCTGCTCGCCAGCGTCCTGGAGCGGTTCTTCGCGCGGCACGCGGCCATCAACAGCTTCAGCCAGCTCACGCTGTGCACACCGCAGCGTGGCGTGGTCATGCAATGGCCGCCCACCGCCGGCCGGCGGGAGGTGGTGTGAAACGCGAGGCCAGCCTTCCGTCCGCGGCGGCAGACCCCGCGGCGCTGTCGGCCTTGTTCGCGGAGCTGGCATCGAACCCGCGCGAGCACGATTTCTTCGCCGTGCTGCGGCGCGTGGAAACGCTGTGCCCGCAATGGCCGCGCTGGGGGCAAGCGAGGCGGCCATCGCACGAAGCGATGCGGCTGGGGCAGGACGCGGAACTCGACTTCGCGCCGGCCGCCTTGCAGAGTTTCGAGGCTGGGCACGGCGGCGTGCCGCGGCTGGGCGTGCGCTTCTTCGGGCTGCTGGGGCCGCAGGGGCCGATGCCGCTGCACCTCACCGAGTACACCCGCGAACGGCTGCGGCTGCGCGGCGACCCGACCGTCGCGCGATTTCTCGATGTCTTTCATCACCGGCTGCTATCGCTGTTCTACCGCGCTTGGGCGCAGTCGCAGCCGGCGGTGCATCGGGACCGGCCCGATGACGACCGCTTCGCCGCCTGGCTGGGCGCGGGCTTCGGCTTCGATGCATCGCACGGACGCGGTACGGTGGCGCGCGAGGCCCAGCTCTTCCAGGCCGGCTTGCTGGGCGCGCGCAGCAGGCATCCGGAGGGCCTGGCCAAGCTGCTGTCGCAGCATTTCGGCGTGCCCGTGCGCATCGACGAACGCATCGCGCAGTGGCTGGTGCTGGCGGACTCGGACCGCAGCCGGCTCGGCTATTCGCGCAGCCGCCCCGAACGAAGCCGCACACCGGCTGCCGCGCTGGGCACGAGCGCCACCAGCGGCACCAAGCTGCGAGACCATCAGTTCAAGTTCCGCGTCCGCCTCGGGCCGCTCACGCTCGCGCAGTACGAAGCTTTCCTGCCCGGCGGCGCGCACTGGGCCGCGCTGCGCGACTGGGTCGAGCAATACACCGGGCTGGACCTCGCCTGGGACGTGCAGCTCGTGCTTGCGCGCGCCGCCGTGCCGCCGCCGCGCGCTGGCCGCCAGGTGCGGCTGGGCATCACCTCATGGCTCGGCCGGCAGGGCGCGCGGGGTGATCGCGCCGACCTGCGGCTTCGCCCCGACACCTCCTTCCTGGCACGCCATGGAGCTCCCCATGCCTGAAATCTCCCGCACCGCCTTGTTCGGCAAACTCAATCCGCTGGCCTACAAGGCCATCGAGGGCGCCACCGTGTTCTGCAAGCTGCGAGGCAACGCCTACGTGGAGCTGCAGCACTGGCTGGTGCAGATCCTCAACACGCAGGACTCGGACCTGCATCGCATCGTCAAGCACTACGGCCTGGACGGTGCCGCGTTGGCCACCGACCTCACCGCGTCGCTGGACCGGCTGCCGCGCGGCGCAAGCTCGGTGACGGACTTGTCCAGCTGGGTCGAGAACGCCGTCGAGCGTGCCTGGGTGTATGGCTCGCTCATGTTCGGCGACACGCAGGTGCGCACCGGCTACCTCATCGTGGGCCTGCTGAAGACGCCGTCCCTGCGCAACGCGCTGATGACCGTGTCGCGCCAGTTCGACCGCATCAAGGTCGAGGACCTCGCCGACAACTTCGCGCGCATCGTCGGCGGCTCACCGGAGGATGGCTTGCGCGCGAGCGACGGCAGCGGCGCGGCCGGCGATGCGGGCGAACCCGGCGAGGCCAGCGGTGCGATCTCGCCCGCCGCCATGGGCAAGCAGGAGGCGCTCAAGCGCTATGCGGTGGACCTGACCGAGCGTGCGCGCAAGGGCGAGATCGACCCGGTGGCCGGACGCGACGAGGAGATCCGGCAGATCGTGGACATCCTCATGCGCCGCCGGCAGAACAACCCCATCCTCACCGGCGAGGCCGGCGTGGGCAAGACGGCGGTGGTGGAAGGCTTTGCCTTGCGCCTGGCGCGCGGTGACGTGCCGCCTTCGCTGAAGGACGTGTCGCTGCACGTGCTGGACATCGGCTTGCTGCAGGCCGGCGCCAGCATGAAGGGCGAGTTCGAGAACCGGCTGCGTTCGGTCATCGACGAGGTGCAGGCCTCGGCCAAGCCGATCATCCTGTTCATCGACGAGGCACACACGCTCATCGGCGCGGGCGGCTCGGCCGGCACGGGCGACGCTGCCAACCTGCTCAAGCCGGCGCTGGCGCGCGGCAAGCTGCGCACCATCGCCGCAACGACCTGGGCCGAGTACAAGAAGCACATCGAGAAGGACGCGGCCCTCACGCGGCGCTTCCAGGTCGTGCAGGTGGACGAGCCCAGCGAGGAGAAGGCCGTGCTCATGCTGCGCGGCGTGGCGTCCATCCTCGAGAAGCACCACCGCGTTGCCTTGCTCGACGAGGCCATCACGGCGGCGGTGCGGCTGTCGCATCGCTACATCCCTGCGCGCCAGTTGCCAGACAAGGCGGTGAGCCTGCTGGACACGGCCTGCGCACGCGTGGCCGTGAGCCAGCATGCGACGCCCGCCGCGCTGGAGGACTGCCAGCGGCGGCTCGAGGCACTGACGATTGAGCGCGACATCATCGGCCGCGAGGAGGCGATCGGCATCGACGTGGCCGAGCGGCGCAAGCGCACGGTGCGGGCGATCGACGACGAGCAGACGCGGCTGGCGCTGCTGCAGAAGAGGCACGAGGAGGAGAGGGCGGTGGTGGACCGCATCCTCGAGATTCGCGCGAGCCTGCGTGCGGCGGTGGAAGAAAAGGTTGACGAGAAGGCGGTTGCCAGGCAGGCGGCGAATGCGCCGGCCGCGGTCGACGCATCGCGCCCCAAGCCCAGCGCCGTCGAACGCGACACGCTGCTGCGCGAACTTGGCGGCCTGCAGGCGCGACTCGACGACCTGCAGGGCGACTCGCCGCTCATCCTTCCGACCGTGGACGAGCAAGCCGTGGCGAGCGTGGTGCAGGACTGGACCGGCGTGCCCGTGGGCCGCATGGTGAAGAACGAGGTGGAGGCGGTGCTCAAGCTCGCCGACACGCTCAACCAGCGCGTCATCGGCCAGAAGCATGCGCTGGAGATGATCGCGCGGCGCATCCAGACTTCGCGCGCGCGGCTGGACAACCCCAACAAGCCGATCGGCGTGTTCATGCTGTGCGGCACCTCGGGCGTGGGCAAGACGGAGACGGCGCTCGCGCTGGCCGAATCGCTGTACGGCGGCGAGCAGAACGTCATCACCATCAACATGAGCGAGTTCCAGGAGGCGCACACCGTGTCCACGCTCAAGGGTTCGCCGCCCGGCTACGTGGGCTACGGCGAAGGCGGCGTGCTGACCGAGGCCGTGCGCCGGCGGCCGTACAGCGTGGTGCTGCTCGATGAAGTCGAGAAGGCCCACCCCGACGTGCACGAACTCTTCTTCCAGGTCTTCGACAAGGGCTGGATGGAAGACGGCGAGGGCCGGGGCATCGACTTCAAGAACACCATCATCCTGCTCACGAGCAACGTGGGCAGCGAGCTGATCATGAACATGTGCTGCGACCCCGAGCTGATGCCCGAGCCCGAGGGCATCGCGAAGGCCTTGCGCGAGCCGCTGCTGAAGGTCTTCCCTGCGGCCTTGCTCGGGCGGCTGGTGGTGGTGCCGTACTACCCGCTGTCCGACGAGATGATGGGCAACATCGTGCGGCTGCAGCTCGGACGCATCAGCCGCCGCGTGGCCGACAACCACGGCATTCCCTTCGAGTACGGCGACGACGTGGTCAAGCTCGTGGTGTCGCGCTGCACGGAAGCGGAGTCGGGTGGGCGGGTGATCGATGCGATCCTGACGAACACGGTGCTGCCGCGGGTGTCGGTGGAGTACTTGAGCCGGCTGAGTGCGGGCCAGTCGCTCAAGCGCGTGCGGCTGGGCGTGGAGGGTGGTGAGTTCACGTACTCGTTCGACTGATCCGGAAGTGCCCGGGTTGAACTGCGCGGCCGGGCGATGACTTTCGTCGCTTTACGGTTGATGCGGCAGGCCCAACCATGCGCCATCCGGTGAAGGCACGACATGCCGACTCCCATCACACTCAAATCACCGTTGCCCGCTGTTGACCTATTGTTCGAGTCGATGAACGTGACGGCAGGCTTGAGCACGCTCGGGGAAATGGAGCTGGATCTGGTCAGCAAGAAGCCTGACCTCAAACCGGAGGACCTGCTGGGCAAGGCGGTGACGGTGGTCGTGCAACAGCGCGACAGCGGGAAGCGGCACTTCAATGGCTTCGTGACGCGTTTCGGTACGGGAAGCAGGCGCGGCAGCTACTTCGCCTACCGTGCCACCGTGCACCCATGGCTGTGGTTCCTCACGCGCACGGCGGACTGCCGCATCTTCCAGGAGATGAGCGTGCCGGACATCGTGAAGAAGGTGTTCGAAGACCACAGCGTGGCGAACTTCCAGTTCAAGCTCTTTCGCAGCTACCGCAAGTGGGTGTACTGCGTGCAGTACCGCGAGAGCGACTTCAACTTCGTGGCGCGCTTGCTGGAGCATGAAGGCATCTACTGGTACTTCGAGCATGAGGATGGCAAGCACAAGCTCGTCCTCGTCGATTCTCAGAGCGCCCACGATGCGGCGCCCGATTGCAAGACGCTGCCCTACATCGAGGAGGGCGCGAAGACATCGCCCGACATCGACTGCGTGTCGAACTGGGCCTTTTCCCGCGAGGTGCGCACAGGCAAGGTCATGCTCACGAGCTACGACTTCGAGCGCCCGTCCACCGACCTGAAAGTGAAGTCGAACAAGGTGCGGCAGCACTCGCTGGCGGACTATGAGCTGTTCGACTTCCAGGGCGACTACGTGCAGTCGGGCGACGGATCACAGTGGGCCGAGGACCGCATCGAGGAACTGCAGACGCCCTTCCAACTGCTGAAGGGCGAATCGAACGCGCAGGGCATCCAGGTGGGCCACCTGCTGGCGATGACGCACCATCCGCGCCAGGACCAGAACGACAAGTACCTCATTACCTCGTTGGCCTTGCGTGCCCATGTGGACGGCTACGAGGCCGGCAACGAGCCCGGCGGCCTGCATTGCGAGTTCTCGGCCATTCCGTCGACGCAGCAGTTCCGGCCGCCGCGCACCACGCCCAAGCCCTTCGTGCAGGGGCCTCAGACGGCGGTGGTGGTGGGGCCGGGCGGCGAGGAACTCTTCACCGACAAGTACGGCCGCGTGAAGGTGCAGTTCCACTGGGACCGCTACGGCCAGAAGAACGAGAAGAGCTCGTGCTGGGTGCGCGTGGCGCATCCGTGGGCGGGCAAGAACTTCGGCGTCGTGGACATCCCGCGCATCGGGCAGGAGGTGGTGGTCGACTTTCTCGAAGGCGACGCGGACCAGCCGCTCATCACCGGCCGCGTCTACAACGCCGAGCAGATGCCGCCGTGGGATCTGCCGGCGAATGCGACGCAGTCCGGGATATTGACGCGATCGAGCAAGGGTGGCGGCTATGGCAATGCCAACGCGATCCGCTTCGAGGACAAGGCGGGCAGCGAGCAGCTGTGGATCCATGCGGAGAAGAACCAGGACATCGAGGTCGAGAAGGACGAGACGCACTGGGTGGGGCAGGACCGCAAGAAGACCATCGACCGCGATGAGACGACGCAGGTGAAGCACGACCGCACCGAGACGGTGGACAACAACGAGACGATCACCATCCACGGTGCGCGCACCGAAGTCGTCGACAAGGACGAGACCATCACCATCCACCAGAACCGCACGGAGACGGTGGACAAGGAAGAGACGATCACCATCCATGGCGGGCGCACCGAGACGGTCGACAAGAACGAGAGCATCACCATCCACGGGGCGCGTACGGAGAAAGTCGACAAGGACGAGACCATCACCATCGATGGTGGGCGGACCGAGACGGTGGCCAAGGAAGAGACGATCACGATCAATGGCGGACGCACGGAAACGGTGGCGAAGGACGAGAACATCACGATCAACGGCGGGCGGACCGAGACCGTGGCGAAGAACGAGACCATCACCATCAACGGCGGACGCACGGAGACGGTGGCGAAGGACGAGAACATCACCATCCATGGTGGTCGCACCGAGACCGTCGACAAGGAGGAGGGCGTGACCATCACAGGTGGACGCACGGTGAGCGTGGGCAAGGCGGACACGCTGACGGTCGGCAAGACGCTGACCGTCACTGCCACGGATTCCATCTCGTTCACCACCGGCAGCGCCAGCATCACGATGCACAAGGACGGCACGATCACCATCAACGGCAAGGACATCACCGTGGATGGCTCGGGGAAGATTCATCACAAGGCGTCGGGAGACATTGTGATGAAGGGGTCGAAGATTTTGCAGAACGGATGATGGGAGGCCCCGTGAGCGCACGCGAACTACTGACAGGAGCGGTCCCGGACGCATCAAGCGCCACAGACGAGAGCGATTCGCTGTCGATCCTGTTGGCGGACAGGTCGATTTCCAGCGCTCAGGCTCCATCGGGGGCTGTCATCGGACGTCTCATTGGCATGAAGGCCGGGGCGGGTCCCCTCGTTCTTTTGTCTCATGACGCCGTGGCACTGCCAGCGCGCAGCACCGTCGATCTGCGGCGTTCGCACATTGGTCAGCAGGTGCTTCTGGCCTTCGAGGACAACGACCGCCTTCGTCCCATCGTTATCGGTGTGATGCGCGATGCGCAGGCGTGGTCCACGCTGCCTGATACTTCCGGTCGCGTCGAGGTCGACGTTGACGGCAAGCGCATGGTGGTGAGTGCGCGCCACGAGTTGGTCCTGCGCTGTGGCGATGCCAGCATCACGCTCGATCACGATGGCCGCATCACCATTCGTGGCACCCAGGTGATCAGCCATTCGGAAGGTGTCAACCGCATTCGCGGCGGGTCGGTGCAGCTCAACTAGCCATGGGCACGCCGATCGCCTTTCGGCCTTGGGAGATCTCGGCCATGGTGAATGACCTGGTGGTCGCTCAGCACGCCGAGGAAGCTGCTTTCCTCTGGACGATGCGCGATCGCGCTATCGCCGAACCACACTACGCGCTCAAGGATCTGGCGACCATTGACGAGCGCGTCGAGGCGCACCTTGACGGACTGAGTACGGCGGGACGCAGAGGCTGGGAGCTGTGCAAGGCGAATCTTGAGCACATCGGGCCGGGCTCGGTCTTCGCGCTGGGGGTGCTGGCGTTTCGCTCCGGGGACCGCACCTGCATGCGCGATGCGCTGTTTGCCAGCTGCGCATCGTCCGAACTGCCGTCGGGGCTGGTGTCGGCGCTTGGCTGGCTGGACCCCGAACAGGCGATGCCCTGGATGGAAATGCTGTTGCGCGCGAGTACGCCCGAGCACCAGCAGATCGGCATCGCCGCGCACGCCGTTCATCGGCGCGACCCGGGGCCGGCGCTTACGGCGGCCGCGAGGCACTCGCATCCCGGCCTGCGCGCGCGCGCCTTGCGTGCGATTGGTGAGCTCCGGCGAGGTGACTTGACCGACGAGCTGCGACGGCGCCTCCGAGACGCCGACCCGGAGTGCCGTTTCTGGAGCGCATGGTCGCTGTCGCTGATGGGTGAGACCGATGGTATTGCGACGCTGAAGGAATCCGTCGAGCGCCAGGATGACCGCAAGCTGGTCGCCCTCGACGTCGTTTTGCGCGCGATGCAGCCAAGGCAGGCCCGGCATTGGGTCAAGGCGTTGGCGAACGAGCCCGCGCTGGATCGCCTCGCAGTCGTTGCTGCCGGGATCGTCGGTGATCCTGCCTCCGTGGGGTGGCTGATCCACAAGATGGAGGTGCCGGCCACTGCCCGGCTGGCCGGAGAAGCGTTCAGCCTGATCACTGGGGTGAACCTGGCTCTTCACGATTTGGTCGGAGAACCTGCCGATGGGCCCGAGGATGAGCCCTGGTCGACCTACGAAGCCAACTTGCCAACACCTGCGCCCGCACTGGTGTCGGCATGGTGGCGGAAGAACGGCGGTGAGCTTGTCTCCGGTGGACGCTATCTGTGCGGACGCCCCGTCGGTCGGGAAGCGGTGATGCAGGTGCTCGTGCATGGGATGCAACGGCAACGCCGCGCGGCTGCGATCGAGTGGGCCTGCCAGGATCCGCGCGCACCGCTCTACGAGGTGCGCGCGCGCGCTCAACGCCAACAACGCCACGCAGCCGCATGGACTTCGTAAATCAAACCGGCGTGTGCGCTGACTGGACGGTGGGCTTCGACCGGGATGGGCGCGAACTCGTCGTGGTGGCGGTGAAGGCGACATTCGTCATCCCGCCACCGTTGCAGGAGCCGACTTTGGCCAACGAGCAAGTACCACTTATTGCAGCCGACACCTTCACCGGCGATCCTGGCGTGTCTGCGCCCTTGCAGGAGGTCGACTACGCCCACCGCAAGCCGGCCTGCGACGTGCTGCTCAACGGCAAGGCATGGGCGCCGGCGGGCCGCGCCGTCACGGGCATCGCGGTTGGTCTGAAAGTTGGTCCGATGGCCAAGGCCTTCATGGTTGTTGGCGATCGGGTGTGGAGGAGGGGGGTGCTGGGCGTGTCGGCCGGGGCGGCGCAGCCGTTCGTGTCGATGCCGATCAGCTATGACAACGCCTTCGGCGGCGTCGACGCTGGCCAACGGAAAACCTACCTGGCCAACCCGGTCGGTCGAGGCTTTGCACCCTCCGGGCAGAACCTGCCCGGACAACTTCTGCCCAACACCGAGGAGATCGGTCGGTCGATCGACGACGCGTCCGGCAGCTATCGACCGATGTCGTTCGGCCCGATCGGGCGCAACTGGCTGCCCAGGTCGAGCTTCGCGGGAACCTACGACGACGCCTGGATCGCGCAGCGCGCGCCGTTCTGGCCCGCTGACTTCGACGACCGCTACTTCCAGGCCGCACCTGCGGACCAGCAGATCCCGTTCCCGGCCGGCGGCGAAGAGGTCGTGCTCAAGAATCTCACGCCTGAAGGGCATGTCGGATTCAGACTTCCGTCGTTCGCGCCGCCCGTGTTGTTCGTGCGCCGCAAGAGCCCGCCGTACGAACTGCGCGCCGTGACCGACACCATCCTGATCGAGCCCGACTGCGGCACCTTCAGCCTCACCGCACGCGTGTCGTTACCGATGAAAAGGAGCTGCTTCGACCTCACGCATGTCGTTGCCGGTCGCACCACGCAGGAATGGCTCGGCCGGCAACGCTTCGGTCGCAAGCCCTATTACCGCAGCCTGGCCGAGTTGGTCCAGGCGAGAAAACGATGAGACCATGAGAGGCATCGCCGTCTTCGCCAGTGGCATGGTCACTCCAGTGGGATTCAATGCACCCGCTTCGCTGGCCGCGATGCGCGGGCACATCCGCAACGTCCGGGAAGTCGGTCTCTGGGACAACGAGTCGGCCGCGGGACCTCCCGTCGGCAAGGTCGACCTGCCGCAGTGGTGGGTGGGGCTCGGCAAGATGGCTGACTTGGTCGCGCCCGCCATCCACGAATGTCTGGAGGCCGCCAAGCCGACGCCGTCAGGCGAGATCGCGTTGCTGTTGGGCCTTCCGTCGCCCGATCGTCCCTGTCGCATTGAACGGTTGGAGTCAGACCTCCTCGCCCAGATCGAGGCACGCCTTGAGTGCCGCTTTCATGCACGTTCCGCCGTCATCGTCAGGGGCCATGTGTCAACCGCAATTGGGTTGCATCTCTCAGGTGAGTTCATCGAGCGACAAGAGGTCCGGTCGGTGATCATCGCCGCAGTCGACAGCCTCGTTGACGAGCGCCTGAAGGATCACTACGTTGAGTGCCGGCGCCTACTGACGCCTGAGAACTCGAACGGATTTTCGCTTGGCGAGGCTGGGGCGGCAGTGCTGGTTGGGCGGGCCGGCGAGCGCGAGGGTCTGCGCATCCTTGGACTTGGATTTGGCCGCGAGAGTGCGACCATCGATTCGGAACTACCCCTGAAGGCCGACGGTCTCACGGCTGCGATCCGTGCCGCACTGGACGATTCGGCGTCGACCATGGACGATGTGCAATATCGCATCACCGACCTGAACGGCGAGCACTACAAGTTCAAGGAGATGGCGCTGGCGATGATGCGATTTCCGTACAAGCCCAAGCCGCGAGTGCTTGACTTGTGGCATCCCAACGAGCACCTGGGCGATGTCGGGGCCGCCATCGGTCCCATCGTGCTCGCCACGGCGCTGGATGCGGCGCGCAAGGACTACGCCATCGGACCGCGGGCGTTGTGCACCTTCGGCAACGATGATGGCGCGCGCGCAGCCGTGATCGTGCAACATGAGCCCGGGTGACGGTGGCAGGCGATGGGAAAGAACGTCTTCGCCAACGGTCGCGAGATTTCCTGCAAGAAGGACGACAACAAGTCGGTCTGCTCCATGCCCGACGTGTGCCTGTCGCCGCCGTCGCCGCCTGCAGGGCCTCTGCCCATTCCGTACCCCAATACGGCGATGGCCTCGGATACCAGCGATGGGTCCAGGACGGTGAAGATCGGGGGTGACGAAGTGGGGATGAAAAACGCCTCCAACTACAAGAAGAGCACAGGCGACGAGGCCGCAACCAAGAGCTTTGGCATGGGCGTTGTCAGTCACAACATCCAGGGCAAGCTCAAGCATGCGGCTTGGTCCATGGACGTGAAAATCGAAGGTGCGAACGCGATCCGCCACATGGACATGGTCACGCAGAATCACATGAACAACACCAACGCCGTGCCCGGTATGGACTTGGCTGCAATGGCGCCGCCCACCGGCGATCCCGAATGCGTGGAACTCGAGAACGGCGTGCGCCAGGACGCTAAGAATGACACCAAGCAAAGAGGTAAGGGGGCCAAGTACCCGGGTCGACTGGCACCCAACACCGTGATGACGCGGGCCAACGTATGCGGCAAGACTGTCAAGGCGTCGACGCCGATGGGCAATATCAAGGGTGGCAAGACCACCAGTGGCTACCTGAAGGCAAAGCCGCCGCAAGGCCTGGAACGCGACGAGGGAGGATTCATAAGGAAGCCTGGCACCGAGCCGACTATTGCATGTTCAAAGAAGACCTACCGCCCTGGGGGTGGAGGCGGCAGGGGAGGCGGTAGCACCCACACTGAAGCGAAGATCATTGAGAAGGCGGTGGCTGATGGCTGCAATAGCATCACGATGCGAATCAATTGGAACAGCTCCCCTAGGGGCAAACCAGCCCGTCTGCGCCACAGCCCTTGCCACATGTGCCAGCAGGCCCTGTGCGTCGCAGTGAGGGAATGCAACATGGTCATCCAGATATGCCGTGCCAATGACAAGGGCGAGCTGGTGAAGGAGCCCGCCTGTCCATCGCCTGCGCCTGCACCTGCAACTGCACTTCCACCTGCACCGGCTACGCTTGCACCAGCAACCCCACAATGAAACCATGCCGCTAACTATCCCGTCATTCATTCGGCGTTCAAATATCGCTGACGAGCCCGTCACTCACTCTTGGGATGACGACGATCCAGAATACGCTTATGCCGGCATGGACGAACGTCTACAGCACCGCATGGACGGCACCACTGATCGTGGTGTGCTGGCCCTATCAGCTGGCTTTGCCGAGTGGATTCTCTGGCGCTTCAGCAAACAGTCGAGCGACCCGCTTCTGCTGAACAAGATTGAGGCGATGTGGGCCGGTATTGTTGACTGGCGCTATCTCTCACCCCTGAGGATGCCTCCGGCCCACGAATGGCGCGGCCCAGTTCGCGGGCCGATCTGGAGTGCCGCGAACTGGCTGGACCGCATCGTCGATCTCCTCAAGCGCCGGGAGTTCGCCACACCCGAGGCAGTGGCCCTGTCGCAACTGATGCTTCATGTCATAGCGCATCCTGATGCTTTCAAGAACTGGCGGCGCTTCGCGATTCAACGGCTGGACAAGCTATATCCCTCCACAGAACAAGATCTACTGGGACGACCCGTCCCGCGAGAGGCGCTGAATCCCGATATTAAGTATGACCCGGCCACAGCGTCCGCCTTGATTGACACCTACTTGCGCGGACTGGATCCGTCGCTCAACCCCTTTCTCGCGAAGCCGGCCGACATGGTCGTAGCTGGATTCACCGGCACTCCCTACACCTACCCCTAGTGCTATGACGATGGATGTTCCCCAATACATCGCTGCTTCGCGCTGCTGGGAAGCGCCCGTGCGGTACACCTGGGACGATTGGGACCTGGAACTGTTCGAAAGTCCGGTCGACGAATCGCTTCTTGAGCGGCTCGAGGGTTTATCGCAACGCGCTAACGTGGCCTGGTGTATTGCATGCGCGGAATGGATCTGCCATCGCCTGACGCCCCATCTCGATGGCGACCTACTGCCGTTCCTGCGCCTGGAGGCGGCCTGGGCGCAGGTGGTCGACGCCCGGTATTCTTTCGCTCTGACCGATCCGCCAGAGAGATGGGCCGGACCGATAAAGCGGCCCGTACTGCGTTCGCTGGAACTGGTCGACTTCGCGGTCGATGCGGCGGACCGTGACGACGACCCGGCGTCGGTCGGAGCTGCGATCGCGCGGCTTGCCGACCACCTGATGGCCGATCCATCGCCGCTGCGGGCTTGGCAGGTGGCCGTGCTGGAGCGTCTGGAGGTGTTGTATCCGTTCGACCCTGACGAATCCCTGGGCGATGTGGTACCGCGCGAAGCCCTCGATCCTGAGAGGACGTTCGACCCCCACCAGACACAGGTGCTTGTCGCCAACTTGCTCTCCGATCTGAGCCGTAGCGACAACCCTTTCCTCCTGACGCGGCAAGAGATGCTGGAGCGTGGTTTTCAGGGGGTGCCATACCTGTTCGACATTCAGGCCGACCGGGACAGGCGGTTTCGCTGGTAAGAAAAGGGCCGCGCGGCCTGCCGATGAGTCGCCCGCATGCTGGGGCAGGTGACTTTGGTTCATTGATCAGGCATCGCCTTCGGCCAACCATGCAAGCTCGGCGCAGCAGTCTTGCGCCCGTTCATGCCAAAGGCCTCAGCGATGCCCGACCAACCACCATCCGGCGACGCAGACAAGGGCACGGATCTCCTGACGCCGCTGTCCCGGCTCCGTCCTGCGCACGACGACGACGCCACGCAGATCGCGCCGGCGATTCCGCCGCAGGCACTCGATCAGTTCCTGCACGGCGTGGAGACCCCGGCGCTGCGCCCGACTCGTCAGCAGGCCGCGCCGCCTGCTGATCCCGCGTCCAGTGGCGGAGCCTCCTTCGCTACCACCCGTCCGGCCACGCGCATGCAACAGCCGCCGCAGGACAACAACTCCCCGCCCACTCAGACCCTGCCCGGCCACACCGACGCCGGCGCGCCAGGCGCGCGGCAGGTCGGCCGCTACCTCATCCGCGAACGCCTGGGCCGCGGCGGCATGGCGACCGTCTTCAAGGCCCACGACCCCGGCATCGGTCGCGACGTAGCCATCAAGTTCCTGCACGCCACGCTGTGCGAAGACGAGGAATACCGAGGCCGCTTCCTGCGTGAAGCGCGCGCGGCCGGCGGGCTCTCGCATCCGAACATCGTCACCGTGCACGACGTCGGCGAGATCGAGGGCCGGCCCTACATGGCCATGGAGCTGCTGCACGGCGAGCCGCTGTCGGACATGATGGACGGCGGCAAGCGGTTGCCGCTGCGCGACGTGGTGATCATGGGCGTGCAGCTCGCGCGCGCACTCGACTACGCCCACGCTCACCGCATCGTCCACCGCGACATCAAGCCGGGCAACATCGTTCGGCTCAAGGGCACCAACACCATCAAGGTGACGGACTTCGGCATCGCGCACATGGAGTCCACCGGCAGCAGCGAGCAGCGCACGCGCGTGGGCGACGTGCTCGGCACGCCGCAGTACATGTCGCCCGAGCAGACGCAAGGCGAGAAGCTCGACGGCCGCTCCGATCTCTTCTCCGCAGGCATCGTGCTGTACCAGATGCTGACCGGCCAGCGTCCCTTCCAGGGCGACAGCCTGGTCGCGCTGGCGGTGAAGATCGCCAAGGAAGACCCGCCGGCCATCGACAAGCTGCGGCCTGACGTGCCGGCCTCGCTGCGCCGCGTGGTGGAGCGCTGCCTCGCCAAGTCGCCCGACCGGCGCTTCCAGACCGGGCGGGAATTGTCCGACGCGCTCACCCGCGTGCTGGCCGAGCTCGACGAGGCCGAGCGCAATCGCGAGAAGCCGCGCATCGTGCCGCTTCGCGTGAAGTGGGCCGCGACGATGGCGCTGATCGTCGCGGTGGTGATGGGGCTCACCGCCACCGTGGTCACGCAGCGGCAGTACGGCGCGATGATGAAGCAGGTCACCGACTATGGTGCGTCGCTCGCGCGCTTCATCGCCGCGCAGAACGCGGTGCCCGCTTTGTCGGAAGAATGGCCGGTGGTGGATGTCGCGCTGCAGGAGATCATGAAGACCGGCGACTTCCAGGGCGTGGCGGTGATGGACCGCGCGGGCATCGTGCGCGCCGCCGGCGATGCATCGCTGGTGGGACAGGCCTACAAGCCGCCGCCGGGTGAAGCACTGGGTGAGCGCGAAGGCGGTGTCTCGATGTCGCGCTACGGCACGGCCAGCGGGCCGGTGCTTGGCTTCGAGGCGCCCATCACGTTCCAGGGCAAGCGCGTGGGCCGCGTGGCCTTGTCCCTGCCCGAGCGGCCGCTCGTGCGCGTGGCGCGGTTGTCGATGGGGCTGATGGCGGTGCTGGTGGTGGTGACGGTGCTGGCCGTGGCGATCGCGATGTTCTTCGTGGCCAACTGGTTTGCGCGGCCCATCAAGCTCGTGAACGAGAGCATGGGCGAGATCGCGAAAGGGCGCTTCGACCATCGCATCGCGGAGCAGCGCAAGGACGAGTTCGGGCTGCTCTTTGCCGCGTTCGACCGCATGGCGCAGGCCCTGCAGGATGCGCGTGCCAGCGGCGGCGCTTCGCTGGCATCGCCCACGCCGACACCGGTGCACCCGCCGACCTCCGCACCCGGGGAGGTTGCACCCCCGCCCAAGCCCGTCGACTAAGGCACCCATCATGCGGTGCAACGCCACCCGGTTGATCGGCGGCAGCGTGCTCGCGGCGATGCTCGCCGGTTGCGCCACGCCGCCCGCGGACCCGCCGCACGACAAGGCGCGCCCCGGCACGACGCCGCCCGCCACCGGCGAAGTGCTGGGCCGCAGCGACCGCTTCGTCATCTACAAGCCCGAGCCCGAGGACACGCTGCGCTCCATCGCGGCGCGCTTCCTCGGCAGCGAGGACCGGTATTGGGCGATCGGCGACTTCAACAACATCAGCCGCGTAGACCCCGGCCAGCCGGTGGTCGTGCCGCTGAAGGCCCCCAACCCGATGGGTGTGCATGCCGACCGGGTCCAGACGGTTCCCATCCTCTGCTACCACCGCTTCGGCCATGGTGGCGGCAAGATGGTGGTGTCGCCCGCCAACTTCGCGCAGCAGCTCGACTGGCTGGCCCGCAACGACTACCACGTGATCCGCCTGGCCGACCTCGCGGCCTACCTGAAGGGCGAGCAGGCGCTGCCGCGTCGCTCGGTAGTCATCACCATCGACGACGGCTACGAGTCGGTGTACCGCCACGCGCTGCCGCTGCTGCGCAAGCATGGCTTCCCGGCCACGGTGTTCGTCTATACCGACTTCATCGGCGCGGGCGAGGCACTGTCGTGGCCGCAGTTGCAGGAACTGGTGGCGTCGGGGCTCGTGGACATTCAAGCGCACTCGAAGTCGCATCGAAACCTCATCGAACGCGCTGCCGGCGAGACCGATGCGCAATATGCCCAAGGCCTGGAAGCCGAGGCCCGCACGCCGCGCGAGCTCATCGAGCGGCGCCTGCCGGTGCATGTGCGCCACTACGCCTACCCATTCGGCGATGCGAACGACCAGGTGCTGGACGTGCTCAGCCGGCAGCAGTACCAACTCGCGGTCACGGTGAACCCGGGCGGCAACCCCTTCTTCGCGCAGCCGCTGATGTTGCGGCGGACGATGATCTTCGGTGACCACGACCTGGAGGCCTTCAAGTCCAAGTTGCAGATCAGCCGTGCGGTGAGCGTGCCATGACGCATCGGCCGGTGATGCGTGCCGCCGTGTTCGGCGTGCTGGTGCTGGCAGGTTGTGCTTCGGCGCCTGAATTGCCGCCGGATGACGACGTGCCCACCGCGCCTCAGCGCCAGGCCGCCGGTGTCGAAGGATTCGAGCAGCGCGTTCGCGAACGTGCGCTGCAGTCGGGCAGGCAAGGGCAGCTTGCGGAAGCGGCGACCTCGTGGGAGATCCTGACCGTGCTGCGGCCCGATTCCCGCGAGTACCGCGACCGGCTGTACGAGACGCAGCAGCTCATCAACCAGGCTGCAGCCGATCGCATGCAGCGCGGCGCGCTGGCGCTCAAGCGCGGCGAGCTCGATGCGGCGACGTCCCAATACCTCGCGGTACTCGCGCTCGCGCCCGATAACGCACAGGCTGCCGATGCCCTGCGCGGCATCGAGCGCGAGCGCAACAAGCGCAACTATCTCGGCAAGGCCTCGCGCATCACGCTCGCCCGCCGGCCGGTGAACGACGCGCGCATGGCGGCATCGCCCGACCGCAACACGCTCGAGCATGCCACGCTGCTGGCCGGCCAGGGCGAACTGGACGATGCCATCTCCCTGCTCGAACGCCAGCTCGCGGCCGACAGGCGCAACGTCGCGGCCTGCCAGCTGCTGGCCGAGGTGTACGTGCAGAAGGCGGAAAAGCTGGCGCCGCGCGACAAGCCCGGCGCCATCGCCTCGCTGGAAAAGAGCCTGCGGCTGGATGCGAGCAACGCCCGCGCCGCGGAGCGCCTTCGCCAGCTCAAGGGCGGCAACGGCGCAACCTTGACGGCGGTGGCCGCGCGCGAAGGTTGCAACGGGCCACGCTGAAATCAGGCCCCGAGGCCCTTGACCTTTTCCTTGAGTGCCAAGGCGCGCTGCCGCTCCAGCTTGGCCGTCTCGTTGTTCGGGTCCACGGCCAGCACGCGTTCCCATGAGCGGATGGCGCCGTCCAGGTCCTGCTTGGCAAAGGCGGTGCGCGCGTTCAGCGTGTAGCGCAGCACGAGCTGCTTGCGCATGTCCGTCGCCTTGGCCTCGGCACCGGGCTGGTCCAGCGCCGCGGCCTTGCTGTACTCGCCGAGTGCTCGCTCGAAGTCGCCAGCCTTCTGCGCTATCGCGCCAGCACGCATTGCTCGTTCACCGGGTGTCGGCTCAGGAGGGGGCGGCGGTGGGGCAGGCACCGAAGGCGGTGGTGGAGGCGGCGGCGATGGTGCGGGCAGCGGTGGTGAAGTCTCGCGCACAACGGCCACCGGAGCCTTGCCCGGAATGCGCAGCACCTGTCCGCCCGACACCTGCTTGGGCACGGCGATGCCGTTGTAGCGCGCCAGGATGTAGAACGCGTAGATGTCGCCCATGAAGCGTCCGGCGATGCTGGACATGCTGTCGTTCGGGCGCACGGTGTAGGCGAAGTACTCGCGGCCCAGCGTGGCGACCGGGTCGGCGGTGATCTGGCGCATCAGGTTCAGCGCCAGCTTGTTGTTCGGGTCGGCCGCGAGGGCGCGTTGCAGTTCCCCCTTGGCCTGTTCTTCGTGCCCGTTCTCCAGCAGCACCGCGGCGGCCACCGCGATCTTCGTGGCCTGCTGCTGCGTGGCGGGCGGTGCCGGCGGCGCGGGTGGGAAGCGCTGCGGCTCGGAGTCGGCGCTGCCCGGGCCGGGCGCGGGCGTCGACGTCGGCTGCGGCGCATGTGTCGTAGGCACTTGCTGGCACCCCGCCAGCAGGGCGGCTGCGGCGAACAATGCGGCAAGTCGATGGGTTGTGATGAGCTTGTTGGACATTCCCTGTGCACCCCCTGGCAAGCGCGTGCGGACGCACGTCGCCGGCACGGTCGACGCGGTCAGTGTCCCTCACAAGCCAAGCCGGCGGTGGTGACTTTCGTTCATTGCCAGCTGTCGGGCCCGGCAGGCAGCATCGGCCGTCACAGCGCAGCCTTGCGCTCCAGTCTTGCGCCCGGTCGCCGCGCACTCGCCCATGCACACCATCGAACGCCCGCCCATCGCCGTCGTCGTCCAGCAGCACGCCGAAGAGAGCGCGATGCTGCGCCACGTGCGTTCGGTGCTGGTTCGCGCGCCGCACGTGCGGCTGCGTCACCTGCGCCGGCTGGATGACCGCATCGCCGCACACCTCGACGGCCTGGCCGTGGCCGGTCGATATGGCACGGCCTTGTGCACGGCCGCGCTGGAGCGGCCGGGTGCCGGCGAGGTGTTCGCCGTGGCGGTGCGTGCCATCGACGAGCGCGACGATGCCGCGCTGGACAGGTTGATCGCGCTCGCCGCGCTCCTGCCGGACGCAAAGCGCGGGCTGCTCTCGGCCTTTGGCTGGGTGTCGGCCACGCAGTTGCAAGGCATCGTTAGCCGGCTGCTCGGTGCGGCCGAACCGATCCGGCGCGAACTCGCGATTTCCGCCTGCCGACTGCATGGCGTTGATCCGGGCACGCCGCTGATGGCAGCCATTCGGTATGACGACTCCGCCTTGCGGTCGGCGGCCCTGCGCGCTGCCGGCGATCTTGGCCGGGTCGACGCCCTCGGCGCGGCGCTGGAGGCCTTGGGTCATGCCGACGATGAGCTCGCCTTTCGGGCCGCGTGCTGTGCGCTCGTGCTCGGTGATCGCGGCGATGCGCTGGTCGCGCTCGAGGCGATGGCGCAGCGCGAGGGCGCGTTCCGCGCGCAAGCCACGTGCTTGCTGCTGCTTGCCACGCCGTTCCAGCGCGGCCGCGAGTTCGTGCGCCGCATCGCGCAGGCCTCGCCGCCAGGAACGTCGCTCAAGCGGGAGGTGATCCGCGCCTGCGGCTTGCTTGGCGACACGCAGTTCGTGCCTTGGCTGATCGAGCTGATGAGTGACGACGCCTTGGCCCGCATTGCGGGCGAATCCTTCTCGCTGATCACGGGTGCCGACCTTGCTGCACTCGACCTCGAACGCAAGCCGCCCAAGGACTTCCAATCGGGCCCCAACGACGACCCCGAGGACGATGATGTCGCGATGGACGAGGACGAGAGCCTGCCCTGGCCGCAACGCGACCTCGTCCATCGCTGGTGGCAGGCGAACGGCGGCCTCATGCCCATCGACGCTCGCTGCTTCATGGGCGCCGCGCCAACGCCCGAGCATTGCGTGCAGATGTTGCGCGACGGCACCCAACGCCAGCGCATCGTGGCCGCCCGACAGCAGTGCCTGCTCGTGCCGGGCACGCCCATGTTCGCGGTGGGCGCACCGGCTTGGCGCCAGCAGCGCCTGCTGGGTTGACCAGATTGCACACCGAGTGACTTTCGTTCATTGATGCGGTGCAGGCACGGGCCGACCATGCTCGCAGTCCCTGGTCTGCACGACGTCACAAGGACCCCGCCGCCATGACCCTGACCCTGCGCGCCGTGTCGCTCAACGACCTGCCGCTGACACAACCCATCACCGCGCACTTCGACGGGCATGGCGGCACCATCGGGCGCGCCGACCACAACACCATGGCGCTGCCCGACCCGGTGCGCCACATCTCGCGCCAGCAGGCGGAGATCTCCACGGGGCGCAGCGGCTACATCATCAAGAACATCGGCAGCGCCAATCCCATCCTCGTGCGCAACCAGGCGCTGGGGCAGGGCGAGTCCGCGCCGCTCATGCACAGCGACCAGGTGCGCATCGGCGGCTACCTGCTGGAGGTCATCGACGATTCGGCAGGCGGCGACGAGGACGCCACCACCGTGACCCGCGGCCGTGCGGCATCGCAGGCGCGGCCCGAGGTGCCGTCGTCGCATGCGGCGCCGATGTCGGGGGCCGATCGCGGTGCGCCGCTGTCGCGAAGCAACCCGTTCGCCGAGCTGTTCGGCGATGCGCCTAAGCCCGCCTCGGTGCCGACGGCGAGCGCACCGGCTTCCTCGTCGCGGTTGCCGGACGATTTCGATCCTTTCGCGTTGCCCTCGGCTCCACGGCCGCCGAGCGCGCCCTCGGGTTCTTCCGGCGCGTTCGGCGACCTGATCCCGAGCGCGGCGCCTGCTTCCATCGACGAGCTGTTCGGCTTGCAGCCGGGCGCCTCCGCAGACCCGCTCGCGGCATTCATGGCTGACGTCGAGGTCGTCCGTGCCGACACGCCCGGCGCGGCCCCGGTGTCCACCGACCCGCTCGCGCTCTTCGGCTCGGCCAAAGACAAGCCCGCCGCCTTGCCGCCCGAGACGCTGCCTGACCATGCGCCCGAGTTGAACGCGGCCTTCGTGCCGCCCAGGGTCGCGGCAGAACCCGCGACGCCGGTGCCGCCACCTGTGATGACGCCGCCACCTGTGATGACGCCGCCGACGGTCGAGGCGCCGCCACCGCGCCCGGCGGTGGTCCAGGCCGCGCCGGCGGCAGAAGGCACTGCCGATGCAGCGGCCCTGTGGGCGGCCTTCTGCGAAGGCTCGGGCGTTCGCCTGCAGCCGCCGCAAGGCTTGAACCTGGAGCTGATGCGCGTCATCGGCATGTTGCTGCGCACGGCCATCGAAGGCACGCTGCAGATGATGGCGGTTCGCTCGGCCACGCGCCACGAGTTGCATGCGCAGGTCACGGTCATCCAGCCGCGCAACAACAACCCGCTGAAGTTCTCGCCCGACGCGCAATCGGCGATGGAGCAGCTGCTGCAACCGCCCTTGCGTGGCTTCCTGCCGGGGCCGGCGGCGATGACCGATGCGATGAACGACCTCGTGGGCCACACCATCGGGACCATGGCCGGCACGCGCGCTGCGCTCGAAGGCGTGCTCGGCCGCTTCTCGCCGCACGCGCTCGAGGACAAACTTGTGGGCAAGTCCATGCTCGACAGCGTGCTGCCCATGAATCGAAAGGCCAAGCTGTGGGAGCTGTACCTGCAGCACCACGACGCCATCCGCGACGAAGCGCAGGAGGACTTCCACACCCTGTTCGGCAAGGCCTTCCTCGCCGCGTACGAGCAGCAGCTCGAGCGCCTGCGGCGCGACAAGGCGCCGCCTGCGGCGTGACCCGCTGATGTTCGACATCACCGTCGCCGCGCGCAGTGAAACAGGCGGCAGGGACCACAACGAAGACCGCGTCAGCGTCTGCCGCGATGGCGCGCGCTGGTTCGCCGTGCTGGCGGACGGCGCCGGCGGCCACCGGGGCGGCGCCGAGGCATCGCGACGCGTGGTCGACGAGCTCGAAACCGCGTTGTGCGACACGACCCGCCGCTTCACACCGGACAGCCTCTCGGAGGCCGTGCTCCGCGCACATGACCAGGTCCGCCTGCACCAGGCTTCGGGCGAGGGCCTGGACCGCATGCATTCCACCGTGGTCGTGCTGTGGGTGGACACCGCGTCGGGCCACGCCCTGTGGTCCCACGTCGGCGATTCGCGCCTGTACCGTGCGCGGCGCGGTACCGTCAGCCTGCTGACGTCCGACGACAGCGTGGTGCAGCGCATGCTGGACGCCGGCTTGCTGACGGCGCAGCAGGCCGAATCTCATCCACAGAAGAACCAGCTGATCGCGGCCCTGGGCATCGACGACATCATCGAACCGCACATGCCTGGCGAGCCGGTGGCGCTGGAAGAGGGCGATGCCTACCTGCTGTGCAGCGACGGCTGGTGGGGCGGGCTGGAGGCGTCCGTGATGGCCGATGCCTTGATGGATGCGTCGTCGCCGGACGAGTGGTTGGCCACGATGCAGCGGCACATCGAAGCGCTTGCTGTGCCGCGGCAGGACAACTTCAGCGCCATCGGTGTGTGGGTGGGGGATGTGTCGGAGGCTACTCGGCCGATGGTGGGGTTTGGGTGAAATGCTCGTGTTCGCGTAATGGTTGGTTGGGTCGCGGCAGGCGGCACCCGCCACCCACTCAGACTGTGGCGGTCGGCCGTTGGCCGACTCCGCTGTGCTGCTCGCATCGGGGTCGCGCCGGGAAACTCGCTACGTTCGCTTTGCTCACTGCGCTCAGACAGTCCCGGCGAGTATGAGGTTGAAGCACGCTGCGCGTGCCGACCCCGCTGCTGCGCTGCTCGCCGCCACACACTGAGTGGGTGGCGGGTGCCGCCTGCCGCTTAAACAAGCAGTGGTGTGC